>Ga0335085_10000037_pt1 | contig 461821 bp, 405 predicted proteins | sample Lox_Sample_45_FD_206712 | JGI IMG/M metagenome (GOLD analysis project Ga0335085, IMG submission 206712) | Soil microbial communities from Loxahatchee National Wildlife Refuge, Florida, United States - Lox_Sample_4.5 | ecosystem: Environmental > Terrestrial > Soil > Wetlands | place: USA... | reverse complement strand
TCGCCAAGGGAACCACCCTTGGCTTCGTCGCGCGCCTTGCAGTCATCCGCATTTGGAGGCAACGCGTCTCATGCGGTGAATGTCAACAGCCCCTAGCGCGGCGTTACACGAAATTGGGGAACGATTGCGCTATTGCGGGAGTCTGAGCGGATGTTGCCGAGTGGGGCTATTCTATCGGTGGCAAGCGGGAAACACGGGCATTGCCTGGGACAATTGACAATAATTAGATAAGCGGTATATGGAACTGAAGCAGATTTCCGTCGATGAACTGGAATTGGGCATGTACGTGTCCAAGCTCGACCGCCCGTGGACGGAAACCCCGTTCGTGTTTCAGGGCTTCATTCTGAGAAGCCAGAAACAGATCGACGCGATGAAGAGGTATTGCAAGCATGTCTTCGTCGACCCGGAAAAGGAGGACAAGTCCGACATCGAGGGGCATGCCGGTCTTACCGCCGCGAACATCCGCGGCACCACGGTGTACAAGGACAGCGCGACCCTCGATGTAGAATTGCCGCGCGCGCGCAGCGCCATAGCCGAGACCACCAATGTGCTCAGGCAGATCAGCCGCGACGTGGAGGTCGGGCACGCCGTCGACGGCCCCAAGGTGCGCCAGGCGGCGGCCGACATCACCGAAAGCGTGGTGCGCAATCCGGATGCGGCGACGCTGCTGGTGCAACTGCAGGAGAAAAGCGGCGGAACCTTCAACCGCGCGATCCACGTTTCGGTGATGATGAGCATCTTCGGCCGTTTCCTGCAGCTCCCGCTCGAGAAAGTGGAGCAGCTCGGATTGCTCGGGCTGCTGCAGGATGCGGGCAAGCTGAAGCTGCCGACCGCGCTGCTGGAGAAGCGCGAGCCGCTTACTCCGGCCGAGACGGCGCTGTACCAGACGCACGTCGACCATTCGGTCGAGATCCTGACCAAGACCCCCGGCCTTCCCAACGACCTTCCCGGACTGGCGTCGCTGCATCACGAGCATTTCGACGGCACCGGCTATCCGCGCGGTCTGCGCGGCGTCGCGATCGCGCTGCCGGGAATGATCGCGGCGATTGTCGACGCCTTTGACACTCTGGTCGCGCCGCCCCCGCAGGGCAGGCACATGTCGCCCTCGAATGCGCTCAATGTCATCTACAAGGGGCGCGGCACGCTGTTTCAGCCGGCGCTGGTGGAGCAGTTCATCCAGTGCGTCGGCATCTATCCTGTAGGCAGCGCGGTCGAGCTGAACAGCGGCGAAGTCGGGATCGTGATCGCGCAGAATCCCCTGCGCCGCCTGCAGCCGCGCGTCATGGTGGTCAGGGATGCAAAGGGCTTCGAGACACGGCCGTACAAGATGCTCGACCTGGCCAAGGAACCCAAGGCGACCCCGGACGAGATTTACCGCATCCGGCACACGCTCGAATACGACGCGATCAAGGTCGATCCGAGGGAATTGTTCCTTTGACTGCGCCCGATCCGGCCGCGCAAGCGGCTGTGGAAACAGCTCAGCCCGAAGCGGCGGAGACCCCATTCCTCGAGCGGCTGCGCGCCTGCATGGTCCAGCGGCGCGCCGACGGCCGCAGCCTTGCATTGCTGCTGGTGGACTGCGGCGTGATCGGCCAGATCGATACCCAGTGGGGCTACCACATCGGCGACGCGGTGCGCGCGCGCATCGTCTCCAGCCTGCGCGCCGAGGTGCTGCGCCCGGACGATTTTGCGGGTGAGTTCGGGCGCGACGATGTGGCCTGCGCGCTGACCGAGGTGGATGGGCCGCAGCTCGCCCTGCTTGCCGCGCAAAAGCTGCTGCGCACCCTGAACGCGCCGATGTTCATGGGGGAAGAGGAGATCTACGCCGCGCCGTCGGTCGGTATTGCGCTGTTCCCCGGCGCGGCAGACGACGCGGAAACGCTGCTGCGGCAGGCGAAGAGGGCCTGTGTCGCGGCGCGCGGGCAGCGCGAGCGCATCGCGCTGTATGCGGAAGAACAGGACGCCGGGGGTGTGCGCCTGGTCGACGAAAGCCGCTTGCGCACGGCCATCGCGGAGGATGCGCTGGAGCTGACGTTCCAGCCGCAGTTCGATCTGCGCTTCGGGCAGATCATGGGCATCGAGGCCAAGCTGCGCTGGCGCGGCGGTAAGCGCGAAATGGTGCGCATGCGCGATGCCGTCGCGGCGGCAGAGGCCGGCGGAATGGTGACGAAGCTGTTCTCCTCGCTGCTGAACCGCGCGCTGCGCAACTGCTCGGAATTCCGCCAGCGCGCCGGGCTGGATCTGCGCATTGCCATCAATTTTCCCGCGCGCGTCCTGCTGGAACCCGAGCTGGCGGAGCTGGTGGAGCGCGCGCTGCGCACCTGGTCGCTGCGGCCGGGCCGGCTGGTGCTGGAGATCGAGGATTTTGCCGAGCAGCAGTCCCGGCCCCAGGTGCGCGCGGCGATCCAGCGCCTGCACGAGGTCGGCGTAAAGCTTTCCATCGACGACACGCGCACGCCGCTGGCGTCGCTGTTCTGGCTGGCGACGCTGCCGTTCCACGAATTGAAGATCGACCTGTCGCTGGTGCCGGACTGGAGCGTCGAGGCGCGCGCGGAGAGCGTGCTCCGCGCGCTGGTCGAACTCGCGCATCAGCTCAAGCTCGATGTCATCGTTGTCGGCGCCGCCGACGAAGCCCAGGCCGCCCGGCTGCAGGGCCTGGGCTGCGACTTCATGCAGGCGGATTTCCGCGGTCCGGCGGTCGATGCGGAAGACTTCGTAGCCCGCTACGCGGACTGAGGCGCCCCGGCGCGATTTCCCCCGCATTCTGGCGCCAGGCCGGCCGGGCGCCGCTGCAAGAGAAGCCCGCATGCCAAGGCGCGCCGTCTGCGTGCGCTGTCCGCTCCGCTTCCTTTGACCAAGATCAAATCATGCCCTCGCGTAGCGCGTAAGTTCGGTATTAGGTGAAAAGATCGGGCAGACGCGGGAATGAGCACAGGCGTGGCGGGTGCGGTAGCGGCGGCGGCAGAAGCCGCGGTCGCGCGCTATGGCAGGGATCCGCACTACATCCTGCAGATGCTGCGCGAAATCCAGGAAGCCTGCGACTGGATCCCGCCTGAGGCGATCGACGCCTTGCAGCTGAGCCTGCAGCTGCCGCGGACCAAGATCGAGAGCGTCGCGGGATTCTATTCGTTCCTCTATACGAAGCCGCGCGGCCGCTACCGCGTCCTGTTCAGCGACAACATCACCGATCGCATGCTCGGCAACATGGCGCTGCTCGAGCGCATGTGCAGACAGCTGTGGGTCGAGCGCGGCAAGACCTCGGAAGACGGCCTGGTCAGCGTGGACACCACTTCCTGCACCGGCATGTGCGACCAGGGCCCGGCGCTGCTGGTGAACAACTACGCAATCACCCGGCTTGACCCCGATCGGGTAGACGCAATCTGCGGCTTGATCCGCGATGAAGTCGCGCTGCGCGAGTGGCCGCGGGATTATTTTCGCGTCGACGACCAGGTGCAGCGCAAGGATGCGCTGCTCGGCGCGGCGCTCGCGCCCGGCGACGCGCTCGCGGCGGCCTGTGCGCGCGGGGCGCAGGGCCTGCTGGACGAGATCAAGACTTCGAAGCTGCGCGGGCGCGGCGGCGCAGGCTTTTCCACCGGGCTCAAGTGGGAAGCCTGCCGCGATGCGCCTGGCAGGATGCACTATGTCGTCTGCAATGCCGACGAAGGCGAGCCGGGGACGTTCAAGGACCGCGTGCTGCTCACCTCCTGCGCCGACCTGGTGTTCGAGGGCATGACGCTGTGCGCGCTCGCCGTGGGCGCATCCAGAGGCATGCTCTACCTGCGCGGCGAATACCGGTATCTGCTCGATAAGCTGCTCGCTGTGCTGGAGCGCCGGCGCCAGGGCAGACTGCTCGGAGCGGGCATCCTCGGGCGGCCGGGCTTCGATTTCGACATTGAAATCCACCTGGGCGCGGGCGCCTATGTCTGCGGGGAGGAGTCCGCGCTGATCGAGTCGCTCGAAGGCAAGCGCGGCACGCCGCGCAACCGGCCGCCGTTTCCGGTGACCCATGGCTACCTGGACCAGCCGACCGTGGTCAACAATGTGGAAACCCTGGCCGCATCCTGCCTGATCGCGCAGCGCGGCGGTGCCTGGTATGCCGCGATCGGCACGCCGAAATCGGCCGGCACCAAGATATTGAGCGTCTCCGGCGACTGCGCGCGCCCCGGCCTGTACGAATTTCCGTTCGGCGTGAGCGTGCGCGAAGTGCTCGCCGCCTGCGGCGCGGACGACGTGCAGGCGGTGCAGATCAGCGGCCCTTCCGGCATCTGCCTTGCTGCCTCCGAATTCGATCGTCGCATAGCGTTCGAGGACATCCCGACCGCGGGCGCCTGCATGGTATTCAACCACAGCCGCGACATGTTCGCGGTGGCGCGCAATTTCGTCCATTTCTTCGCGCACGAGAGCTGCGGCTTCTGCACGCCCTGCCGCGTCGGCACCTCGCTGCTGCGCAACCTGATGGACAAACTGAACAACGGCCACGGCTCGCCTTACGATTTCGCCGAAATCGAAAAGCTGAACCGCATCCTGCAGACCATGAGCCACTGCGGGCTCGGGCATTCGGCCTGCAACCCGGTGCTGGACACCATCGCGAAATTCCGGCCGGCCTACGAGCGGCGCCTGCAGCACAAGGAATTCGAGCCCGCGTTCGACCTGGATTGGGCGCTGGGGCCGGCGCGGCAAATGACCGGGCGCGACGACGCAGCGGCGCATTTCGGCGACCGGGAGGGCGACGGGATATGAGCGCGAGCTTCAGCATCGACGGCAAGCCCGTCGCCTTTGCCGAAGGGCAAACCATCATCCAGGCGGCGCTCGCCGCGGGGGTGTACATCCCGCACCTGTGCTATCACCCGGAATTCAAGCCGCATGGCTCGTGCAAGCTGTGCACGGTCAAGGTAGACGGCCGCCAGACCGCCTCGTGCACCACGCTGGCGCAGGCGGACATGGTGGTCGAGAGCAACACGCCGGAGCTGAACGAGGAACGCCGCGTGCTGACGCAGATGCTGTTCGTCGAGGGCAACCATTTTTGCCCCTCGTGCGAGCGCAGCGGCGACTGCAAGCTGCAGGCCACCGCCTACGACCTGGGCATGACGACGGCGCACTTCGACCACTTTTTCCCGAGCCGGCCGGTCGATGCATCGCACCCGGAGGTGCTGCTCGATTTCAACCGCTGCATCCTGTGCTCGCTGTGCGTGCGCGCCAGCCGCGATGTCGACGGCAAGAATGTATTCGGACTCTCCGGACGCGGCATCAAGACGCGGCTCATCGTCAACGCCAGGTCCGGGCGTCTGGCGGATACCGATGCGACGCTGCAGGACAAGGCGATGCAGGTGTGCCCGGTGGGCGTGATGCTGCGCAAGGACAAGGGATTTACCGTGCCGATAGGCAAGCGGGTATTCGACCTGAAGCCGATCTCGGCTTACGTCGATGCCACCGCAGCACTGGACCGGAAGCGGCCGTGAACAGCCCGATGAAAAAGGTCAAGATTGCGACCACCTCGCTTGCCGGCTGCTTCGGCTGCCACATGTCCTTCCTGGACATCGACGAGCGCCTGTTCGACCTGCTCGAGCTGGTCGAATTCGACCGGTCTCCGCTGGTCGACATCAAGCAGATCGGCAAATGCGACGTCGGCATCATCGAAGGGGGACTGTGCAATGCGGAAAACGTGCACGTGCTGCGCGAGTTCCGCGCCAATTGCGGCGCATTGATCGCGATCGGCGCCTGCGCCATCAACGGCGGCCTGCCGGCCCAGCGCAACCATCTGAATCTGGCGCTGATCCTGCAGGAGGTGTATCACACCAGCCAGGGCATGGGCGGCGGCCTGATTCCGAACGATCCCGAACTGCCCCTGCCTCTGAGCAAAGTGCGTCCGCTGCACGAGGTGGTAAAGATCGATTATTTCATTCCGGGTTGCCCGCCTTCGGCCGACGCGATCTGGAAGGCGCTCAACGACATCCTCGCCGGGCGCGCCCCCGCGCTGGGCGCCGGCCTGATTCACTACGATTGAGCATCGCCGACATGACGCACCAGCTTGAAACCGCAGGGAACGCCGCCGGCCTGCGCCGAGTCGCCATCGATACCGTGTCGCGCGTGGAAGGGCACGGCAAGGTGACCATCCTGCTCGATGATCGCAACCAGGTGCACCAGGTGCGGCTGCATATCGTCGAATTTCGCGGCTTCGAGCGCTTCATTCAGGGTCGCCCCTATTGGGAAGTGCCGGTGACGGTGCAGCGCCTGTGCGGCATCTGCCCGGTGAGCCACCATCTGGCGGCGTCGAAAGCGCTGGACCATGTGGTCGGCGCGGCGCGGCTGACGCCGACGGCGGAGAAGATACGCCGCCTGATGCATTACGGCCAGATGCTGCAGTCGCACGCCCTGCATTTTTTCTACCTGGCTTCGCCCGACCTGCTGTTCGGTTTCGACAGCGAGCTGTCGCGCCGCAATATCGTCGGCGTCGCGGCGGCGCACCCGGAGACGGCGCGGCGCGGCGTGCTGCTGCGCAAATTCGGGCAGGAGGTGATACGCATCACCGCCGGCAAGCGGGTGCACGGCACCGGGTCGATTCCGGGCGGCGTGAACAAGGCCGTGAGCGCGCAGGAGCGCGATTTCCTGCTCGCGGACATCTACCAGATCGTCGGCTGGAGCCGCGACGCGGTGCAGATGATCAAGCAGATGCACGCGCAGAATCCGGCGCTGTACAACAGCTTCGGCGTGTGCCGGTCGAACACCATGTCGCTGGTCGGCGCCGCCGGGGAGCTGGATTTCTACCACGGCAGCCTGCGCGCGCGCGACGCCAACGGCGGCATCCTTTTCGACCACGTCGACTACCGCGACTATGCGCAGCACATCCAGGAGGAGGTCAAGCCCTGGAGCTACATGAAATTTCCCTTTCTGGCCGCGTTCGGCAAGCGCAACGGCTGGTACAAGGTCGGCCCGCTTGCGCGGGTGCAGAACTGCGACAGCATTCCGACGCCGCTGGCGGAAGCGGAGCGGCGCGAGTTCATCGACTATTGCGGCGGACTGCCGACGCATGCGCCGCTCGCCTATCACTGGGCGCGCATGATCGAAATGCTGTTTGCAGCCGAAACGATCAAGGAACTGCTGCACGAGGACGATATCCTGGGCAGCGACCTGGTGCGCAGCGGCACGCGTGCCCAGGAGGGCATCGGCGTGATCGAGGCGCCGCGCGGCACGCTGATCCATCACTATCGCGTCAATGAGGACGATCTGGTGACGATGTGCAACCTGATCGTGTCCACCACCCACAATAACCAGGCGATGAACGAGGCGATCCGGCAGGTGGCGGCGCGCTACCTGCAGGGCAGGGAGATCACCGAAGGCCTGCTGAACCACGTCGAAGTTGCGATCCGCTGTTTCGATCCCTGCCTGTCCTGCGCGACGCATGCGATCGGGCAGATGCCGCTCGCGCTGGAGCTGGTCGATGCCGAAGGCCGCCTGGTTCACGCAATGGCGCGCAACGGCGACGGCGCGCTTGCCTGCACGAGGGGCTGATGCGGGCGCCGGTGGTGGTGCTTGCAGCGGGCAACCGCAGCCGCGGCGACGACGCCATCGGCCCCTTGCTGCTCGAACGGCTTGCGTCCTGGCTCGCGGCCGCGGGGCGCAGCGCCGAATTCGAGCTGATCGACGAGTACCAGCTGCAGGTCGAGCATGCGCTCGACCTGCAGGGTCGGCGCCTGGCCCTGTTCATCGATGCCGGCTGGCGCACTCCGGCGCCGCTCGCATTTTACGCGCTGGGCGCGCAGCCGGATGCGCTGCCCGCGAGCACGCACGCGCTGTCGCCGCAGGCGGTGCTGGGGGTATTCCGGCAGATCGTCCCGGCCGAGCCGCCGCCGGCCTTCGTGTTGTGCGTGAGCGGCGATCAGTTCGGACTCGGCGCAGGCTTGAGCGCAGCGGCCAAGTTGCATTTGGACGCAGCCTGGCGCCATCTGCAGCGCTTGTGCGCGCAGCCGGAAGCGGCGCGCTGGCGTGCGCTGGCCGAAGCGGAGGTGGACCGGATTAATGTTTCCGCAGGCGCTTGCGGCGCGGCATAATTGCGAACCATGATTACGATTGCTGTCTCGGGCCGGCGCGCGCAAGGCGGCGGACTCGCCATCAAGCTTGCGCTCGCGCTGCTTGTGATTGGAATGATCGCCGCGGGCGTGTGGTATCTCACGCGTCCCAAGCCGATAGTGGTAAGCGTGGCGATGGCCAGCATCGGCCGCGTGGAGCAGACCGTGGCAAATACGCGCGCGGGTTCGGTGATGCCCTGCCGGCGCGCCAAGCTTGCGCCTCCCGCAGGCGGGCGCATCGAGAAGCTCAACGTGAAGGAGGGCGACCGGGTGCGCACGGGGCAGGTGTTGCTCAGCCTGTGGGATGATGACGTCTCCGCACGTGAACGCCTGGCGCGCGAGCAGCTGCAGACCGCCAAGGCGCACGTGCGCGAAGTCTGCGAAATGGCCAGGGCGTCAGCGCGCGACGCGCGGCGCGCGCGGGATTTACGGGCGAAGAATTTCGTCTCGCAGGAAGCGGTCGAACGCGCCGACGCCGATGCGACGGCAAAGCAGGCGAGCTGCGACTCCACCGGGACTCAGGTGGCGGAGGCCGAGGCGCGCATCCAGGCGTCGCGCGCCGACGTGGACCGCACGGTGCTGCGCGCGCCCTTTGCCGGCGTCGTCGCCGAAGTCAACGGCGAGGTGGGCGAGTACCTGACGCCGTCACCGCCGGGAATCCCGACTTTGCCCGCGGTGGATCTGATCGACGATTCCTGCCTGTATGTTTCCGCGCCGATAGACGAAGTCGACGCGGCGCAGATCAAGGTGGGCATGAATGCACGCGTTACGCTGGACGCCTATCGCGGCCAGCACTTTCCCGGCAGGGTGCGCCGCATCGCGCCCTATGTGCTCGCGGTGGAAAAACAGGCGCGCACGGTCGAAGTGGAGGTCGACTTCGACAAACCCGCCGAGGCCAAGGACCTGCTGGTCGGCTACAGCGCAGACATCGAAATCGTGCTGGGCGGCCGCGACCAGGTGCTGCGCATACCGACCCCGGCACTGATGCCGGGCAACCGCGTGCTGGCGCTGGGCGCGGACGGGCGGCTGCAGGAACGCAGGATCGAAACGGGGCTGTCCAACTGGGAGTACACCGAAGTGAAATCCGGCCTCAGCCGCGGCGACCGGGTGGTTACCTCGCTCGAGCGCGAGGGCGTCAAGGCGGGGGTCCTCGCGGTGGTGGACCAATCCACGACGGAGAAGAAAGAGGCCGCCAGGGTACAAGCTCAATGATCCGCCTTGCCGGCATTGCGCGCACGTTCATAGTGGGGGGCGAGCAGGTTCACGCCCTGCGCGCCGTCGACCTCGCCATTACGCCCGGCGAATATCTGTCGATCATGGGTCCGTCCGGATCGGGGAAATCGACGCTGCTCAATATCGTCGGCCTGCTCGATCGACCCGACGCCGGCACTTACGAACTCGACGGGCGCAAGGTCACGGCCCTGAGCGACGACGAATTGGCGCGGGTGCGTCGCGAAAAAATCGGTTTCGTGTTCCAGTTCTTCCACCTGGTGCCGCGCCTGACCGCGGTGCAGAACATCGAGCTGCCCATGATTCTGGCGGGCATCGATCCGGCCGAGCGGAAACCGCGGCTGGCGCGCCTGCTCGCCGAATACGGGCTGGAGGAGCGCGCCGGCCATCGTCCCGACCAGCTCTCGGGGGGGCAGTGCCAGCGCGTCGCCATTGCACGTGCCATGTCCATGGGCCCGACGGTGATACTCGCAGACGAGCCCACCGGCAACCTCGACCGGCATACCGGACAGGAAGTGCTCGCCGTGCTCGAACAGGTGCATGAAAAGGGCGGCACCCTGGTGATCGTGACCCACGATCCGGAGATCGGCGCGCGCGCGCGGCGGCGCCTGCGCATGCTCGACGGCGCCGTCGTCTCAGACGAGACGGGCTGAACATGCGTCTCGGCGACCTGCTCGACTTCGCCTGGCAGGTGCTGCGCGGCTCGGTCTCGCGCACGCTGCTGATCCTGCTGGCGATGGGCATAGGCGTGTCCGCGGTGGTGATGGTGACCGCGCTCGGGGAAGGGGCGCGGCTGTACGTGGCGAATCAGTTCGGCTCGCTCGGCTCCAATCTGGTGTTCGTGCTGCCCGGCCGCAGCGAGACCTCCGGCGCCATGCCCGGCGTCCTGATCGGCAAGACGCCGCGTGAACTGACCGTGGACGACGCGCTTGCGTTCAAGCGCAGCCACGCGATACGGCGCTTTGCACCGCTGATCGTCGGCGCCGGCGATGTGCAGGCGGGCGGGCGCACGCGCGAGACGCCGGTGCTCGGATCCACGGCGGAGCTGATGGACATCCGCCACATGGAAATGGCGCAGGGCAATTTCCTGCCGCAGGGTGATCCGCGCCACAGCCAGCCGGTGTGCATCATCGGCGCCAAGGTCGCGAACGAGCTGTTCGGGCTGCGCCCGGCGGTGGGCGAATGGGTGCGCGTGGGCGATCGCCGCTTTCGCGTGATCGGCATTCTTTCGACGCAGGGCCAGTCGCTGGGCTTCAACACCGACGAAATCGTGATCGTGCCGATTGCGGCGGCGCAGGCGCTGTTCAATACCGAGGCCTTGTTTCGCATCCTGGTCGAAGCCAAGAGCCGCGAGCAGATCCCGGCGGCGAAGGCGGACATTGAGGAGATCATCCGCCTGCGCCACGAAGGCGAGCGCGACGTTACCGTGATCACCCAGGACGCGGTGCTGGCCACGTTCGACCGCATCCTCACCGCGCTGACCCTGACGGTGGGCAGCATCGCTGCCATCAGCCTGGGGGTGGCAGGCATACTGATCATGAACGTGATGCTGATCGCAGTGACGCAGCGGCGGCGCGAGATCGGCCTGCTCAAGGCGCTGGGCGCCACCGGGCGGCAGATCCGGCTGGTGTTCTTCACCGAGGCGATGCTGCTCGCCCTGGGCGGCGCCGTGGCCGGAATGCTCGTGGGCGAACTGGGCCGCAGCCTCGCCGTGCAGATGTATCCTTCGATCCCGTTCCAGGCGCCATGGTGGGCATTGGTGGCGGCGCCGGCGACGGCGATCGTCACGGCGGTGTTGTTTACGCTCGCGCCGGCGCGGCGAGCGGCCAGGCTCGATCCGGTGCAGGCCCTGTCCCGCCGCTAGCAGTTGCCAGATGCGCTACGCCGATTTCGTCAGCTTCACCTACGCCTCGCTGCGCGCGCAACGGCTGCGCACCGCGCTCACGGCGCTGGGCATCGCCGTCGGCATTGCCGCGGTGATTCTGCTCACCTCTATCGGCGAGGGACTGCATCGCTTCATCGTCGACGAATTCACCCAGTTCGGCACCAATATCATCGCCGTCAGTCCCGGGCGCATCCAGACGCACGGCGCGCCGCTGGGCGCGGTCAACACGGTGCGGCCGCTCACCATCGACGATGCGCTTGCGTTGCGCCGCGCGCCCTATGTACAGGTGGCAGTGCCGGTGATCCAGGGCAACGCGGAGATCACCCATGTCGGCAGGAGCCGCCGCGTCACGCTCTACGGCGTCGGTTTTGAATTCGCAGCGGCGTTTCGCATGCGCGTCGCGATCGGCCAATTCCTTCCGAGCGACGACCCGCGCACGCCGCGCGCCTTCGCCGTGCTCGGATCCAAGGCGGCGATCGAGCTTTTCGGCGATGCCAATCCGCTGGGCGAGCGCATCCGCGTCGGCGGCGAACGCTATCGCGTCGTCGGCGTGATGCAATCGAAAGGCCAGGTGCTCGGCTTCGACCTGGACGACACCGTGTTCATTCCGGTCGGGCGCGCCCTGGAAATGTTCAATCGCGAGAGCCTGATGGAAATCGACGTCACCTACGAACCGACGGCGCCGCTGGCGGAAGTGGAGGCGGGCATCAGGCACGTGCTGAATGCGCGCCATGGCTCCGAGGATTACACCGTCACCCCGCAGCAGAAGATGCTCGAGGTGTTCGGCACCGTGCTCGACGCGGTCACTTTCGCCGTCGCCGCCATCGGCGGCATCTCCCTGCTGGTAGGCGGCGTGGGCATACTCACCATCCTCACCATTGCGGTGGCCGAGCGCACCTCGGAAATCGGATTGTTGCGCGCCGTGGGTGCGACCCGGCGCGGTATCCTGATGCTGTTCCTGGGCGAGGCGGCGCTGCTGGCGGTGCTTGGAGGCACTGCCGGGCTGTTGCTCGGCTGGGGCGCCGCGCTCGCGCTGCACCTGGTGCTGCCGGCGCTGCCGGTGCACACGCCCTGGAGCTATGCGCTGCTGGCGGAGCTGGTCGCGCTGGCCGTAGGCCTCGCCGCGGGTGTGCTGCCGGCAAGGCGCGCGGCGCTGCTGGATCCGCTGGAGGCGCTGCGCAGCGAATAGGCGCCGCGCGGGAGCGTGCATGGATGCAATTGACGTCAACGAAAGGAAAGCGACGAGAATGAACAGTTCCGCCCACGCCCTGCTGTCGGTGTTCCGCGATCACGGCATCGACCGGGTGTTTCTGGTCCCCGGGGAGAGCTATCTCGGCATTCTCGATGCACTGTGTGATTTTCCCGGCATCGATGCGGTGACCTGCCGCCACGAATCCGGCGCCGGCTTCATGGCGGTGGCCGACGCCAGGCTCAGCGGGCGTCCGGGAATGGCCCTGGTGAGCCGCGGCCCCGGCGCGACCAACGCCGCGATCGCGGTGCACACCGCGCAGCAGGACGCGCTGCCGCTGATCCTGATCGTCGGTCAGGTTCCGCGCGCCGACCTGCGGCGCGAGGCGTTCCAGGAGATCGACTATCGGCGCATGTACGGCACCATCGCCAAGTGGGTGTTCGAGGCGACCGATCCGGGCCAGCTGGCCGAAGCTGCATTCAAGGCCGTGCGCATCGCGAGCTCGGGCACGCCGGGTCCGGTGGTGCTGGTGATTCCGGAAGACGTGCAGCAGCAGGCGGTGGCGCAGCCGGGCTGGATCGCGCAGCCGCACGCGCGCACCCAACCGGATGCGGCCACGCTGCGCGCCTTGTCGCAACGGATCGAGTCCGCGCAGCGCCCGCTGATCGTGGCCGGCGGCGCGTTCGAGGCGGAGGGCGGGCGCGCGGCGCTCGTCGCGCTGGCCGAAACCTGGCAGATCCCGGTCGCGCTGTCCTTCCGGCGCCACGACCTGTTTTCCAACCACCATCCGCTTTACGCGGGCGATCTGGGGCTGGCGAACCCGAAGGCGCAGATCGACGCCTTCCGCGACAGCGACCTGATCCTCGCCCTGGGCACGCGCTTCGGCGACATCACCAGCCAGGGCTATACCTTTCCGGATTTGCCGCGCCCGGCGCAGACCTTCGTGCATGCCTATCCCGACGATCATATCGTAGGCCTGCACTTCGCCGCCGATTTCGGCCTGGTGTGCGATCCGGTCGAGCTGGCACGCGCGCTGACGCCGGCGGCCAAACCGGCCGTTCCGCCGGCGCGCGCAGCCTGGGCCGCGCGCCTGCGCCGGCTGTTCGAGGCGCACGCCGCCTGGCCGCAGCGCACGCCCGAGGATGGCATCGATTTCGCGCTGGTGGTGAAGGCCTTGCGCGCGCAAGCGAGCGCCGACGCCATCGTATGCCTGGATGCGGGCACCTTTGCCGCGCCGGTCTACCGGCATTTCGGTTTCGTGCCGCCGCAGCGCCTGATGTCGCCGCTGTCGGGCACCATGGGCTATGGCACGCCCGCCGCGATCGCTGCGCAGCTGCGCTTCCCCGGACGGCAGGTGATCTGCATGGCGGGCGACGGCGGCTTCATGATGACCGGCAACGAAATGATCGCCGCGGTCGAGCGCAGGCTGCCGATACTGTTCATCCTCGCCAATAACGCGAGCTACGCCTCGATCCGCATCCAGCAGGAACTGCATTACCCGGGGCGCGTGCTCGGCACCAATCTGTTCAATCCGGACTTCGAACAGATTGCGCGTGCTTTCGGCATGCGCGCGCAGCGCGTGCTGCGCGCCGAAGACGTGGCCGGCGCGATTGCCGCCGGGCTCGCCGCGGGCGAACCTTATTTCATCGAGATCAAGTGCAGTCTCGCGGTCACGCTGCCGCAGCGGCGCTCGGATTAGCACCTATCGCGGCGGGACCTCGCGCGCAGGCATCCGGCCGCCTGCCTGATCGCGCTAGCGGCCGAACAGCCCGCGCAGCACTTTTACCCCTTCCTGCACGGCGTCGACGCCTGCCGGCACCGGTGGTTTGTCGGCCTGTGCCGGGGGCGCGTCGGCCTGCGGCGCCTGCTGGGCCGGCGCATCCGGGCTGCGCCGGGAGGCGGCCCGGCCGCGGCGCGCGCCGCCTTCGTCCTCCGCAAGCAGGGTCATCGCCGTGGACTTGAGCCGCAGTTTCACCGCCCATTGCTGCTCCCAGGTCTGCTTCGGATCCTTCGGCCGCGGCGGATGCACCAGGTTCAGCTCGTTGCCGTAGGCGATGAAATTGAGCATCGATGCGTCGCGCTTGAATATGCCCGCGGGCACGCTGCATTCGGTGGTCTGCGGCGGCAGCACCACTTTTTCGCGGATCAGGCGCTCGACTTCGGCCGGCGCGATGTAGTCCATGAGCACCTGGCCCATGACCTGAACTTCGCTCGAGGACCAGGTCACGAAATCGTCTTGATTGTCGCCCTGACCCATGGCGGTGGCGAAATAGCCCGTGGCCCTGGGCATGGTCTTCCATTTCACCGCGAATGCGCCGGCCGCGGTTTTGCGTACCGGATCGAAAGCGACGGCATCCATGAAATCATGGCGCTCGTCTACGGCGAAGCGGATTTCCGGCGAATAGTTGCCGGATACGATGTGCTCGCCGGCGAGTGAGCCTGCGGCGGGAACCGCACGCGCGTCCTCCTGGTTGGGCCAGCTGCCGTAGCTGCGGTTGCGGCCGGGCGCCGGTCCGCGCGCGCGCGCGATCGCGCGGCTGCGGAATGCGCGCCCGGCTTCCTGCGGGTTCATGTTGGCGAAATCGATGATCACCGGCTGGCCCGCGCGTACCGCTTCGCCGCAGCCCCAATAGATCAGCATGCGGCCCTTGGGGCGCTGGTATTCGGGCTCTTCGTCGGGCTCGCGCACTGGCACGCGCTCGATGCGCGGGCTCAGCAGCGGCAGGCTGGCCCCCATCGCAAGGGCCGGCGGAATCGCGTGCGCGGCGCGCGCATCGCCGCTGGCCTGCTGCGATGAACCGAGCTCCAGGCGCATGCGTTTGCCGCCGCCCATGCCGGGTGGCATCATCGCCCCCATGCCCGGCGGGATTTCCATGCCCATGCCGCCGGCGGTTTCCACGCTCATCCAGTACACTGCGATCGGCGGCTTCACCTGCTGCGATTGCGCGGATACGGACAGGGGCAGCGCTGCGGCCAGAGCGACCGCCGCGACGGAAACGGAACATTTCATGGTGCACCTCGTGGGCTTGGATGCTGCGAATTATGCACCCGCGCATGGCGCATGCACAGGCAGGCCCGGTGCGGTTCTGGACCGAGTCTATCCCGACCCTGCCCGATTACATTGTCAATGCGGGCGTTCAGAGGCTGGGTACCGCAAAACGCATAGTCGCCATTTGCAAAAAACCGCTCTGCATTTGACCTTAATCAAATTGGCCGCACATGGGCAGCGGTACATTTACTCACCCTTTTGCTGATTTCCTCCCATCCTTCTGGGCAAAAGGGACCTTGCGGGCACTCGGTTATCTAAATTCGAGTGTCCGTTTTTCTTTTGGGGGTCGGTTTCGCCAGTGGCGGCCTGCGCATTGACTTTCATCAACACCGGTTTTGCGTGCGGCGCTAAGGTGTAACGAGGGCGCCGCAAGGCGGGAACAAGCGCAGGCGCCGGCCATGCATAGGAAAGGAATCGCCATGAGCTACAAGACCATCTTGGTACATATCGACCCCGGGAAACGCTGCGGGTTGCGCCTTGATGTCGCCATTCGCCTGGCGCGGCAGCACGATGCCCATCTGGTCGGGCTGCATGTGGTCGCGCCGTTCGAGCCTCCGGGCTACGTGCTGGCGGAGATGGGACCGGCAATCATCGAAGCGCAGAAGCATTCGAGCGCGATGGAAATTGCGCGCAGCGAAACCGAATTCACCACGCGGATGGACAAGGCTGGCGTCAGGAATGCCGAATGGCGCACCGCCATCGACGATCCGGTGGATGCCATGACCCTGCATGCGCGCTATGCCGATCTGGTATTGATCGGGCAAACCGACACGTCCGAAGCCGCCAACGTGGCAGCCGATTTTCCGGAGCGCCTGGTGCTGGCGGCCGGGCGGCCAGTGCTGATTCTGCCCAGTGTCGGGAATTTCGCCTCGATCGGATCGAGAATACTGGTCGCCTGGAATACGAGCCGCGAAGCGACGCGCGCCGTCACCGACGCAATCCCGCTGCTGCAGCGCGCCGACAAGGTGCATGTCATGGCGGTCAATCCGAGGAAAGGGGAACACGGCAACGTGCCCGGTGCCGATATCGGGCTTTACCTGGCGCGCCATGGGGTGAAGGTAGAGGTCAAGACCGACCACGGCGCCGAGATCGACGTGGGCAACGAGTTGCTGTCGCGCGCAGCGGACCTGGATGCGGACCTCATCGTCATGGGCTGCTACGGCCATTCGCGCCTGAAGGAATGGGTGCTCGGCGGCGCCACCCGGACCATTCTGGGATCGATGACGGCACCGGTGCTGATGTCGCACTAGGCGGCGCGCGGGGCGCCTGCCGCGCCGGGCGACACGGACTGTCCGGCGCCTATCGCTGCGGGTGTGTCCTGTGAGAAAATCGCAGGGTTTTGTGGCCAGGCAGACCGGCTTCTGCCGCTCGGGCCATGCGCGGGCTATTTGGTTTTCGCAATATCTAGAGGCGTCAACATGACCAGCAAACAATATATCTACGCGTTCGAACAAGGCGATGGCAAGAACAAGATCCTGCTCGGGGGAAAGGGGGCCGGCCTGTGCGAAATGACACAGATCGGACTGAACGTGCCGCCGGGCTTCACCGTCACCACGGAGGCCTGTCTGGCCTACCTCGAGTCGAACAAGCTGCCCGCGGGCCTGATGGACGAACTCAGGACGCACATGGCGGCGCTGGAGAAGAAAACCGGAAAAGGCTTCGGCAGCAGCAAGAATCCGCTGCTGGTATCGGTGCGCTCGGGATCGGCGATGTCCATGCCCGGGATGATGGATACCATTCTCAACCTCGGGCTGAACGAGGCCTCGCTGGAGGGCCTGATCAAGCAGACGGCGAATCCGCGCTTCGGCTACGACGCCTATCGCCGCTTCATCCAGCTGTTCGGCAAGATCGCGCTCGGCATCGACGAAGAGCATTTCGACAAGAAAATGGCCGAACTCAAGCGCAAGCACGGCGCGCGCCTCGACCTGGACCTGAGCGCCGAGCAGCTGAAGGAGCTCGCCGGCGCGTTCCTCGAAATCGTGCAACGCCATACTGGCAAGCCGTTCCCGCAGGATCCGTTCGAGCAGCTTGAAATTTCGGTAGGGGCGGTGTTCCGCTCCTGGATGGGCAAGCGCGCGGTCGATTACCGCAAGCAGTTCAAGATCACCAAGGACAAGGCCAACGGGACTGCCGTGAGCGTCTGCACCATGGTGTTCGGCAATATGGGCAGCGATTCGGGCACCGGCGTGGGGTTCACGCGCAATCCGGGCACCGGCGAGAATGTCATCTTCGGCGAATACCTGACCAACGCCCAGGGCGAGGACGTGGTGGCGGGCATACGCACGCCCAAGCCGATCGCGGAGATGGAACAGGAGATGCCGGAAATCTACCGCCAGCTGGTGGAACTGCACAACCGGCTGGAATCGCATTACCACGAAGTGCAGGATTTCGAGTTCACCATCGAGAAGGGCAAACTTTACTGCCTGCAGACGCGCAACGGCAAGATGAACGCGCGCGGCATGGTGCGCAGCTCGGTCGAAATGTTCAGGGAAGGGCTGATCACCAAGGAGCGCGCGTTGCTGCGCATCGAACCGCCGATGCTGGAGCAGCTGCTGGTGCCGCAACTGTCGCCGAATTTCCGCGGCAAATCCCTGGCGCAGGGCCTGCCGGCATCGCCCGGCGCGGCTTCGGGCAAGATCGTGTTCGACGCCAACACCGCCGAATCGCGCGGCGAGAAGGGCGAGAAAGTCATCCTGGTGCGCGAGGAGACCAAGCCCGAGGACATTCACGGCTTCTTCAAGGCGCAGGGGATACTCACCAGCCGCGGCGGCAAGACTTCGCATGCGGCGGTGGTCGCGCGTGGCATGGGCAAGCCCTGCGTTTCGGGTTGCGAGCAGATCGTGATCGACAACAAGGCGCGCAGCGCCGTGATCGGCGACACCACCTTGCACGAAGGCGACGTGATCACCATAGACGGCGGCACCGGCCACGTCTACGCCGGCGAGGTGCCGACGGTCGAGGCGGAGTTTTCGGAGGAAATGGCCACGCTGCTCGCCTGGGCGGACGAGGTCGCGAGCTTGAAGGTCATGGCCAACGCGGATACGCCCGAGGACGCGACGCGCGCGCGCGAATTCGGCGCGCGCGGCATAGGCCTGGTGCGCACCGAGCGCATGTTCAACAGCACCGACCGCCTGCCCATCATGCAGGAAATGATCCTGGCCGAAACGGTGGAGGCGCGCCAGGCCGCGCTCGACCGGCTGCTGCCGATCCAGCGCTCCGATTTCAAGGGCATCTTCAAGGCGATGAAAGGTCTGCCGGTGACCATACGCCTGCTCGACCCGCCGATGCACGAGTTCCTGCCGACCGCGGCGCAGCTCGAACTGGAAATCGCGCACCTGCACCATCTGCGCGACACCATCAAGGGACTGGAGGAACTGCCGGACACGCTGAAGCTGCTCAATCCCAGGCTGTACCAGCAATATGCGGACGGCCTGAGCAAACTCATGGGCGGACTGCAGACGTTCAAGGATTCGCATCTGGAAGAGGACGCCATCCAGAAGAAGGAGGTGACGCTGAAGAAGGTGCGCGCCCTGGCCGAGGTGAATCCGATGCTGGGACACCGCGGCGTGCGGCTGGGCATCACCTATCCCGAAATCTACCAGATGCAGATCCAGGCGATACTCGAGGCCGCCGCGCTTTGCGCCAAGGAAGGCATCGAAATCTACCCCGAGATCATGGTGCCGCAGGTGGCAACGGTGGAAGAACTGCTGCGCATCCACAGCAAGGTGCAGCGCGTGCACAAGGTGGTGGAACTGACCCATGGCATCAACGTGAAATACAAGTTCGGCTCGATGCTCGAAGTGGTGCGCGGCTGCCTGCGCGCCGGACGCATGGCGCAGGATGCGGAATTCTTCTCCTTCGGCACCAACGACCTGACCCAGGCCACCTTCTCGTTCAGCCGCGAGGACGCGGAGAACAAGTTCCTGCCGGCCTATAACGAGACCGGCATCCTGCAGGACAATCCGTTCGAAGTGCTGGACATCAAGGGCGTGGGCCAGCTGATGAAAATGGCGGTCGAAAGCGGCCGCCAGACGCGGCCGGATCTGAAGGTGGGCATTTGCGGCGAGCACGGCGGCGACCCGGCCTCGATCCATTTCTGCCACAGCATCGCCATAGACTACGTGTCCTGCTCCGGGCCGCGCGTGCCGATTGCGCGCCTGGCGGCCGCGCAGGCGAAGCTGATGGAAGCAAGTTACAAGAACGGCCTGAAATAGGGTCGGGCGGCGCTGGGCGCGCATGGCCTGGTACGTCTACCTGATCGAGTGCAGGGACGGCAGCATCTATACCGGCATCGCGATGGACGTCCAGGCGCGCTATGCGGCGCATGCGAGCGGAAAGGGCGCGCGCTATACGCGTTCGCACCCGCCGCGGCGCCTGCTGGCGGTGCTCGAATGCGCCGACCGCTCGGCGGCGAGCAAGGCCGAGTACCGGATCAAGCAGATGTCGCCGCAGGACAAGCGCGCGTTCGGCCGGCTGCACGCAGCCGGCTGAGCGCGCGCCGGGGCGCACTGGCCAGTCATGCTGCACATATTCCGCGATGTCGCGATACCCTCCGCCGAAATAGAGATCAGCGCGATCCGGGCGCAGGGAGCCGGCGGGCAGAACGTCAACAAGGTATCCAGCGCCATACACTTGCGTTTCGACGTGCGCGCCTCGTCGCTGCCGGACGTGTACAAGGAGCGCCTGCTGCGGCTGCGCGACCAGCGCATCACCAAGGACGGCGTGGTGGTGATCAAGGCGCAGCAGCACCGCAGCCAGGAAATGAACCGGGAGGAAGCGCTGGGGCGCCTGCAGGAACTGGTGCGCAGCGTCGCCATCGTGCGCAAGCAGCGCAAGCCCACCAAACCGACGCGCAGTTCCCAGAGAAAGCGCCTCGACAGCAAGACCCGGCGCGGCGCGATCAAGCAGATGCGCGGCAAAGTCGTCGATTAGGCGCTCTTGTTTGACGCATATCAAAAGAGCTTGGCAAGCACTGCGGTAAATGATGCAATATGTGGACTTGGCGCAGCGGCCGCGGAAAGGGCCGGTTCACTCCCGCAGAGGGGCACGAATATGAGCACGCAGGAACCCATCGAGATCCAGGACGCGGATGTCTACGCGGTAAGCGAAAAGGGCGAGGAAGAGCTCAAGCGCGGATCGACCGAGCTGTCGAAAGCCGCGCTGGAATTGATGGTGCTGCTCGACGGCAAATCGAGCTTCGCGGATCTGGCGCGGCACACCGAGGTGCTGACGCCGGAAGTCATCCGGCACACCGCGAAGACGCTGGCGCAGCAGGGCTACATCGTGCCAGGCACGCCGGAGCAGGAACTCAAGATCGATTTCAGCTGGTTCTTCGCCAATCAGCCGCCGCCGGAGCCCAGCGCAGAAGCGGCGGCGCGCGCGAACGGCGAGGCCGACAGCGGTACGGCAGCCCTCAAGCTCGACGGCTACTACGTGAGCATTGCGCGCAAATCCGCGCGCAGGATCGAGCCGGCGAGCGCGACCGGCTACTCGGTGCTGGTGGTGGAGGACGACCCGGAACTGCAGCGTTCGCTCAAGTTCCTCCTGACCATGGAGAAATTCAAGCCGCGCACGGCGGCCAACCGCGATGAAATCCTGGAGGCGCTGCGCCTGCCGCCGCTTCCCGACGTGGTACTGCTCGACATCGGCCTGCCGGACACCAACGGATTCGATGTGCTTGCGCGCATGCGCCAGTATCCGCAGCTGAAGTCGATCCCGGTGATCATGCTCACCGGCCATGCGCAGCGCGACGACGTCATGCGCGGCCTGGCCGGCGGCGCCGACGGCTACATCACCAAGCCCTTCGACCGCGATGTGCTGCTTACCAGCATTCGCGCCGTGCTCGGATTGCGTTAGCGATGGCGCGCGCAGAGTCCAGTCGCGATTGCGGGAGCATGCTGATACGGCGCAGCGGCATGCTTGCAGGCGTGCTCGCGCTGGTGCTCGCCGGCCTGCCGCAGGCGCGGGCCGAGGACGCGGCACAGGGGAAGACGCTGTACGAGACGCGCTGCACCGACTGCCATGAGAGCAGCGTGCATCAGCGCAGCGCGCGCAAGGCCAAATCCTACGCCGGAGTGCGCGCGCAGGTGGCGCGCTGGAGCGAACAGACCGGCGGCCCCTGGAGCAAAGAAGAAATCGACAGCGTGACCTACTATCTCAACCAGCGCTATTACCACTTCCCCTGCCCGCAGAGCCTGTGCAAGGCCGACAAGATCTCGCTGCAAATCAAATAGAGGTATGGCAAATGTCCCAGATTACCGGCGGCGAGGCGTTCGTGCGCATGCTGCAGCTGCACGGCGTAAAGCACATCTTCGGCCTGTGCGGCGACACCTCGCTGCCATTCTACGACGCAATGTGCCGGCTCGATCACGGCATGCAGCACGTGCTCACGCGGGACGAGCGTTCCGCCGCCTACATGGCGGACGGCTACGCGCGCGTCTCCGGGCGCGTCGGCGTGTGCGAGGGGCCGAGCGGCGGCGGCGCGACCTATATCCTGCCCGGCGTAGTCGAGGCGAACGAATCGTCGATCCCGCTTCTGTGCTTCACCTCCGACATCTCGGTGTCGGCGCGCGGCAGGTACGCGCTCACTGAACTCGACCAGCAGGCCCTGTTCCGGCCGCTGACCAAGTGGAATACCGTGCTCGATTCGGCCGCCGACATCCCGCGCGTGCTGCGCACGGCGTTCAATCAAATGACCGGCGGCAGGCCGGGCGCCGTGCACATCGGGCTGCCCTACGACGTGCAAAGGCAGATGGTCGACGAGGCCGATATCCGCGGCGACGCGCGCCTCAACGAATATCCTTCGCGCCGCGCCTGCGCCGATCGCAGCGCCGTTGCGGCTGCGGCCAGGCTGCTCGCCGCCGCCGAGCGCGCGCTGTTCATCGTCGGCGGCGGCGTGGTGATTTCCGGCGCGGAGCGGGAGCTGATCGCCTGCGCCGAGCGTCTCGGCGCGCCGGTCGCGACCACCATCAGCGGACAGGGCAGCATAGGCGATGATCATCCGCTGGCGCTGGGCGTGGTCGGCTCCAACGGCGGAACGCTGCCGACGCGCGCGGTGGTGCTCGCCGCCGATCTGGTCGTGTTCGTGAGCTGCCGCGCGGGCTCGGTCACCACCGAGCGCTGGCGCTATCCGGCGCCGGGCCAGGCAAAGGTGATCCAGCTGGACGTCGACCCTGCGGTAATCGGCGCCAACTATCCGGTCGAAGTGGGGCTGGTCGGCGACGCCAGGCTCACGCTGGCCGCGCTGCGCGAGGAGCTCGAGGCCGCAGGGGCGGATGCGCGCAGCTGGGGACGCGCGGCGGTGGCCGCGGCCAAGCTGGAGAAATTTTCCGCGTTCGAAGCGCTGGCCGCGTCGAACGAGCGCCCGATCCGGCCCGAGCGCGTGGTGGCCGAGCTCAATCGCCTGCTCCCGGGCGATGCCGTGGTGGTGGCCGATCCGGGCACGCCTTGTCCGTATTTCTCGGCCTATTTCCGCAACGCGCGCACCGGGCGGCATTTCATCAGCAATCGCGCGCACGGCGCGCTGGGCTATTCCATGGCCGCGGCGGTCGGCGCGCACTTCGGCCGGCCCGGCGCGAAAATCGTGGCGGTCATGGGCGACGGCAGCTTCGGCTTTACCGCAGGCGAACTGGAGACCATCTGTCGCCTGAAGATTCCGCTGACGATGGTGGTCATCTCCAATGCGAGCTACGGCTGGATCAAGGCCGGACAGAAGACGGGGTTCGGCGAGCGCTACTTTTCGGTCGATTTCACGCGCACCGATCACGCGGCGGTGGCGAGCGCCTTCGGCGTCAAGAGCTACCGCGCGGAGGATCCGGCCAAACTGGGCGCGACGCTGAAGCTTGCGCTCGAGGCAGGCGAGCCGGTGCTGGTGGATGTAATGTGCCAACCGCTGCAGGAGGCGAGGGCGCCGGTAAGCGAATGGATAGCATGAGCCCGCCGGATGCGGCTCGCGCGCATCGAATTCGGCGGAAATGCTTGCGATGCGCGCGCGGCGACGCGATAATCCGGCGCACGACCCGCCCGCCGGTTTCCTCCTTCGAACACCAAAACGGACCAAGACATGAGCCACATTCCCGCTTCGACTGCGCTGTCGCGCTTTCGCGTTCTCGACCTGTCGCGCGTGCGCGCCGGCCCGACCTGCGTCAAGCAGCTTGCGGATTTCGGCGCCGACGTGATCAAGATCGAATCGCCGCCCGGCGTGGATGCGAACGAAGGCATGGGTGGGCCGCGCAGGGGCCCCGATTTCCAGAATCTGCACCGCAACAAGCGATCGATGACCCTCAATCTCAAGCTGCCGCAGGGTCGCGAAGTCTTCTCCCGCCTGGCGAAGACGGCGGATGTGGTGGTCGAGAATTACCGGCCCGACGTCAAATACCGGCTGGGCGTCGACTATGAATCGCTGAAGAAGCTGAACCCGCGCATCATACTCGCCAGCGTTTCCGGTTTCGGACAGGACGGGCCTTATCTTGCGCGGCCGGGATTCGACCAGATCGCGCAGGGCATGAGCGGCCTGATGTCGGTTACCGGCATGCCCGGGCAAGGCCCGATGCGCACCGGCGCCGCGATCGCCGATGTGAGCGCGGGCCTGTTCGCCGCGCTCGGAATCCTGACGGCGCTGCTCGAGCGCGAGGCATCCGGCGAAGGCCAATGGGTGCAGTCGTCGCTGCTGATGTCGGGCATCGCGCTGCTCGATTTCCAGGCGGCGCGCTATCTGATGGAGGGGGTGGTGCCGCCGCAGGTAGGCAACGATCATCCGACCAGCATGCCCACCTCGGCCTATACCACCGCCGACGGCCACATCAATGTCGCTGCCTCGGGCGAGGGCATGTGGGCGCGCCTGTGCCCGGCCATCGGCCGCGCCGACCTGCTCGGGCGCGCGGAATTCGAAGGCCAGGCCAATCGCGCCAAGAACCGCAAGGCGCTCAACGCGGAGCTGAATGCGGCACTGAGCAAGAAGAAGAGCGAAGAGTGGATAGCGATACTCAACGAGGCCGGCGTGCCCTGCGGCCCGATCTACACCATGGACCAGGTGTTCGCCGACCCGCAGGTGCAGCACATCGGGGCCGCGGCAAAGGTGCAGCATCCGCAGCTGGGCGAGATCCGGCTGATCAACCAGGCGGTGGGTTTGTCGCGCACGCCTGCGAGCATGGCCAGCGCCACGCCGGAACTCGGCCAGCATACCGACGAAGTCCTCGCCGAAGCGGGCTACAGTGCCGCGGAAATCGCCGCCTTGCGCAGCGACAAGGCCGTTTGAATTCGTCCCGCGGCGCAAATCGAATTGCACCGTGCGGCAGCAGGTCTAAAGGAGCGTCATGGCTGAACTGATCACACGCAGGGAAAATGCCGTCGGCTGGGTAATCTTCTCCAATCCGACCAAGTACAACGCGGTGTCGCAGGACATGTGGCTGGCGCTGCCCAAGGCGATCGCGGCTTTCGACGCCGATCCAGCAGTACGCCTGATCGTGATCGCCGGCGACGGCGACAAGGCGTTCATTTCCGGTGCCGATATATCCCAGTTCGAAAAGGCGCGCGGCAGCGCCGAAGCGCAGGCGATCTACAATCAGGCGGTAATCGATGCCTACGAGGCACCGGTTGCGTGCAGCAAGCCGGTGGTGGCCAAGATCCGCGGCATCTGCATGGGCGGCGGGCTCGGCCTCGCCGCCGCCTGCGACGTGCGTTTTGCCGCGGCCGACGCGGTGTTCCGCATGCCGGCCGGCCGGCTGGGGCTGGGCTACAATTACACGGGGATCAAGCGCTTCGTGCAAATCCTCGGGGCTTCGGGCACCGCCGATATTTTCTTTTCGGCGCGCAAATTCAATGCCGCCGATGCGCTCGGCATGGGCTTCGTAAATCGCGTGATTCCGGTGGCCGATTTCGACCGCGAGGTCGCGGCCTATTGCGAACTGGTGGCGGAAAACGCGCCGCTGACTTTGGCTGCGGCCAAATTCGCCATCCGGCAGGTCGGGCTGGATGCCGATGCGCGCGATCTCGAGCGCGCCGCGCGCATGATCAAGACCTGCTTCGACAGCGACGATTACCGCGAAGGCCGGCGCGCATTCATGGAAAAACGCAAGCCGCAATTCCACGGAAAATAAAGCCGGAGCGGCGGCCGGCGATCACGCGCCAAGCCGGCGAGGGCGCCGTTGCTAGCGGCACACCAGCACGGGTATGGTGCTGTGTACCAGCACTTTCTGCGTCTCGCTGCCCAGCACCAGGCCGGATAGGCCGCGCCGCCCGTGCGAGGCCATCACGATCAGGTCGCATTTTCTTTCCTTTGCCGCGGCGATGATCACTTCGTAGGGGCTGTCGCTGAGCGCGTGGAATACGGCGCACGGCACTTTTTCGACTGCCGCTTCGACTTCGATCATGGACAGGATCTTGCGCGCCTGCTTCTGCATGAATTCCGCCTGCGCCTTGGCCGAAGGCGCGCGCAGGATATAGCCTTCGCCGTAATAGGTCGAACCCAGATCGGGCGCGGCGTAGAAACCGGTGATCCTGGCGCCCAGCGCCTTCGCGAGCTTGGCCGCCTGCTTCGCCGCCTTGAGCGACAGCTTGGAACCGTCGGTCGGTACGAGGATGTGCTTGAACATGGCGCCTCCTATCGCGTCGTTGGATCCGCGCCCGCACCGGCGCGGGCCGGCTCCATTTGCAGCTTAGGCCAGCGGGCGCGCGGCGGTTTGACCGATGTCAATGCCGGTGCGCAATGCGGGCGCAGAGATGAGGCTAGTCTTCGGTGTTGACGCTGCGGATGATGACGCCGCCGGATTTCTCGTCAGGCTCGAGCTTGATCAGCTTTCTCGCCTCGGCCTCGTCCAGCAGCTTGCCGAAGGAGCGAAAGCCGTAGAAGGCCTCGTTGAACCCGGGATTGCGCCGCTTCAATGCCTGCTTGACCATCGAGCCCCAGATCTTTTCCTCCGCGCCGCGCTCGGCGATGAGCGCCTCTATGGTTTCCATGACGATGTCCAGCGCTTCCTGCTTCTTGTCGCTTTCTTCCTGCGGCTGGGTCTTGGCGTGCGCACCGGCCGCCGCCTTGGGCGCGGCCTTCTTGCGCGATTGCTTCTTCGCCTTCTCGCGCGCGAGGTCGTCGTAATAGATGAACTCGTCGCAATTGGCGATCAGCAGGTCGGAGGTGGAGTTCTTCACCCCCACGCCGATCACCGTCTTGTTGTTCTCGCGTAGCTTGGACACCAGCGGCGAAAAATCCGAGTCGCCGCTGATGATGACGAAGGTGTCAACGTGCGATTTGGTGTAGCACAGATCGAGCGCGTCGACCACCATGCGGATGTCGGCCGAGTTCTTGCCGGACTGGCGTACATGCGGAATCTCGATCAGCTCGAAGGCGGCCTCGTGCATCGGTGCCTTGAATTCGCGATAGCGCTCCCAGTCGCAGTAGGCTTTCTTCACCACGATGCTGCCCTTGAGCAGCAGGCGCTCGAGCACCTTGTTGATGTCGAACTTGTCGTACTTGGATTCGCGCACGCCCAGGGCGACGTTCTCGAAATCGCAGAACAGGGCCATGTTGACGTCGGCTGCGGCACTCATATCGGTCTCCGGTAAAAGGTGGGATGCCGTGCATGCACTGCGGCTGGCCGCATGCCGGGGCGCCCTGTGGCATTGGCCATATGCTAGCGCGGATTCGCAGGCCGCGGGCGCCTTCGGCGCGCAGCCAATTCTGCTAATATTGCCCGCATTGGTCGCGCGGCCAAAAAAAGGGGAAATGAATCATGTTGCGCAAGACGCTCGCACTGGCGCTCGCGGCGCTGGTTTCCGGCCTGCCGCTGTCCGCAATTGCCCAAACCCGGGAAAAGGTCTCCGACGGCGTGGTCAAGGTCGGACTGCTGCTGGACATGTCCAGCCTGTACTCCGACATCACCGGCGAGGGCAGCGTGACCGCGGCGCGAATGGCGATTGCCGATTTCGGCGGCAAGGTGCTGGGCAAGCCGGTCGAACTGGTCTACGCGGATCACCAGAACAAAGCCGATATCGCCGCCAACAAGGCGCGCGAGTGGTTCGACACGGAGAAGGTCGATGCCATCCTCGACGTGGCCGCCTCGGCCACGGCGCTGGCGGTGGTCGAGGTGGCGAAGCAGAAGAACAGGATCGCAGTGTTCAACGGTCCCGGCTCGACGCGCCTCACCAACGAGAGCTGCTCGCCGGTGACCGTGCATTACACTTACGATACCTTCGCGCTCGCGAACGGCACCGGCAAAGCGGTGGTGAAGCAGGGCGGCGACACCTGGTACTTCCTGACCGCGGATTATGCGTTCGGCCATTCGCTGGAGAAGGACACTTCCGACGTGGTGAAAGCCAACGGCGGCAAGGTGCTGGGGCACTCGCTGCATCCGCTCAATGCGTCCGACATGTCCTCGTTCGTGCTGCAGGCGCAATCTTCCGGCGCGAAGATCATCGGCCTCGCAAACGCCGGCGGCGATACCATCAGCTCGATCAAGACCGCGAACGAATTCGGTCTCACCAAGGGCGGCAAGCAGAAACTGGCAGGGCTCCTGGTCTACATCAACGACATCCACAGCCTCGGCCTGCAGCTGACGCAGGGGATGTTTCTGACCGAGGCGTTCTATTGGGATCTGAACGACGAAACGCGCAAATGGTCGAAGCGTTTTTTCGAGCGCATGAAGAAGATGCCGAACATGAGCCAGGCCGGCGTGTATTCGACCACCCTGCACTATCTGAAGGCAGTGCAAGCGGCGGGCACCGACGAGACCGGCGCGGTAATGAAGAAAATGCATGAAATGCCAGTCAACGATTTCTTCGCGCGGAACGGCCGCATCCGCGAGGACGGGCGCATGGTGCACGATATGTACCTGTTTGAAGTGAAATCGCCGCAGGAGTCCAAGTCTCCATGGGACTACTACAAGCTGCGCGCGACCATCCCCGCCGAGGAGGCGTTCCAGCCGCTGGCCAGGAGCCACTGCCCGCTGGTCGGGAAATAGGCGGCAAGCGCGCGTCGCGGCAGCGACGCGCGCATGCGCGCATCGCTGCACTCCGGCTGTTTTCGCTCGCACACTTGGCATATAATTGCGTGCGCAACTATTCCAATCCGTATTTCTGGAGCAGTCAACCATGAATTTCAAACGCAAGGCACTCCTTTCCCTGGTGGGGCTCAGCCTCGTGCTCGCCGCCGGAGCGGTCAGCGCCAAACAGACGGTCAAGCTGGTGTTCATCGGCCCGCTCACCGGCGGCGTGTCCGCCAACGGCATCGGCGGGCGCAACTCCGCCGATCTCGCGGTGCGCCTGCGCAACCAGGATCCGAAGGCGAAATACAGCTACGAGCTGGTGAGCTACGACGACGAATGCAAGCCCAACATCGCAGTGCAGGTGGCGACCAAGGCGGCGGCGGACAATTCCATCATCGGCGGCGTGACCCACTATTGCTCGGTCACGGCTGTGGCGACGGTCGACACTTACCACAAGTTCGGGTTGCCGGTCATCGTCTGGGGCGCGGTGCTGCCTTCGATCACCTACGGCAACAAGTACGCCGAAGTGCACCGGGTCAACGGCACCATGATCAACCAGAACCAGGTCGCGGCCAAATTCATGACCGACATGAAATTCAAGCGCTGGGTGGTCATCCATGACACCACCGACTACGGCAAGGGCCACAACCAGTATTTCAGCGAGGCGTTGAAGAAGGACGGCGGCCAGATCGTCGGCACCTTCGGCGTGACCGCCGACCAGCAGGACTTCACTACCGAGCTGACCAAGGCGAAGGAACTCAAGCCCGACGTGATCTACTTCGGCGGCCTGACGCCGCTGGGCGTGCGCATCCGCTCGCAGATGGAGAAGCTCGGCATCCACGCGGTGTTCGAAGGCACCTCGGGGATCAAATCCGACGCCTTCATCGAGGGCCTGGGCAACAAGCTGGCCGAAGGCTCGCTTTCGTTCATCGAAGGCGCGCCCTGGGAGAAGTTGCCCGGCGGCCTGTTCTTCACCGGGAAGTATGCGCTGCAGAAATACAACGAGGCGCCCGAGGCCTATGGTCCGTTCGCGTTCGCCGCGGCGAATCTGCTGATCGACGCGATCGAGAAAGTCGGACCCAATCGCAAGAAGGTGACGGCAGAACTCGCCAACACCAAGGACCGCGATTCGATCATCGGCAAGATCACCTTCGACGACCACGGGCAGAACATCGTGCCGCTGATCACCAAGTACGTGGTGCAGGACGGCAAGTGGGTGGTGTGGGAGGAGAGCGAATACGCCTCGGGCAAGCGCAAGCTGAACAAATAGTACGCAATGGGCTAAGCGCAACGGTCGAATTAGCGCGGACGAAGGACCATCCGCGCGGATCGCCGATTGCGTACGAACGACGAAGCCGTTCGCACGCAATCGGCGATCTTGGATAAACCCCAAACCGATTCGCTTTTATTCATAACCGTGTTTTCCCGATGCGGATACGCCTTTCATCCGTATTGGGAAAACACGGTTCGCGCGCGCAGCGCGCAAGGTTTTTTTGGCTCGCATCCTTAATCCGATTCCATGACCCTGGGTCTGCTCAGCCAATACGTCTTCAACGGCCTGATGCTGGGCATGATCTACGCCATGGTGGCGGTCGGATTCACGCTGTTCTTCGGCGTGCTCGACGTGATCAAGTTCTCCCATGGCGATGTGCTCATGGTGGGCGCGTTCACCGGGCTCGCGACCTACCTTGGCCTGCAGGCCATCGGCGTCGATTCGCCGACGGTGCAGCTGCTCGTGATGGCATTGGTGGCGACGCTGTCGATGGCGCTGCTGGGCGCGCTGATCGCGAAGTACCTGGTGCTGCCGCTGCGCCTGGCGCCGCCGCTCAATACCCTGCTGATCACGCTGATGCTGGGCACGGTGCTGCGCGAGTCGGTGCGCCTGTTCTATCCGCAGGGATCCAATCCGAAGCCGTTTCCGCGCCTGCTGCCGGCCGAATCGATGAGCTTCGGCGCGTTCACGCTGCGTGCCGACAGCCTGATCCTGCTGCTCGCGGGGCTTGCCGCCATCGTCGCGGTACATCTGGTGATCAACCGCACCAAGCTCGGCCTGGCGATCCGCGCCGTGGCGCAGGACGCGGAAACCGCGCGCATCATGGGCATCAATTTCGAATTCATCGTGCTGCTCACCTTCGGCATCGGCTCCGGCATGGCCGCGCTGGGCGGACTGATGAACGGCCTGTATTACAACGAGATCAACTTCGGCATCGGCCTGCTGCTCGGCGTGATCGGCTTCTCCGCCGCGGTGGTCGGCGGCCTGGGCAACATCTATGGCGCCATCCTCGGCGGCTTCCTCTTTTCGGCGCTGCAGAGCGTGGGCGCGGTGGCGCTGCCGGCGCTGTTTCCGGGCACCTCCACCGCCTACAAGGACGTGTTCGCGTTCGCCGTGGTGATCATCTTCATGGCCTGGCGCCCGACCGGCTTGATCGCTGAAAAGAAGAGCGAGCGCGTATGAAGCGCCTTCTCGGTCCGGATTCGGCTTTCCCCGCGCTCCTGAGCATGGCGGGCATTACCCTGTTCGCGGTGCTGTTCCTGCATGCGGAGAGCCAGGAAGAAGTGCTGGGCCTGTGCATAGGCATGGCCGCCGCGCTGTTCGTACTGGCGCGCTTCGGCTGGAATGCGCGCGCGGCGGCCTCGTTCGCGGCACACAGCCGCAGCGGGCAGGCGGCGGTGCTGCTCGGGGTGCTGATCATACTTGCGCTGTTCCACGACGAGCACTTTCCGCTGCTGATGCTGGCCTCGGTGCTGCTCTACATCGTCGTCTGCCTCGGGCTGAACCTGCAGTTCGGCTACGCCGGCGTGGTCAATTTCGCCGGCGCGGCGTTTTTCGGCATCGGCTGCTATACCGCGGCGGTGCTGACCGAGCACACGCAGCTGCCGCACCTGCTGGTGGTGCTGGCGGGCGGCGTCATGGCCGCGGTGATCGGCTCGCTGCTGATCCTGCCGGTGCTGCGCACCTACGGCCACTACGCCGCGCTGGTGACCATCGCCTTCGGCATCCTGTTCCGCGTGTTCCTCGAGGTGAACGACGCACTCGGCGGGCCGCAGGGCATGAAGCTGCCGGGCATGGAGATATTCGGCTGGAAGCTGAACGACGGCCTCGCGTTCGGCGATTTCGAATTCTCCTTCTATGCGAATTACGTGCTGGTCGCGCTGGCGATGGCCGCAGTCGCGTTCCTGCTGGTGCGGCGCCTGGAGCGCTCCTGGATCGGGCTCAACCTCGATGCGGTGCGCCTGGACGAGACCGCCAGCGCCGCTTTCGGCATCGATGTCGCGCGCTGGAAAATCACCGCCTTTACCCTGGGCAATTTTCTTGCCGGTCTGGCCGGATCGGTGTACGCGATGATGACCGGCTTCGTCGCGCCCAACAGCTTCACCTTCGGCGATTCGCTGATCCTGGTGTCGATCGTGATCCTAGGCGGCATCGGCAATCCATGGGGGCTCACGGTGGCGGCGGCCATCGTGCTGATCCTGCCGGAGAAGCTGCAGTTCATCCAGGAGTACCGCCTGCTGCTGTACGCGGCGCTGGTGATCCTGATCCTGCTGTTCCGCCCCGGCGGCCTGATGCCGCGCCAGGTGCGCAGCTACCTGCCGGGCTGGAAGCCATGAGCAACACGCTGTTGAACTGCGAGGGGCTGTCGATGCGCTTCGGCGGCCTGGTGGCGCTGAACGAACTGAGCCTGTCGGTGAACGCGGGCGAGATCCTCGGGCTGATCGGGCCCAACGGCTCGGGCAAAACCACTTTTTTCAACGTGATCACCGGCATCTACCAGGCGAGCGCGGGCAGGGTCGATTACCAGGGCCACGACCTCGCGCGCATGAGCGCGCAGGAGATCTACCGCGCCGGCGTGACGCGCACCTTCCAGCGCTCGCGCCTGTGCCTGCCGCTGTCGATCTTCGACAATCTCATGATCGGCAACCACCGCCGGCTCAACCACGGGCTGTGGTTCAACCTGTTCCGGCGCGGCGAATTCCGGCGCCAGTTCGAAGCGCAATATGCCCAGGCGCAAGCACTGGTGCGGACCTTCAGCCAGCCGCTCGCCGAAAAGCTGTTCCAGGCCGCGGGCAGCGTCAACATGATAGACCGGCGCCGCATCGAAATCTGCCGCGCGCTGATCAGCGAACCGACGCTGCTGCTGCTGGATGAACCCTCGGCCGGCATGACGCACGAGGAGACGCGCGAGCTGATGGACGACATCCTGCTCGCGCGCGAGCACATGCCGGGGCTGTCCATCATCATCATCGAGCACGAGATGAACGTGATCGAGCGCATCACCGAGCGCTGCATCGTGCTCAATTTCGGCCAGAAGATCTGCGAGGGCCCGTACGCTAAGATCGCGGCCGATGCGCAGGTGCAGGAAGCCTATCTGGGGACGGAAACTGCATGACGGCGCTGTTGTCGGTCGAAGGCGTCTACGCCGGCTACGACAAGGCCGACGTGCTCGAGGACGTGTCGCTGACCGTCGCGGCGGGCAGCATCACCTGCATCCTCGGCTCCAACGGCTCGGGCAAGTCGACGCTGATCCGCGCCATCCTCGGCCTCACACCGCCGCGGCGCGGCCGCGTGCTGTTCGACGGCGCCGACCTCGGCGGCCTGCCCACCCACCGGGTGATCGCGCGCGGCATCGCCTGCATCCCGGAAGGGCGCAAGGTGTTCCCCAAGCTGTCGGTGCTCGAAAACCTGCGCCTCGGCGCCTACCAGGAGAGCGACCAGGCGAGGATAGACAGCCGCCTGGCGCAGGTGTTCGGCATCTTCCCGCGCCTGGAGGAACGCGCCGCGCAGCTCGCCGGCACCATGTCGGGCGGCGAGCAGGCGATGCTGTCCATCGGCCGCGGCATGATGGGCGAACCCAGGCTGCTGCTGATCGATGAGCCCTCGCTCGGACTGTCGCCGCGCCTGGTGAAGGAGAATTTCAGCGTGATCCGCCGCATCAACGAGCTTGGCATTACCGTGCTGCTGGTCGAGCAGAACGTGCACCAGACGCTGGCGATCGCCCAGCACGGCTATGTGCTGTCGCAGGGCAGGGTGGTCGCCTCGGGCACGGCGCAGGAACTCGCCGAGAACGCGGAAGTGCGTGCGGCGTATTTTGGCTGAGCGCAGTCTTGCCGGAACCGCGGGAAATCCGCCGCAGACCCTCGCACGGGCACGGAGCTAGGCCGGTGCAACGCCCTACTGTCGTTTTCGACCTCGGCAATGTCCTCGTGAGCGTGGATTTCACGCGCGCGTGCAGGCGCTTCGAGGCTGCGGGCAGCGCGCCGGCTGCGGTGATACTCGATGCCATAGCCCGCGGCGAGGACAAGGCGGCCTTCGATACCGGACGCCTCAATCCGCAGCAGTTCGCCGCGCGCTTCTCCGCCGCCATCGGGGTGCGCATCCCCTACGCCGAATTCGCCGACATCTGGTGCGACATATTCGCCGAGCAGCGCGAGGTGACGCAGCTGCTCGACCGGATCGCAGCCAGGGCGGATCTGGTGCTGCTGTCGAACACCGATCCGCTGCATCTGGACTACGTGAACAGCCATTACGATTTCCTGCCGAAGTTCGGGCGCATGCTGCTGTCCTACGAAGTCGGGCACGCCAAACCGGCAGCGCAGATTTTCGAGCGCGCCCTCGCGCTCGCGCCGCCGGGAACCAGGATGATCTACTTCGACGACGTGCCGGAGTTCGTCGCTGCCGCGCGCGCCTGCGGCCTGCCTGCGGAGCAGTTCACCGGCGCCCCCAAACTCAGGAGCGACCTCGAGCGCTTCGGCGTGTTGTAAGCGATTCTCCTAAGAGCCCGTAACAAAAGTCATTTTGTTACGGCTGATGTAGGGGAGCACGAGGGGAGGCGCCCCGAAGGTAGTCCCCGAAGGGGATTTCCCCTCGTTTTGTTACAGACTCTAAGTACCCGTAACAACAGTCCTTTTGTTACGGGCCGAATTCGGGGAGCACGAGGGGATCTATCCCCTCGTTTTGTTACAGACTCCATGTGTGTATCATGGCCTCGCGCGCCTGCCGGGCGGCAGGCAGCGCGTCTCATCAGTCAACCTCAAGGAGAATCGTCATGGCGAAAAGCTCGGAAGGGGTCTACAAGATTGTCGAGGTGGTTGGCGTAAGCAAGACTTCCTGGGAGGATGCGGGCAAGAAGGCGGTCGAAACGGCATCCAAGTCGCTGCGCGATCTGCGCGTCGCCGAAGTGCTGAAGATGGACATGAAGGTCGACAACGGCAAGGTCACCGCTTACCGCACGCGCGTGTCCATGTCGTTCAAGTACGAGGCCTGAATCTGCACCGCTGCCAATCCGCCGTCCTTGCGCGCAGGCACGCAAGGACGGCACAACGCCAATTTGGAATTCTGCGATGACCCTCAAGAACAAGACCCTTTTCATCACCGGCGCTTCGCGCGGCATCGGACTCGCGATCGCCAAGCGCGCGGCGGCCGACGGCGCGAACATCGTCATCGCGGCGAAAACCACAGAACCGAACCCGAAACTGCCGGGCACGATCTTCACCGCCGCCGAGGAGATCAAGGTCGCGGGCGGCAAGGCGCTGCCGCTGGCCGTGGACATCCGCGACGAGGCGGCGGTGCTGGCGGCGGTGGCGCAGGCGGTGGAGCGCTTCGGCGGCATCGACATCCTGGTCAACAACGCGAGCGCCATCAGCCTGACCGATACCGAGCACACGCCGATGAAGCGCTACGACCTGATGAACGGTATCAATGCGCGCGGCACCTACCTGTGCACCCAGGCCTGCCTGCCGGAGCTGAAGAAATCGGCCGCGGCCGGGCGCAATCCGCATGTCCTCAACATGTCGCCGCCGCTGTCGATGAAACAGCACTGGTTCGCCGCGCATACGGCCTACACCATGGCCAAGTACGGCATGAGCATGTGCACGCTGGGACACGCCGGGGAGTTCAGGAAATACGGCATCGGCGTCAACAGCCTGTGGCCGCGCACCGCCATCGCCACGGCCGCGCTGCAGATGATCCCGGGCGTGGACCTGAACATGTGCCGCAGGCCGGAAATACTGGCCGACGCAGCCCATATCATCCTCAGCGGACCGAGTTCGGACAGCGGCAATTTCCACATCGATGACGAGCTGCTGGCGGCGCATGGCGTGACCGAGCTGGACAAATATGCGGTCAAGCCGGGAACGAAAGTGTTCATCCCGGATTTCTTTGTCGACTGAATGCGGCGGCCCGCGCCGGGGCGCGGCGTGTCTTGCGTTAGCCTGCGTCGCGCTAGGCTGCAGCGCCGGTGCCTGTGCGCAGGGCTACCTCGGCAGGCTGCTCGACGATTTCGAGGAAGTGAAGGCGCTGAGCCAGCGCAAGCAGCGCTTCGAATACGAAAACGGCGTCTTTTTCAAGACCGATCGCAATTACACCGACGGCGTGCGCTACAGCGTCAAGTACGTCGGGCTGCGCCAATACCGCAAGCCGCCGGACGCCGCCGAGGGCTTCCTGCCCGGCTTCGCCCTCGACCCGGTGAGCACGGAGGCCTGCACGCGCGGCGAGCTGTGCTATCACAAGAGCTACACCTTCTATCTGGGCCACAGCATGTCGACGCCCAGCAACATACGGCTGAAACCGGAGCAGATTCCGGCAGGTGACCGCCCCTACGCAGCCTGGGCGTATGCGGGTTTCTATCGCGAGCTGTTCGCCAGCGCGGGCGCTACTGGCGCTACGGCCTGGATCAGGGCTGCATCGGCCCCTGCGCCAGGGGCGAGCAGCTGCAGACTTTTATCCACCGCAACATCACCAATTCGCCGATACCGCAGGGCTGGGAGGCGCAGATCCACAACGAGCCCGGCCTGGTGTTTCGCTACGAATACGTGCCCGGCTCCTGGGAGCCCCTGTCCTACCTCGACCTGACGCCGCATCTCCAGTTCGGCCTGGGCAGTATCCAGACCTATGCAGGTGCCGGCGTCACCCTGCGCCTGGGCAGGTTCCGCAGCAATTACATCACGCAATGGCACAGCAACCACCCGCTGGAAGCGCTGGCGGCGGCCGACGGGGTGAAATCCGACGCCGGCTGGCAACTCTGGAACAACAGAAGCGATTTCGACCTGTACTGGTTTGCCCGGCTGCACGGTGATGCCGTGGCCTACAACGCGCTGCAGCAGGGCGGCATGTTCAATCGCTCCAGCCCGGTCATCGGCCAGCCGCGGCCCTGGATCGTGGAAGGCGAGAGCGGCGTGGCCCTGCACTACCGCGATATCTCCTTCAGCTTCAGCCTGGTGCGGCGCAATTACGCCGATGTGCTGCGGCTGTGGAATCCGCAGAGCGACAAATTCGGCCGCCTGGTGCTCGAGTGGGCCTACTGAAGCGCCGCTGCGTGCGGCCCGAGGCTAATGCGGTTTTGCGGATGCGGTGGAATCGGTCTGTGCGGCAGGCGGCGCGATACGCTTGCTCACGTGCCGGATTTCCGGACCTTCGGCAGAGGATTCGCTGCTGAAACCGAGCGCGCGCATGAAGTGCAGCATCGGCTTGTTGCTCGCCAACACCTCGCCCTCCATGGTATCGATGCCGGCCGCTGCGGCGACATCGATCAGATTGAGCATCAACGCGCGGCCGATGCCGCGATGCTGCCAGGCGTCGGCGACGGAAAGCGCGAATTCGCAGCTGTGGCCGTCGTCGCGGCGCACGTAGCGCGCGACGCCGATCTGCACTTCCTTGTCCTCCAGCATGATGGTCGCGATCAGGGCCATGTCGCGCTCGAAGTCGATGCGAGTGATCTTCTTCAGGCGCTCGGGCGAAGTATAGGAGCCGGCGCTGAACAGCCGGTTGTAGCGCGTCTCGGCGGACCAGCCCTGCACGTACTCGGTCTCGATATCCAGGTCCTCCGGAAGCATTGGCCGGATGTTGATCGGCTGGCCATAGATCGGCGAATAGCCGGAACTCAGCTGCGCCAGATACTCGGAGCGGGACTTTGCGCTCATGGTATCAGTGCGCCGCGTCGGCGGGCGCGGCGAGGGGGCGGACCACGGCCCGCCCCGGCGCGCCATCCCGATGGCGTTCGATAAGGTCTTCGAAAGCGGCAAGCGCGCGCTCGCTGGCGCGCTGGTCGCCGAACAGGCGCGCATCCAGCTGGGCGCCGCAGTACAGGGCGCAGATTTCGAAGGCCAGCTGTTCGGCATCGGTATCTGCGCGCAGCTGGCCGGCCTCGACGGCCATGCGCACGGAGCGGGCCAGGGTCTTGCGCAATTCACGCAGGCTCTGCGACACGAGTTCCCTCACGGCGCCCGGACTGTCGTCGAATTCGTGTGCAGCCGCGGTCATGATGCAGCCGCCGGGGAGCTTTGCGCCCGCGGTCCATTCGAGCCAGTTCTGCACGATGGCGCGCAAGCGCGGCAAACCGGTGGGCTGCTGCATCGCTGGCTGGAATACCAGGCGGGAATAGAGTTCGCGCACCCCCTGGATCACGGCAAGCTGCAGGCCTTCCTTGGAACCGAAATGCGCGAACAGTCCGCTCTTGGACAGGCCGCTGCGCTCAGCCAGGCTGCCTATGGTGAGGCCGGCCAAGCCGGTACGGCTGGCGAGAGCCAGGGCCTGTTCAAGTATGGCACTGCGGGTTTGTTGCCCTTTACGCATGTCCATATAATAGCACGAACGTTCGATTAAATGTCAAATGTATTTGTCGATAAGCACTTAAGCGCCGTGCCTGCGCCCCAATTGTGGCTTCGACCCGAATTGACAGGCCTGATCCCGCACAGCACAATCCGCGCATGGTTACTCACTTCCTGCGCCGACGCCGCATTCCGAACGACGGAAGGCGTCTGTGCGCGCGACGACGAAGCTAGCCTGCTTCATCGCGCAGCCGAAAAGGCCACAGACATCTGTGGCCTTTTTTATTTTCGCGGTACGCATACGCAGGAGATCAGCATGACTACGGAAGATGTGAGTGCATTGATGCGGGTGGCCGAGCGGCCGCCGCAGGTATTCGTCAGCGGTTCCGGTTCCTGGCTGGTGGACGCGGACGGGCGCCGCTATCTCGATTTCGTCCAGGGCTGGGCCGTCAATTGCCTCGGGCACTGCCCGGCCGAGCTGACGCGCGCGCTGGTCGAGCAGGCGGGCCGCCTGGTCAACTGCAGCCCGGCATTTTTCAACGCGCCGGCGGCGCGGCTGGCGCGGCTGCTGCGCGCGCACAGCTGTTTCGACCAGGTGTTCTTTTGCAACAGCGGCGCGGAGGCGAACGAGGGCGCAATCAAGCTCGCGCGCAAATGGGGTGCAGCGCATCGCGGCGGCGCCTATGAAATCGTGACCTTCGACAATGCTTTTCACGGGCGCACGCTCGCCACCATGTCGGCCTCGGGCAAGCCGCAATGGAAAAGCCTGTTCGAGCCCAAGGTGGCGGGCTTCCCGAAGGCGCCCTACGGCGACCTCGATGCCGTGGCCGCGGCCATAGGCCCGGACACTGCCGCGGTCATGCTCGAGCCGGTGCAGGGCGAGGCCGGCGTGATCGTCGCCGCGCCGCAGTTCATGCAGGGGCTGCGCGCGCTCACGCGCGAGCGCGGCGTGCTGCTGATCGTCGACGAGATTCAGACCGGCATGGGCCGCACCGGCAGCCTGTTCGGCTACGAGCACGCCGGCATAGAGCCCGACATCATGACCTTGGGCAAGGGCCTGGGCGGCGGCGTGCCCCTGGCGGCGCTGCTTGCGCGCGACGCCGCGTGCTGCTTCGAGCCGGGCGACCAGGGCGGCACGTTCAACGGCAACCCGCTGATGACGGCAGCGGGTGTCGCAGTGCTGGAGGCGCTGCTTGCGCCGGGATTTCTCGAAGCGGTGGCGCGCAAGGGAGAGTACCTGCGTTCGCGGCTGGCGCAGCTGTCCGCGCGGCACGGTCTGGGCGCAGTGCGCGGCCGGGGACTGCTGCGCGCGCTCGAACTCGGATCGGACATCGGCGTGGCGCTGGTGGAGCGGGCGTTCGCGCAGGGTCTGCTGTTGAATGCGCCGCGTCCGAACCTGCTGCGCTTCATGCCGGCGCTCAATGTCACCGAAGCCGAGATCGATGCCATGATCGGCATGCTCGAAAGCGCGCTGCAGCGCTAGCCCGACCCCGGTAACGGCGCCTACATATTCGGGTAATTCGGCCCGCCGCCGCCCTCGGGGACGACCCAGTTGATGTTCTGCGTCGGGTCCTTGATGTCGCAGGTCTTGCAGTGCACGCAGTTCGCGGCATTGATCTGCAGCCGGTCGCTGCCGTCGTCGTTCTTGACGAATTCATACACGCCGGCCGGACAGTAGCGCTGCTCCGGTCCGGCGTAGAGCGCGAGGTTGACGTTCACCGGCACCGTCGGGTCCTTCAGCGTCAGGTGGCAACGCTGGTTTTCCTCGTGGTTGACGTTGGAAATGAACAGCGAGCCGAGCTTGTCGAAGGTGAGCTTGCCATCGGGCTTGGGGTAGTCGATCTTCGGGCAGTCCGCGGCTTTCTTCAGCTGGCTGTGATCGTCGTGATTGTGCAGCGTCCATGGCGCTTTGCCCTGGAACACGAAAGTATCGATGGCCGAATAGGCCAGCCCGCCCCACAGGCCCCAGCGGAACGAGGGGCGGATGTTGCGCACGCGGTAGAGCTCGTCCCAGATCCAGGTGTCGCGCACTTTTTGCGAATAGGCGAAGACTTCCTTGCTTCCCTCCTGCGCGAGCGCATCGTAGACCGCCTCGGCCGCAGTCATGCCCGACTTCATCGCAGTGTGGATGCCCTTGATCTTGGCGTTATTGAGGAAACCCGCGGTATCGCCGATCAGCGCGCCGCCGGGGAAGGTCAGTTTGGGCAGGGACTGGAAACCGCCTTCGCTGATCGCGCGCGCGCCGTAGGCAATGCGCCGGCCGTCTTCGAAGAAACCGCGGATCGCCGGATGCGTCTTGAAACGCTGGAATTCGTCGAACGGGCTCATCCAGGGGTTCTGATAGTCCAGGCCGATGACGAAGCCGACCGCGACCTGGTTGTTCTCCAGGTGGTAGAGGAAGGATCCGCCGTAAGTGGCGCTGTCCACCGGCCAGCCGGTCGTGTGCACGATGAGGCCGGCCTGGTGCCTTTCCGGCTTGACCTCCCACAGCTCCTTGATGCCGATGCCGTAGGCCTGCGGGTCGACGCCATCGCGCAGATTGAATTTCTGCATCAGCATCTTGCTGAGCGAGCCGCGGCAGCCCTCGGCGAATATGGTCTGCTTCGCGTGCAGTTCCATGCCCGCCTGGTAGTTTTCCGTATGCTCGCCGTCCTTGCCTATGCCCATGTCGCCGGTGGCCACGCCCTTGACCGAGCCGTCCTCGTGGTACAGCACCTCGGCCGCGGCGAATCCCGGGTAGATCTCCACGCCCAGGCCCTCGGCCTGCTGCCCCAGCCAGCGGCACAGGTTGCCCAGGCTGATGATGTAATTGCCGTGATTGTTCATCGTTGGCGGCGTCGGCAGCTTGATCGCGCGCTTTTCGGTAAGGAACAGGAAACGGTCTTCGCCGGCCGGCGTATTGAGCGGCGCGCCCAGTTTCTGCCAGTTTGGAAGCAGTTCGTTCAGCGCGCGCGGCTCGAGCACCGCACCGGAGAGAATGTGGGCGCCGATCTCGGAGCCTTTTTCGATCAGGCAGACGTTGATGTCGCGGCCTTTTTCGGCAGCGAGCTGTTTCAGGCGGATGGCGCAGGACAGTCCCGAGGGCCCGCCGCCGACGACCACCACATCGTATTCCATCGCTTCGCGTTGCATCTCCACCCCCAGTGTTGGGCCGCGTTTCCGCGCGTTCAGCGGCGCGGCCCGGGCCGCGTTCACTGCAACAGGCGCATGCGACCGTGCCTATTCGAACCGGGGAGAATTATAATGCGACTCCCCATCCAGCGACACCGATACGATGAATGCGACCAGGCGCAAGCTCGTGCATACCGAAGTCATGCCCATACGCTGGGGCGACATGGATGCCATGGGCCATGTCAATAACACCATTTATTTTCGCTACATGGAGCAGGCGCGCATTTCCTGGTTCGAGGCCATAGGCGCGCGCTCTGCGGTCAAGGGGCAGGGGCCGGTGATCGTCAACGCGAGCTGCACCTTCATCAAGCAGCTGGTGTATCCGGGCGATGTCGAGATCAAGACCTATGTGGGCACGATAGGGCGCAGCAGCCTGGAGACCTACCTCGAATTGCGCCCCAGCTATGACCCGGACAGAATCTACGCCGAGGGCGCGGCCAAAGTGGTGTGGGTGGACTACGCCAGGGAGAAATCGGTGCCGCTGCCCGAACGCATCCGCCAACTGATCGGACACTGACTCATGCCTGCCGAAAAACCTTTGTGGGAACCGAGCCAGGCGCGCATCGCCGGCGCCAGCGTCACCGCCTTTGCGCGCGCGGCGATCCGCGAATGGAAGCTCAAGTTCAACACCTATCCCGCGTTCTACCAGTGGAGCGTGGATGCGCCCGAGCAGTTCTGGGCATCGCTGTGGCGGTACGCCGGGGTCAAGGCGAGCGCACGCGGCGAGCGCGTGCTGGTGCACGGCGAGCGCATGCCCGGTGCGCAGTGGTTCCCCGACGCGCGCCTGAATTTCGCCGAAAACCTGCTGCGCCGGCGCGATGCCGCGGATGCGATGGTGTTCTGGGGCGAGGACAAGGTGCAGCGACGCCTGTCGCATGCCGAGCTCTACGCCGGCGTCTCGCGCCTCGCGCAGGCGCTGCGCGCGCAAGGGGTCGGGCCGGGCGATCGCGTCGCCGGCTATCTGCCGAACATGCCGGAGACCATGATGGCGATGCTCGCCGCTGCGAGCATCGGCGCGATCTGGTCCTCATGCTCGCCCGACTTCGGCGTGCAGGGCGTGCTCGACCGCTTCGGCCAGATCGAACCCAAGGTCCTGTTCGCCGCGGACGGCTATTGGTATAACGGCAAATCGATCGACTCGCTGCCCAAGGCGGCCGAGATCGCGGCGCGCCTGCCCTCGCTGGAACGCGTGGTGCTGGTGCCCTACATCGGCGCCGCGCCCGAGCTGTCGAGCGTGCCCAAGTCTGCGGCGCTGGCGGATTTCGTCGCCGCGCATGCCGCGCGCGACATCGAATTTGCGCAGCTGCCTTTCGACCACCCGCTGTACATCATGTATTCCTCCGGCACCACCGGCGTGCCCAAGTGCATCGTGCACGGCGCCGGCGGCACGCTGCTGCAGCACCTGAAGGAGCATCAGCTGCACGCCGACGTGAAGGCGGGCGACCGGCTGTTCTATTTCACCACCTGCGGCTGGATGATGTGGAACTGGCTCGCCTCGGGGCTGGCCTCGGGCGCGACCCTGCTGCTCTACGACGGCTCGCCCTTCATCCGGCGCGGCGCGATCCTGTTCGATTTCGCCGAGACCGAGCGCATGACCCACTTCGGCACCTCGGCCAAGTTCATCGACGCCATCTGCAAGATCGACCTGAAGCCGCGCAAGACCCACGATCTGCGCCGGCTGCGCACCATGCTGTCGACCGGTTCGCCGCTGGCGCCGGAAAGCTTCGATTACGTCTATCGCGAGATCAAGGCCGACATCTGCCTGTCGTCCATATCCGGTGGCACCGACATCATCTCCTGCTTCGTGCTCGGCAGCCCGGTGCTGCCGGTGTATCGCGGCGAGATCCAGTGCCGCGGGCTCGGCATGCGCGTGGAGGTATACGACGAGCAGGGCCGCCCGCTGCGCGGCCGCAAAGGCGAGCTGGTGTGCACGCGGCCGTTCCCGTCGATGCCGGTCGGCTTCTGGAACGACCCGGACGGCAAGAAATACCACGAGGCCTATTTCGCGAAATTCCCCAATGTGTGGTGCCACGGCGACTATGTCGAACTGACCGCGCGCGGCGGCATGATCATCTACGGCCGCTCGGATGCGGTGCTCAATCCCGGCGGCGTGCGCATCGGCACCGCTGAAATCTACCGGCAGGTGGAGCAGCTGGACGAAGTGCTGGAGTCGCTCGTCATCGGCCAGGACTGGAACAAGGACGTGCGCGTGGTGCTGTTCGTGAAGCTGCGCGAGGGGCTGAAACTGAACGATGCGCTGATCGACAAGATCAAGAACCGCATTCGCGCCAACACCACGCCGCGCCATGTGCCGGCCAAAGTGCTGCAGGTGGAGGACATCCCGCGCACCAAGAGCGGCAAGATCGTGGAACTGGCGGTGCGCAACGTGGTGCATGGCGCACCGGTCAAGAACGCCGAGGCGCTCGCCAATCCTGAAGCGCTGCAGCTCTACGCGAATCGCGTCGAGCTGCAGAGCTGAGGGCACGACGCTCCGGTCAGTCGAGCTCGGCCCATTTTTCCGCGCTGGCGCCGGCGAGCGCGCGCACGCGCTCCTCGTCCTTGGCGAATTCCGCCGCCGGCCCGGCGTAGACCACCTTGCCGTTGTCAAGCACGTAGGCGCGATCGGCGATGTCGACCGCGGCGCGCACGTTCTGCTCGACCAGCAGCACCGATACGCCCTCCTTGCGCATGCGCGCGACGACGTTGAATACGTCCTGCACGATGATCGGCGCGAGGCCCTGCGAGGGCTCGTCCAGCAGCAGGAGCTTGGGATTGAGCAACAGCGCACGCGCGATCGCGAGCATCTCCTGCTCGCCGCCGGACAACTGGCGTCCCTTGTTGGCCTTGCGCTCCGCCAGGCGCGGAAACAGTTCGTAGATGCGCTGGATCGTCCACGGGCCCGGGCGCTCCAGCGGCACCTTGAGATTCTCCTCAACCGTCAGATTGGCGAAGATGCGCCGTCCTTCCGGCACGTAGCCCACGCCCAGCGCGGCGATGCGGTATGAAGGCCAGTCCGTGGTCGCGTGGCCGAAAATGCGCACTGCGCCCTCGCGTGCATGCGTGAGGCCGACCAGGCTGCGCAGCGTGGTCGTCTTGCCCGCGCCGTTGCGGCCGAGCAGGGTGACGATCTCGCCCTCGTGCACCTCCAGGCCGACGCCGTGGAGGATATGGCTCTTGCCGTAGAAGGTATGCAGCGCTTCAGCTTCGAGTATGTTCATGCTGCCGCCTCCGGTCCTGTATCTTGAGTTGAGGTGGGTGCTGTCGGCGGCTTGCCGGCATGATCGCGGGTCGCCGAGGAAGGGTGGGGGCCCCTTCCGTTCCCCACCTTGCCGCAAGCGGGGCCCCTGCTCCGCCGCATCATGCCGCCTTCCCAAGATAAGCGGCCTGCACCAGTTCGTTCGCGCCGATTTCCTCCGGTGTGCCTTCCGCGAGTACGGACCCCTCGGCCAGCACCATGATGCGGTCGGCAAGGTGAAAAATTACGCGCATGTCGTGCTCAATCAGCACGATGGACAGTCCCTGGTCCTTGTGCAGGCGGCGGATCAGGCGGGTAATGTCATAGGTTTCCTGGTCGCCCATGCCGGCGGTCGGTTCGTCGAGCAGAAGCAGGCGCGGCTTGAGCGCGAGCGACATCATGATTTCGGTGGCGCGTTGATCGCCGTGCGGCAGCTCGCCGACGAGGCGGTCCGCTTTCTCGATGAGTCCGCCCATTTCCAGCAGATCGGTGACGCGCGCGCGCGTCTCGCCGTCGGCATCGCGCGACTGCCAGGGATGCAGGCGGCAGCCGGCCGCGACTTCGACCGGGATGCGCAGGTTCTCGCGCACGCTGAGCTCGGGGAAGATCTCGGTGATCTGGAAGGTGCGCGCCATGCCCAGGGCGACGCGCTTGTGCGGGGGCAGCGCCGTGATGTCCCTGTCGTCGAACAGAATGGTGCCTGAAGTCGGAGGGAAGAAACCGCTGATCAGATTGAAGAAGGTGGTCTTGCCGGCGCCATTGGGCCCGATCACCGCGCGCAGTTCGCCCGGCTCGACCGTGAGCGAGACGCCGTCCACCGCAACCAGGCTGCCGAAATGGCGCGAGACGTTCTGTACCCTGAGCAGGCTCATTGCGCCACCTTGCGCTTGATGATGCCGAGCACGCCGCGCGGGAAGAACAGCACGACCAGCACGAAGAACAGTCCGATGAACGACATCCAGTTTTCCGTCTGGCTGGATACGTAGTCCTGCAGCACAACGAAGATTGCGGCGCCGATCAGCGGCCCCCAGAACGAGCGCATGCCGCCGAGCACCGCCATGATGACGAAATTGCCCGACAGATCCCAGCGCAGCGCGCGCGGGTCGGTGAAATTGTTGAGCAGCGCATAGAGCGTGCCGGCGAGGCTCGCGAACAGGCAGGAAATCACGAACGCGATCCAGATGTGCTGCTCGACCGGAATGCCGAGAAAGCGCGCGCGCTGTTCGTTTTCGCGGATCGCGATCAGCGTCCTGCCGAAGGGTGAGCGCAGCAGCAGCGCCATGATGCCGGTCGCGAGCGCGAACACCGCGAGCGCCAGGTAATAGAACGCCTTGTCGTTGCCGAGGATGTCGATTTGCGCAATGCCCAGATCAAGCGCCTGCCGGTGCCAGCCGGTCAGGCCGTCGTCACCGCCGGTGACCTGATTCCAGCGGAAAGCGACGAAGTAGAACACCTGGCCGAAGGCGATGGTGACCATGGCGAAGTACACGCCGCGCCGCTTGACGATCAGCGCGCCGATGATGGCCGCGGCGATGGTGCCGACGAGCACGCCTGCCAGAATCGCAAGCGGCGTGCTCGGCACCAGGTACTTGATGGTCATGGCCGTGCCGTAGGCGCCCAGGCCGAAATAGGCGGCATGGCCGAAGGAGAGCACACCGGTGAAGCCGAGCAGGAAGTTGAGCGACATCGCCGCCAGGCCCAGCACGATGACGCGGCTGCCGAGTTCCGTGTATCCGCCGATCGCACCCATCCAGTAGGGCATGGTCAGCAGGACGAGCCAGATCAGCGCGTTGGCGGTCTGCCGGTTCATGCTGTTCATTGGGTCCTCCCTTCTTCGCCGAGGAGGCCGCGCGGCCGCAGCAGCAGGACCGCACCCATCATCACGTAAATGATCGCCTCGGTCGCCGAGGGGAAGAACACGGTAGTGATGCCGGAGGCGACACCGATCAGCAGGCCGCCGAGCAGCGTGCCCGGCAGGCTGCCCAGGCCGCCGACGATGATCGCGACGAAGCTCGGCATGATGAGCGAAGTGCCGATGGTGGGCTGCAGGCCGAGCATGCCGGCCGCGAGCACGCCGGCAAGGCCGGCGAGATAGATGCCAAGCCCGAAATTCAGGTTGCGCAGGATGCGCACGTTGACACCGAGTACCGACACCGTTTCGAGATCCAGCGTGCCGGCGCGGATGCGCATGCCGAGGCGGGTGCGGTTGAGTATGTAGAACAGGGCGCCGACGACCATTGCGACCAGCGCGACCATGAACAGGCGGTAGCCGGTGAGAAAGAAGAATTGGGTGCTGAGCGGCGTGGTGAGCCAGGTCGGAATCGGATAGGGCAGGCTCTGCGCGCCCCAAATGTAGCGGGTCCCATCCTCGAACACGTAGGCGAGGCCGAAGGTGAGCAGCAGGCTGTAAAGCGGGTCGCGCCCATAGAGGCGGCGGATCAGCAGGCGCTCGACCAGCAGGCCGATGGCTGCCGTCAGGAATGGCGCCACCACGAGGGCGCCCCAGAAGCCGAGGTAGGGCATGAGCGTGTAGGCCAGATAGGCGCCTATTGCGAGAAAACCGCCGTGGGCGAAGTTGATCACGCCGCTCAAGTTGAGGATCAGCGACAGTCCGAGCGCCATCAGCGCGTAGAACGCGCCGACGATCAGCCCGTTAAAGACATTGAAAATAATCAGCTGCGTCATTCAGTATGGATCCTTTCTTCCGACCCCGGGTCCCGGTCGCAGGCTTGCCGCGCGCGGCAAGGCGCGGCGCGGCAGCGGTCTGCGGTGTCTTAATTTGAATGGTGCGAAAACATGCCGGCGCCCGCACGAAAGCGCCCGTGCGTCCCCGGCAAGGCGCGATGCCAGGGACGCGCCCATCCCTAGGCGGGCCAGGTCATCTTGCAGCCGGTTTCCTCCAGGGTGCCGGCGATGTCGTCGCCTTTGACCACGTTGGTCACGTGGAACAAATCGTCCGGCGCGCTGCCCTTCGCCTGCGCATTGCCGACATACAAATCGCCTATGAGCTGGTTCTGGCCGGCCCGATAGTAGGCGCCATTGGGCATCAGGGAGATCTCGGGCGGCAGCTTGAACCCCTGCAGCGCTTTGGCCATCTTGACCGCGTCCAGGGATTTGGCGTGGTTCGCCGCCAGCGCACAGGTCCAGGCGGACACGAAGCCGAACCAGGTGCGCGCGGTCGGGACGCGCCCGGTCTTCTTCTTGATCGCGGCTACGAACTCGGCGACGTGCGGCACGCCCGGCTGGTTCCAGTACCACTCGAACACCCAGGTGCCGATGCGCGCCTCGGGCGACAGGCCTTCCAGCGGCTCCATTTCCTGCTGGGCGCCGGCGAGGTGGATGCGCTTGTCCAGGCCGAATTGAACCGCCTGCTTGAGCGCGTTGAGCATGTCATCGCCCTGCACCAGGAAGATGATGACGTCGGGATTCGCCGCCTGCGCCTTGATCAGATATGAGGAGAAGTCCGTCGTGCCCAGCGGCGTCAGGTCGCCGCCGACCTTGGTGCCGCCCAGCTTTGCCGCCGCTTTCTCCATGCCCGCCTGCAGCGTGTGGCCGAAGGCGTAGTCGGGCGTGATGTAGTACCACTTCTTGCCGAAGTCCTTGATCAGCGTGCCGGCCACGGCGTTGGCTTCCATCTGCGTGGTGTTGCACACGCGAAACACGTTCCAGTGGCAGGTGGCGCCGGTGATCGCATCGGTATGGCCGCCCGGGACGATGTGCAGCACGCGTTTTTCGTTGCTGACCTGCGCCATGGCCAGGGCCAGAGCGGAGTTGACGTTACCCAGAAGGAAGTTGACCTTGTCGCGCTCGATCAGCTTGCGCGCCTTCTGTACTGCCGTGCCGGCATCGCCGCTGGTCGAATCTTCCGACAGCAGCTTGACCGGCCGGCCGAGGATGCCGCCTTTGGCGTTGATTTGCTCGATGGCGAGTTCGCAGCCTGTCATCTCGTTCTTGCCGTTGATTGCATAGGTTCCGGTGAGCGGGTTGTCCAGGCCGATGAGCACGGGATCGGCGGCGTTCGCCTTCCTGATGAAAGGCGCGCCAAACTGCAGAACGCCGGCGGCGGCCGCGGCCTTGAGTACGGTGCGGCGGCCGATGGTCTTGTCAAACGAATTGTTGCTGGTCACGGATTCACTCCTCCTGTTGTGGATTGCGCGGTTATGACTGTTCGATCCAGACGCGGCGCTTTTTTTGGCGCTCGCTTTTGGGAGGGGAAATGCTATCAAGTCCCATACATGGACGAACCTAGGGTTTCCCCTAGTTTGCGCGCTGGCCGGGCTGTGCCGTGCGCCGGCCCGCGGCGGCGCGGGCGCCCGGCCTCAGACCCGCGGTGCGAGATCGGGTTCGCCGCAGTGGCGCAGAATCTCGGCGCGGGCCGCATCGCGCAGCGCCACCGCCGCATTCCAGTCGCTGCCCTGCGGCAGCAGCGGCGTGGAAATGTTGACGACGATGCCGCCGCGCCGCGCGAACCAGCTGCCGTCGCGCAGCACCGAGCGCGCGCCGCGTATCGCCACCGGCACCAGCGGCACGCCGGTCTGCGCCGCGACCACGAATGCGCCCATGCGGAACGGCAGCAGGCCGGCGCTGCGGGTGAATGTGCCTTCGGCGAAGAAGATGGGCGTGCGTCCGGCGCGCGCGGACTCTGCCAGGCGCGAGGCGTCTTCCACGCCCTGCCTGATGTCGCTGCGCTCGACGAAGTCGGTGCCGATGGCGCGCAGGAACAGCCGCGGCAGCAAGGAGCGGCTGAGCTCGCGCTTGGCGGCGAAGCTGTAGCCGCGCTCGCGCAGCGCGGCGAGCAGGATCAGGCCGTCGAGATAACTCGCATGATTGGCGGCGATCACGAACGGTCCGGAGGCAGGGATGTGCTCCAGGCCGCGCACCAGCAGCGGCAGCCGGCACAGGCGCAGGAACGCCAGCGCCATCAGGCGGCAAAAGCGCCAGCCGCGCGCCGGATCGCGCAGCAGCGCCGCCGCGACCAGCGTCGGAATCGCGAGCAGCGCGAATACCGCCCAGGCCCAGGCGGAATAGGCGAGGCCGGCGGCGGCGCGCAGTTGCCGGCGCAGTTCGGGCAGCAGGCTCGCGCGCGCGAGGCGCGCAAACTGCAGCCATACCGGCGCCGGCCGCGCGCCGCTGCCGCCGCGCTCGTAGTACTCGCGGCTGGATGCGCGCCGGATCTTGCCGCTCGAAGTCTTCAGCACGGTGTGCGGCGGCGCCAGCACGATGTCGTCCGCAGGCATGCCGATCAGGTCGATCGCGCGCTCGTTGATGCTGCGGCGCAGGGCGTCCAGCGCGCCGGCTTCGGTTTCGCGCGTTTCCGCGAGCACCACCACGCGCTCGGTGCCGTTGGCGGGATCGACGCTGCCGAATACGGCGACGCAGCCCTTGCGCACGCCGGGCAGGGCGCCCACCGCCTGCTCCAGCTCATAGGGATACAGATTACGCCCGCCGCGGATGATCACGTCCTTGGCACGGCCGCTGATGAACAGCTCGCCTTCGGCAATATAGGCGAGGTCGCCGGTGTCCAGCCACTCGCCTGAGAAAAGCTTCCTGGTCTGCTCGGCATTGCGAAAATAACCGCTGGTCGCTGACGGCCCGGTGAACTGCAGGCGGCCCTCGTGGCGATCGGCGAGTTCCACGCCAGCCGCGTCGACGATGCGCAGCTGGTGCGCCGTGATCACGCGGCCGCAGCAGGGCAGTTCGATCGCATTGGCGGCGCCCGGCGCCGCCGGCTGCGCCACGCCCTGGTCCTGGTATGCGGCACGGTCGATGCGATCGATGCGATAGTGCGTGCCCGGCGCGGGGAAGCACAGCCCGACCGAGGCTTCGGCCAGCCCGTAGACGGGCTGCAGCGCCGTCGCGCGCAGGCCGTGGCGCCCGAAGCGCTGGCTGAACGCGGCCAGCGTGGCCGGGCTCACCGGCTCGGCGCCGTTGAAGGCATAGCGCCAGCACGACAGGTCCAGGCCCTCGAGTTCGCGTTCCTCGATGCGCTTCAGGCACAGTTCGTAGGAAAAATTGGGCCCGCCGGAGAGCGTGCCGCGGTGGCGGTGGATCGCCCAGAGCCAGCGGCTCGGGTGCGTCAGGAAGGCGAGCGGCGACATCAGCACCGTGGGAAAGCCGAGGTACAGCGCGGCAAACCAGGCGCCTATCAGTCCCATGTCGTGGTACAGCGGCAGCCAGCTCACGAACACGTCGCTTGCGTCGGCCTGCACCGCAGCGCCCATGGCGCGGATATTGGCGACCAGGTTCGCGTGCGTGAGCACCACGCCTTTGGGATTGCCGGTGCTGCCCGAGGTGTACTGAATGAAGGCGATGTCGCCCGGGCTGGCAGGCAGCGGCGCGAAACCCGCGTCGCCGCCGTCCAGATCCGCGGGCATCAGCACCCGCTGCAGCGACGCCACCTGGGCGCGCAGCAGCAGCGCCACGGTCTTCGCTTCCGCGATGGTGATCAGCATGGTGGCGCGGCAGTTGTCGAGGATGCCGACGTGGCGCCGCAGGTGCTCTTCGATCTGTCCCGGCCGCGCCGGCGGGTACAGGGGCACCGGTATGCCGCCGGCCATCAGGATGCCGAAAAAGCTGTACAGATAATCGCGCCCCGTGGGCAGCATGATCGCGACCGCCTGCCCCGGCTGCAGCCCGTGATCGGCGAGGCGGCTGGCGCAGCGCGCGGCGCGGCGGCGGATCGCGCCATAGGAGAGTTCTTCTTCGCCGGCCTCGCCGTAGAGGTGGACCTGCAGGCGGTCTGGATGGCGCGCGGCATGCCAGAGCAGCGCGTCGGTCAGGGTCTGCGCCGCGCAAGTGTCGGTTGCGCCCGGCACGGCTTGCACCAGGCTGTGCACGCTGCGATCCGGTTCGGCGCGTAGCGTTCCGCGGCTCGCATGAATCAGGCGCAGCAGGTCGCGCGGCGTGTCGGCGGCATACAGCGCCTGCTCGGGCAGGCTCACGCCGAAGGCGCGTTCGATTCGCAGCACCAGTTCCACCCGCGCCAGGCTGTCCAGACCGAGGTCGCGCTCGAGCGAGCTGTCGAGTCCGAACTGCAGCTCGCGCCCGTGGCGCGTGTCGCGCACCAGCTGTCCGACCACGGCGATCAGCGTATCTGCATTTGCGGCAATCGTGCTTTCGGTCTGTGTCATGCGCCGGGGTCTCGTGATCCGATGCTATGATAGTCCGTAACAATGCAGGCTCGCCATGCGGGATTCGATCCGGCTCGACGCGCATCGGCACAGGCTGCGCGCGGGGAAGTCCGGCAGCATCGGGCGCGGCCGAATTTCGTTGAGCCTCCAGCGGATTTGCTGTAACATCCGTTATCCCATCTCTCGAATCTGAGATGACCAAATATGTCTTCGTTACCGGCGGTGTAGTTTCCTCTCTAGGGAAGGGGATCGCCGCCGCCTCCCTCGCCGCCATCCTCGAATCGCGCGGCATCAAAGTCACCAATATAAAGCTCGACCCCTATATCAACGTCGATCCGGGGACGATGAGCCCGTTCCAGCACGGCGAGGTGTTCGTCACCGAGGACGGCGCCGAAACCGATCTCGACCTGGGGCACTACGAGCGCTTCAGCTCGACGCGCATGCGCAAGAGCAACAATTTCACCACCGGCCAGATCTACGAATCGGTGATCAAGAAAGAGCGCCGCGGCGAGTACCTCGGACGCACGGTGCAGGTGATCCCGCATATCACCGACGAAATCAAGGCATTCATCGCGCGCGGCGCCCAGGGCGCGGATGTGGCGATCGTCGAAATCGGCGGCACCGTGGGCGACATCGAATCGCTGCCCTTCCTCGAAGCCATCCGGCAGATGGGCCTGGAACTGGGGCGTGAAAGCGTCTGCTACATCCATTTGACCCTGGTGCCCTATATCGCCTCGGCCGGCGAGATCAAGACCAAGCCGACGCAGCACTCGGTGAAGGAACTGCGCGAGATCGGCATCCAGGCCGACGCGCTGCTGTGCCGCTCCGACCGCCCGATTCCGGATGAGGAGCGGCGCAAGATCGCGCTGTTCACCAACGTGACCGCCAATGCGGTGATTTCGGTCTGGGACGCGGACTCGATCTACAAGATTCCCTACATGCTGCATCAGCAGATGCTGGACGAGATCGTCTGCCACAAGCTGCACCTGCTCGCGCGCCCGGCCGACCTGAAGGCCTGGAAGCGCCTGATCGAGGCGCTGGAGCACCCGCTGCACCAGATCACCATCGCCATGGTGGGCAAGTACGTCGATCTCACCGATTCCTACAAGTCGCTGAACGAGGCGCTGTTGCATGCAGGCATCCACACGCGCTCCAGGGTCAAGATCCAGTACGTCGATTCGGAGACGATAGAGCGCGAAGGCACGGGCTGCCTCGCCGGCGTGGACGCGATCCTGGTGCCGGGCGGTTTCGGCGCGCGCGGGGTCGAGGGCAAGATCAAGGCGATCGAGTACGCGCGCGTGAACAAGGTGCCTTACCTCGGCATCTGCCTCGGCATGCAGCTCGCCGTGATCGAGTACGCGCGCCACATGGCCGGCCTGGCCGAGGCCAACAGCACCGAATTTGCGCCGGAGACGCCGCAGCCGGTGGTCGCGCTGATCACCGAATGGCTGGACCGCGAAGGCAAGGTGGAGCGTCGCGACGCGAGCTCGGACCTCGGCGGTACCATGCGCCTGGGCGCGCAGCCCGCCGACATCGTCCCCGGCACGCAGGTGCAGCGCATCTACCAGAGCGACATCGTCAACGAGCGCCACCGCCACCGTTACGAGGTCAACAATTTCTACCTGCCCCGGCTCGAGGCTGCCGGGCTGAAGGTGGCGGCGCGCACCAAGGTCGAAGCCTTGTGCGAGCTGATCGAGCTGCCTACCGAGGGCCCGAACGCGCATCCCTGGTTCATCGGCTGCCAGTTCCACCCCGAATTCAGTTCGGCGCCGCGCACCGGGCATCCGCTGTTCAAGGCCTTCGTCGAAGCCGCGCTCGCCTATCAGGCGCGCAAGACCGGCGCCGTCCAGGGCGTGCAGGCCGCCGCAGTGGCATGAAGCTGTGCGGCTTCGAGGTCGGCCTCGAGCAGCCGATATTCCTGATCGCCGGACCCTGCGTCATCGAATCGAGGCAGCTTGCGCTCGATACTGCGGGCATGCTCAAGGAAATCTGCGCCGGACTCGGCCTGCACTTCATCTACAAATCATCCTACGACAAGGCCAACCGCAGCTCGGGCGAGTCCTTTCGCGGCCCGGGCGCGGATGAGGGCCTGAAGATTCTCGCGGAAGTGAAGCGCCAGATCGGCGTGCCGGTGCTGACCGACGTGCACGAGATCGGCCAGATCGAGCCAGCGGCCGCCGTCGTGGACGTGCTGCAGACCCCCGCCTTTCTCTGCCGCCAGACCGATTTCATCAATGCGGTGGCGAGCGCCGGCAAGCCGGTCAACATCAAGAAGGGCCAGTTCCTCGCGCCCGCGGACATGAAGAACGTGGTGGCCAAGGCGCGGCGCGCCGCCGCCGCGCGCGGGCACAGCGACAACATCCTGGTGTGCGAGCGCGGCGCCAGCTTCGGCTACAACAATCTGGTGTCGGACATGCGCTCGCTTGCGATCATGCGCGAGACCGGCTGCCCGGTGGTGTTCGACGCCACGCATTCGGTGCAGCTGCCCGGCGGGCAGGGGACGGTGAGCGGCGGGCAGCGCGAGTTCGTGCCGGTGCTCGCGCGCGCTGCCGTGGCGAGCGGCGTGTCCGGGCTGTTCATGGAAACCCATCCCGACCCGGCGAAAGCGCTGTCCGACGGGCCCAATGCCTGGCCGCTCGCGCGGATGAAGCAATTGCTGGTTACGCTGAAGGCGCTGGACGAGGTGGTGAAGCAGCAGGGATTCGCGGAGCAGGCGCTTTGACGGAATCACGCGCCGGCGGCGTAAAATTCAAGGTCTGAACAGGAACAAGGACAAGAACATGAGCTCGATAGTCGATGTGGTGGCAAGGGAGATCCTGGATTCGCGCGGCAATCCGACAGTGGAAGCCGACGTCCTGCTCGAATCGGGCGTGATGGGGCGCGCCGCGGTGCCCTCGGGCGCGTCCACCGGCTCGCGCGAAGCGAACGAACTGCGCGACGGCGACAAGCTGCGCTACCTGGGCAAGGGCGTGCTGCACGCGGTGGAGCACGTCAACACCGAGATCTCCGAGGCCATCATGGGCCTGGACGCGGCCGAGCAGAGTTTCATCGACCGCACCCTGATCGACCTGGACGGCACCGAGAACAAGTCGCGCCTCGGGGCGAATGCGCTGCTGGCGGTATCCATGGCGGTGGCCAAGGCGGCGGCCGACGAGTGCGGATTGCCGCTGTACCGCTATTTCGGCGGGGCCGGCGCGATGCAGATGCCGGTGCCGCAGATGAACATCATCAACGGCGGCGCGCACGCCAACAACAGCCTGGACATGCAGGAATTCATGATCGTGCCCGTAGGCGCGCAGAGTTTCCGCGACGCGCTGCGCTGCGGCGCCGAGGTGTTCCACGCGCTCAAGGGGCTGCTGAACAAGCGCGGCATGCCGACCACGGTCGGCGACGAGGGCGGATTCGCGCCCAACCTGCCCAGCCACGAGGCGGCGCTGCAGCTGATCATGGAGGCGATCGACAAGGCCGGCTACCAGGCCGGGCAGGACGTGCTGCTCGCCATGGACTGCGCCAGTTCAGAGTTCTACAAGGACGGGCGCTACCTGCTCGAATCGGAAAACCTGCAGCTGTCGTCGGGCCAGTTCGCCGATTACCTGGCGAACCTCGCCGACAAATACCCGATCATCAGCGTCGAGGACGGCATGGCCGAGGCCGACTGGGACGGCTGGAAGATACTGACCGAACGCCTGGGCAAGAAGATCCAGCTGGTCGGCGACGATATTTTCGTGACCAACACCAGCATCCTGCGCGAAGGCATCGCCGAGGGCGTGGCCAACTCCATTCTGATCAAGGTCAACCAGATCGGCACGCTCACCGAGACCTTCGCGGCGATCGAAATGGCGAAGCGCGCGGGCTATACCGCGGTGATCTCGCACCGCTCGGGCGAAACCGAGGACACCACCATCGCCGACATCGCGGTCGGGACCAATGCGCTGCAGATCAAGACCGGGTCGCTGTCGCGCTCGGACCGCATCGCGAAATACAATCAGCTGCTGCGCATCGAAGAGGATCTGGGCGATACCGTGGGCTATCCCGGCCGCGATGCTTTCTATCAGCTGCGCTAGGCGGATCGCAAGCACGAGTTGCCGATGCGCGTCCTGACCATCGTCCTTGCGGCGTTGATCGTGCTCATACAATATCCGCTGTGGCTGGGCAAGGGCGGCTGGCTGCGCGTGTGGGAGATCGACCGCCAGGTCAGCACCGCGAAAGAGAGCAACGCCAGGCTGCGCGCGCGCAACGACGCGCTCGACGCCGAAGTGCGCGACCTGAAGCAGGGCTACGATGCGATCGAGGAGCGCGCGCGCTACGAACTGGGCATGATCAAGCAGGACGAGATCTTTTTCCATATTCTGGACAAGCAGCCGGCTGTGCGTCCGGATGCGCCGCCGCCCGGCGCTGCCGCCGCGCCGCCGGCCAAACCCTAGCCGCGCGCGCCCGCAGCCGCGCGTATAATTTTCGCAAGGCCGCGTGCGACCATTGCGGCAAATCCTGCCCAAGGGAGGCGACATGAAGCTTACGCCGCAGCAACTCGCGCAATTCGAACGCGACGGCTACCTGTTCTTTCCCGCGCTGTTCAAGCCGGAGGAAATACAGGTGCTGATCGACGAGGTGCCGCGCCTGTACGCGCAGCGCCGGCCGGAGAACGTGCGCGAAAAGGGCAGCGACGCGGTGCGTACCAATTTTGCCGCGCACATGTACAGCTATCCTTACGCCAAGCTTGCGCGGCATCCGCGCATGATCGAGCCGGTCAGGCAGGTGTTCGGCGACGAGCTCTACATGCACCAGTTCAAGATCAACGGCAAGATGGCCTTCGACGGCGACGTGTGGCAATGGCACCAGGATTACGGCACCTGGAAGAACGACGACCAGATGCCGGAGGCGAAGGCAATGAACGTCGCCATCTTCCTCGACGAGGTGAACGAGTTCAACGGGCCGCTGATGTTCATTCCTGGCAGCCACAAGCTGGGCGTGCTCGACGCGGCGCACGATACCTCGACCACCAGCTATCCGCTCTGGACCATCGATCAAGACACGATCACGAAGCTGGTGCGGCGCGGCGGCATCGTGTCGCCCAAGGGGCCGGCCGGATCGATGATCATGTTCCATTCCTGCCTGGTACATGCCTCGACCTCCAACCTGTCGCCGTGGAACCGCGTCAGCGTCTACCTGAGCCTGTGCGCGGTGTCGAACCATATTCGCCGCTTCAAGCGCCCGGAATACATCGCGCACCGGGATTTCACGCCGATCACCTGCCTGCCCGACGACTGCCTGCTGCGGCACTACGAGGTGCCGCTGCCATGGAAGGACGGCACGCCCGAAGACGCGCTGAAGCCGGCGGTCGCGGCCTAAATGGCGCGGCAAGACGATGCTCGCAGTCCCCGGATTGAGCAAGCACGATGGGATGCGTCCCTGACAATGCAATTGGCGCATGGAGCGAATTCAAGCAAGGCATGAAGGAGAGCGTGACACGATGAACCTGTACAGCAAACTGCAACAGCGCCAGTCCGAAGGCAAGCCGCTGCGCGTCGGCCTGATCGGCGCCGGGAAATTCGCCGCGATGTACCTCGCACAGGTGACGAAGACGCCGGGCGTGCATCTGGCCGGCATTGCCGACCTCAACCCTGCCGGCGCGAAGGCGAACCTGGAGCGCGTGGGCTGGACGGCAGAGCAGTCCGGCGCAGCCTCGCTCGACGACGCGCTGGCCAGGGGCAACACGCACCTCGGCGACGACTGGCAGGCGCTGGTTGCGCATCCGAAGATCGACATCATCGTCGAATGCACCGGCAATCCGCCCGCGGCGGTGGAACATTGCCTCGCCGCGTTCGCGCATGGCAAGCATGTGGTCAACGTCACCGTCGAGGCCGACGCATTCTGCGGCCCGCTGCTGGCGAGAAAGGCGCAGGCAGCAGGCGTGGTCTACAGCCTCGCCTACGGCGACCAGCCCGCGCTGATCTGTGAGCTGGTCGATTGGGCGCGCGCGGCGGGTTTCCCCGTGGTGGCCGCAGGGCGCGGCCACAAGTGGCTGCCGCATTTCTCCGAGTCCACGCCTGAGACCGTCTGGGGCAATTACGGTCTTACGCCCGAGCAGGCCAGGATCGGCGGCCTCAACCCGAAGATGTTCAATTCCTTTCTCGACGGCTCCAAGCCTTCGATCGAGAGCACCGCGGTGTGCAACGCGACCGGGCTGGTTGCGCCGCCCGACGGCCTCACTTATCCGCCGGCCTCGGTGGAGGACATCCCGTTCGTCTGCAGGCCGATCGCCGAAGGCGGCGTGCTGCATCGGAAAGGCCAGGTGGAGGTGATTTCCTCGCTGGAAAAGGACGGACGCGTGATCCCGTACGACATCCGCATGGGCGTGTTCGTGGTGTTCGAGGGCGACACCGAGTACATCCGCAATTGCTTCAGTGAATACATGGTGCGCACCGACCCGAGCGGGCGCTACGCTTGCCTGTACAAGCGCTGGCACCTGATCGGGCTTGAGCTCGGCATCTCGGTCGCGGCGGTGGGCCTGCGCGGCGAGCCGACCGGCGCCGCGACCTGTTTCAATGCCGACGTGGTCGCGACCGCCAAACGCGACCTGAAGCCGGGCGAGATGCTGGACGGCGAGGGCGGCTACACCGTGTGGGGCAAGCTGTTCCAGGCGCAGAAATCGCTCGCCTATGGCGGCCTGCCGCTCGGGCTTGCGCACCGGGTCAAGCTTGTGCGCGCGGTGAAGAAGGGCCAGTCGCTCGCCTGGGCCGACGTCGCCATGGACCAGAACCTGCCGGCGTACAAGGTGCGGCGCGAAATGGAAGCCTTGTTCGCTCAGCCACAAGCGCGCGCGGCCGCCTGACTGCGGCGCATGGCATCGGGCCCGCGGCCTCAGCCGCCGCTGGCCGCGCTGCTGCAAAACGCGATCAGTTCACCGAGAATGCGCGCCAGCGCCCGGTTGGCGGCGATGACGCCGCCGCGCGCATCCTCGCTCGACGCGCTCTCCTCGGCGTCGAACTCCCTGGTCGCGATGACCCGGTTCGCCCTGAGATCGACCAGCTGCGCGCGCAGCGTCAGCTGTACCCGGCTCGGCTGTGTTCGGAAATCCTGCTGCAGGCGCACCAGCTCGGTATCCAGGCGCAGGTCCGCGTTCACCGAATTCGGCGCGCGCAGCACCGCACGAAACGCGCCGGACCGCCCCAGTGCCTCGACCAGCAGCGGCGCGAGCATGCGCGCCGGCGCATCCACCCAGCGATTGCCGGCGTAGTAATCGAGCCGGTGCGGCTCGCGCACGTAGGCCATCTGCGCCGTGTCGAAGCCCGCCTGCGCGCGCGGCGCATCGACCTCGATCACCAGATCGCGCTGCGGCTGTCGTGCCGCAAGTCCAGGGGGCGCATCGAGCAGATACAGCGTCGGCTGCTCGACGCGCGGCGGCTGCAGTGCGCTGCATCCGCTCAGCAGCAGCGCGAGCAGGGCGGCGGCGGCGGAATAGTTCAAGCTCATTCTCCCGGTCCCGGTTTCGCCGGCGCTTTGCCGTAGAGCAGCATGCTCGGGTTCTGTTCCAGCTGCTCGCTGAAGCGGCGCAGCGACGCGGTCACTTCACGCAGCTCGGAGGCGAGCAGGCGCACTTCCGGCACGGTTGCGCCGGTCGCGCGGCGCAGATCGTCACGCGCGCCGGCAGCAGCCGCGCCCACGCTGCTCAGCGTTGCGTTCGCGCCGGCCAGGGTCGCGCTTGCGCTTTGCCCTGCATGCGCGAGTTCGCGCGTCATGCGATCGAAGCCTTCGGCGCTCTGTTGCAGGCGTTCCACCAGCTGCGGCAGTCCGGCGGAAGCGCGCGCCACGCTGTCCAGCGTACGCGCCGCGTTGGCGAGGCCGGAATCGATAGCGGCGGAGCGCCCCGCCAGCGTACGCGCGACGATGCGCAGGTCGGACAGCGTCTGCTTGAATTCGCGCCGGTTGTCGGCGTCGAGCAGGGCGCTCAGATCCTCGCTGCTGCGATTCAGATTGGTCAGCAGGGTTGTGACCGCGCTGTCCAGGCGCACCATCAGCGAAGGCCCGCTGCGGATCACCGGGTAGTCTTCGCCGGGGCGCGCTTGCAGCACCGGCGATTCCTGACTGCCGCCGCTGAGTTCGACATAGGCGATGCCGGTCAGGCCCTGCACGCGCAGCACCGCCACCGTGTCCTGCTTGACCGGCGTGCCGCGCTCGATTTCCAGTGTCAGCTGCACCTGCTCCATATGGGAGGGCGCCAGCGTCATCCTGCGCACGCGGCCGACTTCGACGCCACGGTAGCGCACCGGCGCATCGCGGCTCAGGCCCGATACCGATTCGCTCATGTAGGTCTGGTAAGTATCGTAGGTCCTGCGATAGGCGCCGCCGCCGGAGAGCCAGAGTATGCCGGCAATCAGTGCAGCGCCCAGGCCGAGGACGAATACGCCGACCAGGGCAAAGTTTACTTTTTCTTCCATGCCTGTTCGCGCGCGGCGCGGCCGCGCGGCCCGTAAAAGTATTCGCGGATCAGCGGATGGTCCGAACGCGCCAGCTCATCCATGGTGCCGGTGCCGAGGATGTGGCCCTCGCCCAGAACCGCGACGCGGTCGGCGGCGCGCCACAGCAGGTCGAGATCGTGCGTGACCATCATGATGGTGAGCCCGAGCGCGTCGCGCAGCTGGCGCACCAGCTCGTCTATGCCGCTCGCGCTCAAGGGGTCGAGCCCGGCAGTGGGCTCGTCCAGCAGCAGCAGCTCGGGGTCGAGCGCAAGCGCGCGCGCCAGCGCGGCGCGCTTGCGCATGCCGCCGGAGAGTTCGCTCGGATACTTGGCGCCGGCATCAGTGGGCAGTCCGGTGAGCGCGATCTTGAGCGCGGCAATCTCCGCGATCAGCGCCTGGCCCAGCGGCGTGTGCTCGCGCAGCACCATGCCCACGTTTTCGCTCACGGTGAGCGCGCTGAACAGCGCGCCGCGCTCGAACATGACGCCCCAGCGCCGGCGCAGCGGCAAGGCCTGCTCGTCGTTCAACCCGATCACTTCGCGGCCGAACACGCGGATCGAACCCGACAGCGGCCGTTGCAGCACCAGCGTTTCGCGCAGCAGCGTCGATTTGCCGCAGCCGCTGGCGCCGACCAGCGCGAAGATTTCGCCACGGCGCACCGACAGGTTGACGTCATCGTGCACGACAGATGCGCCGAAGCGCGTGTTCAGGCCGCGGATGTCGATCACGGGCTCGGTGGCAGGTACGCCGGTCGCCGTTGCGCTCATAGGTCGAACCAGCTGAACACGATGGAAAACAGCGCATCGATCACGATCACCAGGAACACCGACTGCACCACGCTGAGCGTGGTCTGGCGGCCGACGCTATCGGCGCTGCCGCCGACCTGGAAGCCCTGATAGCAGCCTACCAGCGCAATGACCACCGCGAATATCGGCGCCTTGCCCACGCCGACCAGGTAGGAATTCAGCGTGATCGCCTCGTCCAGGCGGTCGATGAAGGCGCCGAAGCTGACATCGAGTTGCGCGCGCGCCATGATCATGCCGCCGAACACGCCCATCACGTCCGTATAGACGGTGAGCAGCGGCAGCGCCAGCATCAGCGCGAGCACCTTGGGCAGTACCAGCAGATCCAGCGGGGCAACACCGATGGTGCGCAGCGCGTCGATCTCTTCGGTCACTTTCATCGTGCCGATCTGCGCCGCATAGGCCGAGCCCGAGCGTCCAGCCACGATGATGGCCGTGAGCATGGGCGAGAGCTCGCGCACCATGGCGAGCCCGACCAGGTCGGCGACATAGATGTTCGCGCCGAACTGGCGCAGCTGCTCCGCCCCCTGGTAGGCGATCACGATGCCCATCAGGAAGGACAGCAGGCCGGTGATAGGCAGCGCGTCGAAGCCGGTGGTCTGCAGATTGTAGGCGACGGCGCGCCAGCGGATGCCGCGCGGGCGCGCCGCGGCACGCAGCAGCGCGAGCGCGTTTTCGCCGAGGAACGCGAGCATGCCGAGCGCGCTGCCCAGGCTGAGCCAGGTCTTGCGCCCGATGCGGGAGATGAGCCCGGGCAGCGTCACAATTTCGGGCGTGACGCTGCGCGCCGCAACCAGCTGCAACAGGGCGGCGAACTCCGGGCGCAGGCCGCGCAGCTGCACGCTGCTTCCGCCCTGTTGCAGCGCGCGCATGGTCCGGTGCAGCAGCCAGGCACCGGCGGTGTCCATCGCGCTGACCGCGGATGCGTCCAGCGTCAGTTCGCCGGTTTTGCGGCGCGGCAGCGCGGCGAGCTTGGGTTCGAGCTGCGCCACCGCGCGCAATACCCATGCGCCGGCGCAGCGCAGTTCCAGCGCGCTGTCTCCGGGTCGTATATCGGCCGCAGTCTCGGCGGCTGCGTCGTTGCGGACAGTCATGGCGTGGCCTGTGACAATCGGCGGGATCGTCTCCTGCTTGAACGCTAACGCACGCACTGGCGCGGGGTGTTGACATCCGTCAAACCGGCTCCCGCTGCTCGTACGCGAGCACCTTGCTGTGCTGCTACTATACCGGGCCTGAATCAGCGCAGGAATCTGTGGCGATGAAATTGGACATTGATGGAAAGACGGGGCTGGTGACCGGAGCCAGCAGCGGCATCGGCCGCGGCATCGCGCTGGCGCTGGCGGCGGAGGGCGTGCGCCTGGCGATCGTGGCGCGGCGCAAGCCCTTGCTGCAGCAGCTTGCAGCGGAAATCGCCGCCGCCGGCGGACCCGATCCGCTGATCATCGAATGCGACCTGATGCAGGCCGACGCGGCCGCCGCGATTGCAGGCGCGGCGCTGGGCGGGCTCGGCTCGGTCGATATCCTGGTGAACAACGCCGGCGGCAGCCGGCGCTTCGCGCTGGACGCGAGCGAGGCGCAGTGGGACGAGGCGCTCACGCTCAACTTCACGCGCCAGCGCCAGCTCGCGCACCAGCTGCTCGCGCAGATGATGCGGCGCAACTGGGGCCGCATCATCAACATCACCGGCAAATCCGAGCCCGAGGGCATCAACGGCGCGTTCTGCGCCAAGGCGGCGATGCATTCCTGGGCCAAGGGCCTGTCGCGCGAGGTGGGCAGGCACGGCATCACGGTGAATTCGATCCCGCCCGGGCGCATCATGAGCGAGCAGATCCTGCGCAACTACACCCCCGAATACCGCCAGTGGCAGGCCGACAACGAGATACCGGTGGGCGCATATGGCGAGCCCGAAGACATCGCGCAGCTGGTGTGCTTTCTCGCTTCGCCGCGGGCGCGTTACATCACCGGGGCGGTGATCCCGGTGGACGGCGGGCTGCGCCGCTATCAGTTCTGAACCGGCACCCGAGGAGTTATGTGCACCTCACCCAAACCCAACGCTATCAGATTGAAGTTCTAAATAGAACAGATATTGCGCAAGCCCGAATTGCCGAGCAGCTGGCAGTGCTTCCGTCTACCATTTCGCGTGAACTCAAGCGCGGCAAGTGTCGCCGAGACGGCTACGAAGGCGAGTATGCGCACTTGGCTGCGCTGCGCCGCCGGCCCCGGCGCCGCATGATGCAGCGCACATGGCGCGCGCCGGATTGCAGGCGTATGATGGATTCAAACGGGACGGATCGATTGCAGGGATTTACACTATCGTCATTGGATTGAAGGTGCGCGGCGGCGCTGCGCGTTTTTCCAAACTGCGAATGCATTGCACGGGTCTGCCATGAAAAAAGTGATACCGGAAACGCCACCCGAATACGACCGGGCGAGAATCGTCGAACGCCCCGATGGCTTCTATTGGCAATCCAAGGACAGCGAAAAGGAGTCCGGTCCGTTCCCGACGCTGCTCGAAGCGGTCGAGGACATGCAGTACAGCGCCGACTCCGACTACGAGCCCGGGGAAAGCATAGAGCAGGCGGAGGCCGAGATCGGCATCTCCGACTGGGTCGACCCGGATACCGGCGAACTCGCCGAAGAACTCACCCCGCGCATCGAAGACCACTAGGCGTTGCGGGGCGGCGATCCCCCGCGCTCGCTCGCCCGCGCCGGCAGCTGCTTCAGGCAGCGGGCGATCCACTGCGCGCCGAGCTTTTCCTGCAGCGAATTCTGGCGCAGGCGCTCCGACAGCGCGGCGAAATCCACGCGGTCCAGTTCCTGGTCCTGATTGAAGCAGGAAAACACATAGCTGGTCCTGCCCGTCTGCGGGTCGACCTGCGGTTGCAGGCATTGGGCGCAGATTTCCTTCATCATGCATTGCATCGGAGAGTTGATCGAGCCGATGGCGAAATGCTGCGGCTTCAGGTGCTGCTTGAGCACGTCGTGGCGCGCGCGGCCGAGCGCCGCCATCATGCGATCCGATCCGATGGCGATGATGCGGTCGGCGTCGTCCATGCGTATCGACGGCGGGCCGAGCCGGCCTTCGGCGTAGGCGTCCATGGCCTGCACGATATTGCCGACGAAGCTGCGATCCTGCGGCCGGCCGCCCGAGCGCTCGAAACCCGGCTCCTCGTCGCAGCACCAGATGACCACGTCGGCCGCAGCCTCGATGTCGGCGACCTTGTAGCGGTCGATCGCCTTCTTGTAGCCGGCGAAGTAGAGCACTTTCGAGCCCGCGGCGCGCAGCGCCTGGCCGATCGAAAACAGCACCGCATTGCCCAGCCCGCCGCCGGCGAGGATCACCGTTTCGTTGGCGGCAATATGCGTGGGCGCACCGGTCGGACCCATCAGCACCACCGGCTCGCCGGGTTTGAGCAGCGCGCACAAATTGCTCGATCCTCCCATCTCGAGCACGATGGTCGACACCAGTCCCTGCTGCGCATCGACCCAGGCGCCGGTAAGCGCGAGCCCCTCCATCTGCAATCGCGTGCGCTCCATGCCTGCGCCGACCAGCGGCGCCAGGGTTTCGAAATTCTGCAGGCGGTAGAACTGGCCCGGGCGGAATTTACGCGCCGCCATGGGCGCCTTGATCACCACTTCGACGATGGTCGGCGTCAGGCGCTCGACGTGGTGCACGCTGGCGCACAGTTCGCGCCGCAACGAGGAAAAAAATGCCGCGGTGTCAAGCGGCGAGCGCGGCGGGTGCTGCGCGAGCACGCGCGATACCAGCGGGTAGCCCTGTTTGGCCGAGGCCATCGCCTTCACCACATTGCCGAAATAGGAGGGATGCAGGTCGCCGAAAAAGCTGATGTAGCGCCGGTCTTCCAGGCGCGACAGCAGCACCTGCGGCGGAGACGGCTTGGACAGGGAAAAGTCCGGCTTTACCGGGTCACCGTTCTCGTCGCAGGCGCGGAAGTATTTTCCATCGAGCTGAAAATAGCGCGGATGCTCGCGCGCGAGCACGGTATTCGGCTGAGTGCCGGCGGCGACGAATACGGTGTGCGCCGGCAGCCAGTGCTCGGCACCCTGCTCCCATTTTCCTTCAGCGCCCAGGCGCTGCAGGGTGAAGCGCATGCCTTTGACTGCGCCGTAGTTGTCGACGTCCACCGCCAGCGGCGCGAGGCACTCGGCGAAGGCGATGCCTTCTTCCAGCGCTTTTTCGACTTCCTCGTGATTGAGCGTGTATGCGGGGCTGTCGACCAGGCGCCGGCGGTAGGCGATGGTGACTCCGCCCCAGTGCTGCAGCAGTTCGATCAGGCGCGGCGTGCGCGCCTCGCGCAGGGCGAGCTGGCGCTCGGCGCGGATCGCGCGCGCATGGGCGAGGAATTCCTCCGCGATTTCGCGCTCCTGGTCGTCCCATTTGTCGCGCACCGCGTCCTCGCCGATTTCCGCGGCGAGAATTTCGAAGCGCACCAGAAATTTTTCCACCTGCACCAGGTAGTAGGCGAGCGACTCGGTTGCCGTGTCGATTGCGGTCAGGCCGCCGCCGACGACCACCAGCGGCAGGCGCAGCTGCATGTTGGCGATGGAATCGGCCTTGGCCGCGCCGGTGAGCTGCAGCGCCATGAGGAAATCGGAGGCGGCGCGCACGCCGCGCGCGAGGCCGTTGGGAATGTCGAGCACGGTGGGCTTGCCCGCGCCCATGCACAGCGCGAGGTGGTCGAAGCCCAGTGCAGCCACGTCATCGACGCCCAGGGTGCCGCCGAAGCGCACGCCGCCGAACAGCGCAAATTCGGCGCGCCGCTCCAGCAGCAGGCGGATGACCTTGAGGAAATTCTTGTCCCAGCGCACGGTGATGCCGTATTCGGCGACGCCGCCGAAGCCCGCCATCACGCGCTCGGACAGGCGCTCGTAAATCTCGCCAATATCGCGTATCGGCGCAAACGGCACGCGCTCGCCCGCCGGACCGACGCCAGACCATTGCGCCGGCAGCGGCTCGATCTTGAGTCCGTCGATGCCTGCCACCGCATGTCCTTCGTTCATCAGATGGTGCGCGAGGTTGAAACCCGCCGGCCCCATGCCGGCGATGAGCACGCGCTTGCCGCTGGGCGCTTTGGGGTAGGGGCGGCGCAGGTCGAGCGGATTCCAGCGCGTGAGCAGGCTGTAAATCTCGAAACCGTAGGGCAATTCGAGCACGTCCTTGAGGGTGCGCGTTTCGGCCTGAGGGATGTCGACCGGCTCCTGCTTCTGGTAGATGCAGGACTTCATGCAGTCGTTGCAGATGCGATGGCCGGTCGCGGCGACCAGCGGATTGTCGACGCAGATCACCGCCAGGGCGCCGATCGCGTGCCCTTCGGTCTTGACCTTGTGGAATTCGGAAATTCTCTCTTCGAGTGGACAGCCGGCCTGGGTCACGCCGAAAGTATTCCTCTTGAATGCGGGCGCAGGGGCGGCGCCAGGGGATGCGCCCTTGCCTGCGGCGGCTTTCTCGCGCAGTCCGGTGGAGCAGGAGTCCTTGCCTTGCTCATGGCACCAGATGCAGTAGTTGGCCTGGTCGAGCGCGCCGGCGAGATCGGTGCCGCCGTCGGTGAGTTCGAAGCCCTCGCGCCGGCGCAGCTGTGCCGGCGCGAGCGTGTGCACCGCATAGCCATTGCCGCTGTCGACATGGGTGTGCACGAGGTGCAGGAAGTCGAGCTTGGCCGGCGCCTTGAACAGCAGGCCGCCGCGGTGCCGTTCCCGCCCCGCTGCGGTGTGGCTGGCCCAGGCCGCATAGCGCAGCGCGGTGTCGATGCGCTCGGCGTGCTGCGCTTCATCGGCAAGCCAGGTGCTGACCGCGCGCGCGAACGCCAGCTCCGAAAACGGCTGCCCGAACCAGGATGCAAGGCGTGCTTCGAGCGCGGCGCCATCCAGGTGCGCCGCTTCCTCGGGCTTGATGCCGTGCATCGCGCGGCGCTGCACGAACTGGCGCTTGACGCTGTACAGCGGCGCGAGCTCGGCATGCCGCAGCGACAGCGCCAGCACCTCGGTTTCGATGCCGAACAGCGCCGCGATGAAATCCTGAAGATGCGGCGCGAGCGCGATCAGCAGTTCCGATTCCGCTTTCCTCGCCAATGCGTCAGGCTGGGCGCGCGCGCCCGCAAGCTGCCCGGCAAGCAGGGCGTCGCCGTGGTCGAGGTAGCGCAGGAACTCCGCATCGATGCGCAGCAGGCCCGCGCGCGTGTACAGATCGGGGACGGAAAAGCCGAAATTGAGCATGCTTGGGGCGTCTGCCGGTTGAAAAAGAAGGGCAATGTTACCTTGGCCGCGCCTGCCGTACCATCGAAAGCGGCCCTATCCGCGCCGGGCATCCTCCCGGTTCCGGGATTTGGACCGGGTCGCCAAATCGCGGGATAATGCGTTTTTCCGCTATTCCCTTTTCTCCCCCAACCTAGGAAGGTTCAAATGGAACTGAAGAACAGCACATTTATCATCACCGGCGGCGCATCCGGCCTGGGCGCGGCGACCGCGCGCGCCATAGTGCAGGCGGGCGGCAATGCCGTGATCGCCGACGTCAACGCCGACGCGGGCAGCGCGCTGGCAAAGGAACTGGGCAAAGCGCGCTTCATCAAGACCGACGTTGCCGCCGAAGCCGACGGCAAGGCCGCGGTGGCGCTGGCGCTGAAGGAATTCGGCGGCCTGCAGGGACTGGTCAACTGCGCCGGCATCGCCATCGGCGAGAAGACGCTGGGCCGGGAGGGGCCGCATGCGCTCGCCAGCTTCAGCCGCGTCATCAGCATCAATCTGATCGGCAGCTTCAACATGATACGGCTCGCCGCGGATGCGATGAGCAAGGGCCAGCCCAATGCCGGGGGCGAGCGCGGCGTGATCATCAATACCGCCTCGGTGGCGGCGTACGACGGACAGATCGGCCAGGCCGCCTATTCGGCGTCCAAGGGCGGAATCGTCGGCATGACGCTGCCGATCGCGCGCGACCTGTCGCGCTCGGGCATACGCGTGGTGACCATCGCGCCGGGAATCTTCGAAACGCCGATGCTGCTGGGCATGCCCAAGGAAACGCAGGACGCGCTCGGAAAAATGGTGCCGTTCCCGCCGCGCCTGGGCCGTCCGGCCGAATACGCGGCCCTGGCTGTGCACATCATCCAGAACGAAATGCTCAACGGCGAAGTGATCCGCCTCGACGGCGCGATCAGGATGGCGCCGAAGTAAAGACGCGAGCCCGTACTGCAGCGCTGAGCTTGCGCGGACGGCGGACCGTCCGCGCGGATCGCCGATGGTGCACGGACGATGAAACTGTCCGCACGCAATCGGCGATCTTGGATAAAACCCCAAACCGCCTTTGCTTTTGTCGATAACCGTGTTTTTGGTGCGGATATGCTTTTCATCCGCGCCAAGAACACGGTTGGCGCGCGCAGCGCTCAATCTGCGCTCTTGGTATAAGCCGGATTAACGGACCAAGGGCCATCGTGTCTGGAGGGACGGGCGCGGCGGTGATTCAGAGCTGTTGCGGCTGCAACTGCTGCCGGAACAGCCTGGCGCGGCGCACGTAGCCGTCGGCGATATTCTGCAGATTGACGATTTCCGCCTGCGACAGGTCGCGCACCACCTTCGCCGGCGAGCCCAGCGCGAGCACGCCGTCGGGTATGGTCTTGCCTTCCGGGATCAGCGAGCCGGCGCCGACCAGGCTGTGCTTGCCGATCACCGCATGGTTGAGGATGACGCTGTTGATGCCGATCAGGCTGCCGTCGCCCACCGTGCAGCCGTGCAGCATGACCATATGACCTATGGATACATTGCGGCCCAGGGTGAGCCTGATGCCGGCATCGGTATGCAACATGGAATTGTCCTGCACATTGCTCGCTTCGCCGATGGTGATCTGGTCGTTGTCGCCGCGGATGACGACGTTGTACCAGATGCTGGCCCGGTCCTCGATCAGCACCGAGCCGATGATGGTGGCAGTGTCGGCGATAAACCAGTCCTTGCCCTGCACCTGCACCCGGCGCTCGCCGAGGGAATAGACGCTCATGTTCGATCCGCAATAAAGGCCGCGGAAATCATAACAGATGCTCCGGCCTGCTATGATGGCGGCCGCATATGAAGACCGATCGCTCAGTATTCATCGATGTGCGCGGACTGCGCTATCACTGCCGCATCTGGGGAGAAGCCGGCGCGCCGAAGCTGTTCATGCTGCACGGCTGGATGGACGTTTCGGCCTCGTTCCAGTTCCTGGTCGATGCGCTGCAGGACGACTGGCAAGTCATCGCGCCGGACTGGCGCGGCTACGGCCAGTCGGCCTGGGGTCCGGCGGACTGCTACTGGTTTCCGGATTACATGGGCGACCTGGACCAGCTGCTGACGCAGCTCCAGGCCGAGACGCCGGTCACCCTGATCGGCCACAGCATGGGCGGCAATATCGCCAGCATGTACGCCGGCGTACGGCCGGAGCGGGTGGCGCGCCTGGTCAACCTCGAAGGCTTCGGCATGAGCCGCAGCGAGGCGGCCAAGGCGCCCGCGCGCTACGCCAAGTGGCTGTCGCAACTCGGCGACAAGCCCGGGTTCCGCGATTATGCGGACTTCGCCGAACTCGCGGCGCGCATGCGCACCGGCAATCCGCGGCTGTCCGAGGCGCGCGCCCTGTTTCTGGCGCAGCACTGGGGCCGGCAGAACGCCGCCGGGCGCGTCGAGCTGCGCAGCGACCCGGCGCACAAGCTGATCAATCCTGTGGCTTACCAGCTGGAGGAGGCGATGGCCTGCTGGCGCAATGTCGCCGCGCCGGTGTTGTGGATAGACGGCGCAGAATCCAAGACCATGGAACGCATGCGCATCAATGCCGGCGACCATGAGGCGCGCATGGCCTGCTTTCGCAGCCTGAGCGCGCACACCCTCGCCGACGCCGGGCATATGCTGCACCACGACCAGCCGGAGCAGCTGGCGCAGCTGATCGAAGGCTTCTTGCGCCAGCACCCCTAGAACCGCTTGCACAGCAATTTTCTGCGGCGCCCGATCTGGGTGAACATGAGGGGCGTCATCTCCTCGTATTGAAACGGACGAGCGGGTGCTTTGCCGCGCTCGCAGCGGGGCGCCAGGGGTGGCATGTTAGAATGAGTACAGAATGCCACAGCCGCTAAATTACGATCTGCATTGCCATTCCACCGCTTCCGACGGACTGCTCGCGCCGGCCGAATTGGTCAGCCGCGCTGCCGCAAACGGCGTGGATATTCTGGCACTTACCGACCATGACGAGATTTCCGGACTGGCCGAGGCGCGCGCCCGCGCGGCCGAACTGCGGCTGCGCTTCGTCGATGGCGTCGAGGTGTCGATCAGTTGGGGCGGGATCACCATCCACGTCGTCGGGCTGAACATCGATCCGGGCAATGTGCAGCTGCAGCTGGGCCTGCAGTCGATACGCGAAGGCCGCAGGGAGCGCGCGAAAATGATGGCGGACGACCTGGCGCGCGCCGGCATTCCCGGCAGCCTGGAAGGCGCGTACGCCTACGTCGACAACCCGAATCTGATCGGACGCACGCACTTTGCGCGCTTTCTGGTCGAAAAGCGCTATGTCAACGACGTCAAGAGCGCGTTCCAGCATTATCTGGTGCAGGGCAAGCCGGGCTATGTGCCGCATCAATGGGCCACGCTGGCCGACGGTCTGTCCTATATCCGGGCGGGCGGCGGGGTCGCGGTGCTCGCGCACCCGGGACGCTACAAGCTCACGCGCACCGAGATGCGCAAATTCCTAGCCGAGTTCAAGGATGGCGGCGGTGCCGGCATCGAGGTGGTCACCAGCAGCCATACCTCGGAACAGTATCTGGAGTACGCGATCCTGGCGAAGGAGTTTGGCCTGCTCGCGTCGCGCGGCTCGGATTTCCACGGGCCGGGTGAATCGCGCGTGGACCTGGGCAAGCTGCCCGATCTGTCGCCCGATCTCAAGCCGGTCTGGCACGATTGGTGAGGGGAACGCCGGACCGAAGCAGCGTCTCCAGCATCCTTTACATCCCCGGTTTCAAATGTCGCAGTATTTCGCCGTTCATCCCACTCACCCGCAGCCGCGCCTGATCGCGCAGGCAGCCGCGATCATTCGCGCCGGCGGCGTGATCGCCTATCCTACCGATTCCTGCTATGCCATCGGTTGCCATATCGGCGACAAGGAGGCGATGCAGCGGCTGCGCACCATCCGCAAGATCGACGACAAGCACCACCTGACCCTGACCTGCCGCGATCTGTCCGAAATTTCCACCTATGCGCAGGTCGACAACGTGCAGTACCGGCTGCTGCGAAAGCTCACCCCGGGCAGCTACACCTTCATCCTGCGCGCGAGCAAGGAAGTGCCGCGGCGCCTGCTGCATCCGCGGCGCAAGACCATAGGCGTGCGCGTGCCCGAACATGCGGTGGCGCAGGCGCTGCTGGCGGAACTGGGCGAGCCCCTGCTGTCGGCGACGCTGATCCTGCCGGGGGATGCGCAGCCGCTCAACGACGGCGAGGAGATCCGCGCGCGCCTGCAACACGCGCTCGACCTGGTGCTCGACGCCGGCTCCTGCGGCGTCGACCCGACTACCATGGTCGACCTGACCGGCGGCGCGCCCGAATTGCTGAGAGTCGGCAAAGGCAGCATCGAGCCGTTCGGGCGCGAAGCCTGAGTCTGATAAAATCACCGTTTTTGCAGCACCGGGTCAATGGAATTCAATCTAGTCCAGAAAATCGCCATCTATGCACTGCCCGTGATCTTCGCGATCACCCTGCACGAAGCGGCGCATGGCTATGTCGCAAGGCATTTCGGCGACAACACCGCTTACGTGCTCGGACGCGTGACCCTCAATCCGCTGCGCCATATCGACCCGGTCGGCACCGTGCTGGTGCCGCTGTTGATCCTGGTCATGAGCAGCCTGTTCGGGACGGGCGGCATCCTGTTCGGCTGGGCCAAGCCGGTGCCGGTGGATTTCGGCGGTCTGCGCCATCCCAAGCGCGACATGCTGTGGGTGGCGGCGGCCGGCCCCTTCGCCAACCTGATGATGTCCATGTCGTGGGCGCTCGTGCTCAAGTTGACGCTGCTCGCGCCGCACAACAGCTTCAGCCTGCCGCTGAGCCTGATGGCCGAGGCCGGCATCACCATCAACCTGGTGCTGATGCTGCTCAACCTGCTGCCGATCCTGCCGCTGGACGGCGGCCGCATTGCGGTGAGCCTGCTGCCGAACCGCCTGGCCTACGGCTATTCGCGCATGGAACCGTACGGCTTCCCGATACTGCTATTGCTGCTGTTCACCAATATGCTCGGCGCGATTCTGAGCCCGATGCTGAATGCGTCGGTGCATGTGATCGCAACCATTTTTCAACTCTAGGAATCCGAATACATGTACGAGCAACGCGTCGTCTCCGGGATGCGCCCCACCGGGAGCCTGCACCTGGGCCATTTTCACGGCGCCCTAAAGAACTGGGTCAGGCTGCAAAGCGAATACCCGTGCCTGTTCTTCGTTGCCGACTGGCATGCGCTGACCACGCACTACGACACGCCGGAAGTGATCGAACAGACGGTGTGGGACATGGTGATCGACTGGCTCGCCGCAGGCATCGACCCGGCGCGCGCGACGCTGTTCATCCAGTCGCGCGTGCCCGAACACGCGGAGTTGCATACCCTGTTGTCGATGATCACGCCGCTGGGCTGGCTCGAGCGGGTGCCGAGCTTCAAGGATCAGCAGGAAAAGCTCGCCGACCGCGATCTCGCCACCTACGGCTTCCTCGGCTATCCGCTGCTGCAGAGCGCCGACATCCTCATGTACCGCGCGGCCTGGGTGCCGGTGGGCGAGGATCAGGTGCCGCACGTCGAGCTCACGCGCGAGGTGGCGCGCCGCTTCAACCATATTTTCGGGCGCGAACCGGGATTCGAAGACAAGGCCAAGGCAGCGGTGAAGAAGCTCGGCAGCCGCAAAGCCCGGCTGTATAACGAACTGCGCACGCGCTATCAGGAGCAGGGCGAGGAGGCGGCGCTGCAGGCGGCGCGCGCGCTGCTGAACGAGCAGCAGAACCTGTCCATGGGCGATCGCGAGCGGCTGTTCGGCTACCTCGAAGGCGGCGGCCGCATGATTCTGGCCGAACCGCAGGCGCTGCTGACCGACTCGGCCAAGCTGCCGGGCCTGGACGGACAGAAAATGTCCAAGTCCTATAACAACACCATCACCCTGCGCGAGGACGCCGCGAGCGTGACCAAGAAGCTGCGTACCATGCCCACCGATCCGGCCCGGGTGAAGCGCAGCGATCCGGGCGATCCGGAAAAATGCCCGGTGTGGCAGCTGCACCTGGTGTATTCGGACGACAAGACCCGGGATTGGGTGCAGCAGGGCTGCCGCAGTGCGGCCTTCGGCTGCCTCGAGTGCAAGCAGCCGCTGATCCAGGCTATCCTGGCGGAGCAGGCGCCGATGCGCGAGCGCGCGCAGCGTTATCTGGACGATCCGACGCTGGTCAGGAGCATCATCGCGGACGGCTGCGAAAAAGCGCGTACGCTCGCAGCCGAGACCATGCGCGACGTGCGCGAAGCCATGGGGCTGAACTACTCGTGATCGAAGCCACGGCAACAGGCGACGCAGTACCCGATCCGGCCGCGGCCGTTGCCGGCGTTTCGGCGCACGCTGCCGACGCGCGGGTTGCGACCGTGCGCGGCGAAGCCCTGCTCGAGATGCCGGCCGATTTGTACATACCGCCGGACGCGCTCGAGGTGTTCCTGGACACCTTCGAGGGACCGCTCGATCTGCTGCTCTACCTGATCCGCAAGGCCAATATCGACATCCTCGATATTCCGATGGCGCGCCTGACCGAGCAGTACCTGGAGTACGTGGAGTTGATGCGCCGGCGCAACCTGGAGCTTGCCGCCGAGTACCTGCTGATGGCGGCGCTGCTGATGGAAATCAAGTCGCGGATGCTGCTGCCGCGCCCGCGCGCCATGCGCGAAGAGGAAGAGGATCCGCGCGCCGAACTGGTGCGCCGCCTGATGGAATACGAAAACATGAAGCTGGCCGCGCACAAGCTCGACGCGCTGCCGGTGCTGGGGCGCGATTTCCTTGCGGTGGAGGTGTGGATAGAACAGGCGGCGGTGCAGCGCCTGCCGCAAGTGCGCAGCGAAGACCTGATCGCGGCGTGGCAGTCGCTGCTGATGCACGCGCGCATGACCCAGCACCACAAGGTGACGCGCGAAGAGCTGTCGGTGCGCGAATTCATGTCTGCGATGCTGCGCCGGCTGCACAGCGGCCAGTTCGCCGAATTCACCTCCCTGTTCGAGGTGGGCAAAGGCGTCGCGGTAGTCGTGGTGAGCTTTCTCGCGCTGCTCGAGCTGGTGCGCGAAAGCCTGATCGAAGTGACCCAGTCCGAGCCCTATGCTCCCATCTACGTGAAGCTTGCCCATGCTCAATCCGAATGAAGCCAAGACCGTACTCGAAACTGCGCTGCTGGCGGCGCAGGAGCCGCTCACGCTGGCCGAATTGAAGCGCCTGTTCGAGGAGGAAATCGGCGCGGACACGCTGCGCCGCCTGCTCGACGAGCTGCGCGAGGACTGGCAGGACCGCGGGGTCGAGCTGGTCAACCTGGCGAGCGGCTGGCGCTTTCAGACGCGGCCCGAATTCCAGCAGTATCTCGAGCGCCTGTCGCACGAAAAGCCGCCGCGCTATTCGCGCGCGGTGATGGAGACGCTCGCCATCATCGCCTACCGCCAGCCGGTGACGCGCGGCGACATCGAGGACATCCGCGGCGTGACCGTGACCAGCAACGTAATCAAGAGCCTGGAGGCGCGCGGCTGGATCGATACCGTGGGTTATCGCGACGTTCCGGGCCGGCCGGCGCTGTATGCGACCACCAAGAGTTTTCTCGACGACCTGGGCCTGCGTTCGCTGCAGGAATTGCCACCGCTTGAACAGATAAGCAGCACACTCGATCTTGCACCGCAGACCTCCCCAGAAGAAGCGCCGGGCGCTGCCGCTGAGACCGCCGCGCCGGCCGCCGCAGCCGACTAGCGCGCTCGCGCCGGAAGCCGCCGCGCCCGCGGCCACCGACAAGCTGCAGAAGGTGCTCGCCGGCGCCGGGCTCGGCTCGCGCCGCGAAATGGAGCAATGGATCGCCGCCGGGAGGGTCAGCGTCAACGGCGTGGCGGCCGGGATCGGGACGCGTGTCAGCGCGCTCGACCGGGTGCTCGTCGACGGCAGGCCATTGCGCCTGCCACGCAGCGGCGCGGCGCGCGTGCTGCTCTATCACAAGCCGATGGGCGAAATCGTCAGCCGCGACGACCCGGAGGGCCGTCCCGAGGTATTCGACAAATTGCCGCGCCTGCGCGGCGCCAAGTGGATCGCGGTGGGGCGGCTGGATTTCAACACCAGCGGCCTGCTGATTTTCACCACCTCGGGCGAGCTCGCCAACCGGCTGATGCATCCGCGCCATGCGATCGAGCGCGAGTATGCCGTGCGCGTGCTCGGGCAGCTCAGCGAGGAGCAGCTGCAGGCCCTGCGCAGCGGGGTGCAGCTCGATGACGGGCCGGCGCATCTGGACAGCATCGAGGACGCGGGCGGGCAGGGCAGCAACCACTGGTACAACGTGGTGCTGTCCGAGGGCCGCAACCGCGAGGTGCGGCGCCTGTTCGAGGCCCTGCACCTGACCGTGAGCCGCCTGATGCGCGTGCGCTACGGCCCGGTCAAGCTGCCTTCGCATCTGAAGCGCGGCCAGGTGCACGAGCTCGACGAAGCCGAGATCGCGCGCCTGTTCGCTGCGTTGGAGTTCCGGCCGCAGCTCGCGCCATCCCGGCCCAGATCGATGCGCGCGCGGCCGGCGCGCGCGCAGGACACAGGCAGGCGCCGCGTGCGCCGATAGGCGGCCGAAAACATGTAAATATCTCATAGCCAAGGACAAAATCAATTGTTCCGGGCATATTTTTCTGCTATAGTTTCGGTCTGTTGAATGTATTCGGCGGGATGGGCGGTCAGCCCATTTTTTATTTGTGGCGATGGAACTGCGGGCCTTGCTGGAAAAAACGGTCGTTGGGCTGGGTTACGAGCTCGTCGACTCCGAGCTGTCGAACCGCGGGCGGATGCTGCGCATATTCATCGACAAGCCGGCGGCCGGGCCGCAGGGTGCCGACGGGGTGACGGTCGATGACTGCGCCCGGGTCAGCAACCAGCTGTCGCGCGTGCTGGAGGTGGAAGACGTAGATTACGACCGGCTCGAGGTGTCTTCCCCCGGGCTGGACCGGCCGCTGAAGAAGGCGGCCGATTTTGCGCGTTTTGCCGGGGAGCAGGCGCGCCTGACGCTGCGGGTACCGCTCGCCGGCCGGCGCAATTTCACCGGGGTGATGCGCGCAGTGGTCGAGGGCAGGCTGCAGCTGGAGACGGAGAGCGGTATGGTCAGCCTGGATCTGGCCAATATCGACAAGGCGCGCCTGGTGCCGAGGATCGAATTTTGAAGTTGGAGGTGCAGTAAATGAGCCGTGAGATTTTGCTGCTGGTGGACGCCCTGTCGCGCGAGAAGAACGTCAACAAGGACGTGGTCTTCGTCGCGCTGGAAATGGCGCTCGCCTCGGCGACCAAGAAGCGCTTCAGCGACGATGCCGACGTGCGCGTCGCGGTGGACCGCGAATCCGGAGAATTCGAGTCGTTTCGCCGCTGGCTGGTCGTCGCCGACGATGCGGTGGAGAATCCGGCGCAGCAGATTCCGCTGTCCGAAGCGATCAAGCAGCATGCCGACATCCAGCTCGAGGAATACATCGAAGAGCCGCTGGAGCCGATCGAATTCGGCCGCATCGGCGCGCAGGCGGCGAAGCAGGTGATCCTGCAGAAGATCCGCGACGCCGAGCGCGAGCAGATCCTGCAGGATTTCCTCAGCCGCGGCGAGAAGCTGGTGACCGGCACGGTAAAGCGCATCGAGCGCGGCAACGCCGTGATCGAGTCCGGTCGCATCGAAGCGGTGCTGCCGCGCGACCAGATGATTCCGAAAGAGAACCTGCGCGTCGGTGACCGCGTGCGCGCGCTGCTGCTGCGAATCGACCGCAATATCCGCGGCCCGCAGCTGGTGCTGTCGCGCACCGCGCCCGAATTCATCATCGAGCTGTTTCGCCTGGAAGTGCCGGAGATCGAGGAGAACCTGCTCGAGATCAAGTCAGCGGCGCGCGACCCGGGCGTGCGCGCCAAGATCGCGGTGCACACCAACGACAAGCGCATCGACCCGATCGGCACCTGCGTCGGCATGCGCGGCTCGCGCGTGCAGGCGGTGACCGGCGAGCTCGGCGGCGAGCGCGTCGACATCGTACTGTGGTCGGCCGATCCGGCGCAGTTCGTCATCGGCGCGCTGGCGCCGGCCGACGTATCGAGCATCCTGGTCGATGAAGAGCGGCACAGCATGGACGTGGTGGTGGACGAGGCCAACCTCGCCATCGCCATCGGCAGAAGCGGCCAGAACGTGCGCCTTGCCTCGGAACTGACCGGCTGGACCATCAACCTGATGAGCGAAGAGGAATCGGCGCAGAAGCAGCAGGAAGAAAGCGCGGGCATACGCAGCACCTTCATCGAAAAACTCGACGTCGACGAGGAAGTCGCGGACATCCTGATCCAGGAGGGTTTTTCCTCGCTGGAAGAGGTCGCCTACGTGCCGATCGGCGAAATGATGGAAATCGAGGCGTTCGACGAAAACACCGTGAACGAATTGCGCAGCCGCGCGCGCAACGCGCTGCTGGTGCAGGAGATCGCGAGCGAAGAGAAGGTCGAAGGCGTGGACCCGGACCTGCTGGGTCTGGAGGGCATGGACAGCCACATCGCGGCGAAGCTCGCGGAGTCCGGGGTCAAGACCCGCGACGACCTGGCGGACCTGGCGGCGGACGATCTGATCGAGATCTGCGCCATGGACGCCGAGCACGCGAAAGCCCTGATCATGAAGGCGCGCGAACACTGGTTCGCGCAAGAGGAAGGGAAGTAGGGGATCAGAATGGCGCAGACGAGCGTTACACAATTCGCAGGGGAACTCAAGGTGCAGCCGTCGGTGCTGCTCGAGCAGCTGAAGGCCGCAGGCGTGCACAAGCAGCAGCCGGAGGACACGCTGAGCGAGCAGGACAAGACCAAGCTGCTCGAGTACCTGCGCAAAGTGCACGGCGCCACCGAGGCCAAGAGCAAGATCACGCTCACGCGCAAGCAGACCTCCGAAATCAAGAAATCGGATTCCACCGGCAAGTCGCGCACCATCCAGGTCGAGGTCAAGAAGAAGCGCGTGTTCGTGAAGCGCGATGCCGCGGCGGAAGCACCGGCGGAAGCCCCAGCACCTGTCATAGCCGAGGAGAAGAAGGCGCCTGCGCCGGCCGCTGCGCGTGCGCCGGTCGTCGACGCGCAGCAGCTCGAATTGCGCGAGCAGGAGCAGAAGCGCCAGGCCGAGCTGATCGCGCGCCAGTCGGAGGAGTTGCGCGAGAAGCAGGAGCGCGAAAAGAAACTGGCGGAGGCGCGCGAGAACGAGGAGAAGCTCGCGCAGCAGGCGCCGGCCAAGCCGGGCGAACCCGCGGCAGCCGCCACCGACGGCACGCTGCACAAGCCCAAGGTCGACGACGCCGCCAAGGGCGACAAGAAGGGTCCGAAAAAGAAGACGACGACCATCTGGAAGGACGAGAGCGCGAAGCGGCGTACGATCAAGACCCGCGGCGACGTGGGCGGCGCCTCCGGCTGGCACACGCCCAAAGGCGCGCGCCACAAGCCGGTGCAGGTTGCGGCGGAATCGGCGCAGGCATTTGCCGCGCCGACCGAGCCGGTGGTGCGCGAAATCATGGTGCCCGAGACCATCACCGTCGCCGACCTGGCGCACAAGATGTCGGTCAAGGCCGCCGCGGTGATCAAGACGCTGATGAAGCTGGGCAGCATGGTCACCATCAACCAGGTGCTGGACCAGGAAACCGCGATGATCGTGGTCGAGGACATGGGGCACATCGCCAAGGCCGCCAGGCTGGACGAGCCCGACACCTTCCTCACCGAGCAGCCGCAGACGCACGAGGCTGCGCACGAGCTGCGCGCGCGCGCGCCCGTCGTGACCGTGATGGGCCACGTCGATCACGGCAAGACTTCGCTGCTCGATTACATCCGCCGCACGCGCGTCGCCTCGGGCGAGGCCGGCGGCATCACCCAGCACATCGGCGCCTATCACGTGCAGACGCCGCGCGGCATGGTGACTTTCCTCGACACGCCCGGCCACGAGGCCTTCACCGCGATGCGCGCGCGCGGCGCGAAAGCGACCGACATCGTCATCCTGGTGGTCGCGGCCGACGACGGCGTCATGCCGCAGACGATAGAGGCGATCGCGCACGCCAAGGCGGCCAACGTGCCGCTGGTGGTGGCGATCAACAAGATCGACAAGCCCGATGCCAATCCGGAGCGCGTGAAGCAGGAACTGGTGGCGCAGAACGTGGTACCGGAAGAATATGGCGGCGAGTCCCCGTTCGTTCCGGTGTCTGCAAAGACCGGGGCCGGCATAGACGCGCTGCTCGAGCAGGTGCTGCTGCAGGCCGAAGTGCTGGAACTGAAGGCACCGGTGGAAGCGCCGGCCAGGGGCCTGGTGATCGAAGCGCGCCTGGACAAGGGCAAGGGGCCGGTGGCCACCATCCTGGTGCAGTCGGGCACCTTGCACCGCGGCGACGTGCTGCTGGCAGGCTCGGTGTTCGGCCGCGTGCGCGCCATGCTGGACGAGAACGGCGCGTCGGTGGAACAGGCGGGGCCGTCGATACCGGTGGAGATCCAGGGCATGTCCGACGTGCCGCTGGCGGGCGAGGAAGCGGTCGCGCTGGCCGACGAGCGCAAGGCGCGTGAGATCGCGCTGTTCCGCCAGGGCAAATTCCGCGAGGTCAAGCTGGCGAAGCAGCAGGCGGCGAAGCTGGAAAACATGTTCGAGCAGATGGGCGAGGGCGGAGTCAAGACGCTGGCGCTGTTGATCAAGGCCGACGTGCAGGGCTCGCGCGAAGCGCTCGCGCATGCGCTGTCGCGCCTGTCCAACGAAGAGGTCAAGGTCAGCGTGGTGCACAGCGGCGTCGGCGCGATTACCGAATCCGACGTCAACCTCGCGCTCGCCTCGAAATCGGTGATCATCGGCTTCAACACCCGCGCCGACGTGGCTGCCAGAAGGCTGGCGGAGTCGCAGGGCGTGGACATCCGCTACTACAACATCATCTACGACGCGGTCGACGAGGTGAAGGCCGCCCTGACCGGCATGCTCGCGCCGGAGAGGAAGGAAAGCATTCTCGGCCTGGTGGAAATTCGCCAGATCTACAAGATTTCCAAGGTCGGCACCGTCGCCGGCTGCATGGTGCTCGAGGGCCTGATCAAGCGCGGCGCGCGCGTGCGCCTGCTGCGCGACCACGTCGTGCTGTTCGACGGCGAGCTCGACACGCTCAAGCGCTTCAAGGACGACGTGCGCGAGGTGAAGGCGGGTTTCGAATGCGGCCTGTCGCTGAAGAACTTCAACGACATCAAGGAAGGCGACCAGCTCGAGGCGTACGAGGTGCTCGAAGTCGCGAGGACGCTCTGAGGCAGGGCTTGCTCCTGCCTTGCGGCACCGCGCAAGCCAAGCCGCCGCGCCGACGCATAAGCCCGTCCCATGCCCACTAAAGGTCCTGCCCGCAGCCTGCGCGTCGCCGATCAGATCCAGCGCGAACTGGCCGAAATCATACGCACGGAACTCAAGGATCCGCGCGTCGCCATGATCACACTGACCGGCGTTGAGGTGACGGCCGACTATTCCCATGCCAAGGTGTTCTACACGCTGATGGGCAGCGCCGAGCAGCGCGCCGACACCGAAGCCGGCCTGAAGCAGGCAGGCGGCTTCCTGCGCAGCCAGATTGCGCGCCGCATCAAGCTGCATTCCATACCGCAGCTGCATTTCGTCTACGACAGTTCGGTCGAGCGCGGCTTCGAGTTGTCGCGCCTGATCGACGCGGCCGTGGCCGACAGCAAGGAACCGCGGGACTAGTGCAAGGCGGTCGAATCAAGCGGCCCCTGAGCGGCGTGCTGATGCTGGACAAGGCGCGCGGCGCGAGTTCCAACGCCGCGCTGCAGCAGGCGAAGCGCCTGTACCAGGCGGCCAAGGCCGGACACGCCGGCACCCTGGACCCGCTTGCCACCGGGCTGCTGCCGGTGCTCTTCGGCGAGGCCACCAAGTTTTCTTCCGACCTGCTCGACGCGGACAAGACCTACGTCGCCGAGCTCAGGCTGGGCATCAGCACCGCCACCGCGGATGCCGAAGGCGAGGTGATCGCGACGCGCGCGGTGAACGTGAACGCGCAGCAGCTCGCGGCGGCCCTGGAGAATTTTCGCGGCGACATCCTGCAGACACCGCCGCTGTATTCCGCGCTCAAGCATGCGGGCAAGCCGATGTACGCCTATGCACGCGCCGGCATAAACATCGAACAGGCGCCGCGCCCGGTGCGCATCCATGCGCTCGAGCTGCAGTGGTTCGAGGGCGAGCGCCTGGCGCTGTCGGTGCGCTGCAGCAAGGGCACGTACATCCGCTCGATCGCCCACGACCTGGGTGAGCTGCTGGGCTGCGGCGCCCATCTGGCCGCATTGCGCCGCACCGCGGTAGGCCGCTTCGGGCTCGATTGCGCGCACACCCTGAAGCAACTCGAGGTACTGCCGGAGTCCGCGCGCGATGCCCTGCTGCTGCCGCTGGACGCGTTGCTGCAGAACCTGCCCGAAGTGCGCCTGGAAGCGGTGCAGGAGGCACGCTTCCTGCAGGGTCAGGCCGTGGCCTGGAACGGGCCGCCCGAGCCGCGCGTGCGCGTCTGCGCGGCCGGTGGCGGCTTGCTCGGTGTGGGCGAGGTGGATTCCGCAGGCCTCATCCGGCCTAGGCGCGTGATTGCCAGCCAGCGCTACCCGGCTGCAGGTAAAAAATAGCGGAAAACCCTTGAAAAACCACTCGTTTTTAGTGTAAAATCCGCGCCTTTGCTGCAGCGACAAAGACCAAGAGACCAGGAGCGTATCAGAATGCCATTCACCACCGCGCACAAAGCGCAAATCATGAACGATTACCAGCGTGCCAAGGGTGATACCGGCTCGCCTGAAGTGCAGGTCGCCCTGCTGACGACACGCATCAACGAACTCACCGGCCATTTCAAGACCCACGTCAAAGACCACCACTCCCGCCGGGGCCTGCTCAGAATGGTGAGCCAGCGGCGCAAGCTGCTGGACTACCTCAAGCGCAAGAACGCGGATGGCTACCGCAATCTGATCGAGCGCCTCGGTCTGCGCAAGTAACATCGACGCCCGTCGGCAACGCGACGGGCGTTTTGCTTTTTACGCGGGCGCATCCCCTGTCCGGGACGCAGCCCCTTCTCAGATCTGACTGCAGCCGCGCTGCACGCCATTTGCAAAGGACACAACCTTGAACCCAATCAAAAAGAGTTTCACCTACGGCGCCCATCAGGTCACGCTGGAAACCGGCGAGATCGCGCGCCAGGCCGGCGGCGCCGTGATGGTCAACATGGACGACACCGTGGTGCTGTGCACCGTGGTGGGTTCCAAGCATGCCAAGTCCGGGCAGGATTTCTTTCCGCTCACCGTCGACTACATCGAGAAGACCTATGCCGCGGGCAAGATTCCCGGCGGCTTCTTCAAGCGCGAAGGCCGTCCTTCCGAAAAGGAGATTCTCACCTCGCGCCTGATCGACCGCCCGATCCGTCCGCTGTTCCCGGATGGTTTCTACAACGAAGTCCAGGTCGTGGCGACGGTGATGTCGGTCAATCCGGAAGTCGACCCGGACATCGCGGCGCTGATCGGCGTGTCGGCCGCACTGGTCCTGTCCGGCATTCCCTTCAACGGTCCGATAGGCGCCGCGCGCGTCGGTTACGCCAATGGCCAGTACATCCTCAACCCGACCGCCACCCAGCTGAAGGACTCCAAGCTGAACCTGGTCGTCGCAGGCACCGAGCATGCCGTGCTCATGGTGGAATCCGAAGCGCAGGAATTGTCGGAAGAAGTCATGCTCGGCTCGGTCATGTTCGGCCATCAGCAGATGCAGGCCGCAATTGCGGCCATCAACGAACTCGCCGATGCCGCCGGCAAGCCGCTGTGGGACTGGCAGCCGCCGGCCAAGGACGAAGCCCTCGCCACGCGCGTCGCAACACTGGCCGAAGCGGAATTGCGCGCAGCGTTCCAGGTCAAGGAAAAGCAGGCACGCTCGCAGGCCATCGACGCCCTGTGGAAGCGCGTGTTTGAGGAAATCGGCGTCGGCACCGAAGGCGGGCCGGACGCGAATGCTGCGAAGGAAATCTGCTTCGCGCTGGAATCCAAAATCGTGCGCAACCAGATTCTCGACGGCGAGCCGCGCATCGACGGGCGCGACACGCGCACCGTGCGCCCGATCAACATCCGGCTCGGCGTGCTGCCGCGCACCCACGGCTCGGCGCTGTTCACGCGCGGCGAGACGCAGGGCATCGTGGTCGCGACCCTGGGTACGGCGCGCGACTCGCAGATCATCGATGCGCTCATGGGCGAATACAAAGAGCGCTTCATGCTGCACTACAACTTCCCGCCGTACGCCACCGGCGAGACCGGCCGCGTCGGTTCGCCCAAGCGGCGCGAAATCGGCCACGGCCGCCTGGCCAAGCGCGCGCTGTTGGCGGTGCTGCCCTCGGTGGAGGAATTCGGCTACAGCATGCGCGTGGTGTCGGAAATCACCGAATCGAACGGCTCGAGCTCGATGGCCTCGGTGTGCGGCGGCAGCCTCGCGCTGATGGACGCGGGCGTGCCGATGAAGGCGCACGTGGCCGGCATCGCCATGGGGCTGATCAAGGAAGGCAACCGCTTCGCCGTGCTCACCGACATCCTCGGCGACGAAGACCATCTCGGCGACATGGACTTCAAGGTCGCGGGCACCGAGAACGGCGTCACCGCGCTGCAGATGGACATCAAGATCGAGGGCATCACCAAGGAAATCATGCAGGTGGCGCTGTCGCAGGCGCGCGAAGGGCGCATGCATATCCTGGAGAAGATGATGGCGATACTGCCTTCGTCGCGCTCGGATATCTCCACCTTCGCCCCGCGCATCATCAAGATCAAGATCAACCCGGACAAGATCCGCGACGTGATCGGCAAGGGCGGCGCGGTCATACGCGCGCTGACCGAGGAAACCGGAACGACGATCGACATTGAGGACGACGGCACGGTCAGCATCGCCTGCATCAGCTCCGAAGGCGGAGAACTGGCGCGGAAGCGCATCGAGGCGATTACCGCGGACGTGGAGGTGGGCAAGGTCTACGATGGCACGGTGCTCAAGCTGCTCGATTTCGGCGCGATCGTGAGCGTCCTGCCGGGCAAGGACGGCCTGCTGCATATTTCGCAGATCAGCCAGCAGCGCGTGGCCAGCGTCGCCGACCACCTCAAAGAGGGCCAGTCGGTGAAGGTCAAGGTGCTGGAGGCCGACGACAAGGGCCGGCTGCGGCTGTCGATGAAGGCGGTCGAGACCGAGACGCAGCAACCGGGGGCGGCGCAGCCGAGCTGATTGCGGGTCTGCGGTAGATCAGAAAAGGACGCTCAGGCGTCCTTTTTTTCTTCGGCGATCACCCTACAACATCGACCATAAAAAACGGCGGCATCGAGCCGCCGTTTTTTGCTTTTAGTTCCGACGTAAGCTGCCGCCAAGCGGCAGGTTAGTCTTCACTAAGAAAAAACTGGCCTACTTGGCCAGTTGTTTCTCCCGCAATTCGTCCAGGGTTTTGCAGTCTATGCACAGCGTCGCCGTGGGGCGCGCTTCCAGGCGTTTCAGACCGATTTCGACCCCGCAGCTTTCGCAATAGCCATAATCCTGGCTTTCGATCTTGGCAATGGTCTCTTCGATCTTCTTGATCAGCTTGCGCTCGCGGTCGCGGTTGCGCAGCTCGAGCGCCATGTCGGATTCCTGGCTGGCGCGGTCGTTGGGGTCGGCAAATACCGTGGCCTCGTCCTGCATGGTATGCACCGTGCGATCGATATCCTGCGACAACTCGACCTTCAGCGCTTCCAGGATGCCGCGGAAGTGCGCAAGCTGCTTCTTGTTCATGTACTCCTCGCCCTTTTTCGGGACGTAGGGGTGAAAGGTCTTGGGGTGCAACGCTTGTTCTGCAGGCATATCCAACCACTCTCAGTTCAAAAAACGAAGGCGCTTTAATATCAGAATTCCCGGCGGCGGGCAAGTTTATTACCTTTTTCCAGCCCGCGCCACTGTATTCTGCGTTGACCGTCGCATCACGGCCAGAGTATCATACGCGTCCGCCCGGGGTGTAGCGCAGCCTGGTAGCGCGCCTGGTTTGGGACCAGGATGTCGGGAGTTCAAATCTCTCCACCCCGACCAGTAATTTGCACGCTGCTACACCCGATGCGGTACTGTATTCGCGTGACCCGCCAATGGGAGTGCCCGTAGCTCAATCGGATAGAGCACCAGCCTTCTAAGCTGGGGGTTGTGGGTTCGATTCCCGCCGGGCACGCCAGAGTCGTTCGATGGTGGCTGTAGCTCAGCTGGTAGAGTCCCGGATTGTGATTCCGGTTGTCGTGGGTTCGAGTCCCATCAGCCACCCCAGTTTTGCCAACGCGTCGCGGCTGCCCCGATAAGGCGGCGGCTATCGCGAATTCCACCGCACAGGTTTCCGCGCGCGAGTCCCTGCAGCAGGACGCAAGCGCCGCCTGTCGTGCGCCTTGCGTCCGAGATGGCACGATGTTTGCAGTTGTCGAATCGTTCCGGCTGCACATTTTCACATCAAATGAACCTCGACGACTATCCGGCCGACTCCGTCTACGACGAACTCGTAGGTGAGGACCGCAAACCGCGTCCCGCGGCGAAGGCCTTGTTCGACTATCTTGCCAGGCTGAGTCCTGCCGATTTGGGTGAACGCCGCGCCGCCGTCGATGCCGCCATCATCACCATGGGCATCAATTTCACGGTTTACAGCGACGGGGCGAACATTGACCGCGCCTGGCCTTTCGACATCATTCCGAGAATCATGGCGCGCGAGGAGTGGCGGCGGGTCGAAGCCGGGCTGAAGCAAAGGCTGACTGCGCTGAATCTGTTCATCGACGATCTGTACAACCGGCAGTCCATCGTGAAGGACGGCATATTCCCGCGCGAACTGCTGGCTAGTTCGCGCAATTTTCGCTCCCAATGCATCGGTGAAACGCCCCGTTTTGGGGTGTGGGCACATATTTGCGGCACCGATTTGGTGCGCGATCGCGACGGCACCATCTACGTGCTCGAGGATAACCTGCGCGTTCCGTCGGGCGTATCCTACATGCTCGAAAACCGCATGCTGATGAAGCGCCTGTTTCCGGAATTGTTCAAGGTCTGCGACATACTCCCGGTCGACGACTACACCACGCGTCTGCACGATACCCTGGCAGCGCTGTCGCCGCGTCCGGGGGAACGGCCGGTGATCGCGGTGCTTACGCCCGGGATCTTCAACTCCGCCTATTTCGAGCACAGTTATCTGGCGCAGCAGATGGGTGCGGAACTGGTCGAAGGCTCAGACCTGGTGGTCGGACCGGACGAATGTGTCTACATGAAAAGCATCGACGGCTTGCGGCGGGTCCACGTAATCTACCGCCGCGTCGACGACGATTTTCTCGACCCGGAAGCGTTCCGTTCCGATTCCCAGCTCGGCGTGCCGGGGCTGATGCGGGCCTGGCGCCGCGGCAACGTCGGCATTGCCAACGCGCCCGGAGCGGGGGTGGCTGACGACAAGGTCGTATATACCTTCGTGCCGAAAATCATCCGCTATTACCTGGACCAGGACCCGATCCTGCCCAATGTTCCCAGCTACCTCTGCATGAACGACAAGGAGCGCGAGTTCGTGCTGGCGAATCTGGACAAGCTTGTGGTCAAGCCTGCGAACGAATCCGGCGGATACGGCATGCTGATCGGGCCGCGCGCATCGGCGGCGGAACGCGAGCGCTGCCGCGAGCAGGTGTGCGCCGATCCGCGGAATTACATGGCGCAGCCGACGCTCATGCTTTCGACCGCGCCAACCCTGGTCGGCAATACGCTTGCGCCGCGGCATCTGGATCTGCGCCCCTTCATCCTGCAATCGGAAAATCTTTTCGTGACCACGGGCGGACTGACGCGCGTGGCCTTGCGCGAAGGCTCGCTGGTGGTGAATTCCTCGCAGGGCGGGGGCAGCAAGGACACCTGGATCGTGGAGGAGAGTCACTGATGCTCTCGCGCGTTGCGGAAAGCCTCTACTGGATGACGCGTTACCTGGAGCGGGCCGAGAACACCGCGCGGCTGATCAATGCGACCACTCACGTGCTGCTCGACCTGCCGCGCGGCGCTTCCTTTGGCTGGGACGTGCTGATCAGGGTTGCCGGACTGGACTTGCTGTTCGGCGAGCATTACCGCGAGCACGACGAGGCGAACATCATGCGCTTCCTGATCAGCGACGAGCGCAATCCGAGTTCCATCATCTCGTGCATACGCAGCGCACGCGAAAACAGCCGCACCCTGCGCGAGGTGCTGCCCACGGTGGCATGGGAGCGCATCAACAGTCTCTATCTGCTGGTCAACAGGCGATCGGCGGACGCAGTCGACCGTACGCGCCGCTATATTCTGCTCGACGAAGTCATTGAACGGCGCCAGTCGATCATCGGCCTGCTGTCGGACAGCATGAGCCACGGCGCTGCGTTCCAGTTCATCAAGCTCGGCCGCTATCTGGAGCGGGCCGATATGACCACGCGGATACTCGATATCAATGCGGCGGTCCTGGCGCCGCGCAAGCAGGGCGCGGATGACCCCGCTCTCGCCCTGCTCTGGATGGGGGTGCTCAAATCGCTCAATGCCCATCAGATGTATCGACGGTACGCTTCGGTCAATGTACATGGCGCGGAGGTAGTGGCGTTTCTGCTGCGGGATCTGCACTTTCCGCGCAGTGTGCGCTACTGCCTGGAAGAGCTCGAAGGCTGCCTGTCGCAGCTGCCGAATCACGCGGCGCCGATGAAGCTATTGCGCATCGCAGGACGCCGGCTGACGGGCTCGCACGCTGACCAGCTTATGCCCGCGTCGCGGCACGAATATCTCGATGCGGTGCAGTCCGATCTGGCGCGGGTGCACGACGAAATTGCCGCGACGTATTTCCATCTGCACCGTCAACAGCAGACGCAGAGCCAGGAGGTAGGCGCCGGGTAAGCCGGTCATCGGTCCAAACCGGCGCCCGGCGGCTTGCAGCAGCTGCATCCATATTAATGCGGGAACCCTGCGCTTTCCGACCTTCGGAGAACTTCGTTGTCCATACATGTCGCACTGAACCACGTCACGCACTACCGCTATGACCGGAAGGTCGCGCTCGGCCCGCAGCTGGTGCGCCTGCGGCCGGCGCCGCACAGCCGCACGCGCATCCTGAGTTATTCGCTGCGCGTGGAGCCAGCCAAGCATTTCATCAACTGGCAGCAGGACCCGCAGGCCAACTATCTCGCGCGTCTGGTGGTGCCGGAAAAGACGCGGGAGTTCCGCATCGAAGTCGATCTTGTCGCCGAGATGTCCGTGCTCAATCCTTTCGATTTCTTTCTCGAGCCGCATGCCGACCGGTTTCCTTTCGCTTATACCCGGGAGGAAATGCGCGAACTGGCGCCCTATCTGAAGAAGCGCCGGGCGACGCGCAGCTTCGCTGCGTATCTGGCGAAGATTCCGCGCGAGCCGATGCAGACGACGAATTTCCTGGTGGCGCTCAACCAGCGGCTGCAGTCCGACATCAAGTATCTGATTCGCATGGAGCCCGGCGTGCAGACGCCGGAACAGACGCTGGTCAAGGGCTCGGGTTCCTGCCGCGATACCGGCTGGCTGCTGGTGCAGCTGCTGCGCCATCTGGGTCTCGCCGCGCGCTTCGTCTCCGGCTATCTGATCCAGCTCAAGCCCGATGTCAAGGCGCTGGACGGGCCCTCCGGCACGGAGGTGGATTTCACCGACCTGCACGCCTGGTGCGAAGTCTATCTGCCCGGCGCCGGCTGGATCGGCTTTGATCCGACATCGGGCCTACTCGCAGGCGAGGGGCATATTCCGCTTGCCTGTTCGCCCGAGCCCTCATCGGCAGCCCCGATCAGCGGCGCGGTGGAGGCGTGCGAAGTCGAGTTCGAGCACAGCATGAAAGTGGAGCGCGTGTGGGAAGTTCCGCGGGTGACCAAGCCCTACACCGAATACGAGTGGCAGTCGATCGAGGCGCTGGGCAGGCGCATCGACACCGACCTGCTCAGGCACGACGTGCGCCTGACGCAGGGCGGCGAGCCGACGTTCGTCTCGGTCGACGATCGCGATGGCGCCGAATGGAACACTGAGGCCTTGGGGCCGACGAAACGCATGCGCGCGGCCGAGTTGCTGGCACGGCTGAAAGCGCACTACGCGCCCAGCGGACTGCTGCACTATGGTCAAGGCAAGTGGTACCCGGGCGAGCAGTTGCCGCGCTGGTCGCTGAACGCATTCTGGCGCGTCGATGGGGAGCCGATCTGGTCGAATACGGCGCTGATCGCCGATGAACGCGTCGACTACGGCGCAACCGAGATCCAGGCGCTCGCGTTTCTGCAGGGAGTGGCGGAACGCCTGGACTTGCCGTCCAAAAACATTTTCCCGGCGTACGAAGACACGCTGTATTACCTGTGGCGCGAGCGCCGCCTTCCATCCAACGTCGATCCCTTCGATTCGAAGCTCGATGACGCGCTGGAACGCACGCGCCTGCGCAAGATATTTTCGGATGGGCTCAAGCAAATCGCCGGGCACGTATTGCCCGTGGCGCGCGGCAGCGGCGCACGGCGCTGGCAAAGCGGATCGTGGTTCCTGCGCGACGAGCGCTGCTACCTCATTCCCGGGGATTCCCCCATCGGTTATCGCCTGCCGCTGGACTCCCAACCCTGGGCGCGCGCCGGCGATTATCCGTGGATACATCCCGCGGACCCGGTCGTGCAGCGGCCGGCCTTGCCCTCGTATCAACGCATCCGCCACCCGGACACGGCTCCCGCCGGCGACGCGGCGAGCCGGGCTGCCGCGCCTGGCGATGCGACAGGCGGGACGGCGGCCGGTGCAACACGAGGCGCGCGCGCGCGCGGCAAGGTGCCGCCGCGGCAGACGCGTGCTGCCGACGCACCGCCGGGGGCGCAGGAGTCCGCCGGCTGGATTACGCGCACCGCGATGTGTGCCCAGGCGCGCGAGGGGCGCTTGTACGTGTTCATGCCGCCCACGGCGGAGCTCGAGGACTATTTGGAACTGGTGGCCGCCGTCGAGGACACCGCGGAAGCCATGCAGCTGCCGGTCCTGCTCGAAGGCTACGAGCCGCCGCGCGACGCGCGCCTGACGCTATTGCGCATCACCCCCGATCCGGGTGTGATCGAGGTTAACATCCAGCCGGCGCGCGACTGGGGCGAATTGGTGGAACAGACGGAATTTCTCTACGAGTCGGCGCATCAATCGCGATTGTCGACGGAGAAGTTCATGCTCGACGGACGCCATGTCGGCACCGGCGGCGGGAACCACTTCGTGCTGGGCGGGGCGAAGCCGGACGATTCGCCCTTCCTGCGCCGGCCCGATCTGCTCTCCAGCATGATTGCCTACTGGCACAATCATCCTTCGCTCTCTTACCTGTTTTCTGGCATGTTCATCGGGCCGACCAGCCAGGCGCCGCGCATCGACGAGGCGCGCAACGACTCGGTGTACGAACTCGAGATCGCGTTTCGCGAACTGCAGCGCCTGCAATCGGCCGGCAGCCTGAGCGCCGCTCCCTGGCAGGTCGACCGCATACTGCGCAATATCCTGATCGATGCCAGCGGCAATACCCATCGCGCCGAGTTCTGCATCGACAAACTGTATTCGCCTGACAGCGCCACCGGGCGCCTGGGGCTGCTGGAAATGCGCGCCTTCGAGATGCCGCCGCACGCGCGCATGAGCCTCGCCCAGCAGCTGCTGATGCGCGCGCTGGTGGCGCGCTTCTGGCAGCAGCCCTACCGGCCTGCTCGTCTGATGCGCTGGGGCACCGAATTGCATGACCGCTTTCTGCTGCCGCATTTCGTCTGGGAGGACTTTGCCGATGTCCTCGAGGAAACGGCCGGCTTTGGCTATGCGCTCAAGCCGGAGTGGTTCACGCCGCATTTCGAATTTCGTTTTCCCCGCCTGGGCGATTTTGCGGCGAATAGCGTGGAAGTGGAATTGCGCCTGGCATTGGAACCCTGGAACGTGCTCGGCGAGGAGGGGGCAATCGGCGGCACCGTGCGCTACGTCGACTCCTCGGTGGAACGCCTGCAGCTCAAGGTTTCCGGGCTGATCGGCACGCGCCACGTGCTCACCTGCAACGGCCGGCGCGTGCCGCTGCAGCCCACGGGAAACGTGGGCGAATTCGTCGGGGGCGTGCGCTATCGCGCATGGCAGGCCGCGGCCAGCCTGCATCCCACCATAGGCGCACATGCGCCGCTCACCTTCGACCTGGTCGACGGCTGGATGGAGCGCTCGCTGGGCGGTTGCCGCTATCACGTCGCTCATCCCGCAGGGCGCAACTACGAAACGTTTCCGGTCAACGCCTACGAAGCCGAGGCGCGCCGCCTGGCGCGATTCTTCCGCACCGGTCACACGCCGGGCAAGCTGACGCTTGCGGAGGAGCCGCGCAACCCCAATTTCCCGTTCACATTGGACTTGCGCCGGCAAACCGGATAATGCATCCTGACGCCCAGCCAAAGAGCCGGTCAGACATTGGCTGCCCGGCAAGCTGAGCAATCCCACAAGAAATTTGGCCGATGCTGGAAGAAATGCTCAAAGCCTATCCGGATTCCGACGGTCGCTTCGACGAACTGTTTGAAGCACCGCGCAAGCCGCGCGCGCACTGGTTGCGTTTCTTCCGCGCGCTGACCGCTACCTCCGCGGGGGAAATTCGCGCGCGCCTGGCGGGCGCGGAGCGCCAGATTCGCGACAGCGGCGTGACCTACAATGTTTACGCAGACCCGCAGGGGCTGGACCGACCCTGGGATCTGGATGTGTTGCCGCTCATCATCGCTCCGGAGGAATGGCGCGAGCTCGAGGCCGGGATCATTCAGCGGGCGCGGTTGTTTGACCTTATCCTTGCCGACCTCTACGGCAGCCAGTCCTTGCTGCAGCAGGGACATATTCCGCCCAGGCTGATTTTCGGGCAAAGCGGTTTCCTGCGTCCGGCGCACGGGATGAAGGTTCCGGGCGGCGTGCACCTGCACGCCTATGCCGTCGACCTGGCGCGCTCGCCCGATGGCCGCTGGTGGGCGATGGCGGATCGCACCCAGGCGCCCTCGGGCGCCGGTTACGCCCTGGAAAACCGTCTAATCGTATCGCGCACCTTTCCCGCCCTGTACCGCGATATCAGGGTCCAGCATGTGGCGCATTTTTTCGCCACCATGCGCGACTCGCTGATGCATTTCGCCCCCAAGGGTGACGGCCCGGCGCTCACCGTGCTGCTCACACCCGGTCCATACAACGAAACCTACTTCGAACACGCGCTGCTGGCGCGTTACCTCGGCTTTCCCCTGGTGGAGGGCGGGGATCTGACGGTGAAGGGAGGGCGGGTATGGCTGAAGACCATAGGCGGCCTCAAGCGCGTGCATGCGATCTTGCGCCGCCAGGACGATGCCTATTGTGATCCGCTGGAACTGCGCAGCGATTCGGCGCTGGGCGTGGCCGGCCTGACCGACTGCGCACGGCGCGGCAGCGTGCTGATCGCCAATGCGCTTGGATCCGGGATCATCGAATCGGGCGCCTTGCTCGGATTTCTGCCAAGCTTGTGCACGCATTTCACCGGCGAGGCGCTGCGCCTGCCATCGATCGCGACCTGGTGGTGCGGCGAGCCCGCCGCGCTCGCCGACGCGCTTGATCAGTCCGAGCGTCTGGTGTTCAAATCGGCCGATCCGGGCTTCAAATTTACCCCGGTATTCGGCGAGGATCTGGACGCGGCTGGCTTGGAGGCGCTGGCGCGGGAAATCAGGCTGCAGCCGGAGCGCTATATCGCGCAGGAGTTCGTGCGCGTATCGCAGGCGCCAGTGCTCTCGCGCACCCAGTCCTACCGCATCGCGGCGCGCGGCGTGGGCCTGCGCGTCTTCGCCGTGCGCTCGCCCAATGGTTATGTGGTAATGCCCGGCGGGCTGACCCGGGTCGCGAGCGGCCCGGATCAGCGCGTGGTGTCGGCGCAGCGCGGCGGCGGCTCGAAGGATACCTGGGTAACGTCCGATGGCTCGGTGGACGCGAGCTTCACGCTGTTGCACAACACGGTGACGGCGGAGGACCTGGTGCATTCCGGCGCAGGGATTCCGTCGCGCGTCGCGGAAACCCTGTTCTGGTTCGGGCGCTACGCCGAGCGCTGCGACGATTGCGCGCGGCTGCTGCGCCTGGCGCTGAACCAGTTCCTCGACAGCGACGATGACGAGGATGCATTCGAGCCGGTGCTGGCGCTGGCGCGCGCGTTCAGCCTGATCGAAACGGACGACGATGCCGAAGCGGCCTTGCTGGCAGCCTCGACGCAGGAGAAGAACGCATTCGGGCTGCCAGCCAATCTGCGCAATCTGGAGCAGGTTGCGTTCAATTTGCGCGACCGCATGTCCATGGACAACTGGCGCACCATCAACGCGCTGGTAAAGGATCCGCTGTTCGGCAAGGAAGCCTCCCTGCCCGATGCGCTCAACTGGCTGGACCGCACCATCACCGGCCTGATGACGCTGTCCGGTTTTGCCATGGACGGGATGACGCGCGACGATGGCTGGCGTTTCCTGTCGATCGGGCGGCGCCTGGAGCGCCTCGCGTTCCAGTGCCTGGTGCTGCAGATCGCGCTGCAGCACGGACGCGCCTACGGGCTCACCTGGCTGCTGCGGCTGACCGATTCCATTGTCACCTACCGCACGCGATACATGGCGCGACCGGAATGGCTGCCTGTTCTCGATTTGCTGATTCTCGACGGCGCCAATCCGCGCTCGGTGCGCTATCAGGCGAACGGCGTTTATTCCTACCTGAAAAAACTTGAAGATATCTACGGGAATTGCGGCAGCGAGTTGCTGCAACCCTGCATCGAGGCGCTGGATGGTCTGGCTCCGGCGCGCGATCTGCAGCCGGAGAGCGTACTGCTGGGCGACACTGTCGACATGCTGCGCTCAACCGCGTTCGCCCTCAGCGACCGACTCGGACACCGTTTCTTCAATCATGCGCAGACCAGTGTCTGGGCCGCGCTGGGCAGGTAGGCGCGCCGTGGCCGGGCACGCCAGTTACAGGGTTACGCACGAGACTTCGTACGTCTATTCTGCCAAGGTGACGAGCGCGCACCAGCTTGCGCATCTGCGGCCGCGGGAAACGCCGTGGCAAAGGGTGAAATGGCATGCGCTCGATATCGAGCCGAATCCGACCGAGCGCGCAGACGGCACCGACTACTTCGGCAACGATGTCGTGCGTTTCATGATCGATGCGCCGCACGATCTGCTGCGGGTAACTGCCGAGTCCTTGGTCGAGATCGATGCGCATGCACCCGACGCCGAGGCGGAATCCCCGCCATGGGAAGTGGCACTGGCGCCGCCCGGTGTATGGGGACCGCAGATGGACGTCGACTTGGAGCAGTATCGGCTCGCTTCGCCGATGGTGCCGCTGTTGCAGGAGTCCGGCGCATATGCTAGGGAGAGCTTCACCCCCGGACGCGCGTGGCTGGAAGCGGCGCTGGAGCTGACGCGTCGCATCCATGCCGAATTCAGCTACGACCCGAAGGCGACGACTGTGAGCACGCAGGTGCGCGAGGTGCTGGAACACAGGCGCGGCGTGTGCCAGGATTTTGCGCACCTGATGCTCAGCTGCATGCGCTCCCTCGGACTGCCGGCGCGCTATGTCAGCGGTTACGTCCTCAATCGCGTGCCTGAGGGCGTAAAGCGATTGTCCGGCGCTGATGCCTCGCACGCGTGGATTGCGGCACATTGCCCCGGACTCGGCTGGGTCGCATTCGATCCGACCAACGGAAAACTCGCCGACCTCGAGTTCGTCACGCTGGGCTGGGGGCGGGAATTTTCCGACATTTCTCCCTTGTCCGGCGTAGTGCTCGGCGCGGCAACGCAAACGCTGACGGTAGTGGTGAATGTACAGCCGCTGGGGGAAGGCGAACCCGCCTTGCCGGGCGCTGCAGGCGAAGGCGCAGCCTAGGCGGATACGCGCCGCAGGCCGCGAGCGTGTTCGCGGCCGCTCAGAGCGCGCGCATTACCTTCTGCAGTTTCTCGCGCACCTCTGCGCCTATCGGCGCCACCTCGGGATTGCCGCTCATCTGCCCCATCATTCCCGGGTCGAGAAATTCCACCAGCACCGTGCCGGCGTCGTCCTGGCGCACCACGACGTTGCAGGGCAGCAGCAGGCCGATGCCGGGTTCGGCGGTAAGCGCGCGTTTGGCGAAAACGGGATTGCAGGCGCCGAGAATGCGGTAAGGCGGAATATTGTGATCGAGCTTCTTTTTCATCGTGGCCGCGACGTCGATTTCGGTCAGCACGCCAAAGCCCTCTTTCTGCAGTTCCGCGATGACCTTGGCCAGCGCCTGATCGAAGCTCAGCGCAACCGATTTGCCGAAGCCGTATTTGTTCTTCATCGCCTAGCGCCCGGGCGCTTGTTTGCTCTGTGCCGGCAGATACACGTAGCCCCGGTCCTTCGCGTTGGCCAGGCAGGCTTCGTAATTCGCGTAGCCCTTGGACGATTCCGCCACCACGGCCTGGCCAGCCCCGATCTGCTGCCAGTTCCAGCGACTGCCGCTATCCATGTAAAAGCGCCAAATTACGTTCATATGCAATTTCCTTTTCGGCGAGGGCGGCTCGGAACAAGCGCGAGACGCCCTCTTTGCACCGCGTCAGCCAGAGGAAGCTCTGATTCCAATTCGGACTGAACGGGATTTTCCGCATGCAGGTTTTCCGGCGTCGGTGCAAGTCGTTCCGGAAACGCTCGGATAAGTGCATTGAATTGTAACAAAATTTCACCCTGCCTACTGCGGGCAGCCGGAAGCGGGAGCAGTTTGCACTTATCTCCTACAATAGCGCCAGGCGCATGGATGGGGAAGTCGGCGGACAAGGGCGTTCGCGCTTCGCCGGCGCAGGTACCAGAAAGATGTCATATCGCCAGCCCAAGGAGATCTTCGATGAACGCGAAAATTGAAACGATGCCCGATCGGCGCCGCTTCTTGTGCACCGTCATGCTTGCCGCGGCCGGCCTTGCTTTGGGCAGGTCGCCGCTCGCCGCCGCGTCTGCCCCAGGGAAAATCAAAATCGGCGTCATCGGTTCCGGCCGCGTAGGCGGAACCGTCGGCGAACTCTGGGTGAAAGCCGGGCATGAAGTCATGTTCTCGTCGCTCGATCTCGAGCATGACCAGGCGCTGGCGGCGCGCCTCGGGGGCGGCGCGCGCGCGGGAACGACCAGGCAAGCGGGCGCGTTCGGCGAGGCGCTGTTCATTGCGGTTCCGTACGCCGCATTGCCTCAGGTCGGGCGCGAATTGGGAGACCTGCTCAAAGGAAAGATCGTGCTGGACGCATGCAACCCGATCCCGGCGCGCGACGGCGAGATGGCGCTGGAGGCGCGAGCCAAAGGCACCGGCGTGGCCTCGCCGCAGTTTCTGCCCGGGGCGCGCCTGGTACGCGCCTTCAATTGCGTCGGATACGCGAGCATGAAAAGCGAGGCGCATCGTGCCGGAGCAAAGCTCGGCATCCCCGTGGCTGCCGACGATCCGCAGGCGCTGCAGCTCGCCATCCGCCTGGTCGAGGATGCAGGATTCGAGGCAGTCGTGGTCGGGGGGCTTGCGCGAGCGAAGGATTTCGATGCCGGCACGCCCATATTCGGCAAGCCGCTGACCGCGGCGGAAATGCGCCGCGTGCTCGGCATCGCTTCCTAGCGGCCGGCGGCTTCGCGCCTTGAGCGTTCTCCGGAGCGTGCTCCGGCACACGGCTGCAGCGTGAGGCAGTCGCTCGCCGAACGCGGGTTGCGGCAACTGGTTGCATTGCGGCCGGGGGAGGGACGCGCGCTGGGTTGGTCGTTCGCGTATTTCTTTTTCCTGCTCGCGGGCTACTATGTGCTGCGGCCGCTGCGCGACGAAATGGGCATCGCCGGCGGCGTGCGCAATCTGCACTGGCTGTTCACTGCAACCTTCGCCGTCATGCTCGCCGCCGTGCCGGCCTATGGTGCCCTGGTCGCGCGACTGCCGCGCAGGCGCTTCATTCCGCTGGTCTATCATTTCTTCGTCGCCAATATTGCGGTGTTCTGGCTGCTGCTGAGCTTCGATCTGGGCAAAGTCCAGGTTGCGCGGGTATTCTTTGTCTGGATCAGCGTGTTCAATCTATTCGCGGTTTCGGTATTCTGGTCCTACATGGCGGACCTGTTCGCAAGCGAGCAAGGCAAGCGCCTGTTCGGGTTCATCGCGGCCGGCGGCTCCGCCGGGGCGCTGCTGGGGCCGCTGCTGGCCGTGGCGCTTGCGCTTCCGCTGGGTCCGGTCAATCTGCTCGTGGTCGCGGCTGTTTTGCTGGAGCTGGCGGTGCTGTGCGCGCGGCGGCTGGAACAGGCGGTGCCGCCGGCCGCTGAGGCTGGCGCAGCCGTGCGAGCGGATACGATTGCGGCACCGGCCGGCTCCGCCGGCCTGGGCGGGGGTTGGCTCGCGGGCATCGCGATGGTGCTGCGCTCACCGTATCTGGCGGGCATCGCGCTGTGGGTCGCGCTGCTGTCGCTTGCCGGCACCTTCCTCTATTTCCAGCAGGCGAACATCGTCGCCGCGGCGTCTGACGATCCGGCGGTGCGCACCCGAATATTCGCCAGCATCGACCTTGCGATCGGCATCCTGACCCTCATCGTCCAGCTGCTTGCGACCGGTAAGCTGATCGGGCGATTCGGCGTCGGACGCGCGGCCGCGGCGCTGCCGCTGGTATTCGCGCTGGGATTCATGCTGTTGGCCGTCGCGCCGATGTTGCTGGTGGTGGTCGCATTCCAGGCGGTCCAGCGCACCGCGAATTTCGCCCTGTCGAATCCGGCGCGGGAGGTATTGTTTACAGTGTTGCGGCGTGAGGAGAAATACAAGGCCAAGAACGTCATCGACATCGTCGTGTTTCGCGGCGCGGATGCTGCCAGCGGTTGGCTGTTCGCGCTGATGCGCGGCGCCGGGCTGGAGTTGTCGACGCTGTCATTGGCCGCAGTGCCGCTGGCCGGCATCTGGTTCGCGCTGGCCCTCGCGCTCGGTCGCGCGCAGGAACGCCGCGCCGCGGCGGTCACCTTCATCGAAGGGAGCTCACCATGAGCAGCGCAAACCCGATACGCATGCCGATCCTGTTCTTCGGCCACGGCAGCCCCATGAATACGCTGGCGCGCAACAAATACACCGAGGCGTGGCGTGCCCTGGGCGCAGCCGTGCCCAGGCCGAAGGCGATCCTCGCGATTTCCGCGCATTGGTACACGCGCGGCACGGCAGTGACGGCAATGGCGCGGCCGCGGACGATTCACGACTTCGGCGGCTTTCCGCAGGCGCTGTTCGATATGCAATACCCCGCGCCCGGCGATCCGGAGCTGGCGGCGCGCGTGCGCGCGCTGCTCGCGCCGCTGCCGGTCGCCATGGACCAATCCTGGGGCCTGGACCACGGCACCTGGTCGGTGCTGGCGCACGCGTTTCCGCAAGCGGACGTGCCGGTGGTGCAGCTGAGCATGGACGCGACCAAGCCGCCCGGCTTTCACTACGAACTCGGTCAGCGCCTGGCGGCGCTGCGCAAGGAGGGCGTGCTCGTCGTCGGGAGCGGCAACGTGGTGCACAATCTGATGCTGATGCAGCGCGCCGAAGGCGCGCCAGCCTACGTCTGGGCGCGGCGATTCAACGAGCGCATGCGCGCGGGACTCGCTTCGGGCGAGCATCGGACCCTGATCGATTTCGAGGCGCTGGGCGAGGATGCGCGGCTGTCGGTGCCCACGCCCGAGCATTTCCTGCCCCTGCTCTACATCGCCGGGCTGCAGGTTGCTGACGAAACCATGGCGTTTGCCGTCGATGGCTACGAAGCCGGTTCGCTGGGCATGCTCAGCGCGGCCGCTGGAATGCCCGCGCAATGGACGGGCAGCGCCGCGGCGCCCTGATATCGGACTATGACGGCTGGCAGCAACGAACGAAGGGGCACGACATGCGGGTGACGAAGGCGGCGGGACTTGCAATCGGGTTGTTGTGCGCTGCCTGCGTGCTGGCGGGCGATTTCGAAGACGGCGTAAAGGCGTACAAGGCCAAGGACTACGCCAAGGCGATCGAATACTGGGGGAAGGCGGCGCTGCAGGGAAATGCCGTCGCCCAGTTCACCCTCGGCTTCGTCAACGAGAAAGGCCAGGGCACGCCGGTGGACTACCGCAAGGCGGCTGAATGGTACCGGCAGGCGGCGCAGCGCGGAAACGGCGCGGCGCAGACCAATCTTGGCTTCCTCTACGAAAAAGGGCAGGGAGTGGCGCAGGACAATGGCCAGGCGGTTTACTGGTATCGCAAGGCTGCGGAGCAGGGGACGGTGGAAGCGCAGTTCAACCTCGGACGCATGTACCAGACCGGGCAGGGCGTGGCGCAGGACTACGGCGAGGCCGCGGCCTGGTTCAGCAAGGCCGGCGAACACGGGCATACCTGGGCGCAATCCTCTCTGGGCCTGATGTACGAAACCGGGCAGGGCGTTCCGCGCGACTACAAGCAGGCAGTCTACTGGTATCGGAAAGCGGCGGAAAACGGCGACGCGCGCGCGCAGTACGACCTCGGCCGGATCTACGAAGCGGGGCAGGAAGGCGTGCCCATGGATTATGTGGAAGCACATAAGTGGTGGGCTATCTCGGCAAGCTACGGCGAAGAGCGGGCGCGCCAAAGCCGCTTGCTGGTCGAGCGCCTGATGAGCCCGGAACAGATTGCCGAGGCCAGGCGGCGCGCCGACGAATGGCTGAATACGCACCCGGCCAAATAGGTCGGTATCTGCAGCCGGGCGATCTCACCGGCACGCCGGCCTGCAGATGCGTGCCGCAAGCCCTTGAATCAGCGCGCTAGGCGCGCTTGCTCTTGACCCCTTCGACAAAACGCGCCAGCGTCGGCGACTTCGCGCCGCGCGCGACCATCGCCTCGATAAGCTGGAACTTTCCGCGCCGGCGCTGCGCTTCGTTCAGGGCCTGCACCAGTTCGCCGCGGGTGCGTACGCGCACGCCTTCGCCACCCAGCGCAATAGCCGCTTCGGCGAAGCGCCAGTCGGCGAGATCGTTGAACCTGGATTCGGGCTGGAATGCGCGCAGCATTTCCCAGCTGGCGTTGTTGATCAGCAGCACAATCGGATCCCAGGCGTAGCGCAGGCAATTACCGAGTTCCCAGCCGGTCATCTGGAACGCGCCGTCGCCGACGATGACCAGCGGGCGCTGGCCGGTCGCCGCCTGCAGTCCCATGCCGGCAGGCACGCCGAAGCCCATGGTTGCGTAATAGCCCGGCGCCACCAGCGCGGTATGTTCGACATCCATCGCCAGGAACATGCAGTCGCCGATATCGGTCGCAATCGGCATTTTGCCGTGCGCATCCATCAGGTCGTTGATCGCAGTCGCGATGTCCAGCGGCGTGATCGGCGCGGCATCGGCCGGCAATTTGCGCGGATAGCTCGCCGGCGCAAGCTGCGGCGCCGCAGCGGCGCGCGCAGCCGGAAGGCGTGCGAGCAGGGCATCGACCAGCGGGCCCAGCGGGATTTCCGGGTAAACGTGGTGGCCGATGCATACCTGCCGGTTCAGCGCCTGGATCGACATGCGCAGGTCGATATGCATGGCCGATACCCCAAGATTGGTGTCGGAGATGATCACGCCGAGCAGAAACAGCGCATCGGATTTCTCCACCAGTTCGGTGATCGCGGGCAGGCCGGCTACGCCGATGTAGGTGCCGAGCAGCGGCGCGTCGGTGTTCGCCAGCAATCCGCGGCCGAGCAGGCTGGTGACCACCGGCAAGCCGAGGCGGCGCGCGAGTTCCGCGACCCTTTGCTCCAGCCCGAAGCGGCGCACTTCGACGCCTATCATCAGCACCGGCGAGCGCGCCGCGCGCAGGCGCGCCAGAATTTCATCGGCGCACGCTGCCAATGCCTCGGGGTCGAACGCGGGTTCGGGCGCCGCAGTTACCTCTTCGCAGGGCAGGTTGACCATGTCGCGCGGCAATTCGAGGTAGACCGGCTGCGAATTGCTGAGACAGGCGCGCAGCACGCGCGCGATCTCGGCGGGCGCGCTGCGCACATCGGTCAGGCAGGCCTGTGCACAGGTGATTTCCTGAAAGATGCGCAGCTGCGAGTCAAGCGACTTGGCCTGGTGATGCAGCAGCAGGCCGCGTTGTGCCTCCCCCTTGCCCGGCGCGCCAGACACCACTACCACCGGCGACTTCTCCGCAAACGCGGCGGCAACCGGATTGACCATATTGAGCGCGCCTGCGCCATAGGTAACGGCCGCCACCCCGAGCGCCGAATGGATGCGCGCGGCGGCGTCTGCGGCGAACCCGACCGCGGGCTCATGACTCAATGTATACAGCGGCAGGATGCCGCTCTCTTCGATGACCTTGAAGAAGGGCAGCGCGTAGTCCCCGGGAATACCGAAGATTTCGCGCGCGCCATGCGCCTTGAGTGCGTGCAGTAACACCTCCGACAGATTCATGCTGTACTCCCGGGCGCCGCCGGCCGTGGCTTGCGGCGCGATAAATTTTACCCACAGATTCTGTGGATAAGCCTGTGGATTGTTATGCGATCCGGATTCATCTGCTTCGAAAGAACCGCAGGTCAAATGGCGCTGATCATAAATTGAGCAGCGCGAAAAGCAATTTCCGGGCCGAGCTGTTCGTTCGTAACGCCGGCATCATCGCTTTATTGGCGCCGGGCTGCAAGCGCATCGCCGCGGCTTGGTCGAGGCGGTGCGATACTCTACAATACGCGCGGCGTGCGCCGCAGTATATTCCGCAACGCAGGAGTTTCACCGATGGCAGAGCAACAAGGCGACCGGCGCGTGCCGCGTTCGCTCGAACACGCGCTGATACGCTGGGAGTCTCGCTTCAGCGTGGGCGAATATCTTTTCGGAGAGCGCCCCAACGCCTACCTGGCCTCGAAATCCGGCCTGCTCGCGAAAGGCAGCCGCGCGCTGTCGATCGCCGACGGCGAGGGCCGCAACAGCGTCTGGCTCGCGCAGCAGGGTCTGAGCGTGGACGCGTTCGATTTTTCGCCGACGGCGGTGGCCAAGGCGGAACGGCTAGCACTGAGCCGCGGCGTGCGCGTCGGCTTCCATGTATGCGAAACCTTCGCCTGGCCGTGGGAACGCGACGTTTATGACGTGGTCGCGGCGATATTCATCCAGTTCGCATCGCCCGATGTGCGCGCGAAGCTGTTTCCGCTGATTGCGCAGACGCTGAAGCCGGGGGGAATGCTGATCCTTCAGGGCTATCGCACCGAGCAGCTGCAGTACGGCACCGGCGGCCCGCCGGAGCTCGAACACCTGTATACGGAAGCGTTGGTGCGTGAGCTGTTGCGGGACATGGACATCCTGGAGCTGCGCTGTTACGACGAGCACGTCGACGAGGGCAAGGGGCACTCCGGCATGTCGGCGCTCATCGGGGCGCTTGCGCGCAAGCGCCAGGCCTAGCGGCAGCAGCTCACCTGACGATCAGGACCGGAATCGTCGAGTGGGTCAGCACCTTCTGGGTTTCGCTGCCGAGCAGCAGGCCGGAAATGCCGTGCCGGCCGTGCGAAGCCATCACGATCAGATCGCAGTGCTGTTCCGCGGCGGTGCGGATGATCGCCTCGTATGGCGAGAAATCGGCGACGAAGGCGGTTTCCACCTCGGTACCTTCGGCGGCCGCGATCTGCGCCGCGGCGTCCAGCAGCTTGCGCTCCTCGTCTTCGATTTCCTGCATCAACACTCTTCCGCCCAGGCTGCTCGCTGCGCCGCCCTCGACGTGGTGCGGTATTTCGACCGGCGAGCGCACATGCAGCAGCAGCAGCCTCGCGCCTAGCGAATGTGCCAGGCCGGCGGCCGTTGCCACTGCCTTGTTGGAGAAACCGGAGCCGTCGGTCGGCAGCAGGATGTTCTTGAACATGAGCAGTTTTCCGCGAGTGTAATACGGGGATTCCGAATGGCGCAGCGGCAATGAACTCACTGCCGATTTGCACAGCGTAACCGGATGCGCCTGCCTAGTCTAGGCTGCCGCAGCTGCGGCGCGCCTGCTGCACGCCATGAGGCGAGCTTGCCTGCGGATGGTCAAACGACGGGCGGAAAGCCGTAATTCGGCAGCGCGGCCCTGCGTCCGCCGGCGCGCAGGCATGCTTCCACCGTCTGCAGCAGCTGTTCGCGCGTGACGGGCTTGGCAAGAAAATCGGCGGCGCCGAGTTCCGCTGCCCGGGCCATGAGGCTGGCGTCGCTGCGCCCGGAGATGAATACCACCGGAATGGACGCCGAGTTCGCATCGCTTTGCATCAGCGACATGAACTCCAGGCCGTTCAGATAGGGCATGCCGATGTCGCACAGGACCAGCGACGGCGGGCGTTCCAACAGCGCCTTGCCACCCTCGATTGCGTCCTCCGCCACTTCGGTCGCGTAGCCGGCCGCGGCCAGGTGCAGGCGCAGCACGCCGGCGTACTCTGCGTCGTCGTCGATAATCAGGATGCGGATGTTGCTGCGATCGGGCATGCGCGTTGCTTCCAGGGCGATACTGCAAGTACGCCAAAAATGTAGTCTTGCGGCCAGGCAAAGTCAACGTCGACGTCCCGCCGCAGGCGCGTCGTTTAATCCCACAGCCAGGCCGCGCCGCGCACGCCCGAAGCGTCGCCGTGGCGGCTCTTGAGCAAAGGGGTGGCAACGCTGTCGGAGAATACGTGCGCGGCCCAGAGCGCGGGCACGTTGGCGTAGAGCCGGTCGATATTGGAAACGCCGCCGCCGAGCACGATGGCGTCCGGGTCGAGGATATTGATGACTGCAGCGAGCGCACGCGCCAGCCGGGTCTCGTAGCGGCGCAGCGTCGCGTCGCAGCGCGCATCGTCCGCAGCTGCGCGGGCGGCGATCTGCGCCGGCTCCAGGCTTTCGCCGCCATGGCGCAGGTGGTCGAGGCGCATGCCCGGACCGCTGAGAAAGGTTTCGACGCAGCCGCTGCGCCCGCAGTAGCAGGGCGGCCAGTACGCCTCGTCGCCCGGCAGCCGGTTGTGGCCCCACTCGCCGGCAATGCTGTTCGCACCGACCAGCACCTTGCCGCGCAGGACGATGCCGCCGCCGACGCCGGTCCCGAGAATCACGCCGAACGCGAGTTCGGCGCCCGCCGCGGCGCCGTCCACGGCCTCGGATAGGGCGAAACAGTTCGCGTCGTTGGCCAGCCGTACTTCCCGCCGCAGCAGTGCCTGCAGGTCCTGTCTCAGCGGGCGGCCGATCAGCCAGGTCGAGTTGGCATTCTTGACCAGGCCGCCGGCGCGCGATTCGGCGCCGGGTATGCCGACGCCGAGAGATCCGCGCCGCCCGAGTTCGCGTTCCGCGTGCTCGACCAAGCCAGCAATCGCGGCAAGCGTGGCCGGGTAGTCGTCGCGCGGAGTCGGCATGCGCCGTCGCAGCAGTTCGGCGCCATCCTCGCCCAGCGCGACGATTTCGATTTTGGTGCCGCCCAGATCGATGCCTAGGCGCATGCTAGCGGCAGGCGTTCGCGAGCGCGGCGGCGCGCGGGGCCAGTACGGCGGTGGTTGCGGCGGGAAGCATGAGCCAGTCTATTCCAGCCCTTGCGCAAATGCCAAGCGTGCAGGGGCGCTCCGCGCCGCGGCGCGCAGCGGCAGCGCGGACGGAAGCAGCCGGCGATTGGTGGTAAATTGCCGACAATCGGGAACTGCAGCAAAGCCTGTGTTCAAAATACTCCAAACCCTGGTCTTCCTTGCGGGGGCCGGCGTTGCGCTCGGCGTACGCGCCGATGTGTTCGTGCGCGCGGACATCATCAGCGATCCGGATCCGGCGCGGTTCAATATATGCCACGACTACGGTTGCGCCAGTCTGACTTTGGTTAAACTGAGCGAAGAGCAATGGCAGCAAGTGCGCGCCGTGTTCGCGCCGCCCGCCGCCACGCCCGCAGAGGAACGCGAACGCATCCGGCGCGCGATCGGGCTGCTGGAAACCATTGTCGGGCCCATGACCGGCACCGCGCACGACAAGGGCGGTACCTGGCCGGGTTTTGGACAGCCAGGGCAGATGGATTGCATCGACGAATCCACCAACACCACGATCTATTTGACCATGCTGCAAAAATACGGGCTGCTGCGCTGGCACAATGTGGCCGATCGCGCCACGCGCTGGTCGCTGTTTCGCTGGCCGCACACCACCGCGGTGATCGAGGAGCGCGCGGGCGGGCGCGAGTGGGCGGTCGATTCCTGGTTTCTGGACAACGGCAAGCCGCCGTTCGTGCTGCCGCTGGATACCTGGAAGGACGGTTGGACGCCGCCGAAAAGCCAGGCCGACGCGGCCAGCGATTAAGGAATGCTGCGCGCCGGTCACGGCTGCGGGCAGAATCTGGAGCGATAGGATGAAGACCACGGGACCCTTCGATTTCGTCATCGTCGGCGGCGGTACCGCCGGATGCCTGCTCGCCAACCGCCTGTCCGCCGATCCACGCAACACGGTGCTGCTGCTGGAAGCCGGGGGCAAGGATGACTGGATCTGGATCCACATCCCGGTCGGCTATCTTTATTGCATCGGCAATCCGCGCACTGACTGGTGCTACCGGACCGAACCCGATCCGGGGCTCAACGGTCGCTCCATACTGTACGCGCGCGGGCGCGTGCTCGGCGGCAGTTCCTCGATCAATGCCATGCTCTATCTGCGCGGCCAGGAGCGCGATTACGACGAGTGGGCGCGGCACACCGGCGATTCCGCCTGGGCCTGGCGCAATGTGCTGCCGGTGTTCAAGAAATCCGAGGATCACTGGCGCGGCGCGGACGAGTTCCACGGCGGACGCACGCCGGATGCCTCCGACGGACACGAATGGCGGGTGGAGCGCCAGCGCCTGTCCTGGGAAATACTCGACGCATTTCGCGATGCGGCGCTCGAGACAGGCATCGCCAAGGTAGAGGATTTCAACTGCGGCGACAATTCGGGCAGTTCCAAGTTCGAAGTGAACCAGCGCCGCGGCGTGCGCGTGAATGCTTCGAAAGCATTCTTGCGGCCGGCGCAGCACCGGCCGAACCTCAGCGTGGTCACCGGCGCCCAGGTGCAGAAGCTGCGGCTGGAGGGCAGGCGCGCGCTGGGCGTGGAGTACCTGCAGGGCGGCGAGCAGGTCTTTGCCGCGGCGCGCAGGGAAACGCTGCTCGCCGCCGGGGCCATCGGCAGCCCGCAGATCCTGCAGCTCTCCGGCATCGGGCCGGGCCCGCTGCTGCAGCAGCACGGCATAGCGCTCGCGCACGAGCTGCCTGTGGGCGAGAACCTGCAGGATCATCTGCAGCTGCGCATGGCGTTCCGCGTGCGCAACGTGCTGACGCTCAACACGCTCGCCAATTCCTGGTGGGGCAAGGCGAAAATGGCGCTGGAGTACGCGCTGCACCGCACCGGACCGCTTACCATGGCGCCTTCGCAGCTGGGCGCGTTCGTCAAGAGCGATCCGGCGCAGCCCACGCCGAACCTGGAGTTTCACGTGCAGCCGCTGTCGCTGGACAAATTCGGCGACCCGCTGCATCCGTTCCCGGCGTTCACCGCGAGCGTATGCAATCTGCGCCCGGCCTCGCGCGGCCACGTGCGCATCAAATCGACCGATCCGCACGCCCATCCTGCGATCATGCTCAACTACCTCTCGGCGCCGCAGGATCGGGCGATCGCGGTGCAGTCGCTGCGGCTCGCGCGCCGCGTCGTGCTCGGGACGCAGACCATGAAGAAATATGCCCCGGAAGAGTTTCTGCCTGGGCCGGCTTTTGCCAGCGACGATCAGCTGGTGCGGGCTGCGGGCGACATCGGGACGACCATCTTTCATCCGGTGGGAACATGCAAGATGGGCCGCGCCGACGATCCGGGCGCGGTGGTCGATCCGCAATTGCGCGTGCGCGGCATCGAAGGCCTGCGCGTGATCGATGCGTCCATCATGCCGGCGATCACATCAGGCAATACCAATTCCCCGACGCTGATGATCGCCGAGCGCGGCGCCATGTGTGTGCTGGGCAGCGGCGCCTGAGGGACTCGTCCGGCCTCGAAGATTGCCTGCCGAATCAAGGGCAATACTGCGCCCAAACTGGTAAAATTGCGGGCTGCCACAGCTTCCGGCATGGTCTGACCCCACTCACTTACTAGGAAAACCCAACATGTTCATCAAGCCCGCGATCCTGCTGGTCGGCGCTGCATCATTGCTGACCCTGGTCGCCTGCAGTTCCAACGAGCCGGCGCAATCCAAAGGCGCCGTAGCAGCCACCGTCAACGGTGCTCCCATCAGCGAGCACCTAGTCGACATGATGCTGAAGCAGCGCTCCGGCCTGGGCCGGGAAGCCGGACCCGAGGCGCGCCAGGCGTTCATCGACCGCCTGGCGATGCAGCTCGTCATCTCTCAGGAAGCGGTCAAAAAGGGGCTGGACAAGTCGCCCGAAGTAGCCGATCAGGTGGACCTGATCAAGCAATCGGTGCTGGTGGACGCGTTTGTGCAGGATTACATCAAGAACAATCCCGTCAGCGACGATGCAATCAAGGCTGAATACGAGAGGATCAAGGCGCAGGAGGCGGGCACGGAATACAAGGCGCGTCATATCCTGGTCGATACCGAAGCCGAAGCGAAGGACATCATCGCCAAGCTTAACAAGGATCCGAAAGCGTTCGAGGCCCTGGCAAAGGCGAAGTCCAAGGACCCCGGTTCGAAAGCCAAGGGTGGCGAGCTGGGCTGGTTCGACCCGCGCGGCATGGTACCGGAGTTCGGCAGCGCCGTGACCAAGCTGGCCAAGGGCAAAATAACCGAAACGCCGGTCAAGTCGCAGTTCGGCTACCACGTGATCCTGCTGGAGGACACGCGCGCAAAAGAAGTCGTGCCGCTCGAGCAGGTGAAAGCCAGGTTGCAGCAGCAGATTCAGGAGCAGAATCTGCAAAAGCTGTTCGACGAGATGAAAGCAAAAGCAAAGATCGAGATTGCGCAGACTTCGCCGGCGACACCGGCGAAAGAGGCCAAACCGGCAGAGCCAGCAAAGGCAGCTGAGCCCGCCAGACCGGCGGAGCCTGCCAAGAAATAGGGCAGGGCGTTTCGCGCCGCCGAACGCGGCGCGAAGGCCTTGCGCGCAAAGGGGAATGCGCACACGCGTTCCCCCGGGCGCACCGGACAGAGGATGCGCACAATGCGCTTCCGGGTTGACACGCTTCGTTTAATGCTTGTATCGTCTGCGTGTAACGGAGCGTGTATTGGTAGCGATCTGCTCCGGCACCGTGCATCCCCCGGCAAGCTTCACGCAGCCCCTGTTGCCGGTTTCAAAAAAACCAAAACACCTGAGGAGAAAGAGCATGCGTATTCCATTTAAGTCGGTCGGTACTCTTCTGGCGCTTGCACTGCTGTCGCCGGCGCCAGCAGCGTTCGCGCAGCAGAAATTCATCACCATAGGCACCGGCGGCGTTACCGGCGTGTACTATGCCGTAGGCGGGGCGATTTGCCGTCTGGTGAACAAGGACCGCGCCAAGACCAACGTGCGTTGCTCGGTCGAGTCCACCGGCGGTTCGGCTTATAACGTCAATACGATCAAGGCCGGGGAACTCGACTTCGGCATGGCGCAATCCGATGTGCAGGCGCAGGCCTACAAGGGTGTGGGCGCGTTCAAGACCCCGATCGCCGAACTGCGCTCGGTATTCTCGGTCCATCCGGAGCCGTTCACCCTGGTGGCGCGCAAGGAGGCCAACATCCACAGCTTTGCCGACCTGAAGGGCAAGCGGGTGAACATCGGCAATCCCGGTTCGGGAACGCAGGCGGCGATGATGGACCTGCTGGCGGCGATGAAAATGAAGACCTCGGACTTCGCGCTGGCTTCGGAACTGAAGGCCGACGAGCACGGCCCCGCCCTGTGCGACAACAAGATCGACGCCTTCTACTATGGCGTCGGCCATCCGTCGGCGAACATTCAGGACCCGACCACCGCCTGCGGCGCGCAACTTGTGCCGATTACCGGTCCGGCGGTGGACAAGTTGGTCAAGGAGCATTCGTACTTCGCGCATGTCATCATCCCCGGGGGCCTGTATTCGAACAATCCGCAGCCGACCCCGACCTACGGCGTGCTCGCGACCATGGTGACCTCCACCAGGGTGCCGGCGGACATGGTCTATATGGTGACCAAGGCGGTATTCGACAACTTCGACGAGTTCAAGAAGCTGCATCCTGCATTCGCGCACCTGGATCCGAAGAACATGATCGCAGACGGACTGACCGCGCCGCTGCATGAAGGTGCCGCGCGCTACTATCGCGAAAAAGGCTGGATCAAGTAACGGTGCATTTCATGATGCGAGGCGTGCAGAGGGAGATTAGGGGCGCGTCCCCGTTCAATCAGGCCCTCTCGCTCCTTTAATTCAGAGGCCGTTTCCGCGGTTGCGGAACGGCCTCTTTCGTTTTTGCTTCGTGCGCCGGGCGCCTAAGGGCGCTGGCCAGGAGAATTTCATGACGCCGTCCCAGCAGCTCCCGCCTCAGGCAGATGTACAGCAACTGGTGCAAGAGGCCGATCTGGGTGGCCGTCGGCCTGGCGGGCTGGTAAAGACATTCCTGTTCGCGGTTTGCATCGCCTGGTCGCTGGCGCAGCTGTGGTATGCGTCGCCGCTGCCGTTTACGCTGCACACCTTCGTGCTCAATGCCACGGAGATGCGCTCGCTGCATCTGGGTTTCGCGATGCTGCTGGCCTACCTCGCCTATCCGTTCAACAGGCATTCATCGCGCACGGAAATTCCGTATCTGGACTGGGCGATGGCGCTGGTCGGGGCATTCTGCGCGTCTTATCTGTTCCTGTTCTATCGCGATATTTCGACCCGGCCGGGCGAGCCCAGTACCATGGACATCGCGGTCGCGGTGGCCGGGATGCTGCTGTTGATCGAGGCGACGCGCCGCGTGGTCGGCCCGCCGATGGCGATCATCGCGAGCCTGATGCTGGCCTATGCCTTCGCAGGGCCGTATATGCCCGAGGCGATCGCGCACAAAGGCGTTTCGCTTTCGAAGGCCGTGTCGCATTACTGGGTTACCACCGAAGGTGTGTTCGGCGTCGCGCTCGGTGTTTCGGCGAGCTACATCTTCCTGTTCGTATTGTTCGGCGCCTTGCTCGAAAAGGCCGGCGCAGGAGGCTATTTCATCAAGGTGGCCTATGCGCTGCTCGGGCATCTGCGCGGTGGTCCGGCCAAGGCCGCAGTGGTTTCTTCCGGGCTGATGGGCATGATCTCGGGTTCCTCGGTCGCAAATGTGGTGACCTGCGGCACCTTCACCATTCCGCTGATGAAGCGTGTCGGCTATGCCTCGGAAAAGGCCGGCGCCATCGAAACCGCCGCCGGCGTGGACGGCCAGATCATGCCGCCGGTGATGGGCGCGGCGGCATTCTTGATGGCCGAGTACGTCGGTGTTCCCTACGTAGAAATTGTCAAGAACGCCGCCTTGCCGGCGGTGATGTCGTACATCGCGTTGTTCTATATCGCCCACCTGGAGGCGTGCAAGCTGGGCATCCACGGCCTGCCGCGGGCGCCCGGCGCTTCGACGCTGGCCCGCTTCGTCGGTTTCGGCATGACCGTCTGCGGCGTAATCCTGCTCGCGAATGTGGTGTACTACGGGCTCGGCTGGATCAAGGGCGTGATGGGCAACAATGCGATCTGGGTCATCGTGCTGGCTATCGTGGCGGCCTACCTGGGCATCGTGAAGCTGGTGTCCAAGGAACCGGACTTGGTCATCGAGGATCCGAATATCGAAATCGTGGAGCTGCCGCCGGTCAAGGACACCATACTCGCCGGGCTGCATTACCTGCTGCCGGTGGTGCTGCTGATCTGGGCGCTCATGGTTGAGGAGCTATCGCCCGGCCTGTCCGCGTTCTACGCGGCAATTTCACTGATCGTCATCCTGCTGACGCAGAAGCCGCTGATGGCGCTGTTCCGCGGGCAGAGCAATCTGCGCGAGCGATTCATGCTCGGGTGGCACGACCTGGTCGATGGCCTGCAGCTGGGCGCGCGTAACATGATCGGCATCGGCATCGCGACTGCCTGCGCCGGCGTGGTCGTCGGCACCGTCACGGTAACCGGGCTGGGCTTGGTGATGACCGATCTGGTCGAAGCGATCTCCGGCGGCAACCTGATCGGCATGCTGGCGCTGGTTGCGGTGACCTGCCTGATCCTGGGCATGGGCATGCCCACCACTGCGAGTTATATCGTGGTTTCGACTTTGATGGCGCCAGTGGTGGTTGAACTGGGCGCGCAGTCCGGACTTGTCGTGCCGCTGGTCGCAATCCATATGTTCGTGTTCTATTTCGGCCTGATGGCCGACGTCACTCCGCCCGTGGGCCTGGCCTCGTTCGCCGCCGCGGCAATTGCGCGCGCGGATCCGATCAGGACGGGTATTCAGGCTTTCTGGTACAGCATTCGCACCGGCATTCTGCCGTTCATGTTCATTTTCAATAACGAACTGCTGCTGATCGGCATCCGCTCATGGTGGCATCTGCTGATGGTCGTGGCCGTTTCCATCGGCGGGATGCTGGTGTTCGCTGCGGCAACGCAAGGCTGGTTCATACGGCGCAGCCGCTGGTATGAGTCGATTCTGCTGCTGCTTGTGACATTTACCTTGCTGCGGCCGGGCTTCTGGCTGGACCAGTTCAGCGACAAGTACCGCCTGGAACCGGCCACCAAGCTGATGGAATTGGCGGAGAAGGCGCCGCCCGGTTTGGGCCTGCGCGTGCGCATAGAGGGGCTTTCTCTCGAAGGCGATCAGGTCAAGAAGACCGTGCTGCTGCCGCTGAGCGGCGAGGGCAGCGCGCGCGAGCGCATTGCCCGCGCCGGCCTGACGCTGATGACCACGCCGACCGATGTGCAGGTGATCGCAGTGAGCCTGAAGGGCGCGGCAGACAAGGCCGGCTTCGAGCAAGGCTTCAAAGTCACCGGCATCGAGGTGCCGGCTGATCGCATGGAAAAGGAATGGTTGTATTTGCCGGCGCTGCTCCTGCTGGCGATCATTTTTGGGCTGCAGCGCCTGCGTCCTGAAGATCTGGTGGAGCGATCCGCCCGCAGGGCCGCCTGAGGCGGCCGCGGCGCGCCGGCAGCGGCGCGGCGACGCGTTCGAGCGATACGCGCTCGGCGCGCACGCCGTAGCGCAGCGCCACCGCGGCGGCGACGTACATCAGCGCCGCGCCGAACAGGTAGAACGAGGCCGGCGCGCCGATTTGGGTGCTGCTCAGGTGCAGCGTCGCGGGGTGCTGCAGGACGCCGCTTCACGCCTTTGAGCGTGACCTTGAGCCCGTCGATGGTCCAGCTTGCACCCAGGGCACAGACCAGCAGCGAATGGAAACGGCAGCCGGTCCAGGCGCGCCGGAGTGTCGGTGTGGAACGGCACTGCGGTCATCGACCGGATGCGGCGCCTTGCTTGCTCTCCGGGACCGCTTGCCGTGTCAGTTCCGCGCGTATCTCGCGCAGCATCCCCTTTATTTTTTGCGCATTTTCGACGCCCATGCGCATCAGGATCTTCTGGCCGGCCGAGCGCGCCTCCAGTTCCGGGTCGGCGAACAGATAAAAAACCTTGGGCTGTACCAGCAGGATCGGCGCCTGCAGTTCAGGAGCGGCGAGCAGATGGTCGATCACCTCGACCAGGCGATCGTTGAAGTAGCCTTTCGGATAGCCGAGTTCGCGGTAAGCCTGCTGGAACAGCGGATACAGGTGAATATAGAGCGCGACCAGCTTGTTTGCGTCGACGGCTTCGGCCAGCTTGACGTAAGGCGCATAGCGCGCCGCATTCGCCCCGCTGATGGCGAAACCCTCGCCGGCGCGATCGACCAGGAATCGGCCCGGCGCCGGCTTTACCGGCATCAGCCGCAGCGCGGCCTTGCCGCGCGGCAGATTGTCTACGGTGGCGACGACGCGGCGCACGAAATCCTGCAGCTGCAACAGTCCGATGAGCGTTTTGCCCAGCGACAGCTCGTCGAGCGAATTCCTCACGGCGGCATCGCTCAGATCGAGCGCGGGCAGCGGCTTTTCCAGCGACGGCGGCGCAAGCGGATAGCGGATCTGCGGGCCGACCGGCAGGGCAGGCGTCACCGGCTGGGTGACGACCGGAACCGTCGGCAGGGCCGGTTCGTGCTTTTCACGCGCGCTGTAGAGGTAAACGGCGAGTGCGCCAAATGCAAGAAGCAGCAGCAGTGACCAGGCGATTTTCTTCATGGGCAGCCCCGGCGCAGCGACGACATCGACACAAAAAGTCTAACACAGCGCGGCAGGCGCTCCGACGTTGCGCCGCGACGCAAAGCCGCTTAATCTGTGAACCCCACCACCAAGGCCAGATGCGCACAATCACATGCCCAACTTAGCTGCTGCACTGAAACAGGAAATCGCGCGCCTCGCCCGCAGGGAAGCGCGCGGTCTGACCAAAACCCTGTTGCGGAGTTCCGCCCAGTTCCGCCGCGACATTGCGGAACTGAAACGCCAGAACGCGAAAGCGCAGGCTGAAATTGCACGGCTTCAGCGTCAGCTGCGCAATGGCGGCGTCGCACCGCCCGCGCCGGCAGACGGCAGGAAGCCGCGCTTTTCCGCGGCAAGCGTGAAGTCGCAACGCCGGCGCCTGGGCGTTTCTGCCGCTGATTATGCGACGCTGGTCGGTGTCACCGCGCACACCATCTACCAATGGGAACACGGAGCGTCGAAACCGCGCCGCACGCAGTTGGCTGCGCTCGCTGCCGTGCGCGGTTTGGGAAAGACGGAAGCCAGGCGACGATTGCAGGCAAGTTCCGCGGCGGCTTCCAGGGCGCGCGCACGAAAACGATGAGGCCGGCTATATTCGCCGGCCAGCTGCTGCGGACGAGATCCTGACGTTACTGCGGGGCGCTGCGCGCCTGCCTCAGCTGCCGGGTTTGCGCCCCGGTGTCTTGGGCGGGATGGTGCCGGCTATGCGGCAGAGCATGCCCTCGATCGCCTTGCCGTCGTTGTAGCGCGTCACGCTGCAGCGGGATATTTCGCCGCGCGCGGACAGGTCAGACAGGGAAAGACGAACCTTGGGCAGCGGAATCCCCGTCCCCGCCGCAATTTCCAGGTCGAGTTGCTGGCCGTTCTTTTTCAGATACTGAAGGATCGGGGTCGCATACATCATCTCAGCTACTCCTGGAAACGGGGCTTACGTCGATAAAAGGGCAACAACACCTGTCTTTGCCCACAAATGCGTCGGCTTCGCCACCTGATTAACTACCTTAACTTAATATTCCAACATATTGATTAATATGGCTCCCCGACCAGGGCTCGAACCTGGGACCTGCGGATTAACAGGCCCTTATGCGGCGCTGCAGCGCGCCATTTTACGCACTTAGACGCACAATGCAAGCCAGAGGAAAGGGCCAGAGAGGCTCCATCGGACTAAATGGCGCTCGCAGGAAGGAAAATTGAGCTAGATGCAGCGAGCCAATTCGACGCGCACGCGCTCCAACAGTAATCTGTTCGAGTATTCGTGGAGAGCCGTCGAAAACTCGTTGATCCTGCGCTCTAGGTCAGGATCACGCTCCGCGGAAGGCGGGACCGGCAAGGGAAATTCCGCCTGCAATATGTGCAGGAATTCGTCCATATTGCGCACCACGTCATCTGCGACGCGATCGGACGCCCCAGCGTTTCTTATCACCTCGCGTATTCCCCGCTCGATTTCGGTGCGGCTTCGGACAGCTTGGCTCGGAAATTTGACTACGTTTTCCATTTCGCATCACTCGCTGGTAGGTCCAGGTCGCATGCCGTGGCGATCGTCATGCCGCCACCGCGGATCTCGGCCACGATGAGATTGCCGCCAGGCACAGCGGCATGCCCCGGGTAGTATCGCTCCATCAGGGCCTTCTGCACCAGCGCCAGCTGCACCATTTCTTCCACGGTGCTGCAGGGCATATTACCTGCGCCAAAGGAACCGTCCAAATCAATCGGCGCCTTGTAGTCGCCGCCGAGCTCGATGCGCTCCGCCATGAACTCGGTTTGCGACGGCCGATTCGCGTAGAGGCAAGCGAAGGGCGCCGGATTCATTTTAGGCCAGCCGGCCAGCATCATTTCCTGGCTGCCATGAAGATGATCAACGTCGGTTAGTCCGCGTTTTTCCGCAATGATCAGCGCCTCTTGATACGCTTTTTGCAAGAGGGACGGCGCCTGCGCAGCCAGATCCGACGGTTCAGGGGTGGCCCCCCAGATCGCGCTGTAAGCACAAATGAAAAAAAGGCAGGACCCGCGAAATGCGATGACCGCGTTCAGGTGCGGCAGCGGGAAGAGCTTTTGCACATGCACTGGTTCGCTGCCTGCGACGATCGAGCGCGTATCGGAAGCCACAAGGGCCCGGCGCTGGTCGACGTAACAGTTAAGAATCGTCATGCTGAGCCGCTCGCGGGGCCGGGCGCGTTTCGGTTTTTTCGTCAAACGATGTCCCGACCAGGTCCGATCGGACCGCGCCACCGATCGAGCCGAGGGTGTAACCGACCACGGTCGGCCCGACCAGGCCGACGACTTCTCCAGAAACCATTGCGCCTGCGACTACACCGACCAAAACTCCCATGATTGCTTCCCCTATTCAGTTGTGCGCCATCCCGGAAACTGTCCCGTTCATAGCAAAACCTTTTTCGATGATCCCGCGGATCGTTTGCTGCATCTTCGGCGTCGTCATCAATTGAACGTGCGTGCGCGGATCGAGCGAATTGAAAGTCATCTGAACCACTACCGGCTGCGCGCTGCCATTGTTTTCACCGGCCGGCACTACCGCTTCGCCCTGGTGCAGCAGATAGGGTCCCGTCTGCGGCACATAGTCGGTGCCGGTAGCCAAGGGCGTCAAACCGCTGATGAGCGCTTCCGAGTAGCTGACGTTCGTTCCGGGCGCAACATCGCTGACGCCGCCGAGGCCGAACGCGTTCAACAGCCCGCCGAACATGCCACCGCCGGAGCTAGTGACAGCGCCCTTGTACCAATCCTCCACCGCCTTCTCCATCGGCTGCAATATCGTGATCTTGGCGATCAGCTGCGCCAGGTCCTGGCCGAGCGCCTTTACCACGTCGCGGCTCTTGTTGCCGGCGGTGATCATCTTCCCGAAGGCGGACTCCATCGTCAGGCCGAACGAATGCGCTTCCTCGTTGGTCTTGTCCGCGGCCTTGCCGAGTTGGTCCATCTGGTGCGCCACGCTGTTGATCGCGCCCGACCATTGCGTGCTGGTCAGCAGATTTTGCGCGTACAGATTGTTGATCTCCTCCATCTGCCGCCGATAGGGCTCTAGCGGATCGACGATGTCTTTCCAGTGCTGCGCCTGCTGCGCGAGCGCCCGGTTCTGCGCATCAGTCCAGCGTAGAAATTCGGCGGTCGCCTTGTCGAAGGCGTCGGCCTCGGCCTGCTCATCCTTCAGACGCTGCGTCGTGATCCCGTCGAGCTCCTTGGCCGCCTGCACCAACAGCTTGTACCGGGTTTCGTCTTCGTCGGTCCAGCTAGGGGCGCCCTTGCCGAGATTGGCAAGCGGCTTGGCTACGCGCGCCTCGTCGCGTTTTCTTGTTGCCTCGTCGACCTCCTCCAGCACCTTGCGGTAGGTCATGGTGGTGGCAATTTCGTCCTGCAGCGCCTTGATCTTCGCCTTGATCGTGACGACGGCCATCGACTCGTCGCTGTAGCCCTGCTTGCGCAGGGTGTCCAGATCTTTTTCCTTGGCGAACAGCTCGGCGGTCTGCTCAGTGAGCGCCTTGTCGTTCTTGGTGCGGTCGTCTCCGGTCCAGAACGCACGATTTCCGGCGAGCACGGTGGCGAGTAGGCTGCCTTCTTTCCTCGCCTCGATCATCGCCTGCGTGATGCGATTGAGCCAGGGCAGCATTTCATTGCCCAGCGAGATCGACAGCAGGGTAGAGCCTTCCTTCAACTTCGCCATGCTCACTTCGAACTCATGCGCGGCCGCCACCTGGTCTTTCGTCTCGGTCCCGACCAATTTCAATTGGCGCGCGAGCTGCTCAAGGAAGGGCAGCGCGGCGGCGCCGCCCCGCGCCATCAGTTGCATGGCCAGGCCCGCTTGTTCGCCGCCGACGCCGGCGTCGATGAGGCGCCGCGCGAATTCCGGCAGAAAGGTGTCCATGTTTTGCAGGCCGGTCCTCACCTGGTCCTGCGTGTAGCCGAGCTGCTTAAACGCGTCGGCCGCCTTGCCGCCGCCGCTCTGTGCAAACGTCAGCATGTTTTTTTCGAGCTTGTTGACCATGCCCGCGGCGGTGTCTAGATCTGTGCCGGCTTCCTTCGCCACCGGCCGCAATGCCGACAGCGTTTCGACGGTGATGCCAGTTTGCAAGGCGAGACGATGTAGACTGGCCTCGGCCTCGATACCCCCTTCGATGAAGCTGACGAACGCATGCGCCGACAGGCTGAACCCCAGGGCCTCTATCGCGCCCTTGGCGACGTTGATGGCTGAGGTGATACCTTCGGTCGCAGTCTTGACCGTAGTCTGCGCCTTGGCCATATCCTGCTGCAGCCGCGCGATGTTTGCCGACATTTCGAAAATCAGCGTGCCTACTGTCGCCATTGCATGGCCTCTTTGCTGTTCATTGAAAGGCGCCGGCCACGGCCTCGCTACGGGATGACCCGCCGGCTCTGGAGGTTAGCGCACTCACCAGTTGCGTGTGCATTTAGGGCCGATCATCCTGGGCTACACCTGCCGTGAGCTAGGGCGCCGATGCCCGCGCGGATAGCGCCGCGCGGGCATCGGCATCGTCGGCGGCAATGCCACTGCCGCATTCCGCGGCAATGCCACTGCTGCGTCCGGCGGCAAAAAGCGCCGGACCCACGGCCAGGTTAGCAACCGTGGTCCCGCTCGGCGTGTCATGGCCTAGGCCGTGCCGAACTTCAGCAGCTTGATGCACTCCGAATTGAGCACGCAGCCGCCGAGCCGCTTCGTGATGTAGAACCCGACGTATGGCTTGTTCGAAAACGGGTCGCGGATAACGCGGGTGCCGATGCGATCGGCGATCAGGTAGCCGCGTTTGAAGTTGCCGAACGCGATCGCCAGCGCATTCGCCGTGCTGTATGTCGGCATATCCTCGGCTTCGTAGATCGGATAGCCGAGCAGGGTGTCCTGCATGCCAGGCGCAGTTGCCGGGTTGAAAACATACCGGCCCTGGTAATCCTTGAAGCCCATGAGTTGGAATAGCGTCGCCTTGTTCATCACGAAGCAGGCATCTTTCCGATATTGCGCTTTGAGCTTCGATACCAGCGTGAACAGATCGTCTGCCGGGTTGACCGTGGAGCTCAGCGTCTTGAACGCGCCCGATGCCCCTGTCGCGACATACTCGAGCGTGCCGAATGCGCGGGTCGAGTCCGCCGTGGCCGCCACCGGATTGCTTAAAAACCCCGTCGGCTGATTGACGCCATTGCCGGAAATAAACGCAGCGCCTTCAGCGCGCGCGAATTCGGTCCCGGCTTCCTCGGCCAGCCACTGATCGGCGTTGAAAAATACGTCATCGAGCATAACCTGCGTCGCCTGCAGGTTGCAGTAGAGCTCGCCCATAGGCGGGTTGATATCTTTGAACTGCGAGGTATTCGTCGCAGGCCGCGCTGCCGTCTCGTTAACCCATGCGGAGGACGTGCCGCGGATGTTGACGAGCTTGTGATAATCCTGGGTGCTGACCTGGACGACTTGCGAGATGGCGCGGATCGGCGAGATGTTGACCGAGACAGCCTCGATCATGCCGTCGATTACCTTCGGAACAGCAAAACCACCGTCGGGCCCGCTGCCGATGGAATTGGCCTTGTATTCGGGTTTCTTTCCATCCTTGATGTAGGCCTTGAATTCACCCAGGTCCGCCTTGGTGTCGGGGTCATTCGCGCCGGCGCCAGCGAAGCGAGGGCGGCGCTCTTTCGCTTCATTTGTCTCGAATTCGTCGATGCGTGCTTGGAGCTCGTTGAACCGCTGCTCTACCGCTCCCTTGACATCCCCGAGGCCCCTCACGAGCGACGTCAAAATTTCTTCACTGTAGTCCATGTCTGATCCTGTGTTGTGGTTGGAGTCTGCATGGAATCACGGGGGCGCGACATTTTCCCGCGACATTTCGCCAGCGGCTTTTACATCGCGTTGAGCGGTACGCAGCGTGACTGGATACCTCTTTTGAATCGCCAGGGCAACGTCGGCCGGCGACATGCCATTGCGGAGCATGCTGCGCGCGGCCGCCACGCGCCGCGCGCCGCGTTTCTCCGCGGGTAGATAGAGGGTCTTGCCCGCCCACTTCTGCAGCTCCATGATGCAGATCGTGCGCGCCTGCGCCGTGGGCATCGCGTCGATCAATCTGCGACAGAATTGTTCACCGAGCGTCATGCTGCCGGAGGTTCCTAGTTGGTCGGCCGCCTGGTCGCTTCAATCGTGAAGATTTCCCCAATCAACTCGCCGTCGTCATCGCGGATCACGTCACAGGTGACCGATGGCAGCGGATTGAACTCGATGCGCAGCACCAGGCGCGCCTGCTTGGTGTGCAGGAGCTGCGCCACGGAGGGGAAGCCGGGCAGGTGCTGGCGCGCCTCTTCGACGCCATCTCGAATCAGGCCCTCGGCCGCGGCGATTAGCGCTACAAGGTGCTTATTTTTCTCTTCCATCGTCTCCTCCGTGGTGAGTGTTCGGGTCAACTGCGCTCTTTCCTGCTGCAGATGCAGACGTATGCACTAAATAAAGCCTCTGGTTGGCAACGCGATGCGGAATGTAATCAGGCTTCCACAACGCAATTTCGCAAAGATCTAGCCGGCCGTTCGCGATGTCGCTCCGGATAGCGGCGGAGAACGCTGCAAAGACAAACTGCTGCCTCCGTGGGTCGCCATCGGAAAAGAGACGGGCCAAGGCCCAGGCGCGTTTGTTGGCGAGCTTCCGCACTAGGGCTCCGGTACGCCATCTGGCCAAATCAGCGGAGATCGCGGCCAGCGCATCGGTGGGGCTACTCGGTTTAACTCTCTTGCTCACCTGGATACCCCCCGCGAGATACCCCCCATCCGAATTTCCCGCTCACGAAAATCTTGTTGCTGGCGCGGTCGCCGGGCAACCGGCTCCAGGGATTGGATGCCCCCACCCGGACACTTCGGACACGTCGCCACATATAGGACGTATACGCGCGCGCGCGCCCGCGCATAGGTATACGTGCTAATGCTTATGACGTGTCCGAAGTGTCCAGCTTCGTTCATGACACCGCTTCCAAGCGCGCCTGCGCGCGCCGCAAGTTCAGCCCACGAAAGCCGCGAATGCGATTCGTGGAGTCGCGCGCGCGCGGGTAACCATGGTCCTCGATCACCTGAGAAAAGCGCTTGCGCCCGAAGAATCGCTCGCCGGCGCGCTCGGCCCAGGCCTGGTAGGAGTCGTGCAGCTCGGCCACCGCAACAAATGCTCGAGGATCTTCCTCGCAGCATTCATTCATCCAGCCGCGGAAAATATCTTCGTCCTCCATGTAGAGATCGGTTGCCGCGCGCACCGCCTTGGGCGGCGCCAGGCCGATCTCGCGCCATTCCGCGCAACCCTCCAATGCCCAGCGCAGGATGCCGCTCCATTCGGCTCTGAGCTTCGTTGAAAGATCGGGATCGCGCTCACCTGGTGGAATCGTCTGTACGAAAGGGATCAGGTGAAACCGTCGCTTGATCGCTTCGTCCACGGTGCGCAGCGCCGGCTTATGATTGCCGCAGAAAAGCAGCTTGAATTGCGGCGTGTACTCGAAGAAATCCTGCCGCATGAAATGCGCCGTTACCCGATCGCCGCCGGTGAGCTGCTTAATCTTCGCGGTGGCCCAGCGCTGACCGTCCTCAACCTCCTGCACTACAACGAGCCTGGCGCCGCGCAGCCGCGCGAGCTCGGTAGGATGGCGCGCGGTCAAACTCTCCACGAACATTTCCGTGGGCGCCGTCGTTGCGTAGTCGCCGAGCATTCCCATCAACGCCGTCGCGAACGTGCTCTTTCCGTTGGCGCCCAGGCCAAACAGAAAGAAGATCGCATGGCTGCTCGTTTCGCCCGTGAGGCAGTAGCCGGCGACGCGCTGCAGGTACCGGGCAAAATCGCGATCGCCGCAGGTGATCCGGTCAATGAATCTGTCCCACGTCGGGCATTTGTCGCCCACGCCGCAGCCTGCGACCTTGGTGATATAAAAGGATTTGTCGCGCGCGTAGGACTGCCCCGATCGGGTGTCGATCACGCCGCTCACCGTGTTGAGCAGTCCCGGGTCCTTGTCGAAGGCATCGGCCACCATCGCGTGGCCCCGATCGGCGCGCGCCAGGCGCTCGATCGCGGCGACGGTCTTTGCTGATCCCATGACTGCGCCAACGCGTGTCTGCTGCGTTCGGCTCAAAGACGGATCGCTCAAGGCCTGCGCGGACACCTCGCGCGCGAGCTCGCGCGCAAGGTCGAACGCGCGAAGCGTAAGGTCCGGCCGCCACCTGAATTCGTCCCACCAAAACCATTTGGAAAACTCGGCGACGAATTTCCAATCTTCCGAGTGCAGACGTGTGTACATCGAGGCCAGGTGCTCTTCGGAGTATTGCGGCGGGAGCTCGAGCGCATCGCCCGGCTCTCCGGTATCACTCTCCGGCGCCACGATTGCCCTCAGGCCGCGCGGACGCTGGAGCGGCCTATCTCGATGGCGGCGCGCTCAAATAGCGCCGGGTGAAAGCGCAGGCGTCCAGCGAGGCAGATCAGCGCGCCAGCGGCAGCAAGTTCGGCGCGATGCTGGCGAGCAAACCATCGAAGGGAAAGTTCCGTTGGAAAAGTATGCGCGACTGCCGGAAGGAGCGCGGGTAGGTCAACATACTCCTCCAGCGGCGGCGCGTCTTGCGTTTTAACGTCCATCTTCGCTCCTGTATGTTCAAGCACCTTGCCGGGTGCCAAACGGAGCTTATATTCGTCCTTATATGCCACATTGTGGGACAGAAAGCGGAAACAATCTATTTGTTTCCGCTTTTCTTGTTGGAAAGCCGCGCCAATGAAAAAACAAAGACCGGCTCGCCGGCACTTTTGGTCCAGCCGACCTGTTTGACCGAGCGGGCGAGGCGCGTCATGGCGTCATCGATGAATCCGTCTGAGATAAGCGCTATGACAATCTTGTCGCCCTTCGGCGTCATCATTGAGCAGTCACCGGTGCGGCTTAGCTGCCTACGGCGGCGCTCTACTGCCTCGCCGGTGCACACGCCCGCCGCGAGTCCATATCTATCGACGATCGACTCGCACGCTGCGAAGCTCGCGTTGCGCTTGGGCTTCACGTGGAATCGTTCAACGAGTTCTTTGGCGAGCGCGCCAGCAAAGAAAGTGAATCGAGCGACATCGCGTCCGGCGCGGCGGCTGAGCGCGTCGGCCGAGCCCGGCTCGCCAGAAATATCTGCGCGCTTACGGGTTGCCATGCGATACCTGCGCTGCGCGCCTTCGCGCCCAGGACGCCGCCATGGCGGCCGATCGGCGTTTTTTTTGCTCCAGGTCTTGGCGTCGATCATTTTCACGCTCGGCGAAGTCTGCGATCGCCTGCTGCTCGGCCCAGCTCGTGATCACGGCGCCCGCGACAACCAACGAATCGAGCAACTTCACGTCAATGAGCGCAAGGGCCGCGGCGAGCTGCTGGCGCAACTTCTCGTCTTCCTCGCTAAATTGCGGAGACCCGCCCGGGTGATTGTGCGCGATGATGATGGCATGCGCGTTTTGGCGTATCGCCGCTTTCACAACCTCGCGCGGATAAACGATCGTCTGCGTGAGCGTACCTTGAAAAAGCTCTTTCGTTGCGATCACGCGCAGGCTCGCGTCCAGGAAAATCACCAGGAGCACTTCGCGCTCGAGCGTGCCAAGGCGCAGGCGCAGGTATTGGCGCACGGTATTCGGCGAGCTGACCTGGTAGCGCGCCCGCGATTGCCTCATCCTGCGCTCGAGGATCCCCACCGCCTGGTCAACAATGCGTTCCTCGCGTCGCTTCGCGTCGAGCCGGCCCATCACAGCCTCCCCTCGAACACGCGCGCCATCAGCTGGCGCCGGCTGCTGGTACTCAGGTGCGCGTAGCGCTGCACCATGCGCAGCTGGCGATGGCCGAGCGTGTCGGCGATCTCAAGCAAGCTCGCGCCGTGCTGCGCCATGTAGCTTGCGGCCGTGTGCCGGCAATCATGGAAGCGGAAATTCTTGATCCCGGCTTGCGCCAGGGCGTCGCGGAAGGCCTGCGCCATGGCGTAGGGTTGCGAGGGGCGCAGGCGCGAACGAAACACGAGCGCCTGGCTCGTATCGGCGTCCCTTGGGGCGAAGGGGCGCAGCTCCTCGACCGCCTGGGGGAGAAGCACCAGGATGCGCCGATCGCCGTTCTTGGTGTCGTTTAACGCGGCCTCGGCCCGTTCCAGGTCCACGTCGCACCAGCGCAGCCCGAGGAGCTCGCCGCGGCGCGCGCCGGTGGTGAGCGCGAGCAGCACCAGGGCGTACAGGCGCGGCCAGGCCGAGCCCCTGGCCGCGCTGAGCAGACGTGTGCACTCGTCGTCAGAAAGAAAGCGCACCCGGCCGCGGGTCTCAGCGTTCTTTTCGACGTGCTTGGTCGGGGGCTCGAACCCGCGCGGCACAAGGCGCGATCGGCGCGCCCAGGTGTAGAGCGCGGCGAGCGCGACCTGGTAGCGGTTGAGCGTCGCGCCAGAGCGCGCGCCGGTCTTCTTTTTGAAGATCGGCGCGCCATCGGCATCCTTGCCGCGGTACACCTTGGCGGGCTCGGCCGCGAGCGCGGCCATGGCAGCATCGATGTCCTCGGGGGTGATGCGGGCAAAGGGCAGCTCGCCCAGGAGGCGTATCCAGGCGCCGATGCGCGAATAGCGCGAGGAGTCGCGCCCGCGATAGGCATCGAGGTAGGCCCTGGCCACGCTGGCCAGGGTGGGCTCGGCCGCGGCAACGGCCGGTAGTGGGGCGTCTTTCATGTCGGTCTCCTGTTAAGAATTCCGCCGATGTACGGTTTACACCGACGGTCTTACGCAGCAGCCCGACAAGGGCTTGAAACACAGGTACGAAACAACAAGTTACCACAAAACGTGGCTCCCCGACCAGGGCTCGAACCTGGGACCTGCGGATTAACAGTCCGTCGCTCTACCGGCTGAGCTATCGGGGAACAGTGAACCCAGACCTAAGAACGGGTTCAGGAAGGCGCGTATTTTACGGGCTGGGGCAATTCAGGTCAATTGGAATTCCAGCCCGCATCGGATCGGAAACCCCGCGCGCTCAGGCGATTACCTTCGCTATCGCGTCGGCGGAGTAGTCGATGTTCCTGGTGTTGAGCGCCGCGACGCAGATGCGGCCGCTCTCGATCGCATACACCGCGAATTCTTCGCGCATGCGCACCACCTGTTCCTTGGTCAGGCCGGAGTAGGAGAACATGCCGCGCTGGCGTTCGATGAAGCTGAAATCGGTGCCGGGCACGCGCGCATGGATTTTCTCCACCAGCAGCTTGCGCATGGATTTGATGCGATCGCGCATTTGGCCCAGTTCCCGCTCCCACAGCGTGCGCAATTCGGGGTTTGCAAGCACCGCGGCCACGATCTTGCTGCCGTGGGTAGGCGGGTTGGAGTAATTGCTGCGCACCAGGCGCTTGATCTGCGACAGCACGCGCGCGCCTTCGTCGCTGCTCGCGGCGACCACGTTGAGGCTGCCCACGCGCTCGCCGTAGAGCGAGAACGACTTGGAAAAGGAATTCGCCACGAACAGCGGCATGCCGCTGTTGGCGAACAGGCGCACCGCGCTGCCGTCCGCGTCCAGGCTGTCGGCAAAGCCCTGGTAGGCGATGTCGAGGAAAGGCACCAGGCCGCGCGCGGCCATGGCCTGTGCGACGCTGGCCCACTGTGCTTCGCTCAGGTCGACTCCGGTCGGATTGTGGCAGCAGGCGTGCAGCAGCACGATATCCCCGGCCGGCATGGCCTTGAGCGCGGCAAGCATGGCGTCGAAATTGACGCCGCGCGTCTTGGCGTCGTAGTAGGGGTAGACATTGACCTTGAAGCCGGCGCTTTCGAACACGGCACGGTGGTTTTCCCAGCTCGGATCGCTGATCCACAGGGTGGCCTTGGGTGCGGTGCGATGCAGGAAATCCGCGCCTACGCGCAGGCCGCCGGTTCCGCCCAGCGTCTGCACGGTGACGATACGGCCTTCCTTCACTGCAGCACTGTCCGCGCCGAAAACCAGGCCCTGCACCGCCTTGTCATAGGCCGCCAAGCCGTCTATAGGCAGGTAGTTGCGCGCCGCCGGCTGCTCCATCAGCGTGTGCTCGGCGCGGCGCACGCATTCGAGCAGCGGCACCTTGCCGTCATCGCCGGTGTAGACGCCTACGCCCAAATTCACCTTTTTCGGGTTCTTGTCGGCGTTGTAGGCTTCGGTCAGGCCGAGGATGGGATCGCGCGGCGCCAGTTCCACGCCGGCAAGCAGGGAGGGGGAGTGCGGGGCGTTCATCGTGCTAAACTTTCACGTTTGTTTCGAAGCCATGATTGTACGCCTTTGATCGCCACTTTTCCCAACAGCCCCTTCCGCCTGCACCAGCAGTTCGAGCCCGCCGGCGACCAGCCGGAGGCCATCGCCAAGCTGGTCGAAGGCATCGAAAACGGACTCGCCTACCAGACGCTGCTGGGCGTGACCGGCTCGGGCAAGACCTACACCATGGCCAACGTGATCGCGCGCCTGGGCCGGCCGGCGCTGGTGATCGCGCCGAACAAGACGCTGGCGGCGCAGCTGTACTCGGAGATGCGCGAGTTCTTTCCGGAAAATGCGGTCGAATATTTCGTCTCCTACTACGATTACTACCAGCCCGAGGCCTACGTGCCTTCGCGCGACCTGTTCATCGAGAAGGATTCGAGCATCAACGAGCACATCGAGCAGATGCGCCTGTCGGCGACCAAATCGCTGCTCGAGCGCAAGGACACCATCATCGTGGCCACGGTGTCCTGCATCTACGGCATCGGCGATCCGGTCGACTACCACGGCATGATCCTGCACCTGCGCGAGCGCGAGAAACTGACGCAGCGCGACATCATCGCGCGCCTGACGGCGATGCAGTACCAGCGCAACGAGTTCGAATTCGCGCGCGGCACGTTCCGCGTGCGCGGCGACGTGCTCGACGTGTTTCCGGCCGAGCACTCCGAGACCGCGGTGCGCATCAGTCTCAACGACGACGAGGTCGAGAGCCTGGCGATCTTCGATCCGCTCACCGGGCGGGTGCAGCAGCGCGTGCCGCGCTTCACCGTCTATCCGTCCAGCCACTACGTCACGCCGCGCGAGACGACGCTGCGCGCGATCGAGGCGATCAAGCTTGAGCTGCGCGAGCGCAGCGCCCAATTCGTCGCCGCCAACAAACTGGTGGAGGCGCAGCGCATCGAGCAGCGCACCCGTTTCGACCTGGAAATGCTGAACGAAATGGGGTTCTGCAAGGGCATCGAAAACTATTCGCGCCACCTCTCGGGACGCAAGGCGGGCGAGCCGCCGCCGACGCTGATCGACTACCTGCCGCGCGACGCGCTCATGATCATCGACGAGAGCCACGTCACCATTGGGCAGATCGGGGGCATGTACAAGGGTGACCGCTCGCGCAAGGAGAATCTGGTCGATTACGGTTTCCGCCTGCCCTCGGCGCTGGACAACCGGCCGCTGCGCTTCGACGAGTTCGAAGGCATGATGAAGCAGACCTTTTTCGTCTCGGCGACGCCGGCCGAATACGAGCGCACCCATTCGGGACAGGTGGTGGAGCAGGTGGTGCGCCCCACCGGCCTGGTCGATCCTTCGGTGGAAGTGCGCCCGGCCTCGACCCAGGTCGACGACCTGCTGTCGGAGATCAGCCTGCGCGTGGCGCAGAAGGAGCGCGTGCTCGTGACCACGCTCACCAAGAAGATGGCCGAGGACCTGACCGAGTACCTCGGGGAACACGGCATCAAGGTGCGCTACCTGCACTCGGAGGTGGAGACGGTGGAGCGTGTGGAAATCATCCGCGACCTGCGCCTGGGCAAGTTCGACGTGCTCGTCGGCATCAACCTGCTGCGCGAGGGCCTGGATCTGCCCGAGGTGTCGCTGGTGGCGATACTGGACGCGGACAAGGAGGGTTTCTTGCGCTCCGAGCGCTCGCTGATCCAGACCATAGGCCGCGCGGCGCGCCATCTCAACGGCGCCGCCATCCTCTACGCCGACCGCATCACCGATTCGATGCAGCGCGCGATCGGCGAGACCGAGCGCCGGCGCGCCAAGCAGATCGCCTACAACGCCGAGCGCGGCATCACGCCGGTGGGCATCTCCAAGCGCATCAAGGACATCATCGAGGGCTACTACGACCGCGACCAGATGCAATTCGAGCTCAAGGCGGCGCAGGACCAGGCGCGCTACGAGCACATGAGCGAGAAGCAGCTGGCGCGCGAAATCAAGCGCCTGGAGAAACAGATGCTCGAGCATGCGCGCAACCTGGAATTCGAAAAAGCCGCGCAGGCGCGCGACCAGCTCACCGAATTGAGGAAGTCCGTTTTCGGCGTGGTGACGCAAGAGGGCGATATACGCAAGGTCGGCTGACGACGGCCTTTTTCGGGGCATTGCACCCAGACAAACAGAGACCAGCATGCAAACAGAGACCATGAAAGCCGGCACCGAACTGCCGCCGCCGGCGCCGCGCCGCCACCGGCACACGCGCACCATCGTCTGCGAGGGTTTCGAGCGCGAGGACGGCATGTGGGACATCGAGGCGCGCATCATCGACACCAAGACCTTCCGCTATCGCGAACCCTTTCGCGGCGTGCGCGAGCCCGGCGAGCACGTGCACGACATGGTGATACGCCTCACCATCGACAACGACATGGTGGTGCGCGATATCCAGACGGGGATGGTGTCGCACCCGTATGGACCGTGCAGGGATGCGCTGCCGGCGTTTAGCGGCCTGATCGGCAAGACCATAGGCGCCGGCTGGCGCCGCGCGGTGCAGGAGTGCGTGGGCGGGGTCAAGGGCTGCACGCACATGCGCGAACTGCTGTTCCCGATGGCGACCGTGGCGTTCCAGACGCTGGGCAGCTGGCCCGAAGACGGCCGGCCGGCGCCTGCGCCCGACCCCGACTTTCAGACTGAGCGCCCGCATTTCGTCGACGGCTGCAAGGCCTGGGCTACGGACGGGGAAGTGGTGGCGAAGCTGTACCCGCACTTTCACCGGAAATCGGGCTGAGCGCGTCCTATTCGGCGCGTTTCGCGGGCTTCGCCGGCAGCCTGGGCGCCGGCCGATGGCCGTCGAACATGTGATAGATGCTGAGTATCGGGTGGCGCAGGGGCATGCGCGGGCCCGACCATTTCATCACCTGCCTGATGCGCTCGCGCTGTTCCGCGCTGTAGCAATGCACGGTGCAGTTGGTGCAGGTCGGCTTGGCGTCGCCGAAGACGCAGCGCTCCAACCGGCGCGTGGCGTAGTCGAGCAGCTCGGCGCATTCGGCGCACAGCGGGGCGCGGTCCGGATGATCGTGGCCGCGGCAGTACAGGCGCATCATCGCCCGGATGATGGTCAACTCGCGCGCGCGGCGCACGAAGCGCTTGTCGGTGGTGAACTCGATGATTTCAGGCATGTCTAGATACCCTTGATGCCGCGGCGCGCGCGCATCGCGCTGCCGACGCCGTCGAGCTGCGCCGGTCCGAGGATGCGTGCCGCGAGCGGCAGCAACTCCGCCTCCTCGCGCGCGATGTGGCTGCGATAGCGTTCGACCAGGCGCCCGACCGTGGCGGCATTCAGTTCGCGCAGCGTTCCGCCGTGAACGGCTTCGAGCTGCCGGCGCACTACGCCCCAGGCCTGCTCCAGCTCGCGGTGCTGCGCCCGCAGCGCGTCGATGAGTTCGCGCAGGGCCGCGCGCCCTTCCGGAGACGCCGCTTCGAGCAGAGCCGGGAACAGGTCGTCTTCCTCGTCGGCGTGGTGGTGCTTCGCCGAGGTGTCGAAATAGCGCATCACGTTGTGCGCCGCCTCGCGCGCCGCCGCGTCCGGCCCGTGTGCGGCCAGGTGGGGCAGCAGGCGCAGCAGCGTTTCGCACTGGCGCTCGACGCGGCCGTGGCAGGCCGAAAGCATTTCCAGCGGCGCCTCGAAGCCGGCCGCGGGCGAGTTGAATCCCGGAATGGCGGTCCTGGCTGTACTCATCTGCCTGGTCCGATCGAGGGCCGGCGTTGCAGCGTCAGCATGTTGGCCAGGCGCGGCTTGGGCGCGATCAGGTCGGCGAGGGTGTAGGCGTCGAGCGAAGCGAAGAAAGCCTCGAGCGCGCGGCCGAGCATGCCGCGCAGCACGCAGGCGGCTTCGATGCGGCAGTCGGAGTTGTCGCGGTCGAAGCACTCGACCAGCTTGCGGTTGTCCTCGGTGCCGCGCACCAGCTCGCCGACGTTTATCTTGTCCGGCGCCAGCCCGAGGCGCATGCCGCCGCCCTTGCCGCGCGCGGTCTCGATGTAGCCGCCCTGTGCGAGGTAATGCACGACCTTCATCAGGTGGTTGGCCGAAATCCCGTAGGCGTCGGCGATCTCTTGCACCGTCGCGATCTCATCGTCGTGAACGCCAAGGTAGATCAGCACGCGCAGGCTGTAGTCGGAAAACGTGGTCAGGCGCATCGGGGCATCCTGTCGATCGAATAAAAGAGGTATATCCTGTATTGATTATGCAGGAATAATGATATATAGTAAAGCGGTAAATTAAATACAGCATATGAGGATGGCATGGAGAACAACACTGCAATGCCGACCGAAGCGCAACTGCGCGATGCGCTGCGCCGGGTCGACGATCCGGAGGTCGGCATGAACATCGTCGATCTGGGCTTGGTCTATCGCATCGATATTGCACCGGGAAGGGTGCACGTCGAGCTCACCATGACCACGCCGGCCTGTCCGATGGGGGATCTGATCAGTGCCAATGCGCTGCGGGCGTTGGGCGCCGCCTCGCCGCAGGATGCGGCGGTCGACGTCGCGCTCGTATGGGATCCGCCATGGACGCCCGACATGATGTCGGAGCATGCGCGGCAGACCTTCGGCTGGCCCGGCTGAGATACGGACGGCGCCGGGTCATTTTTTGAACCACCAAGGGAGACGGAAACCGTGAATACAGACGCGAGCATCACCATCGATGTGCGTAACATCATTCCGCGCGAGCGCCATCCGTTGATTTTTCACACTTTCGACCAGCTCGCGCCCGGAGGCGGCTTCGTTCTGGTCAATGACCATGATCCGAAGCCGCTTTATTATCATTTCCAGGCCGAGTGCGGCGAGGCATTCGCCTGGGACTATCTCGAAAACGGCCCCGAAGTATGGAAAGTGCGCATCGCGAAGTCGGCCTGAGCGCCAGGGACACAAGGGCGGGACCTGCGTGAACGGCGGAGTCAGCGTCCCGTGGCGGGTTCCGTTGCTGGTGCTCGCTTTCGCGTCCCTGTTCGCGGGCATGGCCGCGGGTTTACTGCGCCTGGGCTGGCCGTTCCCGCCGCCAGTGGCGCAACTGGCGCTGCTGCACGGCCCGCTGATGGCCTGTGGTTTTTTCGGCACGGTGATCGGACTGGAGCGCGCCGTGGCGCTGTCGCGGCGCTGGGGCTATCTCGCACCGCTGCTGAGCGGCGCCGGCGCGGCGGCGGCGATGGTCGGCTTGCCGGCGCAGATTGCGGCGCTGCTGGTCGCACTGGGCAGCGCCGTACTGCTTGCGGCATCTGTCCTCTTCTATCGCCGCCAGCGCGAATTGTTCACTCTTACACTCGCACTTGGCGCGCTGTGCTGGCTGCTGGGAAATCTGCAGTGGCTGGCTGGGCGCCCGATCCATGCGGCGGTCCCGTTCTGGATCGGTTTTCTCGTTCTCACCATCGCCGGCGAACGCCTGGAACTGTCGCGCGTGCTGCCGCAGTCGGCCAATGCGCGGCGGGTGTTCGTTGCGGCGCTGGCAATCCTGCTCGGCGCAATCGCCTGGTCCGCGCTGGCCTGGAAGCCAGGCACGCTGCTGCTCGGGGCGGGAATGCTGTTGCTGGCGCTGTGGCTGATGCGCCAGGACGTTGCGCGGCGCACCGTCAGGGGCAGGGGTTTGCCGCGCTTCATCGCCGTCTGTCTGCTGACGGGTTACGGCTGGCTGGCGCTGTCCGGTACCATGATTATCGCTACAGGCGGGCTCGCTTACGCAGGCCCGGGCTACGACGCGGCTTTGCATGCGGTGCTGCTTGGATTCGTGTTCTCCATGGTCTTCGGTCACGCGCCGATCATCCTGCCGGCAGTGTTGCGGGTGGCGGTGCCCTACGCACCCTATTTCTACCTGCCGCTCGCGCTGCTGCACCTGTCGCTGCTGCTGCGCGTCGCGGGCGATTGGAATGTGACGGCGCCGTGGCGCGCCTGGGGCGGGGCGCTTAACGGCGTCGCCCTTATCGCGTTTGTCCTCGGCACGATCGCGGCCGTGCTGCGCGGGCTTGCGGCCAGGGCCGAACCCCGCAGATCCTGAAGGAAAACGTGCATGGCGCGAGCGGATGGGTATTCGTACTGGTTGCTGCGCGCGGCGGCGATTGCGGCAGTAATTTTTGGCATCGCGACCATCCGGGCCGGGGGCAGCGTCTTGTTTGGCGATGGCGCGGCGAGCGCGGGCAAGGTGGTCGACTTCGTCCTCTGGTTCAATTTCCTCGCCGGTTTCGCCTATGTCGCCGCCGGCATGGCGCTGTGGATGCGGCGGCGCTGGGGAAGCCAGCTTGCCATGCTGATCGCCGCAAGCACCATGCTGGTGTTCGCCGCATTTGGCGTGCATGTCGCGCTCGGCGGCGCGTTCGAAGCGCGCACGGCCTGGGCGATGCTGCTGCGCAGCCTGGTATGGGTTCTGATCGCTGCGCTTGCGCTGAAAGTCACGCGCCGCCGCCGCGCCACTGTCGCGTCGGCGGAGCATCGCCCCTAGGCCTCTGGATTTGCAGCCGCTGCAGATTAGCGCGAGAATTGCTTCGCGCCGGGAAAACGCGACAAATAAAATATCCCGCGATATGGGAGGGGTGAATTGCTCAATGCGCCGGTCAAGGTAAAGACCTTCCTCGCCAACGTGGCCCTGTTCAAGGAGTTGGCGGACGAAGAACTCGATCGTATCGCGCTGAGCACGCAGGAGGTGCGCGCGGAGCGTGCCGAAGTTCTGTTTCATCGCGGCGATTCCGCGCTTGGTTTCCATATCATCGTTTTCGGGCAGGTGAAGCTCGCCTTTTCCTCGCCCCGCGGCGATGAAAAGGTAGTGGATTTGATCGGGCCGGGGCAGAGTTTCGGCGAGGCGGTCATGTTCATGGAGCATCCGCATGTGGTGACAGCGCAGGCGCTGTGCGATTCCCTGCTGCTGTACATTCCCAGGGAAATCGTATTTCAAGAACTGGAACGCGACCCGCGCTTCGTGCGCCGCATGATTGCCGGGTTGTCGGGCCGGCTGCACCGCCTCATGAGTGATCTGGAGAGCGATTCTCTGCACTCCGGAACGCAGCGCGTGATTGGTTTCCTCCTGCTGTGCGGCGTAAACGAAACCGCTGGGCTGCGCGGCGCGCTCGAGGTGAATCTGCCGGCCACCAAGGGCGTGATCGCCTCGCGCCTCAGCGTGACGCAGGAGCACTTCTCGCGCATCCTGCATGACCTGACCGCGCGCGGCCTGATCGAAGTGCACGGTCGCACGATCCGCATTCCGGACGTGGACCGGCTGCGCGCCTGGTCGGACTGAGCTTCAGTCTGGGGGCAATTCCCAGATGACAATCTCGAATCTGCCGTCAGGGAAGGCCTGCGTCCTGTAGTCGTAGCGATTGCGTTCCAGAAAGCGGTAGAGGGGGCGCGGCTCCTGGTGGATGATCAGCTTCAACTGCTCGCCCAGCGGCAGATCGCTCAGCGCTTCCACCACGCGTTCGAATGGTTCAGGCGAGTGCAGGCCTCGTGCATCGACGACTTTCATGCATCCTCCTTTCTTCGGGACCTACGCCCGAGCAGGCCAATGGTTGCGCCGAGCAGCAAAACCGCGCCCAGATTGTGCAACTGGGCCAAGGGCAAGGGAAAATTCGCCAGCACCATGGTCGCGCCCAGCGACAGCTGCAGTCCGAGCGCCGCCAGCAGCAGCCAGACGCGCGCGGTGGCGCCGCGCCGCAGCGCAGCAAGGGCGCAGGAGAGCAGCATGGCGGCGAGCAGCAATGCCCCGTAGCGATGCGCCATGGCCAGCGGTGCAAGTGCCCGCCCGGCATCCACAGGTGCCGGTGCATGGTAGAACGGATTGAACAGCCGCCAGTCGACCGGCCCGGGCCACCAGCTGCCATCGCATGCGGGGAAACTGGTGCAAGCGAGCACCGCATGGCGCGCGCCGACCAGGCCGCCAAGCGCGATCTGCAGCGCCAATGCCGCGAGTGCGACTGCGAGCAGGGTCCGGCCTGCGCCAGCTGTCGCCGTGGCGTCGCGCCGATACAGCCACCACAACAGCGCGGCCATGCACATGCCGCCGAGCAGGTTGCCCAGGGTCACCGCCGGAAGATTCGACGGGGTGAGCACGCCCAGACCGGCGAGGAACATGGCCAGCGCAAGCGTTGCCAGTGCGGCAAAGCGCCCGGCCGAGTCGCGCAGCGCGTTCCAGCCGAGGAATACGATCAGCAGCAGCAGGATTCCGGCCGAGCTGGCGGCCAGCCGGTGCAGGGCGCGCGCCCAGAACAGCGCCGATTGTCCCGGTATCAGCTGCCCGGGGGCGGGCGTCGGGGCGCCGTGGCCGTAGCAGGCGGGCCAGTCCGCGCAGCCGAAGCCGGCCTGCGACAGTCGGATATAGGCGCTGGTGGTGGTGATGACCAGGACCAGCACCAGCGCCGCCAGCACCAGAGCGCGAATCGATGCAGGTTTCATGCGGTCGCGATTGCTGCGCTGTGGCGCCGCGCGCTGCGCAGCGTTTCGCCGGATATGGCGGACCTGGTGCGCATCGATCAGCCACTCGCCGGCAGGAAGGCATCGGAGAAGCAATAGTCTTCAGCGAGCCCCTGCCGCAGGAATGCGGGAAACGCCGTATCGACCATTTTGGCCGAGCCGCAGACATAGATCTCGTAGCCGGTGAGGTCAGGAAAATCGCGCAGGATCGCCTCGTGGACCAATCCGCTGCGACCCTGCCAATTATCCTCAGACCGGGGCTCCGACAGGACCGGCACGAAGTTGAAGTTGTCGTGCTCCCGCTGCCAGCGCTGCGCGAGCTCCATCATGTACAGATCGCGCGGCCGTCGCACGCCCCAGTACAGCAGCATCGGGCGGCGCAGGCCCCGATGAAACGCATCCTCGATGATGCTCTTGACTGGCGCGAATCCAGTTGCGCCGGCGACGAAAATGATCGGTCGCGCGCTCTCGCGCAAGTAGAAATTGCCCAAGGGTCCTTCGAAGCGCAATTCGTCGCCTGCCTGCATTTTGGTGAACACATGGCGCGTATATCGTCCGCCCGGGATCAGGCGGATATGCAATTCGATCTGCTCGCTATGATGAGGCGGATTGGCGAACGAGAATGCGCGCCGCTGCCCGTCCGGGAGCAGGATATTGATGTACTGCCCGGCGACGAACTGCACGGTCTCGCCCGCAGGCAGGGACACGATGACCTGCATGACTTCGTCGGAAAGGCGTTGCATGCTGTGCACGCGCCCGACGTAGCTGCGCACGGCTGCCGCCGCTGCGTTGGCCGCGGCATATTCGATCGCGAGGTCGCCGGTGGGAACCGCACAGCACATGAGCGCCTTGCCCAGCGCCCTGTCGGCGTCGGTAAGCGCGCTCGCCTGGTAGACGCCGTAGTCGACGCTGCCCTGGAGCAGGGTGCACATGCACTTGCCGCAGGCGCCGTTGCGGCATTCGAATGGCAGGCCGATCCCGGCGCGCAGGCCCGCCTCCAGCACGGTTTCGCCGCTGCGTACGGCGATATTGCGATTGTCCGGTTGGACCTGCAACTTGAATTCGCGCCTTGCACCACGGCGAAATTTCGGCGGCAGCCAGGGAAGGATAGCGAAGAATGCAGTCGCTGCAGCAAGCAGCAGCCAGACCCGGCCCAGTGGCCAAACGTAAAGCAGCGGAAATGCCATCAGATAGAACCAGTCGAACGCGAGCATGCCTGGCACAAGACCAAAGTCCGCCGCGCCGCCCTGGCTCAGCGCGGGCTTGACGAGGGCAAGGGCGAGCAGGGTAAGCAGCAGGCTGGCGATGATCGGGCGCGGCGGATTGGTGCTGGCCTTGGGCACGCGCTGCACGTGAATCCACATCAGCAGCAGCACCAGCAGCGGCAGGCCGATGTGGATGAAGGACAGCAGCGAGAAGAATCGGTCATTCACGCTGGACTGGTAAATGAAGTTGCGGATCAGCGCGCCCTGGAATATCGGCAGCCAGTCCAGCCATTCGAAGCTCGCGACGACAACGAATTGCGCCAACTTGTCCCATGGAAGCATGTAGCCGTTGATTCCGGAAACATAGACCAGCCAGATAAGCATCACGCCGGTCAACCAGGAGAACCAGCGAAAGCCGCGAAACCGGTCGAAGGCAAAATGGCGCAGCATGTGCAGCAGCATGGTCAGTACCATGGAGTCGGATGCGTAGCGATGGATGCTGCGCATGATGCCGCCGGCGTACCACTGGCCTTCGGTCAGGGCTTCGACCGACCCATACGCGTCGGCCACGCCGGTTTTGAAGAAAACGTAAAGGTACAGTCCGCTGATGGCGACGATCCAGAACAGGAAGAAACTCATCGCGCCGAGGTGATAGAGTGGATTGAGACGGTCGCCAAAGGCGGTGTTGAACAGCGCTTCGACGCGCATGAACAGCCACTGCATGGCGCGCTGCACGCGTCTGATCATCGCGTAGTCTCCCGATCGGTAGCGCGCACGGCGCGGATCACCACGACGATGAACAGCAGGCCGCCGATGATGGCGATGAGTCCGCCCAGGCCCATGAGCGCCATGCCCGCGATTTCACCGCCGCTTCTGAGCACCTGGTCTGCGCCGGCGACCTTGCGTTGCACGCCGTAGCCGCCCGACCACACCAGGCCGGAGATGTGCATCAGCTGTCCGCTGGCGTAAAGGACCGGCTGCCAGACGGCGAGCCTGCCGCCCGGCGCGGCGTAGCCGAGCTGCGGCAGCAGGTGGTACACCAGGCCCATCAGGGCGAGCGTGACGCCGACGATGGAACCGTGGTAATGCGCCGGTATCTTGACGTTGCTGCCGCTGATGAATATGCCGATCACGCCGCCGACCGCGAACAGCAGGACCGAGGCGAGCAGCGCGGCGCGCAGCGGCCTGGCATCCGCGCGAAGCGCCGCGGCCGGGCGCAGCGCGAGCAGCACCGCCAGGCTCATCGGCAGAATGGCGAGGCCGCCGCCGAAGCGCATCGCCCAGGTCAGCAAATGGCGGTGTTCGACCGAGGCAACGCCATATGCGAGATAGGCATAGGGCGTGACGAACACGCAGGCGAGAGCCAGCAGGAACATCAGCAATGCCACGCGCGGGCTCAGCGGCACGCGCGCGCCACAGGCGCTGATGAGCCAGATCCAGGCCACCAGCATCAGCAGGGTCCAGGTGAACTGCAGCGCATGGCCGCCACCCCAGAACAGGATTTCAAAATAGGCTTTGCCGCCCAGAGAGGTCGGAACCTCGGCAAAGGACCAGGCGAAAGCCAGGACGGCCACGGCGGCGGAGACTGCGGCCGCATTCAGGCCGAAGCGCAGCGCGCCGCCACCGTCAAAGCTGAGTCCGAGGACCGGGGCGAGGAACAGGCTGCGCAGCACCAGGGCGACGAATCCGACGCCGAAGGCGAGCAGTCCAGCGATGAACAGCGGGTCGTTCAGCACCGGGATGTAGTTCGCCATGATCGGTTCGCCGCGGCCGAAGAAGGGCGCGAGCGCCATCAGCGCCACGCCCAGCGCGCAAGCCCACAGCGCGAGCCAGCCCCAGTCCATGGCGCGGCTGGAACTGTTGATGCTCCACAGCATGCCGGCGATGGCGACGAACCAGACCAGCACCGACAGGTCCACGTGTGCCACCAGCGCCACATGGAAAAAGTCGGCAACCGGAAATAGATTCTGCAAGTATGGCGTGCGCGACAGCACCAGCAATACCGAGAACACCCCGGAGCCGATCAGCGCCAGCAGGCCCAGCCATAGCCAGGCCCGCGCCAGCGCGCGCCGCGCGCGATCGGGCACCGAGAGTGCGTAGTTGGTCGGCGGCGTCAGCAGCGCACTCATTGCAGGGTAATCCCGCCGGCTTCCTGGTTGAAATCGATCACCAGCACTTTGCCGGGCTTCAGATTCACCAGTTCCTCGCGGCGGTAATTGAAACCCTGGGCATGCACATCGTCTCTCAGACGAATCGCGAGGCGATGCTCGCCCGCGGGCACGGCGATGCGGTGATAAACGGTAGAGGCGCCATCCTTGGAAAGGCCGGAAGGCCGGGCGATGTGCCGGTAGACCGGGGTTCCGTCCAGATCGACCTCAACGGTGACCGGCGAGCGCTCGCGCGGGCAGTCCATGGGCGCGCGCATATTGGGCGGCAGGTTCGCCAGCTCTTCCGCGCTGCGCTGGTGGCAGGCGGAGACGCGCTTGCCTTCATGGCTGAAGCTCAGTTTGATCAGCGCGTCGCCGGCCGGGAAATGCCGGTAGGCGGGTGAGCTGGAAAAATATCCGATGATCAGCGCGAACAGTCCATACAGCAGCGCTTGTCCTATCCATGCAATCGGCCTAGGCATGCGCTCCGGCCTCGTTCGATGCATCGATTGCGCCTGTTGCGGACTGCCGTCCGCGCGACAGCGCCAGCTTGAACTCGGCCAGCACCGCTGTCAGGATTGCGCCGTCTTCGCGGTCGGCCCATGCGAGCCGAACGCAACTGCCGGGTGCGCTGCCGCGCAGGCGCGGCTCGCGCGCGCCACTAAGTCGCGCTTCGGTCCAGCGCTGTCCGAGGCGGAAGGTGCAGCCCCCCGCGCGGCAGCCGGTCACGAGTACGCCGGTGGCGCCGCCGCGCAGTGCGTATTCGACGAAAGAGGGCGGCAGCATGCCGATGCAGATCAGGCTGAAGCTGGCAACGTCCCCGCCGGCAAGCCTGCGCACGTCGGCGCCCTCGTCGCAGCCGAACACCACGATCCTGGTTTCGCCTTCCAGCCGTGCCAGACCCTGTTCCAGCGCGCCGCGCAGGCGATTGATGGGCAACTGCGGCATGTCTATGCCTGTGAGCAGTTGCGTCACGCTGCGAAACGGCGTGGACGAGGGACAGGCCCCGGCGCAGATGCCGCAGCCGGCGCACAGCCCGGGGATCACTTCGGCGAGCTGCCGATCGGCTGCGCCGCCCGGATGCGGCACCATGACAATGGCGGCGTAAGGGCAGTCGGCAAAACATCGGCGGCAGCCGTTGCAGTTATCGGGGTCGACTTGTGCAACCGGCGCGAACGCTGTCTGCGGCAGGACCGGCAGGACGAACAGTAGCAGGCTTGCGCCGGCTGCCAGCGCCCACACTACCCCGGCCGAGCTGGCGTACATCAGCGGCTGCCAGAACAGGTAGAACCAGTCGAGTTCGACTGTGCCCGGTACCCGGGAAAGGTCGGCGGCGGCCTGGCTCGCGACCGGCTGCACCAGCGCCAATGCCAGCAGCGCGAGCGCGGAGCCGGCGGCGAGCGCAAGCGGCGGCATCACCTCGGCGCGGCTGATGCGCTGTATGTGGAACCACAGGCCGAACACCAGCAGCAGCGGCACCCCGATGTGAACGAATACGAACAGCGAAAACAGCCGGTCGCTGACGGCGCCGGCGCCGAGAAAATTGCGCGTCAGCGCAGCGGCGAAAAATGGCAGACCGTCCAGCCATTCGGCCGTGCTGGTGGCGGAGAACTGAGACATCTGGTCCCATCTCAGCCAGGTGCCGACGACGCCGGAAACATAGATGAACCAAAGCAGCGGAATGCCGGTGAGCCAGGAAAAATGGCGAAATCCGGCATAGCGGCCGAGCAGGAATTCGCGCAGCAGGTGCAACAGCGTTACCAGCAGGAACGCGTCGGCGGCATAGCGGTGCAGGCTGCGCAGCACGCCGCCCAGGTACCATTGTTCGCGCGACAGCCAGTTGATGGAGCGATAGGCGCCGTCTACCGAGGTGTCGAATGCAGCGTAAAGGTACAGCCCGCTGAGTGCGACGATCCAGAAGAACAGGAAACCGATCGCACCGAGATGGCGCCATGGATTCTGTGCGGCGCCGAACACGGCGTCGAAACCGTGTTCCAGGCGCCGGTAGCCGCTCAAAGCGCGGCGGCGAGTCGAATCGAGCGCATCCATGCTCATTTGCCTTCGCGTGCGCCGCAAACGTTGGCGCGGCCTGCAGCTTCGATGCGCATCAGGCGCCCGATCGCCGCGCAAGGCGTCTGCGCGCGAGCCATTCGCTGAGGAAGAACCAGACGATCCAGAGCAGGAAGGTCGCGAAGCCGGCGAACTCCAGGACCAGTCCGTAGCTCACGCGATATTTGCCGGTGCGCGGATCGTAGACCGAGCATAGGAGACGCACCTGATCAAGGATGGCAGACAGGCTGCGGGCTTCGCTGACCGGCGCACCCGAGATCAATTGCCTGAGCGGCTCGGTCAGATAGTCCACGGAGTAGTCCTCGCCGTAGATCTGGCGATAAATGCGCCCGTCGGCATCGACCACGCTGATCTGCAGCAGATGATCGAACCCTGCCGGCGTCGCGACGAAACTGAAGCCGAAGTCGCGTGCCAGCGCCGGCACGACGGCGGCGGGCGGGCTGAGGAATTTCCAATTGGACGCATTGATGCCGTACTGGGCGGCAAAGGACTTGAGCGCCTGCGGCGAGTCGGCCGGCTGGTTGAATCCGATGCTGATCACGTTGAACCGGTCCGCACCCAAGGCTTCGCTTGCGACCGCGACCGCCTTTTGCAGGGTCTTGGTCGTCGTCGGACAGACCTGAAAGCAACCGGTGTAGATGAAACTCACCAGCAGCGGCTTGCCGCGGTAACCGGACAGGCGAACCGGCCGTCCCTCGCGATCGAGCAGCGTGTAATCCCCGATGCTGTGTCCGAGCACTGCCTGGCTGCCGCGCAGGGCGGCAGCCCGGTCAAGGGCGGGTTCGAACGCAGGGACTGCGCTGACGCCGGACGCTGTCCCTTCGTGGGCCGCGCATTGGCCGGCGCCGAAACAGAGCAGCGCCAGGAGTGCGCCGGCGAGGCGGCGAAGGCGCCAGCCGCGGCCGGAGGCGTGGGGGGCGGCTGAAAGTTGCACTTGAGTAGACTGCATGGTTCGGCGAAATCTGCCGCCGCCGGATGCGGGCGCGGCAATCGGGCGCGGGCCGCGCGGTGTCAGAACACCAGCGCGTCGGCCATCGCTGCCACGAGCAACAGGCTCAACTGAGCCAGTGACGCGTGAAACGAACCCATTGCCGTCTTGCGGCTGGGGGCGCGCGCGAGGTCCCGCGCTTTGCGAATGAAGTAAACACCGCCGACGAGCGTGCCGGCGAAATAGATCGGGCCGGCGCCAAACAGGACGGGCAGAAGAGAAACCCCGACCAGCACGCGAGCGCTGGCGAACACGACTTGCGCGGCGCGCGCATCGCCGACCACGACCGGCAGCATCGGCACGCCAGCCGCAGCGTAGTCGGCGCTGTTGGCGATGGCAAGGCTCCAGAAATGCGGCGGCGTCCACAAAAACAGCACCAGCGCGAGGAGCAGCGGCACTGCACCCAGTTCCGGGTTCGCCGCCGCGGAACCGGCAAGAACTGAAAAACTCCCCGCCAGTCCGCCGATCACGATATTGAGCCAGGTACGCCGTTTGAGCCAGACCGTATACACGACGGCATAGAAGAATGCGCCGAGGAAGACATACAGCGCGGCGAGCGGATTGGTCGCATACCAGGCCGCCGCCACCGAGACGGCGAGCAGGATGCCGATCAATACCAACCATGCCGGGGAGTGCGGCAAATCGCCGCTGGGAAAGGCGCGCCCGCGTGTGCGCAGCATCAGGCGGTCGCTGTCGCACTCTATGTACTGATTGAACGCCCCTGCGCTTGCCGAGGAGATCAGCACGGCGAGCGCAAGCACGGCGAGCGGAATTCCGCCCGGCCCGGAACCGGGCGTCACGACAAAGCCGGCGAGGGCTGTGACCATGATGACCACGCCGATGCGCAGCTTGAACAGCCCCAGAACCTTGCGTGCAAGGTGCATGGCGTCGTCGCGGCGTAGCGTCGTGTCCATGTTTGCCTGTGCGTGCTCGACGTGTCAGGGCCGCAGGTACGCGCGGCTGAAGCGTCCGGGCCAGTGCATCAGCTGAGCCCCCAGACCTGAGACAGGTATTTCCAGTTGATGAAGTAGTACAGCACGAATGCCACCAGGAACACCGATGCCAGGGCGAACGTGCCCGGCGCGGCGAAGCCGGCCGATCCATGACCCTGAAGCGCCACCGTGGAGGGCGCCACCGGAATGGCCACCGGCGCCTCGCGGCTCGAGCCGACCTCCAGTTTCTTGCCCCAGAGCAGGGAGCCCACGGTTATGTAAATGTAGATTGCCCCGCCGGCGATGGCGGCTATGCCGGCTATACCGACCAGGCCCATCATCAGATAGGCGGCGCCGGGAAACTCGTAGGCCAGCGGCGAACCGCCCATGGCCATGTCCCAGTGCCGGCGCGGAACGCCGAGGGTCCCCGCCCCCATCATTACCAGCACGAAGAAATACATGGACAGGCCGAACAGGTAAGGCTGCAGCTTTGCCAGTCCGGGATTGATCATCTCCCGTTTGAACAGCACGGGTATCAGGAAGTAGGTCAGGGACATGAATGCCAGCGTGGTGCCGATCACCACCGTGGCATGAAAGTGGCCGGGTACGTAGATGGTGTTGTGGATGATCATGTTCAGCTGTTCCGTGCCCATCATCACGCCGGAAATGCCGCCGAGAAAACCGAATCCGATCAGGGAAATGAACATTCCTGAGAACACGGGATTGCCCCAGGGCGCCTTCCTCAGCCATTCGAACAGGCCTTTGGTGAATCCTTTCTTGCGCTGCGCCACTTCTATGGCGCCGGGGATGGTGAGGCCGTGAATCATCGAAGCCAGCACGGCGAAATACATGAAGTAGCTGGTATTGACCACTTTCCATTCGGTGCTCAATCCCGGATCGGCCAGCAGGTGATGCGCGCTCGCGAGCTGCAGGAACAGGATGTAAAGCAGAAACGCGCCGCGGCTTACGCGCTCGGACATCGGCTTTGCGCCGAAGCAAATGGCGGCGATGGCGTACCAGATCGATATGTGCGCCGCCACGTTGATTTGCTGCGAGGAATGGCCGAATGCCCACCAGATGGTGCGATACATCAGCGGATCGACCTCCTTGACCAAGCCGATCGACATGAGGAAGGTGGGGATCAAAATGATGGCGCCCGAAGCGATGGTGAACACCGCGATGATGGCGGCGGTAATCGCACCGAAGGTGACCAGCGGCACCGAGCCCTGGAAGGTCTTGTCGTTTTTCGCCACGACCAGGGTGCCGAAGAATACGAAGCAGCCGACCAGCGCGCCCACTGCGAACAGGATCAGGCCGAGATAAAACGCCGGTTCGGCCATCATCGGCACGTAGGACGTCATCATTACGCTCGAACTGCCCCTGAATATGGCGACGTTGGTGGTCGCCGCACCGATCACCATGAGTGCGAACGCCAGCCAGGCGATCCTGGGCGTGGCGATGCGGCACCGAAGCAGGGTCGAGGAACAGAAATAGAGAACCGCGATCTCGAAGAAGATGATCCAGAAGATCAGCATGTCGAGACCGTGCGCGGTCAGCACCATGTAGAAGGTATCGGCGGCAAGCCAGTGCACCGCAGGCCAGCGGGTCAGCACCACGCCGACGGCGAGTATGCCTCCAATCAGCAGGAACACCACTGCAGCCACGGCATTGGCCAGCATCAGTTTTTCCGCCTGGCTTTCAAACTGCAGCCCCGAGCGCGGGCAGGTGCGATAGGTAGTCATTGGCGCCTCCCCTTACTTGACGTAGATGCGGCCGGCCATATTGGCGTGGCCGATACCGCAATATTCGTTGCAAACAATGGAAAAAATGCCGCTCTGGTTAGGCGTCACCTTGACCACGTGCTCATAGCCCGGCACGACCTGGATGTTGATGTTGACCGGCTGCAGCGAAAACCCGTGGTTGTAATCCATCGAGGTGAGGTGGAGGCGGTAGGTCTTGTCTTTTTCGAGCTCCAGGATCGGCCACCAGTCCCAAAGGCGCGCGATCAGGTAAACGTCGCTGCCCGCCGGCGGGTGCACCACCGGAATGTTGCGGTCCGTTTCCGTGCGCACGGTGTACTTGTCCACCACGGCCTGGGTTTTTGCGGTGTACAGCTCGCGTGTGGTCTTGTAAGTTTCGGTCGAAAGGTTCTGTTTGCCGTAGATATGCCAGCCGACCATCATGGCGAACATGATCATGCACCAGATGAATGCGAGCACGATCCAGGTTCCCTCGACGCGGTCCAAAGGCTGCTTCCACCAAAGTCGTTCTGAAGGCGGCAGTATTGCGCTCATGGTCGTACCCCTGTCTAAGAAGACGCGTGATGAAAAGGCCTGTGCTTACTTGGCGAGGGGCACGGTCAGAATTTCCAGGACGCCCCACAAGGTGTACACCAGCATCGGAACCATGACGCCGATAAACAACAGCAGGAAGGGGTTGTCCAGGAGTTTCTGCATCAGCGGAATCGGTTCTTCTTGCGCCGGGCTGTTCATTTTGTGGTCTCCTCCGTTGCGAATCCAGGCTCTATTGAACATAGGCGGAACTGACTGAGCCTCGTACGCCAGAGACTCTAATGACTCGGTCCGACAAAAGATTTAACTTAGGTCAAAAAAAATTGAGACGGGATCACGGCTGCAATGACTAGGCCGCCGGGCGATGACACTATTTCGTCAGCACCCATGCAACCATCGCCTTCAGATCGTCGTCGCTGATCTTGCTCGCGGGATTGGGCGGCATCGGTATCGAACCGTAGGCGCCGGCACCGCCCTCCCGTATCTTTTTCATGAGCATGGCAGCCGCACCCCGTTCTGCTTTACGCTTTCTCGCGACCTCGGCGTAGGACGGCCCCAGGATCTTCTTGTCGATGGCGTGGCAGCCCGCGCAACCGGCCCGGTTCATGATTGCGAGCGCCTTGGTATCGTCGAGGGCTGCAGTTTCCGCCGCCGGCGCAGCGCCAGCCTTGGCGCCTTTTGCAGCGTCGGCAGCGGCGGGAGCTGGCTGCGGCGCGGCTTGCGGCGGCGGGGCCGGTTTTCCGCAGGCAGCTAAAAGCAGCGCGGCGAGTGCGGCGATCATTAGCAATCGGGTCATGGATGTTCTCCCTTTGCTGATTGGCAAAATCGACTTTGCCGTGTGTCGGGACTGCCGCTCGACTGCGTAGTCGCAACGGCCAACGCCGCGGATTCGGAGCCGATGCGACTTATGGATCGGATCACTCCGATAGCGACGCGGAAGAACATATATCATAATATGATATGAAGTCAACCGAAGATTCCATCGCAGCCATGCTTAGCCCGGGTGGCGACCGAATGACCGGCGAGGAGCGGCGTGCCGGCGCCAGCCTGGCTGCCGTGCTGGCATTGCGCATGCTGGGACTGTTCCTGATCCTGCCCGTGTTTGCCGAGCACGCCAGACACATTCCAGGCGGCGACAGCAAGGCCTTGATTGGCCTCGCGATGGGCGCCTATGGGCTGACGCAGGCGCTGTTTCAGGTCCCCTTCGGCATCGCTTCCGACCGCTGGGGACGCAAGCGCGTAATCGTGATCGGCCTGATCCTGTTCGCCATCGGCAGCGCCATTGCGGCGCTCGCCGGGGACATCTGGATGGTGGTGCTCGGACGGGTGGTGCAGGGTGTCGGTGCCATCTCCGCGGCGGTCACCGCGCTGGCAGCGGACCTCACGCGCGAGCGTCATCGAACCAAGGTCATGGCCATGATCGGCGCGTCCATCGGTCTGGTTTTTGCGGTCTCGCTGATCGGCGCGCCGGCTTTGTACGCGATCGTCGGCATGGCCGGCATCTTCTGGCTGACCGCGGCACTGGCAATCGGTGCCATCGGACTCGTCATGTACGTAGTTCCGGCCGCGCCGCGAATGCTGCCAGGGCCTAAGGTGCCGCTGCGCGAAGTACTGTTCGATGCACAACTGCTGCGGCTCGATTTGGGCATCTTCGCGCTGCACTTGATCCAGATCGCGATGTTCGTCGTCATGCCCGGCCTGCTCATCAGCACCGGCCATCTCCCGCTGACGCAGCACTGGCAGGTCTATCTGGGCACCATGCTTGCCTCACTGCTGCCGATGGTGGCGGCAATTATCTATGCAGACAGGCGCACAAGGATCAAGTCTGTGTTCCTGATCGCCGTCGCGCTGCTGATCATCGCCGAGGGGGGGAGCTTCCTGGGAAGGCAGCATTTCATCGTGGTCGTGGCCATGATGTGGGTGTTCTTCGTCGCTTTCAACATTCTGGAGGCGATTCTGCCTTCGCTGATTTCGCGGGTGGCGCCAGCACGCGCTAGGGGCGCAGCACTGGGCGTCTACAGCACTTGCCAGGCCCTGGGCCTGTTCACGGGCGGCGCGGTCGGTGGCCTGCTTGCCCAAGGTGCAGGGGCCGGCGGGGTATTCGTTTTCGGCGCCGTTATCGCTGCGCTCTGGTTGCTGGCCGCGGCATCGATGCGACTGCCTGTGCGGGGTGCAGAGCCGGTAATCGGCAATCCCCGGTCGCATCCGGGCTCTCAGGCTGCTGGCAATTAGCGGTGTTCGAAGGTTCGTATGGTGGGAACGACGAAGCGGCCCTGCAGCGAGACCAGTTCGGCCCGGTGCAGGCGCGCCAGCCGGTTGAGCAGTTTGTCGCCTTTTTCCAGTACGCGAACTTCGATCTGCCGCCTATCCTTCTCCGAGCGCCGCCGCTCGACCAGTCCGAGCTTTTCGCAGCGCGAGACCAGCGCGACGACGCCGTGATGGTGTGCCTGCAGGCGCTCCGCGAGTTCGCCGACGGTAGCCCAGTCGCGGCCGGGATAGCCGCGTATCTGCAGCAGCAGCAGATATTGCTGCGGCTTGAGCCCGTGCCGCAGGGCAAGCTGCTCGCTGAATCTTACGAACTTGCGGATTTGATAGCGAAAATCGGCGAGCGTCTCGAAATCGCGTTTGCTCAGGGGGCGGGCGTCGGTTTTCGTCACGTAGAATCCAGCGGAGGAAATGGCGGCAAATTTCCCCGCATCGTGGCGCAATTTTCCCGCGCTGACAAGCGCCGCGCGCGGCGCGGCGGCCTCAGTGCATCAACACGATCTGCATCAGCACCAGCCAGGCGAACAGCCCGGCGCCGGTGACCACGGTCGCCATCTGCATCGCGCGCAGGTCCTCATGCATGCGAAACAGGGCGTACATGCCGCGATAGGTGATCGCGAGCGAGCAGGCCAGGCCGAGGGCGCCGACGACGATGCAGACGGCGAAATTCGGGATCAGCAGCACCAGCGACGATATCCACATCGGGATGGGCGCAATCGAGGCGAGCGTGAAGCACTCATGATAGCCGGCCGGTACGTCGTTCGCGCGGCAGGCAAGGTGCATGATCCAGGCCATGGCCGGGACGGTGAGCAGTTCGGCGAGGAAGAACACCGCGGCGGCGAAATGCCATTGCTGGGCGGACACGCCCGGGTAGAAAACGTCGCCGTAATGGCCGCCAGCGTAATAGATCATTGCCGCGGGCAGAAGCGAAAACGGCAGGACCAGCAGCGCGAACATGCGCGCGACCGACGGATGCGCCCTGATCAGTTCATCCCATCCTTCATGAAACGACAAGATCATCTTCGGCATTTGCAGCAAGCTCATTGCGGTCTCCTGCAGCGTTGCGGACCGGGCAAGGGTCCGGATTCGTCAAGCCGGCAATTCGGTTTCGGATGCCCTCAGCGCCAGCGTATTATGTGACAAATGTATCATGCCGTGACACATTGTCAAGTGCAGCTGTTCGGCTGCCGTTGAGCGGTTTATGAGTTTGCTACGACATCGCCGGCGTTCGGCCTCGCGGACGTCAGAGGCGCCGACCTTCACCTTCAACTCAATCCTCGCCAGCATCCGCCGCGGTCCTGGCGAACTCAGGTGACCGGGCCGACGCGCCCGGGCTGTTGTTCCTTGGTCGCGGTCTTCGGCGTTTTTGGGATATCCCTGAGACGGCTCGACAGCAACTGCCCGGTTGCCTCCAGCACGGGATAGGCGGTCGCGCAGATATGCGAGTGGATACGTTTGAGATCGCGAAGGATGTCAATGTGAAGGGCGCTCGATTCGATACTCTCCTGGCGTCCCTCGCGAAGGCGAGCGAGGTGGCTTTCCGATGCGGCGATTTCCGCTTCGCGAAATTGCGTTTTCTCGTCAAGGAGCCTGCGCGCGACTTTGACGTCGCCGGAGATGAAAATGCCGAATGCGAGGTGCATATCGTCCAGGACCCGCTTATGCATAGCCTGGAGCTCTTCCGCTCCCTGCGTTGAAAATTGCAGGCCGCGCTTGATCTTCTTGGCCGCGAGATCCATCAGATTCTTGTCTATGATATCGCCGACGTGCTCCATGTTAATCACGAACGCAATGATCTCCATCGCGCGACGGCCTTCGTGTTCGTCGAGGCTGTCCCGGGTTAGCTTCACTACGTAGAGTTTGATCGCCTCGTGCAGGCGATCGACGACGTCGTCCTTCCTGGAAATCTCGCTGATCAGGCTTCGGTCCTGTGTCATGAGCGCGGTCATCGCCTGGCCCAGCATGGCCTCGACCATCTCACCCATACGCAGGGACTCCCGCGCCGCGCTCGCCAGCGCGAGCGCGGGGGTGTCGATGGCAGATCGGTCGAGATAGATTGGCTCGCCTGCGTCGGTCGGCGCCTTTCGCTCGGGCAGAATCCGCTCCAAAATCGAGGCCAGGCCGCCGAGCGGCCAGATGAATGTCAGAGCCAGGACGACGTTGAAGGCTGTATGGAAATTGGCGCCCATATGCAAGGGATTGGGATTGATATCCAGCAATATGGCCGCGATGGGCCCGATGAACGGCAGGACCAATGCGCAGCCCACGATTCGGGTTATCAGGTTGCCTGCCGGCACCCGATAGCTAGCCGGATCGCTGCGCACGCCGCCTTCCAGCAGCGGATTGACCGCGCTTCCCAGATTTGCGCCCACGATGAGTGCGAGCGTTCCGGCGGGCGATACGAAATGCGAGTAGGCCAAGGATAGCGTCAACAGTACGACCGCCACGCTCGAATGCGACCCCCATGCCAGCAGGGCTCCGATGAGAACGCAAAGGAGCGGGTCGGCTGTCACGGCGGCCAGAATCTCGCGGGCGAGCGGCGCATTCTCCGCAGGTGCAAGGCTTTGGAGGAGAACGTGGAGCGCAAGCAGCATCAGTCCGAGGCCGATGGATACGCGCCCGAGATCGCGCGTCATGGTTCGGCCGCCGCGCTTGAACGCCCACACTCCAAGGACGAGCAGTACTGGTGCCGCGGCGGAGACGTCAAAGGACAATACCTGAACGACGAGAGTGGTGCCGACGTTGGCGCCGAGCATGATCGCCAGGGCCGAGACCAGTCCGACCATACCCTCGGCGGCAAATGAGGTCACCAATAGCGCAGTCGCGGTGCTGCTTTGCAGCAGTGCTGTGACGCCTACGCCTGCCAGAAATGCCTTGGCGCGATCTGCCAGTGCAACACGCAAGAACCGCTTCAGATCGGAACCAAACGTTCGGACCAGTCCGGTTTGAACCATGTGCAGACCCCAGAGGAGCAATGCGACTCCACCCATAAGGTCCAGCAACACCGTGATTCCCAATTTACGCGCTCCTGTTCAACCGAGACATTCGTGGGCTAGTGCGCAGTCAGCATCCCCTGGACAACAGGACTCGATAAGATAACGCGAAGTCGCCGATATGTACAACCCGATGAATGGCCTGCGAGGCTCCGGGGAGGAGGGTCGCAGGGCGCTTCCGGGCGACGAATTGTAATTTCGGGGAAGCGGGGACGAAAACCTGAAACGCTGGCTGCTTAGATATCCTCCACCCGCGGCTCGATCGCGCGGGCGTAACAGCGCGAAAAGCTGCTCTGCGCCGGGAAACGCACGTCGTCGGCACCGGGCCCGCTGGCCTGGCGCCTGCTGCCGGAGTTAGCCCATTTGCGTTCGGCGGCGATTGCGTTCGCCAGTGCCGCGACCTGAGTCCGGTCCCTGGCCAATTCCAGGCCTGCCGGACCGGCGACATGAATGCCGTTTTCCGTAACGATGAAGTCCATGGGAATGTCATGCGGCTGCGGCTGGATCGACGGCATCCTCGACAATTCGAAGGCGACGCCGATCTTGAGCGGCTGCGGCTCGAGGGCGGCGAGCGTGCGGTCGAAGTAGCCGCCCCCGTATCCCAGACGGTAGCCGTGCGCATCGAATCCGATCGGCGGGATCAGCAGCGCCTGCGGCACCAGCACTTCGGTGCCAGTGGGAACCGGCAAGTCGAATACGCCCTTCGTCGTGCCGACACCGGGCCACCATTCGCGGAACCGCAGCGGCGCGCCCTTTTGCACCACTTCGGGCAGTGCCGCTCTTGCGCCGCCCTTGCGCAAGCCGTGTATGGCAAAGCGCGGATCGAACTCGCCCTTGAACGGCCAGTAGAACCCGACCACGGCCTGCTGCAGCAGCGGAAAGCCCTCGAGCAGGGCCGCGGTGATCGCCTCGTTCCACGCGCGACGCTCCTCGGGCGCCACCGACACGCGGCGCGACAGGATTTCCTCGCGACGCGCCTTGCGCCATTGTTTGATGCTGTCGGCCATGGTCATCGGCTCAACCCTGTTTGCCGTCGCTGCGCGGACGCAGGTAGACCGGAACGTATTTCCACGCCCAGCCGGCGAATGCGGCGAGCCAGGCGAGGATCGCCGCAGTCACCAGCCAGGCGTAGGCCTGCGGAAAGAGTTCGGATCCGAGGCGCAGCAAAGTGGCGACCTGCAGCAGCCAGAACAAGTACCAGGTCGCATCGTCGGCGGTGAGGCTGTTGCCGGAATGGCCGCGCGTGACGCGCGTCACCATGGCGAACATCACCGACGCGGCGAAACCCATCGTCACTGCGTGCAGCGGCGCCAGTCCGAGTCCGCGACTGCCCGTCAGGGCGAGCGCGGCGTCCAGCGCGGACAGTGCAAATGCGAGGCCGAGCCAGACAAAGCCCAGGTGCAGCATCGCGAGCAGGCGGATGCGCAGGCTGTGCAGCAGTCCCCAGCGCAGACTGAGCCAGAGCAGGAATAAGGCCGCCGGCGCATCCACGATCCAGGCATGGCGGCTCAGGCCTGCAATTTCAACCGCGCCATGTCCTGCGCAAGCGGCGAGAAAGCACCACAGCACCCAGAACGGGCGCCAGGCGGCGATGGACGGCAGCACCGCCGCGGTAAAGAAGGGCAGCATGCGGTGTATCACGGTCAGAAATACCGGAAGAACGAACCACCACAATCCGGCGACGATCACCCAGGAAAACCAGCGTTGATCATGGCTGAAGCACAGCAGCGCATAGCCTGCCAGACCGGCCACCCCCGGCAGCATGAAGGCCAGAACCAGTTTGGCGTGCCTGCGGTCCGCCGCGGTGCTCAGCCGGATCAGGCGCGCGAAAATCAGCAGGTAGCGCGCCCAGCACGCGCACAAGACCAGCGCTGCCGCACCGGACGCGGGCATGGAGACGATGGACAGCAGGGTGATCGAAGCCGCGCCGGCGAAGGCGAGCAGTGCGGCCGGCAGCAGGTCCGGCGCGCCCGGGCCTTTCACGCCGAGCCAGGACGGACCGGCGGTGAACAGGAAGCCGAACATGTACATCGGGATAAAAGTGTAGAGCATCGCAGTTGCGTGTACCACGGTCGGCGCAAGCGCAGCCGGCAGGGCCACCTCGAACAGCCGCAGCACCAGGACCACGCACCACCAGGTCGAGGCGAGCAGCAGCAGCAGCGAGGCGAGGAAGAAAAACAGCCGGTGCGGTGCCGCCCTGATCCAGCCCAGGCCGGGTGCCGCCGGCCCCGGAATCGCGTTTGCTTCAGCCGACATAAGGCAGCACCGATTTCGTCATTGCCACGGCCACTATATAGGCGAACACCAGCAGCGCGCCAAAAAACGCCGTGATGCGAACGGCGCGCGTGCGCCCGCGCCTGAGCGCGACCATCCCGAGAACGATGTACGCAAGGAGTCCGAGGACTTTCGCCGTCAGCCATGCGTCCGTCAGAGGGTATTGGCCGATCAGCAGTGCCAGCGCGATCGCGCTTGCCAGCAGAACCGTATCGACCACGTGCGGCGTGATGCGCACCCAGCGTCGCGCGAGCATGGAAGAAGCGCGCATCATCCATGCGCCGCGCAGCACGAAGCCCGCGCCCGAGAGCGCTACGCAGCTTACGTGCACATACTTGAGCAGGATATAGGTTACGGGCATGCGGATGACCCGATTATCGATCTTGGCGGATGACCGACGCGGCCGAAGGGCGGGCGCCGGCCTCTGCAGCCTCGTTCCCGCCGTGTTCCAGCTCGGCCAGACGCGCGCGCAGCGCGCGCTCGGCGCGATGACGCGCGCTGCAATCGCGGCCCACTGCCAGCGCGCCGGCGACCGTGCCGTCCTGATCCCGGATCAGCCCGAAGCTCAGGTCAATATACAGCGTGCTGCCGTCTTTGTGCATCGATCGGGTCGTCAGCACCTCGCGAGCATGCTTGGTGCGGCCGGTTTCGATGGCTTTGCGAAACCCCTCCCAGTGCGCGCGCCTGAAGCGCTCCGGTATGATCAGATCGAGGCTGCCGCCGAGTGTTTCGGCGGCGGAATAGCCGAACAAGGCTTCGGCGCCGCGGTTCCAGACGCGTACGATCCCAAGGCGGTCCGCGAAAATCAGCGCATCCGGAGCCTGCGCGACAATGGCGCCAAGCAAATGCATATCGGCTGGCGGCATTCCCGGCGCGGCAGGTTTCGCGTGATCTTCTGGCATGCTGCTGATATATCATAATATGATATACAGTTGCAAATCAGGGATGGCGAATCATGCTCCGCACCGCGTTGACCGAGATGTTTGGCTTGCAGCACCCGATCATACTGGGCCCGATGGGAGGCGTAGCCGGGGGCGCGTTGGCGGCAGCGGTTTCCAACGCGGGCGGACTGGGCATGGTCGGCGGCGGATATGGCGACCCGGCATGGCTGCGCACCGAATTGTCCAAAGTGAAGCTGGCGACGCAGCGCAACTGCAGCGCGGCGTCGGCCTGCTTCGGTCCGGCGCAACTGCGCCCTGAACCTGCGGGAGGGACCATGACCGAGCGCCTGAGCGCCTGGCAATGCATAGGCTGTGGCCGCATCGAGGGAGCGCAGCCCTGCGTCGGCATCTGCCAGGATCGCAAAACCGAATTCGTCTACGCCACCGACTACGACGCGGTGCTGGCACAGCTGGAAATTGCGCGCCGGCAGGCGGACGACCTCGCCGCGCTGGTCCGCCAGCTTGCGCATACAACGCCGCGCAGGGACGAGTGGGAGCGCACCTACCGCGCGCTGCAGGCGAAGGCGCGCCGTGCCCTGACGCTCGCGGCCGAGGACACGCGCAGCTAGCTGCCTGCAGCCCCGGCTCCCGGCGCAAGCCGCGCGATGCGTTCCAGCGGACATAAGCGGTAAATAACAAGCATAAAAAGCCCGGTATGCGTCAAGGCGGCGGCGTCCAGCCATAGGCAACCGCCTACCTACAAAGGGGCAATTGCCTTTTCTCAAAGATATATATAAAATGCCGTTTAAATAAGCGCCGGACGGCGCACACCGCTTTCAGCTTGACCATCGACCAATAGGAGACAATCCACATGCATGCTTCACGCAAACTCTGGACCTGGCTGGCGCTCATCTGCGCGCTGTCTTTCGCGGTGCTGGGCTGGGTCGGGACGGAAATCTACGTCGCGGCGCCGCCGATTCCGGACAAAGTCGTCGACAGCCGCGGCGACACCTTGTTTACCGCCGCGCAGATTCAGCGCGGACAGCAAGCCTGGCTTGCCGCGGGCGGCCAGCAGCTCGGTTCGGTGTGGGGCCACGGCAGCTACGTCGCACCGGATTGGTCGGCGGACTGGCTGCATCGCGAAGCGCTGGCGCTGCGCGAGCTCTGGGCGCAAAAGGGCTACGGCTTGACGTTCGAGCGCCTCGGCGCCGGTGCGCAAGCTGATCTGAGCGCTCGGCTGCAGACTGAAATGCGGCGCAACACCTACGACCCGCAAAGCCGCACGATCACGCTTTCGAACGAGCGCGCCCAGGCGGCGGAACAGGTGGCGGCACATTACGCCGGCCTGTTCGGCGACGAGGGGAAACTGGATAGGCTGCGCGAAAAGTACGCGATGAATTCCGGCTCGCTGCCGGACCCGGCTGACCGGCAGGCGCTGACTGCGTTTTTCTTCTGGGCTGCCTGGTCTGCGGCCACGGACCGGCCGGGCGAGACTGGCCTGAGCTACACCAGCAACTGGCCGCACGATGCGCTCGTCGGCAATACGCCGAGCGCGGGCGCCGGAATCTGGTCGATCGCGAGCGTGATCCTGATGATTGCGGCGATCGCGGCGATGATTTTCTTTCACACGGCGAGCAAGGAGGCCGGCGATCCGGTGCCGCCCAAGTCGGACCCCTTGTTCGACCTGAGGCCGACGCCGTCGATGCGCGCAACCAAGAAATACTTCTATGTGGTGATCGGCCTGATCCTGGCGCAGATCGGCATGGGCGTGATCACGGCGCACTACGCGGTCGAGGGGCATAGTTTCTTCGGCCTGCCGCTGGCGCAGATCCTGCCATTCAGCGTCAGCCGCACCATCCATACCCAGTTCGCCGTGCTCTGGATCGCCACCGCCTGGCTTGCCACCGGCCTGTACATCGCGCCGGCGATCTCGGGGCACGAGCCCAAACTGCAGAAGCTGGGCGTCAACGTGCTGTTCTATGCGCTGCTGTTCATCGTCGTCGGCTCCACCGCTTTCGGCTGGCTCGGCACGCTGCAGCATGAAGGCAATGCTTTCAGCTTCTGGATCGGCAATCAGGGGCTGGAATTCACCAGCATGGGCCGCGTCTGGCAGATCCTGCTGTTCATCGGCCTGCTGTTCTGGGTGACGCTGCTGGGTCGTGCGCTGATGCCGGCGCTGAAGCGTCCTTCGGAAAGCCGCGGGCTGATCGCGATGGTGTTCCTTTCGGCCTTGTGCATCGGCGGCTTTTATGCGACGTCCCTCGCTTGGGGTCAGCACACCCACTATTCGATGATCGAATACTGGCGCTGGTGGCTGGTGCACCTGTGGGTCGAGGGCTTTTTCGAGGTGTTCGCCACCGCCGTGATCGCGCTGCTGTTCACGCGGCTGGGCCTGCTGCGCGCAAGCACCGCCAACAGCGCGATCGTGATGGAAACCATCGTGTTCCTGTTCGGCGGCATCCTCGGCACGCTGCATCATCTGTATTTCACCGGCACGCCGACTTTCGTCATCGCAATCGGTGCGATGTTCTCGGCGCTCGAAGTCGTGCCGCTGGCCATGATCGGGGTCGAGGCCTATCACAACTACCGCCGTTCCAGAGCCGCGCCCTGGGTGCAGGCCTACAAGTGGGCGATCATGTGCTTCATCGCCGTCGGCTTCTGGAACGTGGTCGGCGCGGGGCTGCTCGGCTTCTCCATCAATACTCCGATCGCGCTGTATTACATGCAGGGTCTCAACATGACCGCCGCGCACGGCCATGCCGCGCTGTTCGGCGTCTACGGCATGCTCGGCATCGGCCTGATGCTGTTCTGCCTGCGCGGCCTGAGCGAGCGCGCCGCCTGGGCCGACAATTTGCTGCGGCCGATGTTCTGGTGTCTCAACATCGGCCTGGCGATGATGGTGTTCATGTCGCTGGTGCCCTCGGGCATCTACCAGGCATGGGCCAGCGTCAGCCAGGGCATGTGGTTCGCGCGTTCGCCCGAAGTGATCCATTCGCCGTTCATGGAAACCTTGGTGTGGATGCGGGTGCCGGGCGACCTGGTGTTTGCGCTGGGCGCGCTGCTGCTGGCGCTGTTCGCGCTGCGCCTGTGGGCTGGCGGCCGGCGCCTGCGCGCCGTTGCCGCGCCTGAAGCCCTGCCGGCCGAGGCCTGAGCCGGGGCTGCAGATGAAGCGCAGCCAGGAATTGATCGAGCTGACGCGCGAGCATCACCACGCGCTGGTGCTCGCGCGCCGGGCCATTGTGGCGGCGCGCGAGGGATCCGCCGCGCGCGCGCTTGCGGCGGAGCTGACGCAGCTATTCGCGCACGAACTGGAGCCGCATTTCCTCATCGAGGAAGGCCGGTTGCTGCCGCCGCTGCGCGACGCGGGGGCGCATGCGCAGGCCGCACGCACCTTCGACGAGCACCGGCAGCTGCGCGCACTGGCGCAGGCCGCGGCCGCCGGTGATGCAGCAAGCCTGTCGTCCTTCGGCCTGCTGCTCGATGCGCACGTGCGCTTCGAGGAGCGCGAGCTGTTTCCGCTCGCCGAGGCCATCCTTCCGGTGAATGTGCTGGCTGAGGTCGCTGCCGGCGCCGTCGCCAAACCGAGGCAGCACCATTCAACCACCACAGGAGTCTGAACCATGGCCACCGCACCGCATCTGCACCTCCATCTTTCGCCCGACGCGATTTATCCGTTCGACGCCCGCGGCGTCGCCAAACGCTTTCGCCATGCCGCGATCTTCGGCGCGCTCGATGCCCTCAATCCCGGCGAGACCATGCGCTTCGTCAACGACCACGACCCGCTGCCCTTGCTGGATCAGCTCGCCTTGCGCTACGGCGAGGCGGTCACCATTCGCTATGTGCAGCGCGAGCCGGGGGCGATTGCGATCGATTTCGTAAAGAACTGAGGGCGCGCATGGGAGAAGACCGGCATAGCCATGCAATACCCCGCGTTCTTTGACCAGGTAAGGACTATCGTCCTTTACGATCCGCTGGCCGAGTTTCTCGGCGCCGCTACCGACGGCAGGATCGAGTACCGCTATCGTGACGCGGTCAAGCTTGCCGGCCACTCCTGCCCGACCGTCGCGGGCGCCTACCTGATGACCTTGAAGGCGCTCGATGCGCTCTATCCCGGGACCACGCCCGAGCGCGGCGCGGTGCGCGTGCGCGTGCGCGGGCAGATGGAGGCCGGGGTGACCGGCGTGATCGCGAACGTTGTTGCGCTCATCACCGGCGCCACCCAACAGAGCGGCTTCAAGGGCATAGCCGGACGATTCGACAGGCGCAACCTGCTGTTCTTCGACCATGACCTCGACATGGACCTGCAGTTCGAGCGCGTCGACACCGGCGCGTCGGTCGCCGTACTCTATCGTGCTGACCTCGTTCCAGCTTCAGCGCGGCTCAAGGCGCTGATTGGAAAACTTGGCACAACGGGTCTGGGTGCCGCGGAACAGCGCGAATTCGGCGACGAGTGGCAGGCCCGGGTCCGCCGAATCCTGATCGACGAGGCCGACAACCCCGCGCTGGTCGTCATTATGGCCACCAGCGCCAGCCAGCCGCGCGCCTGAGCTAGTCCGGGCGCAGGTCCTGCGCCGAGGCCGAAGACGCGGCTTGCGCGCGCTGTCGTCTGTCCGGGAAAGCGCGCACGGTGCGTGCCATCGTGCGCACGAGCCCGATGAATACGATCAGCCAGGCCAGCAGCGCGACATAAATGAAATATCGCGGAATCACGTAAAGAAACGGCAGATCCATCGCATGGGCGAGCTGGAAGGTGCAGGCGGTGTACATGCCCTGAGGGAACACCGCTCCCCAGTAGAGGGGGTCATAGGCAAACGGGAAGCGCTTGTACAGATGCCTCCAGACGACCAGGACTACGAGCATCGGAATCCACCAGGATCCGGTCGCCCAATAGAATACGGTGAAGCCCTTGAGGAACGGGACGAGCGACGCGAGAAAAGGTGCATCAGGCGAGTTGATGATCAGTAAAGAGCCGGCCAGCGTGGAGATAGCCATCGCGCCCATGTTGATCCAGTAGGGTGGCGCCAGATCGTCGGGCAGGAATCTGAAGAATGTGTAACGGTAGAAGATGAGCGAAATCATCCAAATGTAAAGCATGCCGCCCCACAACCACATCGACAGCGCAAGGAAGTTCAGTTCCAGCTTGAATGGTTGTTCCCAATGCGGCGCGATCAGGGCGCTCAGGACCGAAATCGACTGGGTCGCGACGACGGCGAGCAGCCAGGCGCCGCTGATGCCTTTCTCCAGCGGCGGTTTGTCCTCCTTGACCGTGAAGGCGGCGAAGATTGTGTAGGTGAATCCGATCCATAGCGCGAGCGCGAGCACCCAGAGGCCGATCGCCGCACTGTAGTTTTGCGTAATCAGCACGAACTGGCTGCCGAGAACGCTAGAGCCGGCGACGAAGGTGAAGAAACCCGGGCCGCGCTGATGATCCACCATGTCGCCGAAGAATCGATGCGGAAACAGCGTCATCCGCAACAGGTTCAGCAGCCACAGCACCAAGTAGGCGCCGACATTGAGGCAGAACAAGGCAAGCGCGATCCAGGCCATCCCGAGCAAATGGGCCGCGATGGATACGATGCCCGTCCCCATGACCATTCCGAAGTAGGCCGGAGACAAGCGTTCAATCGCTTCGCGCACGCCGATAAGCAGGGACAAATATCCCGACCTGCGCAGATCTTCGCAGCGCCCGGAATCATGCATGATGGATTTTTGCAAGCACCGCCAAGCTGAGTCCGCTATGAGTCGAACCGGGCGATGCGCAGGCAGCCGCTCGCCCGAAATGCCTGGCAGCCAGGAACGGTTGTGCTGCGCCCATGGGTCATGTCCAGCGGAGGCTCCCTTCGATATGGCTTTCCACCTGCGGCGCGCGGACGCTCGCGGCCGGGCGGTCTCGATGCTGTTTCTTTATATCATATTATGATATGTTTATTCTGGATCCGGGCGGACGGAACAGTTCAAACACCTGAAGCTCATGGAAATGCAACCATTCACCAAAACCATTGAAATGGAAGTCCTGCGCTATCGTCCGGAACAGGATAGCGAACCATTCGTTCAGGGTTACACAGTGCCCTATGCGGAGGACTGGTCGGTGCTGCAGGGACTGCAGTACATAAAGGACGATCTCGACGGCACGCTCAGCTTCCGCTGGTCGTGCCGGATGGCGATTTGCGGCAGTTGCGGGATGATGATCAATGGCGTGCCCAAGCTGGCATGCAAAACCTTTCTGCGCAATTACGACCCCGGAAAAGTGCGCATCGGGCCGCTGCAGCATTTTCCCATCGAGCGCGACCTGATAGTCGGAATCGAGGCCTACGTGAAGCGGCTCGAGGGGGTCAAGCCTTACCTCATTCCCAAGGAGCCGCGCCGGCTCGAGCAAGGGGAGTATCTGCAGACGCCGCAGCAACTGGATCGGTACAGCCAGTTCAGCGCCTGCATCAATTGCATGCTTTGCTACACGGCCTGCCCGCAGTACGGGATGAATCCAAATTTCATCGGTTCCGGACACATGGCCCTGGTGCATCGCTACAACGCCGATGCGCGCGACGGCGGGCGCGACGAGCGCATGCAGTCGGTGAACGAGGAGGATGGGGTGTGGGGCTGCACCGCCATCGGCTATTGCTCCGAGGTCTGTCCCAAACAGGTCGACCCGGCCAACGCGATCAATATGTACAAGATCGAGAGCACGAAGGACTATTTCCTCGGATACATTGCGCCGCGCGGAGCAAACAAGTGACCAAGCGGAGCGCGCCTTGAGCGTATTGCCGCCCGCCGCGCCCGTGGTCGAACTCGGCGCGAGCGAGCTCCCGGCATTTTGCCCCAACCCGTCGATGCCGCTATGGGCGTCGCATCCGCGCGTCTTCCTGGATGTCGTCAACGAAAGCGAAGCGATGTGTCCATACTGCGGGACGCGCTATCGCCTCAAGCGCGGCACCCACGTGCGGGCGCATGAGTTCGATACGCGCGAACTGCATCAAGACCGTCACCAGGAGTACGCCGTGCAATCAGCCACGGAGACTCGGACGCCCGACCCGCCCGCCCGGACTAGCGCATCACCGGAGCTGGCCCTGGACGCACTCGGCAACACGACGCTGGAGCAGATGACGCGCTGGCTGAGGGGCGGTCGATGAAATTCGATCTTCCCGGGAATTGATGCCGCATGGCCGATGGCGATGCACGGGTCGGCGAAATACGACGGGCGCGCAGCGCCGAGGCATTGCGCATTGCATTGCTGCTGCAACGCGACGGATTCGCCGCGACCTCGACCTGGGTGCGGCGTACTCTTGCGATTTATCGCCGCGCCGTGCTGGATCGGCGGCATTTCGCGCACACCGCCGAGTATCGCTTGCGGTTCGTCGCCTCGTGCCTGGAATTTCGCCGCTGGCTTGCTGAAAACGGCGGTTATGATAATCGGCCCGCGGCGCAGCGACCGAACGCCGATCAAGGATGACTTTCGCAACATCGTTGACGCGAGGCGGATTGATCCCGAGACCAGGGAGCCGGAATGGCTCGATCGAGCCGCTGGAAATACTGATTTCCGATGCGATACGCAAAGGCCTACGCGGGAATATCGACGCTGCGACGCCGCCGCCACAATTCTGTCCGGACGGGGTAAAGGCAGGGCGTGCCTGCGTCGAAGCCTGTGCACCATAGGTGCATTATGTGGAGCGGCTGTGTCAGGACGCGCAGCGCGCGCCGACCGGACAGGGCGGACATAACGCCGGCCACGCGCATTGGCTGGTACGCGGTCAGGCGTTCGGTTTGCCCGCGTGACCCACCGCCCAGACCGCCGCTTCCAGGCGCGAGCGGAAGCCGAGTTTTTTGAGCAGGTTCTTGACGTGCACCTTGACCGTGGCTTCGGTGATGTCGAGGTTGCGCGCAATCAGCTTGTTCGACAGCCCATGCGCCAGCCCGTCGAGGATTTCCTGCTCGCGCCGGGTCAGCGCGGCGCTGTCGCGCTGGCTTGCGCTGGCTTCTTCGCGGATGGCGCGCGCGAGCATGCCGTTCAGCCGTTCGCCGATGACGGTGCTGCCGTTGAGCGTCTGGTCGATCGCCGTGAGCAGGTCCTCGGGCTCCATGTCCTTGAGGAGGTAGCCGTCTGCGCCGCTGCGGATCGCCGCAACCAGATCGTCGGCGTTGTCCGACACCGTGAGTATCACGATGCGGCAGTCCAGGCCCGCGTCGCGGATCGCCTTGAGCGTCTCGATGCCGTTCATGCTTTTCATGTGCAGGTCGAGCAGGATCAGGTCCGGCTCCAGTTCCTTCGCCCTGGCTACGCCGATGTCGCCGCTGGACGCCTCGCCCACCAGCTGCAGATGCGGCGCCATCGCGATCAGCTGCGACACCCCTTTGCGGAACAGCGGGTGATCGTCGATGATCAGGATGCGGTTGCCTTCGCTCATCGCGGCTGCGCTCCTATCCGGGAATCGCGACGCCGGCCGCCGCTTCGGCGACGCGGAACGGCCCGCGCGGCGCGAATTCGAGCTCCACGCTGGTGCCGCCGGCGGCGCGCCGCTCCAGCTTCAGCGTGCCGCCCAGCGTCGCGGCGCGGTCGCGCATGATCGCCAGGCCGTAGTGATGCATCGGCGACTGCGCTTCGCGGATGCCGATGCCGTCGTCATTCACGGACACGCGGATGCGGCCCTGCTCGATCACGAGGCGCACCTCGGCGCTGCGTGCCTGCGCATGGTGCTCGACGTTGGCCAGCGCCTCGCGCACCACCTGCAGCACATGGATCTGCTCGCTCGAGTCGAGCTCGTGTCCGAGCAGCCGGTCGTGCAGCCGGATCTGGATGCCGGCGCGCTGCGAGAATTCGCGCACCGTGTCCTGCATCGCTTCGGACAGGCCGCGCCCGTCGATGCGCAGGCGGAAGGTGGTGAGCAGCTCGCGCAGCTGGCGGTAGGCATTGTTGATGCCGAGCTTCAACTCTTCCACCACTTCCGCGGCCTGGTCGCGCGCCCCGCTCGCGCCGAGCTGCTGCTTCAGGCGCGTGACCTGGATTTTCAGATAGGTGAGCGACTGCGCCAGCGAATCGTGCAGCTCGCGCGCGATTACCGAGCGCTCTTCCAGCAGCGCGATGCCGCGGCGCTCGTCGCTGCGCTTGGCGGCGGCGAAGGCCGCGCCGATATGGTGGCCGATCGACTCCAGCAGCTTCAGCTTCCAGCCTTCCAGCTCCACGCCCTCGGGCAATTGCAGCAGCATCACGCCGTAGGGCTTCCCGCCCTCCGACAGCGGCACCGACAGCATGCGCTGGGCGCCGCTGCCGACGATGCGCACGCCGGCATCGCCCGCGCCGGCGCCGAAGCACTCATAGCAGCGCTCCTGCTGGCACCATGATTTCGCCTGCTCGCTGCCCGCATGCAGGGCGACCGGAAAGCCGCGCGCGTCGTTTTCCTCGCGCGCGCAGATCGCGCCCGCCTTGAGCCCGATCACCTGCTCGATGTCGTGCATCACCGCGTCGAGCGTGGCCTGGGTCAGGGGATTTTCCGCCAGCGTGCGCGTGGTGTTGTAGAGCACCTCGAGCGAAACATTGGTGCGCGCAAGCTGCTCGGTCTTTTCCTGCACGCGCGCCTCCAGGTTGGCGTAGCTGCGCGACAGATCCTCGACCATATAGTTGAACGACTGCCCCAGCTGTCCGAGCTCGTCCTCGCCGACGTGCTGCGCGCGCACCGCGAAGTCGCCGACGCGCACGCGGCGCGCACACTGCAGCAGGTCGCCGAGGGGGACGATGACCTGCGCGTGCATGAGGTAGAGCGCGACGAACATCACCACCACGATCGCGAACAGCGCCGCGCCCTGGATCAGGCGCAGCGCCTGGATGCGCTGCTCCAGGTCGTGCTCGAGCAGGTACACCAGCCGGTCGATATCGAGCACGTAGGCGGCCATGCGCGCGACGAAAGCATCGCGCGCCGGCGCGCCCTCGCGCGCGGCGCGCTCGATAGCGGGCTTGAGCGTGCTCGACCAGCTGGCCGCGACGCGATCGTAGGCGCGGCGCGTCGGGTCGGCGCTATTGGAAGGAATGCCGCCGGCGAGCTGCGTGCTGTCGAGGCGCGATTCGAATTCCGCCACGGCGCGGCGCAGCTCGGCCGGAGGATGCCCGCCGTCGCCGGCGCGCATCACTTGCACCGTGATCCAGTAGGACTGCATTCTCAGGCTGCCGGCGATATTGATGGCGGCCGCCTTGCCGGTGGAGAGCTCCGCGATTATGGTGGCGCTGATGGTCGCAGCGAGCGCGAGCAGCACGATGGCGCCGAGCGCGATGCCCAGCCTCACTACCAGCGACTCGGCGAAAAAGCGGCGATCCATCTTCATGATTGTCTGCTCCTGACGCGGCCGGCGCTGCCGGCCGCGGCTTATTTGGCGTTACTCCCATTTTGCACTGTTGCCGTTGCCGGCGCCACCGCGCATCGGGGTAATCGCCCGCAAACCCAGCACTGGCGCGCTTTTCCGGCCGTCTGCGCATGGGTGCTGCCCTACCCACTAGTGAGTAGAAGCGCGTCGGCGTGCGCCGGCGCGGCCTATTCCATCGCCTTGCGCGCGCGCCTAGACTGCGCCTCAACTTGACGCGAGAGCCTGGGCCGGAACTGCGCCGGGAGCGGATCGACGGATTCAAAGCGCGACATCAATCTTAGGGGGCAGTCAACATGTCGGACATCAAGAAGTGGGACGTGGAGGACGCGGCGTTCTGGGAGTCCACCGGCAAAGGCATCGCAAACCGGAATTTGTGGATATCCATACCCAGCCTGTTGTGCGGCTTCGCCGTGTGGATACTGTGGAGCATGGTGACGGTGCAGATGCTGAACGCGGGGTTCCCGTTCAAGCCGGCGGAGCTGTTCACGCTCTCGGCGATTTCCGGTCTGGCCGGCGCGACACTGCGCATTCCGAGCAGCTTTTTCATCCGCATCGCCGGCGGCCGCAACACCATCGTGTTCACCACCGCGCTGCTGATGATTCCGGCGCTGTTCACCGGAATCGCGCTGCAGGACAAGAGCACGCCGCTGTGGGTGTACCAGATCCTCGCCTTCCTGTGCGGTTTCGGCGGCGGCAACTTCGCTTCGTCGATGTCCAACATCAGCTTCTTTTTTCCCAAGCGCATGCAGGGGCTTGCGCTGGGGCTGAACGCGGGACTCGGCAATGCCGGCGTGACCACGATGCAGATCGTGGTGCCGTTGGTGATGACCTTTTCCCTGTTCGGCGCGATCGGCGGCGACGGCATCCCGCTGGTGCAGGCATCGGGCAGCCTGTTCGGCAAAACCCCGGTTGGGGCGCTCACCTATATCCAGAATGCCGGCTTCGTCTGGCTGCTGCTGCTGGTTCCGCTCGCGTTCATCGGCTGGTTCGGCATGAACAATATCCTGACTGAGGAAGTCTCGCCGCATATCGGGTCGCCGCTTGCCGCGATGGCGAAAATCACCGGCATGCTCATGATCGGCTTCGTCACCTCGGCCGCCGGCCTGTACCTGCTGCTGCCGGCGCCGGCCGGCGTCGGCGCGCCCGGCTGGGCGAAATGGTTCATCCTCGCCGGCATCATTGCCGCTACGGTGTTCCTGATGAAACTCATTCCGGGAGACATCAAGCCGAACCTGCAGCGCCAGTTCAAGATCTTCGGCAATAAGCACACCTGGATCATGAGCATCATCTACACCATGACTTTCGGCAGCTTCATCGGCTATTCCGCCGGCTTCGCCCTGGCGATCAAGGTGATCTTCGGATTCACCCACACCATCGGCGCAGACGGCAAGATGATCAACGCGCTCAATCCGAACGGGCCCTCGGCCTTGATGTATGCCTGGATGGGGCCGTTCATCGGCGCCTTGATCCGGCCGGTCGGCGGCTGGATCGCCGACAAGGTTGGCGGCGCCAAGGTGACCCAGATTGTTTCGATCGTGATGGTCGCTGCGGCACTGGGAGTGGCCTATTACATGAAAGCGGCCTATCAGTCGGCCACGCCCGAACAGTTCTTCATGCCGTTCTTCATTCTGTTTCTCGTACTGTTTGCGGCTTCGGGCATAGGCAACGGTTCCACTTTCCGTACCATCGCGATCGTGTTCCCGAAAGAGCAGGCGGGCCCCGTACTGGGCTGGACCTCCGCGGTGGCGGCTTACGGCGCATTCATCATCCCGCAGGTTTTCGGCGAGCAGATCAACGCGGCCACGCCGGAGAATGCGCTGTTCGGCTTCGCCATCTTCTACGCCGTATGCCTGGCGCTGAACTGGTGGTACTACCTGGGTCCGAAGGCGGAATTCGACAATCCGTGATGCGCCCAGAACGGAATCCGAGTGGACATCGAGCAACTTGAGCCGGCGCGCTTTCGACTGAAACCGAGAGGCAGGCACAATGGCAAGCCAGGTACTGACACACTGGAATGCGGAGGACGCGGCATTCTGGGAGCGCGAGGGGCGCGCGATCGCCAGCCGCAATCTGCTGATCTCGATTCCGGCATTGATGCTCGCCTTCGCGGTGTGGATGGTGTGGAGCGCAGTGGTGGTGAACCTGCCGAATATCGGCTTCAGGCTGAATACCCGCGAGCTGTTCTGGCTCGCGGCGCTGCCCGGATTGTGCGGCGCCACGCTGCGAATCTTTTTTGCTTTCATGGTGCCGATCTTCGGCGGCCGGCGCTGGACCGCGATCTCCACCGCCTTGCTGCTGCTGCCCGCCGTCGGCATGGGACTCGCGGTCAGGGACCCCGGCACCAGTTTTTCGACTCTGGTCGTATTGTCCCTGCTGTGCGGGCTGGGCGGAGGCAATTTCGCCTCGAGCATGGCGAACATCAACTACTTCTTCCCCACGACGCAGAAAGGCATCGCGCTCGGCCTGAACGCGGGTCTGGGCAACCTGGGCGTATCACTGGTCCAGTTTGCGGTGCCGGCGGTGGTCGCGGTCGGAATGTTCGGCGCACTCGGGGGCGAAGCGCAGACCTGGACGCGCGGGGACGAGGTGCGGCAGCTGTGGCTGCAGAACGCGGGCTTCATCTGGGTGCCGTTCATTCTGCTGTGCGCGCTGGCCGCCTGGTTCGGCATGAACGATCTGGCGCCGGTTGCCGGCTCGTTCACCCGGCAGACGGCGATTTTCAAGCGCAAACACACCTGGGTCATGTCCTGGCTTTACCTTGGCACATTTGGCTCCTTCATCGGATTCTCGGCCGGATTTCCGCTGCTGCTGCAGAGCCAGTTTCCCCAGGCGAACGCGCTGTCCTACGCCTGGCTCGGGCCGCTCGTGGCCGCGCTGGTCCGCCCGCTCGGCGGCTGGCTTGCGGACAAACTGGGCGGCGCCCGCGTGACGCTGTGGTCCTTCATCGCCATGGCGGCCGGGGTGCTGGGCGTGCTTGGCTTCCTGCCGCAGGGCGGGCAGGGCGGCAGCTACTACGGATTTCTCGCGACATTCATGTTGCTGTTTGCGAGTTCGGGCATCGGCAGCGGCTCGACATTTCGCATGATCCCGGTGATCTTCATGAACCAGCACCTGCGCCACCCGGGCGGCAACTTCGATGCCGAGGGGCGTTCCATCATGGTAGCCAACCAGGAGTCCGCGGCGGCGCTCGGCTTCGCGTCGGCCATAGGCGCCTACGGCGGTTTTGTCATCCCGATCAGCTACGGCGTGTCGCTGTCGGTGAGCGGCGCGGCAGTTGCCGCGCTGGCAATGTTTCTGGTGTTTTACCTCAGCTGCATCGCGACCACGTGGTGGTACTACGCGCGGCGCGGCGCGCCGATGCCGTGCTGAGGCACGCGGCAAGCATGTTTCTCAGTATGTATCCACGCAAGGGAAGGAAACGCACATGAGCCATTTTCTTGATCGTCTCAGCTATTTTGCGCAGGCGCGGGAACCCTATGCCGAAGGCCACGGCAGGATGACGCGGGAGGACCGCGGCTGGGAGGAGGGTTATCGCCAGCGCTGGCAGCACGACAAGATCGTGCGCTCCACGCACGGGGTCAACTGCACCGGCTCGTGCAGCTGGAAGATCTATGTCAAGGGCGGCATCGTCACCTGGGAGACGCAGCAGACGGACTATCCGCGCACGCGTGCCGACCTGCCCAATCACGAGCCGCGCGGCTGCTCGCGCGGCGCCTCCTATTCCTGGTACATGTACAGCGCCAATCGCGTGAAATATCCGATGATCCGCGGCCGGCTGCTGCGCGCCTGGCGCGAGGCGCGCAAGCAGCTCGGGCCGGTCGAGGCCTGGGCCTCGATCGTCGAATCGCCGCAGGCATCGAAAGACTACAAGTCGCGCCGCGGCCTGGGCGGCTTCGTGCGCGCCAGCTGGGACGAGGCGAACGAGATCGTCGCCGCGGCCAATGTCTACACCATCAAGAAGCACGGCCCGGACCGCGTGGTCGGCTTCTCGCCGATCCCGGCGATGTCGATGGTGTCCTACGCCGCCGGCAGCCGTTATCTGTCGCTGATCGGCGGCGTGTGCATGAGTTTCTACGACTGGTATTGCGATCTGCCGCCGGCGAGTCCGCAGACCTGGGGCGAGCAGACCGACGTGCCCGAATCGGCCGACTGGTACAACTCGACCTTCATCATGGCCTGGGGCTCGAACGTGCCGCAGACGCGCACGCCGGACGCGCACTTCTTTACCGAGGTGCGCTACAAGGGCGCGAAAATCGTCTCCATCACGCCGGACTACGCCGAGGTGTCCAAGCTCGGCGATCTGTGGCTGCACCCCAAGCAGGGCACCGACGCGGCGCTGGCGATGGCCATGGGCCACGTGATCCTGAAGGAATATCACCTGGAAAAGCCCTCGGCCTATTTCCAGGACTATGCGCGCCGCTATACCGACCTGCCCATGCTGGTGAAACTGGTGAAGCGCGACGGCCGCTATGTGCCGGACCGGTTCGTGCGCGCGACCGATTTCTCCGACAAGCTCGCGCAGGCGAACAACCCGGAGTGGAAGACGGTGGCCCTGGACGAGCACTCGGGCAAGGTGGTGGTGCCCAACGGCTCGATCGGTTTCCGCTGGGGCCAGAGCGACGGCAAATGGAATCTGGAGGAGAAGGAGGCGGGGGGAGCGGAAGCGAAGTTGTGCCTGTCGCTGCTCGACCGGCGCGACGAGGCCGCGCCGGTCGCGTTCCCGTATTTCGGCGGCGTCGTCACCGAGCACTTCACCCACAACGCGCAGGGCAAAGACGTGCTGCTGCGCAACGTTCCGGTGAAGAAACTGCAGCTTGCGGAAGGCGAGTGCCTGGTGGCGAGCGTGTTCGACCTGCTCGTCGCCAACTACGGCATCGACCGCGGCCTGGGCGGGGACAACGTCGCCTCCGCCTACGCGCAGAACGTGCCCTACACGCCGGCGTGGCAGCAGTCCATCACCGGCGTGAAGGCGGAAGACGTGATCTCGGTCGCGCGCCAGTTCGCCGACAACGCCGACAAGACGCGCGGCAAGTCGATGGTGATCATCGGCGCGGGCATGAACCACTGGTACCACTGCGACATGAATTACCGCGGCATCATGAACATGCTGATGATGTGCGGCTGCGTCGGCGTCTCCGGCGGCGGCTGGGCGCACTACGTGGGGCAGGAGAAGCTGCGGCCGCAGACCGGCTGGACCGCGCTCGCCTTCGCGCTCGACTGGCACCGTCCGCCGCGGCAGCAGAATTCGACCTCCTTCTTCTACGCGCATACCGACCAGTGGCGCTACGAAAAGCTCGAGGTCAAGGAGATCCTGTCGCCGCTGGCCGACCCGAAGGAGTACAGCGGCTCGCTCATCGACTTCAATGTGCGCGCCGAGCGCATGGGCTGGCTGCCCTCGGCGCCGCAGCTGCAGACCAATCCGATCAAGGTGGTGAAAGACGCGCAGGCCGCCGGCATGGACCCCAGGGACTATGCGGTCAAGGCGCTCAAGGACGGCTCGCTGCGCCTCGCCTGCGAGGATCCGGACAATCCGGCCAATTTCCCGCGCAATCTGTTCGTCTGGCGCTCCAATCTGCTCGGCTCCTCGGGCAAGGGGCATGAATATTTCCTGAAGCACCTGCTCGGCACCACGCACGGCGTGCAGGGCAAGGAGCTCGGTGCGCTGGGCGGGACGAAACCCGAGGAGGTCGTCTGGCGCAACGAGGCACCCGAGGGCAAGCTCGACCTGCTGGTGACGCTCGACTTCCGCATGTCGACCACCTGCCTGTACTCGGACATCGTGCTGCCCACCGCCACCTGGTACGAGAAGAACGACCTCAACACCTCCGACATGCACCCCTTCATCCACCCGCTGTCGGCGGCAACCGACCCGGCCTGGGAGGCGCGCAACGACTGGGAGATCTACAAGGGCTTTGCGAAGAAGTTCTCCGAGGTCTGCGTCGGCCACCTGGGCGTGGAAAAGGAACTGGTGCTGACGCCGCTGATGCACGACACGCCGGGCGAACTCGCACAGGCGCTGGACATCAAGGAATGGAAGAAAGGCCAGTGCGAGCTGGTGCCCGGGAAGACCGCGCCGACGATGACCGTGATCGAGCGCGATTACCCCAACACCTACAAGAAATTCACCGCCCTCGGACCACTCATGGGCAAGGTCGGCAACGGCGGCAAGGGCATCGCCTGGAATACCGAGCACGAGGTGAAGCAGCTCGGTGACCTCAACTACGCCGTCACCGACGAAGGCATCAGCAAGGGCATGCCGAAAATAGAGACCGACATCGACGCGTCCGAGGTGATTCTGATGCTGGCGCCGGAGACCAACGGCGAGGTCGCGGTGAAAGCCTGGGAAGCGCTGTCGAAGATCACCGGCCGCGAGCATGCCCACCTCGCGCATGCGAAAGAGGACGAGAAACTGCGCTTCCGCGACCTGCAGGCGCAGCCGCGCAAGATCATCTCCAGCCCGACCTGGAGCGGCATCGAGTCGGAGAAGGTCAGCTACAACGCCGGCTGGACCAATGTCAACGAGCTGATTCCGTGGCGCACGCTGACCGGCCGCCAGCAGTTCTACCAGGACCACAAGTGGATGCTGGATTTCGGCGAGAGCCTGTGCCTGTATCGCCCGCCGGTCGATCTCAAGACCACGCGCGCCATGCACGGCAAAAGGAGCAATGGCAATCCCGAGCTGATGCTGAACTTCATCACGCCGCACCAGAAATGGGGCATTCACTCGACCTACACCGACAACCTGCTGATGCTGACATTGTCGCGCGGCGGGCCCATCGTGTGGCTGTCCGAGGACGATGCGCGATCCGCCGGCATCGTCGACAACGACTGGATCGAGCTGTTCAACGTGAACGGCGCAATTTCCGCGCGCGCGGTGGTGAGCCAGCGGGTCCTGCCCGGCATGTGCCTGATGTACCACGCGCAGGAGAAGATCATCAACACCCCGGGATCGGAAATCACCGGCACGCGCGGCGGCATCCACAACTCGGTGACGCGCATCGTCACCAAACCGACGCACATGATCGGCGGCTACGCGCAGCTGTCCTACGGCTTCAACTACTACGGCACGATAGGCACCAACCGCGACGAGTTCGTGGTGGTGCGCAAGATGAAGAAAGTCGACTGGCTGGACGAACCGGCAACACCCGAACTCGCGGAAGGAGTGAAGTCATGAAGGTACGCGCCCAAATCGGCATGGTGCTCAATCTCGACAAATGCATCGGCTGCCACACTTGTTCCGTCACCTGCAAGAACGTCTGGACCAACCGCGAGGGCATGGAATACGCGTGGTTCAACAACGTCGAGACCAAGCCCGGCATCGGCTATCCGAAGCAGTGGGAAGACCAGGAGAAGTGGAACGGCGGCTGGGTGCGCAAGGGCAACGGCAAGATCCAGCCCAAGCAGGGCGGCAAGCTCGAAGTCCTGCTGAAGATCTTCGCCAATCCCAACCTGCCGCAGATCGACGACTACTACGAGCCCTTCACCTACGACTACCAGCACCTGCACAACGCCCCGGAAACGAAGGCGCCGCCGACCGCGCGCCCGCGCTCGCTGCTGACCGGCGAGCGCATGGAAAAAATCGAATGGGGCCCGAACTGGGAGGAAATCCTCGGCGGCGAGTTCGCCAAGCGTTCGGTCGATTCCAATTTCGACGACATGCAGAAGGAAATGTACGGGCAGTTCGAAAACACCTTCATGATGTACCTGCCGCGCCTGTGCGAACACTGCCTCAATCCGACCTGCGTGGCCTCGTGTCCCTCGGGCTCGATCTACAAGCGCGAGGAAGACGGCATCGTGCTCATCGACCAGGACAAATGCCGCGGCTGGCGCATGTGCGTCTCAGGCTGCCCGTACAAGAAGATCTACTACAACTGGTCCACGGGCAAGGCGGAGAAATGCATTTTCTGCTATCCGCGCATCGAGTCCGGGCAGCCGACGGTGTGCTCCGAGACCTGCGTCGGGCGCATCCGCTACCTCGGGGTCATGCTCTACGACGCCGACCGGATTCTGGAGGCGGCGAGCGTGCAGAACGAGAAGGACCTGTACCAGGCGCAGCTCGGCATATTCCTCGATCCGCACGCGGCCGAGGTGCAGGCGCAGGCGCGCGCGGACGGCGTGCCCGAGGCGTGGATACAGGCGGCGCAGGCCTCGCCCGTATACAAGATGGCGATGGAGTGGAAGGTGGCGCTGCCGCTGCACCCGGAATACCGCACGCTGCCGATGGTGTGGTACGTGCCGCCGCTGTCGCCGATCAGCGCGGCGGCCAACGCCGGCCAGCTCGGCGCCTTCGGGCAGCTGCCCGACGTGCGCAGCCTGCGCATTCCGGTGCAGTATCTGGCCAACCTGCTGACCGCGGGCGACGAGGCGCCGGTGATAGCCGCGCTGGAGCGCATGCTCGCCATGCGCGCCTACATGCGCGACCGGCATGTGGAACAGCGCGAGAACGAGGCCGTGCTCAGGCAGGTCGGGCTCAGCAAGGCGGAAGTCGAGGACATGTATCGCTACATGGCGATCGCCAACTACGAGGACCGCTTCGTCATCCCGACCACGCACCGCGAATATGCGGAAAACGCCTACGACCTGCGCGGCGGCTGCGGCTTTTCCTTCGGCAACGGCTGCTCCGATGGCCAGTCCGAGGCGAGCCTGTTCGGCGGCAAAAAGCGCAAGACCATTCCGATCAAGGCCCTGTCCTGAGATGAATACGTGGACACGCTGCATAAATTGTCATTCCGAGCGAAGCGAGGAATCTGCTTTGCGCCGGAGCCCAACAGCAGATTCCTCGGCCTTCGCCCCGAAGGAAGTCCCCTTGGGGGACGGCCTCGGAATGACAGAAAAGGGGGGATTGAAATGAAAACACTCAAACTGCTGGCGGTGCTGCTCAGCTACCCGTCGCAAGACCTTGTGGACGCGCTGCCCGAGATTGCGCAAAGGCTCAATGCGGAAGCAGCGCTGCGCCGCGCGACGCAGGACGCGCTTGCGGGCTTGCTGGCGGAACTCCGGCGCGAAGACCTGCTCGACCTGCAGGAGCGCTACGTGGCGCAGTTCGATGCCGGCCGCGCGACCTCGCTGCACCTGTTCGAACACGTGCACGGCGACTCGCGCGACCGCGGCCAGGCGATGGTGGACCTCAACGCCCTGTACCTGCGCTCGGGCTACGTATTGGCGGTGAACGAGCTGCCCGATTACCTGCCGGCCGTGCTGGAGTATCTCGCCAGCCGTCCGGCGGCGGAGGTGCACGAGCTGCTCGAAGACTGCGCGCATATCCTGCGCGCCGTGGGCGAGCGCCTGCTCGCGGGCGGCAGTCCCTATGCCGCCGTGTTCGCCGCGGTGCTCGATCTGCACGGCGCGGCGCCGCTGGCCGCGCCCGGCCACGCGCTGAAAGCGCAGGCCGAACAGTCGCTGGACGAGGATTGGGACGAGACTCCGGTCGAGTTCGGCCCGGCGTCCGGTGCAAACGCGGCGACGGCGCACGGTGCACAACAATCGCGGCCGCAATTCATCCGCTTCGTCCCCAAGAACCCCTGAATCCGGAGCTAAGCATGGACATCAAGAGCTATCTGAACCAGTTCCTGTTCGGCTACTACCCGTATATCTGCCTCGGCGTATTTTTTCTGGGCAGCCTGATCCGCTTCGATCGCGAGCAGTACACCTGGAAGAGCGACTCGTCCCAGCTGTTGCGCCATGGGCAGCTGCGCTGGGGATCGAATCTGTTTCACATCGGCATCCTTGGCATCTTTGCCGGCCATTTCACCGGTTTGCTGACGCCGGTACGCATCTGGCATGCGCTGGGCGTGCCGCTGGCTGACAAACAGATGACTGCGATTGTCGGCGGCGGCATTTTCGGCCTCATGACGGTCATCGGGCTGCTGATGCTCTTGAGCCGGCGGCTCGGCGATGCGCGCATCCGTTCCAACAGCCGGCCGATGGACATCGTCATCCTGGCCTTGCTGCTCGCCCAGGTGCTGCTCGGCCTGGCCGGCATCCCGTTGTCGATGCAGCACATGGACGGCTCGGAGATGGTCAAGTTCATGTGGTGGGCGCAGCGCATCTGGAGTTTCCGCAGCGGCGCGGTGGACTTGATTGCCGGCGTGTCCTGGATATTCAAGCTGCATATCGTGCTCGGGCTGACGATCTTCCTGGTGTTCCCGTTCACGCGCCTGGTGCACATCTGGAGCGGCTTCGCCTCGGTGTTCTACCTGCTGCGGCCGTATCAGCTGGTGCGCAGCCGCGGCGCGAATCGCTAGCTGCCTGCGGTACAACCATTGGAGCACGGGTCATGGCATTGACAGACAAGGGCAAGAGCTATTCGGTCCTGGCGATGAACACGCTGGCCTTCACGGTCAACTTCGCCATCTGGACCATGTTCTCGATCATCGGCATCCGCATCAAGCGGGAGCTCGGGCTGAGCGACACCGAGTTCGGCCTGCTGGTCGCGACGCCCATCCTGACCGGCTCGCTGGTGCGCCTGCCGCTGGGCGTGCTCACCGACCGCTACGGCGGCCGCATCGTCTATTTCATCCAGATGCTGCTGGTTGCGATCCCGACCTACGGCCTGGCGTTCGCGACCCAGTATTGGCAGTACCTGACCATAGGGCTGTTCGTCGGTCTCGCGGGCGGCTCGTTCGCGGTGGGCATCGCCTACACCTCGGCCTGGTTCCCGAAGGAGAAGCAGGGCACGGCGATGGGCATATTCGGCGCGGGCAACGCGGGCGCCGCGGTGACCAACCTGGTCGCGCCCCTGATCGTGGTGGCCTTCGGCTGGCGTGCCGTGCCGCAGGTCTATTCGATCGCGATGCTGATCATGGCGGCGGTCTTCTGGTTTTTCACCTATCCCGATCCGAAGCAGGCGGAACGCAAGCTGAAGAAGGAGCATCTGACGCTCGCGCAGCAGCTGGCGCCGCTGGCGGAGGCCCGGGTCTGGCGCTTCGGCCTCGCCTATTACTTCGTCTTCGGCGGATTCGTCGCGCTGGCGCTGTGGCTGCCGAAGTACTACATCGGCGAGTTCGGGCTCGACCTGAAGCACGCGGCCCTGATCACCATGATCTTCACCCTGCCTTCGGGCCTGATCCGCGCTCTCGGGGGATGGGTGTCCGACCGCTGGGGCGGCAACACCGTGACCTGGTGGGTGTTCTGGGTCTGCATCGTCTGCCTGTTCTTCCTGTCCTATCCGCCGACGACGCTCACGGTGCACGGCATCAAGGGGGACTTCAGTTTCAAGATCGGCCTGCACGTCACCCTGTTCACGATTCTGGTATTCATCGTCGGCGTGGCGCAGGGCATAGGCAAGGCGAGCGTCTATCGCAGCCTCGCAGATTACTACCCGAACAACATGGGCTCGGTCGGCGGCCTGGTCGGCGTCATCGGCGGCCTCGGCGGCTTCACCATGCCGATCATGTTCGGCATCGCCTCCGACGCCACCAACGTGCGCAGCAGCGCCTTCATGCTCATGTACGCGGTGCTCGGCGGGGTGATGATCTGGACCTGGGCTGCGGCGCGCAGCGAGCGCGAGGCGATCCTGGAGAAGGACGCCGGCCTGCGTAACCAGCTGGTCAAGGAGCATCTGCTCGAGGCGCGCGTCGGCGCCGGAAGCTGGCTGCACAACTGGCAACCCGAGGACGAGGCGTTCTGGCGCGCTGCGGGCCGGCGCATCGCCCTGCGCAACCTGCTGTTCTCGATGCCGCCGCTGTTCCTGTCCTTCGCCGTGTGGATGGTATGGAGCGTGGTGGTGATCGAGCTGCCGAAGGTCGGATTCAAGTTCAGCACCGGCGAATTGTTCTGGCTGGCCGCCTTGCCCGGCCTGTCCGGTTCTATCCTGCGCCTGGCGTATTCCTTCGTCGTGCCGATCTTCGGCGGCAGGAATTTCACCGTATTCAGCACGGTGAGCCTGCTGCTGCCGGCGCTGTGGATGGCGCTCGCTGTCCAGGATCCGAACACAAGCTACGTGGTGTTCGCGGCGATCGCGCTGCTCTGCGGCCTGGGCGGCGGCAATTTCTCTTCGAGCATGGCCAACATCAGCTTCTTCTTCCCGCAGCGCATGCAGGGCACGGCGCTGGGCTGGAACGCGGGCGCCGGAAACCTGGGCGTGGGCGTGATGCAGGCGGTGGTGCCGCTGAGCATCTACGGCGGCGCGCTTGCCGTGATGGGAGGGGGTCCGCAGAGCTACAACGATCCGGCCATCAGCCAGGTCTGGCTGCAGAACGCAGGCTATATCTGGGTGCCGTTCATCCTGCTGGCGGCGCTCGGCGCCTGGTTCGGCATGCACAATATCCGCGGCGCGCGCGCGACTTTCCGCGAGCAGGCCGTGATTTTCCGGCGCAAGCACGCCTGGATGCTCGGCTGGCTCTACGGCGGGACATTCGGCTCCTTCATCGGCTTCGCCGCCGCGTTGCCGACGCTGCTGGCAACGCAGTTTCCGGACTCGGGCCTGCTCAAGTACGCATTCGCCGGCCCGCTGATCGGCGCGCTGATACGGCCGCTGGGCGGCTGGCTTGCCGATCGCCTCGGCGGCGCGCGCGTCACGTTCTGGAACTTCGTGGTGATGTTCATCGCGTCGCTGGCGATCGCGAGATTCCTGCCGGGCGGATCGGACCCCGGGGCGGCGGTTTCGTTCTACGCGGCGTTCATGCTGCTGTTCCTGACCACCGGTATCGGCAACGGATCGGTGTTCCGCATGGTGCCGACCGTGTTCATGTCCCTGCACCAGCTCCTGGCAAAGGGGCAGGGGGACGAGGCGCTTGCGAAAGCCAAGCGCGAGGGCGAGATCGAGGCCTCGGTCGCGCTCGGTTTCACCGCCGCGATCGCCGCGTTCGGGCTGTTCTTCGTTCCGGTCGCGGTGGGCATATCGCTGCAGGCGAGCGGCAGCCCGCATGCCGCCTGGTACGTGTTCATCGCCTTCTATCTGAGCTGCGTGCTCGGCACCTGGTGGTGGTACCGGCGCAAGGATGCCGAGATACGCTGCGACTAGCGTGCGATTCGAGCCTGTCAGGCGACGCCGAGATATGCCTGGCGGATGTAGTCGTCGGCCGCGAGTGCGGCGCTGCTGCCTTCGCGTCCGACGCGCCCGTGCTCGAGCACATAGACGCGATCGGCGATGCGCAGCGCAGACTGCGCGTCCTGTTCAGCCATGAGGATGGCGGTACCGTTTTTCTGGATGCGCTTGATCGCACCGAAAATCTCCATTTTGAGCCGGTGCGCGATGCCGACTGAAGGTTCGTCGAGCAGCAGCAGCGCGGGTTTGCCCATCAGTGCGCGCCCGATTGCCACCATCTGCTGCTGGCCGCCCGAGAGCGTGCTCACCACCTGTGCCGCGCGTTCCCGCAGAATCGGAAACAGCTGATACACCTGCACCAGGTCGGCTTCGATTGCCGCAGGTTCACGGCGCAGATAGGCGCCCAGCATGAGATTCTTGAGCACGGTGAGTTCGGGAAACAGCCGCCGTCCCTCCGGGCAATGGCAGATGCCTTTGCCGACCACCGCATGCGTCGGGTAGCGTTGCAGCGACTCGCCGCGCAACTCCAGCAAGCCGGTCGAAGGCTGGGAGCGCGAAATGGCCTTGAGCAAGGTGGATTTGCCGGCACCGTTGGGACCGAGTACCGCCACGAACTCGCCTTCGGCCACGCAGAGCGAAACGTTTTCAAGCGCCATCGCTTTGCCGTAGGAAACCGACAGTTCGCGCACCTCAAGCAGCATAGGCTTGCTCCCCGGCCTGTTCGTCGCCGCGTCCGATATAGGCTTCGATTACGGCGGGGTGGCGCACGATTTCTTCGGGCGAACCCTCTGCGATCACCTCGCCGAAATCGAGCGCGATCACCCGTCCGACCAGGCGCATGAATTCGTGCAGCTTGTGTTCGATCAACAGGACCGTGAGTCCCTGTTCAGCGTGGACGCTGCGAATCAGCGCCGACAGGTCGCTGATCTCGCCGCTGCCCAGGCCGGCGAAGGGCTCGTCGAGCAGGAGCAGTGCCGGTTTCGCCGCGAGCGCGCGCGCGATCTCCAGCCGGCGCTGGTCACCGTATGAAAGCGTCTCGACCGGCACCTGTTCCTTGCCGCCCAATCCGACCTGTCGCAGCAGCGCGTACGCGTGCGCATGCAGACCGGCGCGGTCGCGGCTGTGCGCGCCCAGCCCGCCGACAATCACGTTCTCGAATACGCTCATGCCGACGAATGGGCGGCACAGCTGGAAAGTGCGCGAAATGCCCAGGCCGGCGATGCGGTAGGGCGCGCGGCCGCGCAGGCTGCGGCCTTTGAACAGGACGCTGCCGCTGTCCGCGGGAATGAAGCCGGTGAGCAGATTGTAGAGTGTGGTCTTGCCCGCGCCATTGGGTCCGAGGATGCCGACGATTTCGCCGGCCGCGACGGAAAATGTGACGTTGCGCACCGCGTGCAGGCCGCCGAAGTGCTTGTTGAGCCCCGACACTTCGAGCAAGGCGTTCACTCCTTTCTACTGAGCCTGGACCGCACGCGCCGCCAGGTCGGTGCAATCAGCCCGTTCGGCAGGAAAAACAGGATCAGGATCAGGGTGCAGCTGTAGATCATCAGGCGCCATTCGCCAAAATTGCGCAACAATTCGGTAAGCAGCACCAGCAGGATCGCGCCGCCGACCGGCCCATAGATGCTCGCCATGCCGCCGACGTAGACCATGGTGATGATGGTGATCGAAGTGACGACGGCGAACAATTGCGGGCTGACCTGAAGCTGGTAATGCGCATACATTGCGCCGCCGGCGCCGGCGAACGCGGCGCTGATCATCAGCGACGCGATCTTGTAGTAGGTCACATTGATACCAGCGGCTTGGCAGGTTGCCTCGTCGCCGCGCACCGCCCGCAGAATAAGTCCCCAGTGCGAGTGCGCCAGCGCAAGCAGCAGCGCGGTCACTGCCACCAGCGTGGCCAGAGCAAAGTAGTAGAAGCCGAGCTGCGAACGAATCAGCGGCTCGATGCCGTTGATGCCTTCCTCGCCGCCGGTCTGCTCCCAGAAGATCAGCATCAGCCGTTGCATGATGACGGCGCCCGAGAGCATTGCCAGCGCGAAATAGGGGCCTCTGAGCCGCAGCGTCGGCAGTCCGATAATGAGCGCGAACACCATGGCCACAAGCATCGACGCGGGCAGGCTCCACCACCCGCTGAGGCCGAATTGGGTATTGAGGAAGCCCGCAGTGTAGGCGCCAACGCCGATGAACAGGCTGTGGCCGAAATTTTCGCGCCCAGTAAGGCCGGACATGAAATCCCAGCTTACCGCCCAGATGCCGTAGATCACGCTGACGGTGAGTACGCCAATCAAGTAATTGCCGCCGAACACCAGCGGCAGCGCTGCCATGAACACGAGGAATCCGAGTGCGCCGGTGAGATCGATGTGTTTGCCGAACATGGATGAATCAGAACGCTGCGCGCTTGCCGAACATGCCAGCGGGCCGGAACACCAGCATCAACAGCGTCGCCAGCACCGATACGATCTCGGTCCATGAGGTCGAGATGGTGTACCCGACGATGGTCTCGGCGTATCCCAGCATCAGTGCCGCAAGTATGCTCCCCGGAATCGAGCCGAGCCCGCCTACGATCACGATTGCGAACGCCTTGACAATGGGCAGCAGCCACATGGTCGGCTGCACCGTCAGAAACGGCCCGGCCAGCACTCCGGCCGCGGCGGCAAGGGCCGCGGACAAGCCCATAACGATCGAGAATATGCGGTCGCTCGGAATGCCCATGTAGCTGGCGGCCTCGGGGTCCTGCGAGATTGCCAGGATCGCGGACCCGAGCCGGGTGCGCTGAATGAAAAGCCAGAGCAGGGCGATCAGGACGACAGCAGCGCCCAGCGCCAATAGCCGCTGGCCGCCGACATCGACGCCGCCGATGGTGAATTTCGTGCTGACGAACTCCGGGACGTTGCGGTACTCGGAGCCGAAAGTAAGGAACAGCGCTTGCTCGACCACCAGCGCCACGGCGAGGGTAATCATCAGCACCGCGAGCTGGGAGCGCCGTAGCGGCCGCACCAATACCTTTTCGACAAATACGCCGAACAGCGCTACCAGCGCGATTGCGAACAGTGCCGACGGAAACAGCGGCAACTTGAAATGGGAGGTGAAGTAATAGGCACCGTACGCGCCGAGCGCATAAAACGAGCCGTGCGCGAGATTGAGAATACGGGCCACGCCGAATATCAGCGTGAAGCCGACGGCGAGCATCGCGTAAATCGCGCTGCTCACAGCGCCGTGGATCAGGATTTCGAGCAAAGCGCCCCCGTCAGCCCATTCAGGATCCGCAGTGCGGCCATAGCCGGCGGCACCGCGGATTACCCGAACCAGGGAATGCCTATTTCTTGATCCAGGAAGGGTAGACGAACTCGGCGGTGCGCATGGTCTTGGGATACACCACTTCGCGATCGCATTTGTCGCGCCACTGAGCAAAGATCAGCGCCGGTCCCTTGTAAGTCGCCGTGCCTGGTTTCACGTCATGCGTTGCATCGAACTGGATTACGCCGGGAATGCCGACGTAGTTTGTCTTTTCCAGCTCCTTGATCACTGCGTCAGCATTGGTGGTCTTGGCCCGCTCCACCGCTTGCGCGTAGATATAGACTGCGTCATTGGCTCCAAACGCGGTGTACACCGGCTGGCGCTGGGTGCGTTTCACGAATTCGTCCCAGAACGGAATGGTCTTGGGCGTGAGCGGTGCACGCGTGGCGAAGTTAACCGCCAGTTCGCCCACCGACTTGCCCCCGATGCGCTGGCAGAAATCGCCGTCCATGCTCTTTACGTCGATACCGCCATACGGGATGGGAAAGCGGGCGTCGTACCATTGCTTGGCGAAAATGTCGCTCGATGCGTGCGAAAGGATTACGACCATGTACTGCGCACCCGAATCCTTGACCTTGGCGAACAGCGGCGAGAAGTCCGAAGTCTGTGCATCGAACATTTCGGTTACTCGGACGTCCGCACCTGCTGCGGTGGCGCCTTTCTTCAGCAACGGCACCAGATCCTGCACCCATTTGGCGTTTTCGCCGACAATGGCAACCTTGCTAATGCCGAGTTCACCCTTGATGAAATGCGAGATGAAATCGGTGAGCTGGCCAGCCTGAATCGCGGAGTTGAGCGGACCAACCCGGAAGATATACTTGTAGTTGTCGTAATCCTGCTTCACCTTGGTGGTAATCGAGGGGGAGGCCGCACCGACGCCAAGGTAGATGGTCTTGGCGGCGGAAATGTGCGGCTCCTGCGCCAAGGTAACGCCGCTGGTATAGCCGCCGATCAGCACATCAACTTTGTCGTCGGCAGTGAGTTTCTTGATGGCACTGATGCCGGTTTCAGGATTTTCGGTCTCGTCTGCCACGACCATTTCGAGTTTTCGCCCGAGCACGCCGCCCTTGGCGTTGAGATCGTCGATCGCCATCTTGATCGCATCCTGCGTATCGCGTCCGACCTGAAGCTGCATCGACGTGGGTACGCCGATCCGGATCGGTTTCGTTTGCGCGGCGGCTGGCGCGGCGGCCAATGCGGCCGCAACGCACGCTGCAGGAAAAAGAATGCTTAAACGCTTCATAAATCCTCCTTTTTGGCCTTTGTGCCCGGGTCCCAACCATCTTGCCGTCCTGCGGCTCGTCTTCGCGGGCTTACCCCAAAAATCCGGCGGGCGAGCACAGGCTTCGAATGGACGCCAATTTAGCACGAATTCACGTTATCTGGACCAGATCGTCGCTTGGACTCAGTCAGGAATTTCAACCACGCGCTGCGCCCGCAGCGCGCTGATGCGCTCGGCGTCGTAGCCGAGTTCGCGCAGCACCTGCTGCGTATGTTCTCCGACGCGATAGGGCGCCGGGCCGCCCGGTGCGACGGGGCCGTGGTCGACATGGAAGGGCAGGGCCGTCACGCGGATGCGGCCGCGGCCCTGATGCGGAATCTCCGGAAACGCGGAGCGCGCGGCGAGCTGCGGATGTTCGATGACTTCTTCCGGCGAAAGCATGGGCACGGCCGGAATGCGCGCCGCGGAGAGCGTCTTCACCGCCTGATCGACGCTGTCGAAGCCTTCGAGCCATCCGTGCAGGATCTTGAGCAGGTCATGCCAGTTGGCGCGCCGCGCCATCGGCGTCGAAAAGCGCGGGTCGGTCGCGAGCTCGGGGTGGCCGATCAGCGCCGTCAGCCGCGCCCACAGGTGCGGCGCGCCGGAGCTCTGCATCGCCAGGTAGCGCCCGCCTATGGCCTGCACCACCATGCCGATGCGCGGTTCGCGCTGCACCTTGCCGCCGTTGAGTATCGAGCCATAGGTGATGTCGTCGGCCGCGATCAGGCATTCGAGCATGGACACGTCCAGATAGGCGCCGCGGCCGTTGCGGCCGCGGCGCACCAGCGCCGCGCAGATCGCGCCGAAGGCGTGCGCGCCGGCGAGCACGTCCGCCGCCTGCAGATAGGCCACGCGCGGCTGCGGTTCGCTGCCCCGGTCCAGATCCATCATGCCGGAGATGGCGTTGATCAGGTGCGCATACGCCTGCATCGAAGCGAGCGGTCCGGTCTGGCCGAAGCCCGATATCGAGCAGTAGACGAGATCCGGGCGCAGCGCGCGCAGCGACGCATCGTCCAGGCCGTAGCGCGCCATCACGCCGGGGGAGAAGTTTTCCACGACGACGTCGGCGCGGCGCACCAGGTCGAGCACGATTTCGCGCGCCTGCGCATGGGCGAGGTCGATGGCGATGCTCTGCTTGCCCGCGTTCAAGCGCGCGAAATAGCTGCTCTGATCGGTGCGCGCCGGATCGAGCTGCAGTACGGTGTGGCGGATCTCGTCGCCTTCGCCGGGGCGCTCGATCTTGATGACGCGCGCGCCCAGGTCCGCCAGCATGCGCGTCCCGTATGGTCCGGCGAGCACGCGGGTGAAATCGACGACATTGATTCCGGAGAGCAGGGGCTCGTCGGGGCCGGCGGCTGAGGATGGAATCATGAGAGAAGCGCGCGATTGCCGCGCGTTGAACGTTGAGGCCGCACAGCTTACCGCATTGGCGGGGCGTGGCGCCAGCCGCCCGCGCGGCTCGCACGCGCCGCGGGTAGAATCCGCTGCATGAAACCTTATTCAATCCTGTTCTGCTGCACCGGCAATATCTGCCGTTCGCCCACGGCGGAAGGCGTGTTCACGAAAAAAGTCGCGGATGCGGGTCTGAACGGCCGCATCCGCGTGGATTCGGCCGGCACCCATGGATACCATGTGGGCGAAGCCCCGGACCCGCGCGCGCAATCCGCCGCATCGGCGCGCGGCTACGATCTTTCCGGCTTGCGCGCGCGCCGCGTGGATCGGCGCGATTTCGAGCGCTTCGATCTGGTGCTGGCCATGGACTACGATAACCGCGAGTTTCTGGCGGGCCTGTGCCCGCCGTCCAACGGGCACAAGCTGAAGATGATGATGGAATATGCGCGCAAGCATACGGCGCGTGAAGTGCCGGATCCCTACAACGGTGGAGCGGACGCGTTCGAACGCGTGCTGGAAATGCTGGAAGATGCCAGCGAGGGTTTGCTCCAGGCGATCCGGGACAGGAAAAGCGAAGGGCGCTGAGCCTGACGGCTCGGCGCCCTTCGGTGCGCGGCGGATGCCGGGGTTTTGGAGCTAGGCGTCCTTGCGCGTTTCGACGATCTGCAGCGGCCCGGTATCGGGCGGCGGCGCACGCCGCGGCCGCGGCCGCGGCGGCACGAACTGGGGTGCCGGCGCCGGCTCCTCCAGATGTACTTTGCTCGGATCGGTCTGCACCAGCACCAGGCCGCTTTCCTGCAGCGCTTTTTCCACGTCGATGACGGGCGCGGGCGGCGGCGCAATTGACTGGGCCACAGGGGCCGGTTCCTCGCGCTCGATTGCAGGCGAAACCGCTACGTGCTCGGGCGCAGGTGTCGCTTCGGCTGGCGCAGCGGAGGTAGATTGCACCATCGGCTCCGGCACGATGTTAGCTTCTTGCTGTGCAGGAGCATGCGTGGCGGCTGAATAGTCTTCCGCGACTTGCGCCGGCGCCGCTGCCGGCATTTCGGCCTGGACCTGGGTTTCCAGTTCAGTACGCTGCGCCTGGGCGGCGTGCTCGGCTTGCTCCGCGCGCACGCGCTCGGCCGGCTCCATGCGCTCGCCGCGATCGGGCCGGGCGCCGCGTTCGCCACGCTCTCCGCGCTCTCCACGATCGCCACGTCCACCACGTCCGCGCCGGCCGCGGCTACGGCCGCCTTCGCCGCCTTCAGGCCGCGGCTCGCCTTGCGGCCGGGCTTCGGCACCCGGCGCGATTTCGGACTGCAGTTGCGGGCGCTCGGCACGCGGCTCGCGCGGCGGACGCTCCGCGCGCGGCTCGCGCTGCTGGCGTTCACCACGATCGGGACGCTCACCGCGCTCCGGGCGTTCTGCGCGCTCGGGGCGCGCTTCGCGTTCGGGACGTTCACCGGTGCCGCGATCCGGGCGCGCTTCGCGCTGCTCCGGGCGGTTGACCTCGCCTTGCGCCGGCCTTCCATCGCGTCCGCCGCGCTCCTGGCGGTCGCGCCCGCCACGTCCGCCGCGCCCGCCACGGGCGCCGCGATCACCGCGATCGCCTCGATCACCGCGCTCGCCGCGCTCGCCGCGCTCGCGCTGCGGTTCGCGCCTGGGTTCGCGGCGTGAGGGCCGGATGCCGCTGGCAGCCTCGGCTTCGACCGGCGCAGGCTCTCCTTTGAGCCAGCCCATGATGCGCGAAATGATTCCCGGCTTGGCAGCAGCTTGCGCCTCCGGCGCCTCGGCTTTGGGCGTCGGCATCGGGGCGGGCGCGCCCGGGGTGATGCCTTGCACCGCGGCCTGCGGCCGCGCCGCCTTGGGCTCGGCGCCCGATTGCGGCTTGTCCTCTTCTTCGTCCGGCATCTTGACCATGTTGTAGCTGGCGGGCAGAGGCTCGGCCTGATTCAGATCGTCGTGGCGCAGCCGCGAGATCTGGTAATGCGGCGTTTCCAGGTGAATGTTCGGGATCAACACCACGTTGACCTTGAGCCGGGCCTCGACGCCATGGATGTCGGTGCGCTTCTCGTTCAGCAGGAAGGTCGCCACGTCCACCGGCACCTGTGCGTGCACGGCGGCGGTGTTTTCCTTCATCGCCTCTTCCTGAATGATGCGCAGGATATGCAGCGCGGCGGACTCGATGCCGCGGATATGGCCGATGCCGTTGCAGCGCGGGCAGGTGATGGTGCTGCCTTCGCCCAGGGACGGGCGCAGGCGCTGGCGCGACAGTTCCATCAGCCCGAAGCGCGAGATCTTGCCCATCTGCACGCGCGCCCGGTCGAAATGCAGCGATTCGCGCAGGCGGTTTTCCACTTCGCGCTGGTTGCGCTGCGATTCCATGTCGATGAAGTCGATGACAATCAGTCCGCCCAGGTCGCGCAGGCGCAGCTGGCGCGCGATTTCCTCGGCCGCCTCGAGGTTGGTGCGGAACGCGGTTTCCTCGATGTCGCTGCCGCGCGTGGAGCGCGCCGAGTTCACGTCGATCGCCACCAGCGCCTCGGTATGGTCGATGACCACGGCGCCGCCCGCGGGCAGGTTCACCTGGCGCGAGTAGGCGGTTTCGATCTGGTGCTCGATCTGGAAGCGCGAGAACAGCGGCACATCGTCGCGGTAGCGCTTCACCCGGCTGACGTTGTCCGGCATCACATGCGCCATGAATTGCTGCGCCTGCTCGAATATCGAGTCGGTGTCGATCAGGATCTCGCCGATTTCCGGATGGAAGTAGTCGCGGATGGCGCGGATCACCAGGCTGCCTTCCTGGTAGATCAGGAACGCGCCTTTCTGGCTGGTGGAAGCCTCTTCAATCGCCTTCCACAGCTGCAGCAGGTATTTCAGATCCCAGTCCAGTTCCTCCACCGAGCGGCCGATGCCGGCGGTGCGCGCGATCACGCTCATGCCCTGCGGCACCGGAAGCTGGTCCATGGTGTCGCGCAGCTCTTCGCGGTCCTCGCCCTCGACGCGGCGCGACACGCCGCCGCCGCGGGGGTTGTTCGGCATCAGCACCAGGTAGCGCCCGGCGAGGCTGATGAAGGTGGTGAGGGCGGCGCCCTTGTTGCCGCGCTCGTCCTTTTCCACCTGGACGATCAGTTCCTGGCCTTCCTTGATCGCATCCTGGATGCGCGCGCGGGCGACGTCGACGCCGGCCTTGAAATAGGCGCGCGCGACTTCCTTGAACGGAAGAAACCCGTGGCGGTCCGCGCCGTAGTCGATGAACGCAGCTTCGAGGCTGGGTTCGACGCGGGTGATAACGCCTTTGTAGATATTGCTCTTGCGTTGCTCTTTCGAGGCCGATTCAATGTCGAGGTCTATCAGTTTCTGGCCATCGACAATGGCGACACGGAGTTCTTCGGCCTGTGTCGCATTAAACAGCATGCGCTTCATTAGTGTTGCTCCCGCGCGCGCATCGGCAGGACAAATCTCGGGCAGGACAAACCTGGGCCTGGGTTTTGGTTCAGGTGCTTATCGATGCATTCCAGTCTGGATTAATAGAAGTGGAAGGGGAATCGGTCGGGTCTGTCGTACTGGTCTCCGCTACGCATACCGGAAACCGCAATCTGCCGCTGCTTGCAGCGCGCCAAATCAATTACACTCTCGCTACTTCCGGTGAGCGATATTAACCGCATTGCTCAGGGCTACGGCCTTCCGGGCCGCAAAACCGGGGACGTGTTCAGGTCTGTAATGTCATGTCGACGCAACAAACCCTGTCCCGCGACTGAGCCAGTGCGAACATTATAAGCAAAATGAAGGATTTAAGTAAAGTTTCCGTGAAGCAGGTGCATATCGGCCCCGAAACCTGCGGCCAGCGCGTCGACAATTTCCTGCTGCGCGAGTGCAAAGGCGTGCCCAAGAGCCATATTTACCGCATCCTCAGAAGCGGCGAGGTCAGGGTGAACAGCGGGCGCGTCGATGCGACCTACCGCCTGCAGGAAGGCGACCGGGTGCGCATTCCGCCCCTGCGCCTGGGCATCAAGACGGCAGCGCCGAAGCCGCCGAAAGCCGATCTGCCGCTGCTGTACGAGGACGAGGGGCTGATCGCCGCCAACAAGCCTGCCGGTCTGGCCGTGCATGGCGGCAGCGGCATCAGCCATGGCGTGATCGAGCAGCTGCGCGCCGCGCGTCCGCAGGCTAAATTCCTCGAATTGGTGCATCGCCTCGATCGCGACACCTCGGGCCTGCTGCTGCTGGCGAAAAAGCGTGCGGTGCTGACGGCGATGCACGAGGCGATGCGTGCGGGACAGGTGGACAAGCGCTACCTGGTGCTGGTGCAGGGGCGCTGGCCGGCAGGCAAGCAGCACGTCAAGCTCAAGCTGCAGCGCTATGTCACCGGGGCGGGCGAGCGCCGCGTCAGCGTCGATGACGCGGGGCGCGAGGCGCACACGGTATTCGAACTCGTGCGCGCCTGCGGCGCCTACAGCCTGCTGCAGGCGCAGCTGAAGACCGGGCGCACGCACCAGATCCGCGTGCACCTGGCCCATCTGGGTTTTCCCATCGTCGGCGACGACAAGTATGGGGATTTCGAACTCAACAAGCGCCTGGCCAAGCTGGGTTTGAAGCGCATGTTCCTGCACGCCTGGAAACTCGCATTCGTGCATCCGGCGAGCGGCGAGCCGCTCCGGCTGGAGGCGCCGCTGCCGCCCGAACTCGAGAATTTCATATTGCTGCTGCAAGCAGAGCGGCCGAAGGCCTAGTCCCGGCGCGCGCCGGCAGGGACTTGCATGTGACGGATGCAGCCCCATTTACACGGATGAATCATGCCAAGACGATTTGAGCTGCTGGTATTCGACTGGGACGGAACGCTTATGGACTCGGCGTCGGCCATCGTCGCCAGCATCCAGGAGAGCTGCCGTGACCTCGGCCTGCCGGTGCCGGAGCGCGAACGCGCTGCGCACGTAATCGGCCTGGGTTTGAAGGACGCCTTGTCCTACGCGGTGCCGGAGCTGCCGCCCGCGGACTACGGCAAGCTGGCGGAGCGCTATCGCCACCACTATCTGGCGCGCGACCCGGACATAGAATTGTTTCCGGGAATGCGCGAGATGCTGGCCGACTTGAAGGCGCGCGGGCACCTGCTCGCGGTGGCGACCGGCAAGAGCCGCGTCGGACTCAATCGCGTGCTCGAAGCCACGCAACTGGGGCAGTATTTCGACGCTTCGCGCTGCGCCGACGAAACCCATTCCAAGCCGCATCCGGCGATGCTGCAGGAGCTGATGGCCGAGTTGCTGATCGGCCCCGAATCAACGCTGATGATAGGCGACACCGCGCATGATCTGCAGATGGCGGTGAGTGCAGGTGTGTCGGCATTGGCGGTGAGCTACGGCGCGCATCCCCGCGACAGCCTCGCCGAACTCAATCCGCTCGCATGCATCGACGCGCCGCAGGATCTCGCGCCATGGTTGACAAGAAACGCCTGAGCGAACCCGAGCTTCGATTGAACACGCTGGACGAGCGCCGGCGCGCGCCCGGACCCGGCCGTGCCGGCGACGGCGCGCGCCCGCTCTGCGCCGGCGGCGACCTCGTCGATGGTGGTGACGGCATCCGCTTCGAGCTCGAACGCGCGGGCGAGACGGTGCCCGCCTTCGCCATCCGCCACGGCGGCCGCGTGCATGCCTACCTCAATCGCTGCGCGCATATCGCGATGGAACTCGACTGGAATCCGGGGAAGTTCTTCGATGCCGAAGGCGAGTATTTGATATGCTCCACGCACGGGGCGCTGTACGCGCCGGACAGCGGCGCGTGCCGCGGCGGGCCCTGTCGCGGTGCCGGCCTGACGCGCCTGCACGTGTTCGAAGCCGACGGCAAGGTCTACCTGAGCAAGGATTGAGTACATGGCGCAAGAGGATAAGAACTGGGAACGCGAAACGCTGGAAAAGCTGGCGTTTTCCGCGCTGAAGGAACAGACCAAGGCGCGCAGATGGGGCATCTTCTTCAAGCTCCTGACCGCGGTCTACGTCACCTATCTGCTGGTCATGCTGTTCGAGTGGCGCGGCGACGGCGACCTGACCGCCGGCGGCAAGCATACGGCCATGGTCGATATCCAGGGGGTGATCGATGCCAAAAGCGACGCCAGCGCGGAGAAGATCACCGAAGCGCTGCAAAGCGCGTTCAAGGACAAGGATACGCAGGGCGTGATCCTGCGCATCAACTCGCCGGGCGGCAGTCCGGTGCAGGCCGGCATCATCAACGACGAGGTGCGCCGGCTGCGCGGCATCTATCCCAATACGCCGCTGTACGTGGTGGTGGAGGACGTGTGCGCATCGGGGGGCTATTTCGTCGCCGTTGCGGCAGACAAGATCTATGTCAACAAGGCAAGCCTGGTCGGATCGATCGGCGTGCTCATGGACGGCTTCGGCTTCACCGGCAGCATGGAAAAACTGGGGGTGGAGCGACGCCTGTTGACCGCGGGCGAGAACAAGGGGTTCATGGATCCGTTCTCCCCGGTCGACGCGAAGCAGAAAGCGTACGCGCTGGGCATGCTCGACGACATACATCAGCAGTTCATCACCGTGGTGAAACAGGGCCGCGGCAAGCGCCTGAAAGACGACCCCGAGTTGTTCAGCGGCCTGGTCTGGACCGGGAAACGGGCGGTGGAACTCGGTTTGGCCGACGGCTATGGCAGCGTCGAGTCGGTGGCGCGCGACGTGGTCAAGGCGGAAAACATCGTCGACTACACGGAAAAGTCCAATCCTTTCGAGCGCATCGCCAAGCGCGTAGGCGTAGCCGCCGCGCAGACGTTTGCCAATTTTGCGCTGCGCGAGAGCATGCGGCTGCGCTAGGCGCCTGTTTCAAAGCGAGGGGGGACGCCCCGAAGGTCTCGATCCCACTCGACGGGAAAGTCCCCTTGGGGGACGCCCCGAAGGTCTCGATCCCGCTCTACTGGAAAGTTCCCTTGGGGGATCTCCGCTCGTGCTCCCCAAGTTCGGATCAGGCCGCCAGCAGCAGGAACAGCGACGGCCGGCGATCGAGTTGCGGCGGATGCCGCTTCCACTGCGCCGTCGTGAGCGTGCGTATGTCTTCGCCGGCCAGGCTGATGTCGGTGGCGATGCACAGCAGCGTATCAGCGGCGCAATGTTCGAGTATGCCCTGCAGCAGCTTACTGTTGCGGTAGGGCGTCTCGATGAAAATCTGCGTCTGGTTCAGGCGGCGCGACTGTTGTTCCAGCGCACGCAGCGCTTTCCCCCTTTCGGCATCCGCCACCGGCAGGTAGCCATGAAACGCGAAGCGCTGGCCGTTCAGTCCGGAAGCCATGAGCGCGAGCAGGATGGAGGACGGGCCGACCAGCGGCACCACGCGGATGGCGTGCCGCTGCGCGTACAGCACCAGCCTCGCGCCGGGGTCGGCGATGCCGGGGCAGCCGGCTTCGGACATTACGCCCAGGTCATGTCCGGCATGCAGCGGCGCGGCCAGGCTGGCAATGGCCGCCTCCGGCGTATTCACGTCGAGGCTGGCAATGTGCAATTCCTGCAGCGGCTTCGCCATCCCGATCTGCTTCAAATAAGCGCGCGCCGTCTTGGCATTCTCGACCGCGAAGTATTCGAGCGCGCGCACGCGCTGCTGCACCGCCTGCGGAATCACTGCCGACAGCGCGCTTTCGCCCAGCGTGGTCGGAACAAGATAGAGTGTGCCGGTCGCCATGGTCGCGGCGCCGCCTACAGGACGCTCAAGCCCTGCGCCGCCAGCATTTCGGTAAGGGCAATCAGCGGCAGCCCGATGAGGGCGTTGGGATCGGCGCCGCGCATTTCAGCGATCAGCGCGATGCCCAGGCCTTCGCAACGGGCGCTGCCGGCGCAGTCGTAGGGTTGCTCGCGCTCCAGATAGCGTTCGATCTGGGCGTCGCTGTAATCGCGAAAACGCACGCTAAACGGGACGACGCGCGTCTGCGCGCTGCCGCTGGCGGCGTCGAACAGGCACAGGGCGGTGTGGAACACCACTTCCTTGCCGCGCATTGCGCGCAGCTGGCGCAGCGCGTTGGCGTGATTTCCGGGCTTGCCCAGTGGCATGTCCTCCAGTACCGCGACCTGATCCGAGCCGATGATCAGCGCCCGGGGAAAGCGCGGCGCGACTGCGCGCGCCTTGGCTTCGGCCAGGCGCCGCGCGGTATCGGGCGGCGCCTCCAGCCCCAATGCGGTCTCGTCCACGTGGGGCGCGGCGACTTCGAATGCGAGCCCAAGCCGGGCGAGCAGTTCGCGCCGGTACTTGGAGGTCGATGCAAGAACCAGTTGGCGTGCGGCGGTCATGACGGTGCGCATTTAACCATGTATTAGGGGGCGAGTCGCAGGAATGCAGCCTAGCGGCAGCGCTCGGCGATCTGCGCCTCCAGCCGGGCTACGCTGGCCTGGCGTTCGCCGTCGCTCTGGTACACGCGCGCACCGTTTTCGTCGAGGCGATAGATCCCCCGCGCCGTCTTCATTTGCGCAAGCTGGTCGCGCGCGTCCGTGCATGCGCGCCGCTTCGCCGCCTGTTGCTGCTCGCGCAGCGTCTGCGCCTGCTCGGCTTCGATCCGGCGTTTGCGGAATTCGCGCTCCTTTTCATTCCAGTCGGGTTGCGCCGCCTTGTCCGGAGCCGGACCTGGATTGGCCAGGCGCTGGCCGATTTCCTCCGCTTTGCGGCCTTGCGGCGGGCGCTCGCCGTAGTGGGTGGTCCCTTTTTCGTCCACCCACTTATATACCTGCGCCGTGGCCGGAGCGAGGCAGGCACACAGCAGACAAAACATCAGCAAGGTGTTGAAAATTTTGTTTTTCCTTTGACACTGGAGGTCAAAAATAATATCATGCGCGCCTATGTTGCAAGCGGCGGCCATAGACGGCCTGGCGTTCGCCCGCACTGCGGGAGTGCTGAAGGGGCGGCTGGGCCTGGAATCGATGCCGCGGCTGGTGCAATCCGGCTGTTTGGGCGCGGTCCTGGATTTCGTCCTGGGCGGCGAAATCAACGAACGCGGCAGGCCCGGGCTCAGGTTGGCCCTAGCCGGCAGCGTGCGCCTGCAGTGCCAGCGCTGTCTAGGTGAAGTTGAGTTGCCGCTGCGGCTGGAGGTGCAGCTGGAGCTTGCAACCGACGAAGCCGGGATCCTGGCCGCCGAGGACGACATCGACCGCGTGCTGGCCGGGCCCGACATGAGCGTCGCGGCGTTGGTGGAGGAAGAGGTTATTCTGGCTTTGCCCATGGCACCAAAGCATGAGCGCTGCCGGGCAGCAGCCGGCGCGGACACGGGCGCCGGAACCTCGGCTTTCCAGGCCCTCGCGGCGCTGAAGAAGTCGAATAGGTGAGGAGCCGTTTCGCATAAGCCGGAACGACTTCCGCAGTGAGCTAGCTTGAGGGGACCCGTCCCCTCATTTTCTAACAGGTTTTAAGGAGTATCGACATGGCAGTCCAGCAGAACAAGAAGTCCCCCTCGAAGCGCGGCATGCATCGGGCGCACGACTTCCTGACCAATCCCCCGCTGGCAGTGGAACCGACCACCGGCGAAGTGCATCTGCGCCACCATATCAGCCCGAGCGGCTATTACCGTGGCAAGAAAATCGTCAAGTCCAAAGGCGACTAAGCTGACCCGGTGCAGCGCGAACGGGTAGTGCGCCTGTTCGCCCGGCGGCATGCCGGATTGATTGTCGCCCTGACTGCCGCGAACAATTAAATGGATACGACGGTAGCCATCGATTGCATGGGGGGCGACCACGGCCCGGGCGTGACTGTCCCCGCAGCGCTGAATTTCCTCAAGCACCACCCCAACAGCAAGCTCATCCTGGTTGGGATGCAACAGGCGATCGAAGCGCAGCTGCATGCGCAGCACGCGGCGCCCGGCCCGCAACTGCGCCTGCATCACGCAAGCCAGGCGGTGGGCATGGACGAAGCGCCGGCGCTGGCGCTGCGCGGAAAGAAAGACTCATCCATGCGCGTAGCCATCGATCTGGTGAAGAACGGCGAAGCGCATGCCTGCGTCAGCGCCGGCAACACCGGTGCGCTCATGGCGATATCGCGCTTCGTGCTCAAGACCCTGCCCGGCATCGACCGTCCCGCGATCGCAGGTATCATGCCCACGATGAAGGGCGAGGTGTACATGCTGGACCTCGGCGCCAACGTAAACTGCACGCCGGAGCAACTGCTGCAGTTTGCCATCATGGGCGCGATGCTGGTGTCGGCGATGCAGCACGTAGAACGCCCCAGCGTCGGCCTGCTCAATATCGGCGAGGAGGAAATCAAGGGCAATGAGATGGTAAAGCAGACGGCGGAACTGCTGCGCGCGAGCGGCCTCAATTTCTACGGCAATGTCGAAGGCGACGATATATTCAAGGGCACCACGGACGTGGTGGTATGCGACGGCTTCGTCGGCAATGTCGCGCTCAAGACGGCGGAGGGTCTGGCCAAGATGCTGCGCACCTTCCTTACCGACGAATTCAAGCGCAATTGGTTTACATATTTGTGCGGCGCAGTGGCCATCCCCGTGCTTTCCGCGTTCAAGCGGCGGGTGGACCCGGCGCGCTACAACGGCGCCAGCCTGCTCGGTCTGAAAGGCATAGTCGTCAAAAGCCACGGCTCGGCCGACAGTTTCGGCTTCGAAAATGCGATCGAGCGCGCGTTCGACGAAGTGCGGGAAGGCGTGATCGAACGCATTTCGCAGCGCCTGGCGGCAGCGGGGCAAACCAAGGTGGATGCGGCGTGATCTATTCAAGGATTACCGGCAGCGGCAGCTATCTGCCTGCCAATGTGGTCAGCAACGACGACCTGGCAAAGCGCATGGATACCTCCGACGAGTGGATCCGTTCGCGCACGGGTATCCGTCAGAGGCATATCGCCGCGGCCGACGAAACCTCGAGCAGCCTCGCGTTCGAGGCGAGCAAGGCTGCGCTCGCCAGCGCCGGCATCGGCGCGCAGGACGTCGATCTCATCATCGTTGCCACCTCGACGCCGGATTACATTTTTCCGAGCACGGCCTGCCTGCTGCAGGCGAAACTCGGCATCAAGGGCTGCGCCGCGTTCGACATGCAGGCGGTGTGCAGCGGCTTCGTCTATGCGCTGGCCACCGCCGATCTGTACATCCGCTCGGGCCAGAGCCGCTGCGCGCTGGTGGTCGGCGCAGAGGTGTTTTCGCACATACTCGACTGGAACGACCGCGGCACCTGCGTGCTGTTCGGCGACGGCGCCGGCGCGGTGGTCCTGCAGGCGGGCGACAAGCCCGGAATCATGTCGAGCGCCTTGCACGCCGACGGCAGCCACGCCGGCATTCTGTCGGTGCCGGGCAGCGTATGCGGCGGAAAGGCGACCGGCGACCCGTTCCTGCGCATGGACGGCCCGGCGGTATTCAAATTCGCGGTGCGGGTACTGGACGAGGTGGCGCGCGAGACCCTGGCAAAATGCGGGCAGCAGGTCGGGGATGTCGACTGGCTGATTCCGCACCAGGCCAATTTGCGCATCCTGGAATCGACCGCCAAACGGCTCGGCCTGCCGCTCGAAAAGCTGATCGTCACCGTGGACCGGCACGGTAACACTTCGGCCGCGTCGGTGCCGCTGGCGCTGGATCTGGCGATACGCGACGGGCGCATCAAATCCGGAGACAAGGTCATGCTGCAGGGCGTCGGCGGGGGCTTTACCTGGGGCGCGGTGCTGGTGCAGATGTAGCGCACGCGACATTTACTGACTTGGACAGCTGAGAAATGAAACTTGCAATGGTCTTTCCCGGGCAGGGGTCACAGTCGGTAGGCATGATGCAGGCCTACGGCGATATCGCGGCGGTGCGCGACGTACTGGCCGAGGCCGCGGACGCGCTGGGCCAGGATCTGGGCAAGCTCATGGCCGAAGGCCCGGCCGAGCAGCTGAACCAGACCGTCAATACCCAGCCGGTGATGCTCGCCGCGGGCTATGCCGCGTATCGCGCCTGGATCAGCCTCGGCGGCGCCGCGCCTGCATTGGTGGCCGGGCACAGCCTGGGCGAATACACCGCATTGGTGGCCGCAGGGGTGCTGCGCTTTCGCGATGCGCTGCCGCTGGTGCGTTTCCGCGCGCAGGCGATGCAGGAAGCCGTGCCGCAGGGACAGGGCGCGATGGCCGCAATCCTCGGGCTGGAGGAAGACGCCGTGCGCGCGGCCTGCGCCGAATCGGCACAGGGCGAAGTGGTGCAGGCAGTGAATTTCAACTCGCCCGGCCAGGTGGTCATCGCCGGGCACGCGGCAGCGGTGAAGCGCGCCTGCGACGCGTGCAAGGCCAAGGGCGCCAAGCGTGCGCTGCCGCTGCCGGTGAGCGCGCCTTTCCATTCGGCGCTGATGCAGCCGGCCGCGGAACGCCTGCGGGAATACATGAACGGCGTCAGCTTCAGCGCGCCGCGCATACCGGTGATCAACAATGTCGACGTGGCGAGTTACGACGATCCCGCGCGCATCAAGGATGCGCTGGTGCGCCAGGCCTTCAATCCCGTGCGCTGGGTTGAAACCATTCAGGCCTTCGCGGCGCAGGGCGTCACGCATGTGGCCGAGTGCGGCCCGGGCAAGGTGCTTGCCGGCATGAGCAAGCGCATCGACGGCAGGCTCGAGTCGATGGCGCTGGCGGACAAGGCGAGCATCGAACTGGGCAGCGGCATGTCGAAAGGAGGGTGATGATGCTGCAAGGACAGGTAGCATTGGTAAGCGGCGCCACGCGCGGCATAGGCAAGGCGATCGCGCTGGGTCTGGGGGCACAGGGTGCGAAGGTGATCGGCACCTCGACGTCCGCGGCCGGCGCCCGGTCCATCAGCGACTATCTCGCCGCCGGCGGGGCCGGCGGTAAAGGGGCGGTCCTCGATGTCAACGACGGCGCCGCGGTCGACGTCCTGGTGGCGGAAATCGAGAAGGAATTCGGCGCGGTCAGCATCCTGGTCAACAATGCGGGCATCACCAAGGACAATCTGGCGATGCGCATGAAGGAGACCGAGTGGGATGCAGTGATCGACACCGATCTAAAGTCTGTATTCCGGCTGTCGCGCGCCGTGCTGCGCGGGATGATGAAGGCGCGCGCGGGCCGCATCATCAACATCACCTCGGTGGTGGGCAGTTCGGGCAATCCCGGGCAGATCAATTACGCCGCGGCCAAGGCGGGCATCGCGGGCATGTCGCGCGCGCTGGCGCAGGAGATCGCCAGCCGCAACATCACCGTCAATTGCATTGCGCCGGGGTTCATCGACACCGACATGACGCGCGCGCTGAACGAGCAGCAGCGCGCGGCGATACTGGACCGGATTCCGCTGGCGCGCCTGGGCACCGCCGAGGAGGTCGCGGCTGCGGTCGCGTTTCTCGCTTCGCCGCAGGCAGGCTACATCACGGGGACGACGCTGCACGTCAACGGCGGCATGTACATGGCATAGGGCACGCTAACATTCAAACGCCGGCCGCCTAATTTTGGTAAAATGCGCGGCTGTTTCCGAAGCAAAAAACGAGGGAAGGAGAATTACATGGAAAATGTCGAACAACGTGTGAAAAAGATCGTCGCCGAGCAGCTTGGGGTAAACGAGGCGGAAATAAAAAACGAGTCGTCCTTCATCGATGACCTGGGCGCCGATTCGCTGGACACGGTGGAACTGGTCATGGCTTTGGAAGAAGAATTCGAGACCGAAATTCCGGACGAAGACGCCGAGAAGATAACCACGGTGCAGCAGGCTATCGACTACGTAAACAGCCACGCCAAGAAAGCCTGATCCCTAGCGCCCAGCGCGCCCATTTGCCGGAGGATTTTTTGTCCCGCCGCAGAGTCGTCGTAACCGGGTTGGGCATCATTTCCCCGGTTGGCAATACCGTAGCCGAGGCCTGGGCCGGCATCCTCGCCGGCCGCTCCGGCATCGCACGCATCAGCCGCTTCGATGCTTCGCGCCTGTCCTGTCAGATCGCCGGGGAGGTGAAAGACTTCGATCTCGGTCAATATCTGGAGCGCAAGGAAGCGCGCCATATGGACACGTTCATCCATTACGGCATGGCGGCGGGCATCCAGGCAATCCGTGACTGCGGCATCGAGGTCACTGCGGAAAACGCCGAACGCATCGGCGTAAACATCGGTTCCGGTATCGGCGGCCTGCAGATCATCGAGCACACGCAACGCGAACTGCTCGCCGGCGGGCCGCGCAAGATCTCGCCGTTTTTCATCCCGAGCTCCATTATCAACATGATCTCGGGGAACCTGTCGATCAAGCACGGCATGAAAGGCCCGAACCTCGCCATGGTGACCGCCTGCACCACGGCAACGCACTGCATCGGCGAGTCCGGGCGCCTGATCGAATACGGCGACTGCGACGTGATGGTCGCCGGGGGCGCCGAGTCGTGTGTAACGGAACTCGCCATGGGCGGTTTTGCCCAGGCGCGCGCGCTGTCGACCCGCAATGACGATCCGGCCACGGCGAGCAGGCCTTGGGACCGCGATCGCGACGGCTTCGTGCTGGGCGAAGGCGCAGGGGTGCTGGTGCTGGAAGAATATGAGCATGCCAAGGCGCGCGGCGCCAGGATTTACGCTGAGCTTCCCGGCTACGGCATGAGCGGCGACGCGTATCACATGACTGCGCCGCGCGAAGACGGCGAGGGGGCGGCGCGTTGCATGGATGCCGCGCTGCGCAATGCGCGCCTGAACGCCGATCAGGTCGATTACATCAACGCCCATGGCACCTCTACGCCGCTGGGCGACCTGGCCGAGACCACTGCGGTCAAGCGCAGCCTGGGGGCGCACGCGAAGAAAGTTGCGGTGAGTTCCACCAAATCCATGACCGGGCACCTGCTGGGCGCGGCGGGCGGCGTGGAGGCGGTGTTCTCGGCGCTGGCCGTGTTCCACCAGGTGGCGCCGCCTACGACCAATATGTTCAACCAGGATCCGCAATGTGACCTGGACTATGTGCCGAACACGGCGCGCCAGATGAAGATCGGGGTCGCGCTGTCGAATTCCTTCGGTTTCGGCGGAACCAACGGTACCCTGGTATTCACCCGGGTTTGACCCAGGCCCTAAGCGTCTCCCTGCAACCGTCCCGCATTCTCGCCCTGGCCCTGACCGCCATGGCGGGGGCGGCACTCGCCTGCGCCTGGATCAGCGTACCGATAGCGGCATTTCTGCCGATTGCAGCGGGCGTCACCTTCGCTTGGGCATGGCATGGTGCGCAGGCGCTGCTACTGCGCGATTCAGCCGTACGCTTGCTGGAGCTCGACGCGAAAGGCGGTGTACGCTGCCAGGACGGACTGGGTAACTGGCAGGAGGCGCGGATATTGCCCGGCAGCTACACATCGCGCTGGCTGGTGGTGCTTGTGCTGGGCGCGGGCGGGCGCCGCCGTTCGCTGGTGCTGTTGCCGGACTCGGCGGCGCCTGACGAGCTGCGCCGGCTGCGCGTGTGGCTGCGCTGGCGCCTCGGCCCGCAGTGAACTAATTGCGGGCTAGGCAGTCACAGCGTGATGGTTCTACAAGCGGGAGGCATGGATTGAAATTCCCCGGTAGCAGTGCGACGCCGATCGAAATGCTTGAACTGGACTTCGTCCCCGGGGGGGCATTCCCGCGAACGCCCGTACACTTGGGGTATACTCTCGCAAGCTTGGGCGCGAATAAGGAAAATGAGCCTCGAAGCTCCGGGGAAGGGCGGCGCATGAGTGAGCGCGACATTGACCAACAACTGGTCGAGCGTGCGCAACAGGGCGACAAACACGCATTCGACCTGCTGGTCAGCAAATATCAGCGCAAACTCGGGCGCCTGCTATCGCGATTCATTCGCGATGCGGGCGAGGTCGAGGATGTCACGCAGGAAGCGTTCATCAAGGCCTACCGCGCTTTACCCTCCTTCCGCGGTGACAGCGCTTTCTATACCTGGCTCTATCGAATCGGAATCAATACCGCCAAGAACTACCTGGCGGCTATCGGCCGGCGTGCCCCGACCACGACCAACTACGATTTGGAAGAGGCGGAAGCGTTCGACGACGGCGACCAGCTGCGCGACCTGAATACGCCGGAGAATCTGCTGATGAGCAAGCAGATTGCCCAAACCGTGAACCAAAGCATGGATCAGCTGCCTGAGGAACTGAAGGCGGCGATATTGCTGCGCGAGATTGAAGGCATGAGCTACGAGGATATCGCGAAGATCATGGACTGCCCGATCGGGACCGTGCGTTCGCGCATTTTCCGCGCGCGCGAAGCGATAGCCGCGGAATTGCGGCCGCTGCTGGACATTTCAAAAGACAAGAGATGGTGACGCCATGAAAGAGACTCTGTCTGCCTGGATGGACGACGAATTGAGCCGCGAGCAGGCTGCCGGGCTGCTGCCGCAGATCAAGCGCGACGCACAGCTGCGCCGCGACTGGGATTGCTATCATCTGATCGGAGACGCCTTGCGCGGCGTCGACGGTCCGGACCTGTGCGCTTCGATCCGCGCCCGGATCGAGGCCGAGCCCACGGTATTCGCGCCGCAGCGCCGCAGCAAGGCGGAAAAGCTGCGCTGGACCGCGATGTCGCTGGCCGCGAGCGTGGCTGCGATGGCCTTTGTCGGCTGGTTCGCCCTGTCCGGAACGCAGCAGGAATCGGTCCAGATTGCCGCAGTGCCCACGCTGCAGGAATCGGTTCAGCTTGCCGCGGTCCCCGTGCCCCAAGTCCAGCCGGTTGCGGTGGCCGCAGGCCCGAGCATCAGCGATTATCTGCTCGCTCATCAGCGCTATTCCCCCAGCAACGCGATACAGGGGGTCGCGAGCTATGTTCGCACCGTAGCCGTAGAGCAGAACAGCGCAAGTAGATGAGAATCCTGGCTGCGCTGTTGCTCGCGCTGTCGGTGCAGGCGGCGCATGCCGATGGCGATGCGCTGTCGTGGCTGCAGCGCATCCATGCGGCGACGCAGAAGCTCAGCTACACCGGTACCTTCGTCTATCGCAACGGCGATCAGGCTGAAACGCTGCGCATAGTCCACAGCGTCGGCCGCCACGGAACGAGCGAGCGGCTGGAAACGCTGGACGGCCAGCCGCGCGAGGTAGTGCGCAACGGCGACGAGGTAAAGTGCTATCTGCCCGACAGCAAGACGATAAAGATAGACAAGCAGACGGACCACAAGGTGTTTCCTGCGCTGTTGCCGGAAAACCTGCAGGACATCGGCGAGCACTACGACGTGCGCACCGGGGCGATAGAACGCGTGGCCGGGCGCGAATGCCAGGCAATCGTGCTGCAGCCCAGGGACAAGCTGCGCTACGGGCGCAAGCTGTGGGCCGACACCAAGACCGGCATGCTGCTCAAGTCGCAGACCTTCAACGACAAGAGCGAGCCGCTGGAGCAGTTCGCGTTTACCGAAATCCGCATTGGCGGAAAGATCGACTACAAGCAGCTCAAATCCAGATTCCTCGCCGAATCGCGTGGCTGGCATGTCGACGAGACCGGGGCCGCCGTGTCCAGCCTGGCGGCTTCGGGCTGGAGCATCGATCCGGAATTGCCGGGTTTCAAAAAAGTAACCGAGCTGAAACGCACTCAGGCCGGATCGGGCGAAGTCGGCCATGTGATTTACTCCGATGGGCTGATCGCGCTGTCGGTGTTCATCGAACCTCTGGCGAACAAGAGCGCGATTCCGCCGCCGGGCTTGTCGCACCAGGGTGCGATCAATATATACAGCCGCAAAGTGGCCGACTATCTGGTGACCGCAGTTGGGGAAGTGCCCGCCGAAAGCGTGAAAAAGCTGGCGGAATCGGTGAAATACCGTATGCCGTGATTTGGGGCCCGCGTTCGCCGCGGGCCTGTTTTAAAGTCGTATTGCAATACTCAGAGTAACGCAACAAGGGGATTTCAAGATGCGAAAGACATTGCTTCTGTGGCTGGCGCTGCTGCTTCCGCTCGGCACCCATGCCCAGGCGCGCGATCTGCCCGACTTCACCGACCTGGTGGAGCAGCAGGGGCCGGCCGTAGTCAATATAAGCACGGCGCAGACGGTGCGTGCGCACCCGCAGCTGCCGCAAATGCCGAATCTGGACGAGGACGATCCGTTTTTCGAATTCTTCCGCCGCTTCATGCCGCCGAACCAGGGGGAGACGCCGCACGAGTTCTCGACCCGCTCGCTCGGCTCGGGCTTCATCATCAGCGCCGACGGATATATCCTGACCAACGCGCACGTCGTCGACGACGCAGACGAAATCAACGTGCGTCTGATAGACAAGCGCGAGTTCAAGGCCAAGGTCATAGGCGCGGACAAGCGCACCGACGTCGCGCTGATCAAGATCGATGCCGCCGGCCTGCCGGTGGTCAAGTTCGGCGACCCGAACAAGCTCAAGGTGGGCGAATGGGTGCTTGCGATCGGATCGCCTTTCGGTTTCGACAATACCGTCACCGCCGGCATCGTCAGCGGCAAGGCGCGCTCGCTGCCGCAGGAAAATCTGGTGCCTTTCATCCAGACCGATGCCGCCGTGAATCCGGGCAATTCGGGCGGCCCGTTGTTCAACCTGCGCGGCGAGGTGGTCGGCATCAATTCGCAGATCTACAGCCGCACCGGCGGCTACATGGGATTGTCGTTTGCCATACCCATCGATATTGCGCTGGACGTGCAGAACCAGCTGCGCAGCAACGGGCGCGTGAGCCGCGGCCGCATCGGCGTGGTAATCCAGGAAGTGACCAAAGAGCTGGCCGATTCCTTCGGCCTGTCCAAGCCGCAGGGCGCATTGGTCAATGCGGTGGAAAAGGGCGGCCCGGCCGACAAGGCGGGCGTCGAGGTGAGCGACATCATTCTCAAGTTCAATGGCAAGAACGTCGCCAGCTCCGGTGAACTGCCGCGCATCGTCGGAGCGACCAAGCCGGGCAGCAAGGTAAGCATGCAGGTGTGGCGCAAGGGCGCCGCCAAGGAATTGAGCGTCACCGTCGGCGAGATACCCGCCGACAAGCAGGCAAGCGCGGAGCGCAAGCACGCCAAACCCGCAGAGGCCGCCGCCAACCGCCTCGGGCTGGTCCTGTCTGATCTGTCCGAAGAGAAGCGCAAGGAGCTCAAGATCACCGGCGGTTTGCTCGTGGACGACGTGCGCGGCCAGCCGCGCGGCGATATCCGCAAGGGCGACATCATCCTTGCGCTTATCCACAAGGGCATCAACACCGAGGCCAAGAGCGTCGCGCAATTCAATCAGGCTCTGAATGCGATCGACAAGTCGGTGACCCTCACCCTGCACGTGCGCCGCGGCGAGAACCAGAGTTTCGTCACCATCAAAGGACTGAATGAAAAGTGAGGGCGCCGCATTGACGCGGCCGGCGGGCGGGGGCGGCATCACCCGGCTGACGCTCTACGGCCGCGCTTACTGCCATCTGTGCGATGAGATGCTGGCGGCGCTGGAGGAAATGCGCGGCGATTTCGGCTTCATCGTCGACCTCGTCGATGTCGACCGCGATGCCGCGCTGGAACAGCGTTACGGCACCCTGGTGCCGGTGCTCACGCATGCCGGCGCCGAGCTGTGCCACTACCACCTGGATACTGCCAAAGTCCGTGCTTATCTGGTCAAAATCCGTTAAAATACCGAATGTTATTCTTCAAAGGGTGCCATGCAGGCACCCTTTTTCATGATGCAGCACATTCGCAATTTTTCCATCGTAGCGCACATCGATCACGGCAAGTCGACACTCGCCGACCGCTTCATCCAGCTGTGCGGCGGGCTGTCCGATCGCGAGATGGAAGCGCAGGTGCTCGATTCCATGGATCTGGAGCGCGAGCGCGGCATCACAATAAAGGCGCAGACCGCAGCGCTGCAGTACAAGGCGCGCGACGGCAACGTCTATAATCTGAACCTGATCGACACCCCGGGGCATGTGGATTTTTCCTACGAGGTGTCGCGCTCCCTTGCCGCCTGCGAGGGCGCAGTGCTGGTGGTCGATGCGTCCCAGGGCGTCGAGGCGCAGACGGTGGCCAACTGCTACACCGCGATCGAACAGGGTGTGGAAGTGGTGCCCGTGCTCAACAAGATCGACCTGCCTTCGGCCAATCCGGAAGGCGCGATACGCGAAATCGAGGACGTGATCGGCATCGACGCCAAGGATGCCCTGCGCGTCAGCGCCAAGACCGGCGAAGGCGTCCAGGACATCCTCGAGGCGGTGATTGCGCGGGTGCCGCCACCCAAGGGCGATCCCGCCGCGCCGCTGAAGGCGCTGATCATCGATTCCTGGTTCGACAACTATGTCGGCGTGGTGATGCTGGTACGCATGATGGACGGCTCGCTCGGGCCGAAAGACAAGATCTTGCTCATGTCCACCGGCAGCGTGCACCTGTGCGAGCAGGTCGGCGTGTTCACGCCGAAATCGAAGGTGCGCGAGCGCCTGTCCGCGGGCGAAGTCGGCTTCATCATTTCCGGCATCAAGGAACTGGAGGCGGCCAAGGTTGGCGATACCGTTACGCTGGCCGATCGTCCAGCGGCGGCTGCGCTGCCCGGATTCAAGGTGATCAAGCCGCAGGTTTTCGCCGGCCTGTATCCGGTCGAAGCCAATCAGTACGACGGGCTGCGCGATGCGCTGAACAAGCTCAAGCTCAACGATGCATCGCTGCAATACGAGCCGGAAGTTTCGCAGGCGCTCGGATTCGGATTCCGCTGCGGCTTCCTCGGACTGCTGCACATGGACATCGTGCAGGAGCGCCTCGAGCGCGAGTACGACCAGAACCTGATTACTACGGCGCCGACGGTGGTCTACGAGGTGCTGATGCGCGACGGCACGATCGAGCGTGTCGAGAATCCGGCCAAGATGCCGGACCTTTCGCGCATCGAGGAGATACGCGAGCCGATCATCACCACCACCATATTCGTGCCGCAGGAGCATGTGGGCGCGATCATGACGCTGTGCACACAGAAGCGCGGCGTGCAGAAGAACATGCAGTACACCGGGCGGCACGTGATGCTCACCTACGAAATGCCGTTGTCCGAAGTGGTCATGGATTTCTTCGACAAGCTCAAGTCCGCGAGCCGCGGCTACGCCTCGCTCGATTACGAATTCAAGGAATATCGCGCGGCCGACGTGGTCAAGCTCGATATCCTCATCAACGGCGACCGCGTCGACGCGCTGTCGCTGATGGTGCATCGGGATAACAGCCGTTACCGCGGGCGCGAACTGGTCTCGCGCATGCGCAAGCTCATTCCGCGGCAGATGTTCGATGTCGCGGTGCAGGCGGCAATAGGCGCCAACATCATCGCGCGCGAAAACGTGTCGGCGCTGCGCAAGAACGTTCTGGCAAAGTGCTATGGCGGCGACATCACGCGCAAGAAGAAACTGCTGGAGAAACAGAAAGCCGGCAAGAAACGCATGAAGCAGGTGGGCAACGTGGAAATTCCGCAGGAGGCGTTCCTCGCCATTCTGCAGGTGGATTAGGAAACATACATGAATTTTGCGCTGTTGCTGTTCAGCCTGCTGGTCGTCACCGGTGCCGTCTATGCGATGGACCTTGTCTATTTCGGAAAGCGCCGCGCCGCGGACGCGCGCGAACCGTGGTGGATCGAATATCCGAAAAGTTTCTTTCCGGTGATCCTGATCGTGTTCCTTCTGCGCTCCTTCCTGGTGGAACCGTTCAAGATTCCATCGGGCTCGATGATACCGACGCTGCTGGTCGGTGATTTCATCCTGGTCAACAAGTACACCTACGGCATCCGCCTGCCGGTCATCAACAAGAAGATCATCAACATCCACGAGCCGGCGCGCGGCGACGTCATGGTATTCCGCTATCCGGACGATCCGTCGGTCGATTACATCAAGCGCGTCGTCGGGCTGCCGGGCGACCGGGTTGCCTACGAAGGCAAGCGCCTCAGCATCAACGGCAAGGAAGTGCCGCTGAAAGAGGACGGCGACTACCTGCTGCAGGACAAGATCCAGTACCTCAAACGCTACACGGAGACGCTTGGCACGGTGAAGCATTCGATCCTGCTCGACACCAGCGAACCCGCCGCGCTGCCCTATGTAAAACAGTTCCCGCAGAGGGAAAATTGCATTTACAATAATGTGGGCGTGACGTGCACGGTGCCGCCGGGGCATTACTTCATGATGGGCGACAACCGCGACAACAGCAGCGACAGCCGGGTTTGGGGATTCGTGCCAGAAGCCAACATCGTCGGCAAGGCTTTTTTCATATGGTTCAATTTCAGCGAGCTGAGGCGCTTCGGGCGATTCAATTAGGGAGTCAGGCAATCATGCGCAACAAGCAACGTGGGGTCAGTTTTCTGGTGGTCTTCCTGATCGGCGTGGTGCTCGCACTGGGTGCCGTCGGCGCGATGAAAGTCTTCCCCGCCTATTCCGATTTTCTCACTGCGAAGAAGGCGATCACTGCCATTGCGGCGAGCGAGGGACGGACCGGCAGCGTTGCGGACATACGCAAGGCTTTCGACCGCTATGCCAACGTCAACAATATTACGGTGGTGACGCCGGGCGACCTGGAAATCAGCAAGGACGGCGGCGAAGTCGTCATTTCATTCGCCTACGCGCAGAAGATTCCGCTGTTCGCCAACGTTTCGCTGCTCATCGACTTTGCCGCAAGCACTGCGCCGGGCGGCGGCGCGGACAAAGAGTAGCGCCCCCGCCAGCGCGCTTAGATGGACTACGGGCCGCTACAGCGAAAGCTGGGTTACAGCTTCGTGCAGGCGTCCCTGTTGCAACAGGCGCTGACCCACCGCAGCCACAGCGCCGCGCACAACGAGCGCGTCGAGTTTCTCGGCGACAGCGTGCTCAATTGCTGCATCGCGCTGGAACTCTACCGGCGCTTCGGCGAATTGAAGGAGGGCGAACTGTCGCGCCTGCGCGCCAGCCTGGTGCGCCAGGAAACGCTGGCCGGACTGGCGCAGCAACTGGAATTGGGAACCTACCTGCGCCTGGGCGAGGGCGAACTCAAGAGCGGCGGCTTCCGCCGCCCGTCGATCCTCGCCGATTGCCTGGAAGCCCTGTTCGGAGCGGTTTTCCTCGACGGCGGCTTCGACGCCGCGCAGGTCGCGATACGCGGCCTCTACGCCCCTCTGCTCGACCACCTGGACCCGCATACCCTGGGCAAGGATCCCAAGACCCTGCTGCAGGAGCTGCTGCAGGCGCGCAGGATCGCGCTGCCGCAGTATGCCGTGATCGCCACCAAGGGCGCCGCGCACAAGCAGCAGTTCGAGGTCGAATGCCACATCCCGGAACTGGCGATTCGCACCACCGGCTTTGGCGCGAGCCGGCGCATTGCCGAGCAGGAAGCGGCGCAGAGCGCCTTCGAGCAAGTGCAAAAGTGAATCCCGCTGACTTTCGCTGCGGGACCATCGCCATCATCGGCCGGCCCAACGTGGGAAAGTCCACGCTGCTGAATCACCTGGTCGGGGAAAAAGTCAGCATCACTTCGCGCAAAGCCCAGACCACGCGCCATCGCATCACCGGCATACGCACCAGCGCCGACGCACAGTACATATTCGTCGATACCCCGGGTTTCCAGACCAAGAAGCCGGGCGCGCTCAACCGCCTGATGAACCGCAGCATCAGTCAGGCGTTGCAGGACGTAGACGTGATCCTGGTGGTGATCGAGGCCGGGCGCGTCAGCCGCGAAGACCGGCAGGTGTTCGGCCTGTTGCCACCGGGGCGCCAGGTGGTACTCGCGCTGAACAAGATCGACCGCCTCGCGGACAAGAAGTCCTTGCTGCCTCTGCTGGCCGAATTGCAGGCGGAGCGCGAATTCGCCGCCATCGTCCCAATCAGTGCCAAGAGTGGACAGCAGACGCCCGAATTGCTGCAGGCGCTGCGCGCGCTGCTGCCGCAGCAAGCGGCGATCTATCCTGCAGGCGAGTACACCGACCGCAGCGAACGCTTTCTCGCCGCCGAGCTGGTGCGCGAAAAGCTGTTCCGGCAGCTCGGGGACGAACTGCCCTATGGCGCCGGCACCACGGTCGAGAAGTTCGAGACCGAGGGCAAGCTGCGCCGCATCCACGTGGCCATCATCGTCGACAAGGCGAGCCACAAGTCCATGGTCATCGGCAAAGGCGGAGAAAAGCTGAAGCTGATCGGAACGGATGCGCGGCGCGACATGGAGAAGCTGTTCGGCGGCAAGGTGTTCCTGCAGATCTGGGTCAAGGTCAAGCACGGCTGGGCCGACGACGAGCGCAGCTTGAAAAATCTGGGGTTCGAGCCATGAGCCCGATGCACCGCGGCTGGGAGCGTGTCGGGCGCGGGGCCACGACGGGCTGCGACGGAGCATTCCGATGAGTGCACGCGCGCGCCAGGACAATCAGCAGGGCTACGTACTGCACACCTATGCCTTTCGCGAGACCAGCCTGGTGGTGGAGGCGTTCACGCGCGCGCACGGCCGCGTTGCCATGGTGGCGCGCGGCGCGAAGCGCCCGCGTTCGGCGCTGCGCGGCAGCATCATGGCGTTTCAGCCGCTGGGACTGTCATGGTCCGGCCGCGGCGAGCTGCGCCTGCTGTTGCGCGCGGAGTGGCAGGGCGGGCAGGCGCGCCTGCAGGGCAGGGCGCTGCTGTGCGGCTTTTATCTCAACGAGCTGTTGCTCAAGCTGCTGCCGCGCGAGGACGCGCACGAACAGCTGTTTCTGGATTACCAGTCGGCGCTCGCGCGACTGGCCGAGGCGGCGGAGCCCGGGGCCGTGTTGCGCCGATTCGAGAAAGCGCTGCTGCGCGAACTGGGTTACGCGCTGGCGCTGGATCGGGACAGCGCAAACGGGGAACGGATCGATCCGGGCAGGTCCTACGCCTACGAGCCGGAACGCGGCCCCGTAGCGGTAAACGGCGCAGCGCATGCGGGGCTGGTGCTGTCGGGCAAAACGCTGCTCGACATCGTTCGCGATGACTACAGCGATCCGCTTACGCTGCAGCAGGCGAAGGCGCTCATGCGCCTGCTCATCGGCCATCGCCTGGAGCAGAAGCCGCTCAACAGCAGGCGCATATTCGAGGAACTGCGGCAACTTTGAGCCTACAAACATGACCAGCCTCAGCGTCAATCTCAACAAAATCGCCCTGATACGCAATACGCGCGATCTCGGCATTCCCAGCGTCACCCATTTTGCGCGGATCGCGCTGGAGGCGGGGGCCGCCGGCATCACGGTGCACCCGCGTCCGGACGGCCGCCACGTGCGCGCGCACGACGTGCGCGAGCTTGCCGCGCTATTGCGGCACTGGCCAAATGCGGAATTCAATATCGAGGGGAATCCGTTTCATGGACTGATCGAGTTTGCGCGCGAGGTGCGGCCGCAGCAATGCACACTGGTGCCGGACGAGAGCGGGGCTTTCACCTCGGACCATGGCTGGGATCTGGCGCATGACGCGGCGCGCCTGCGGCCGATCATCGCCGAATTGCGCGACCTGGGCGTGCGCATCAGCCTGTTCATGGACGCGGACGCCGAAACCATGGCAGTGGCGCGGGCGATCGGCGCGGATCGCGTGGAACTCTATACCGAACCCTATGCGCGGGCCTACGGCACCGACACGGAGCCTGTGGAATTGAAGCGGTATGCGCTGGCTGCGGCGGAGGCGCAGCGCGCGGGACTCGGCGTGAACGCGGGGCACGATCTGAATCGCGATAATCTGCCCGCCTTTCTGCGCACGGTTACCGGTGTGCTCGAGGTATCGATCGGCCACGCGCTCATCGCGGACGCGCTGGAGTTCGGTCTGGCCGATACGGTGCGCCAGTACCTGAACGCGATCCGGCGTGGCGCAGGCGCCGGGGAATCGCTAGCGTGATTCTGGGCACCGGCACCGACCTCATCGACGTGCGCCGCATCGAGCGCGCGCTGGCGCGTTTCGGCCATCGCTTCGCGCAGCGCGTGCTGGTCGATCGGGAATACCAGCGCTTTTGCGCGCATGCGAAGCCCGTTCATTACCTGGCCAAGCGTTTTGCCGCCAAGGAAGCGTTTTCCAAGGCCATGGGCACCGGCATCCATTTTCCGGTCAACTGGCATAACGTCAGCGTGGCCAACGAGCGCTCGGGCAAGCCCTATCTCGAGTTTTCCGAACCGTTGGCCGCGCTGCTGAGACAGCGCGGCATCAGCCACGCGCATCTGAGCCTGAGCGACGAAGTAGAGATGGCCTGCGCTTTCGTGATCCTGGAAGGCAATGGCAATGGGCATGAGTGAACGCCGCGCGGACGCCTGCCTGGGCCCGCTGATGCTCGACGTGGCGGGCACGGAATTGAGCGCGCCCGAGCGGGACGTGCTGCGCCATCCCCTGGTCGGCGGTGTAATTCTGTTTGCGCGCAACTACCGCTCGCCGCGGCAGTTGTGCGAACTCACCGCTGCGATCCGCGCGCTGCGTCAGCCTGAATTGCTGATCGCAGTCGATCACGAGGGCGGCCGGGTGCAGCGTTTTCTCGACGGCTTCACGCGCATACCGCCGATGCGGCGGCTGGGCGTTGCCTGGGACCGCGACCGGGCCGAGGCGTGCAGGGCGGCGGCGGACATTGCCTACGTGCTCGCGAGCGAGCTGCTCGCCTGCGGCGTGGACTTCAGCTTCACCCCGGTGCTCGATCTGGATTTCGGCGCGAGCGGCGTGATCGGCGACCGCGCCTTCCATGCCGAGCCTGGCGCCGTGGCGCAGCTGTCTGCTGCATTGATCACCGGCCTGCGCGCAGCCGGCATGGCGAGCGTGGGCAAGCATTTCCCCGGGCACGGCTATGTGCGCGCCGATTCCCACCTTGCCGTGCCGGTTGACGAGCGCAGCTATGCCGAGATCGAGGCAGCCGACCTGGTTCCGTATCGCGAGCTGATCGGCCATGGCTTGTCGGCAGTGATGCCGGCGCACGTGATCTATCCTGCGGTCGACGCGCAACCTGCCGGATTTTCACCGCTGTGGCTGCGCGAGATCCTGCGCGGCCGGCTGGCATTCGAGGGCATGATTTTCAGCGACGACCTGTCGATGGAGGGAGCCAGCGTCGCCGGCGGGGTGGTGGCGCGGGGCAGCGCGGCGCTGGATGCCGGATGCGACATGGCCTTGCTGTGCAATGCGCCGGAGGCCGTGCGCGAACTGCTGGCGGGATTGAAGGCCGGGGCGATGGACCAGCGGCGCGCCGAAGCGATGCGCGGTGCGCGCCTTGCGCCAGGACTGGAGGCGCTGCAGGCGAACGCCCGCTATGCACTGGCGAAGGATGCGCTGGAACGCTTCGTCGCGGCCGCGGCCTGAGCGATCGGCGGCATTTCCGTTTTGAGCGCAGCCTTGGCCGCATCCATGCCGGACAGCTTCAGACTCGAATGCCGGGACTGCCCGCGATTGGCGGATTTTCTGGATCGGGTGCGCAGCGAGCACCCCGACTATCACGCGCGGCCGGTGCCCGCGTTTGGCGACGCGGCGGCCGAATTTCTCATCGTGGGCCTGGCGCCCGGCATGCACGGCGCCAACCGCACCGGGCGCCCGTTTACGGGCGACCATGCCGGCATGCTGTTGTATCGCACGCTGCATGAATTCGGCTTTGCCAGCCTGCCCGAGTCGAGGAGCGCAGGCGACGCCTTGCGACTGCAGAACTGCCGCATCAGCAATGCGGTGAAATGCCTGCCGCCGCAGAACAAGCCGCTGCCCGAGGAGATCCGCTGCTGCAACCGCTATCTTGCGGCCGAGCTGCGCCGGCAGCCGCCGCGGGTGATCCTGGCCCTGGGCAGCGTCGCGCATCAGGCCGTGCTGATGGCCTTCGGGCTCAAGCGGAACAGCCTCAAATTCGCGCATCACGCCGTGCACGCGCTGCCGCCTACGCCTGCTTCGCCGGCGGGCATACGCCTCTACGATAGCTACCACTGCAGCCGCTACAATACGCAGACCAGGAGGCTGACGGAGACCATGTTCCAGGCAGTGCTGCGCGACATTGCTGCCGAGCTGAGGGCGCGGTGACGGGCCCTGCCGGACCGGCGCCGGCGTTCGACGCGCAGGCGCTGCTGAGCAGCCTGCCGCATCTGCCCGGCGTCTACCGCATGCTCAACGCGAAGAGCGATGTGCTCTACGTGGGCAAGGCGCGCGACCTGAAGAAGCGCGTCGGCTCGTATTTCCAGAAAAACGTGCAGAGTCCGCGCATCGCGCTGATGCTGACGCAGGTTGCCGCGGTGCAAACCACGGTGACGCGCTCGGAGGCCGAGGCGCTGATCCTCGAAAACAACCTGATCAAGTCGCTGGCGCCGCGCTACAACATCCTGTTCCGCGACGACAAATCCTACCCCTATCTGATGTTGAGCGGCCACGCCTACCCGCGGCTGGGTTTCCACCGCGGGGCGCTCGACGCCAGGAACCGCTACTTCGGCCCGTTCCCGCACAGCGGCGCGGTGCGCGAGAGCATTGCCCTGCTGCAAAAGGTCTTCCGCCTGCGCACTTGCGAAGACTCGGTGTTCCAGAACCGCTCCAGGCCCTGCCTGCTGCACCAGATCCGGCGCTGTTCGGCGCCTTGCGTCGGTTTGATAGACAGCGAAAACTATGGTGCCGACGCGAGGAACGCCGAGTTGTTCCTGCAGGGACGCGAGGACGATGTGCTGCAGGCACTGGGCCGGAAGATGCAGTCGGCAGCCGACCAGCAACGCTACGAGCAGGCAGCGGTCTACCGCGACCAGATGCAGGCGCTGGCGAGCATGCAGCAAAAGCAGTATGCCGAAAGCAGCACCGGCGGGGATGCCGACGTGATCGCATGCGCCGAGGCCGACGGCGCAGCCTGCGTCAATCTGGTGATGGTGCGCCAGGGTCGTCACCTGGGGGACAAGAGCTTCTTCCCGCAGAATGCCGAAGGCCGCAGCGCGCCCGAAGTGATGCAAGCTTTCGTCACGCAGCACTATCTCACGCGCCAAGTGCCGGCGATCATCGTCGCCGGCGCGGAATTCGACGCGCAGGAGCTCGAAGATCTGCTGGCGCAGCAGGCTGAGCATCCGGTCCAGCTGGTGACGCGGCCGCAGGGTCAGCGCCGTGCCTGGCTGGAAATGGCGCAGAAGAACGCGCAGCTCGCGCTGGCGCAGCGCCTGTCGCATGCGAGCAATCAGGAGGCGCGGCTCGTGGCCCTGCGCGAGGCGCTGGCGCTGCCGGACACGGTGCAGCGCATCGAATGCTTCGACATCAGCCACACGCAGGGCGAGGCGACGGTAGCATCCTGCGTCGTCTACGACCGGATGGAAATGCGCAACGCCGAATACCGACGCTACAACATAACCGGTATCGAGCCTGGCGACGACTATGGCGCGATGCGCTCGGTGCTGCAGCGGCGCTATGAAAAGATATCGCGCGGGGAAGGAGTTGTGCCCGACCTGATATTGATAGACGGCGGGAAGGGGCAGGTGGGCGTGGCGCGCGAGGTGCTGACAGAACTCGGCCTGAGCGACATCTACCTGTTCGGCGTGGCCAAGGGCGAGGAGCGCAGGCCCGGACTGGAGCTGCTTATCAGCGCGGACGCGAAAAGCAGCGTCCGCCTTGAGCGCGACAATCCCGGCCTGCACCTGATACAGGCGATTCGGGACGAGGCGCACCGCTTCGCCATTACCGGCCATCGCGCGCGCCGCGGCAAAGCGCGGGTGACTTCGTCGCTCGAAGGCATTGCGGGCATCGGCGCGAAGCGGCGCAAGGGGCTGCTGGCGCGCTTCGGCGGGCTCAAGGGTGTGATGGGCGCGAGCATCGATGACCTGGCTCAGGTGCAGGGGATCAGCCGCGCGCTTGCGGAAAAAATTTACCGGGAACTGCACTAGCCGGCGGCCGATTCAGGTAATCTTGACGCAAGAATCCCGATACCGGCCCATGCGATTCAACCTACCCAACGCGCTCACCTGGATGCGCATCGTAATGATCCCGCTGTTCGTGGGGGTCTATTACTTTCCGCCCACCTGGCTGACGCTGCCCGAGCAAAACCTGATAGCGACCGTGATCTTCACGGCCGCCGCATTGACCGACCTGCTTGACGGCTACCTTGCGCGCAAGCTCAACCAGGTGTCTGCCTTTGGCGCGTTTCTCGATCCGGTAGCCGACAAGCTGATGGTCGCTGCCGCGCTGATCGTGCTGGTCGATCTGAACCGCCTGAACGCCGTGATCGCGGTGATCATCATCGGCAGGGAGATCACGATTTCGGCGCTGCGCGAATGGATGGCGCATCTGGGCGCGGCCAAGAGCGTCGCCGTGTCCATGGTTGGCAAGATAAAGACGGTCGCGCAAATGATCGCAATACCGATGCTGCTCTATCACAATGCGATCGGCGTATTCCGGCCGCAGCAGTGGGGCACCGGCCTTATATTGCTCGCTGCTGTGCTTACGCTGTGGTCCATGTTTTATTACCTCAAGATGGCCTTTCCCACGGTGATAAAACATGGTTGATCGCAAAGCCTGAATCCCGGTATAATTCGCATCCTCTTGCGGGAGTAGCTCAGTTGGTAGAGCGCAACCTTGCCAAGGTTGAGGTCGCGAGTTCGAGACTCGTCTCCCGCTCCAAGATTAGAAGGGAAGGCGCGTAGGGGCTTGCTGCGCAGAGGCCCTACAGGCGCGTTCCCTTTTTTGCTTCCGGATGGCCGTGGCGCCCGCGTGGCGCGCTTGACGCGGCGGGTTGGCAGAGTGGTTATGCAGCGGCCTGCAAAGCCGTGTACGCCGGTTCGATTCCGACACCCGCCTCCATCATCACGACACGATCAAAAAGAAAAAGCCGTTCGCGCGTGAACGCGAACGGCCTGTCCAGATAACGCTAGCGCTTGAATACCGCTACACCGGATACCGTGACCGCGGCCGGATTGGTGATATTGTTTCCGCCGTGGTTGAGGGAGTACAGCATTCCGACGCCGGCACCGGTTGTCCCGGTGAAACCGCCGGCCAGGGTGCCGGAGGTGTTGCTGCCGAGGCTGCTGGTTATCGTCATGTTGCCGCCGGTGCTGCCAAGCTTCTTCTCTGCCTGGAAGACATTGCCTACGATCGGCATGCCGGTAGCACTTGCACTCCAGGTATTGCCCCCCACCGCCAGATTGCTGAGACTCGCGTCGACCGTCTGCGCGGTAAAGTTCGCGGTTAGGCTGGCGTTGGCCGCGGTGAGGGCTGAGCCCACGTTCCCTTTGCTATCCGTTGGGCTGGTACCGCCGACGAAAGTGTAGTTGAACGTTCCGCTGATGGGCAGCACCGTCGGCCCTGCCTGGCTGGTGCTCATGACGAAATGCGAGTTCTGCCCAGTCAGATCCAAAGTGCCAAGCGACGCCCCGCTGATTCGGTCGGTAACGCCGATGGTTCCGTTGCCGTAGCGGCCCCAGCGTATGCCGGTGCTGACATCGTAACCGGACTCGAGCAGCGTCGCGGTACCGATCGATGGCACCCCGGTGGCGCCGGCGACCGCGTACGTGACGGGGATGCTGTTGACATAAGGGCCGCAGTTGGCAATGCAACCGGAGCCCGAGGTCCAGGCTACGGGCAGTTCACTGTCGACTTTGACCGGGAAATTGTTGACCGTCTGGGTGCGGTAAGGCGAGACGAAGCCACCCTGGATACGGTAGTTCTCGGACGAGTCGAACTGACCTGCAGCGTTCATGCCAGAGGTGAACGCCACGAGCTGATACGGCGTCTGCGTGCTGTAGGGCAGTGCATTGCTGAACGCCAGGGCGCCGCTTGCGGTCATATTGCTGGTCGGGCTCAAGAAGTCGTTGAAGCTGAACGCGACACCTGCGCCGCTCAGGCCGATTCCCATCAGTTGCCCGTTGATGTTGCCGAAGGCGTTACCGCCGCCACTGAAGGTAACACTCAGATTTTCGTGCGTCGTGGTCGGTGTCACGCTTGTTCCGGAAACCAGGTTTACCGGGGTTCCGCTGTGGGCGCTGAAACTTCCGTCTTGGCTCATTCTCACGTTTGAGGCCGTGGCTGCCCAGGTTCCGGCGCTTGTTGTCGCGGCCATCCCGAACGTTACAGCAGCCGTATTGAAATTGACCGTCAGCGTCGCGGCATTCACCGTGCCCGTTGCGCCACTCTGATCATGCAGGATAGACGCGCCAAGGGTATAAACGGCAGACTGCGGAACGACCACGCCCAGCGAATTCGAGTAACCCGCGATCGCTCCCGGCAAATAGTCGGGATAAGGCGCCGGACCCCTGACCCATGAGAGCCCGTCGCCCAGGACGGATCGCGCCGGCGTTACGCACCCACTTGTGCCGAAGCAGCCGTTAAAGTCGGTGCCAGTAACAGTCAAGGTCGGTGAAGACGCCTGCCAACCGAGCAGGATGGATCCGTCGGTGGCGCTCGCCGCGTTCCCTATGGCAAGTGTGGTCGGCGTCGCCGGGGTCGCTGTACCGCCGGACAGAGCGAGTGCGTTGTTGTCACCGTGCTGCTGGTTGCTGCCTTCGGTGAGCGATACCAGGTTGCCCGCGGCGTCCGTTACCAGATTACCCTGCGGACGATCCACCCAGTAGGTCTGGCCATTGCTGATAAAAGTGCTTGCGCCACTGTTGTACGAATAGCTGGCCGCCAGGACTACCGGCGCAGTGGGCGCGGCGGCGGGGTAGGCTGCGCTGGTCGGAAGCGCAATTTGCGGTCCCTGTTTGAATGCAACCAGACCGTTGATATAGTCGTCTACAACCCGGCCCGTGGGCGGCGTGATTCCGGCGGATCCATAGCCGGTATTGAAGGTATAGCGGAAGAACGCGCCGTCCGCAGTGCCTGCATTGCCGGTCGCACTGTCAAATGCCCCGCGGATACGCCCGCCGTAGGTCTGGTTCGGAGCGCAGCCGGCGCCGAAGCAGCTGACGTGCAGATTGTCCGTGCCAACCGGATTGTCAGAGCCGGAACTCACGTTGAATCCGCCGCTGGAAATCGGCGCATTTGAAAATTGCGCACTCAGCCCTTGAGTACCGAACGATCCGCTCGGACCGCTGGGCATGGTTATCCGGACGCCTGCGCTCACGGTCATATTGGTGAAGTCGGCAGCAAGCCGTGCGCCGTCGAGCGTACCGACGTTGCCATAGCTGTCGGTAGGTGCGGTCGCGAATGATGGCGTCCCGGCCGCGTCAGTAATTCGCGTATATTGAAAGAACCCGGTTGTCGGCAGTGAAATCGGGGTCTGTGCTACGACCCATTGCAGGCTGCGCGATGCGCCATTGGGCGCAACCAGCGATTCGACGTAACTCGTGCCGGTCGACAGATCGGTCACGTTTACGCTGCCACCGGCCCAGCGTCCAAACGCGACGCCGGTGCCGGGATCATAGAAGTTCTCGGATGCCGTCGCCCCGGTTCCGAGTACCAGTTTCGCGTGGGCAAGCGGTGTCGGAGCGGCGAACTGGGTGGAGCTTCCCGGGACGTCGTTGCCGTGGTCGAACACCACGTGCGGCGTATCCAGTATCTGCGTCAGCCTGCCGTTGGCGTCGAACACGAAATTCGCGCTGTTCGTCGGTCCGGCCAGCGCCACCGGCGTCGTCAACGGCGTGCTCAGCGGAGTCGAAGGCGTGCCGGTCGAGTTGTTGAACAGGTTCTCCTTGTTCTTGTCGCTGACGATGTACGTGGTCAACGCCGGATTGGAGCCCGACGCGACCTGGGTTGTATTCCATAGCGCTTCATCGCGCAGGACAGCGGTGCTCGAGAATACGACCGGGTTCGTTTGCACTATCGGCACGGTAGTCCCGCCGGTTGTGGTCTCGGTCTGCGTCGTCGCATTCAGGGTCGTGCCGCTTGCGCTGGTACCGGTAATCGCAACTACAGGAGTAACGGTTGCCGGGGCCGCGACGACAGGGGCCGTGGCCGGCGTCGTGGTGACGGTGCTGGTCGGATCGACCACTGCCTTATCCCTGGTTGCCGCCGTCGTTTCTGCGGCTTTCTCCGCTGGTGCGGCAGCGGCCTGCTGGCTTCCTCCGGTGCCTCCTTCCTTGGTCTCTTCCTTGGCTTTCTGCGGACCAGGGGCCGGCGTTGGCTTGTAAAAGGGCGGGATGCTCGGCAACAGCACCGGCGCTGCCTTGGTTACTGGCGCAAAGCCCACCTGGTTGCGCTGGATGTCAATGCTGCCCGCGTCGTTGGCGATGAAGGCGACGCCGACATTAACCTTGTCGTAAGTGCCGGGCGGCGCGATCGGGGCTTGCCCCGGCAAAGGTGGCAGGATCACCATGGGCTCATGGTCGGTGCCTCGAATTCCGATGGTTGCAGTCTCGGTCTTGATCAGGTAATTCTGCTTGTGCGTGTGCCCGATGACGCCCGTGATGGTCCGAAATCCGCCCTGCAGCAGCGAGACAACGGCGCTCTCATTGCCGTCCTCCTTGCCGCTGTAGCGGTAGGTGTCGAAGGTCATGCTGGTGTTGGGACGCACGGCGATGAATCCGCCGTCCACCATCTTCAGCTGCGCCGACGCGCCCGCCGCGCTGACGATCCGGTCGCCTTCGTTGATTTCGGCGCCCTTCACCAGCGCCCTGGTCTCGCCAGCTTTGGTAATGAGTTTGACGTCTCCAATTACGAACTGCACGTTTCCGGCAGCGCCAAAAGCAGCACTGGCGAAAGACGCGAGCAGAAACATAAGGGGAAGCGCCCCGAGCGGATTTTTCCAGAACGATTTCATGGCATTCACCTTCTGCGGGAATTATCTGAAGTCGCGCCGAACCGTGATGGACAGGTCGGTTCGGTCGAATTTGTAAATAACGATGTTCGAGTTGTTGCGCATGTACGTGATTTGCGGGCGCAGCGTCCATGCCTTGTCGAAATGCCAGTTCATGCCGAGATTGGCGTCGTACTGCTTGTCGTCGCGTTTGACGGCATCCGTAGGCGTGCTGAATGCTGCGTTGGCAAGGTCATACTTTCCGAACTGGGCGCCAAGTCCGCCAAACAGTTCGGTCTTCTCGTTGAGTTGCATTTGTCCGCCCAGGCGCAACCCATAAAAGCTCTTGTTGCCGTCGGCACGCAGCTGCGCGCGCTCCTCGCCGTTGAACAGGCTGGCCATGACCAGCGCCTTGCCATCCCCATAGACATGCACCCAGTTTGCGCCATAGGTCGTCTGGTCGAAGTCGTTGACGCTGATCGTCGGCTCGAAGCGGAAGCGCGCGTACTGGCCGAACAGGCTCAACTGGTTGGACGGATTGAGCAGATGACGCCATTCGGCATTGACACCGCTGGTGTCGCGATTGCTCCTGTTGTCCACGGCATATCTGCCACCGAGCACCCCTAGGCGAACCACGTTGGCGCCTTCGCCCATGGCAAGGCCGGCGCGAAGATCGACGCTGGTGGAGTCGAAGTGATCCACGGTCGTGTTGTTGCGGCTGCGTGCATCGGCGCCGGCGTAGACGCCGAACGCAGGCGTGATCTGATGGCTGAGTTCACCGCCGAATGCGTAGGTCAGGTAGTCGTCGGGCGCCTTTACGCCAGTCGGGTTCAATGTGAATGTCAGGTTGCCAAGCGCAGGCACCGCAATCTGACTAGTGCTGGTGGCAAAATTGACATTGGTGTCATGGCCGAAGCCGGCTTCGAAATAGCCCGATCCCCTGGTTTTCTTCGCATCTTCCTGTTTCGCGATCGCAGCAAGGTATTTGTCTATCGTCGCCCTTGCCGCGGGCGGCGGATTCTGTGTCAGCACGGTTTCGAATTCAGCCTTCGCCCGAGTGAAATCGCCCAATTGATATAGCGCGCGCCCCATGTCGACGCGCGCTCCGGCAAAATTCGGATCCGTCGCGAGCACGCGCTCGAACGCAAGCGTCGCCTTGTCGGGCTTGCCGCTGTCGAGCGCCGCAATGCCCAGCAGGTAGTCGTAGCGGATGTTTCCTGACTGTGCGAATTCAAATGGCTCGAGCAGAGAGTAGGCTTCGGCCGCCTTGCCCTGCTTCATCAGTGCATCCGCCTTGTCCAAATCCGGATCGGCTGCGAATGCCGAACTCGAAGCCACGCACAAACCGAGGCCGAACGCGAGCAGCGTCCGCTTGAGCGAAAATAGTCTCGTGATCAATTTAATACTCCCTGAGCGTAATCTCGAATGGGCTGCGCAATCCCTGCGTCTTGTGAACCCGAACAGAATGTCGGAGGATGGAAGCGGCCGTTCCGTCCTGTATGCGCTTGGGGTTTGATTTCATTTTTCCGGCCGCCACTCTTATTTGTCACCCAATATTTGTTTCAATCTAGCATATTTGTTTACGTCGGTAAATCATTGACCGCTTCTCTTCTCGGTGCAGCGCCCGTCCAGTATCATGCACATGTTCGCCAGGGTGGTGAAATTGGTATACACAGCGGGCTTAAAACCCGCCGCCGCTAATCCCGGCATGCCGGTTCGACCCCGGTCCCTGGCACCACCGGCTGCAGTTGTCTTCGCAGCGCAGCTCTCCTCCCGTCATTGGCGGAAGATTGGCCCGGCGCAGGTCTGCGGCAGCTGACGCGATATGAGCTAGAATGAAACTGGAATTAGACCCATGATCGTATTCGAACTCATTTGCGACGCGCAGCACCGGTTTGAAGGCTGGTTCGCATCCGGCGAGGACTTCGCCTCGCAGAAGCGAAGGGGCCTGCTGGTTTGTCCGGTTTGCGGGGGCGTTCACGTGGAAAAGCTTCCAGTCGCAAGAATCAGGAAGCAGGTTGCCGAAGCTGCGCAGTCAACGCCCGACAGGGGCGTCGAGGTCGGGCAGGGCGGCAGCGCCGATATGTCACGTGTCATCGACTATATTCTTGCCCACAGCGAAGACGTTGGAAGGCAATTTGCGGACGAGGCGCGCAAGATTTACTACGACCAAGCGCCACAGCGCAACATTCGTGGCATTGCCAGCCGTGGCGAGGCGGAGGAACTGCGGGAGGAAGGCGTTCCGGTATTTTCCTTGCCTGTCCCGCCGCAGGACCAGTGGAACTGACAGCGACAGCCCCTTAACCTTTGCGCGCCCTAAGCCGACGCCAAAGCCGCCCTTGGAACTCCTGGGCATCCAAGGGAAGGCACATCCCGCACATGCATCTGGCAGGCGGCGAACGACCTCCGGCGGTTCCGTGCGGACTCACTTTGGCTACCCACGGCGCGGTATAGACGGTAACAGCGCTGCTGGAATAGTCTTCCGGCACAATCGGCAGGATACGCCCACCGCAACGTCAGGCTGCCTAGCAGGCTCTGTTTCCATACGAAATGAAAACCACCCTGAAAGAGCGCTTCCCGCCATTCATGGACGAGCTGAGCCTTAGAGCGGCGATCCTTTCGATTTGCGCCGAATTTGGGAACGTGAAGCAACTCAGTATCCTACCCGCAAGCCCGGGATCAAGTTTGCAGTGCGCGTGCTTCCTGCAATTCGATGACCCGGGCGCGTCAGCCAGACTCAGGTCTAAGCTGCATGTGACGGAGTTCGGCGATGACTTGGCGTTCTTCGCGGATGTGGATAGGGCCTGGACAGGGCCGAAGCTGTAGCGCTCTCTGGGTCGCGCTGTAGGCAGGGAATGGATGGCGAGCCGATTCAAAAAATGCGCATATGTGTAAAGAGGTCACCGTGGACGGTTAAATGCGCCCCGATCCACGGCGCACCCATTGCATGTAACGCGAGTAGTACGGGTAAACCCGCAATTACCCATGAACATAAAATAGGTATCCTTCCAATACGCAAGAGCATTAGAGAAATTCAGTCTCTCCTGTTTTTTCTTCTGCTCTTGGCCATGCAGCAAGAGCCCCGAGGGCTTCGGCCCCCGGGGTTTCCAATTAAAAAGCCCAGCAATCTACTGGGCTTTTTCGTTTTCCGCTTGGAAGAGGTCAGCGTAAACGGTTAAATAGCTCCTATTCCCTCAATAGCCGTACCGGCACCGCTCACAGCCGCAGCGATCGGCTTTAAGGCACTCCATGACCCGATCCACGTCCGCCGCCAACACGCCCGGACGCACTTTGATTCGATCCGCTACCTCCCGCATCGCTATGTCCAACAGAGCCCTGAGCACATCTTCACGCTCTGCCCGATAGCGCCACGCGATGCGCCTTAGGGTTCCATAGGCCGGGTGCGACAAATCACGCCCCGGTGGCGTATCGCCTAAATCCTCGACCCCCTGCCGGAAGCACCAATACCCGAGCGGACTTCCATCCTCATTCACCTGCAAGGTGCATTCGCTCATCAACAGGTGAAGTATCTTCTTCTCGTCGCCGGTGGCTGCCATGGCCGCTGCCTGCCAATGCGCGTAGGCTTTCGTGTCGTAGCCCGGTTCCAGCATGAAGTCGTAGGAGCCGAACAGCTTGGACACATAGCTAATCTCTGGCTCTGGCGCTCCGATTTCGTTTGCGGCAACGGGCGATGCGCCGGAATGACCGGCACGCTCCCACACGCGCACCGCCGTGCATTCGCTCTCGGGCCAGCGAATCGGTTTCGTATCCATACACGGGACTCTAACCGCAGGCCGCCGGGGTGTCTACCCTCGCGCCTTGCGCGCTTCCCGCTCGGCGCGGCGGCGTTCCGCCCGAGACAATTTCACCGCGGGTGGGGCAGGGGGAGGGGGCGCCTGTTCTACCCTCTTGGAGGGCTCCAATGCGCCCTTGTGCGCGTCGTACTCGGCGAGTTTGGCCCGCAGCTCCGGCAGGTACCACAGTAGCGCCTGCATCACAAAGGAGGCCTTGCTCGCGCCTGTCGCTTCGGCCAGTCCAGTGAGTACCGCGTCCACTTTTCGAGGTACGCTGAGGTTGACTCGGATCGAGGGGGTATAGGGATAAGCTTCCATAACGTGCTCCGGTAACTAGTACCGAAGTGTAACACATCAGTACTCACGCAGCTTGCAAAAGAAAGACGCGGAGTGTGGCTCTATTTAAGCATGCGAATCAATGAATTAAAGTTGTTTACACGCGCCGGAATAGCGGGACTTTCCCCCCGTGTTACCGGACGGGGGGAAGGATCATTTGCGGCCCGCGTTACGGCAGGCAACCTAAGGTCAAAAGCCACCCCTACAATCGGCAAGTGGTTTGCCGCAGCTTCGGCAGACACCGGCACGGCCCGCCGACGCCCGCGTGGGTCATACGGGTAGCCTGTTTTCAGGAACGAGGGTTCCGGCTGCGGCGCGTCGGCACCGCGCCCCGCAAGCGGGGTCCCCCGGTGCCGAGCCGCCCCGCGTGCCTGATACTCCTGGAGCCAAAACCGCGCCATGGCGAAGACGTTCGCCAGATAGGCGAGCTCGCCTGCCGTAAAGGCCTTTTGTTCCGGGCTGTAGAGCACGTTGCCCCGCACGAAAAAGCCCGCCCAAGCGGACCCCGGCAGTTCGCCCCCGGTGAGCAGGCGCAACAGCTTGAACGCCGCGTAAGGTATGCGCGTCTTCCCGGTTTCCCAATTGCGCAGCGTCCTGACCTCAACGCCGAGCGCGCTCGCGCAGGTTTCGCGGCTCATCAGCGCCGCCTTTCGTTGTCGTATAAACTGCTCGGGATCGACCTGCGGTCGCATGGCTAAGCTACGCCCCGGCGGCCGGTTGCTATCGCGGAAATATTTTCCGCGACAACGCGATTCGGGAGGACAGAAGCGGTTCGATTTGGCATGATAGGCTCTTGAGGTAGCGAAGAAAAACAAACACCGCACCCACAGCCCACACATTACGCCAAATGCGCATATGTGTATTATGTCAAATATGAAAGCCCGGCAATTGAACTGCTTGAGCTATTCTTTTGCGCCAGCCTGGCGTAGCAGCGCGGCGATATCGGTATTGCCCCCTTTTATCGCCCACTGCAGAGCGGTCGCCCCGGATTCGCTCTTGATGTTCGGATCTGCGACCTCCCAGAGAAGCAGCTTTACGGTATCAAAATGTCCTTCGCGAACAGCCATCATCAATGCGGAAACACCGCTGGGCCCGACAGCATCGATGTCCGCGCCCTTATCCAAAAGGTATTTCACGACGTCGTTCCGGCCACGCCAAGCGGCGTAAATCAGCGGATTCCACCCCGTTTGCTGGATCGCAGCCCCTTGATCTACCAATTGCCTGACCAGATCAAGGTCGCCGCTGGCTGCCGCGAGCATCAATGCCGTTTCGCCGAATTGGTTTCTCGGATCCAGCTTGGGCTTGCGCTGAAGCAACCATTTGGCCAGTTCCAAGTGGTTTTCCCGGATCGCAATCATGAGCAAGGTATTGCCGCCGGAATCGGTGGTATTGACGTCCATGCCGCGGCCGAACAAATCTGCCGCCGCCCCTCGGTCATCTTGCTTGACCGCTGTCAGCAGCTCGTCATAGGAGTCTGCCAGCGCACCAGGACAGTGAAAACAAAACGCCATAATAATGCTGTTGAATAGATACCTATGTCGCATATTTAAAGTGCATTATTAGAATGTGACGGCAGGAAAAGCTTGAAGAAATTGGTGGTAGTTGCCTTGCCCACGAGGTCCAAGGGGATCCCGTGCAGAGCGGCAATCTCTTGCGCTACGTACCTGACCCACGCTGGTTCATTGGTCTTTCCGCGGTGCGGTACCGGTGCCAGATAGGGCGAATCGGTTTCGACCAGCAAGCGTTCCAGGGGAATCGCGGTCCCCACTGCCTTGAGTGCTTGAGCATTCTTGAAGGTCACTATGCCGGAAAAGGAAATGTAAAAGCCCAATTCCATGGCGGCTTGCGCAAATTGCAAGGTTTCGGTGAAGCAGTGCATCACGCCGCCCGCGAGATCCGCGCGCTCTTCGCGCATGATGCGCAAAGTATCTTCGGCGGCATCGCGCGTGTGGATAATCAAAGGCTTGCCGCATTCCCGAGCCGCCCGGATATGCGTGCGAAAGCGCGTACGCTGCCACTCCAGGTCGCCGCTCTGGCGGAAATAATCGAGGCCGGTCTCGCCGATGGCGACGACTCTCGGGTGCCGCGCCCGCTCGACCAAGTCGGAAACCTGGGGATCGCCTGTTTCTGCCTGATCGGGATGCACGCCGGCCGATGCGAATATCTGCTCGTGACGCTCGGCCAGTGCCAATACCCTCGGAAAATCGGTGAGATTGACACTTACGCACAGGGCGTGGGTAACCTGGTTGCTCGCCATGCCTTCGAGGATTTCCGGGATGCGCTCGGCATACTCCGGAAAATCGATGTGGCAATGCGAGTCTACAAACATTAATTATCTATCCTATCTCTTTGTAAGATATAAATAAATCATCGAAGAACAGGCGGGCGTTCAAAGGGTGATCTGCAATCGCCTTGAGTGCGGACAAGGCGCTGTAATAGCGCAGCAGTCGCGGCAATTGCATGCCCAAGGCCAGCCGGTTCAGCTGCGTTTCGCGCTCGATGTTGTAACGCGCGCGGGATTGGCTTGCGACTGCGATCAAGTCGTAGGTCCATTTCAGCATCCAGTTCACTACTGCGGCGGGTTGCAGGCGCTGGCAGAAATCCGCCAAGTCGAGCGCGCTGCTTGTGCCTCGACCCAGCAGGTCGAACAAGCGGGTGCGCGTTTCCGCCTCTTCCTCGCTCAGCGCCGCCGCTTCGAAGGGCGCGTCGCCTGCAAATGCGAGCGCCGCCGGCGTCGCTCTGCTGCCCTGCTCCTGCAACCAGCCCAAGGCGAGATCGCGCGGCGGCAGGCTGAGCGCAAGGGCGTGGCAGCGGCTGCGTACCGTCGGCAGCAATTTCGCAGGCTGATGCGAAACCAGCACAAACACCACGCCCGGGGACGGCTCTTCCAGGCTTTTCAGCAAGGCGTTGGCTGCGCCCGGATTCATGCTTTCGGCGGGATGGATCAGCACTACGCGATGGCCGCTCCTATGTGCGCTCACATTCAGAAAATCGGCCAGGGCGCGGATCTGCTCGATTTTGATCTGCTTGCTCGGCTTCTTTTTTCCCTCGTCCGCAGCCTCCCCGGCCTCCGTCTCCTCCAGAACCGGCGCCAGCGCCTCGGGCTGCACCAGGCGAAAATCCGGATGATTGCCCGCCGAGAACCAAACGCAGGCAGCACAACGGCCGCAGGCCAAGCCCTGTTGCGAGCGCTGCTCGCATAGCAGGGACTGCGCCAGAACCTGTGCAAGGTGCAGCTTGCCTATTCCGCTGCGTCCATGGAAAAGCAGCGCGTGGGGTAGGCGCATACGCATGCCGGTGAGGCGTTCCCACGCCTGATTGTGCCATGGCAAGGGTTTTATATACATGCGCTTGAGATTATTTCTTGAAGTAATTTACGAATATCTTCCACAGTCCGGCTGGCGTCGATCAGTCTGATGCGCTCAGGATAACGCGCCGCCCTGGCGACGTAGACCGAGCGCACCCTGGCAAAGAAATCCAGGCCCTCTTGTTCGAATCGGTCGGGCGCAGCGGTGGCAGCAAGGCGCCGGCGCCTGGCCTCCTCGACCGACAGGTCGAATACCAGGGTCAGATCCGGCTGCAATCCCTGGTGCACCCACTGCTCGAGGATTTCTATCCTGTCCGGTTCCAGGCCGCGGCCGCCCCCCTGATAAGCGTAGGTCGCATCGGTAAAGCGATCGCAGAGCACCCAGGTTCCAGCGGCCAGCGCCGGCAGAATTACGCGTTGCAGGTGCTCGCGCCGGGCCGCAAACATCAGCAGCGTCTCGGTTTCCAGGTGCATGGGCTGCGCCAGCAGGAGCTTGCGCAGTTCCTCGCCCAGCGGGGTGCCACCGGGCTCGCGCGTGACGAGCACGCGCCTTCCCGCGGCTTCGATGCGCCCTGCGATCCAGTCGAGGTGCGTGGTTTTTCCGGCGCCGTCGACACCCTCCAGGGTTATGAATTTTGCGCCCACCTCAATGCTTCCCGCGACGCTGGTATTTGGACACTGCACGTTCGTGCTCGGCCAGCGTGTGCGAGAACTCGCTGGTTCCGTCGCCGCGTGCGACGAAATAAAGGGCCTTGGTCTGCGCCGGGTTCAGCGCTGCATGCAGCGCGGCCTGGCCCGGCATGCAGATCGGTGTCGGCGGCAGTCCCGCCCTGGTGTAGGTATTGTGCGGCGTGTCGGCGCGCAGGTCTTTCTTGCGCAGATTGCCGTCGAATTTTTCGCCAAGGCCGTAGATGACCGTGGGATCGGTCTGCAGCATCATGCCGATGCGCAGCCGATTGACGAACACGCCGCCGATCATGGCGCGGTCCGTCGACTCGCCAGTCTCTTTCTCGATTACGGACGCCATGATCAGGGCTTCATAAGGGCTGCGGTAAGGCAAGTCGGGCGCGCGCTGCTCCCATTCAGCCTGCAACTGGCGTTGCATCGCCTGGTAGGCGCGCCGGAGTATCTCCAGATCGCTGCTGCCCTTGCCGAATAGGTAGGTGTCGGGAAAAAAGAGGCCTTCCGGGCTGCGCCCAGCAGCGTCCAGCCGCGTCATGATTTGCGCATCGCTGAGCGCGCTGCTGTCGTGCCTCACCTCCGGATCGGCGTCCAGCGCCGCGCGCATCTGGCGGAAAGTCCAGCCTTCGATGAAGGCGAGCTCGGTCTGCGTTACTTCGCCTGCACTCAACTTGTCCAGCAGGGCCAGCGGCGTGATGCCGCCGCGCACTTCGTAGCTGCCGGCCTTGATGCTGGCAGCCTTGCCGAGCAGGCGGCCGAGCAGATTGAATTTCCAGGCGCCCAGTTCGACGCCGGATTCGATCATTTGCCGCGTCGCATTTTTCAAGCTGCTGCCCGCTTTGATGGAAAATTCGGCCGGATCAGTGCGCAGCGGCACCGGGCTGAACGCGTACCAGGCGAGCTCCGCGCTCGCCAGCAGCGACAGACACAGTGCAATCAGAACGATGCGCTTGATCCATGACCACATTCGTTTGGGCGTCCATCCGTGCCGGGGGTAAGCGGGAATTTCCGGACGCTATAATAGCTGCTTGAATTCTGCATTATCGCGCATACTTTAGTCATTATCCATGCACCAAAGGGCGATTGCGCATGAGTTCTGACTGGCTGGCCTTTCTGCTCCGACGCGGCGCCCGCATCGAGGCCGGCGCGGCTCGCGATTTCGGCGATGCCGCGGCGGAACTTCGCGCCGCGCGCGATGGCGCCATCATCGCCCCGCTCACCCACTTGGGGCTGATCGCCTGCACCGGTGCCGAGGCGCAGTCCTTCCTGCATGGACAGCTCAGCAACGACGTGAAGCAGCTCGGGCCCGGCCGCAGCGAGTATGCGGCGTATTGTTCGGCCAAGGGCCGCATGCTCGCCAATATGCTGCTGTGGCGGGAGAACGAGGCCTACTTCCTGCAGCTTGCGCGCTCGCTGTTGGCGCCGCTGCAGAAACGGCTGGGTATGTTCGTATTGCGCGCCAAGGTTGCGCTGGCCGACGCGAGCGCTGCGCGCCCTGCTTTCGGATTGGCAGGCGGCGCTGCGGCGGCGGCATTGAAGGAAATCTTTCCGGCGCTGCCGCAGCAAGCACATGAGTTCGTGCACGATACGCTCAAGGGCACGCTGATCGCGCTGCCCGGCGCGCGCTTCCAGCTGGTGGCGAATCCGGGTGCGGCGGAAGGGCTGTGGGACAAGCTGGCGGCATCGCTGCAGCCGGTCGGCGCCGCCTGCTGGGAATGGCTGGAAATCCGCAACGGCCTGCCTTTGATCGGGGCTGAGACGCAGGAGCAGTTCGTGCCGCAGATGGCCAATATGGAACTCATAGGTGCGGTGAATTTCCAGAAAGGCTGCTATCCGGGGCAGGAGATCGTCGCGCGCGCCCAGTACCTGGGCCAACTCAAACGCCGCATGGTGCTGGCGCACGTAGACGCCGCCGTGGCGCCGCAGGCAGGCGACAGCGTGTTCAGCAGCGAGCTCGAAGGCCAGGCGAGCGGCATGGTGGTCAATGCGCAGCCGGCGCCCGGTGGCGGCTACGATCTGCTGGCGGTGGTGCAGACATCGAGCATCGCGCAGGGGACGCTGCACGCCGGCGCCGCCGGCGGACCGGCGCTGCGCCTCGAGCCGCTGCCCTACGCGCTCGCCTGAGGCTGCGGCCATGTGCCTGATCCTGTTCGCGCGCGGCGCGCACCCCGAGTATCCGCTGGTGATCGCGGCCAACCGCGACGAATACTACCGACGGCCCGCGGCGAAAGCGGCGTTCTGGGAGGACCACCCGGACATCCTCGCCGGACGCGACCTGGAGTGCATGGGAACTTGGCTCGGCATCACGCGCGCCGGCCGCTTTGCCGCGCTCACCAATTTCCGCGATCCACGCGAACGCAAAACCGAAGCCCCCTCGCGCGGCACCTTGGTAAGCGAATTCCTCATCTCCGGCGAGGAGCCGCGCGCCTATCTGGAAGCGGTCGCCGCGCGCGCGCAGCACTACAACGGTTTCAATCTGCTTGCGGGCGATGTCGAGGGCGTTTTCTTCTTCTCCAGCCGCGGCGGCGCCGTGCAGGAAGTGTCCCCGGGCATCCACGGCCTTTCGAACCACTTGCTGGATACACCCTGGCCTAAAGTGGAGCGCGGCAAGGAGCGGCTGAGGGCGGCACTGGCGCGGGAACCGGGTACCAAGGCGCTGCTGGACCTGTTGCACGATCGCGAGCCTGCGGCCGACGGCGAACTGCCGAACACCGGCATCGGCATCGAAATGGAACGCGTGCTGGCGCCCGCGCTGATCGTGTCGCCCCAGTACGGCACGCGCGCCTCCACCGCCGTGATCTTCGGGCGCGACGGCGGCGTCAGCTTCAGCGAGCGCACCATCCTGCAAGGCGGCGCCACCGGGGCCACCGTCAGCATGCACTTCAACATCAGCCGGGCTTGAGTCGGCGCTGCATCGGCACGTGGGCAATGCCCGCCTCGACGAACTCGGGGCCGGAAACTTCGAAACCATAGTGCCGGTAGAATCCGGCGGCCGCGGTCTGTGCGTTCAGGCGCACTACTGCATCGCCGCGGACGCGCGCACGATCCACCAGTGCCTGCAGCAACAGCGCACCCACGCCCCTGCCACGCCATTGCTTCAATACCGCCATGCGCCCGACGTGGCCGTCGGGCAGCAGGCGTCCCGTTCCGAGCGCGGTCCCATCCGCACCATAGGCCAGCGCATGCTCGCATTGCGCATCCTGCGCGTCCATCTCGATTTCCGCCGGAACGCCCTGCTCGCGCACGAACACCTGCTCGCGTATACGCGCGGCTTCGCGGCGGGCCGTGTCCCAGTCGCACAGGCGCAGGCTAAAAGTCGGTGTAGTCACGGCGGTTATAATACGCGCCTACTGCGAGGGTGAACCATGCACAGCCTGTGGGACGACAAGGAGGCGGCGCAATGCCGCGATGAACTGGAACTGCGCGTCTATACCTCGCGCCTGCTCGGTCGCGACAAGACCCTGGTGCTGCACGGCGGCGGCAATACCTCGGTCAAGCTGAGGCAGAAAGACCTGTTCGGTGCGGACGTAGACGTGCTCTACATCAAGGGCAGCGGCTGGGATCTCGAGACCATCGAGGCGGCGGGCTTCGCGCCGGTGCAGCTCGGTCATCTGCAGCGCCTGGTGCAGCTCGACGCGCTGTCGGACACGCAGATGGTGAACCAGCTGGCGACGCATCTGCTGCAGGCCTCGGCGCCTGCGCCTTCGGTCGAAACCATATTGCACGCGATCCTGCCGCACAAGTTCGTCGACCACACGCACGCCGACGCCGTGCTCGCGGTCACCGACACTGCCGAAGGCGAACGGCGCATCCGCGAGATCTACGGCGACGCGGTGGTGATCATTCCCTATGTGATGCCCGGCTTCGATCTGGCGCGACTGTGCGCGCAGGAGTATCCGCGCCAGGCCAGCCGCGATACCATAGGCATGGTGTTGCTGAATCACGGGATCTTCTCCTTCGGCGACAGCGCGCGGCTGTCCTACGAGCGCATGATCGATCTGGTGAACCGCGCCGAGACCTATCTGAAGACCCATAAGGCCTGGGATCTGCCGCCGCGCTCGCGCGAACCGACACGCATCGATATGCTCGAGCAGGCGCGGCTGCGGCGCAGCATCTCGGCTGCCGCCGATGCGCCCATGCTGCTGGCGACGCATGCCGATGCGGAGTCGCTGGCGTTCGCGCGGCGCGACGACCTCGTCGAATTGTCACAGCAAGGGCCGGTCACGCCGGACCATATCATCCGCACCAAGCGTGTTCCCATGCTTGGCACCGATGTCGACGCCTATGCGCGCGACTACCGCGCCTATTTCGACGAGCAGGCGCCGCAGGCGAAGGAGCCCAAGACGATGCTCGATGCGGCGCCGCGCCTGGTGCTCGATCCCGCCTTCGGCATGGCCGCGGCCGGCAGAAGCGCGAAGGACGCGGCCATCGTCGCCGAGCTGTATCAGCACAGCATGCAGGTGATGCAGCGCGCGCAGGCGCTGGGCGGCTACCAGGCCCTGCCCCAGCGTGAGTTGTTCGAGGTCGAATACTGGGATCTGGAGCAGGCCAAGCTGAGGAAGGGCGGCAAGCCGCCGCTGTTCGCCGGGGAAATCGCGCTGGTCACGGGCGCTGCTTCCGGCATAGGCAGGGCCTGCGTCGACGCGCTGCTCGCGCGTGGCGCGGCGGTGGTCGGACTGGATATCAATCCGGCGATCGAGACGATTTACCGGCGCCAGGATTTTCTCGGCCTGCGCTGCGATCTGACCGATGAGCATGCCATCGGCGCCGCGCTGGAACGCGCCGTGCTGGCCTATGGCGGCCTCGATATGCTGGTGCTCAATGCGGGAATATTCGCCGCGACCCGAAAGATAGCCGAACTATCGACTGAAGAGTGGCGGCGGGTCATGTCGATCAACCTGGATGCCAATCTGGTGCTGTTGCGCGCCTGCCATCCGCTGCTCAAGCTCGCCCCCAAGGGCGGGCGTGTGGTGGTCATCGGCTCCAAGAACGTCCATGCGCCCGGACCCGGCGCGGCGGCCTACTCCGCCTCCAAGGCCGCGCTCAACCAGCTCGCCCGCGTGGCTGCGCTGGAGTGGGGCGCGGAGGGCATACGCATCAATTCGCTGCATCCCAACGCCGTATTCGACACCGGCATCTGGACCGATGAGGTGCTGAAGCAGCGCGCGCGGCATTACGGCCTGTCGGTGGACGCGTACAAGAGCAACAATGTGCTCAGGACCGAGGTCAGGAGCCGCGACGTGGCCGAGTTGGCGGCCGAGATGTGCGGTCCGCTGTTCGCCAAGACGACTGCGGCGCAGGTGCCGGTGGACGGCGGCAACGAAAGGGTGATCTGAAATCATGCAAGTCGAAACCTTGCGCTGGCGCGACGGGCGTCTGGAACTCATCGACCAGCGTCGCCTGCCGCTTGAATTCGAATACGCGGCCTGCACCGATGCGGCGCAAACGGCGGCGGCAATACGCGACATGGTGGTGCGCGGCGCGCCTGCGATCGGCTGCACCGCCGCCTACGGCGTCGCTGTCGAGGCACAGCGCCACGCCGCAGCATCGCGTCAGCGTTTCGATGACGCGCTGGACGAGGCATTTGCCGTGCTTGCCGCAAGCCGCCCGACTGCGGTCAATCTGTTCTGGGCGATCGAGCGCATGCGCGGTTGCCACGAACAGGCGCGCAAGGGCGCGGTCGCGGCCGAAGCCGCCGCGCTGCTCGAGCTGGCGCAGCGGATGCACATCGAGGACGTTGAAATCAACCGCGCCATGGGGCGGCACGGCGCCGCGCTCATCGCCGACGGCGCGCGCATCATGACCCACTGCAACGCCGGCGCGCTCGCCACCGCGGGACACGGTACCGCCCTGGGCGTGATCCGCTCGGCGCGCGATGCGGGAAAGCGCGTCAGCGTGATCGCCAATGAAACCCGCCCCTACCTGCAGGGCGCGCGGCTGACTGCCTGGGAAATGGTGCAGGAGAAGATTCCCGTGACGCTGGCGACCGACAATATGGCGGGCCACCTGATGCAGCTCGGGCGCGTCGATGTCGTGGTGGTGGGCGCGGACCGCATTGCCGCCAACGGCGATACGGCGAACAAGATCGGCACCTATACCGTGGCCGTGCTGGCGCGGCGCCATGGCATACCGTTCTATGTCGCTGCGCCGCTTTCCACCATAGACCTTGCGATTGCCGATGGCAGCGGCATTCCGATCGAACAGCGCGACCCATCCGAGGTCACCGGTTTTCGCGGACTGCGATGGGCGCCGGAGGGCGTAGCTGTCGCGAACCCGGCCTTCGACGTTACGCCGGCTGAGCTGGTCAGTGGGCTCATTACCGAGAAAGGCGTGATCGAACGGCCCGACGCTGGCAAGATCCGCGCCCAGTTCGGCCGCTAGATCCGGGCCAGCCCGTGCGTGGTACCACGTTCAGGCTTCGACGATGTCCACCGGCGTGCCCGCCGGGACCGCATCGAACAGCGCGATGATGTCGCGGTTGCGCATGCGGATGCAGCCTATGGAGCCGGGCTTGCCCATGGGGGCGCTGTCCGGGCTGCCGTGGATATAGATGTAACGCTGCATCGTATCGACTCGACCCAAGCGGTTGAGCCCCGGCTCGCAGCCCGACAGCCAGAGGATGCGCGTGAGCATCCAGTCGCGCCCGGGATGGTGTTCTCCGAGCTCGGGCGTGTAGATCTCCCCGGTGGGCCGGCGGCCGACGAATATGGTGTTCTCGGCGGCGCCGGCGCCGATCCTGGCGCGGACGATGTGCCTGCCGCGCGGCGTGCAGAAGCTGTCCTTGAGTTCGCCCGGGCCGTTTTTTGAGGTCGAGACCGGATAGTGCTGCAGCGGCCTGCCCTGGTCGTCGAGCAGGTCCAGCGTCTGCGCTGCCAGGTTGATGCGTATGCGCGGCATATCAGGCCCCGGCCCGCCTGGCGGCAAAGAATTCGCGCAGCAGCGCGCCGCATTCATCAGCCATGACGCCTGCGGTGACGCTCGCGTGGTGATTCAGGCGCGGCTCGGAAAACAGATTGATGACGCTGCCGCAGGCGCCGGTCTTCGGGTCGGCGGCGCCATAGACCAGGCGCGCGATGCGCGCGTGCAGCATGGCGCCCACGCACATGGCGCAGGGTTCGAGCGTGACGTAGAGTTCGCATCCCGGCAGGCGGTAATTTCCAAGCCGGTTCGCCGCGTCGCGCAGGGCCAGGATTTCGGCGTGCCCGGTAGGATCATGGCGGCTGATCGGCGCATTGAAGCCGACACCTACAATATCGCCGTTTTTCACCACCACGGCTCCGACTGGCACCTCACCGGCGGCCAGCGCCCTGCGCGCCTGTTCCATTGCCGCCTGCATGTAGTCTTGGTCGATCGCCATTTGTGCACGTAGGTATGTCGCCGGCCCGGTCGCAATCGCCGGGATATTCGCCGCTGCCCTCATCGGCTGCCATGGGAATGGTAACCCAGCCAGTTTGCATCTGCTGCGCGCTTGCCCGGGAAGAAGCTGCCCTGCAAGGGTCCGCGTGAGCGCAAAGCCAGAGCGTAAAATGCGCGCATGCGGCTTCTCCCCATTTCCCGTGCCAGAACTGCTAGGTCCCTGCCCGCGCCTGCTTTCCTTCCGGACGGCGGGGTACGGACATGACGACGCCGGCTGCCGAGGCCGACGGCCTGCCGCCGCCGCGGCGCTACTGGGCCGTCGCAACGGTAGCGCTGGGGATCACCATGGCGGTGCTCGATGGCTCGATCGCAAACGTGGCGCTGCCCACCATCGCCAGGGATCTGCATGCCACGCCCGCCGATTCCATCTGGGTGGTAAACGCGTACCAGCTGATCATCACCATACTCATGCTGCCGCTGGCTTCGCTGGGAGAGATCATCGGCTATCGCCGCGTCTACCGCGCCGGGCTGGTGGTATTCATCCTGGCGTCCCTCGCCTGTTCGCTGTCCGGTTCGCTGCCGATGCTGACTGCGGCACGGGTGATGCAGGGCGTGGGCGCGGCGGGCATGCTCAGCGTCAACGGCGCGCTGATGCGCTTCATCTATCCCTCGGGCCTGCTTGGCCGCGGTATCGGCATCAACGCCTTTGTTGTGGCGGTGTCGGCTGCAGCCGGCCCGACCATCGCTGCACTCATCCTGTCGCTCGCTACCTGGCCCTGGCTGTTCGCGGTCAATGTGCCGATCGGCATCGCCACCATGGCGGCGGCGCGCATGCTGCCGCGCACGCCGCGCTCGGGGCGTCGCTTCGATCTGGCGAGCGCGCTGCTCAATGCGCTGTTCTTCGGCTTGCTGATCATCGCCATCGACAGCATCGGCCACGGCGGGCGCCCGCTTTACGCAGCGTTCGCATTTGTCGGCGCGGCCCTGTCCGGCGTGGCATTGGTCAAGCGCCAGATGTCGCAGGTTTCGCCGCTGCTGCCGGTCGATCTGCTGCGCATCCCCCTGTTCGCCTTGTCGATCGCGACCTCGGTCTGCTCCTTCGCAGCGCAGATGCTGGCCTATGTCTCGATACCCTTCTATTTCCAGTACCTGCTGCATCGCAGCAGCGTGGAGACGGGATTGCTGATGACGCCCTGGCCGCTCGCCGCAGCGGTAGTGGCGCCCATCGCCGGCAGGCTGGCTGACCGGCATTCGGCCGGCATAATCGGCGCGCTGGGCCTGGTCCTGTTCGCCACCGGACTCGGCCTGCTTGCGCTGCTTCCGGTGCATCCCGACAATGCCGACATCGTCTGGCGCATGATGCTCTGTGGCGCCGGCTTCGGCCTGTTCCAGTCCCCCAACAACCGTGCCATCATGACCTCGGCGCCGCGCAATCGCAGCGGCGGCGCGAGCGGCATGCTGGGCACTGCGCGGCTGCTCGGCCAGACCGTGGGCGCCGCGCTGGCGGCGCTGATGTTCAGCCTGTTCGCGGCGCGCCCATCGGTCTGGTCGCTTGCGCTTGCGGCCAGCATCTCGCTCGTCGCGGCGGCAGTGAGCTATATGCGTCCAGTCAACGCATCCGGCGCGCCGAGCTAGATCGTTGGTCCCAGCCAGTGCGCGCAGGCAATCGCACTTGCCGGCATTGCCAGAGCGTCCCCGTTTGGTTCAGACGCCAGCGCATCGGCGGCCGCTGCTGACGCCGACTTTCACTCCCACTCGATGATAAACGGCACTTGCAAACAGTTGTCATGCATAGAACTTTTTTCTGCGACTACCATTTTTACCGTCAGATTTACCGTCAATCTCATCTGATACCCCGAAACAGTTTTCAGCATCTATCGACGTCTATCGCGGACAGTCTACAGCCAGACAGACCTCACCTTTCGGCAGCTATCGAGATCTATCGCGTCCCGTGATGCTCGTTGGCAGCATCAACGAGCCTTTCACTTGTAGCAAATGGCGCCAAAAAAATGCCGACAGCAAATGACCTAACATATTGTCTCGTAAAAAGTCTTTGGTCAAATTTTTACCGTCAAGGCATCGATCCGGGATAGAGTTTCCTGGTCATACTGTTCTACCCCAGTGATAGTCCATGATCTCGACGTCTTCGGCGTCGCTTCCGGTGCACGCACGTCGTCGATACCTCGTGTCAAATCGAAACTGCTTCAATTATCGCAACGCCGCGCGCTCGATGTTGGTGAGAGCCCTATCCCAAGCACGGGCCGCGATCGGCTTAGATGACCTGGTGTTTCCTCAACAACTTGTCGAAGAACGCACTGAGGATTGCCTGCGCATTCGGCCCAATCATCGACCGCTCGAAATCAACGTCCGCAAACTCGGCCGCACCGAAGCGGTATACCTCGTAGCCGGCTAGACGCAGACGTCGGTCTTCCGCCACCATCTCGGCGTAGCGCGAGGGATCGGCCGCATGACCTTGCCCGCCCGCGGTCGGCGCTGCGTAGTGCCGTCGGCCATCAACCTCGATCACGACTCGAATTCCGTAGTCGAGCATCAGCAGGAAGTCCATGCGCTGTCGCACGAGAAATTGCTCGTCGCCCCGTTCCCGCCGGGTATAGGGGTCATAGTGCAAGTAAACCTGCGGCAGCAATACCGGGAGTTTTTCGCCGAGACTTGTTCCGTACCGTTCATAGTACCCCCGGAATACCGCGAATTCTCCAGGGGAGTTCGTGGCGCGGACCGACTGCAGGAGACGGCGGTAGAGCTGATCCTTCGCCGTTGCGGCGTCTTCAATGCCATGTGTCTCCTGCCACCACCCTCGCAGGTTCTTCCACAAGAGCATGCCCGAGGTCGGTAACGGCCTGTCGTAGACCAACACCTTGTCGGCATTCCGAACGATCTGGACGTCGTTGTTGACTGCGTCGCGAAACACAAGCTCCGGCTTTGCTCCTATCGAGGCGAAGATAATGTTCTTCATCGCACCCGCGACACCAGTCTGCACCCGTGCCACGCCAAAAATCGGATAGCCGGACTGCGCAGCGACCTGTTGCACGACGAAGCCGTCGCGCTTCAACGCCTGCGTCAACGCTTCCGCAAGTTCATTCTGTTCGGCGCCCCGCCGCGCCATGGGGTCAAGGACCTTCTCCAGCAAGGCAAAGAACCGCGTCTGGCTGCAAGACATCGCACCGCAGTGGGTGAGCAACTCCTCGTTGGACCAGTCTTCCGGGTTTCGAATGTAGTGCTGCTGGATGTTCTCCTCGAGCCCGGTCCGGCCGAAGAACTCAAACCCTGGTGAACGAATCTGGTCTTCGCCGAAGACCTCGCATAGCGTGTCGATCAGCGGTAGCTCCCCGAAAAGCGGATACGCCTGGTTCAGCACCTTGAGCACGTCGCGGCGCACGAGCGGGCTCACTCGGTGCACCGCATGTGTGGTCATTTCGCTCACGGTCTCGGCAAGTGCCGGCGCTCCGTACTCCGCGACCACCATTTCACCAACTCGGAGCAACTCGTCCCGCTCCAGGTTGCCGATGAGCCGCTTGACGTAGCTGCGCTTGCTGCGGAATGCGTCCTCCGCGTCTCCTTCCGCGACCGTGGCCTGGATGCCCAGCCGCACGCATGCGGCCGGGACGTTCTGCGCCTTGACGTAGCCCGCCACTGCCTCCGCGATCCGATCGCGCAGGGCCTCCAGCGGAATGATTGGATCCACGTGAAATCGCTAGACCGATTGGTCCGGCGTTGAAGTTTGGCCAGAACTCGGCATGGCTCGCTTGAGATACTCCGCGGTGGCGCCTCCCAATGTGTGTTCGGCTCGGTCGAATGCCTCTTCGGCGCGCTCACGCAGCTCAACCTTGTGCCACAGAATGTTCCCGCCTTCCGTATGCAGAAAGCGGGCCACGGCGAGGCAATCGAGGCAGATTGCCGGGAGCCCAGTCAGCTCCAGAGACCAGACCTTCGGCATAAAATGGATGAACTGGTTACGAATCTCATTCAGCTTCCGCATACTTTCATCGTGCATCTCGCCCGGGGCAAAGGGCTTGCTGTGCACCCAGCCGGCCGCAGCATCGGTCTTCACCTTCTCGTAGAGATTGAGGAAGCTGTCCATTCTGTCCGCAGGCAACGGCTCACCCGCCCGGTACTTCTTCAGCCATTCATCGCGGCGCTTGTCGGGCATTGCGAGCAAGCCGTTGCCGCGGTGAAGCGCCAATACCATGAACGCCTGCACGGTGGCGTGAACAGCGATGACGACCCACTTCCAGCGGTAGGGGTCTGTCACCACTGATGCCGAAAAATCGGCCACGGCCTCGATGGAAGAGACCGCCTCGTCAAAATGATTAGTCCTGAAGTAAGCCATAGTGACAGCTCACGGCTTTGATGCCGTATAAGTGGAAACTTCGGCACGCGGATTCATGACTGTGCCGGAGGAAAGCGGGTGAAACCCAGAGATGGTTCGGTAAACGCCCTTGTCGTCACATGCGTACAGGCAGCTACAAGGTAGAGCACCCTCGCGGAGCGGATTCGTCGCGTTGGGATTGAGAAAGAGGGTGACGCCCTCTGCCCATGTTTCCCTGGGCGTCTCGGGCGCGCCCATGCGGTAGCGAAAACCATAAGTCGATTCGGGATCGTCCGGTTGATAGCAGATGCCTTCCCGCTCCGCAACGAAGTCGGCGACTTCCCACGGTGTTGCGAGCCTGACGAAGCGGGAGACCGTAAAGGCATTTGTGTAAAGGACTCCGCTGATTCGCGCTCCGTCTGGACCGTGGAAAAAGCCATCGCTGCCGTCGGCAACATCGTTGCGCCCATAGAAAAGGTCCAGAAGAGAGAGATCAACATAGGTCGTGGAGCCCGCTTCAAAGAAAGGTGCTACCGCGAGCACGAGTGGGCGCGCCTCGCAGTTTTGCCGTTCGTGATATCTCCGCATGAGCTTGCGCATCAGTATCGACCGCATGCGCTTGGGGAACTCCCGCTCAACTTTCTCCAGGAGTTCGTCCTGAGAGAGCTCGGACAGTGCGCGCAGCGAGATGTCGGTAATTCGCCCGGTAGTCGGATTGGCGGTCGTGGCTTCGACGGCGATTGCATCCCCGGCTGGGGTGGTCGCCAAGAAATCTGGCGATGGGTCCGGTCTTTCGACGTGAAACCGCGCTTCTTCCAAATAGGCGTAGCACGCAAGCTCGAAAAGATGTGAATGGAAACCTTCGCCCTGGAACCCATTCACGAACGTCGCATGCCTGTCGCCCATGCGCTGGTATAGCGAATTCATCAGCGATCGCGCTGCGCCATGAAATGGCGAATCCCTCAGTGCCCGGAAGGCCGAATGCAGTCGGTCCTCGGGAATCCGAAGCTCAAAGAGGTCGGCTCGGTTGGTCACAGAATTCCGCTTTGAAGGTGGGCTCAGGAAACAATTCTCCCCGACTCAGTAATGGCGTCTGCCCGCGACGCTATGATGCGCTCGATCGCAAAGTCGCTGTTCGCGTAATCAGGATGCTGGATGATGATGCCTGAGAGGCGGTAGTGGACAACATGCTGTGGACTCTCGAACCAGCTAATCAAAGGCCCGCCGCTCACGCCGCCTAGGTCGTACTTCTCCGGCGGTGGTCTCACCTCCGAGTTCTCTAGCTGGTGGTCTCGCTCAACCAGCCAGGTGATCTGCCTTTCGGACACACGGCGAGCGATGACCAGTGCCGTGAAAAGGCCGAAATCAACTGAAAAGGGCTCAGTCTCAATCCGCTCTATAGCGGGATAGCCCGCCAGCATGATTCCCTTGCCTTCTTGTGGAACCTGTGGAGGCCAGCTCGTAAGCGGCGCCACGTCTCGGCCTAGCGCTGCAAGGAAGCGATCGTCGATTTGAATCGTGGCGACATCGAGCTCATCCGACACATCGACGAGTTTCGACCACAAATCATCGACGACCAGATTGGAGACCTGCAACCTGATCCGCTGCTTCTTGTTATCCGCTTCCCAGCCTCGAAAGACGTGGGCTGCCGTCACAGCGAGCAGTCGTTCCGGCGTACGTACAAACGTCAAGGTTCCATTGTTAATGATGCGCGGCACCCGGGAAGACAGGCCGAACCAGTACACCGGCGCACAGCTACGCCGGAGGATGTCGCGATATGCCGCTCCGAGATCACCCGCCATTAACTCCTTGGCGCGAGCAATCGATATGGGATGATCATGTGCCGCTTCTGCCGCAGGGGCGTCCAATTGCTCAGATTCTCTCGCTTCAAGGGCTTTAATCACCGCTTTTGCTCCTGTTCGAAATGCTTCGCCAACAGCCAATTGAAGCCGTCCGCCTCGGCAACCAATATCCCCCTGACGGATCGCTTCGACCAGTATCGATTCCGTTCGCAGGATACCTGTCCATCACCATACGGGCCGCACGGATAAACAACAGCTTCCTCCTTCTTGCCCGATCTCGCAGCCTCATCGGTCAGGGCATTGCCTCGCAAATGTGGGAAGAACTCGGGCGCCACTATCGCTCCGAACACTGTCGTCATGACATGGTGGCTACTGACGGTTTGGCACGGTCCGTGGCAAACGGCGTGCAAAGCTTTTCCTCCAAGTCCGGGAAAAGCAGTCCGATCGCCTCATCATAGTAGGTGGCCCGCCGAAATTTTATTTCACCGGATTCGATCGAGCGCTTGATCTCCTTCGCCAGGTTGTCGCGCCACTGCAATTGCTTTGAGTTCAAGGTGGGCTTGTAAATGTAGGACGCCCATAAATACAGCACAGCGAAACCTCGGTGCTTGCCCTGGAGCGTCTGCCGCACGCCCGCTTCGAGAACTTGGTAGGCGCTGTGGTCCTTGTGGTAGCCAATGGGGCGGTTGTGTTTGACGGACAGCAGCACGGGCAAGACCCGATGCCAACCGAAAAACTCATCTTCCTTCAAGCACTCGAAGCCGCGGTGCCAAAGACCGCTTTCATACATCTCGTCCGCAATATCCAGGAGCGGCTGCCGCAAGTCCTTTGCGTAGTCGCTATCGCAATACGCGACCTCTGCCGCGAGGTAGCGGTTGACGAAACCGTTCCACTCATCGAGTTCCTGCTGCTGGCGCCGAATTGCGGCCTGTCGTTTGGCCTTCTGCTCCTCCTCTAGCCGCTTGCGCTCGTCGTCGGCGCGCTTTGTCTCCAGCGCGAGGCGAGCCGCGTCGTAGTCGAAAAAGTACGGTCGGAAGCTCGGCGTCGGAAACAGCACACCATCTAGGGTAACAAACTGGTTTTGCCACTCATCCTCAATCGAATCCCCTACGAGAATCGGTCTCTGAAAAGTACCGTTGAACGTCAACCGGCCGGTTCGAACGCTTTCGTCCATTGCTCTCTGATCGAGAACGAAGAGATTGCGGCGGTTGAAGAACGCCTCGTCGCGCACTGTCGCGCGTCTAAGATCGAGAGAGTCAAATAGCCAGATGATAAAGATGCCTTCTTGTCGATAAAAGTCATCGCGCTTAATTACTTCGGAGAGGAACGTGTAGGAGAGCTGAATCTCGAAAACGATTCGCTTGCCATCCCTGACGCATTGCACATCTGGGCGCTTCCACTCACCGTTGAGAATCTGGCCATGTGTGACAAGTTCGCGGTCCACCTTGGTTACACCTGGCTCCCTCTCCAGCCACGAAGCGACGAATTCCTTGATTTTTCGGTGCTGTGGTCCTTCCTGCTGACCACGATAGATCATGGCGCGGCGCATCTCCGGCGAGAGCCTATTTCCCTCATACCAAGGGCATTCCGGTGATGCACCATCGTGCGCGAACCAGCGATTGCCGTCGTCACGAATGTACCGAGAAAGGTAAAGCGGCTTCCTGCAAATGGCGCAAATGTACCGCGGCTTTACCTCTGCGCGCTGTCGCTCAATGCGATTTGCCATCGCCGCTCGACGAATCGCTGTGAACTCCGCTTCGGTCAGTGTAAGCAACTCGTTTGCAGGGATTCGCTTGTCGCTCTCGACATCGATCGCCAGTTCAACGGTTTGCTGGTGGAACATTTCGATCTCGCCCTACCCGTCTATGTAGCCATCACCGACAATGCCAGGATCCCCAAATCATGACGAGGGCGGGATCCACCCCTCCGTGAATCCGCCATATTTCCTGGGTATCCCAGTCGGTCCGCTTCGGATGCCAACAACCGCCCCATGCAAATGCGCACCTGCAGCCCGGAATTCAGTTTCAGCAGAACCTTCATTTATGTCAGCCCCTCTTGCTCCACGGTGAATCCGGCCGCCGCAACCGCTTCTCCAAGGGCAGGCCAACCGGCTGCGTTCGCGAAATGGCGGATTCGATCTAGCGTACGAGGCGCAGCCTTGCTACGCAAATCTGCTGGAACCTCATCGGGATGCATTGACCATGGTTGAATCATGTGCCCGACTGTGCGCGCATCCTGGGCAAGCGTCGCTGCGATTCGAAACCCGCCCTCGTCGATGTCCCCCCAGTGAAACACCGAAACTTCAGTAGGCAATTCCGCCAGCAGTCGAATGTACATGGCGCGCCATGCCGGGGACGGCATGCCGGCGGTGTAGATCAGCAGCACCTGTTCATTGCAGCGCCGTCGTGCTTCACTATGGAAAGTGGTCTGGTTCTCAATCGTCATCAACAACTCAGGGACGCTGGCGAGACGCCTCACGGTATTCGCCGGAAGGCCCACATATGGAGTGTCCAGGCGAGCAATCACCCGTTCCCGTTCGACAAGTACATCACCGGCAAGGCGAACGGGATGTTCTTCGCGAAAGAGTCCCAGCTCTTGCCATACCGCAGCAGGCTCACGAATCTCCGTTTCAGTGCTGTTGGCCAGCAGTACGTCGATCGGGCCGGTCAGTTTCTCAATGCGCTTGCTGTCATTGAAGAGTCTCGCGCTGGCTTCCCGTATCGGCAGCGATATGGCTTGAATGGCCGTATCCCGCAGACAAAACTCTATCGTTCGAGCAGCGTCCAGCCAGTCCGGAACGCTATTTGGCCCAAGCCCTCGCGTCTTGCGCAATTCGGACCAACGCTGAAGCACCTCCTGGATAACCGGAAACCGGGTCGCCAGCCGCAATAGCTGGTCATTGGCACTGGAAACCTGGTCCTGGGCGAGCATTACACCCAAAAACTTGGCAAGTCGCCTCGCGTCACACAGGTCGATTCGCTCGATAAATCCGGTTTCTGCTTTTCTGTCTTCCCAAATCAGAGCAACCGCACCCTCCGCGCGAGCGGCACGCATTGTGGCCTCGAAGGACTCTTTCTTTTGAAGGGAGGTAAGTTTTCTGTATTCTGCGAGATGAGACTCTGTTAAGGCCGCTTGCCGCGACCGCTTGCCAGCGGCTGCCTTCTCGCCAGCAGACAAGAGTCGTTCCAGACGGGAGCGAGCCAGAATGTCCATTACGAGGCCAGCACATCCTGGGTTGTTTGAGCAATCGGACGTGATCGGATTGCTGTCACCTCCTCCTCGACAAGCGCTGGATTGAACTCTGGCAAGTCCTCCCTGAATTGCGCCCGGACTTGTGCTGACACGTCATGTCCTTCGAGCATGATTGCATTGTTGTCGGCATCACGAAGGATGTCGTAGTAACGGTGCAGGAATGCCGTCAGCGTTCCCAGGTTTTCACCGGGACTGGCCATGAACACCTGTAGTCCCAGTTCTTCGAGGTAGCGCATGGTGGCAATGATGTTGGTCATGTCCATCTTATTGAAAGCCTCGTCGAGGAGCATCAGCCTAAGACCATCTCTTCCCCCTCGATCGAGGCGATATGCAGACGCAAGCGCCGCACCAGCGATGACATAGAGCGGAGAGCGGTGCTCGCCGCCGGACCCCGGGCCGAGGCGTTTGCTGAGATGCCCTACCACTTTGGCTACTTTGGTTAGTGGATCTTCTCGCAAGATTTCGATATCGAACTCGAAGAACTCACGATAGTCGTCCAGAGGGCTGCTCACGCCGGCGGCGCCCGGAGCAACCTTGTCCTCGATGAGCTGCCTGAAAGCCTCCGGAACCTCACCAGGACCGCCCAGCAGGTCCTGCGTCGGGCCGAAGGAGGCAACATCTTTGATGAACTTGAGCAGTGAATCGAGTTGTGGCCGGACGACTCGGCGGAAGCGATATCGCTCTCCGTTGGAGAAGGTTGGACACACCTTCAACACGGCATTCAAGCGGTCCATGGTTTCTTCAAGCCATTCCAGGTTATTGCTCAAAGCTATTGCGACATCGTTGCGGAACGTTTCCTGTGAGGTACGGTAAGCCGCATCCATGTCCTCCCTGAAGTTAGCCAGTTCCGTTCGGTCCAGCCGCTGCAGCAATTCAGTCAGCCACTTTCTCGCGTTCCTCCAATCCGTCGATGCCTCCAATGGCGCCTGTTCGCGATACTTCTCGAGGAACGTTCCGTACTCACCCATTCCCTTGGTAATAGCAACGCCCATTCGCCTTTTTGCCGCTTCTTGTTGGGCCTCGCAATGTTCGACCATTTGCTGGTATTGAGTGCCGAATCTCTCAATGAGCGGATCCCATTGGCGAAACCAAAACTCATGGTCGTACTCGGGGTGGCGCCGCGCTTCCGCAGAGTTGCTCTCAGCTTGCTCAAGTCGTTGCCGTGCTTCGGTCTCAGAGGCAATGCTGGCATTGAGTGCGCTTTCCGCACCTCCAATAGCCAGGAGCACGGCTTTTACCTGTGGGACCAATTCCCGAGCTACGTCTGCCCAGTGATTCTCCTGCTCCCCAAGTCGCACATACTCTTGGTCGGCCATGCCCTGAAGTTGCTGCGTCTTACTGGCGACATCGCGGGACGCTTTGTCCATTTCGGTCCAGGCATCCAGTACGTACTGGGTGACCAGCTTCTCATTGGCTACCTGTTTGAGGGCGTTTAAGACCTTCTTCAGCGTCTCCAACAATTGCATGAGGCGATTGACCTCGGTGGTATGCGCCTCCAGTTCCTTCTGAAGCGCATCACGGTGGCCGGCGCCTCCAGCACCAATCCGAAACAACTCGGCGCGCACAGGGCGCAGGCGTTCTAACTCCCCTCCGGACAACAGCATGCCGTCCTGCGTGAGCGTTCTTTTCCCTGCCAGCGCTTCCGCATCCGTCATAGCCCTCCGCAGGTCGCCAAACTGGCGCCGGAGGTAGGCAACCGCAGCCGGATGGTTTCCCTCGATCAATTCGGCAACCGAGCCCGCTTCGGCCGACCTTCCGATCGATTGTCGGCTCTCCATGGCGATCTTTGCGCCATAAATTGCGCGCTGTCCCGTAAGTCCTCGATAGATTCGAAACGCATCTTTTTCTTCATCGGCGGAAACCAGCAAGGCCTCGATGTTGCGACCAAGGTAAGCCTCGATGACTGGCTGCCATGCCGAATCCGTAACTTTCACAAGATCACAAACGGGCACGGGGTTCAATCCGTGGTCTCGGAGTTCTGTGAGCAACCGCTGGACGTCCGGAGACAAAGGCGCTCGGCCCTCTTGTATGCGCGAGAGCGCAGCTTTGGCCACCTTCAGCGACTCATTGGCATCAGAGAGGTTTCGTTCAAGTGCACTGCCCTGATTAAAAAGGTCGGTAAAGGCCCTTTCTGCTACCTTCAGCGCTGGCCGAAGCGCAGACTCCATTTCAGCCTTAGTCCGAGCGTCCAGGTGACTCACTAGAGTTTCAAGAGTCTGCGCAGCGGATATCAGTCCAGATGCGCTCGATTCAAGGAATGGAGAGCCAGCTGCTTCAGCAAGGGTCAGTCGAACCAGATTCAGATTGCTGCGAAGGTCTTTGCTTTTTTCCTGCAGCCTCTGCGTCGCAGTTTGAATCTCTGTTTGCAGTACGCCGTAGTCCTTGTGCGCCGAGTGCGCCTCGCGTGCTTGCCGGAATCTCAAGGCCTCCGCATTGGCTTGAGTGACCTGCGCGTCAAGCCTCTCGCGTTCCGAATTCTTTGCCGCGAGGTGTTCCTCGGCTTTTACCTTCGATTCGCTGGCGTGTTCCAAAGATTCCCGCGCGACTTCAACCACGGTCATTTTCGAAATCGCCTCCCATGTCGAGGCACGCCGGGACTCCGCGGCAGCCTTGGCGAATTCTGTATCCACGCGGCGTGCATCGGCGATCTTTGCTTCGATCTGGGCCACCAGTTCCGCCAATCGCCGAAACGACTCTGTCACTTCGCGGAATTTCTTGATATTGGTGGGGCGCGACTCCAGGACGTCGTTGCGGACAATCTGATCGACGGTCTTGTCGAAACGCATGCGCAAGGCGAAGCGAAACGCTCGGGTAAAGGATTCGGTATGTGGCGCGCTACCCGTTCCCCTTAGTGCCAGAAGCGCAGCCTGAATGTAACGCTGAGAATCCTGAAATAGCGGATCCTCGCCCGATACCCTCGCGCGCTCCACGAGCTGATGCCGGAAGGTGCTCCAGTCGCGTGGTCTCTCCTCGCCATCGACGGTTTCAAGGTGGTCACTCATAGCCAACTCGATCTTTGGGAGGATGTAGCGTCCAAGCACCTCATGCTTCTCTCTATCAGCCGAAGCGTAAAGGCAGACCCCCATGGACAAGGGTTCGCCCGTTTCAGAATCGCGCCACACCAATGTGATATAGGTGGTCGCGTTCTCACGAGCCCGATGTTCCGGGCTTTCTCCGTACTGTCCTAGACAATAAGCGCGCAATGAACGAGTGGTCGCCTGTTCGTCGGCTTGGGCGTTAAGGGCGACCAGGCGGCTATTGGCGCCAAGCATTGCAATTTGGACCGCATCCAGCATGGCACTCTTGCCGCTGCCATTTGGCCCAAAGATTCCCGTAATTTCGCTCAGACGAAGATCCTGCCTCTCGAATAGGAAGAATTGGACGACTCGAATACGGTCAAGGTACTTCATGATTCTCCCGCCCCCTCGCCTTCATCGCCACCGACCTCGACGTTGGTCTCGTCCGTGTTGATTCCTGTGGGATTGGCCACCCGCCACTCGGCAATCCGTTGCAGGGCTGCTTCGCCGAGGATATCGATGATGGCCGGACGAATGATTACGGCGTAGGGTTGCGCAGCCGCAGTTTCGTCGACGCCATCGCTCGCTTGCTCATCGGATTTCTTCGCTATTCCCCATCGCTTCATGGTTTTCATTAGGGAGTCGAGTTCGCCCTTGGCAGGGAGATCGCGGCTGGTCATCAGGCGATATTTCTCGTCAAGCTCGACCAAGTCGCAAATAACTTCACCGTCATCGGTCAATTGCCCGATTCGGGCCGATTCGTCATAGATAGCCCGCAGGACCAGCGCGAGTACGGTTTGAGCAATCGACGCGGTTCCAGTCTTGAGATGACGCGGTAGCGCATAGGCGTAACGCTGCTGCCGATTCACTTCGACAGTGATGCCAAGTGGAGCCAGCGCTTGCTTGAAGTCACGTTCGTACCGTTCAACCATCCAGTACGCGGTCCGGCTATGGCGATCGGCGTAATAGAGTACCTGCTCAACGACAAGCCGATACGCGGCTGCCTCCAATTCCTGCGCTGTATGTTGCCCGTTTGTGCGATCGGCTATGTCGTTCCAATATTGACTCATCGCTCTTGCTCCGATGATCCATTAGTCGCAGGCTTGCGGGCTTCGATCGAAAATGGCCTGCCGGATATTCCCCCGCCAGGCGTTTCAGGTGCGTCGAGCATCTGGACTCGAAATCCTCTGGCGATCATCAATGCGGAAAGGTGTAGGCGCCGGCTGTTTGCACTCATTGCCAATCCGACAGCAGACAATGTCTGATAGCTACGGATATCCGTAATGGACTCGTACACCAGTTGATCGCTACCAATGCTTCTCTGTCCGTTCAGCTGTTGAAGTACGTACTCAGCCAGTTTGGGCGGAGTAATGGATCGGACCTCCCCCGCCCTGAGCATGATCCGTGATCTAGCTAGTTGGGCCTCAGAGGGGACTTGTCGACGGAGACTTGATGGTGCCGGTCGTTCAGTGAGCTTGCGCGGTTCGGCAAGGCGCTCGCCGCTCACCATATCTCCTGGTGGAAATGGATCGCCTAAGGCGGGTGGCTGGCAAGACAGCGCCGCTGCGATTGCGCGATTGACCATGTGATCAACAGGCCGGAGCGATCGCAATCGGTAATCGAGATACGCTAGGGCTCGACGGTTAGCCCGTCGAATCTCGTCATCGAGCCGATCAAGGTATTCATCGATCCGGTGCAGTTCGAAGATGCGAAAAATATCCTTATCGAAAAGTTGCTGTGCCCTATGCCGGTCTCCGGAGCATCGCTTTGTCTCGTACCACGCAATCAGCTGAGCGCGGTGGTGGTCAGAACTGTACAAATCTTCGACTGTGCGCAGAATTTGCGGCCGGCGAGACAGGGGATGTTCTCGGGTACGTAACTCGCGGTAGTCGCCGATAAACACCCTTTCGATGTAATCGTTGAAGAATCTCTGGACGTACCGCGCCGTGGTGATTTCAGCGCTGAGAGATTCCATGATGTCCCGGATGTTGGTTCCCGTATTTCGCACATGCTCCAGAAGATTACGGACTTGCTCAGCTGTCTCGACGAGTGTGTCGCCATCGGCGTTGCCTTCGGCAATCTGCTGAATATTGAACTCGATAGACCGAATTTTTCCGGATACGAAAACCGGTCCAGTTTCCGCGAATGAAACAAGAACCGTCAGAAACTGGCTGACAGTTGGGCGCATGGTGACTTTCTTTTCCACGCCATACCGTTCCAGGCGGAACCAACCACTTTCAATCAGCCGATTGAAGACGGCGTTTGACCGAATGGCAATGGGGGTATCGGGAGTGGCGCCGTCCTCGTTCTCCCACAGGTCCTGTGTGACCAGTTCGTCTTCAATCTCCTGCATGATTTCTCGAACAGAAAATCCGTGGCTGGGCGGCAACGGAGCGTCTGGCCCAAAGCGTTTCGCGTGCAGGCAGCACAATAACGCCCAGTACCGGTGACGATTCGGCGATGCCAGGGGAGCAAACAGGCGGTCTGGCAATCGCTCAAAAAGGAGCGTCGCTGCAGACCGGCCGCTAAAGCCGTAGGGAACCGTCATCAGCCCGGAAACAGCCATGGTCGAACCTCCTCGATATTGGCGACGGCGAGCTGGTAATCCGGTGGCTGCTGGTTTTTTGTATCGATAGCGGCCCTTACATCCTGGATAAAGTAGCTGATCAAGGCTCCCCGGCAGGTATCTACCCGTGCTGCAGTGTTATTGAAGTACTCGAAACGGATCAGAGATTCCTGGTCCGGCGTCAGATCGGGATGAGCGACGAGACGCACCCGTACCTTTGCCATCCAGGCCTCGTCATCGTGGTCGAGGCGCTCAGATGGTGAATCGAGAAGGTTGGCACTTTCAATTCGACCGAGCGCGTAGTCTCGAAAGTCCTGATTGGTCGAGCAGAAGGCGCGCGCATGCCAGCGGCGGCCCGCCCGGATCAAACTATGGGGCGAAATAACCCTCTGGTGAGGGGTCGGCTCCCGCATCGATCGATAGGTAATCTGAAGCGTGCAACGAGTACGGATTGCCTCCGACAGGAGCGCAAAAATTCTTGGAGATGGAACAGACAGCTCTGGGAATGCCGCCCAGATGGTGCGGCTGGGAGAGGATTCAGATATCGCGTGAGGTACGCCAACCAGGGCAAGGTATTGCGACAACGAGATAGCGTCGCCTTGCTTGCGAAGATCAGCGTTCGGTCCGGCACGATAAGCCTCTAAGGACGCGTGGTAGCTCCGTGTTTTGCTGTTCCAATCTGTCCAGTCGGGGTGCTTTTCACGAAACTCGCGAATCCACTCACTCGCGCGAACACTGCTTAGTCCAAACAGTTCCCGAAGGCGGGCATTGTTCAGCCGTCCTTCCCAAAGGAGGATTGACGCTAGGAGCGTCAGTCGTTGCTGCTGAATGTCGCCTCTACCTATCATACGGATAACCATACATTACGATAAACCATATAATACGATAATTCGTAAGATATGCGCAACTTTAATCTTTTGTCCGTAGCGTCAATCCCTAGCCTGGTGAGTGCGCTTGAAAAAGTGTCAGAAATTTATGTATTTTTCTGACAACCAGCAAATCTGTCATGCAGACCCTCGCCAAACAAGTCCTAGAGCACGCGGCCGGGTTGCCGGAAGGCACGCCTTTGGTCGCCAAAGAACTGTTGCACCTGGGCAGCCGGGCAGCCGCGGATCAAGTGCTCTCCCGCCTTGTGCAGCGTGGCACTCTGATTAGGGCTGGTCGTGGCATCTATGTCCGGCCTGTCGAGAGTCGCTTTGGCACCCGTGCACCTTCGACGGTCAAGATGGTTGAAGGCCTGGCAAAGCAGCGCGGCGAAAGTATCGTGTCTCACGGTGCTGCCGCCGCCAACGCGCTGGGGCTGACCACGCAGGTGCCTATGCGAGCGGTCTATCTGACTTCCGGCCGCAGTCGTCGCTTGAAACTGGGCGCACAGACGGTCGAATTTCGGCACGCGCCGATCTGGCAGTTGATTTTTCCTGGGCGGGCCGCCGGCGATGTGGTGCGCGCACTGGCTTGGCTGGGACCGGAGAAAGCCGGCGAAGCGATCCAAATGCTGCGCTCCAAACTGCCGCTGTCCGAGTTGGAAGAAGTCGCGTCGGCGCGTGCGCGGCTGCCGACGTGGATGGCCCAAGCGGTCAGCTCCCTGGTGACGCATGGCTGAGTTCTTCCAACTCTCCACCGCAGAGCGTCTGGACGCGCTCAACGCGGCAGCCGGCATATGCGGTCTCCTATCCCAGCTCTTGGCAAAAAGATATCGGGTGATCGGGTCTCTGCAGCACCTCTTTGCCGGCCCATATGCTGACCTACGGGGACTCAGGTGACTTTGATCCTGCCTTGGTCGCCTTGGAGGACTGCGGTTTCCTAACGGCAGTGTTCCCCTTCTTGCCCGATATCGCAGCTTCAACAGCCAGGACATTCCCGACCAGCCGGGTGCCCGCATTTCTTGTGGCAAACATCAACACGACATACTCCAGTAGCAACACGATTGCGACCACTTCAAGATTGCTTCTCGCAATCGGAACCGCGAGTGCAAGCCCGATCGCGACGCATGCGATGAATGGCACGAGCGCCGCCATCTCACGGTAAAGCAAGTAGGCGCCATTGGCGTCCATGACTGACAGTTCCTTGCCGTGCTTGCGATACGTCGCGTACCACAGCGCATTCTGCTTTTCGGGCTCCGCAGGGAGGGTCCCGAGTCGCGCCGTCAAGCGTTTCAAATCAATGCGAGGATCGGCGGGAGCGATCACCGTGAATGCCTTACTTGACGGAAGACGAGCTGGACCAACGCGCCAGAACACCAAGGTCTCTTTGATGGCTACTGGCATCATCCAGCTGATGATCCCGAGAACGAGCGCAGCCAACGCAGGCAAAGCGATGCTCTTGCCTATGCTGGGGAGATTTCCGCTCAAAATCTCCGCGAACAACGTCGAGACAGCACTCAACCCGAATAGAGCGGCCCCAATGGCGAGCACATTGGCCACGAGAAACACAATGAGTTGCGGCCGGTTCTGTTGCTTCAGGGTCTTCTTCATAAGTTTATCGGGACCGGCGCTAGCCGTTGTGTTCCAGAAACGGGTGGAGTACGTCGCGATTAACCAGTACGATTTGTTGCGACTGGGGCGTCCCTTGCGCCGGACGATCCAATCCCAATCTGCGCAGCACATAAAAAAGAAGTGCCTGTCTGGTCTGGAACGAGACACGCCCCTCCTTCATGCCGTAATCGAGCTCAATTGCGCGTCTCTGCCCTTCCTGAAGTTCTGGATGCGGGGCGAGTACCACGTCGAGCATATTTATCCACGCTGCATCATTGATTGGATCGACGGTCGATTCCTCATCCGAGGCAACATTCAGGATTCGTGCGAAGACAAAATCGCGGAAGTCATTACGCTCGTGGCAATAGGCGCGCACATGCCAACGAAAGCCATCGAAGCCGACCGCATGCGGGCTGATTCCACGGACGGTCGGGTTAGGTCGGTTCATTGACTGGTATTCGACTTTCAACATCCGCTTTCGGCGGATCGCCTCCAGCACTATCCGTAAGACTGAAGCCTCGATCTTTCGGCCGGGAAATTTCACCGCGCCGAGTGGAGGGGTCCAGCCCAGGAAGCTCGCCTCACGCTCCAATACCTCGGATGAGACGCCCAGCAACTGGTTTAGGTAGCCCTGCGCCTCACCCGTTGCGACAAGCGGTGAGAAATTTGGGGTCGCCAGATAGGCCTTTTCGCTACGGTCGTACTCGATATTTCCTGGCGCTAGCTCCATGTACCGCGCGAAGTCGAGCGATGCCTGCGGTACGGAAATGCGAAAAAAATCAATGAGATCAGATCTGTTGACGCGACCATCCCATTGGAGGCGGAAATCGATGAATTCGACTCGGCGCTCTTGGCCCCAGCGTGTTGGTTTCGCGGGTCGGGTCGTCTGGTCTTCGAGGTCTGTGTTCTGATTTTCCGTCATATGGCTATATAGGTATAATTAGTAGACTCATCTAGAAACTATGCGTATAATACCAGTTATCAGCTGCCGGAACAACCACCTTCGCCGACGCCTTCTGGAGGGCAACTCAAATGACCGCGACTATCACCTTTTTCCCTGTAGACAACGGGGACATGACACTTCTCAAGTTTGGCGACGCTGATGCGACGGCGTTGTTAATCGACGTGAACATCCGACAGGACGCCGACGACCCCAAGGGCGAAGCGCGCGATGTCGCAAAGGATCTCCGAGACCGCCTGAAAAAGGATGCGAACGGCAGGCCCTATGTGGACGCGTTCCTGTTGAGCCATCCGGACCAGGACCACTGCAGAGGTGTGGCGCGCCATTTTTACCTTGGACCGCTGGGCGAGTACCCGGATGACAAGAAGGACTACAAGGACAAGAAGATCGTGATCCGCGAGATCTGGTCCTCGCCTATCGTCTTTCGCCGCGAGAGCAAGACCCATACGTTGTGCGACGACGCGAAAGCGTTCAATGCCGAAGCACGCCGCCGTGTGCAGATCAACAGGACAAAGAAGTTCCAGGTCGGCGATGGCGACCGCATCCTGGTCATGGGTGAGGATATCGATGGCAAGACCGATGACCTCGGCCCCATTTTGAAAAAAGTGGATGAGAGCTTCTCGACCATCAATGGCAAGGTATCCGCATTCTTCTCCGCTCTCCTCCTCGCGCCCCTGGATGCGCGAAATGACGAGGAGGAAGAAGAAGACCTTGTGAAGAATCACTCAAGCGTGATTCTGAACATCACGATCGCTGCCGATGCGCAAACTCCGGATGGCGCGAAAGTTCTGACCGCTGGCGATGCCGAGGTGTTCATCTGGAATCGGCAATGGGCGCGCCACAAGAAAACTCCCGGGATGCTTGAGTACGATCTGCTACACGCACCGCATCATTGTTCCTGGCATTCGCTGTCCTATGACAGCTGGTCTGACTTCGGCGAAAAGGCAAAGGTTGATGCCGATGCGCGTAGCGCTCTTTCGCAGACTCGCGACGGCGCGATTGTGGTGGCCAGCTCGAAGCCCATCGCCGACGACGATAGCGATCCGCCCTGCATTCGCGCCAAGCGAGAGTATGTGGCGATAGTGAAGGATGCGAAGGGCGAGTTTTATTGCACTGGCGAATACCCGAACACCAAGGCGGTGGAACCGCTGGTATTCACCGTATCCTCGCGCGGCGTTCAGCCGCCCTCCAAGAAGGAAAGCGGCGCGAAGGCTGCCGCCATTGTCACTTCGGCGCGTACGCCGATGCCACACGGATAACGATGACAGACGCCATTGCCGATGCGATCGATCAACTGAATCGGCACCGGGGACTCACCCGGGTCAGCGCGCCGCGCATCCAGGGCGCGGACACGCTGATTGAAATCGACGTGGGGGTCGAGCTCCCGAGCAGGAGCCGTGCCGAAGGCGTCTCGGCAACGGGCGTTCGCGCGATCGAGACCTGTTTGCTGCTGTTTCCCAATGACTGGCCGCTTTCGGCACCACGAGCTTTCCTCCGCGAGGACTTTCCGCTCAACCTGCCACACATCAATCCCCATCAGGCTGGCCAGCTTGTCTCGCCCTGTCTCTTCGAAGGATCGCTTGACGAGGTGCTGCATCGTTTCGGTCTCGACGCCATCGTCGATCAGTTGATCATCTGGCTACACAAGGCCGCGGCGGGATCACTGATCGACCTCGACCAAGGGTGGGAGCCGACACGCCGCGACAGTTGCCCATCGACCGTCGTGTTCAGTGCTGAAAACGTCGCCGCAGCTGCACCTGACGATGGATCGCCCCTGGTGGTGAGCGCGAGCTACGTGACCATGGACGGTGGTCTGTATGCGCGCCTGGACCACGATCTCACTGCAAAGATTGACCCGATTTTTGACCAGATTGCCCACAATGACCAGTTGGGTAAATGGGGTGGCGGTCACGCTACGGTTCTCATCGCACGCGCGCCCAAGGTGAATGGTCGACCGCACATCATCGGACACTATCAACCTGAAACAGTGGTCGACATGAGCACGCTGCTTGACCGGTCGGCCGAGCTAGGCATCGACCGCGCAGCTCTGGCCCAGGGTCTGGATTCCTACTACAGCCGTTCGATTCTGGATCCCAAGCAGGATCCGAAAACGTGGGTGCACGGAGTGTATGCGATCGTTATTCTGGTTGTAGAGCGCCCCGTGTCTCTCGTTGGTTCCCCCGGCAGGAGCACCGAGGTACTCCCGTATGTTGTGCGATATGAATACTCTGCAAAATCGCCTTTCGAACGAAATGCAAGGGTACACCCTGCTTTTCATGCGCATACGCTGTCGCCTGCTCTTCTCGGCCGTACATCCGGGCTGGCAACCACGGACACGTCCAAGCCGCTGGTGATGATCGGGTGCGGAAGCCTTGGCTCGAAGATTGCTTTGCACCTTGGCCGCGCTGGATTCGGCGCGGTGACTTTCATCGATAACGAAGCCATGGCACCTCACAACGCGGCGCGACACGCGCTTGTCGAAGCGGATATGGTCCTGGCGCCACCGCGCAAGGCAGCGCTGATGAAGTCGGCTTTCGAGAAGTTATCGCACCAGCAAACCCGCGCTCTCGATGTCGACGCGGTTAGGATATTCGCCGATCCTGTTCAGTTCGGAGGCGCCATTCCTCCGAATACGACGCTCATCGTGGATGCAACGGCCTCCCTAAAGGTACTTGCGTCTGAGACGCGGTCAGACGCATTGAACGGATCTGCTGCGCGCCTCGCACGAGTGGCGATGTATGGGCAAGGGCGGTGTACCGTGATGCTTCTGGAAGGCGATAGCCGCTCAAGCCGAGTCGATGACCTCACCGCACTCCTGTTCGAACAATGCCGTTCGAACAAGGTCCTGTACACGGCCATCGTCGGCGACGGTGCGGATCCCACGCGCGTTTTTGTCGGAGACAATTGTCGCTCGCTGACAGCCCCCATGTCCGACGCCACGGTATCACGTGCGGCTGCGCATGCGAGTCTGCAGCTGGAACGCTGGCTAGTGGACGGTCTTCCGGCAGAGGCCAGGCTATGCGTCGGTGTTGGAGATACCGCGGGCGTCGGAATGTCGTGGACCAGCACGGGGCTCGGCCCCACTATGACGCTAGACGTGGCGGAGGATGGAGGTTGGAAGATTCGTGTATTGGCCCCGGTAGCTCAGGCAATCCACGCAGATGCAATCCGATGGAGCCCGAAAGAAACCGGTGGCGCCTTGCTCGGCCGGATATCTTACGAACATCGGACCATCACTGTAGCGGGCCTAGTCGACGCACCGCCAGACAGCATCAGGAAACGCGCGCGTTTCGTGCTCGGCACTGATGGTCTGGTCAAGCATCTGCGCGAGGCGCACGGAAACTCCATTGGCTATCTCGCCTTTATCGGAACATGGCACAGCCACCCGCAAGGCGGCACCCATTCCGGGATCGACCGGGAAACGCTGCGCAAGATCGCAGAGGATGCGGGTGGCCTGCCCGCGGTATCGCTGGTCTGGATACCCACCGGGTTCTCTTGTGCCGTGGATCGCTGGTAATGACGGACTCGCCTTCCCCTCGTGTCTTTAGCGGCTGGGGCGAGAAACCGATGATTGGTCGCAGCACCACCAATTCCGTGCTAGCTCATGGCACCCTGACGCCTTTACATCCTCGATCCGCCAGCCCAGTCGGTCCGCCAGGGCAACCAGGATAATCGGCCGGCTTAAGATCATTGTCGCTTAGGTGCTTGACCTCGATGAATATGAGTCCGTGTTCGCCGATATCGATGATCACGTCGGGCTCCGAAGACGAATTTGCGAAAAACTTGAGCCGCCAAGTTGCTACCGATACACTGTTCAGGGTTAGGTGATGGACATCGACAAAGCCGCAGAAACACTCGACGGTCACCCCGACTTTCGGGTGCTGCGAAGGCTTCGCATTTCGGACGCACACGTGTTTGCCGAGAACATCAGCGGCGAGCCGTGTGGTCGGCTCGCGGTCATTGACACAGAGACCACCGGGCTGAAAGCAGATCTCGGGGACCGGATCATTGACGTTGCCATCGCGACCTGCGAATACGGACGCGATACCGGCATGCTCTATCGCGTTGTCGATCGGTATGAAAGCCTGGAAGACCCGGAGGCGCCCATACCACCAGAAATCACGCGCCTGACCGGCATTAACGATGACATGGTTCGCGGACATCGGATCGACGAGGCCGGTATCGCGCGAGTCATGGACGGGGTGGGCTTGGTGATCTGCCACAACGCACGCTTCGATCGCGCCTTTCTTGAAGCGCGCTACCCTGCCTTCGCAAACAAGCACTTCGCGTGCTCGCTTGATGAGATCCCCTGGGACCTGTGGAACATGAAAAGTAGCAAGCTCGATTACATCGGGTTTCGCTTCGGCCTATTTCACGAGGGGCACCGCGCGCGAGCGGATGTCGACCTCCTGCTCGCACTACTCGCGCAGAAGGTGCCCGATGATGGCGAGCAAACTATCTTGTCCGTACTCTTGGCCTCGGCTCGCGCGCCTTCCTGGCGGGTGCACGCTATCGGCTTGCCGATTGAGAACAAGGACTACGCAGCAGCCAGAGGCTACCGCTGGAACGATGGGAAGTTCAACACGCCACGCGCATGGTGGATCGAAACTCGGGATGAAGAAGCCGAGCGGAAGTTCCTCGAGGGGATCGGCTGCAAGAATCCCAAAGTCATCAGGCAGACGGCACTCGAGCGCTATCGGTCCCTCGCCGCTCGGGCGGACATCGAAGCAGATACCCGCAACGCATAGTGTCTGATCGATAGAAAGCATTACCGTTGACACCAATGATATGTTCTGTTAATATGCTTTAAATAACATATCGTTTCTATTATGAGCAGACGGTCCCTCAACATCAGTTCGCTTCCGCTGCCTGTGCGCCAGTCCGTCAAGGAGTTGGGAGAGAACATCAGCACGGCAAGGCGGCGCCGGCGCCAGACGCAGGCGCAGCTCGCCGTTCGCATGATGGTGTCCCTGCCGACCATCCGGCGCGTGGAACGGGGCGACCCGTCCGTTTCGCTGGCCATCTATTACACGGCCCTGTGGGCGCTGGGACTGCTGAAGCACGTGCGAGGAGTGGCAGGGCCGGATAGCGACGAGTCCGCTCAGCTCCTGGATCTTGGGCGTCTGCCCGAACGGGTACGGCATGCCCGCCGACCGGTGTAACGTCTTCTTCTATCCCCGCAGGGAGAGAACGCCTCTCCTTGCCGGGGAGTTGCGCCTCCTTCCCGGAATGAAAGGCTCCGTCTTTCAATACTCCATGGATTTCCTCGCGAACCCCGGTGCCATCGCGCTCGACCCGTTTTCACTGCCCCTTCAGCCTACCGAGATGGTCACCGTGCGCGAGGGCGACTCGCTCATCCCGGACGCGTTCAGCGACGCGGGGCCGGACGTCTGGGGCCGCGCGGTCATCGATCGAGTGGCAAGACTGGAACGCTCGAGTGAATTCGACTACCTGCTCGCCACAGGCTCCAATCGCGCGGGAGCGCTGGATTTTTCTGTCGACCTGGAGAAACACGAAGCCGTTTCAGCGCAAATCGACGACCTCGCCGACATTGAGATCGCGATCGACCAGATCCGGAGAAAGCTGCCCATCGAGGAGCGCCTTCGTCATCTGCTCGCCTTGGGAACGAGCGTCGGCGGCATGCGCCCGAAGACTATTGTCGAAGAGGACGGACATCTCTGGATTGCGAAGTTCAACGCACGAGACGAGGACTTCGACGCGGTATCGATGGAATATGCCGGCATGTCGCTGGCAAACCGATGCGGCATCTCCGTTCCGGCCATCCACAAACATCAGTTCCAAGACCAACGGATCGCCCTGCTCGTGCGGCGCTTCGATCGCGAGTCCTTGGACGGTGGGCAATACGGGCGCATTCCCTATATCAGCGCGCGCACGCTGCTTCGCGGATATGGCAGGGAAACCGACGGCACGGTTCCCTCCGAACACAGCTACATCCTGCTCGCGCAGGTGCGCCGTCTGACCGGCCATGAGGAAACCCTAGGTGCCGATCTAAAAGAACTCTACAGGCGGATGGTATTTAACATTCTGATCGACAACACCGACGATCACGAGAGAAACCATGGATTCCTCTACGACGGTGGTTGGCGCCTTGCCCCTGCATTCGACGTTTCGTCGCAGCTGACCGCATTGGGATATCAAGCCATGAAGGTGGGCGCAGACGATACCCACTCCACACTCGCCAACGCACTTAGCGAGTGCGCGCATTTCGGATTGACGCCCGAGGAAGCGCTGGCACTGGTGAATCAACTCATCGATTCCACCGGCGCACTCCCGGCCGTCTATCGGGAAGCGGGGGTCGATCCCGAACGGGTAGCGGTTGCGGCGCGAGTCAGGGAGAACATCGTTTCGGCTTTTCGCGCCAGACCCCAGTCGGATCAAAGGGCGCCGACGAAAAGACAAAGGACCGGTGTTCGAAAAAAGCCTCCAAAAGCGTAGATCGCTTGCGAATCGTCGAGCGGTGAGGGTCCGGCCGAATCCAACCGGAACCTCGCGCGGGAAAGCGGAGGCCTGCTCCTTCCAGGTATGAAGGCTTTGCGACAGACCATCGATCACCATGATCAGAGAGAATTCCAGCGGGCTCATGTGGTGAGCCCGTGAGGGTGCAAAATGGATGAAGATTCATCGGGCGGTACGGGAGCGAGACCGCCGCAAGGCGGCGCCGATCGAGGCGCGCCGAGCCGAGAGTGTGGTCCGTAGTGCGGCCGAGGTGGGTCGCTAATCAAGCCAGTCACTGAGGGTGCCTTTGACGCGTCGAGCATGCTGCAATTAACTTTCTCCAACCGCTTTGAGCGCCTTCTTGACGCGCTCCTTGGCGCGATGGCCACACCGCCTCAGTCGCCGTTCGAGCGCGAGGAAATCATCGTGCCCAGCGCAGCGGTCCGGCGGCGCATCGAGCTCGAGGCCGCGGACCGTTTCGGCATCTGCTCGAATGTCCAGTTTTCGTACCTTGCCCAATGGCTGTGGCGGCAGATCGGGCATGTCATTCCGGTGTCGGAAACCTCGCCGTTCACTTCATCGGTGCTCATGTGGCGCGTGCTCGGCATCTTCGGCGAGAAGGCTTTTGTCGCCGAACATCCCCCGCTCGCCCATTACCTGGGCCAAGCCGACGACGTGATGCGCTACGAGCTCGCGACGCGCACTGCGGCCATGCTCGAACAGTACCTGACGTATCGCACCGACTGGCTCGACGCGTGGCTCGCGGGGAAGGCGGCCAACATCCAGAACCTGGACGCCGCGCGAAAAGAAGACGAACGCTGGCAGGGTGCGCTGTGGCGGCGGATCGCGCGCGATCTGGGCACCGACAGGCGCCACCCGTCGGTGGTATTTTTCGAGGCGATGAAGGAAATGGGGCCGGACGCACCGGCCCGTGCGGGACTTCCGGCGACGGCGCACGTGTTTTGCCTGCCGACCACACCGCCGCTGTACCTCGAGATCCTGCGGCGCCTGGCGCAGTGGATCGATCTCCGGTTGTATGTCCTCAATCCGTGCAGCGAGTACTGGTTCGAAGCCGTTGCACCGCGCCGCCTTGCCTACCTCGCCGCGAAGAACCGCGCCGATCACCACGAAATAGGCAACCGGCTGCTCGCCTCGTGGGGCCGGCAGACGCAGGACCACATCGTTCTGCTCCTGGAGGACAGCTCCACGCAAGTTGAGGACGCCGACTTCGCAGCGAGCGAAGGCGAAACACTTCTCGCGAAGCTTCAGAACGCGATCCTCGACATGACCGATCTCGAGCGCGGCAGCGTCCGGCTCGCCGAACACGACCGCAGCCTCGAAGTTCACGTCTGCCACTCGCTCACCCGGGAGCTCGAGGTGCTGCAGGACCAGCTCCTCGCGATCTTCGCCGGCACGGACCCGCCGCGCCCCTGCGACATCCTGGTGGCGACGCCGGACCTCGAGGCAGCCGCGCCGCTGATCGACGCAGTGTTCGGCAACGCCCCGAAGGGGCGCCAGATTCCGTACGCGATCACCGGTCGGCCGGCAAGCGTGCTCAATACCTGCGCGCAGGCGCTGCTTGCGGTGCTTGCCGTCGCCACCTCGCGCTTCCAGGCGAGCAGCGTATTCGAGTTGCTGCAAAAGCCGATCGTCGCTCGCCGGTTCGGAATCGGCACCGCGGAACTCGGGGCTATCCACGCCTGGATCCAGGACTCGGGCATCCGCTGGGGTATCAACAGCGAGCATCGCCGGGAGCTGGGCCTGCCGGCGGTCGACCGGCACAGCTTCAGCGACGGCTTGGATCGCCTCTTTTTCGGTTATGCGATGCCAGCCTCCGCGACTGTGACGCTGAACGGGCGCCTTGCGGCCGGCAATCCGGAAGGGTCGGCAGCGCTGGCGCTGGGCAGTTTCAGCGAGTTCGTCCGCCAACTGGAGCGCTTGCACGCCGATTTGGCTCGGCCCATGCTGCCGACCGAATGGCGGCAAACGCTGCTTGCCGTTCTCGAGAACTTCACTGCGCCTGCGGGTGAGGAAATCGACGACGAGCGCGAGACCGCAGCTTGCATCCACGAGCTATACGCCAATATGACGCACGGCGGAATGAGCGAGCCGCTGGCGGTGGACGTCGTCCGAACCGCGCTACAGGGGATGCTCGACGACCCGACCCGCGGCGGTGTGCCGGGCGGCGCCGTTACGTTCGCGGCGATGACCAGCCTGCGCCACCTGCCCTACCGGTTCGTGTGCGTGCTGGGCCTGAATGACGGGGCCTTCCCCTCGACTGCGCGCCCCATCGAATTCGATCTGATGGCACGCGACCCGCGACGCGGCGATCGCCAGCGCCGCGAGGACGAGCGCAATGTGTTCCTCGACCTCGTCCTCGCTGCCCGCGAGCGGCTGTATCTGAGCTATACGGGGAAGAGCGTGCGCGACAACTCCCCGATCCCGGCGTCGGTCCTGGTCGCAGAATTGCTCGACTACGCGGCCTCCGCCACCGCAACGCCACCGTTTTCGCCGGAATCGATGGAGGCCGCGCGGCAGCGGCTCACCGTGCTGCACCCGCTGCAACCCTTCGCGGTTGCCTACTTCGAGCCGAATGCCGACCCGCGCCGGCGCAGTTTCAACGACGAATACTGCGAGTCCCTGAAGCAGAGGTTGGTGGCGCAGCCGGCACCGGTTGCGCCCACACCCGTTGCGCTGGCCGAACGTGCCGGCGAAGCCAAAGCGGGCGACGATGCCGAGGACGAGGACAGGGCGTGGGAACCGCAGGAAAGATTCTTCCAGATTCCCCTCGGCAAGGCCGGCCCGGAGTTCCACGAGGTCACCCTGGAGAACCTCGCCCATTTCTTCCGCAATCCGTGCCGCTACCTGCTCAGGCAACGCCTCGGTATTGCGCTCCCACAAGGCGACGAGGAGCTTCAGGACGAAGAGCCGTTCGTGCCCGACGTGCCGGCACGCAGGGCGCTTTCGGAGCGCATGCTCCCCCGCCTACTGGAAGGCGAGTCGGTCGCCGAGCTGCGCTCGTTCGCTCGTGCCGGCATCGAGTATCCGATCGGACGCCTGGGCGATCTCGAACTGGAGCAGGAGCTGCAACGGCTCGGCAATTTCGCGAGCGGGCTCGCCCCCGCACTGAAAGGGGCGCACCTCGACCCGGTCGGCAACAGCTTCGATTTCACGATAGATGGCGAGCAATGGCGCCTCAGCGGCGGCTTCGGTGACCTGCGCAAGAGCGGTCTGATCCGCTACCGCTACGACGATGCCCGGGCCTACGATTACCTGAACGGCTGGATCGCGCACCTGTTTCTGAATGCGATCTCGCCACCCGAGGTCACCCCGCGCACCGTGTGGCACTCGCGCGACGGCCATTACGTGCTGCCCAAGATCGACGACGCGCGAGGGCAGCTCGAGGCACTGCTCAAGCTCTATCGCGACGGACTGCACCAGCCACTGCACTTCTTCCCGAAGTCCGCGTGGGAATACGTGAGCAACGGCGAGAGCCTGTCCAAAGCCGTCAGCGCGTGGCTGAGCACGAGTTTTCGGCCGTACGGAGAAGATCGCGACCCGGCGTACCGCTTGGCGCTGCGCGGCGTGGACGAACCCCTCGATGACGAATTCGCGCAATGCGCGACGACCGTGTTCGGTGCGCTGCTGCGGATTATCCAGGACGACAGACTAGAGCCCCGAGCATGAAGGCGCCCGCCGAATTCAACGTCTTCGGCTGCGATCTGGATGGCATCAACCTGATCGAGGCTTCCGCCGGAACCGGCAAGACCTGGAACATCTGCGGGCTGTACCTGCGGCTGTTGCTGGAACGCGGGCTCGATGTGCAGAAGATCTTGGTCGTGACGTTCACCAACGCGGCCACGGCGGAGCTGCGCGAAAGAGTGCGCCCGCGGATCGTCGAAACGCTGGACTATCTGCGCAATGGAAACGAGGCCAACCCACCACACGATCCGTTCGTCCCGCGCCTGGTGGAATCGGTCGAGCAGCGTACCGGGGAGACGCGCGATCGATTCGCCTTGGCCCTCGACAAGGCATTGCAGTACTTCGACGAAGCAGCAATCTTCACGATCCACGGCTTCTGTCAGCGCGCCCTTGCGGACACGTCGTTCAGCGCCGGGCTGCCCTTCTCACTCGAGCTCGTCACCGACGACAGCGAAATGGTCATGGAAGCGGTGCAGGATTTCTGGCGCAAGCGCGTCGCAGACGACAGCTGCCCGGCGGCGCTCGCGGCCTACCTGCAGGAGGTCGGGGACACGCCCGAGAAGTACGCAAAGTTGCTGGATCGCAGTCTCGCCAAACCGCTGGCGAAACGCCTGTGGCCTACGGATATCGACAAGGCCTCGGCGATCGACGCGACGGCGGTGACCGCGGCGTACGAAGCGGCAAGAGCTGTCTGGATCGCCGAGCGCGACACGATCGTCGCCAAGCTCACCGCCTCGCTGCCGGCCCTCAACGCCAACTCCTACAAGGTGCAGGGCGTCGAGCAGGCGGCGGGCGAATGGGACGACTGGTTCAAGGAGGGAGTCGCGCTCGCCCCCGTGCCCGAGAAGAACAAGCTCGACCTGTTGTCGAGTGAAACGTTGCAAAAGCGCACGAAGAAGGGCCAGACCACGCCAAAGCACGCGTTCTTCGATGCGGCCGGCGCGCTCCTCGGCGCCCGCCAAACCATCACGCAAGAACTGGATCTCGCTCGGATGCACCTGATCCGCGAACTGATCGACACGGGGGGTGCCGACCTTGGCCAGCGCAAACGCGAGCGGCGCGTGATCTCATTCGACGACATGCTCTACAACCTTTACGCCGCGCTGCAGGGCGACGCTCATCCGGGGCTGGCTGCGTCGTTGCGCGAGAAGTACCCGGTTGCGCTGATCGACGAATTCCAGGACACCGACCCGCTGCAGTTCGCGATCTTCGACAACATCTACGGCAAGGGTGACGCACCAGCCTTCCTGGTCGGCGATCCGAAACAGGCGATCTACAGTTTCCGCAACGCCGACCTGCACGCCTACCTTCGGGCGCGCCAGAGCGCTTCCGCGAACTACACGCTCGCCGACAACCAGCGCTCGACGAAGGGATTGATCGAGGCGCTGAACGGACTGTTCTTGGCTACGTCCAACGCCTTCATGCTGTCGGGCCTGGACTACTACCCGGTGCAGATGGGCGACAAGGAACGAAAGCCGTTCTCGGACAAATCGCTCCAGCGCGCCGACTTGCAGGGGTGGACCCTGCCGCAAACCCCCGAGGGCGATCCCGTCCCCAAGGCAACCGCCAAGACGCTTTGCGCGCAGGCGTCGGCCGCGGAAATCGCGCGCCTGATCACCGAAGCGGGTAAAGGCGGGATCACCATCGGCGCGCGCCCGCTGCTGCCCGGCGACATCGCGGTGCTGGTCCGCACGCACGCGCAAGGCAGCGAAATGAAGCGCGAACTCGCCACGCTCAACATCGGTAGCGTCGAGCTGTCTCAGGCGAGCGTGTTTCAGTCCTCCGACGCCGAAGAGGTCGAGCGCGTGCTGATCGCCATCAATCAGCCATCGTGGGACGCGTTGCTGCGCGCGGCACTCGCCACCGAGATGATGGGCGCTGACGCGGCCAAGATCGCGGAGATCTCGGCCAACGAAACCGATCTGATGGGCTACCTCGAGCGGTTTGCCGAGTACCGGGAGATCTGGCTGCGGCAGGGCGTGGGGGTCATGTACCGCCGGTTGCTGACCGACCAGGGTGTCAGCGCGCGCATGCTCCGCCGCCCCGACGGCGAGCGGCGCCTCACCAACTTGCTGCACCTGGGAGAGCAAATACACCAAGCGGCCGCAACGCACCAGTCGCCCGACGCGCTGCTGCGCTGGCTGGCCACACAGCGGCGCGAAGGTTCGGCCGACGAAATCGCGCAATTGCGCCTTGAGTCCGATCGCAATCTCGTCCAGATCATCACCATTCACAAGGCAAAGGGGCTGGAATTCCCGATCGTGTTCTGCCCGTTCCTCTGGGACGGGAACACCAGGTTCGGCGGACCGAAACCCGAAGGACGCGAATACCACGACACCAACGGCGACGCGGTCATCGACTTTCGCTTCGATGACGAGAATGACAGCGATCGGGACGCCATCAAGGCGCAGATCAAGCTCGAGGAATCGGCGGAGTGGCTGCGGCTCATCTACGTTGCGCTCACGCGCGCGGTCTACCGGTGTTACCTCGTTGTCGGCACGTACACGACCAACAGTTTCGGCAGGCCCAGCACCTCCCAGAGCACGAAGAGCCTGCTCAATTGGCTTGTCACCGGGGGCAAGGAATCGCCCGAGAACTGGTTCGACGGGAAGCGCTCACCTGCTGACATCACCGTCGCATGGGAATCTCTGGCCAAGCGGCTCGCGCCCCACCTCGGCATCGCGCCGCTACCCGCCAATCCGGGCACGCCAGTCACGCTAGCCGGACCCGCGCCGGAGACGCTCGCGGCACTGCCCGCGCCGAAGACAATCGCGCCCGCGTGGCGGTTTAGCAGCTTCAGCGGCATGACCAGCGACGCTACGAGCGAGAGCGCGGCGAACGATCACGACGCGCACGTCGCGGAGGGCGCGAAAAGAATTGGCCCGCCGCCGCCGGACATCGCGCCGGAGGACATCCTGCGCTTTCCGCGCGGCCCGAGCGCCGGCACCTGTCTGCATGCCATGTTTGATCGCATCGACTTCACCAGCCCGGCAGCCTGGGACGAAGCTGTCGCACACAGCCTGTTCGCGCATCCGCAATTCCTTCCCGGCGTGAGCACGACCGGGCTGACGGCGCCACTCACCGGAATGGCCTCGCGGATGCTGACGGACGTGATGAACACGAAGCTGCCGGAGGACATCGTGCTCGGGGCCATCCCCGCCACCCGGCGCCTGAGCGAACTCGAATTCAGCCTGCCTTCGCCGCGGGTGTCCGCCAGCGCGCTCAATGGTGCGCTCAAGAGCCTGGGCTACGACGTGCCCCGGCTCACGTTCCGCGACGTCGAGGGCTACCTGAAGGGCTTCATCGACCTCGTCTTCGAGCACCGCGGCCGATATTACGTGGTCGACTGGAAATCGAACCACCTGGGCTACGCCCGGTCCGACTACGGTCCCGCCGAGCTGCAGGCGGCGATGGCCGAGCACAGCTACCACCTGCAATACCTGCTCTACTCGCTGGCGCTCGACCGCTATCTCAAGCACCGAGTGGCCGACTACCGGCACGATACACATTTCGGCGGCGTCTTTTACCTTTTCGTGCGCGGCGTGCGGCCGGATTGGGTCAATGCCGACGGCAGCCCGGCGGGGGTGTTCCACCATCGGCCATCTGCGGCGACGCTGGCGCGCCTGGATGCCATGTTCGCCAAAGAGCCCTTGACGGTGGCGCCATGAGCGCACCGTTCGTGCAAATGCCGGACCAGGCGCTCGCCAGGGGATTTGCCCAGCACCTGGTGCACTGGGCACGGGAGAGCAAAGCCCCAAACCACACGCTCGCCGCGCTGGAAGCGGCGGCAAGCGCGACGAGCCTCGCCACTGCCTCGGGTCACGTCTGCAGCTATCTCGCGGACATCGCCGCAGCGGAGAAGCTCGACGAAGACGCATTGCGGAAGGCGCTCCTCGAGTCGGGAATGGTCGGCACGCCAGGCGCGCCAGGTACCTGTCCGCTGATCCTCGACGACGATGGCCGAATCTACCTGCGCCGCTATTTCGATTACGAGTGCCGGTTGGCGCGACGACTGATGGAGCCTTCGCCCAGCCCGACAAGTCCCATCGGCAAGAACGTCCAAACCCTGCTCGGCGACTTGTTCGCCGCGAACGCAAAACGCCTCGGCGATCGGCCCGACTGGCAGAAGATTGCAACCGCCCTGGCGCTGGAGCGCCAGCTCACGATCATCAGCGGCGGTCCCGGCACCGGCAAGACGACCACCGTCGTCAACATGCTCGCCTGCATCCTCGCCGGGAACCCGGGCTGCCGGATCCGCTTGGCGGCCCCGACCGGCAAGGCCGCTGCCCGAATGCTGGAGGCCATACGCAAGGCCGCCGCCCACTTGCCCGAAGACCTGCGCGACCTTCTGCCCGCCGAGTCGTTCACGGTCCACCGCCTCTTGGGCTTGCTGCCCGACTCGGGCGACTTCCGCCATCACGCGAGCAATCCGCTGGCGATCGACCTGCTGGTCGTCGACGAAGCGTCGATGCTCGACCTCGCCCTCGCGACCAAACTGGTCGAGGCCGTGCCGCCGTCCGCGCACCTCATCCTTCTGGGCGACAAGGACCAGCTCGCGGCAGTCGAATCCGGCGCCGTGTTCTCGGAACTGAGCGCCGATCCAACCCTAAGCAACGAGTGCGTCAAGCGGCTATCCGGCATCACCGGCATCCCCGCGGCACGCATCCAGTGCGCGGCGCCGATCAAGCCGACTGGCCTGCCTGACAGCGTCGTATGGCTGACCGAGAACTTCCGCTTCGCGAAGGATTCAGGCATCGGCCGCTTCGCCGCGCACGTCAATGCCGGCGAGGCCGAGGCCGCGATCGGATTCCTGCGCTCGGGCGCGGATCCGGCGCTGGAGTGGGTGGACGACGCGAATCCGGCACCGGCGACCGCGTCGCGCGAGCGCATCCTCGACGGTATGAAGAACTACCTGGACCACGCTCGCACCGACCTCGGCAACAAGCCAGCACTATTCGAGGCCCTGGCAGGATTCCGCGTGCTGTGCGCCGAGCGCGAGGGTCCGCGCGGAGTGGTCGAGATCAACAGGCTCGTCAGCCAGCACTTTCGCGGGGCGCTCGAGCACCCGCTCGATCCTGGCAGCCGCTCCGAGTGGTATCCGGGCCGCCCCGTGATGGTGCTGCGAAACGACTACGTCCTGAAGCTATTCAACGGGGACGTGGGAATCGTCCTTCCCGACGCAGCGGGCACGCTCATGGTGTTCTTCCCGGACAGCGACGGCGGTTTCAGGCCCATTGCGCCTCTGCGCTTGCCGGAGCACGAAACCGCGTTCGCGACGACGGTGCACAAGGCTCAGGGCTCGGAGTTCGACAAGGTGCTGCTGCTGCTGCCGGCAAAGCCGAATCGCGTGGTCACCAGGGAGTTGCTCTACACGGCGGTGACGCGCTCACGCTCCGGCGTGACGATTGCCGGCGGGGTCGACGTGCTGGAGAAGGCGATCGCCTCGCCCACGCGAAGGTATTCGGGGTTGATTGCGAGGTTGCGGGACGCGCGCGGCTGATACCCCTATGTGAGCGCAGATCGTCGGGCATTCGCGGAGTGCGAACGAATGCCGACCTTCGCATATCGCGTCGCCGCACGAGCAATTTCCGCCGACACTTTGTCTCGCAGCGCCTTCGGACCGATGACTTCGCAGTCCGCCCCGTACTTGAGCACGTCCATGATCAGTTCGGGATCGTTCGAGTAAGGCACCTTGAGTTCGTAGCGGCCGTCCTCGAGCACCCTGCCCTGCTGCCTCGGGTGCCAGCGCTCGCTCGCCACCCAGCGTGCCCGCTGCGGCGTGAACTGCAGGGTCGCCCAGGTCACCTTGTCCCCCGCGAAGATCCCATAACCCGATCCCAGCACCTCGTCGAGACGCTTGTCGGCGATGTCCCTTGCGCGCTTGTCCAGGATTTCGACCCGTTCGATCGCGTCCACGGCAAAGGATCGCAGGTCCTCGCGCAGGTGACACCAGGCGTCCAGATACCAGTTGCCTCGGTAGTAGATCATGCGCTGCGGGGAGATCTCCCGCTCTGTCACCTCATTGGTAGCGCGGGCGCGGTAATGAATCTTCAGGCGCTTGCGCTTCAGCAATGCCGAGCCGACGCGCTGGAACTGATCGAGATCGAACTCGCGCGCGCCCACCGTTTCAACCTTGATGCGGCGCCGCACCTCTTCGGCCGGATCGTCGGCTGCGCCCAGCAAACCGGTGAGCCGCGCCAGCATCGGCTTGACGTGCGGTCCGATCAGCCCTCCGGTGTCGAGCCGCGAGAGCAGGTGCTGCATGGTGAGAAGCGCGTGGATCTCCTCGGCCGAGAACCACAGGCCCGGCAGTTCGTACTGCGGTCCTACTCGCTTCTGCGCGTTTTCGAACCGATACCCGCCGAGTTCACGGTGGTAGATGATGGGTGCGTTCAGGCGATCTTTCATGTAGGCCAGATCGCGTTTCAGCGTTGCCCACGAGACACCGAGATGCTCCTCCAGCACCTTGCGCGATACGGACTTACGCGAGGAAAGAAGCTGGTCGATCTTGTAGATGCGCTCGGTGATGCTCATGTCAGCCCCCCTGGTGAACCCGACGAAACCTGGGCTCATTGCGTGAGCCCTCGGCGGGGCATCATGACACGAAACGTGGGGGATGCCGTCAGGGATTCGTTTGCTTCTTGGAAGCGTGCAGATAATCTGCGGGCGCGCTGTGCATTGGGAGCGGCTTTGGGATGTACTATATGATTGGACACCGCAAAAAACGTGGAGGGATATCATGGCATTGGGAAAACATACCAGAACGGAAAAGGGTACTTTTAGGAAGGAGCGCGGGGACTCAACGGCAGGCGAACTTCGGAAGGCCTATCCTGAATTTGAGAACGTGCGCGCGGACGCGCAACTCAGGAATATCAAGAGGAACCTGGGTCTTTCCCCCGAGGCTCCGATCAACGAAGTGCGAAAAGGCCTTCGGAACAAGTAGTGAGACACGCGCCGCAACAGCGGCGCGCGTTTTTTTAATCGTTGCGGAACGGGAACGCGGAAGGCCATCGCCAGCCTCCCGTTTTTCAGTATGCTGCACCGTGTTACGCCACGAGCGCTTCCGGCTTTTGCAGTCCGTGCGGGTAATCGAGGGCGCGCTGCGCATGGGCGGCGGCGATGAAGATCGCGCGTTTGTCCTCTGGCAAAACCTTGAGCCAGTGCCCGATATAGGCGGCGTGATTCTCGCGGGGCTCGTGGGTAATGCCAAGTTTGGCACAGAGGAAAGCGGCGCCGAGTTCGGCGACAAGCTCTTCGCGGGCGTAAACGTCTTTGCGGTCTATCGTGGTGGTGGTCATAATCTCTGCTCCTTTAAGGGCCGGTTGGCTGTGGTCAAGCACATGCAACCGATGCCCATCGGCGAGATCGGGGGTAGCAATGCGCAAGGGCGACTGGTCCGGGAGGGGGATCACCCGGCCTGCATAAGCGCAGCGCGGAAGGTTGGGGAAACCCGGCTAGGCGGTGCAGCTTTACCCTTGCGCGACGCGGAGGGTAGAGCCTCTAGTTGGGATTAGGGGATTAGATTGGGGGAGATTGAGACTGAGACTGGCGGGAGCAGAGCAGCCGCCTCCGACTGGATTTGCGAAAGGGATCGTTACCGAATGGACGAGACGGCCGGGCTTCTTTTGGTTAGCTCGGTGAGGGCAATTGCCCGAGTAGAGCCCGGCTCGACGGCTGAAAGCGGTCGGGTGCGCCGGAGGATCAGGAAATTAGCGTTACGGGAAAAAGTAACAAGAAGTGAGTTCCGAAGTTCTTAATTCCGATGACTTTGAGTAGGATGTTTGGTTGTACGTTAATGAAAGATAACGTGCTTAACTATTCCCAAATATCATAACAAAAAGCTGGCGTCAATCCAGCCGTGCCAGCGGGCACCAAAATGATCAGCATTCACAAACGCTATACCCGGGCGTACCGATAGGCACCCTTGATGCTCCGGGCAAGGAACTCCCCCTTTGAGGGCGCAGCCTTCATTTGTTCAAATACCGCCTGGGGCACATCATAATAATTGTAGGTTCCGCCGTTCTTGAATTCGACGGTAAGAACACGCCCTTTTTCGTCGTATCTGTAGCGAGCGATGTTGGAAGAGTCTGGTGTATCAATCCAGTTCATGAATTCTCTCCTTTCGAAGTGTTGATACCGGTATCGTTTGTTGCAGTCATTGGTTCATTTTCACCCAAGTTTATATTTCCGGAGGGGACCTGAATTGTGTGCTCGTAGTGAGGGCTTTGCTTACGCCACTGCCGCATGACGATCGTGTAGTCCTCGGGCTGCCTTGGCACCGCCCACCCTCCTTCGTCTTCATAGCCCTTCGTGGGATCGCCACGGACAGCGACGTTTGGATCTCTGCTGTCTGGCCATTTATTCTTACCTGGCGGGTCAATCAGCGTTCGCATTGGCAGACTTACGGCCTCACCGACTATGATCGCTTCGCCTGTTCGCAGTATCGGCAACATATCGAACAAACCTTTGAGATTGTCTGACGCGGCTCCGGTCACCTGTCCGCGGTCGATGTCATTTGCTAAGCGCATGGCGAAAATTGTTCCGCATTGCGAGAGGATGGTGGGATCGATCTCCGACGGGCGTTGGCTCACAATCATGACACCGACACCATACTTGCGGCCTTCTTTGGCAATACGCCGTACCGCGCTAGATGCCGCGCCGACATGGTCCTTGCCCAAGTACGCATGTGCTTCTTCGAGCACGAGCATTAGAGGACGTAAACGTCCGCCTTCGGGGAGGTTTCTCGCCCAAAAGAGAGCATCGTAGAGAATACGCAATAGGGCGCCGATGAGGTCGTTCAGCACCGCCGGGGGGATGCCAGACAGGTCCAGAATTGAGATCGGTGCAGGACTCCCTAACCATTCCTTGAGCAGTGCGTCCAGGTCCTTGGCAACAGTTCCGTCGATTGCCGGACGCCACTCACCTGGATTGAAAAGGAAGGAGAACTGCGGGTCGCGGAGCTTGGAGCCGAGGACGGCTAGTTGCTGACGAATGTTAATTGGGTCTCTTCCCCAATTTACTCGCTCGTTCGCTGGTCCGGTGGTCTTGACTGTACGGTACAGCGGGGGCGTTACCGACATGGCGTCACCGGGTTGCACGGGGTTACCTTGGCCATCAAGGACGTAGGCCGACTGCACTTCGTCGTCTGCACCACCGGGTGTTGGAATGATAGTACGATGTTCTCGTCGGTGTAGATTGAGCCAGAGCTTATGAATGCAGAAGGGCACGGGTGAATCCACAGTCAACCTCGCTGCGGTAACCCCCTCGCGCGCCTGATTGTTTAAAGACTCGCGCTTAAGCTCTACGATCGCGTCAGCAACGGCCGCCCTTGCCTCGTCGCTCAGATCTCCGAAAGACAGCTTCAGAAGTTCGTCGAAGCTAAGTGCCCAGAAGGGGATCTGTAGGGGCTTCTCACCCTTCTCCTGATTGGTGTCTGTGGAAACCCGGAATACAGAAGACCTATCAGCAAGGGCTTTCGCATACTCACCGTGAATGTCCAAGACGACGATGCGGGCGGAGGGATAGCGAGCCGGTTCCGAAAGCGCGGTAAGAAGCCCAGCAACCGTCGTCGATTTGCCGGCGCCCGTGGTGCCGACAACCGCCGAATGGCGAGTGACAAGCTTGTTGATGTTGAGAAGAGCCGGAATCGACTCCGCACTAGCCAAATGACCGACCGTCACGAAATCGACCGGATCGCCAGGCCCGTATATTTCCCGGAGGTCCTCCTCTGTGACGATATGCACGGCATCATTGATGGTGGGATGCTGCGAAACACCTCGCTCGAATTTACCTGCGCGGCCTCTTTCGCCAACCAGTTGCACTTTGAGCCACTGGTTGCCCCAGGGTTGAAGGTCGCCGTCCGTCTTTGGTGCGGCGCCAGCTCCGACTTGAGAGACGATCCCAAAGAGCGACGTATAGCCGAGCGGAATACGGACAAAGCTCCCCACCTGGCCAATACGGTACGATTCTCCCTTGTAGAAGCTCAGCCCGGTGGCGGTCTCGCTCACCAGCGAGACGCTAACTGAAGTGCCGGCCACGTCCTGCACCGTTCCGATGAGAGTTGGATCACGGCGCACCGCTAACTCCCTGCTCAATATCCCGACTGGAAAGCTGGTGGGCCAACAAACGTCCAAGCGCCGCAAAATCTCCGAGGAGCCATTTACAGCGGTCCGCAGGTGCCGTGGTGCGTGAGCCTAGCAAATCTGTCGCAACCGCAATCGGATAAGCGGGGTTGTCGTCTTTGACGATGGTGCCCCAGGGACGATCAATGGTTCCGACAACCGCACCGTCCGCAGCTAGCAGCGTCAAATTGGCGTGCCGTTTTGCAAGCTCCACTCCTTTCGGAACATTCTCGCGATCGTTGAAAATCATCGCGAGGCACGCTGCGTTAGAGTTTCCGGAAAGACCCTGAGCGATAATGGCGTTGATGTGCTCATCGCCGAAGGAGTAGCCACAAGTGAGAAGGACACATTGGTCTGAACGCAGAAACACCCGCAACCGATCAAGCATGGCGAAATACGGCATCTGTCGGCTTTGATCGTACTTGAGATGTGATGGATAAATTAGAAGTTGCTCTCCTTCCACTTTGTCACGGCTACGCCGAATTTTCTGTTTGGAAGTCATCCACCAGTTGATGGAGCCGTGTATCTTCCAAAGCCGTGCCCAACGTGGTGGCAGGTCATCCTCTGCCATTGAGTCAAGATCCAAGAACGCGCTGTCGGAACCGACAAAACCGTCAAAGTAAGGGACGAGCTGCTCTTCCAGGGCTTGTTCCAACGACAGATCGTAATTGGTGGTGAAAATCTCGACGGGCCGGTCTCGGGGAATAGCCTGAATCCAACTGGCGAGCACGTGGTACGGCGTATCGCTCGTCGGGAGAGGCTTGCTGACGATGTTGCGTACTTGCTCACAGATAGCGAGATCAAGTTTGTCGAGAATATCTGCGGGGAAGCCATCAATCTCAGCTTCCTTAGCTTTTCCGCAAAGAGATTTTAGTGTTCGGATGTGGCTGAGCACGTCTTCAACGGTCGGCGTTGTGGTGCTGCGCGTGGCCACGCGTTCCCACGCGGTCTGCGCAACTGCTTTTAATTTATCGTCGATGTCCAGAGAGTCTTTGACCTGCTTCGTGAGGCCGGAAATTTCAGGGATCAAGGGCTTTCCGTCATTGCCTTGAACGGACAATGAACAGCCGGCACCGATAAAGAAACCAATGCGCATCTTGTTCGGGGCAAGGCGTTGTAAAAGGTCGGTCGTTCGGCGATAGGGACAATGCACCAACCCGGTCGGCGGTGGCGGGTTCAATGCCGCAGTTGCCACGTCCGTCGTTGGCTTGGCCGCCTCAGCCAAGGAAGCGTTAGGTGCGGCTGTATCTGCTTTCTCTGCTTCCATCAGGTTCCCCCTTCCGAGTCAGACTCTAGCGCCAGTAGCCCGATCCCCTCGATCTCTTGCAATGACTTGCCCGCAATACCCTGTAGGTCCCCATACATGCCGACGGTAGCTCCCATGACGCGCTCAATCTGCTCTTCGCGTTTGGCCCACTGTTTCATGATGGCCTTGCGCTCCTTGTCCAAGTCATCCCTCATCCCTGAGAAGGCCTCAACGATTGCCTCGACGCGGTGGCGAAACCGTGGGCCTGTGAGGTACTCGTAAACCATCTCCGTCTTAGTCTGCTGCCCCTCGCTGACCTGCCGGGCCATGCTCACTTGCAGAAGTGTGTGGCGCAGCACGGTTGCGACGGGCAGCGCCGTACGTGGGCTGGCTATCCAAACGCCGTCGATTACATCAAAAGTCTCTACACCCTTCGGAAGAACCTGGCTCACGAGGACCGATATTTCAGCCTTTGCTGTTCGTTGATCCTCACGGAGTTTGGTTAGCCAGCCGTCGCTCCAGTTCTTGGTGCGCTTCGCCTCCCAGAGGATTGCCCCGCATTGCTGGCCGGTGTTACTGACCACTCGCTGCAGTACATCACCGCCAAACTCCCCCTTTGCGACCGGCTCGATGGAATCAAACGGAAACTTCACGCGTAGGAGATTTTCCAGCTCCAATTCCTGCACTTCGCCCTGCAATTGCTGTGAACCTTGCTCAGCCTTCTGCTTTAATTCTTCGATTTTCTGCTGCATCGAGGCGATGGTTTGGTCCTTCTCCATCACCTTGAGCTTCAATCCCTCCTCCGCTTCGCGCTTCGCTGAGGCGCGCACGTCACTCAAGCCATCCTGGACGCGCTTCTCGACGGTAAGTTCCAACTCGCGCTTGGCGTCGTCCAGCTCGCGTTGCTTTTTGATTAGATCGGCCTGAGCCTTCTGGGCTTCGGCCAACTTTTCGTTGCGCGCCTTGAGTATGTCCTGCAATTCTATTAGCTCACGTGCCTTCGCTTCGAGCTCAGCGGCACTTGCGAGCTTTGCCTTCTTGGCTTCTTCCGCCGTCACGCGTGCGCGCTCGGTCTTGAGTTGAGCTGCAACCTGATCGGCAATCTGCTCGTCAAGGGTTCGCTTTGCCTCTACGACCTGCTTTTCCTTTTCGCGAATGCTCTGTTCGCGCTTGGCAACCTCTTCATCCTTCTGCAGGAGCCGCTCCTCGTACTGTTGACGCGTAGCGGCAATCAAGGGGGCAGCGAGCGATTCCGTCAGCCGAATTTCTGTTTTGCAATTTGGGCAAATAATTATTGGCTCTGTCATGGCTGACTCGCTTTCATCTCGCCGGCCGCCTGCTGGGTATCCCGCCCTTCGTTTTCATGGTATGGGGGGGGCCAGCTAGGAAGTCACCGTTCGCGGGAAGCCGGTGTTCTTATTAGGGTTGAAGTCCCTTTCGGTCATGCCGGCGATATCCGAAACCACAACGGTGGCGTCAACCTCCGTGGCCGTGTTTTCCAGCACTTCCCCGCCTACGCGCTTGATTGCCTCTCGGGTGGCCCAGCGACGCGATTGGCGGCTCGTGTCGCTTGTGATCTCGTAGAGAATGAAACGGTAGATGGTGACCTTGCTCAAGTGTGCCTCTTATGATGATGATTTAGCTCAACGAGGCGAGCCAAATTGTGCATCCTATAACCAGTAAAAAAATGATGACAATAACTGAAGCAATAATCGCGGCGTTACGCTTCGCCTCTTTGATCTTGCCAGCGATGACTAGCCGTTTTATAAAAACGGTTCCGATTCTTCCGGTCCAGTGTGCGATTGCCACCAGAATCGGGAATGCGGCTAAAAGGTGTTCGGCGCTATCGAGTGCAAGTCTACGGCCAACGAACTTTGGCTCAGAAGGGTTTGAAGCAGGGGGCTCTTTGTTCTCCGGCATAATTTTTGATTCCGTGTCTTAGATCAGAATCCGCTCGAGCTCATCAAGCGAAACCTGATCGTTGCGGCGGTCGTAAAAGCCGGTGGTCCTGGCGCTCTCATGGCGCTCGGATTGCGAATGTTGGCGGTGAAAAATTCTAAAAACCGTGTGGCCGGGGCTTGGTTAGGCACGAACAACGCCGGCAGCTTCCCCTGTGAAAGAGTAAGTGCAGGGAGAGTGGCCTCGCTCATCAGAGATTCAGCCATTGGGCTTTGACGCGCAGCACCGACGTGGAGAATTGCTTAGCTAACGGTTTCAGATCGTTCGACTCGATTTCAATGATCCGGCAACCGCGGTCATTGAAACTGTAGCGCTTCTGGTCGAACAAGTTATTAGCCACTTGGGTGATGAGCTCCTTGTTGCTCTCAACCAAAAGCCTGCAGTCCTCATTGCTGAGCGTGGGATCACCAGCGAGGCCGTCCTTCACTACGTCGCAGCGGATTCGGGCGATGACCGGCGGATTCTTACCAATATCCCACAGAGCGATGCCCGAAGTTCCGGTCGACAGCGTGACGCCGGCAAACATCAAACCCATCCCTAGCCAATCACGGGCTGCAATCTTTTCTTCATCAGACAATAAATCGAGTATCAATTCGTGTGATTCCTCATCAAGCATGGTCCAAGTCGGCAGGCCGCGGCTTTGCGGGTTGCCAAGGGGGGTGGTTTGATCGCCATTCCAGCGAAAGCCGATCCTGTGCTGTCCATCCCACACTCCAAGCGCGTAAGCGCACTCGCCAGCTCGGCCAGCTTTCAGCACGCGGACCAATTTCCAACGAGCCTTCGGGGAATGCACATCTTTCGGTTCTATGTATGCCACGACGTACCTCTATACGTAGAGTGTCACGAATTATCATACGTATGAAGATGGCTGTCAAGGCGTCACTACGACCGGTGGCTTCAAAGGGGCTCCTAGGAGAGTGTCCGCGGGTGCTTGCGGTTAAGGTACGTCGTGATAGCCCCAGAGACATTCACACTCAATTCGGCCTCTTCGCGGGGAGGCTCAATAGCTTCTTTTCCGTGCCTGGCGCCTTCCGCGGATGCATATCCCCAGAGTCCTTCCAGCGCCTTTTTGAACGAACCGGGAAAAAATCGGGGTGGTGTTTCAGGTACTCCCCGAGTGTTCTGGCCTTGCCGGTAATGTCACCGAATACACACTCCATTGTGTTTGTCACATGCGAAACGGCACCGCTTACTCAGTAGTCGGCAAGTTAAGCGACAAAAATGCCTCCGAAACCCGCATGGAATAAGGGTGTCCTGTTCTCAAAGTTACCGACTTCTGAGTAAGTCTGGCTTAGGGCGGATCGATAGGTTTCTAATAGCTTTGCTGATGCATGGCGGCGCTGTCGTTCGTCCGCTTGCCGTCAACTCGGTTTCGGCAGTCCGGACTGTGTGTTCTAAGGTAGCGTCTCCACGAGCAAGCTTTTGGCCGTCAACAAGCTGCCAACCGATGCCCGCATGCACGAAGTAGTCGTTAAGTTCGCGTTGAAGTGGGTACGCCCGCGCCTGCTCGTCAGGATTGGTTCGGAGCTCTTCGTCATAGAAGTCCAATTGTTGAAAGACATCCTCGATGACATCGTAGAGCCGGAACCAGTCACAGCCGAGAAGAACCCGCTTGGCGGCTATGAAATCAGGATTGTCTTCTTCCTTGGAAATCGCTATGGCCGATGTAAACTGCGGCCATTCGTCGGTGCCATAGCGATTGAAGAACCGCTCTAGGCTACCAAATAAATCATAACAAGCGATACTTCACTTTGTCTTGGTAGTCCCCATAACCTGGCAAATTCTTTCTCAAGAATTTTTCCTCATCAAGAAGTCGCCATATTAGCGCGGGCATAAACAGGAAAAGCACGAACAACCCCCACCACGAGCCAAGAGCAATGGGTGTCGGCGCGGTCAGAGATGTTTTTTATAGTAAGTCCATTGCAGCCGCGCGAGCACTGCCAGGGCAGCTGTGAGCGGTAAGCCAATGTAGCGGACCTCAACGGGCGCTGGCCAGAGCAGGCCGAACGACAAGCCTATTGCGACCAGCGCGACCTGAAGGTATTTGGCGCGATGATAGAGGCTGGCTGATTCCCGCCCGCCGCTCGCTCGACGGATAGCGCGTTGGACGAGTCCATCGATCGACGCCACGACATAGGCCAATGCGAGCAATGGCGTAGCCATCAGCAGCGTCGCAAGCCTTATCCCGAACAATTGCGTCCCGACCATCGCCACCTGGATCGCCTGAAAGTTCGCGATATATGTATCGCGAACGACCGTGTCTGGTATGGAGAGCGCCGCCCCTTCGGCAAAGCGTGCGCCCATGTCATGAATTCCCGCCACCTTGAAGAGCATCGCATACAGAAAGTTCGCCGTCGCAACAGCGAAGCGCGGAAACTCGTTGTATGAGTCCCAAAGTCGCGCGGCAGAGGCAAGGTCCTCGTCAAGGATGTGCTGCAACCGTTCGAGTCCATCTGGCCACACCTTGAACACGAAAACCCAATCGATGATCCACGCGGCGAGTATCAACGCGAGCAATACCAATAGCCCACCGAAGGCCAATTTCAGCGGCGCGAACAGCGCCCCCGCAATGCCGCGCTCGTGAAATGACGCGTCCCTGGAAGCCAATGGCCTACCCTTCCGCGGTCGCCGCCGTCGACTTCCGGTGGCTGTCAGAACCGGCGAGGCTCTTCAGCTCGAGGCCGATCGCCGCAATACTCTCTGGCATCATCGGGTCGTGGCTTCCATCCGGCAGGGGCATCCGAATCTTGTAGAGAAGCCCGCCGTGGAGCAGCCCGAAGGCCTGTCCCTTGGGTAGCTGGACCAAGTCGCTTGGCGAAAGCATCGGTGCGCTTTCAGTCAATATCCGATCTTCGTTGCGGCTTGCGAAGTCGGAAAACTCGGCCGGATCGTTGGTATCGGTGACCGACGATGCCACCACGGTCGACACCACGCGCACTTCCGGGAGCTGATCGGTTAGGAGTTCCGCCGTCGCCATCTCCTTGACGCGAAGCATGAGGAGGGTGTTGAAGTTTCCGGCGATCTGACCTGCTTTCGCCCTGGAACCGATGCGCGCCTCGACATCGGACCAGGTCTGGGTGTACGCGGTGACTTGAAAGCCCGCCCCGCCTGCCTTGTTGAGTAGCGGTATGAACTCATCGCCGATCAGTTCGTTGAATTCGTCGGCGTGAATCGCAATGCGGCGAGATGTCGCCTCGCCGGGAAGTCCATGCCCCGCCCCGAACTTGTAGAGGCTCCCGGCGACGCTGGTGAGATCTGCGAACATGGAGTTGCCCACCGCCGCGGCGACTTCATAGTCGCTCAAGGCGTCAAGCCCGACGTACACGATCCCGCCCAGGTTAATCACCGAGGTCCAATCAAAGACGGGTCGCCAGTCATTCAGATCGTCATAGACCGGAGACAGCAGTGAGGCCGTGCGTCCTGTGGTGAGTTTCTCCATGAGGGGAAGAAGGGACGCGACCAGCTTGTCGAAATAGCTTTTCTCGTAGTTGAGCGTCGAGGCGAGCGCATGTGCGATCGGGTCGTAGAGTTTCTTACGCCGCGCATACTCGACGAGGGTAACGGCGCGGAATCCTCGCGATTGCAGCCCCTTGTCGAGGCTCTTCTTGTCGATCGCCATCGATTCCAATTCCTCGCGCCAGCCGGCCGCCGCCGGCTCCCGGTCGAACCAATGCTCGAAGTAGTCGACGAGCAGCGGTTCGACGTTCGAGGCGTAGCGGTTGATCTGCTCGTAATCGGGCTTGCGGCCGAGCGCCACCAGTGCGCGCGCCATGACGTTCACGAAGCGCCAGACGAACTCCTTGAACGCCGCGGACTCGCCTTCGGAGGGAAGCTGCCCGGCGATGCGGGTCGCGACCTCGGTAATCCGCGAGAAATTCCCAACTGGGTTGTACCGGGCCGAGAGTTCCGGGTGCCCGAGATGGAACATGAAGAGTTGCCCGAGGCGCCCGGCTCTTTTCGCTTCGGCATACACGCGCCGCAACAGATCCAGGTCGCCCTTCGGATCGAACACGATGACGACCTCTCCCCGTCGAATGTCCTGGGTGATGAGAAGCTCGGCAAGCCGGGTCTTTCCGACCCGGGTGGTGCCAAGTACCAACGTGTGCCCGACCCGATCCCCGATTTCCATCCAGATATCGGTCTCCGCCGGCTCAACGCCATGGATCGCCGGATCGCCGCCTAGCGAAGCAACCGAGATAGGCGGGCGCTGGAAGACGCCCAGCATGCGGGAGATCATCCCGGGCTTCAGCAAATCTTGGTTAAACGGAAGTCTCGCTTCGTGCAGCCGCTGGGTGTGCCGTTGATCCCAGCGAAAACCTCTGCCAAGGAACAATTGATCCTCCGACCACGGAATTTCGTCCGAAGTTACGACGTATTCGCGCTGATGTCGGAGATTCCAGCGGTAGCGTACGACCAGACACCCCTGTGCAGTCCGCAGCGCCGCCAAGAGGAGAAACGCCGCCCCCATCGCCCATGACACACCTTTAGGAAGGAGGAACGTCTGGGGAGTTACGCTGACGGCGATGGCACACACGGCGGCGACGGCCGCCGAGCACAGTTCGTAAGCCGGCCGCAGTCGCGCCTCAAGCGGATAGCTCAAGATACCGACTCTCTGGGAATTGGCGCTGCGCGTACCAGCACCGGATTGGTCGGCGGCACGGGTTTCACGAACCGCGCGGGCTCCGCGATCACCACGCCGGAGAGTTGCGATAGTGTTCGCCCTCCGCGGACCACCTGATAGGTCAGGATGTTGACGCCTTTGTCGGCCCGAGCGTGCCATGCCGCCCGAAGCAGTTGGCGTTGAATTCCCTTTCCGAGCTGCGCTTCGTCACCGGCCTCGGCTGCTCCGCTACCGTCTTCACCGTGGACTTTCGCAAATTCACGGAAGATGCGCGGCGAGACGAGGAGCATGCCATCCGGAACAAAATGAACCAACGCGCCGGATTCGTTAAATCGCAGCTCACCGCTTGCGAGTCCTTGCTGAACCCAGCCCATAAACCTCAGCGCGGCCTCGGGCGCACCTTCGCCGAATGGCCTCACCACTTTCGCCGCTCCGATCGATGCCGGCTCGACCGGGGAGCGCAACATGGGTGCGGCGTGCGGTGACTCTTGAATCGCCGGTTTTGCTGGCCCCGTACCAGCTTGCATTGGTTCTTCGACTGCCTCTAGGAACTCCTCGGCCTCCGTAGCAGGCGCCATTGCTCCGATGCTCATCGCCGTACTGCTTGCACGGCCTGTTTCCGAGCCAGACGCGTTTGCACCAGGCTGGTCGAGAGGAAGCTCGTCATCCGCCTTTGGCCTTTGTTCAGTCAGTTGGGTACTCAAGGGCACAGCGCGCGCGGTCTCGAACCGCACCTTGGATCCGGTTAAAAGGTTTCTACGCACGGATTCCACGTCGGCGCGAGATACCAACTCGTGGAGCACGCCTTTCTCGCCTGCCATGTCTCCCGCGAGATGGGAGCGAAGCTCACGAACGAGCGCGCAATCTGTAGACAGCCACCCCAGGATTGCTTCAGGCACGAACCTGTTGAAGAGCAGCACCGGCATTGTCCAGTACAGTTCGTCATGCCGCGCGGTGGGCTCAGCAAATTCGACCCTGTAGCTGGTCGCCCCACACGCAAACATCGACCCGGCAAGGGGTGACCACGGCTCACATGCGGCTGGACCCTTGCGCATGACGACGCGCAAGCCGGCGATTGGTTTGCCGACGCCGTGCAGCAGCGCCGCAACGAAGACGGCATACGTCCAACGGTGCGCCTGTTCCCCGATTGTTTCGGGCGGCGCGCCCCTGGGAAGAATCTGGCCGCGCCGGAGATCGAGCGCAAGGTTGACTACCTCGACCGCGTGAGTGAATAGGCCGCCCGGCTGAGCGTGATGGTGGGACTCTGACGCCGGCAGCAATTGGACGAATTCGGCAAACTCCGCAATCACGGGCCGTACGGTCCCATCAAACACCTCGGGAGGGAAACCGAGCTTGGTGCGCAGCGCATCGACCAGCGATTTCGTCCCGGTGCGTTCGATGAGCATGTCAGGGTTGAGTACCGGGAGTTCCCCTTCAGGCACAGCGGCGGACGCAGCATGCTGCTCCGCCGGTAGATCGATGACCCGCTTTCTGCGAAAGAGCAGCTTTCCGATCAATTCGACTTCCCCGAAGTAGGCATACCTCATCTCCGTGTCAGCGGCTCTGGCTAGCGTGGCGCGACGAGGAGACGCGGCACGCGGTACCCGTTGAGATCACGTGCGTGGGCCGCATCAACGGCTGCGGTCTTGTCATGCTGCGTCAAGTATTGCCGGTCCACTGGAGCGGTTCCATCGTCAACGTGGCCTCAACGAAGCCACGTTTCGAGTTGACACTCGCCTTGCGCTTCGTCCCTGTGTGAACGCGAGGAGCAAGACGCCACGGTCATCTACCGCCTGGCACGCAATGGGTTTTCGCGCTTTGCCTTCTCCTGCCGCAGGCATACATGAGCCGGCGCCGACGATTTCCGCATCGAGGTTTTTGAGGTTGCGCGCTTCCCACACGAGCACCTTCTCGCGGCAAGTGCAAGCAATAACGTGGCTTCATCGAGGCCACGATTCGGACGGACATTGGCACCCGCCACGGCTACGATTTCCACCAACGTGGCAACTGCACCTTTGATCGAGCGGTGCCTACGAGACAAACGGGAGGTCAATGTGACAACGAATGCGAGGCAACGGCATCACTCGCGACTAGTTCTGGCATTCGTACTCTGTGCGAGCGTTCCCGCGCATGCCTGCTGGGACGATGCCGCAACGCGCTACCAAGTCAATAGCGCCCTGCTTCACGCCATTGCACGTACCGAGTCGGGGTTGAACCCGCACGCGATCGGCCGCAACCCCAACGGCTCACGCGATATCGGCCTCATGCAGATCAACTCGTCCTGGCTTTCGATACTCGCCACATACGGCATCAGCGAGCGTGACCTCTTTGAGCCCTGCACCAACATCCACGTCGGCGCGTGGATTCTCTCCTACAACTTTTACCGTCTCGGATACACCTGGGAGGCGGTCGGCGCCTACAACGCCGTGAGTCCTCGATCGAGGCGCACCTATATCGCCAAGGTCCGCCGGAACCTTCGGACGGGCGCGGATTCGGCAGAACGGCCGAGACCCACCGCCGTGTTGGCGCAGGTTCAGTAAGCCCTTCACCTCGGATTTGCAACTACTTGGAGATTGACGCTATGCGCAAAACCGCCTGCACGACTGTTTTCGCCCTGGTACTCGCCCTGCTCGCCGGGTCCGCCCTCGCCGGCACCACCGGCACCGAGTTCCAGACCATCTACGCCACGTTGCTCAACTGGGCTACCGGCTTTCTCGGCAAATCGATCGCCATCGCGGCCTTCATCCTGGGCGCCGGCATCGGCGTCGCCCGCTCCTCGCCCATTCCGGCCCTTGTTGGCGTGGTGTTCGCGCTGTTCATGGTCTACGTGCCGACGATCATCGACAGCATCATGACCGCGGTGATCTGAGCGGTCGATTGCACAGCCATGGCCGATATGTCGATCGAGATCCCGCGACGGTTAAACGATCCGCCGCGCATGTTCTGGTGGGAGCTTGACCTTTCGCTCCTCGTCCTGACCTGCGCCTTGGCGGGAATGATTTCGGGATTTTTCGTGAGCGGCTGTGTGCTGGGCTTTCTCCTTGCCGCCGCCTACGGTCGCGCGAAGTCCGGCAAGCATCCCGCTTACGCACTGCACCTGATCTATTGGTATCTGCCGGCAAGTGTCACTGGCCTCAAGCGAACGCCACCTTCATACCTGCGGGAGATGGTCGGATGAAACTCGCCTGGATGCGCGAGGACCTGGCGAGCGCACGTCGTGCGTTCACCTTCCTTCTCGCGCTGCTCCTCGGATCAATGCTCACCAATCTGATCCTGGCAGCCTTCGCATTCCGGATGTCGAGTCACGAGCGGGTGGTGGTGGTGCCCCCGACCGTCCACAAGACGTTCTGGGTGGAGGACGAGCGCGTAAGCGCCGAGTACCTCGAACAGATGGGCTATTTCCTGATGCAGTTAACGCTCAACGTAACTCCACTGAGCATCGATCACCAGGCCAAGGTCCTGTTGCAATACGCGGCGCCCGCCGCCTACGGCGAGCTTCGCACGGCGCTTTCCTCCGCCGCCGAGCGCTTGAAGCGCGATGGGGCAGCGACGGTATTCAGTCCGCGCGACCTCATCGTCGATGAACGATCCCTCAAGGTCGGGATACGCGGACAACTCACGACTTTCATCAGCGACCGGCGCGTATCCGAGGTCGCCAAAGGCTACGCCGTCGAATTCCAGTACACCGCCGGCCAGATCTTCCTCAAATCCTTCCGGGAGACCAATCCCAATGATCCGCTTGAGACCAAGCCAAGCCCCGCTTCTGCTGCTGCTGGCGCTTAGCCTTCCCGCTTCGGCGCTGCAGATCGTGGACGCCAAGGATGGCGAGACCGCGTTCGGGAAGATTTCACAGAAAGAGGTGACCCGCATCTCTTTCGAGCGGGGCCGCATCCGCAAGGTGACTGGCAACGCCGGCGAGTTCGTCCTGGAAAAAGACGAGGAGAAGGGCCAGATCTTCATCCGCCCGACGCAGGCCGATGGCACGAAGCCGATCAACGTTTTTGTCACCTCGGACCGGGGTACGGTCGCGCTGCTGTTGCAGCCGATCGATTCACCCGCCGACACCATCGTGATCCGAGAGGGACGCGAGGCCAAAGCATCCCCTTCGCGCATCGAACGAAGCGGCCAGCACGTCCGCACGATCAAGAATCTGCTCCTCGCGATGGCCAGCGATGCACTGCCCGACGACATGGAAATCCGGGAAGCGAGCAGCAAGCTTGCGCTCTGGCCAGGGGTCCGCCTGACCTTGCAACGCGTGTATCTGGGCACCGGGATCGTCGGAGAAAAGTACCAGCTCGCGAACGTCGCGAAGAGCGACCTCACGCTGAGCGAGTCGGACTTGTACAAGTCCGGCGTTATGGCGGTGAGCCTGGAGCAACGCACGTTGCGCGCGGGCGAGTCGACCAATCTGTTCGTTATCCGGGAGCGACGCGCCAATGACTGAAGCAACTTCCCTTAGCCCCGCGGCGGCGAAGCGCCGTCAATATCTGCTGCTAGGCGGCATCGCGTGCGCGATCGTCTTGGCTGCACTGCTTTCCGTCGCCCTGACCGGTTCCCGGGATTCGGGCGAGCATGCCCCGAAGGCGAAGTTGACCAACATCCTCGCGCCCGGCGGTCAGGTCGATCCGAGGGACGCCTGGCGCGGGCAGGCCGACGTGCAATTGAAGGCGATCGAACAGAAGTCGCGCGAGATCTCGCAGCGCAATACCGAGCTTGAAGGGCAAAGCAAGACGATGTTGGAGCGGCTGCAGAAGCTGGAGCAGTCGAAACTGACGCCACTTCCCCCGCCGCCAGTACCCGTACCTGCCGCGCGACCCGATTTCGCGCCGGGTCGGCCGACCGCGGACCAGGCTGACTCTGCGGCCAGCCTGCAGCGGCTCCCGCCACCGCCGCCGGCCCGGCCGGGTTCGATGACCGGTATCGCGCCCTCGGGCGCGGCCCTTGGGAGCAATTCGTCCCTCGTTCCTTCGGGAATCATCAGCATCGCGCTGTCGGACGGCACAGGCGCGAAGTCCGGGAAAGGTGCAGCCGATGCGTCCAAAGGACCGCCCCCGCCCGTGCGCGACTCGCGCCGTTACATCCCGAGCGGCGCCTTTACCCGGGCCATCCTCCTTGGCGGCCTCGATGCGCCGACCGGCGGCATGTCGCAGCGCAATCCGCAGCCGGTGCTCCTCCGTCTGATGGACAACGCGATACTACCGAACCAGTTCCGTTCGCGCATCAAGGAATGCTTCGTCATGGGCGCGGGCTACGGCGACATCAGTTCGGAGCGCGCCTACATCCGCACCGAATCGCTTTCCTGCGTCACCCGGGATGGCACGGCAATCGACGTCCCGGTCAAGGGCTACGTCGCGGGCGAAGACGGCAAAGCCGGAATGCGCGGCCGGCTGGTCTCCAAGCAAGGCCAAATCCTCGCCAACGCGCTGATCGCCGGCGTGGCAAGCGGCATTGGACACGCGTTCCAGCAAAACGCGAGCACGCTCTCCATCTCGCCGCTTGGATCGACCAGCACCGTCGAACCGGATAAGCAGATCCAGGCGGGCCTGGGCACGGGCGTAGGCCGCGCGCTCGATCGTCTCGCCCAGTACTACATCAGCCTTGCCGAGAAGGTGTTTCCGGTGATCGAGATCGATGCCGGCAGGCCAGTCGATGTCGTCCTGACCCAGGGCGTCGCGCTGCAAGGCTCCCTCGACGCGCAAGCCCGGGATGAGGACGAATTTCCGCAACTTGCCGAACGTTCACGCCAACTCAAACGGAATGACGACGATGACCAATAGCCTTCGCAGCGCGCTTTGCGCCTTTCTGATGGGTATGACCCTGTCGGCGAACTCGTTTGCCCAGACGGGCGCATCTGCATCGGTTTCGCTCCTTGACCGATTGAAGACGCTCTATCCCGCAACGCACTTCGGCACCGTGGCCGAGACACCCTGGCCGGGGGTATTCGAAGTGGCGATGGGAAATAACCTCGCCTATGTCGACGAGACCGGGAAGTTCTTCCTCTTCGGCCACCTCTTCGACATGAAGGCGCAGCGCGATCTCACCGCGGAACGCAAAGATACGTTCACCCGGATCGATTTTGCCGCGCTCCCGCTCGATGACGCGATGCGCGAAGTTCGGGGAACGGGGGCACGTTCGTTTGCGATCTTCAGCGACCCGGATTGCCCGTACTGCCGCCGGCTCGAAGCGGAGATGAAGAACCTCTCTGACGTCACCATCTACACCTTCCTGATGCCGATCGAATCCCTGCATCCGGATGCCCGAGGCAAGGCCATCGCCGTCTGGTGTGCCGAAAACCGCGTGTCGGCCTGGCACGCCTTGATGTGGCGCGACGAGTCCGTCTCCTCGCGGGAGTGCATACACCCGATCGATCGCAACATTGCGCTGGGCGAGCGTCTCGGCATTGCAGGCACCCCGACCCTCGTCGCGGCCGACGGGCGCGTGCTTCCGGGCGCGGCCAGCGGCGCGCAGATCGATGCGTGGCTCGGGCGCACCACGGCAGGTGCCCTCGGTCCTGCTGCCGCGAAGGGCGCACAGCAATGATCCGAGCCTTCGGTGTGCCGCTGGCGCTCGTCGCCGTAGCGCTTGCCGGCTGTGCCTCGTCGCTCTCCGGTGTTGGCGGGACGGAGAACTACGGCTGCAAGGCACCGGAGGGCGTCATGTGCGATTCAGTCTCGGGAGTCTATGCAAACTCGATTCGCGGCAATCTTCGGTCGGCGCCATCGCCCACGCCGAAACCGCCCTCGGCCGCGCCTACCGTTTACGGCGCCACGTCCGTTGCGCTCGGGCCGAGCGGCACGCCGGGCGCCGCGGGCAACGCCATTCGCTCGAATCCTCGGCTGCTGCGCGTCTGGATCGCGCCGTGGGAAGACAGCGACGGCGACCTGCATGAGGAAGGGTATCTTCACGTCGTCGTCGATACCGGCCGGTGGTTGATCGAGCACGTCCGGCCTGCTCCCCGCAGCGCCATCGACGGCGTTGCACCGCCCTTGCCGGTTGCGCCAAGCGCCTCCCCGTCAAAAACGCCGAACGATTCGCAGACGCCTCCCGAGCGGCTGCCGGCACCATCGGGACCGGGTTCATCGACCCTTGACGCCGCACCGCCCGAGCGCTAGCCGATGCTGAAGACCCTCCTCTCTGACCTCGAATCCGCGCTCTCGGGTGCGCGCGTATCCGACCTCTCAGCGCGCTCGGCACCGCGGCCTTCGTCGGCCACTTTGGACGACGCCGCATCGTTCTCCGCGTGGTTGCCCTACCGCGCCTACCTGGAGGACGAGCAGGTATTCGTCAACCGCGATTCGCTGGCGTTTTGCCTTGAGCTGCGCCCTCAGTCCGGGGCCGACGAGGAGATGACGAGAATCCTGACGAGCCTCTTCGCCGCTTCCCCTCCGGGCACGGGCCTTCAATTCCACCTGTTCGCAAGCCCCGACATCCGCAGGCGCCTAGCAGCCTATGCCCGGATGCGCCGTCCCGATGACGAGGTCCCGGAGCTTGCGACCCTGGGCCGCACCGGGCGCCATACCAACCTCTACCGCACCATGGCGCGAAAGCGCGTCGCCCATTACATCCAGGGTGGCCGGCGGACACTGCTGCCGGCGCAAAGCTATCTCCTTCGGGACTTTCGCCTGGTTCTGAGCGTGTCGATCCCGGGAAGCGCGAAGGAACTCGCCCGCCTCGACGATCTCCTTCTGCTTCGCGACGGCGCTCGGGCAACGCTGCACGCGGCGGGCTTTCCTTCGAGAGCATGGACGGCGGCCGATCTCATCAACTGGGTCTCGGCGCTCCTCGATCCCCATCGATCGGTCGGTGATGCACTTCCCCTCACCTACGACGAAGGCCGGGAACTTCGCGACCAGGTGATCGACCGCGCCACCCGCATGCGGATTCGTCAATCGGCAATCGAGCTTTCGAATGCCGCGGACTCCGCTACCATCGATTTGCGACTGCTTTCGGTACGCTCGTTTCCCCCGCGCTTCGCGCTCTGGAACATGGGCAGTCTGATCGGCGACCTGTACCAGGGCACCCTCCAGTTCCCCTGCCCGTTTCTGCTCACCCTGGGCGTTCACGTGCTCGATCCGGAGGCCACGCGCAACTGGGCCTATATCAAGGCCGCCCGCGCCACCACCAACGCCACGAGCTACATGGCCCGGTTCCTCCCTGATCTGCAGGAGAGGAAGGCGGACTGGGACATCGTGCTCAAGGCACTGGACGACGGCCAGCAACTGGTCGACCTGCACCACACGGTGGCGCTCTTCGCGCCGGCCGAGGAGGTCACTCGCGCGGAACAATCGGCGCGCGCGATCTTTCGGGCGCGGGGATTCGAGCTGACGAACGACGCCTTGATGATGACCCAGGCGTTGATCGGCAGCCTTCCCATGACCTTGTCCGCACCGTTTCACGTGGACTTGAAGCGCATGAAGCGGATCACCACCAAAACCTCCGCCAACGCCGTGCACCTCTCCCCTGTCATTGCGGAATGGCAGGGCACCGGTACCCCGGTCCTAATATTTGGCGGCCGGCGCGGTCAGATCATGCAGATCGATGTCTACGACAACCCCGCCGGCAACTACAACGTCGCGATTGCGGGCACGTCCGGCTCGGGGAAGTCCCTGCTCCTGAACGAGATCGCGAGCGCCTACCTGGGCACCGGCGCCAGGGTGTGGATCATCGACGTCGGACGATCCTACGAGAAGACCTGCCGGTATTTTGGCGGGAGCTTTATCGAGTTCTCCGAGTCAGCGCCTCTGTCGTTCAATCCCTTCACCCTGGTGGAGGACATCGACGAGGACATGGAACTGCTGCAACCGCTGCTCGCCCAGATGGTTTCCCCGCGCGAGCCGTTGAACGGCTTCCAGTATTCGACGCTCGGCGCCGCGATCAAACGGGTCTGGAACGATAAGCGGAACACCATGACGGTGTCCGATATCCATGACCTGCTCGCGACCGGACGCCTCGACGCTGACAAGAACGAGGATGACCGCAGGCTGAAGGACCTCGCGACCATGCTTCACCCCTACACGCGCGAGGGCGTCTACGGCAAGTACTTCGAAGGCGACGCCACCTTCGACTTCGGCACCGACTTCATCGTCCTGGAACTCGAGGAACTGAAGGCGAAGAAGGACCTGCAGACTGTGGTGCTGCTGATCGTGATGTACCGCATCACACGCGAGATGTACTTCAGCCGCGAGCGCAAGAAGATCGTCATCATCGACGAGGCCTGGGACCTGCTCTCCGGCGGCGCCACGGCCGAATTCATCGAGGCGGGCTATCGGCGCGCGCGCAAGTACAAGGGCGCGTTCATGTCCGCGACGCAAGGCGTCGACGACTACTACCGCAATCCGGCGGCCAAGGCGGCGCTCGACAATTCCGACTGGATGTTCCTCTTGCGCCAGAAGTCTGAATCGATCGAGATGATGGACAAGCTCGGGCAACTCAGCATGGATGACGCGATGAAGCGGCTGCTCCAGTCGCTTCGCACCGAGCACGGCGCCTATTCGGAGATCTTCATCCACTCGCCGGCCGGTAGCGGCATCGCCCGACTGATCGTCGATCCCTACAGTCTGCTTCTTTTCAGCAGCCGGGCGGAGGACTTTACCGCCATCAACGAGAAACGCGCCGCGGGGCTCGACGTGTCGCAGGCGATCGACGCGGTCCTTCAGGATCGGAGCCACCAGTGAACGTAAGGACAAGCCTGGTCCTGCTCTTCGCCAGTGCGCTCATCAATACCGCGCTCCTTCTCGTGTACGCGGTGTGGATCGCGCCACCACGGATGCCACGCCTTGCCACCTTGGATGTGGGCGAACTCTATCGTCTGAAGGAAACGCAAGTCGCCGCGGTGCTGCTGAAGCGCGAGGCCACCGACGAGGACCGATCGAGCGCACTCAAGCGCGCCAGCGCTTTCGGAGCGGAAGTCACGATACTCATTCAAGCGTTGCCTGAGGAGTGCGGCTGCTTGATCCTCGCGCGCGGGGCCGTGATCGGTGAGCGTCAGGCGCTGCCCGATCTCACCGCCGAAGTGCGCCGTCGCCTGGGATTGTAGTAACCATATGACCACCGCATCCGCCTCCCGCGTCCTTCCATTCGGCTTCGATGCAGACGCCTTTGGCCGCAACCTGCGCGCGCACCTTGGGCATTGGAGCATCGCCTACCTGGTCGTCGCCGCTGCCGCGATTCTCTTCAAGACGCATTTCGCGCTCGGACTCAACAGCTCGGAAAGCCTCCCGGACCGAGTCTTCCTGATCCACAAGGGGGAACTGCCCGCGCGCGGGCAGTATGTCGCATTCCGCTGGGCGGGCGGAGGTCCCTATGCCGCCGGTGTCACGTTTGTGAAGATCGCCGCCGGCGTACCGGGCGACACCGTGACCCGCGTCGAGCGCGATTTCTTCGTGAACGGGGATTTTGTCGGAACGGCAAAAACCCACAGTCGCGCAGGCGTACCGCTCGCGCTTGGGCCGACAGGCGCGCTTCCGCCTGGGCGCTATTACGTCCAGGCGCCACATCCCGACAGCCTCGATTCGCGCTACCAGCTCACGGGCTGGGTGGCGAAAAGCCAGATCCTCGGGCGGGCGTATGCGATTTTTTGATGTTCGGCGGCATCACGCTCGTCTGGTGGTCCACACCTGCGCCGCGGCGCTCGTGAGCGTCACGGCACTGGTTCCGGTCTCGGCAGCGGCCCAGGACCTCGGCGTGATCGGCCCGGTGTATGCCATTGCCGAGCAGAATTTGATGGACGTCATCCTGGCGAGGCTTCGGGAGGCAGACACAAGCGGCGCTCTGACCAAACTGCAACAAGATGCGCGTTCGGGCGCCAAGCGCGAGGTCGAGCATCCGGCCGCAGTGACGCGGGTCACCAAGACGACGCAGCCAAGGAGTTTCTACTACGACCCCACGATCGTAGTTCCGTACGCAATCACCGATGCCGAAGGCAGGGTGATCGTGTCGCCGGGAACGCAGGTGAACCCGCTCGATACGGTCTCGCTTTCCAAGCACCTGCTCTTCTTCGATGCGCATGACGCCGGGCAGATCAAACGCGCCCGGCAGCTCCTCGACCGTTACCGCGGAAGAGTCAAGCTCATCCTCACCGGCGGTTCCTATCTCGATCTCGCGCGCAAGTGGAAGCTGCCGGTCTACTACGACCAGCAGGGCACTCTGACCGAGAAACTCCGGATTGGCCACGTACCGGCGCTCGTCTCCCAGGAAGGCAAGCGCCTTCGCATCGATGAAATCCTCTGACCATCGCATCCTGGCCGTGTTCTTCGTGGCGTGGCTCGCCCTCGCGTCCGCGGCGCGGGCCGATTCGACCTGCCACGGCCGCTTCGTCAATCCGATCACCGACATCTGCTGGAGCTGCGTCTTCCCGATGACGATCGGCGGAACGGCGCTAGTGTCCGACGGCCAGGAGGACACCGCCAACCCCTCCTCGCCTGTTTGCTACTGCAGCAATCCCCCCAGAATCGGACTCTCGATCGGCTTCTGGGAGCCGGCGCGCCTGGTGGACGTCACGCGCACGCCCTTCTGCATGGTGGGTCTGGGCGGGATCCAACTCGACCTCGGCATCGACGTGCCGCGCGGGGCGCAGGTCGGCCACGACAGCCAGACGCGCGACAGTTTCTACCAGGTCCACTGGTATGCGAACCCCATCCTCACCTGGCTCGAAGTGCTGCTCGACTTCCCCTGTCTGGAAAAGGGATCGCTTGATCTCGTCTACCTGACCGAAGTGGATCCCCTGTGGGCCGACGACGAACTCACGGCGATTCTCAACCCGGAGGCCGTGCTCTTCGCCAACCCGGTCGCCAAGGCCGCATGTGCCGCGGATTGCGTCGCCGCGACCGCCGGATTTCCACTCGCGAGCCTCTTCTGGTGCGCCGGCTGCCAGGGTTCGATCTACCCGATGGACGGACACGTCGCCACCCACATCGGCGGCGTGCAGGCTTCCACGCTCCTCGCCCAGCGTATGGCGGCCAAGATGCACCGCCAGCTTGCGACCTGGGGCGCGAGCGGGGACGCGGGGCTGTGCGGCTACTACCCGCAGCCCATCATGGACAAGACCCAATACAAGATGCAGATGGTCTACCCGGTGCCGAACACGCAGAAGGACGGGGGGACCTGCTGCCAGCCGTTCGGGCGCAGCACCATCGTCTGGGGCGCGGGGAAGGAATTCCCGGTCGCGGGCGAAGACTTCGCCTATCAGATTTTTCGGAAGCGGAACTGCTGTGCCGGCGCTTTCTGATTCCGTCGCGATCGTCCTGATCGCTCTGTGCGCGATGCTCCCCGCCCGCGCGGCCGAGCCGGTGTGGCCGTCGAAAGAGACCATCGATCGCATCCGCGAAACCCACCCGTTTCCGTATGCGCACACAATCGGCCGGACGCCGACCACCTCGCCGCCGAAAATCGATTCACAAGCTGCGGGAACGGACATCGAAGCATTGGTGAGGCAGTTCATCGGTGCATCACTTTCCACAACGGCACAGTCACCGCAGGCAGCGCTCCGAATCTTCGTGACCCTGGACATGCCGGCGGCGAGCCTGCGAGGGCTCGCCGACCAAGCCGCCCGCTCCGGCGCCACGCTCGTCCTTCGCGGCCTCAAGCACAATTCGATGCGCGCGACCCTTGATAACGTCCAATCCTTGATCGGCGAGCGCCACGTCGCGTGGCAGATCGATCCCCTGGCGTTCACGCGCTATGCCATCGAGCGCGCTCCCACCTTTGTCCTGCTGACGGGCGGCGCCGGTACCACGTCAATCGAGGCCGCGTGCACTTCCGATTGCCGCGCTCCTTCCGCCTTCGTCGCCATCGCCGGCGACGTGAGTCTGGATTACGCCCTGGAAGCGATGGTGCGCGAGGTGCCCTCGGCCAAGCCGCAAGCGCTCCCCTACCTCACGCGGCTAAAAGAGGCGCCGTAGATGCTCGCGCGCGTCCTGTTTCTGATCGCCCTTGCGGCGAGTTCGAATGCTTGGGCAGACCCGCTCGCCGACGCCTTCTCCCAGGGCGGACAACTCGGGCGCTCGGGCAACGCACAGGCCCACGGAAGCATTACGAGCGAGGCCGCCCGTTCGAACGTTCCGAACTACACGACGAATCCGCCACAATCGGGCCTCTACGGCTCAGGCGGCCTCAGCACGCCCGCTGACGCAGCCATCGGTAATTGCGCTCTTACGCCTGGGCAGGGCTCGGCCTACGCCGATCAAGCCTGCAACGCGACGAATTTCTCGCAGACCAATCCGGGTCAGCGTCCGAACTTCACCATCGGCCCCAACGATCCCCTCCTCGTGCGCTCGAAAACAATCGCGAACAACCCGCAGTCGATCGCCGGAAATATCGCCGGGAGCTACAGCACCTGTACCACCCAGACCGCGACGAGTCCAGACATCTTTGAGACGCGCGTCTGCAACCAGTATCGGACCATGGAGCAGCTTGCCTGCCAGAAGTTGCTCACGGTGCAGGTGAACTGGAGCAACAATTGCACACCGGGCACCTGGTTCGGCAACTTCTGGGTGAACACCTGGGGCAACGGAGAAGTGGGCAGGCGCTTTGCCGGCATTGCGATCAGTGCCTACTGCCAAACGAACGACGCGGTGCGCATGGCCTTGCGCGCGATCTGCACCGAAGAACCCTGTTCCGGCTACGTGGAAATCCAGGTCGATCCGACGAGTGGTGCCGTCTCACCACAGACCTTCACCAATTTCATCGGCCGCTCCTGGTACACGACCGACCTGTTCAATCGTGTGGACTACAAGGGTGGCAGTTGTACGGCCGAGCAATGCAGCTTCGCCTTCTGCACCCGCTACGAGGATACGTCAACGACCTGCGACGAGGCCACGTGCACGACAACGCCCGTCAACGAGACACGCGCGTGCGGCACGTTCACCTTCGAGCGCCCGCGCAGCATCGCCACGGTGACCGATGCCTGGGACAATCAGTGCGCAGCCCTCGAAGCGAGGACACAGTGAAGCGCTTGTCCCGTCGAATCTGCACCGCCCTGCTGCTGGCGTCGGTGTCGGCCTGCGCTGCCGCCGCGGACTGCGTGAAGCTCTCCGAGGTCTGCGTCGACGGCCCCGCCACCAAGGAAATCAACGGTTACCCGGTCTACCGGGACTGTTGGCAGTATCGGGACAGCTTCAACTGCGTAGCGCCGAACTCCGTGGATGATTGCCAACCCCTGCGCGACCGGGGTTGCAGCCAGATCGGATCGAGCTGCATCGATACGGGTTCGGACGGAACGTGCCAGTTGTACGAGCAGACTTACCAATGCAAGGTCGCCAACGGCACCACCTCCACGCTCGCCAATTGCGGCAACCAGCAATTCTGCATGGAAGGCAATTGCTTCAATACCGGCTATCCGCCGGATGCCGATTTCGCCAAGAGCGTGGCCATGCTCGAAGTCGAGCGGGAGGCTGGGAAGTACGTCGATCCCAATTCGATGTACGTATTCAACGGCTACGACAATCGCTGCCGCAAGAAGCTCTTTGGGCTTGTCAACTGCTGCTCGGGCGGCGGCACCGATGGGTCGCTTTTCAGCAACCTGAACCTGATCCTCAGCGCAGGGGGGCAGGTACTCGGGGCGGCCGGTTCCTCCTATACCTACGATGCGCTCTTTGCTGCCGACGCGCCCCAATCGGTGATGGCCGGCTTCGAGGCCTTGTTCGGCGTGGGCGGCGGGTCGTCTGCCCTGGCGGGTCTCATGGCCGGCGACGTGTCGGTCGCCACTTTCGTCGAGACGCTCGTGCCCGGACCGTGGACCATCGCCATTCTGGCAATTCAGCTCTCCGGAATACTCGACTGCGATCAAGTCGAGCAGGTACTCGCCATGAAGCGCGATACCCGGCTATGTCACAGCATCGGCAGCTACTGTTCGAGCCGCATGCCGATCCTGCGGCTGTGCATCGAGAAGACCGAATCCTATTGCTGCTTCAACTCGCGCCTCGCACGCATTATCAACGAGCAGGGCCGCGCCCAGATCGGCAGGGGCTGGGGCGGCCCGGAAAGCCCCGATTGCGGCGGTTTCACCGTGGCGCAACTGCAAGGCCTGGACTTCTCGCGCATGGACCTTTCCGAGTTCTATGCCGAGATCGCGCCCACGCTGCCCGATGTCGGCGCCATGAGCGCGCGCGCCCAACAGAAGGTGGAGAGCTACTACAAGCCATGAAATCGACCGAGCTACGCGTCTTGCTCGCCGTGGTCCTGATTGGAACCGGCGGGCTATCACTGGCCCAATCCGGAGACAGAATCGTGGTTCAGGACATCAAGCCCTTACTCAAGGGCGCCATCGAGCACGGAGCGGCGCGCGGCGTGATCGCTGGCGAGCCGGCCGCGTACATCCGCCAGCGCTTCGATACGCTCGCCCGGATCGAAGTCGATGTGAGGTCGCTGCATCCGCTGCCGCAGCCGGGATGCCACCGCCTCGAGGTGACGACGCGGCAGCAGGCTGTGCTGGAAAACAGCAAGCGCGAAGACAAGGAACTCGTTTACCAGGTGAGCTACTGCCGGGACGGGACCTTCCCCGAAAAGAGGTGACCGACAGTGATTCGCCTGCTCCTAGGTGTCGCATTCGTCTCTCTAACTTTCCTCGGATCGAAGATCGTGTACGCAGAGGAGGCGTCAGCCGTACCCCTTGCGGAGGAGGCCGCTGACCCGATCCTGAATTCCTATTGGCTCAGAAATCGCGAAGGCTGGTTCTGGTATCGGGAACCTCCCCTGCCGGCGGCAAAATCCCCGCTCCCACCTGCCGAGCCCAAGCGACCTGCCGAACTCACGGACTTCGAGGCAATGCAAAAGCGGTTGGACGAGCTAAAGCGCGTCGCGGTCATGAACCCCACGGACACGAATCTGCTCGCCTACATGCGCTATCAGCGCATGGTGATGAACAAGTCGGAAGTGTTCGCCGACCGCTGGCAACGGCTCGTTTGGGCGGTCCCGGAGCTGGACTACGGCCTCACCGGCCGGCCGACCAATTCCATGGCAATCACGGCCTTCGACGAACAACGCGAGGAGCGCCAGGCGCAGGCGGTGCGTGCGCTCTCCGCAACCCACGGGCTTCTTTTCATCTTCCGCAGCGATTGCCCCTACTGCCACCGCTTCGCGCCCATCCTCAAACGCTTCGAGCAAGAGTACGGCATGCTGGTGTTTCCGGTGAGCCTCGATGGCGGAGGCCTTCCCGAATACCCCAACCCCCAGGCGGACAACGGCATCGCTGCAAGACTGAACGCCTCGGTCGTCCCGGCGTTGTACCTCACGGCGCCCTCCAAGCGGGAGATCCGCCCGGTTGGCTTCGGCGTGATGGCCTTATCCGATCTCATCGAACGCATCGCGGCGCTCGCCCAGGACCCGTCCGACGGCCCGCTGTAGCACGCGAAAGGAGAACCTCATGGCTGACCGAATGAAGCGAATCGTCGCGAGCCTGCTCGCGGTGAGCCTCGCGACCGCGCCCACCCTCACCCGCCCGGCCGATCTCAACGGTCAAATGCAGGCGATGTTCAACGATCTGGGCGCCTTGGGGAACGTCACCTCGCCGGGCGCCTTCCGCGGCCAGGCCATGAACCTCTACACCGGCGGCGCGCTCATGATGCGCTCGCCCGGGCGGAACTACCCGCTCGTGAGCGCCCAGCTTCCGAGCCTGCGGGCGGGCTGCGGGGGGATCGACCTCTTCGGCGGGGCGTTCTCCTTCATCAACAAGCAGCAGTTCGTCGCGCTCTTGCAGAACATCGGTGCAAACGCCGTGGGCTACGCGTTCAAGCTCGCGCTGCAGTCGATCTCCCCCGACATCGACAAGCTGCTCACCGAGCTGCAGGACCAGATCAACAAGATCAACGCGATGAACATCAACTCTTGCGAAGCGGCGCAGTCGCTCGTGAACGGCGTGGTCGGCGAGTACGACAACTCGGTGATGAGCGGCTGCGCCAACATCTCCCAGTACCTGGGGAGCGTAACCGACCGCGTCGATGCGCGGCTCACCTGTGCCACCAACGCCGCAGGTGTCGTCAAATCAGCCGCCGCATCGACCGACCCCAACGTCAGCAACGCGACCTTCGTCAAGGGGAACGTCATCTGGACAGCGCTGAACCGCGTAGGCGGCTCGATCACGCAGGCAGAGCGCGAACTCATCATGAGCGTGATCGGGACGGTCGTGCTTTACCCGCCGCAGGATGACGGCAGCGGCGCAATGCCGCGCTACTTCGAACCCACTATCGTGGGGCTGCGCGACCTGCTGCTCGGAAGCGGCAAATCGGCCACGGAAGGCAACGTCGACGTCGATGTCTACGTCTGCGACGAACCCGTCGATTGTCTGAACCCCAGCCGCACCACCGTCTCGGTGAAACCCTTCACCCAGCTCGTGTCCGAGCGGCTCGTTCGCATGTCCGACAATATCGCCAGCCGCACGCCGCAGACCAGCGCCGACATCGGCTTCATCAACAACACGACCGAGCCTGTGTACAAGATGCTTGCGGTCGCCAACGCGGCCCCGGGCTCGAACACCGCCGAGACGCTGATCGAAACCTACAAGGACGTGATCGCGCTCGACTACGCCGAGACGTTTCTGAGTCGCGTGATCCGACAGGCGCTCAGCGCCCTGTCGCACACCCTGAAGCGAAGCGAGGTCGAACAGAAATACGTCGAGACCTTGAGGAGCAACGCCCAGGAAGCGCAACGCCAGCTTCTCGCCGAGAAACAGACCGCCTACGCCAAGGTGCGCTCGGTGTCCTCGATGACCCAGGACCTGCAGACCCTGGAGCGGCAACTGTGGAGTTCCATGCCGCAGGCGGTGAAGGCGATGCTCGATTTCAGTTCCAACTCGGCCGCGCGCGGCTCGTAGAACGGACCGCCCGGCCCGGCCCCCAGCCCTTCCTCCGTGGCGGAGGCCCGCCGGATCGACCCATGTTCGAAATCTACGCCTACGGTAACGTCGATACCCTGAACGGGGTGTTCAATGCGATCGCCGCGATCATGGGCGGCGACAATTACTTCGGACTGATCAAGACCATCGCGGTGACAGGGGTGCTCGTCGCGGCGTTCGCGGGGCTTTTCACGCCGGGGCGATTTCACGGCTGGGGCTGGCTGTTCGGCTTTCTTTTCCTCTACTACGTCGCCTTCCTCCCCAAGACCGACGTGGTGGTGGTCGACAAGCTTGGCAGCCAGCCCCCAGTCGTGATCGGGAACGTACCGATCGGGGTCGCCTTTTTCGGGCACTTCACGAGCAAGATAGGCGACGTGATGACGCGCTTCTTCGAGACCGCATTCCAGGTCATCCCCACGCCGGAGGCCCAGCTCCCGAGCGAACTTGCCTACCAGAAGAACGGCGTCATGTTCGGCAACCGCCTGATCCAGGCGTCCCGGAACCTCAATGTGGCCGACCCTCAGCTTCGAACCGATCTCATTGCCTACGTCTACAACTGCACCCTCTACGACCTGCAGGACGGCACCATCGACCCGGCCGCGTTCGCGCAGAGCACCGACATCTGGGCGCTGATGGGGAACCCGAATCCGGCACGCTTCTCGACCTTCGGCAACCCGGTCCAGGTGGACACCTGCCCCAACGTCTACACCAACCTTGCGAGCCGCTTGCCGGCTGAGATCGCCCGCGCGCATGCGATCCTCGCGTTCCAGTTGAATCCCTCCCTCGACCCAACTACCGCCCAATCGGTCATCGACGGGCAGATCGAGCAGGCCTACTACAAGACCAAGATCGCTACTGCCGCGCAGTCGGCCGCGGACCTTCTTCGCCAGAACATCATGGTGAACCTCGTGCAGGACACGAGCAGCATCATCGGCCAGAAAATCAACGATCCGGCCTCCATCATGATCGCCACGGCCCGGGCGAATGCCACGGCCTCGATCAACACGTCTTTTCTCACCATGGGAAAAATCGCAGAACAAGCCCTACCCCTCATTCGCAACGTGATCGAGGCGATCATCTATGCGGTGTTCCCGTTCGTTTTCCTGCTCTTCCTGCTGGCGCAGGGGCGCGGCTTGGGGCTCGCGATCAAGAGCTTTGTGCTGAGCCTCGTCTGGATCCAGCTCTGGCCGCCGCTCTACGCGATCCTCAACTATGTCGCCACCCTGGCGAGCGCCCGCACCCTCGAGGCCGCGGCGAAGATGGGAGCGAGCGCCCAGGGTCTCGCATTGGAAACGGCTTCCAGTATTTATCACGGCGCGATCTCCGACCAGGCAGTGGCCGGTTACATGGTGATCTCGATCCCCATTATCGCGACGGCGATCATCAAGGGTGGCGAAGTCGCCTTTCAGGCGGTGACCGCCGTCGGGCCGATGCAGTCCGCTATCTCCGGAGAGTCGAGCGCGACGAGCAAGGGGAACGTCATCCAGGACGCCGTCTCTATCGACCAGCAACAACTGGCACCGAATCGCACCTCCGCGTTCATGTCAACGACGAGCGATGCGCATGGAACCACCATTCAGGGCACCGGAGCGGACGCCGGCGTTTTCCGCTACCAGGCCACCCTAAGCCGGCTGGCAACAACCTTCACCTTTACTGAACGCCAGGCGACCGCCCTTACGGAAAACGCACGGGAAGCAGAGACCCTCGCCCGCTCCGAGCGCGAGTCGATGCAGCGGAGCCAGTCCACCGCCCTCACCAATGCACTCGGCATCCAGGAATCGTTCGAGCGCACACAGCAACGCTCCGGAGCAAGCACCACCTCGGACGCCGGCTCCACTTCGACACAGTTTCAGACGCTGAACTCGGTAGCCCGTGAGGTCAACCGGCGGCTGGGACTAGGTGAAGACTCGACAGTCGGCAAGAGCGTAGCCGCATCGGCGTCGGTCGGCGCCATGATTCCCCTCACCGAGATAGGCGCCCAGGCGAAGGCGGAAGGCAGACACGTCGACCAGCAACGGCTCCAAAGCGCCTACGACTATGCACGCAAGGCGGTAGAGACCTCACAGCTGTCGGAAGCCACCGCTCTGGTCAAGGAGTTCCGATCGTCGGATGCGTACCAGTGGGCTCGCGGCAGTCGAACAACTGCCACTTCCGGCTTCGACTCATCGTATCGCGAGGCGGTCGATCATCAATCCGCAAGCGAGAACGCCTACGGTCGATCCAAGGAACTCGCGCGTGCCGCGCAGTTCATGCGCGAATGGAGCAGCGGCGCTCAGACCGATTTCACGAATTACGCCGCGCGCAGGCTCTCGGAGCGCGGATTGCTTCGCGAGGACGATCCGATCAAGTTGCAACGCGCTGTCTCGGACATCGCGTTTGCGTACGCAAGAGGCGGAAACGTGGGAAGTGACTTCGTCCCCGCGGACAGTCCCTTGGCGCCTAGCCGGCCCCTACCCCAACTCCTTGGCTGGTCGTCGTCGAACCTGCGCGAGGATTTCGACCAATCCAGTAGGTCGAGGAACGGGGACGCGTTAAGCGACCAGGCAGCCATGAACGAGGCTGTGATTCGCGACCACCAATCCCAGCAGCGCGTAGTGCCGGGGCAAACCGTTGGCAACGACCTTGGGGTGCGGATCGGTTCGACGGAAGGCCAAATCTCTGCAACGCTCGATAGGCATCGCCGCGAAGTCTCGCAGGAGCAAGGCTCCCTGAGCGAGGATTACAACGCGACAGTAAAGTCCGGCAAGGTGAGCCGGCACCACGGGGGAAATCCGGCGGTGTGGGACACTGTTGGCGCGCAGACCGACAACCGCGCCAAGTTGGGTACGCCCCCGGAGAAGCCGAGTATTGGCGAGTGGCACCTCGACAAGGATGGCGTACCGGTCGCCGGCCCAAAGCCCGAAACACGGGAATAGGTGCCATCAGCCGCGAAGGCTGAACAGTCGCCAGGATCGGAGGAAGCCCGTCGTCCCGCCGACGGCAAGCGAACTCGCGGGAACCGGTAGGAACGGCCGTGCTTAGTCGTCGGCCGCGCCAATCTCCAGGCTACCGAGACCGTTGCCGGTAATGTATCCAGGCGCGTCATCACCGTAGCGGCTGGCTGGATTTCCAGTGACCATCGGATCGTTGTGCAACCATCCTTTGAAGTCGGGATCAATGTGCCGTTCGGCATCGGCAACAATACTCTCGTCGACGATTGGCAACGAAAAGGCGGCACGCAAGTCAACGCCGAGCGCAGCGACCCACCCGGTCAAGGAATCGAGAAAGGAATTTCGATCTTCGTTCATCTGAAAAACATTGGCATTACCGTCTATGAGCATAATACACAATTCGCTCCTGCCGTCAATGCGCGGGCGGGGCATCGGCCCTCAAGTGGTAGCCGGTGCATTTCAAGCCAAAAAGCACTTTGCCTTGTATTACCTTGAATTCAGCGTCATCCGTTGACGCTACCCCGGACTGGGGGCCGTCGGTTCACACAACTCGCGGACGAGATCAACTTTACGGTAACGATGACTCGGGCACTAGGCAACCCACGAAGGATGAAAACTTAATGGGTTTACCCGGCTTTTACAGAACATAGTTTGCAATCTCCCAGTGTCGATACTATGCATACTTCCAATTGCCTGGCGACAGATCTATAGCATAGAGGTCGGCAGTAATATCCCCTATGGCATGCGCCGACTGCAAGAACGCCAGTAGATCCTCCTGCCGCGGCTGGCCAAAGACAAGCCGGTACGCTCCCAGCGCTGCACGTAACCTGACCGATGCCGCACGCTCGCGGCTCAGTGGAAGCGCGGGGATGTAACGCCGAATCTTGAATTCCCCATTCCCATTGAACACCCAGTACGGAACCAGGTCATTCGTACCGGCCGCGCGCTGAGTCCGAGCGATCGAGAACAGACCTTCCCATGGATCCTTACCCGGTGTCGTGCCCTGCAATGCGCCAAGGCCTAGAGCGGCAGCCACACTTCTGCGCACCACATGGCCCTTATATCTATGGACCCTCCCCTCCCGCTGCTCGAAGTCCACTGGGTTGGACGGCAAATTCCAATGGAATATCGCATGACACCAAAGATGAAAATCCAGCCCCTCTTGACCGACGGCAGTGGAAGCAAGAACAAACGGCCGAAACGGTGAATTGAACGCCACACGCACCTGATCCGCGCGGGTGTCGCCGCCACCATCCTCGCCCGGATCGGTGTCAAATCGCAGAGCGCTCCGACAACGGAACGAAATCGGCTTATCTGCAAGCTTTAGGCTTTCACCGACTTTGAAATCGTCAACACGCAGAACCGTCGCTCTCAATGAAAGACCCGAGATAATCTCTTCCGCGATGCGCTTGATCGCCTCTTCCGGAGACTTAGTTGCAGCACCCACGGACTCGCGGAGCACGTGCACATGCTCATCCATGATCGCCTGCAAATTGCCGGCGATACAGTGATCGAGCATCGCTTCCCAGTACCGCTCTTCACGGCCTCCATAGAGTGCACGCGTAAGGACTGTTGCATCTGGTTGGCTGAAGAGGGTGCGAAATGCGAGGCCTACGCGCGCAGCTGCATCCAGTAACCACACTGGATATCCCATTACACCTTGAGCGCGCACCAATCTTTGAAAGCTACGTAGCGCAACAACCGCGGGAGAACCAATAGCAACTTTTGCCAAGATGCGCGAAAGATCTTCAGGCATCTTTCCAAGATCGGCAGAGCTGGCAAGACTAAAGAACTTATCAACATGGATCTTGAAACCGCCATCGCCATCGTCATCGCTCTTCGCCTCTACGAAGCCAGACCATGGCAACCGCTGGTCAAACCAATCGCGTGTTTCATCCCCATACTCGCGCAAATCGGCGTCCAGCATTGCAGCACCGTACCAGCGCTGCTCCTCCCGCTCGCCTCGCCTCGTTTGCGTTGTTGGCAGAAGCGCAGCAACACGCTCCGCAACTTGCTTCAGCAGCATGTGGTGGTCCAACGCGCGCCCCTCGCTGACCGCGTGCTTGGCCTCCTCCAGGGGATCAATCATTTCGCACAAAGAAGGCGATGGGTATAGCGGGACAAGGTGATTTAGATCCTTCGGCTCACCTCGCTCATCCAGAGAAAACGTCAACAACGGGCGCCGGCTTCTGCTTGATAGATCTTCATAGCGCAAGCGCTCGTCCGCGAGTTCGGCAATCCTTCGCTCCGTTTCATAGCTGACCAATCCCGCAATCGCGCGTGGAACGAATCGCCAATTCGAGAACACCAGCACTTTCGTAATCGCCTCCGAAGACACGTCGCCGTATGGCGTACCGGATGGCGTGTAGTACGGCAACGAAGGCGGAATCCAGAGCAGCTTCCAGGCGCCCTTATCGAGGACCGCGGATACCAGCGCGCGGAGCCGCGAATTCTGGAGATCGAAGGGATCAAACTTCGCCAGAGCGCTCGACCTTAGGGTGGCGCCACGAAGGCCCGCAACCCTGTCTCCCGACACTTGCGCAGGCCCGTTTTCCATGCTCTCGACAAGGTCCCGCTTGAACACATACCCGTCTCGCTCCATGAAGTTCAAGACATAAGGTGCCGATTTCCAGTACTCGACAATGTCCGGTTGCTCCATGGATAGCGCAAGCGCGTCCAGTGCTTTGAAGGCTTCGAGATCCTGCACTTCGAGCCGGCATGCGGGGAGGGGCATTTCTTCAATCATGCCGTCCCGGTCGACCGTTACGCCCAAACGCTCGGTGCGAACGATGTGCCGGCGCAAGGCCGCCTCCATCGACTGCTTCACCGTCGCCAGACGCGCGGCTCCCTGTGGCGTGGAGTCGAAAAGTGCCTCATTGAATTCTTTCAAACAATGCTTGAGATCTTGAAAGCGCAATGTGTCATTGAGCAGGAAAGATGCGACACGGAGAAAATCCTTGTGGTGGTCATCCATCCCGCTCTCATGGGCGAGTGTGTAGGCTTTGTAGGGAGTTGCCGAAAGCAAGAGGATTTTTGCGCCAGGATATGCAAGAAACTGTTGCCCGAGTTCGGCAATCTCCTTGCCCTCTTCGCTTTGGTCTCCTCCCAGCAAAGAACTGAATCTCTGAAACTCGTCGAGGATAATCAGATCCGGCTCCAGCGCCGACAGACACGCGCGTGCTAGGCATTCGCGGAACTGCCCGATAAGCGGGTCGCGCAGATCACGAATTTCGCGCGGCAAATTTTTCGGTTGGTCTTTCCTGCGATAGAAATGCTCAAGTGCAGAATCAAACTTGGAACGCAAACCGTCAACCTTCGCCAGTTCTGTGGAAAAGCGGGACTTGACGCCAGCGTCAATCTCTCCGTTTTCAAGCTTTTCGATCTCCGCAGAAAGTCGAACTATCTCCTTGTCCCATTCGTCATTTCCCTTGAACACCTGAAAGAAATTCTTCGGCGCGGCGCCGGTGAGCTTCCATACGTCGCAGAGAATCCAGTACAGGAGCGCACGCTCTCTCGCTATTCCGGTAGCCCACCCTAGGTCCAGCGCGGTAGCTGGAGTAAACGCAATGAAGTTGGGTCCGCCCTGAAGCTGTTTCAGGTGAAGTGGTAGCAGCGTAAGGCGGCTCGCCTGCGACACGTGTTGCCGTCCAAACAAGTTGAGTCGATCAATATTCTGCCGCGCTATATCACGGTTCGCACACATGTAGACGATGTCGATCCGGTGTCCCGGTTTCTGCATGAACCTATTAACTACCTTTGCAACGATCCCTTTTGCGACGAGTGTCTTGCCGAGACCCACCTCGTCCGCCACGAGGAATCGATCTGCATCTTGCTCCCCATACATCCGATCAAATACATACTCGACAGTGCTGCGCTGAAAATCCTTCAGTGTCGAGAGGATCGATTCGACATCGAAGGCGTTCGGCGAACCGCTTTGTTCACTCATTTTTCTGCTGCCGAAACGCTTGCCAGATGTCCTCGAATTCAGGCGGAATCACGCTCCCCGCCGTCGTTCCCTGTTTGAGGTCTGTCAGCAACGCCTCAATCCGCTCCAATCGCTTCGGGTTGCGGCTGTACGCCCGGATAAGATTCTCCAGAACAACCGTCGTATTCCAGGATGCTTCAGCACCATTGGCTCCGCCGCTACCCTGTCTACCACGCGTCAGAATGTCCCCGCCAGGCGCCGTCGGGTCGTCGGAGAGCAGGAGCGCGAGATACCGGAGGAACCGCTCCGAGCTGTTGATCATGCTGGACATGATTGCTGCCGTACGGCCTTCCGGCATGCCTTCGAGAGGAAGTCGGAGAACGAACTCGATGGTCTGTTCGGCTTTCCCCACCTTTCCGCGCAATCGAAATGCCCAAAACGGGGTGACGGCGAAGATCGACATTCCGCTGAAATTGATGATCCCCTTCTTTTTGCGGTCCTTGATCTCCTGCGCGCGGCCTTGCGGAAGCATCACCGGCCACGCATGGCATTCGACGCCATCCGGGATGTCCAAAGGCGGCACAGTCAGAACCGCGCGGAAATTGCCCCCGTCATCGGGAAAGATTTCGACACAAATAGCGGCGGTCGCGAGCTGTCGCCATGAAGTATCGATCATCTTCTCAAGGCGAACCAGATCCGGGTCAATCTCAGCGGGGCTGTCAGGCTTGTAGTAAGGCTTCAGCATTCTGAGCATTCCGCCCGCTCCAGCCTCCGCAGCCGTTTGATCGCCTAGCATGGCATCGATGCCGACGTTCTTGCGCGCCCCCATGAGCTCGACCACGAATTCCACGTTGGTCGACTCTCCCCCGTTGCCCCAGGCGGCATTGGTTGCGTTTGCGGAGCCCGCGAGAATACTCACCTTCGCCCCGTTTTCGATGACATAGACCTTCGCGTGCAAGCCGGAGAGAGAATCGATCGGACGCTGGACCGGCGTGTCATCAGCCCCTGCCGTAGCCTGATCTATGCTTACTGCAGCGTCGTCCAAGACGTAGATCTTTGTCATCGCCTGCAATTCGGCGATGCTCTCCGGCTTCAGGGCATCAAGCTGATCCGGGCGCGAAACGAGCACGTTCTCTGTGACGGCGGAGCGCTTCTCGAGTAGGAAATCAAGCAAAGCACGGTCCCGCTTCGGAGACAGTTCGCTCAGAAACGGAGAGATCACCATCAGCCGGCTATGCTGGCCATCCAGCACTGACGGCACATCCGTCCCGATTCCAAGCGGCCAAAAGGCAAAGTCGTCGAAGCCTTCCGGTATATCGAACTCAACCCGCATGACATCGGTGGCGAGAGATTCAAGCGACGCTTTGACCAGGTCGTCCGAGTCGCCCGACAGGTCCGGCAGCGCGCGAACAAAATGTGCGAGCCTGCGGTTCTTCCGTACTCCACTGGGCCGATCCGGTTGTACCGTTCCTTCAAGCACCAGCGCCGTATCCCAGGACTTGTCGAACGTGAGATTGCGGGACAGCACCAGCACGCGGAGCATCGCCTCGTCCTCGCGTCGATAGCGGAGCACCCATACCTTGGGATGAAAGGCGCCCGTACTGTTCTTCGGCAGCGCCTGCACCACCATTTCCTCAAGGAACGAGAACAACAACATGCCTTCTCTGGGCCGCTTGATACGGCTTCGATGACAAAACACGTGCAACTTTCCCGCTATTCGCCGCAGCCCCTCCAGCACTGCCTCGGGGTTGGCCAGCGCGTCGTCACGGGATTCGAACTCGCACAGCGCCAACGACAATGGAACGGTCAGCAACGATTCCAGGTCCAGCGAGAATGTCGTACCGATACCACAGTCGAACTCAAAGCCGTCGGGCGGTCGCAATTCACTCACGAGCTGGAGACGGTCATAAGGGTCGAGCACGTCAACCTTCCTCTGTCTCGTTCTCGGGTTCCGCAGCTAACCCCTTATGGATATCGCTCAACATCGAGCTTGCGATACCCCAGCGATAATCGAGCAGAAACGGCGCATCCGACGGATCCCAGCGTTCCAGTTGCTGCCGGGTCCAAAGCCGGGCACGTGCTTCGCCCTTGGTTTCCCGCTCTCTGTCTTTTATGAGCCTCTGGGCGGGTTCGCTCTTCCATATCCCGGCCGCCGGGCCACGCTCTACGATATGGTCCATCCAGCCTTCAACAAAGCGGCGGGTGCGCTCCGGAATTCTGACCTCTCGGAATGCAGGGCTCTCCCAAAGCCGTTTGCGAGCCGCTGACCATGCGACCACATCTCGCCAGTCCTCCGCAAGCAGAGAGGCCCACTTATCAAGCAGTTCCTCTGCCTTGTCCGATCGCTCCGTCTGCCGCCCGAGATTGGCGGCGGACCAGTAGTACAGCAGGCTGGCCCCGTACATAACCTGGGCAAACCAGCGCGCATGGCGGATCTGCTCCTGCAGTTGGCCAGACAGGTCGGCCAGGTTTGGCAACATCCAGATTGCATCGGCCTCCAGTGCCGAAGCGTTTCCCAGCAACGAGGCGAGCAAGGAACCGGTGCAGGAGATGCGAATCCGATGCACCAGATACTCAGCGTCCTGCCGGCGCATATTCATGGTCATGCCTTCCGGAAATCCTGCAGGCATCTTCGGGAAGTGCGGATCCGGATCCCAGTTGTCGGCATACTCGCCACCAAGTTCACGCTCGATTTCCTCTGCGGCGTGCCGCCGCCGGCGGTAGAACGTGTCTAGCCAACGGCGATAGCGCTCCTGGCTACCGGGGAAGCGGCGAATGCCCCACCTGCCAAGCCCTGCCCAATAGATGCTGCTCGGCCAGCGTTTCAGGGCAGCGCCCGACTGCCTTCCGATCAGACGCTCGCCCTCTCCGACACCGGCCTCGCGCATCGCGTCGAGCAATCCTAGTTCCGCGGCGCGCAGCTTCCGCGTCAATTCCGCAGACGACGTGCCTTTGCTTTCGAGGCGTCGATAGATCCACGGAACGAACAGAAAGTAGCGTGCCCGTGTCTGTACGGTGGTAGTGCCCGGAAAGAAATAGTCGGCAAAGGCGTCGCGGATTGTTCCGATGCCGATCTCGTCCAAAGTCCCCTGGTCGCGGAACTGATCGATGAAATCAAGCATCGCGCGCCGCGAGGATTCATCGACATCGATCCAGGCGAAACGGGATGACATCTATCTCGGTCCAACGAATACGTGCCGCCGATGCCAGTCCAGATACTTCTGGTGCTTCGGAGAGAGCCGCTCAACGCGCAGACCATCCACCAATCCGAGTATCGCGCGCGTTGAACTATCAAGATCGGCCGAGACCTCAACCGACCCATCACCCGCCACGCATATCAGGCCAGCGTCGAACGCGGCATCAAGATGTGCAGCGAGCAACAGACCGTTGTAGACATCCAGCCTTTCAGTGTCCGAAGCGTCCTTCCACGGCTTCGCGTGGCTGGCTCGTAGCAATTCAGGAACGGCCAATCCCGTGATCGCACACCGTTCGTTCCAAAGTGCGAGAAGGCCGCGCCGAAAGTAGTCCTGGCCGATCCGCTGCTTGACTGTCGCGTCGCGCTCCGTGGGTCCGACATGCGCAACCGCATCCTGCCAGGATCTATACAGCTCGTCCGGGAGAGCCCGGCCCAGAACGTATGCACGCGTCAGAATATCCTGCACGTCGTTGAAGTTTGCTGCTCCGAAGCATCCGGCATAGCCATCAGGCGTATTGATTCCGTGAAAGTCTGGGAGACGCAATTCCGCAAGCACGCCTTCCAATGACAATGCCCCAACGGGTCGATCGTCGAGGACGGTGAGCGCGACGCGCACGGGCGAAGACGTGCTTCGATACCGCAGCCAGCCGCCCGCTTCGGCCTCCGCAATGTCGAAACCGGAGTCCACGGCGGCCTTGTTAAGGCTGACCCTGGCCAGGGCAGTGAGTGTAATCATGGAATCGACGGTTATTCGTTCATAGCAGATTTCCACCATTACCTGGCGTAGCGGCACGAGCGTTCGTTGTGGCTTTGACGCCGATGGATTCCTCGAAGGGTTTGTCAAAGGCCTCATCCGGAAATGCTTTGCGGACGGCATCCTGGAACGCCGGCTCGTTCAGAGTTTGATAGGTCACTCCTTTGAAGTTGCAGGTGAGTTCCATCTCCTCCACGAGCTTTTCGGGCTTGGGAAATATCGCGTTTAGCTTGCGTTCAAGAAATCTCTCGACAAGCTCCTTCGTCAACCGCCCGCTAGCCCCAAACGTCAGCTCCTGCGGCGGATTCTTCTTGATAACCGGAACAAGATTCTTGATCAGTTGCGCACGCGACGAGCGAAGCTCCTTTTCCACTCGAGCCAGAACATTCTTTTTGAATCGTTCGACTTCCACCTGCAATCCGGAGATGCGCCTATCCAGCGCATCTCTGTGCACTCTTAGCACAATCGTTCCGTAGCGTTTGCCCGCGGAGCGGGCCATCTTGTTTCGCACCTCATTGACCTTTCTGCGCAAGCTGTCCGCTTCGTGCTTGAGTACGGAAGTGTCCTGGATCAAATCAAAACTCGCTCTCAGCCGCTTGCGGGTCTCTTCATCGCTCGCCGCCAGGATCAACTCCTGCGGCAACTGGACGCGATGCCTGTCGATCTGGGTGCCGTTGAGCTCGATTTCGACGAACTCGATGTACGCATTGAAGATCAATACTTTGCGCGCGAGATCGAATTTCTGCGGTGGATTTGCCTCGAGACGTTGGACAGTCTCAGCCACGTCCACTGCGCGAAGCGGACTTTTGCCGATCTCCCCGACGGGCTCGGTCGCATTTGGGATTGCGGTTGATGGAGGCCGCGGCACAATCGATTCAGCCAATTCCTTCACTTGGCTAGCCGAAAGCCGCACCGCGTTTGGAGCGACAGCTCGCTCGGCAACGTCCTCAACCAACAGCGGCGGCAGCGCAAAACACCAGCCTTCGTCATCGATAATCAGCACCGACAGTCGCAGCCCCGGCTCCTTGCGTATATCCACGCCCTCGTCATGCGCCTGCTTCACGGCGTCGAAGTAGCCGTAGCCTGATCGTGCCGCGCCATCCGTTGCGTCAACGACCGCACGAACATTTTCTCGGCCCAGGCTACGCGACTGAGCGATGAGAGCCGCCGCAACGGGATCAGTAAATCCCGAGGTGCAGAGAATGACGCGACTGCGAGCCGCTCGGATAGCTGCCGCAATTCCTTCATTGTCTAAGCTGCAAAACACTGTCATGCCCGTGCCTTTTCTCTGCGTTCCAATCGACCCGAGACATCGAAAAGCAATCGCCGAATACAGGATCCGTTGCGACTAGCATTTGTGCTATCCATTTGCAGCCTTATCGAGGTCATCATCTAAGACTTGTAATCGCTTGCCAAACAAGTATCGAGATTCGTCGCTGGGCACGAGTTCTAAACGAACAAAGGGTTCGCTCTGCAGGTCTTCCGGCGGTGCCGTGGTTGTTGTCAAAATGTACTGAAATGGCGCACCTGCATTACCAGCGAGGTGCTGCTCCAAATGTAGAGCCAGCTTCAAGAACTCCTCGTATAGGGGTTGGCTCATATCGGCTTCCCGCGGACAATCGTGCATCACAAACGGCGGGAAAGAACTAGCGCCAGAAGCGGCATCCAGAATACAAATCCAATCACCCAGCAAGACCTCCAGGACGTGATAGGCCAACCCTCCGCGCACCGACAGGTGAAATGGCCGCAGTTCGTCAAATTTATTGAAAGTACCGAAAGCATCGTCCCCCAAGAGCATCTGCGCCAACTGCCCCATTCTTTCCGCGAGCTGTTTTTCTCGAACCGATTTTGTGGTTTGGAGTACAAGCAAAGCGGTCCTGGCCGAATTCAGTGATGTTTCTATACTCTTACCACTTGCTTCCGCCTCGCTTAGCTTGGTCGCCAATTCCGGCGAAGATTCGAGGCTTTCCCAACGGGAAAAATCCTCCAACAATCGGGTCCCTCTTTCTTGATCCAACTCTTCGGTATTGCACTTGGTTTGCAGTTGGCCACGCTCCCGCTGTTTGTTTTGTATGTTTTCTCTTATCCGCCGACGAAGAACATCGGCAGAATCCCTCTCATTTGTTGCTGCCAATTTCTCGATTTCCCACTGACGCACACTGGCTTGAGTCGCCGATTGATCACGCTTTTCTTGGAAACTGATTGTGGCAATGCGTTGTTTTATGTGCGAACAATCCTGAAAGGGTACTCCACCAGGTTCGCATGGCCCGACGAGATCCAAGAGTTCGGTACGCCGATTTGCAAGCCGGCGATATGCCTTCTCGTCGCGATTGAGCGCTGCGTCGATGAGCTTGAGTTCGTTGTCCCAGCGTTCGTAACTTCTATTCGTGCGCAATTCTTCGTCTCTTAACTCAGCCAGTTGGATGTCCAGCGTTTCCATCTGAGCGCCTAGGTCTAGCATTCTCCGGCTTGCACTCTGTTTTCGTTGATCGAGCAATGATTCGACGGAATCTTTGAACAGGTCGTTTGGACGCATTGGAACTACAGAATCGACACGAAGCCACGCGCGCAATTCTGTTTCAATTCGCTTGCGAATCAATTCCGGCTCCTGCCGCATTTGGGTGGCTCGGTCCTGCGCCTCCTGCATTTCCTGCTCCAGGATCCGGATGCCATTCATTGCCGAGGATTCGCCATTGTCCAACAGGCCCAACACCGCCTGCACCACAAGAGGAGGATCCTGGCGAGCGCGTTGTAGTCCGCTGCCTTCCCCTTCTCGCCAATGATAGAAATTGCTGAATCGCGCTTCCTGGTCGCGTGTCAGCCATGCCAACAGGTGCTTCCAACGTATTGTCTGGCCGGTTTCTGGCACGATGCGAGGGGAGACCCCGGACAGCATGAACTCTTCCAATTCCGTCTCAAGGTCCTTAAATGGAACGAACGCCATGTCTCCAAAAAGCGATTCAATTGTGCTTGTTCTAGCGGCGACACTGTCTCGATATAACGCGAACGGACGAAAGACAGACCAAATATTTCCCCCTAAATGCACTACCGCGCCGACCCCACCCTCAGGAAAGTGCGCTCGCACTTCATCACGCAGATCATGGATTGCCTTCGCGTCATCCCCCAAGCAGTAGCGCAGTAGCAGGCAAAACGACGTCTTGCCGACCCCATGCCCCATGGCATGCCGGCCTGTGTGTCCGGAGGCGGCCCCTGGTTCATGAGCCCATATGATGTTGATGCCCTGCCGCAGCGAAACGTCTCGGACTATCTCGACAGGGTCAATGGAACGATATATCGCCAGCCTTTCCACCCACAACTTCGGCGGTTGATTCAAGACCGGTAACTCGTTCAGCCACGCCTGCATTACACCCCCTTAGGCTCGCCGCTTTGTCTCCTGCTCCTCGACCGTTCCGATGCCCGTCTTCTTCATCTCCGCCTCGCGAGCAGCAATAGCCTTTAGCAGCAGCGTGGCAACGTATGTCGAATCCCGATCAGTTAGGACACCCGATGGCAGTACGTCGCTCGGCAGAGACTTGATACGAGCACCCTGATCCTCTCTCCGCACCACGCCGGCATTTTCCAGGTAGGCGAGAATAGCGGTGACATTCGTTTCGTCGATCGGCCGGATTGAATCCGAAAAACTGGCCAGCTGCGCCGCCTCAGAGTCATTTAGAAGGAGCGATACGCGGCCTGGCTCTTGAAGCATCGTTACTGCCAGCGTCACGTTCTGAAGCGTGATGGATTCCGCTTCCCACACCAAGTTCAGCAATACCCCTGTGAGACGCGCGTCGCTTTCATTGCGAATCACGCCAATTGCTGAATAGATTGGCTTCGCCTCAACGCCCTCTGGTTGCGGTAGACCAAACACCGACACTTGGCTAATTTCGAGATCACTCAAGCGATCCCAAGCCTCAAGCACGAGGCGGCGAGTGCGGTATTCGCCGAATTGGCGGATTTCTTTGTCCTTGAGTACTCGGAAGGTCTCACTCGGATAGTCCTCGCCCATCACATCCTTGGGGTCGAGGATGTAGCGCAACTCATCGCGGCTAAGGCCGTAGAGTCTGGCGTAGTACGCGTCCAATTCAGCGCGCAGAAACGCTCGACGATCCGGATTCCACTGGAAAGGTTTTCCCCGTTCCGAGAGCGTACGTGGATCCCAAGCTGGGTTCTCCGCAATTACATCATCGTAAAAGGGCTTCAAATCTTGTGCCGTGTAGCAGAGTTCTAACACGCTTGGAACGACTAAATTTAGCAAGGGGAGCGTGAAGGTGGATGGCGGAAGTACAGGTAGTTGCTTGACAATAAAAAAATTCAAATGAAGCCTGCCAACTTTCTGCCGCGCGACATAGTCGAACGGAAGTGCACAAAGATTGGCGTAAAGTGCCGCGCTGAATCCGACCCCCGGGCTCTTTAGCGGGAGAAACAAGGGCATGCTGTTACCTACCCCAGCGCGGGGGAAAAGTGCAGCTAGGAAAGTGCGCTCCGTCACAGTCGTCGTAATGTCATTGAACCCCATGAGCCACCGGTGACGCCACGATCCCGCCAACCGCTCTTCAACCAGCGAACGCTCGACCCAATAGTAGGGCTCGACGTTATACATAGGGTCTTGGTGCTGAAGGTCTGTGGTCGCCGGCAACACTCGATTGCCGCGATCATCACCTCGACCAGCGTAGCTGGCGGAGCGATGGTCAAACAAATCCACCATCTTCGCCTCGTACAAAGGCACCGGATCGACTAGGTCGCTACGTCGGGCGGCATCGCGAAAAAAACCACTATCATTGGACATGTGGAACATGCCCATAAACTGGATTCCCCAAGGATTGCCGTTGGTGCTGGCCTCGTCCCAAAGCACTGGTACATGCTGGTAAATCTTTTTCGTAATCTCAGCATCGGCTTGACTACGAAATACCGGACAGGTACGAGTGTTGGGATTGAACCGAGAGATATCTTCGGGACTTAACATAAAGTTGCGGCGCGAATCTGCAAGTTGCTCGATCCGGGTCAGGAAGAAAGCAAAATTGGCGGCGTCTGCAAAACCGAGGGTCAAAAGGCAGAACTTAGTGCTCCGATGCACTGCCTCAAATAATCCTTCTTTGTTCTCGAAATCGACCAGACTCACCAGTCGCCCTGTACTGACTTGGCCAAAGAACGCACTGGTCGAATCGTCAGTGGCAATACCACTGGGCAGCACTAACCCAGCACGACCTTTTTGGTGAATTAGAACCAGCGCCGTCTCCGCGAAGAGGGCGTAGGTATTCACGTCACCTGTACCAGTAAGCGGATAGCGCGAACCGTGCGCAAATACACTGGCCGCTTCTGCGACATGCTTTGCAACAACAAATTCGTCATGGACGCGTCTTTCCGGGCTACCCGGCGTCGCTGCGGCGAGCTGTGCGATACCCCGCTCACGCTCGACTTTGTTACGCGCGTTGGCAACTTCTGGTGCTCGGCTGGCGAAAAACTCCTCTTCCTGCAACTTAATGCGCTCCCATGGCGGATTGCCAAGCACGCAGGTAAACCCACCGCGTGCGAAAATCTGCGCGAACACCAATGGCCAATGAAGAAGGGGAATTTCAAGCGCAATCTGTCGGGCAGCATCACGCTTTTCTTCGGTCACCTGTTGCCCGACAAGCGCGCGAAGAACGTCCTGCGTAGTGGGTATTTTGTGATCTGTGGCTGTGCCCTGCTTAGGCAGAAAAAACGCTGCGCAATAGAGATCCATCGCCAGTGACAGACCTTCACTGTCGCGCGATTCGCGCAATTCTTCGAACCGCCGGCGCTTGGCGTCCGCCTGATCGAGAGAGTCGTCTGGCAGCGCATCGAGGCGTTCAAGCGGTGCGGCCGTGAGAGCAAGGTCCATTGTGCCCAAACTTTGCGAGAAAGCTGCGGCCTTTCTCATACGCTCCAACCCATCGCGCTCCTTCTTGTTTTGCTTTTTTAGATCTCGGCACAAATCCTTGTTGTCGCCGGTCAGTTCTTTGTAAGCTTCGTCGGGGATCCCCTCCAACAGCGTCTTCGGATCCATGACGCCAAGCAGCGCATTGCCGCAAGCAAGGTGGTGATCGAGAAAGCCAAGCGGAGCATCGGGCGTGAAAGCCTCCAGCCACAGAGCAGTGCGAGCCAACTCCAGCGCCATCGGATTCATGTCCACACCAAACACGCAATGCGTAACCACCTGGCGCAGCGCATGGCGGTAATCGGATGGGGTGGGCTGGCCGCTACCGCGCGCCTCGGCCTGCACGCGCGCCAAGTTCGTTGCGATCCGCCGCGCCGCAGCCAGTAAGAAATGTCCGCTCCCGCAAGCCGGATCAATAACGGAAATAGACAAAAGCGCCTCGATCGCGCCCTCACCCGAAGGATGAGCCGCTAACCTCTCGGCAATTACCGGATCGAGCGCGGAGTCGAGCAGCAGTTGCACCAAACTATCAGGTGTGTAGTAGCTGCCCGAGGTCTTGCGTGCGTTGCCCCGTGTCTCGTCACCTTCAAGGAAACTGAAGCTCCGGCTGCCCTCGTCCACCTGAGGCACAAGTTCAAGCAGACTTTCGTAGATGCTTCCGAGCTCTTCCGGCCCCATGTCCCGCCAGTTCACCCGCGCGAGCGGCGCATTGGGCTGATTGCGATCACGCAGCCAGGCGAGATGATACAGAGCGCGCAGCATGTGACGATTTTCCACCTTCGCGCCATCGAGGTCGGGGCATTGGGTCTGCGCAAAGAGGCCACCGAGCGGGGGCAACGCCAGGCGGGGTTCGCCACGCGCTAGCCCATGCCAGACGAGCTTCAATCCCTCCCAAAGATCATGGTGGCGGTCGTGGGCATTGCGACGCACGGCGCGCTCTCGGAGTCGGCGCAGTGCGTAGCCCTCTGCGTACAACGCGCGTGCACCAACTGCGCTGTCCTCGCGGTGCAAGATGCCGCGCTCTTCCACCGTCAGCAGAAAGATCTGCCGATAGACAAGGCGAAGTAACTGCTGAAAATAGTTACGGGTTGTCAGCTGCCCATTTGCCAAAGCGTCTCGCAATGCCGTATTCTCTGGGTGCGCGAGAAAACCAGTTCCGAGATCGAGCAGCGCCTGCTCGACGCCTCGGCGTAACTCGCCTCGTGCGGTGACTCCCTGTTCGCGACAGGCGTCGCGCCAGCGTTCAAGAACGCAATTGACCGAATCTACATTCTCACCACCAAATCGCGTCGCATGCGCCACCAGCCATAGCACGCTGAATTCTGCAAAGCGCTCCTCAGTAAATAGCCGTTCGAGGTCGGCCTCGAGCCACGCAGGCCGCGTCAGGCTTGAATTGTCTCGGGCTATCCGAAGAACCAGCCCGTTCACGGCGATTCCCCAGAGCGCTCCGTTGCGAGCGTTCAAATACTCCTGAACGAGCCCGAAGGCACTGCGCCGGCGGATACGCTCTCCACTCGAATCCCCAAAGTACGAATCTGACTCATCCAGCGTCGCCGCATGGCTTCCAATCACCACCGGGACCGTGCCATCGAACGCGAAATACCCGATCGGAAACAGCCGGCCATCAGCCTCCTGCGGGGCCGTTGCCGCATGAAGGCTGAAACCGAACGCCTGCTTGAGCAATTCGGAGGAAAACCGCTGTGAGACAGCAGCCGCATCATGGCCAGCAGTAGCTCTCGCAATCGCGAACTGCGCCCACAGTGCCTGCGCCGCGCGCCAGGCAAGCGCGATCTCCTCGCGCAGCGCAAACCCGGCGCGTACACCATAGTCCGCCTCGGCCTGCATCGGGGCACCGAAGCTTGCGATCTTCCCGAGCCAATCGGCGGTAAACAGCCCGCCCTCGATGGCGAGGGCGTCGAACTGAATTCTGGAATCAGGACGTGCCATATGTCCGCTCAGAAGCCGAGTGCGGGCAGCAGCACAAAGACACCGATAACGTCCACCGGTAATAGCGGCTGGACACTCGCCTGACCCCGCCGCCGGCCACGCCGCACCTCCGGATCTGACGCCTCTCGCACGCGCACATGATCTGCCAGCAGGCTCTGCGCGCGGTCACGTGCAACCTGTTCTAGCAAAGGCTGCCAGCGCGGAGCGTCCGCCAATGCGCGTTCGACCTCCTCACGACGCACGCGATCTGCGAGTTCTTCAGCTGAGGGCGCAGCGAGCCAATCGAGAGGAGCGCTGCCAACAACGACCGGCTCTGCACCAGCAGGCAACGCTATGGCATGCGCCTCTTCCACCAGCAATGTCTCCGTCGCATTCGCCGCGCCGGTGCTCAGCTGATGGCGCAGGCGTAGCAGCAATACGATGGTGTGCCGGGTGACAGCCGTGGTTGCCCAGCAGCCGGCTCGCCCCAGCACCGCGGGATCTTGGGCAGTATCGGGAGCGGCCAGAGCGGCCAATGACTCGATTCCAGCATCGGCAAGACTCTCTTCCAGCAGCCCCTCTGCAAGGATGCCGGGCAATGGGTGACTACGGTGAATAAAGCGTGTGCCGGTAGCGGGCCGCGGCGCGAAGCTGATGCCCAGCGTCCCTTGCAGGCCCTCGGCGAGCAGCCGCTCGCGCAAATGCTCTGGCAGTGGGGCGAGATTCGCGCGAAAGCTTGGTGGTTCCGCAGTGTTGCGCGACACCAGCCCCCCGCCGAGCCGCGCAAACGCTCTTTGCAGAAAACGTTGCACGTCCTCGGTGTTGCCAAGCGCGCCTTGCATCTTCTCCCACTCGGGCAGCACCTCGCTGGGCTGCAACCGACGTTGCGCAAATACCGTGCGGTTTCTCTTTGCTTTTTCCGCGAGATCGGTCCACGCGACATCCAAGGCCTGAACAGACGGCATTTCGCCGAAATCAAGCTCCATCGTTCCGGCGCCCCGTCCCACTGTCTTACGGCGGAGAAGCACGGCTTGCATCAGCGCCTGCGTAAGCGAATGCCCGTCGTCTGGAACCGGCACCGGCACGCCAAGCTCGTCGCGGATCTTTTTCGCCTTGCGCAGGATGACCTCAAGCACCGTGGCGTCGACCGGGTTGTTGTTGCCATACATCAGCGTGGCGCGAACCACCTTCTTGGGCTGCCCAAATCGATCGACTCGTCCCTCGCGCTGCTCATGGCGCGTTGGGTTCCAGGAGAGGTCGTAGTGCACGACTGCGCTGAACGCATCCTGAAGGTTGACGCCTTCGGACAGACAGTCGGTTGCGATGAGCAGGTTCCTGCCTTCGGTCTCGAACGCCTCGATGCATTGCTTGCGCTCCTCCGGTGTCAGTTCTCCCGTGACGACATCGACCTTGACGCCGGAAAAGCGGCCCTTGAGATGGGCATATAGGTAGTGAGCCGTCGCGATATAACGGCAGAACACCACTGGCGAAAAGCCCTCGCGCACCAATTTGTCCAGGTGCGTGGAAAGCATCGTGAGTTTTGGATCGCCGGATTGCCCGACCAGCGCCCGGGCCTCGGTCAGCAGCGCAGCGAGGTCGGCGTCGTCCACCGCCACCGCAGGCTCGCCATCGTCCTGGGGTTGAACGTCGTCCGAGCCATCGAATACCTGTTCGCGTAGTGTATCTTCTTCTTCGGACGAGATGTCGACCAGCATGCGTGTGCGCAGCGCCTGAGCGGCGGCAGCCGGACTGCTCGACACGCATCGCATTAGAGCGAGCGTGCCCCAGAAATTAAGCCTCTGACGGCGCGTATCGCTGCCGGCCTTTTCGACCACCGTCGAACAGTAGTCGAGCACGGATTCAAAAAAGCGTTCCCAACGGCCGGTGAGTGAGTAAGGCATGTCGGCGGTCTCGCGCTTCGGGAAGACCGCGGAATCCTTCCATTCCTCTATGTCGGGCCGGCGCCGCTGGACAAAATGGCGCGCCAGACGCTCGCGCAAGCGGTCGCGGGCATTGCCTGTAAGGCCGGCAAGCCCGGCGAATTGCGGTTCGAGAAGGCCGAGCAAATTATGGAAGCTTCCTTCATCGCCAGAGTGCGGTGTGGCGGTCAGCAGGACCATGTGGCGCTCGGCATTCTGCGAGAGCGCGCGCAGCAACTCGAAACGCTGGTGGCGAAGAGCCCCTGCCGTCGCGCAGGTATGTGCCTCGTCCACAATGACGAAATCCGGGCAGCGCGAAACAAAATCGAGACGGCGGCGGTCGGACTTGATGTAATCGAGACTCACCACCGTATAGGGATAGACCGTGAAGATGTTGTCGGTGGCCGGCAGCCCGCGCTCAAGCCGCGCGGCGCTCGATGCCGTAACGGCAACGGCCTTCAGGTGAAAGCGCACATCGAGTTCCTGCACCCATTGTTCGACGAGATGCGGAGGACACAAGACTGCGAAATGGCGAATCTCGCCCCGGTCGAGCAGTTCGCGCGCGATCATCCCGGCCTCGATGGTCTTGCCGATGCCGACATCGTCGGCGATCAGCAGCCGCACGGTGTCGAGCTTGAGCGCCATCAGCAGCGGAACTAGCTGATAGGTGCGCGGTTCGAACGCGAGATGTCCAAAGCTGCGGAACGGCCCGGCGCCGCGCCGAAGAGACATGAGCAAGGCGTCGCGCAGCAGCAGCGCCGACTCCTGGCTTGCCCGCTGCCCAGCCGTCGGCACCGGAAACGAGGCTGGCGCAACTGGTTCAGCCTCCAGCGTCGCATCGAGCATAGTGGCGTCTTGTTCGGCGCCAGTGAGCGGCCGGAGCCGGAGCAGCGCGCCTTCGCTCCCGGGCATCACGATCCATTCCCGCCCACGCGCGCGTACCAGCGCACCTGGTGCGTACGACAGATCGCCGATGACGGCGCTCATTGCACGAGTTTCTTCAAGGCTAAGATTGCCTCGGCATAGCCACTCGCCTGATCTGGCCAGCGGACGATGCGAAGGCCGCGCTCTGTCCATGGCACGGGATTGACGCCGTCTGAGAGCAGCGCGACGCGTTGCGGCTTCCATACGGCCAACGCGGTCGATCCATCGACTTCCACCATCGACGCATCAGGGGGAGGCAGGCCGTTTTGTACCGCATCGAAGCTTTCGCCCGGCGATGGCGAGGTGTCACCGACGGGCGTGGATGCCGGCACAAGCCGCGTGCGACTGCTGGCAAGGCGAACCAGCACGGCAACCGCGGCTGCATCCTTGCGATCAATGACGAGATGGTCGGTCTGGTTGAAATACGACAGGAGGCAGCGATAGCAGCCGGCAACGCAGTCAGCGGCCTCGATATCCTTCAATTCGGCAGGCTGCGGCAACGGCTGGCCGAAGTCCGGAACGTCGAAATGCATGGCTTTGAGGGCCGCATGGGCGACGCGCGCAATCGCTTCGGGTTCATGCACGAGCCGTGTAAGGACGCCGGCACCGCCTTCAGTCGCCTCGTAGAACAAGACGCCTTTACGCTCTTTGCGATCCGGCAAGGGTTCGGCAAGGATCTCGCTCTCTTCCAGTTGGAAGACGGACTCAATGCCACGCTTGAGGGCGTGTTGAACAGTGGCAACGGTCGCTTCCGACACGTCCTGCTGGCTGTGGTGAAAGAGCAGCGCGTTCTTCTGATCTTTGACCCACGGAACGATGAGCTGGGGCGGAATCGCCGTTACGTCATTGTCCTGGCTGGTGTCGTCGTCCTCGAGCTTGGCCCAGCGTCCGTTGACCGGATTGATCTTGAAGCCGTGCTGCGCCTGATTCGCCCGCCGCCGTAATCCTTTGTTGATGCGACTGATCTCCGCGCCGGGGCCGTAAGTCAGCCGAGCGACCACGCCAGCACTGTCTTCCGCATACACCGTGCGCCTGTCGAGTTGACCCGTATCGCGTTTGGCCCAGCGGAACGTCGTCTGCAACTCGAACCCCTGCCGCAGGCGTTCCTCGTCGTTGACAGTGATGCGATCGGCTGGCTGGGTTGAAACGTTTTCGATCCGATAGAGATTCTTCACGATCTCAGAGTTGTCCGTAAGAGAAGCTCCGCAGCCGCGGCAATGGGTCAAATCATGGTCGTTCGTGTCGGAGCGGAAATGACCGGCGCCGCAACTACGGCAGACGGTAACCACGTCGGTGGGCAGGGCCATCTCGCCGGCTCCGGGGCCATCTCTGACCCCGAGCATCGCGGCGGTGACGCGATAGGCACGACCTTCGTGATAAACGAGACTCCTCGGCCCGAACTCGGAAAGCGCGAGAAAGCGCGGCCTTTGCAGGTACGCACCAGCGGTCTTGCTATCCATCGTTCCCGGAATAAAGGCCGTGAGCGGCAGGCGCGGAAAATTGTAGCCAGGCAGAAAGCCTTCCGTCGCAAGGTAGCGGTACGTGTAATAGTCGCTGGACAGGCTCGAGGTCCCGCGCTGCAGGAGATTCAACTGATCGATCGCCTGTCCATGGAGAATGCGCGCCGACCGGCGGTCGTGCTCGGGCAACGCATGGTTATCGATGATCTTGCGCGAGAGGTCGCGCTGCCGCGCGGCTGAGAGAAAGAGTTCGCGCCAGCGCTGGAACGCGCGATCGAAGCGTCCGAACGCGGTGCCCGTCACGTCGTTAACCAACGCTTCGGCGGTGACGAACCACGGGGCCAGTTCATTTGTGAGCTCGGTTTCCAGCAAAGCGAGTACGGACAACATTGCCGCCCGCGCACGTGGTGCGATCTCCCCTTTGGTCAGACTGGCCTTAATGTCCACACGCAGAGGCAGACCGCTAGCCTCGTCCACTTCGATCACCTTGGCGATCGAGGGATCCAGCCGTGTATCGGTGACCGCCATCCAAACTGCATGCAAGTGGCTCCGCACCAGCTCCTCGTTGGCCAAGTCGAGCGTCGGTGTGCGCACTTCGCCGTGTACCATCGCCGGCGGATCAGAAAAGAAATACTGATCATGCGGGCTGCGGGCGGCACTGTAGGACAGCACCAGCGCCGGCATCCCGCTGCGTCCTGCGCGCCCACTTCGCTGGGCGTAGTTAGCCGGAGTAGGCGGCATGTTGCGCAGGTAGACCACATTGAGCGCCGAGATATCCACGCCTAGTTCCATGGTCGGGGAGCAGTAGAGCACCGGCAGAAAGCGCTTTGCTTCGCCCATCTCCCGCAGCTGCGCGTGTGCCGCAGCCAGTTCCAGTTGTTCCTTCTCGCCATAGCGAAAGCGCATTTCGCGGATTTTTCGCCGATCACTTTCGACTTGCGCCGTATGCTCACGCGCTTCGAGCTGGAAAAGTCCGTGTGCAGGCGTGACGAGCGCCTCGGACAGGTTTGCGTACAGATCCCTGAAATAGCGGTTGTCCATCGCACGCGATCGCGCCTCTCCCGTGCCTCGCTTGAACAGCACGCACGCAGCCTTCAATTGCCAGCCCATGGTTGGACCGAAGGGAGTAGGCACCTGCGCCACTAATCCCCACTTGCGCGCCGCTTCGAGCATTGCGGCAAGTAGCTTGTCGTATTCGGTACGATTGAGTTCCCGTGCGCGCGTGTCTCCGTTCCACGTATCGGCACGCCTGAGCATGCGGCCAAGTTGGCTCTGAAAGCCGCCTCGCACAAGCAGATCCTCGTCGGAGAGCGTGTTCGCACGACGTGCGGGCGGCTGCAGCATCAGCACGCGCGCTCCGCGAAGACGTTCGTCCCGACCGAAGCCCCAGGGCTGGCGGATCGTCCCGGACGCTCGCGCCTTGAGCGCGTCCATCTCGACATTGGCGAGCAGGTCGGCGTCGAGCGCAAGCCCTTGTCTCAGCGCATGGAAAATCCGCAAGTAGGCAGACTTGCGTGCCTCGGCGCTTGCTGACAGGAGCAGTGCCGGCGCACCGGCGAACGCCTCGTCCTGTGTGGCGAGCTCGTTGAGCCCTTCGTATTCGATATCCAACAGGCCCAGCTGCTCCAGGTTTGGATTGGTGTAGCGCCAGCCCTTGCGCTGGTCGATCCATGCTCGATAGGCCAGTACCTCGCGCAGACTTTTTTGCGCTTGGATCAGCGCAGCGCCGGTGAGATCGGGATCGACAAGCCATTCGGCGCGCGTCGGCTCGTCGGGCCGGTCGAAGCCGAGCGCTTTTACGAGCACCTGGCCGAGACGATCGCTCGACAGTCCATTGCCGCCGGCGCTAACGACTGCGCCCAGCATTGCCGCACGTAGCAGGCTGACGAACAGAAAATCGTTGAAGTGACCGGCCTGCAGCGCGGCATCCTGCCGGTTGTCGGAGAACCCGAGAAGCTTGCGGCGATGCGGACGAATGCTCTCCGTACTTTGATCATTCATCCAGCGCAGCACACTACTCGTGAACAGCGTTGTAGCTGACGAACGGCCTTCAGCGGAAAGCGAGGCAAGTCGATTGTTGTCCTTGCCTTGCGCAGAGTGGACCGTCTTACAGGAGATGCAGAAGCGGAACTTGCCCGGCAGGAACCAGCCTTTACTCCCCGATCCCAGCTTTCCCGTCGGTTCGACGCGAACCTCCAGCGCCCGATGATTACGGCGTGTGGCCTTCAATCGAAGTTCACCTGCGGGGCTTTCTTCCACCCAGTCTTCCGGATAATCGGATTCGCGGTCGCTGAAATCGAATGCGTCGTTCTGCGCGTCCATGACGAGGAAGCCAAACTTGGACTTGGAAGCTTCGTCGTCTTCAAGTGATGGCGGAACATCGTCGATTTCGCGAGGCAACAGTTGCGGGTAGCCGTCTTTTTCCTCAACCGACACGGGGTGATACTCCTGCCCGCATTCGCGGCAGAAGTGCGTTGGGTATAGGCGCTTTTCGGGAGCCTCGGGCAAGAACTGCTGCCCATTGGTTGTCACATGTCGTGCGGGAGGAAGATCCAGTGTCGCGTACGCGACTGAAGCGCCAGAGACAAATTGGTGCAGTCGAAACGCGAAAAAGCCCAACCCGTCGCGATGCACCCCAGAGGGACGATCCTTCTCGCCGAGAGATACGAGCAGTAGAAAATCCTTGAGCACTGATCTGCAGCGGTCCTCGGAGACCCCGCTGTCCTCCGAGAGCTGTCGCACGGCATCGGATAATCGCCCGGATTTCGCACGTGTCCATTTGCCGTTTTCGCGCGCCAATCCGAGCCGAGTCTCGATCCAGATTGCGAGCGGATGTCGCGCAAGTTCCGCATCAGTAATGGTATTAGTCGCCGGAAACTGTATCGCTTTGGCAAGATCACTTCCTAGAGTTTCGAATGTCCTCGTGTGATCGGTGACACGCCGCAACGTTTCGCCAATTACCTGCGTCGGCTTGATATTCACGCCAAACAGTCGCGAGGTCACCTTAGCGACTGCCTCTGCACGACTGCTCGCGTCACCACTCGCCATCGTCGCAGATGTTCCGATGCATTGAAATTTGTCCCCTGCGAGACGCGCACGCATCCGGCGCACCAGCAGCGCGACGTCCGCCCCCTGCCGGCCCCGATAGGTGTGCAACTCGTCCAGAACGAGATACTGCAAGCCCTGGCAATTGCCAATAACCTTCTTGTCCACCTCGTCCTGGCGGGTCATCAGGTATTCGAGCATCATGAAGTTGGTCAGCAAAATATCTGGCGGTGACTCAGCTACTTCCTGGCGGTCTTTCTCGTCCTCCTGCCCGGTGTAGCGCCGTACCGAAATAGGCAGTGGTGTGACATTTTCGAGGAACTTCTGAATCTCCTCGTGTTGGCTGTTCGCGAGCGCATTCATCGGATAGACGATGATTGCCCGCGTTCTCCGGGTGGGATCCTGCTCTTTCGCCCGCAAAACGGCGTCGATAATTGGCACAAAAAAGCACAACGATTTTCCGGATCCGGTGCCTGTCGTTACGACAAAGCTCTCTCCGGCGCGGGCCGCAGCGATCGCTTGCGCTTGGTGGACATATAGACGAAGCGGCTGCATTCTGCCCTTATCATCCCGAAGGCGATAGATTGCGGAGGTCCTCTCATGCACATCGCCAGACGCGGCTAGGTCGTCAATCGACGGCCCTTCCTCAAAGTGTGGGCTGAGTTGGAGCAGCGGCTCCGGCCAATACCGGTCGCTCGCGTAGATCGCGTCGATCTGCGCAGCAATATCGGGCGCCTTTATCCTAGTGAACGAACGGGTGAACTCCGTGTAGTCGGAAATCAGACGATCGCGAAGGTTGAATATGTCCATACGGTATTTAGTCCATTACTGAATGCCTTGGCAAAATCCCCTTTGACTCATCCCCAAACCAAGCCCGACACCTTACGTTGCTCCCTCCAGACCCAGGCCGCTCATGTCTGCAAATATGGCGAGCAGCCGGCGGCTCTCGAAATCGCTCGCGCAGCATATTCAGCCAGTCATTTGCGCCGAGTTATCCGATACGCGTCGTCGTGAAGGCCCCGCAGCTCCCCATCAGCGTGCCATGCGCAAGCACAGCGACGTTGTCGCCAACGACGTGACACCGTTCTGTCTTGCCCCAAACTCCCCAAACTCAAAAGCCCATGTTCTTGTGGCAATTGCTCACAACACAACGGCAAAGGGAACGGAACAAGCGCTGATTTGCCGGAAACTCCCCTGCCTGGACGCACTATTGCTGGGATTGTCCAAAATCCGAAGCGTGAACAGGCGGCAGTCGGATCCCCTCCATAGAAAATCAATCCTTTCTCTTTTGCCCCGCCGACTGCAACAGTCTTCAAGCTAATCGGCTTCCCCAATCACACAACTCTTCTGCGCAATCTAGCTTGTCGGTCCACCCGTCGTTTGAATCTTATATCCCGTTATTCTGGTTCGGCATCGCGGTTTCCAAATGTGCCCTACAGTTCTTGATATGGACTCAAAGGCACGTTAGAAAATTACACGCAACAGCGCTGATCGTCAGTTTACGCCCTATTAATAACTACTTGTAACAATAAAACAGTCCACACCTTCGATCTCGCTCAGTGGACGCTTCACCAAAAACTCGGGCCGCATTACACCCCTTGAGAGACCACAATGCGGCCATCCGATGTCCGATGCAATTTGTGCATCTCAACGCCGTATCGCAAGAGTCTATGCATGGATTGGCAAGGACGTACCCAAATCTGGCCGCGCGCAACTACAGCACAGAATTTCAGGGTGAGAAAATCGCGGTGCACCAGCAGCACGGTTCTTTTCGATTCTCGCGAATGGCCCAGAAAGCAGCGCGGCGTGACGGGCGGCTACGTCTTGAGCGGTCACAGCGCCAGAAAACAACAGCAAGAAGCACCCCATCAGCGAACGAATGGGATTCACGTTGGTGCCGTCGCATTGATCGAATATCATTATGCGCCGTTTGCAACGCAAATCCTCGTAGCCATCGGTTTCCCGTTTTGTAAGAGTCAATGATCTGGAACGTGCTCAAAGTCTCTCCCGGATTGCGCCAGCGGCGGGCTTCTTCTGCGCATATGTGCTAGCGTAGTGGTGCAGATGTACACCGTGGAGGCAACAGTGACGCATCGCAAGAGCAATCGAGAGCCGGTCATCGTGTTCGCCGTTATTGAGCAGAAGGCCGATAGCTGGAGCGAGGAAACACGCAAAGTGGCTCGCACCGATGCCCAAAGAGTCCTTGAAGCGCTGATCGCTGAGCATGGTGTCGAGGATGCTGTTCATGCTCTCGACAACCAAGGACTCAAGGGCAGCGCATATCGTTACCTGCTCAAGCCGTTGCACGCCGAGGCGCGGCGGCGAAGACAGCGTGCTGAGCAGCAGAGTGCAACCTAACTCAGGTCGAACGTCCGGGCGACCAGCATCACGCGGGATTAACACCCGGTTACGGCCCGCAGCAGACCGACACTTTAATCCTCCATATGGCTCCGGACCTGTACCTAGTCGGCACGGATCACATGTATCAGTTCGGAGACGGAGTGAAATTCGGGAAAAGCGGATGCTCGCTTTAGCACGAGCATGGATTCCGTAATCTCCCTGCTCGATTCTTGCAAGGGACATCTCGTCAAGACGATCGCGGAAGAACTAAACAACCAAGCGCTGACGGAAGTCGATAGAGCGGTAAGCCCGCACACGGCGGGCTCTGATGCTGACTAGGGATTCATTCGCTGAGTGAACGTTCCACTCGCGAGCGCAGCCTCGGCGAGATTCCTGGTCACAAAATACTCGGCGGACTCGCGCGAAAATGGAATGCCGCGGTCCTCGGTACCCAGGTAAAAGCCCGCCTGTGATTCGAGGACTGTCACGGGTAATTCGACCCCGCAGATTTCCTTGGCCAATTTGCCGATCATGGTTTCGCTCCCAACGGAATATGGTTTGTGAAATGCTCGCGCCAACTCGCGCGGGCACGATCGCAGCTCAGACGGCTACCTGCTCCCCAGAAGCAGCCGACACCTCTGACGTGCAGATTGAAAAACGCAGGTTGGACTTGTTTCGACATGATGGTCTCCTTTTGAATGAAAAATGGGGAGACCACGCCCCTCGCCGGGGATGGGACTCCCCGACAGGGATGAAGCTACTGACAACTACCTCCAGACCTTGCGGTCACCGGCTCCCAGGAGATCAGACCGGTTTCAGTTGATCATTGGCGCTCGGGCGCATTTCGTTGGCGCGAGCTGTATGGATTTCATGATCTATATTACGTAACAACGCTTGCCGCATTTTGCTTCCGGGTCACCGCGTCGATCTTAACTGGATAAACACGATCACGAGCGGAACAAGTCTTATCCACGGTCGCGCGGGCGGCGCCTCATACGCACGCAAAGCGCGGCGGTGGGTAAGCTGTCCGCGTCAGCCTTTCTTCGGAAGTCCGTTAGCACTGCTAACAAGCCTTCTATTGCGATTTCGCTCTTTCGAATACGATCGCTGGTGCCCATCCTCTGACCTCTGAGGAACTTGTGCGTTGGTACGCAGGTCACAACCGTAGCCGCGCGATCTGAGCAGTACCCGTCATATGGCATTGCCATCGTGCGCAGGTTCGCCTAAGATTGAATAGTGTTTGACGTTGGCTGTGTCAGCCCGAGTGATGCCCGTTAGCGCATCGGCCCATGCTCGCGAAAGCGAGCGCAAGAGCCGGCCTCATCTCCTGGGAACCGGCAGCCGTAAGGCTCGGAGATACACGTAAGCCTGCAGTCAACGTTCGGACACCTCAGGTCCGAACAGCGTCCAGCCCACTAGCGCCAGCCGCAGTTATGCCGCAGTCCCGCTAATAGGCAGCGCGGTCGCAATCGGGGTCGCCGCATTCCCGTGCGGGAGAGCCCTACTCCGCTGCCCTAGCGGCAGCATCTGTTTCAGCCAGTGGTGGTCTGCGCCAGGCGCGTCTGCTTGTGCCATTCATGAGGCAGCGTCACGCCAGCGAATCGCAGCGGCATCAGCCGTTATGTTGCTGCTGCAATCCTGCCAGCGTAACTGCGGCAGCACCTCTGCGCCAATCGCGTCGTCACTACCCCGGCGCCAGCCGGTAGTGACGACGCGCACGATGCCCCAGCCGACGAGGACTTATCGGTGGCTGGCGCAAGTGACAACCCCACGTGATGGGCTCCCTGACCCATCGTCATCCTGGACCGCGCAATACGGTCCGTTCTCGTGCCCGCTCCCAGCGGGATCAGTTCAAAGCCGCGCCGAAGAGGCGCTCCTCCGAGCCCTGGGTCAATGGCTCATCTCGATGGATCGGCTTCCCGCAGGAAGCCTCATCGACGCCAATGCCGCGTGCCGCGGTGGCAAGCAGCAAAGCAAACGGCACGAAACGGGAGTGGTGTCCCGTGTCCCTCGTAGTTCCCGACACGCTTAGGCGTTCGGGACGGACAGAAACACTAACCGGACAGGCTTCACACACCAGCAGCAACGTAAAGGGCAGCAGAAAAAGGGCAACGAAAAGGGCGAAACGGAGAAAGCGGAAAAGGAGGAAATGGCTAGAACCCGGAAAGGAACCGATGCGGGATCTGAACTTTGAGCTGAAACAACTCTGCCATCGCAATCGCGATGGCAGCTATGCGACGCAGCGCGACCGCGAGCGCGTGCTCGATCGGATCGCCAACCAACTCCACGAACTGGGCATTCGGCACATGGGAGCGGCTAGCCTGAAACCGAAGCACGTCGAGCGACTGGTCGAGCGCTGGAAGATGGAGGGACTGGCCATCGGCACGATCAAGAATCGGATGGCGGAGCTTCGCTGGTGGGCTGAAAAGATCGGTAAGCAAAACGTCGTCTCCAGGGACAACGAGCGCTACGGCATCGGCAACCGCCAGTACGTCAGCAACGTCAGCAAGGCGCGCGAACTGACCACCGGCGACCTGGCGAAGATCACCGACCCGTACACGCGGATGTCGCTGCGGCTGCAGGCAGCGTTCGGATTGAGGCGCGGCGAATCGATCAAGATCCGGCCCGAGTGGGCTGATCGTGGCGACAGGCTAGTTCTAAAGGACACCTGGACCAAGGGTGGCCGCGAGCGGGAAATTCCCATCCGCAACGAGGAGCAGCGCCGGGTGCTCGACGAAGCCAAGCGCTTGGCCGGCAGGGGCAGCCTCATTCCGGCCGATATGCGCTACGTGGAGCAGCTCCGGCGCTTTGAGTATCAGTGCACCAAGGCGGGCAGCCACCGCGTTCACGGACACCGCCATCAGTATGCGCAGACGCGCTACAGTGAACTTACCGGCTGGGCAGCGCCTGCTGCCGGCGGACCGCGCTCGAAGGAGTTGACACCGGCGCAGAGGGAGATCGACCACGAGGCGCGGCTCACCATTAGCAGTGAGCTTGGACACGAGCGTGAGCAGGTCACTGCAATTTACTTAGGTCGGTGAGATGCTCGGCAAAAAGTTCTGGAGTTGTGGCTGACGTGTCTGTTAGCACTGCTAACGCTGCAGGTGACGAATCCCTCGGCAAAGCGGCGTACCTGTGCTGCCGAATGAGTCTTTGATCAGGGTTTGAACCGTGGGATACTAAGGCTTTCAAGCCCTTGCCCGAGATTGCATTGCCGTGAAGCGCCCCCAAGCACCCGAGATCTTTCAGAAGCCAATCGCGACAATAGACATGACCGGGCTTCCACCCTGTGGCTCGCCGGATTTTGATCAAGCCGTGATTACCCGCTACGCGCTGGAATACGCGAGCAAGGGCTGGAACGCCGTAGTGACCGTGGACGACGAGTTCGTCCGTGTCGTCGCGGTTCCGGAACACGGGATCGATCCGAAGAAATACGTTTTGGGCCTGTTGCAGCACCGCTACCTCGAAGATGCCCTTCCAATCCTTGAAGCGCTGTACGGCATGCTCGACGACGCCGAGATCGCTTATAACTACGGTATTTGTTTGAGCGAACTTGGAAGAATTGATGAATCGGTCAAACCACTTGAGCGCTGCATCGAACTGGATCGCCAATACACAAACGCCTATGTCGGTCTGGGTGTCGCTTACACTCGGCTCGGCCGAAATGAAGACGCCGAAAGAGCGCTACGCGAGGCCATCCAGCAGGATCCAGAAAACGCGTACGCCAAACGCAATCTCGCCGCCGTTCTTGCCCGATCCGGCAAAGGTAAGGAAGCCCTTCCCTATTTCCGCCAGGCCGCATCTCTCGCGCCGAACGATGCTGGGGTGCAGCTCGGACTCGCTCAATGTCTCGATGAGCTCGGCGGCGATCACCGCAAGGAGGCCGACAAGGTGTACGGCGAGATTGCCCGCCGGTTTGCCGATCACCCCGCGGCCGAAACCGCCAAAATGGCGCGCAACAAGATCGCCAATGAGCAACTGCACGACAGCGTGGACGGCAAGGTCCGGATGGATGCAGTTTTCTACATGCAGGGCGCCATGGATCAATTCGCCGGGAAATCGAAACAGGAGATCGGCCAGATCGTGATGGAGATCGGTTTACTCGGAAAAGGAGGCCTCCAGATCAACAAGCCGGATGTCCGCTATACGCTCAAGAATTTGCCAGGCGATTTCTCGGGTCTGCAGCTGCTCTCAATCATGCACGCCGGAATCCGCCTGTTCGATTCAAACGTCGATACCGGCACCGGCCTGGATCGCGAGTACGAAATGGCAATCGCCATGCGGGGAAAGAAGTAATCCGCGGGATGCAAGACAAGTAGTAAATTGGAATAGCGCCATGAGCACGATGCCCGAAAGTTACTGGAAGATCATCTCGCCCATGATCGCCAAGGCCAAAAGTTTTCTGGAGAACGGTGAAACGCTTGCGCCCGTCGCTTTTATTGGATCGTTTTCGTCGGAGTCGTCCATCCCCATACTGTTGAAATCGTCTTCGAACGAAGCCAAGGACAGCTCGGCACTGGCGATCAAGTTGGCCGCTGAAAGCTTGAATGCTGATTTCATCTTTTTGCTGATGGAAGCCTGGTCGCTCCGTAAGGACAAGCTGTTGCAGAGGGAGGCGATCATGGACAAATACGGCTCGATTGGAGCATCCCCTTACGCCGTGGACGTGGTGTCGATGGCGCTCGAAACTCGGTACGGTATTTGGATGGCGGAGGTCCCGATAAAACCCAAAGGGATTTCGAAAAAGAAGCGCACGATCGGGACGCCGGCATTTCGGCATTTCACCGAGTTCGAAGGCAGGTTTGTAAATTTGTTGCCGGTGAAGGAAGGGGCAACACAGTTGCATTGACTGAAGGCGACGCAATTTGGTCATCGAGAAAGAGAAGATCGCTATTTATCTCAGTGGCCGGTTTTGAATGGATCATCAATGGAGGTGCTTTAATCGTTAGGGACGCTCGCAGCAGTGGGGAGGGGAAATGAACTACTTCAAAGAAAATTGCGAGCGCCTCGTCGTTCGCGAGGCGGCGCGACCTAACGAAGGCTTGCGCATTGGCCAGGTGGGCGCGCTTCACGCGATTGCGGCCCATTTCATAGAACGGTCTGAGCCGGCGATTGTCTCTTTGCCGACTGGCTACGGAAAGACGGCTGTGATGGCAGCCACTTGCTTCATCGCGAAGTGTCGACGTGTACTGATCGTCGTTCCGACTGCGGCTCTTCGTTCTCAGACCGCGAAGGCGTTCCGATCTTTAGAAACGATTCGCCGGCTTCACCTAATTCCTCAACAGAATGAGCTTGCCGATCCTGCGGTTTCTTCAATTGAAGAGCGCATGACCTCGATAACTTCTTGGGAGCAGCTCTCAGATGCTGATGTCGTTGTCGCGACGCCCCATTCAGCGAGCCCCGAGATCGAGGGAGTTGTCGCGCCTCCTGAAGATTTCTTCGACCTAGTGCTTGTCGATGAAGGGCATCACACGCCGGCGCGGACTTGGTCAAGCTTCATCCGCCAGACTCCAGAGGCCCGACACGTGCTGTTCTCCGCCACACCTTTTAGAAAGGATCGATTGCAGTTGCCCGGGCGAGTAGCATTCCATTACTCCATGAGAAGAGCCGTGGAAGAACGTGCGTTCGGCCGCGTCGTTTTTCGACCTGTGACACCAGCGGCGGGCGGGAGCCGACAAGAACGCGACGCCGCGCTCATTGAGAATGCCGTTCAGCTGTTTGAGCGAGATCGACAAGCTGGTTACCAGCATCGGTTGCTCATTCGAACAGACACGGTCAGCGACGCCGAACGACTGGCGCCGCTATATATACAGGCAGGGGTTCGTGTCGAGGCTATTTCCAGTCGGTTATCTCGAGGAACTGTAGCGCGCATTGAAGAGCGTCTCCAGGATGGAGACTTAGATGGGGTGGTGTGCGTAGACATGTTCGGGGAAGGGTACGATTTTCCTAAGTTCAAGATCGCCGTATTGCACGCAACACACAGGTCGCTCGTTCCCACCCTGCAATTCATCGGGAGATTTGCGCGAACAAACGATGAACAGACAGGTGACGCCAGTTTCTTAGCGGTTCCGAGTGACATAAATGCTGAAAGCGACGAGTTGTATAGAGAAACCGCAGACTGGGACCTCCTCCTCGCTGACGTGGCAGAAGCGAGGCAGGAGCTGACCTTACGGGAAAGGGAGGTATTGAGATCCTTTGAAGAAACAGCTGGGCCATCCGCCGACTATGAGGCGGTCAATTCCAGCCAATTCCGTCTTCCCCAGCATATTGCCGCCTATCGAGCAAGAATAGTTCCAAATTTCCAGACATTGCCAGTGGCCTTGGGTCCCCTACAGGTTACGAACAGTTGGTGCAATAACGAGAGCTCAGCCTATCTGCTCCTAACGAAGGAAACCAAGGCGCCAGTGTGGTCGAGAGGGGACTCACTTACCGACTCAAGGCACGACTGTTTTCTGTTCAAATATTACGCAGAAACCGGAATCGTGTTTATCACCGCGACTCAACGCACGGAGCGGTACTACTCCGAACTTATCGAGCATTTTCTCGGCGGGAACGCAACTCAACTGCCATTCGAAAGCGTACGAAAGGTCTTAAATGGCCTACAAAGTCAGGAGTTCTTTAGCATTGGGTTACGAAATACATCGCCGAATGCAACTACCGAAACCTACCGCATTGTAGCGGGCAGCCAAGCCGATCGTGGGGTTCGGGATACCGACGGCGCATTTTTCTGCCAAGGCCATTTCATGGGCCGCGGCTCCAGCCAGGGCGAGAGCGAAATTATTGGAGCAAGCTCAAGCGGTCGCGTCTGGTCCGTAGGAAAGTTGTCGATTCCAGAAATGCTGAACTGGATGGACACCTTGCATGCCAGAATATCTGCAGCCAATGTGAACATCGGTAGGTCTGGTCTGGACAAATTGCCATTTGGAGAAACACTAACGAGCCTTCCTGCTAATACGAGCACTTGTGATTGGTCGAGGGAAACTTATAGGGAAAGCCCGATGGCACGCTGGCAGGATCCCGCGAGAGCCCGCCGAGTCTGCCTTTTGGACCTCGATCTAAAGGTTGAATCCATCGCCCAGGGCGGTGCGTCGCTCGTTTTGTCTTTAAGTGACGAAGGCAATATCGCTCGATTGCGCTACCGCCTCAACAATTCTCCTCGTTACGTAAGTTTGGGTGGCGGACCAGAACTACAGGTGGAAACTCGAGATGGTGGCCACACCTCTATAGAAGATTGGCTAGAAGAATCACCGCTCACGTTCTACACAAGCGAACTCAATTCGTATACCGCATCTACGTTCAATCGCCGCGCTGTCAGCGGGCTTTTCGAATTGGATTGCATCCAAGTTGAAAACTGGTCGGACTGCGAGATTCGGGTGGAGTTCGATACCGAAGATCCAGAACGTAGGACAGTGCAAAGGCACCTTCGCGACAAACTCTCTCAAATGGCTGATATAGACTTCATCGTGTATGACCATCGCCCTGGGGAGGCGGCCGACTTCATCGTGGGCCGGTATAGTCCTGGTAACCGATGTCATGTGACTCTCTACCACTGTAAAGGTGCAGGAGGAGCACAACCATCAGGTGAGAGAGTGGAAGATGTGTACGAGTTGGTTGGACAATCCGTAAAGGCCGCTCGATATCAGAGACATGAATCATTGCTTTCCCATCTCGATCGTCGTACTGCCCCCAATCCGGCAGGCGGCCATTCACCATTTATACGAGGGGATAGGGACGCGGTACTGCAAACGCTTCGAAATATTCAACCGATAGACCTTCAACTCACTATTGTTGCCGTGCAACCCGGGATCGCTGGCAGCACCATCCACGAAAGGCTGAGGGTGCTCATGGCGGCTGCTAACGACAGCGTAGCATCGCAGGCAAGCCGACTGCTATGGATGACAAGCGCATGACTGTGAGCGGCCATACACCATGACAACGGAACGGCAAATATGGTACGAGGCGCATGAGCAGCTATGTCCCTATGCAGATGAATTTTCACGAACTGAAGAGGCATTCGGTGCGGCCACTACGACCGCACCGAACGATGGGCTCTCCATATCAGGATGAAACAGGCCCGCAGTACCGATATAGACTTCTATTCAGACATTCTTCTCAGGCTGCTTCTGCCATCTCCTTCCAGTCGCTGGAAGGAAGTTCGATCAACTTCCCGCCCAGCGCTTCGAACTCCGTGGCCCGGTCGTAATCCTCGACGTCATGCGAGTAGTGCGTGACCGCGTTGACCAATCCATAGGCGGACAGATCGCCTTCCACAATGAGCTGGCGGAGCACGCCGGCACGTTCGGACTCGTTGAGCGTGTAGCGGTTGGCGAGCACCTCGACGGCCTTGACAGGATCGCCAGTGAGCTTGATGTCGAGCGTCTTCTGCATCTTCTGCGCTACCTGACGGAAGGTCGCCTCCGACACCGCAGCCTCGACCACGTCTCGCACCTTCAAGAAGAACGCCTTGTCATCAGCGGCGAGCGTATCGTCCCTGAAGACAGTGATCAACTCCTCTTCCGGTTGCAGAATGCGTCCGACGTGGGTCTTACGTAATGCGCGGTCGGATGCAATCAGCCCATTGCGGCATACCAGCCGGTACACCAGAGGCTGCACCGACAGGGTACCGTGACCGACTTCGGAGTTCGTGACCACGATTCCGGCTTGCACCACATCCCCCGGCGCAATCTCGTACTCGACGCGCGGGGTGACGACCTTGAGATACATTTTAGTTTCGGTCAACTCGACCGATTCGAAACGCGCATCGGCAAGCCGTTGCAGTATTGGCAGGACATTTTCCGCCAGATCGTAGTTGTCCAGGCGACGGTAGCGGTCCGACAGCACCGCGCGCACCTGCCCGTCCAGGGTGCGAATCATCCTTCGCTCACTATCGCTCTGAAGCCAGGTGTTGACGTTATGGTCAAGGAGACCCGGTTGCTCCGTGCGCATGCGTTCGAAGTACGTGAACGGAATCTTTAACTTCTCGGCCAGTTGACGGCGTGCGAGGTTGGTGATGCCGTACTCCCCTACACCGTCCTTTGCATCGATCATCATCTTGCAACTGCCACCCTCGTCGGTGTGGCACCGCAGGAGAGACGTGGGCACGACCAGATCCTGCTTAGTCGCGAGTTGGCGCTCGAGTTCGTGCGCCAGATTAACGAGAGAACGTCCGCTTTTCATGGTGATTACTCCAAAAGAAAAGCGGGGACGGCAGACCCCGGTACGGGGCTGCAACATCCCCGCTGGGGTCAATAAACCGGCTCAGAGGATTCCGAACCGGACTATCGGCGTGACTCGCGTCACGCCAGCTACATGGGCTACCTGAAGGGAATTCATCCCTTCAGGTAGTACTGCACAGAGCTAAAACACTGCGCGCGACGTAGCGCACATATCAGATGAGACCTCTTTCCGCGAACGACGCTAAACCCGATCCTGCGATCACGAAGTGATCGAGCACCCTCACGTCGACCAGAGCCAACGCCTGCTTCAGCGACTGCGTCAGCAACTCGTCTGCGTGACTCGGTTCAGCGACGCCGGACGGGTGATTGTGCGCAAAGATTACGGCCGCCGCGTTGTTGAACAAGCCTCTCTTCACGACTTCCCGCGGATACACGCTGGTTTGCGTCAGCGTGCCGCGAAACATCTCTTCGGACGCGATGACTCGGTGCTGCGCATCCAGGAATAGGACCATGAAGACCTCATAGTCCCGCCCCGTCAGCGTCATGCGCAGGTAATCGCGCACGCTGGCAGGTGAGGACAACACATCCTGGTGGCGCACTGTTTCCAACAACGAACGCCGCACCAGTTCCTTGGCGACCTGTAGTTTCGTATTTGCCTTCGACTGCAGGTCGTACGAGGGTATGGACTGGTTTAACAGTGTCGAGAGACTGCCGCCTGCGTCCTGAAGCATGCGCGCAGCGGTTTTGCTCCCGACCATCATGCCGAGTAGATCGGCATCCGACATCGCCTCAACGATTTGACTCATGGTGTTCTCCTTTACCAAAGAAAGGGGAACACCTCCCCCTCGGGGACGAGACGTTCCCCGAGGGTTGAAAGACTTCGAAAACTGCTCAATCGCGACGATCTCGCCGGACGTGAGTCCGGGCGTGAAGTCGGTCCAGCGGACCACTGCTACAACCTGATGCTTGACACTTACCTCCAGACCTTTCGGCCACCGACTTGCAGGAGATGAAGCCGGTTTTCAAGGGCACTGCCTTAAAGCTGGCAGTGAGCACTCAACGCATGTTGTCGACACTGGCGCAAACCACGCCAGACGGTTCGTGAGGTTTTTCTACCCAAGCCGGCATTGCCGCCGGTTTGGGTAGAGCCCCTCTTGCGAAGGGCTCCGGGACGTATTTGCCGGTTCCTTAGGTCAAATGCAACCGACTGGAAGCATCTCATTTCAGGATCGCGGCAATATCGATGAGCTGCGAGATCGCGATGCAAAGCAAAACGATCTTCAGGTTGGTGACGACGTTCCACAGCGCTTGCTTCATGTCGGGCTCTCCTTCAAGTGGTTGGCGGGGTTTTCACCTCTGGGTTTGCCCACAGGTGAAAACCCCGCCCGAAGGAGAGGTTTTCGAAGATGGTCAGGCGATCGCTTTGGCGATCGCGATGACCTGGGAAAGAAAAATGATCAGGACCATGAGCTTCAGGTTCGTGATCACGTTCCACAGGGCCTCTTTCATGACGTTCTCCTCGAAAAAAAACGGGGAGATCGCTCCCCTTGGGGGAGAGATCTCCCCAGGGGGTGAAAGAGCTACTGCCTGATGCGAACGGTTAGGCTGCGGTGCTCTCGGATTCGCCCGAATGCGCCGGCTGCGGCAGGTCGACCGCTTCGCCGTTGACCTTGGCGAACTTGACCCGGAGCAAACGGCCCTTGATGCTCACGCCAGCTTGTCCCTTCTTGTCACCTTTCTCGAAGGTGAACAGCTCGGGATAGATGTCGGCGATCTTGAAGCCGATGAGCACGGTCTTCTCGGCCGTGACATCGGGCTCCAGCAGCTTGACGATCTTCTTGGCATCGGCGCCGCTCACCCTGCAGTCGAACCTGGTGTAGGCGATGTCATCGGTGCTGCCTCGCATTGCGGACACGGTGCAGGCAAGAAACTCCTGCCCCTTCTTCGGTTTGACCGTGCGCACGCGATTGAGATAACCGACACCTTCGACGTGCAAATTGAAAAACGACGACTGACTTGTTGCCTGTGATTGCTCGGACATGATGGTCTCCTATTCACATGAAAAATAAATGGGGAGACCATGCCCCACCGGGGATAGGAATCCCCGACTGGGATGAAGCAACTGACAACTACCTCCGAGCCTTGCGGCCACCGGTTCTCAGGAGATCTGACCGGTTTCGGCGCTCTCGCGAGCGAAGGGCGATGCGTAACGGGCATCATTCGAGCTGACACAGCCAACGTAAAAATCCGACAGCCTCTGCTCGACGCCCGCCATGCCGCGAGGAATCAAGCGGTGCCTATTCAAATCAAATGACCGTCGCTTACAGCATTGGTTCCATCGCGCCAGCATCGGTCCTGGCAGCTCCTGGCCTCGCCAAAAGCGCCGCGCCCGGTGACTGCGGGATGCCCATGGCCACGAGGCTGTGCTCGACAAGATTCTTCCCGAGGTGCACGTAAAGGTTTACGTCGACAACGACATTGGTGTCGGGAGTCGAGCCTTGGCGCAGCGCCTGAACACGAAAGCCGTGAAAGGAGGCCCGGTACTCACCTTTGCGTGCCGCCTCCAGCAGCGCGATGAGCGTGATCGCCCGAACCATCCGAAGCTCTTCCGCACTCGGGAAGGATGTCGGCTCACCGGTACTGTGGAACGTCATCTCTTCCTCGCAAGTTTAGGCCCGCGCTTCGGACGCCTCTCGCCGCGGCTTGAATTTGGCATCAGCGAGCCGCGCCAAGCTGAGGAATAGACGGTCCGCATTCAGATACAGTGCACGGCGCTCTTCGCCGGTCTCCGTCACGGTCCACTTTCTCTCGGCAAGCCGCCCGATGACGTGCACGCGTGCTCCCTTCTTCACGATCTGCGCCACTTCCGCTGCGTGTCGGTCGCCCCACACGTTGACGTCAAGCCAGAATCCACTGGTCTGAGCTAACCCGCCGTTGCCGTCCTGGCGGTACTCGTCGAAGTACACCCGAAGCTCGGCGACCTGCCGCTCCTCGTTGCCGACCAGGACCGTTTTCAAGAGCGGCTGGTCACCTGCATTTCCGGTTCCACGAAACTCGTTCGACATAGCTGCCTCCGTTTGGTTAAGTGACTCACTGATTCACACTCAGCAACGCTGTTGCGTTCGCGCGCGATCCGTTTTCACGGTCACAGCCGTGGCCCGGCGCTCTGGTGCGTAACGTTCCACGGGAAACCGCTGCCCCGATGTCGTCATGGCGTTTCCCAAGACCGGGTATTCGCGCCTCTGCCGCCGCGATCTCACAGCAGTTCCGTATCCGGCTGCCGCAAATCATCGGCCGCGGAGAGCGAAGCCTCTCCCAGGAGCCGCAGTTCGGCATCGGTTAGCTTCACGCGGCGCCGCGTATGACGCGGCACCTCCGTTCCCGTGAATACGGTACGTGGCACTTCGCCGAATAGAGCGACCATGGCACGCACACGCTGGTGCGCCGTCTCGTCTGCTCCCGGCAGGAAATCGCTGCGGCTCAATTGCTGCAGTTCCTCGCGCAGGAGCTGGCGCTCCCAGCGGATCGGCTCAAGGAACAAGGCGCGCATCTCCCGGCCGACTTCGCGAATGGCGGCCCTTCCCTCCCCATCGCTCACGCGATCCTTGTGGACAAGCGTCTTGATCATCCGCACGTAGTAGTCGAACTCGACGATTGCCTCCGCGGTGGCGTAGCCATAGGGGCTGCGAAACCCGAGTTCGACGGTCTTCGGGCTGCGGGAAGCCATCACCGACAGCGTCAGGCCTTTGCGCTTGAGGAGATCAATCGCTTCCTGGCGGGCCGTGATCGCGCGGGTCAGATGGGCGCGGATCGCTGCCAGACCGTCATACATCCGGACCAGGATCCAGTCGGCGTACGGGTTGTCGTTCGCCGACAGATGCCAGATGGACTTGAGGACCGCCGCAAAGCGCTTTCCACCGGGGATTGGCGGCAAAGCGCGCTCGGCATCTGCGGGACGCCCGGTAAAAATGCGATAGGCGTCCTTGGTGTGCAGCATCATCGTGTCGGGCGTGGCGTCCGCCAGTTGCCCCAGGTTCGCGATAGGGCTCGCTCGCTGTACCGCGACGGGGGCGACAGGCGCTTGGCGAGGAACTTCGCTCAGCGACGACTGGCGCAATTCACCTTCCCGTGCGCGCAGTTCGACGAGTCTCGGCCATCTCGGGTCGCTCTGATCAGGGTTCTCGGCGGCCACCAGGTCTGCCAGGGCATCGCGCTCCGAGGCGATGTCGTAGCCATCCGGAAAAGGCGAATCGGGGCTTACCGGGAATACGAGGGCAATCGCCTGATCGGTTACTGCAACCGGTGCCGTATCGGTGCCGCCGGCGGGTGCCGCGTTCCGCTTTACTCGTCTGCTCGTTGCCATCGCCAACTCCTCAGTGGTCACTTATTGCGCTTCGCCGGGCGCGATGTGAGGCGTTAGCACTGCTAACGGCGCCAGCACCGGCGTGGTAGGCATGGTGGTCCAGTTCACGGCGCCTCACGCCTAGGACGCCTCGATTGGGCCGCGTCGAGCATCTCGCGAATCTTGGCGCGGTGTTCGGCCACCTTGCGCTGATGTTCAGGGCTTGCGCGCTCAACGGCGAGCCGCCGTTCTTCCGCATCCCTCTGGGCTCGCGCGAGCGCTTCCTCGCGGCGCTTTCTTCTAGCCGCAGCAACTGCGAGACCTAGTTCAGGGACAAACGCTCCCGCCTGGGCACGCGTGACCATGCCGCGCAGGTAAGCGATGGGGCTCGTTCGCACCGAGTTCGAGCGCATGCGTGCGGTCAGCTCATCAAGCAGTGCTTGCGCGAGCGCCGGGCAGCGCAGAATGAGTGCAGCGGCGGCGCTTTTCTCCTCCGGAGTCAATCCATCTGGAAAGATCAAATCACCACCACGCGATGAAGGCGCGTCGTCGGAATCAACGCGCTGCTTCTCCGGTTCGGGTTGTTGTACTAATACTTCTGTACTACTTCTTATATGTGATGTGGCGCTTTTGGCGAAACTGTGATGGCGGTTTTGGCGAAACTGATTTGGCGCATTTGGCGAAACAAGAATGTTGGATTGCCGCGGTCCAGTTTCGCCATTTTGTGCAAATCTGTTTGTGGGAACGCCACATACTGGCGAAGCCGGGGCGGCGGACCTCTGCGCGAACCCAGGACTGCTGCGCCCGTACTCGGCGAGCCTCGCAATCAGGCAGGCGAGCCTTATCCGCGCAAAGACGCGAGGCGGAATGCCGGAGATTGTCTCTTCCCATATGCTGAGGCGCGCCAGGTCGCGCCGCGCAGTCTCCTGTTCGCGTCGGGTAAGACCAATTTCCTGCGTCCATATCGTAGCCATCCCACAGAACCAGCCGTCCGATTGTTTCCTCGATTGCCGGCGGATCAAGTACAAGGCGCGCGAGAGCATGAGCCCCGCATTGACGCCGCCGGAGACGGCCGCGAGCGTGCGGTGGTAGGAAAGCGCCGGTCCCAGGAGTTCTGCTACCACCGCGCCGTTATCCCAGTCCACGCAGGATGTGCGCATTCCGATTCGGTCTGACAGCAAGGTGCCGAGTTGGTCGAGGGCGAGTCGGAAGTAAAGCCTGGCAGGCACACCGACGCGCTGCTCGTCGAGAATCGCGAGCCGCCGGAGGATTTGCCGCGCACCCACTTGTTCCTTGGTAGAGAGTCCTGTTTCCATCTCCCACTGCCCGATCGTCTTGTAGAACCATCCGGCGCTCTCCTCGATATCGCGGCCGTGCCTCGTCCAGTAGATCGCCTGCGATAACAGGAGCGCCGCCTTCACGCTGGCAGTCAGATCCACGAGGCTGCGGTGAAACGCGATCTGTCTGCCCAGGAGCGGCCAAAGGAGCGCAAGTTCCTCAGCGAGCCCAATCGGCCGCGTTTCATTGGCTTCTCGAAAGCTGGGGTCACCGTCGTTCCTCACATCGAAATTCGCGCACCGAGGTCAGCGCGGGGCAAGCGCCGCCGCGCGTTCTTGCAGTGCGCGCCACACCCGCTCAGGACACACCCGGTACCAGAGCTTGGCCGGCATGCCGAAGCGTTGCTCCTCCAGGAAGCCTGCTTCCCGAAGCACCCGTCTGGCCGTCTCCTGCTCCCAGCGTGAAAGCCCAGTCTCCTCGCGCCACTCGTCCTGCGATTTGCTGAACCATTCGCTCAGGGTGGGATCGGCCTCCTGCGCGGTACATATGGCTTGCGAGAGCAGCAACGCTGCCGTGACACTTCCGGTGATCGGAACCAGACATCGATGAAAGCTCACGGGAAGGTCGAGAATTTGCAGCAGCAGTTCCGGGTTCAACCGCGGAGCGGTCGCGGAGCGCGTGTTCATTGGTCCTTTTCGAACTCCGAGATCACGGCCGCCAACACCTCCAGCGACAGGCCGCAAAACGACTGGTGCAACTGGAAGTAGCGTAGGCGCGGATCGGGTTCAGTAATCGCTGCCCAGACGCGCCAGACGCGCTCGCGGGTGGTGAAATCGGGAAGTGGAGTTCGCCCAGGCGGTCTGCGAACTCCGCACTCCCGTCGGCGCTGGAGGGTCAGCTTGTGCCGTACCTTGAAGAGCCTCTTCATCATGGTCCAGGACGCTCCATGACGAATGAAGTAACTCTCCAAGGTTTTGGCCTCGTTGGTAAGCGTGAGCGCGCGAAGGCCCGCTTTCAGCCTATGGCTGTCGACGGAGACCGCGATCATCGGCTCGCGCATGGCGGCCAGGCGGTGCAAATCCGGTGCAGACAGCTCCTTCAAGTGCTCAAGCTGCTCGGTGTCGATGCCTGCGGCGAGAAGCTCGGCGGGGTCGTTGCCATTGAGCTTCACCGCAATGTGGTTGAGCAGGATGAGGCGGACATGCGTATCGGATAACGGCAACATTACCGACTCCCTGTGGTTGCGTTCGATTTCTCGGAGATCTCGGGCTGCTGCGGCGTCGCGCTTCGCAGTTTTCGCGCGAGGTTCACGATTTCCCAGAACGTAGTGGCTACCTCGTCGTGCACGTCGAGCATCCAGTCGAAGAATTCGGCATCTAGCTGCATGACCGCGGGCACTCCGGTATCCATTAGCCCCGGCGAATCTCTGTCGTTATCGCCTTCCTTGGCAGCGAACTGACGCCAGCGCGACGCTTCCGGCAGGCGCGCGCGCACGCTCGGGTGCGATTGCCCCGAAACCAGAGCGAGCAACCACCAGGCTCGTTGCTCAAGTCGCGACTGACCATCTTCTGCGATGGGGGTCGGGAGCATCTCGACGTAGTAACCAAGCGGCGCGGCGTCCCATGGCTGCACGCAGCCATCGATGTTCGCCAGCTTGGCAAACCGGGCGATCGCGTCTTTCAGACGGCTTAGCGCAACCCGATCCATTTGTGACACGTCTGGCATTTGAGCAGCGGTGCGAGGCATTACTCGCCGTTCAATTCCTCCGGGAGGAGTGTTAGCACTGCTAACACCCGAATTCCCATCGGATGGCAGGCTGTCCGAATTTGTGCGTAGTGCTGGCGTCTTTGATAGTGCAGCTCCCACCGTCTCGAACAGTGCATCGAGCGAAATCTGCGGCGACTGTGCCAACGTGTCGAGTACCATGCGAAGCCGCACGAAGTTCTCGCCGAGATGCTGCGCCAGCGCCTCTTCGCAGGCTTGGCACAGATCCGATGCATTGAATGTCTGACTTTCCCGGTATTGATCGGCGTAGCGCTGAAATACCGGGTCGAAAACTCCTGCGTAGAGCGCAGTCTCCCCTGTCCCACCACGCATCTGCGCGTAGCGCTTCATAAGGTTGAGTCGCGGCTGGATGGTCTTCACGTCCAGCCCGGACAGCGCGGGCACTGCATCGCCCAAAATGCGCAGCCGCGCAGTCGCATACAGATAGTGAGTGAGCGTCGCCGTGTTGACCGAAAATCCGCTGGCCTTCAGCTCATCTTCGAGCTGGCGCAAGGAAAGTACGCGTCCCTTTTCCTTTTCGAGCTGTCCCTTCAGGGTCGCAACACCATTCGCCTTGTCCCAAAAGGTCATATCGCCGCGTTGCTCGTTCTCGATCAAGTGCGCGGTGAGGACATGGGGCTCGGAGCGCCACGGCCGAAAGATCGCCACGACCTTGGCGAAACGCGTATCTCGCGTCTCCTCCCAGAGCTGCTGGAGCGCGACGAGCCGCGTGTTGCCACCCGCCTCGACGATAAAATGCTTGTCTCCAGGCCGGCGTGTCACCGTGAAAGGATTGCGGACACCGCTCGATCGAATCGAGTCCTTGATCTCCACGAACTTGGCGTTGTCGGCCCGTCGCGGATTGTGCTCATAGGGATGGATGTCTTCGACCTTCAGTTCAATCTGGCAGTCGTGCTTGGGATCGGCCTGCTCCGGCAGGTCTTTCGCGCGATTCCCCGGGTTGCCAACCTGCAACGATTCTGCGACCAGCCGGCGTCGCGCTTCGATTGAGCTGCGACTCGCGCGCGGACCCGCATTGCCGGTCGGCTCGCCACTCATGCGACGCGCTCGCGGCCGGAGAACGATTCCACCAGCGTTCCTTCCAGGCTCGGAATCAATTCCCAGGTGAGCTGGTGCATCACGGTGTATGCGCTTGGCGTCGCGCCGTCGCGTTTGCGCTCGTGGCGATGCACGGGGGTTCGAAGCGTCGCCGCCTCCTTGTACGCCTTGGCGTGAGGGACCACGGTTTCGAGCACCGTGACTCGGCCCTTCAGCTTGATGAAATCTTCGCGTATGCCGGCCGCAATAACACGCGCATCGGTCGTGCGATCCTGCCGATAGATCACCGCTTTCATCGGCCCAAGCGTCGCGCCAAGAGCACTGCTCGGCTCAAGACGGTCCAGCAGCTCCATCGTTCCGTCCTTGAACTCGCGCGCCGAGAGAATCTCAGGGGTAATCGGTGATACCAAAATGTCGGCCGCCAGCGCCGCCGCGTCCTGCAGCGGTCCGACCGCACCCTGCGTATCGATCAGGACGCAGTCGTAGGAATCGCTGACCGCCGGCGAATTGAGCGCCGCGCGCAGCCGAAACCCTCGGTCGATTCGATTCAACAGCCAGTGCGGAAGGCTGCCTTCTGGGTCGTCGGAGACGACGATGTCCAAATTCCGATACATCGTGGGACTGATGCATTCGGCCGTGACTTCGCCTCGAACAATTACTTCCGTGAGGCCCGCCGATGGCTTGGGGACGCTCAGCGGATAGAACTTGGAAAGCGACGGCTGCACATCCGCATCGATCATGAGCACGCGTAACCCCATATCGGCGAGGAGCGCACCCAGGTTGGCGGTGAGTGTGGTCTTACCCACACCGCCTTTGGTGCTGATCACCGTAAATTTGATCATTGAGTTCGTCGCCATCGGTCCCGTATTGCGTAATACGGGCGATGTAGACGAACTGTCGTGCTCAGGTCTTCAGGTAATACTGAAGTCCTAGTTCGGTAAACAATTTGCGGATGCGCTTGAGTTCGTCGTAGATCGTGCCGCGCGGGATGCCGAGTTTGCGGCTCACGTCCTGGACACTGAGCCCTTCGCAGCCGAGCAAGTGGCACAACTGCTGCTGCAGCGGCGTCAGGTGCTCCATCGCCTTAAAGATGTCTGCGCGGGCTTCCTCGCCCAATGCGCCGACGTGGTCGTCGCGTTCGTGCACTTGCGTCTCGTCGACGACATCGAGCAACGTCAGCGAATTGTTTTCGCCGTCGAGGGGTTCATCGAGCGAAATCGAGTCGTAGGTGGCCTTTCGTTTCGCGGTTTCGCGCTCGCGCACGAGATCCATCAGTTTGTTGCGCACAACCGTTGCCATGAATGCCGAGCGCACCGGTCCACGCGCTGGATCAAGCTCACGCCGAACAGAAAGCCAATGTACCAGGCACTCCTGCACCAGTTCTTGGCACTCGTCTTGCCCAAGGGATCGCCATCGCGCGCGAAACTGACGGATCAGTTTCCTCGTAATCGCCAGCTCCCACCGTTCAAACAAACCGCTGTAATTCGCGCGCATGCAGCCCCCTGCGTGAAACATCGAGGACTGACCTTCTCTGACCAGTTCCAAATTATCGATACAAGTTCTAAGAAATATCAAGGCAACTATTACCCATTGCATACAATATTGAGACGAAATTCACGTTGCATTAAATGAGACAAAATTCACAGAACTAAACATTCATTCTTCGAGCTTGTCCGACAGGAACCGCTGAACGTCCGTATGCGATGCGGCAAAGCAGTGAGGCTGCTCGCGCTGTCACGTTGCATTAAATGCGACAAAATTCACGTAACCGAGGATTCTTCAAGCTTGTCCGACAGGAACTGCGGAACGCCCCGTATGTAAGGGTGAGAAATGCGTGACTGCGATTCGGGATCGTTGATAGCGTCAATACGACCGATGAAAACTGGAACGGATCGAAGCGGACTAATGAAGGTGGTATGCGTGGAACCTATGAAAACCTACGACATCAACGAGGCAGCCGATTTTCTTAAAGTGGATCGCGCAACTGCCCTTGAACGTGCCGCCTCGGGTGAACTCCTTGGAGCCAAGATTGGTCGCGCCTGGGTGTTTCTTGAATCTGGCTTGGTGGAATACCTGCGCGACAAAGTACGTCGCCAGTCCACAGCGACAATTGTCACAAAGCAGTCGCCTTCTCTAGTTCGTCTGACAATTACGGGCGAATCTTCGTATTCATGATCGTGGTGCATTCGCGCAGTCGCATGCGTCTTGCGAACTGGAACGACTGACCGGGAGCGGCTCGCTTACTTGGGTGGGCTGATCGGCTCCTGCGGCGTGCGGGATCTCAATGGGAAGGTCGCATTGACGCAATTGGGGATGGCAGACAACGATCAACGTGAAAGGAGGCAGTTCATGGCACGTTCCAAAACGACGGAGCGCGGCGAAGTACAGGTGTTGCTCGCCATGAACCTGGTAAAACTATGAAAAGCACAGATCAATTGATTCGCGCCGTCCACCCAGGCACCCTGCAGGACGCAAATGGGACATCGCCGCGCACTTATTTAGGCTCAATGAAAGCGAGACCGGAAACAGACCGATCGCAATGGGCACCGACGAACACGCTGCCATTCCGACGTTCCATCCGCCGCGCTGATCTGCACAAAATCGTGCCGTTGGCAGATACGACGATCTACGAAATGGAGCGTCGCGGTGAGTTTCCGCAACGGTTCTTCCTTACGTCGCGATGCGTCGTCTGGGATTTGGCTGAGGTCGAGGCCTGGGTTGCAGCTCGCCGACAGGCATCGAATTCCGCGCAGTTCAAGCGCGCACCCGCGCCCGATGTCAGGCAGCGCAAACGCCGCCCCGTCAGAGCGGCGCCTGCGTCGTAACGAGGTTCATCGACGGCGGCAACAAGGTCGGCGTGTGAGACGCGCCGGCAACCCACGCGTCGATCATATCGGCCCATTCCTGCAGCATGTGGCGGCGCTGCTCGCCGTATTCCGCCTTGTTGTAGACGCCGCGCGAAGAGCGGCCGTCCTCATGGGCCAGGCATTTCTCGATCCAGTCGCCGTTGAAGCCAAGCTCGTTCAGAATGGTCGAGCCCGTGCGCCGAAGGTCATGCACTGTGAAGCTCTCAATTGGCAGTCCTGCGGTTTTCGCACGTTCCACGATGAGGTGGGTGACCCGGTTCAACGTGGCCTTGGACATGCAATGGTCCGCGTCGTAGCGCGATGGCAGAAGGTATTTCGAACCGCCCGCGCAGGTGCGTAGCGCAACCATAATGTCCAGTGCCTGCTGCGACAGATAGACGTTGTGAGGCTTCGAGCCTTTCATGCGTTGCTTTGGAATGGTCCACAACGCGTTCTCGAAGTCGACTTCATTCCACGTTGCTTCGATAAGCTCGCTCTTTCGCACCAGCGTCAGGAGGATCATTCGCAACGCGAGGCGGATGGTCGGATAGGTCGCGACGGTCTCCATCATCTTGTGCATGACGCGGATTTCGGTCGGCGAGAGCGCGCGGTCTTTGGGGACGAACGTCGCGATCGACGACGGCCCCACTTCGTCGCCTGGATTGGCGACCTTCTCGCCGTGCAGGATCGCAAAGCCGAAGATCTGCTTCACAATGTCGCGGATGTGAACCGCTGTAGCGGGCGCCCCCCTGACCTTGGCCTTGTTGCAGAGGTCACGGAGGTCGTCGGCGCTGATCTCTGTCATGAGCCTGTTCTTGATCAGCGGCAGGATATCCCGATTGATGATGCTTTTGCGCATTGACCGGGTGCTGTCGGCCATCCTCGCTTCCGCCAGCCACTTGACGGTATATTCCTCGAAGGTCTTCGCATCCGCCGCGCGCCGCTTGTCGCGCTGCTTTTCCTGGCTCGGCGACCGACCTTCCGTGACCGCGCGCTTGGCGTCCATGCATCTCTCTCTCGCCCGCGCGAGCGACAGGCCACGCGCTCCATAGCGTCCGAGGGAGAGGGTCTCCCTACGACCGTTGAGCCGGTAGTCGTAACGGAAGGTGATCGTGCCTCTGGGCGAGACCGTGACGTACATGCCATCCCGGTCCGTCATCTTGTACGTAGATGCCTGGGGCTTGAGGTTCTTAAGCGTGGTATCGGACAGCATCAACAATTCTCCATGGGGAGAATTTTACCGTCAGAAGCATACAGATTGCAACACAGCTATATATTATTGATATTACACGTATTTATGCTTTATTTTTACCGTCAGGCTAGAAGTTGTGCTGACGGTAAAACTTTTAGCGCCGATGGTCAGAATATTTTTACCGTCAGATTTACCGTCAAAAATTGGCGCTTGCCCCCGATAGATGCCGATAGACTCTGAAAGGTATTTCATAATGTAAACAGGTTATTAATGCGTAATTCTGATAGCAACCGATAGTCCAAGAAAGACCTTAAATCATTCCCACTCTATGGTGGCCGGCGGCTTGCCGCAGATGTCGTACACCACCCGGTTGATGCCGCGTACTTCGTTGATGATGCGATTGGAAACCTTGCCCAGCAACTCGTACGGCAGGTGCGCCCAGTGCGCGGTCATGAAATCCTGCGTCTGCACCGCGCGCAGCGCCACCACGTACTCGTAGGTGCGGCCGTCGCCCATCACGCCGACGGCCTTCACCGGCAGGAACACGGCGAAAGCCTGTGACGTCTTGTCGTACCAGCTCTGGCCGTCGGCATCGCGCGCCGCGCGCAGCTCTTCGATGAAAATCGCGTCGGCGCGGCGCAGTAGGTCCGCGTACTCCTTCTTCACCTCGCCGAGGATGCGCACGCCCAGCCCCGGCCCCGGGAACGGATGCCGGTAGACCATGTCGTGCGGCAGGCCCAGCGCCACGCCGAGTTCGCGCACCTCGTCCTTGAACAGCTCGCGCAGCGGCTCCAGCAGCTTCAGGTGCAGCGTATCGGGCAGGCCGCCGACATTGTGATGCGACTTGATATTGGTCGCCTTCTTCGACTTGGCGCCAGCGGACTCGATCACGTCGGGATAGATGGTGCCCTGCGCCAGCCACTTGGCGTTCTTGATCTTCGCCGCTTCGCGCTGGAATACCTCGACGAACTCGCGGCCGATGATCTTGCGTTTCTGTTCCGGATCGGCGACGCCGGCAAGCTTGCCCATGAAGCTGGCGCTGTCGTCGATATGTATCACCTTGACGCCGAGGCTGCGCGCAAAGGTTGCCATTACCTGCTCCGCTTCGTCCAGGCGCAGCAGCCCGTGGTCGACGAACACGCAGGTGAGCTGCTTGCCGATGGCGCGATGGATCAGCGCGGCGGCCACCGAGGAATCGACTCCGCCGGAAAGACCGAGTATCACCTCGTCGGCGCCGACCTGCTCGCGAATTCTCGCGATGGCCTCGGACGCGTAGTCGGGCATGTTCCAGTCGCCGGCGCAGCCGCAGATGTCGTTGACAAAGCGCCTGAGCATCGCCGCGCCCTGCAGCGTGTGCGTGACTTCCGGGTGGAACTGCACTGCATAAAAGCCGCGCGCCTCGTCGGCCATGGCGGCGATCGGGCAGGCTGCGTTGGAGGCCATGAGCTTGAAGCCAGGCGGCATCTCGGTCACCTTGTCGCCGTGGCTCATCCACACCTTGAGCATGCCGTGCCCTTCGGGCGTGCGGAAATCCTCGATGCCGTCGAACAGCCGCGTGTGGCCGCGCGCGCGCACCTCGGCATAGCCGAATTCGCGCACCTTGCCGGCCTCGACTTTGCCGCCGAGCTGCCCCGCCATGGTCTGCATGCCGTAACAGATGCCCAGCACCGGCACCCCCAGCTCGAACACCACCTGCGGCGCGCGCGCAGATGCATCCTCGGTCACCGACATGTGGCTGCCCGAGAGGATCACGCCCCTGGCGCCGAATTCGCGCACGAACTGTTCGCTGACGTCGTAGGGATGGATTTCGCAGTAGACGCGGGCTTCGCGCACGCGCCGCGCGATCAGTTGCGTGTACTGGGCGCCGAAATCGAGGATGAGAATTTTCTGATGCATCTTCTGGCTTTCGATAAATTAAAGGCCGGTCGCGCCGTTCCGGGCGCGATCGGCCTCCGGCTTCTCGGTCGGAACTTCTATTCTATTTGATAATTGGGCGCCTCTTTCACGATCTGCACATCGTGCACATGCGACTCGCGCATGCCGGCCGAGGTGATTTCGACGAACTCGGTCCTGGTGCGCATGTCCTCGATGGTGGCGCAGCCGCAGTAACCCATGCTCGCGCGCAGGCCGCCCACCATCTGGAAGATGATGCTGACGACGCTGCCTTTGTAGGGAACGCGCCCTTCGATGCCTTCGGCGACGAGCTTGTCGGCGTTGTTGGCGGGATCCTGGAAATAGCGGTCGGCGGCGCCCTCCTGCATCGCGCTCAGGGAACCCATGCCGCGGTAGAGCTTGTAGGAGCGGCCCTGATACAGAATGGTCTCGCCCGGCGCTTCCTCGGTGCCCGCGAATATGCTGCCCATCATCACCGCGTCGGCACCGGCGGCAACCGCCTTCGCGACATCGCCCGAATAGCGCACGCCGCCGTCGGCAATCAAGGGGACGCCGGTATCCTTCAGCGCCAGGTGCACGTTCTGCACCGCGGTAACCTGTGGTACGCCCACGCCGGCGACGACCCGGGTGGTGCAGATGGAACCGGGGCCGATGCCGACCTTGACGCCGTCTGCGCCATGGTCGACCAGCGCCTTGGCGCCCGAACTGGTGGCGATATTGCCGCCGATCACCTCGACGTTCGGAAAATGGCGTTTGACCCATTGCACGCGGTCGAGCACGCCCTGCGCGTGCCCGTGGGCGGTATCGACCACGATGACGTCGGCGCCGGCTTCGACCAGGTGCTCGATGCGCTCCTCCGTGCCCTCGCCCACGCCCACCGCCGCCCCAACGCGCAGCTTGCCTTGTTCGTCCTTGCTCGCGAGCGGATGCTCGGTCGCCTTCAGTATGTCTTTCACCGTCACCAGGCCGCGCAGCGCAAAACTGTCGTTGACCACGAGCACGCGCTCGAGGCGGTACTTGTGCAGCAGTGCGCGCGCTTCCTCGGCGCTGGCGCCCTCCTTCACGTAGATCAGGCGCTCGCGCGGCGTCATGATCGCGCTCACCGGCGCGTCGAGGTTGGTCTCGAAACGGTAGTCGCGGTTGGTTACGATGCCGACCACTTTGCCCTGGTCGATGACTGGGAAGCCCGATACGCGGTACTGCTGCGTCAGCGCGAGCAGTTCGCGCACCGTGATGTCCGGGGTGACGGTCATGGGATCGCGCAGCACGCCTGATTCGTAGCGCTTGACCTTGAGCACCTCGGCCGCCTGCGCTTTCGGATTGAGGTTCTTGTGGATGATGCCGATGCCGCCTTCCTGCGCAATCGCAATCGCCAGTCGCGCCTCGGTCACGGTGTCCATCGCAGCCGATACCAGGGGTATGCTCAGGCTGATCCTGCGCGTCAGCCGGGTCTTGAGGGAAACGTCGCGCGGAAGGACGGTGGAATGGGCGGGAACCAGCAGGACATCGTCGAAGGTCAGCGCTTTTTGAATAACGCGCATAGCAAAACTCCTGGCCGCAAAGCCGCATTATACGCGGGTCCGCGAGGCCGGCAAACAAGGGCAGCTGAAACCGGAACTGCCCTGCCGCGTTAAGTACAATTGACGCGGTGGCGGAAAGCCGTTATTTTTGAAGCAATTGAGCAAATGGAAGGCATGAGCGCATGAAACGACTTTCGATGATTATCGGGCTGGCGCTGTGCCTTGCCTTTCCGGCTGCCGCTCAGATGTACAAGTGGGTGGATTCGAACGGGAAAATCCACTATTCGGACAAGCCCCCGCCGAGCAACGTCAAGACGGAAAAGCTGCGCACCCCTTCCCAGCCTGCTACTGCGCCTGCGGCCAGTGCAGCTTCGGATGGGGCGAAGAAGGACACGGCCAAGACCGGACCCAAGAGCGTGGCCGAACAGGAACAGGCGTTCCGCAAGCGCCAGGCCGACGAGGCCAAAACGGAACAGGAGCAGGCGCAAAAAGAGGCTGAAGCGCGCGAGCGTGCCGAGAATTGCCGGCGTGCGAAGGCCGCGCTGGCCAACCTGGAACTGGGCGGACGACAGACGCGCATCGACGAAAAGGGCGAACGCGTTTTCCTGAGCGACGCAGAAATCACCAGGGCGACGGCCCAGGCGCGCCAGGAAGCCGCCGACGCGTGCAAGTGAAGCCTACTTGCGGACTTTCGCCGCGCGCCTGCGCCTGACCTCCTTCGGATCGGCGGTCAAAGGCCGGTAGATTTCCACCCGGTCGTGATCGCGCAGCCTCGTATCCGGTCCGACCGGCCGGCCCCAGATCCCGACGTGCGCCAGTTCCAGCTGCGGCAGCCGCTGCAGCAAGCCGCTGGCGCGAATGGCCTCGAGCACGGTGCTGCCGGGGGCAAGCTCGAGCAGCGCCCGTTCCTGCGCCTGCGGCAGCGCGTAGACCACTTCGATGCGCATGCCTATCCCGCCCCGTACAGCGTCACGGCGCGCTTGACGAAGACTTCGACCAGGGTGTTGGCGATGTGGTTGAACACCGGCCCGGCGATCTTTTCCACCAGCTTGCCCGAGAGCTCGTAACTCAGCTGGAATTCGATCTTGCATGCAGCTTCGGACAGCGGGATGAAGCGCCAGTAGCCGTCCAGGTGCTTGAACGGGCCGTGCACCAGCTTCATGTCGATCAACGCGCCCTTATCCATCCGGTTCTCCGTGGTGAAGTGCAGGCGCAGCCCGTGATAATTGACATGCAGCGTTGCCGCGGCCGTCTCGACGTCGATCGGGCGCACCTCGGTGCCGCTGCACCAAGGCAGGAACTGCGGATAGGCGTCCACATCTGCGACCAGCGCGTACATCTGTGCCGCCGTGTGTCCGATCAGCACCGATTTTTCCACAATGACCATGAGGACGGGACGCAACTGTTAAAATTGAGCGATTGTATCAATACTGCTCCCATGAAAGTCGCCCAGAACAAAAAAGCCTTCCACGATTACTTCATCGAGGAGCGCTATGAAGCCGGGCTGGTGCTCGAAGGCTGGGAAGCCAAGGCCATACGCGCCGGGCGGGTGCAGCTCAAGGACGCCTACGTCCTGATCCGCGGCGGGGAAATCTACATGGTGGGCGGGCACATCAGCGCCCTGCCGACGGCTTCCACGCACGTGAATCCCGATCCGGTGCGCACGCGCAAGCTCCTGCTCCACGCCAAGGAAATCGAGCACCTGATCGGCAAGGTGGAGCGCGCCGGCTACACCCTGGTGCCGCTCGACATGCACTACAAGAACGGCAGGATCAAGATCGACATCGGGCTTGCACGCGGCAAGAAGCAGCACGACAAGCGTGAAAGCGAGAAGCAGCGCGACTGGGCGCGGGAAAAACAGCGCCTCATGCGTTCACACAGCAAGCGCTAGCGCGGCCTTCAAATTCTCTGACGCACCTGCTCGAACAGGCAGATCGCCGCCGCTGCCGCGACGTTGAGCGATTCGGTATTTCCGGGCATTGGAATGGACAGCCGCTCGGCGGCCAAAGCGCTCAGTTGCGCGCTTACGCCCGCGCCTTCGTTGCCGAATACCCAGGCGAGCGGGCCGCGCAGATCGGCCTGGAATATGGATTTCCGCGCGCGGCCGCTGGTGCAGACCAGCCGCCCCGACAGCCGCCCGGTCGCAGCCGCGAGATCGACGTTGTCGAAGATATCGAGACTGAAATGCGCGCCCATGCCGGCGCGCAGCACCTTGGACGACCAGGCGAAGGCGCAGCCCTGGGACAACAGGATGGTGCGCATGCCGGCGGCCGCGCTGCTGCGCAGGATGGAGCCCAGATTGCCGGCATCCTGTATGTTTTCCAGCATGACGCAGTACTCGATCGCCGAAGGCAGAGGACCCGGATCGGGCGTGCGTATGAGTGCAACGATGCCGGTCGGCGTCGAAACCTGGGCGATCTCGTTGAACAGCGCATCGCCAAGCACGAGCAGCGTCTGCGCGTCGACGCCTGCCGCCAGCGCGGCGACTTCGGCATTGGCAGTGGCGCTTTCGCGCAGGATCAACTGCTCGGGCACGCCACCAGCGGCGCGATACGCGGCGATCAGATGCACGCCGTCGAGCAGCGCAAGTTGCGCCTTGCGCCGTTCGCGCGTCGAGGTGGCGAGCTGGCGCAGCAGCTTGAAGCGCGGATTTTCGCGCGAACGAATCAGCTTCGGGTCCCGTTCGCGCACCTGCGATCAGCCCTGCAGCAACCTGCGCACCGGGGCATAGCTGCGGCGATGGATTTCGGATACGCCATGGCGTTCCAGCGCTGCCAGGTGATCGACCGTCGGATAGCCTTTGTGCCGGTCCAGGCCATATGCGGGATAGAGCTGATGCAGCCGCAGCATCTCCGCGTCGCGTGCGGTCTTGGCCAGTATCGAGGCTGCGGAAATCGCCGGGATTGTGCTGTCTCCCTTGACGATGGCCCTGACCGGATAGCGGATTGCCGGACAGTGCCTGCCGTCGATCAAAACTTCGGTCGGGTCTGCGTCGAGCAGTTCCACCGCGCGGCGCATCGCGAGCAGGCTCGCCTGCAGGATATTGATGGCATCGATCTCGCTCACCGAGGCCGACGCAACCGCCCAGGCGAGCGCGTGGCGGCGGATCTGCTCGGCCAATTGCGTCCGCCGCGGTGCGGACAGGGCCTTGGAATCGGCCAGGCCCGCGATGGGCGACGCCGGATCCAGGATCACCGCCGCAGCATAGACCGGGCCTGCGAGAGGCCCACGTCCCGCTTCGTCGACGCCGCATACCAGGCTGGCGATTGCCGCAGTCATGCGGTCGCGCTCATGCCGCCGCCGAATCAAGAAAAGGCAGCACCGCTTTCGCCGCCTGCTCCGCGGTGTTGCGCTTCAGTTCGCGGTGTATGGCGGCGAAGCGCTGCGGCAGGCGCGCACGCACCACGCTGTCACCGAGCGTGTTTTGCAGGGCCTGCGCGAGATTCTCCGCGGTGGCGTCATGCTGCAGCAGTTCCGGCACCACGAACTCCCCTGCCAGCACATTGGGCAGACCGATATAGGGCAGATAGCCCATGCGCCGCATCAGCAGCCAGCTGGCCTCGGCCATCTTGTAGGTGATCACCATGGGTTTCTTCAGCAGCGCGGCTTCGAGCGTGGCAGTGCCGCTTGCGACCAGCGCGATATCGGCGGCGGCGAGCGCATCGCGCGCGTGGCCGAACAGGATGGTGAGGGGCAGTTCGCCGGCGTTGGCCCGATACAGGGCTGCCTCGAAAATCTCGCGCGTCTCGCGGCTGACCAGCGGTACCAGGAACAGCGGCTGGTCGATTTTCTGCGCCAGCAGCTTGGCCGTGGCGATGAAAGTGTCCGCCATGTAGCGCAGCTCCGACTGGCGGCTGCCCGGGAGCAGCGCGATCACCTTGCGCTGGGGCGCGATGCGGAGCTGGGCGCGCGTGCTTGCCGTCTGATCCTGCTCCGGAATCAGGTCTGCGAGCGGATGTCCCACGTAGGTCGCGGCGATGCCCACCTTGGCGTAGATCTGCGCTTCGAACGGAAACAGGGTCAGCATATGGTCCACCGCGCCCGCGATCGCGCGGATGCGCCCGCCACGCCAGGCCCAGATCGAGGGGCTCACGTAGTGCACCACGGGGATGCGGGCGCGCCTGAGGCCGCTTTCGAGGCCGAGATTGAAATCGGGCGCATCCACGCCTATGAACAGCTGCGGCCGGGCTTCGATCAAGGCGCGTTTCAGATTGTGCCGCATGCGCAGCAGGCCCGGATAATGGCGCAACACCTCGGCGTAGCCGCGCACGGCCAGGCGCTCCATCGGATACAGGCTGCGCAGGCCCTGCGACTCCATCTTGGGCCCGCCGATGCCGATGAAGCGCGCGCCGGGCAGATGCGCGCGCAGTGCCGCGATCAGATGCGCGCCCAGCAGGTCGCCGGAGGTCTCGCCTGCGACCATGCCGATAGTTGGCGACGCCGCGCACACTTCAGCGCACTATTCCGCGCGTCGAGCTTTGCAGAAACTCGACCAGCAGGCCGACCTCGGCGCAGGACTTGGCGTGTTCGGCCAGTTGCGCCTTCGCCTGCTCCAGCGTCAGGCCCGATTTGTACAGCGTCTTGTACGCGCGTTTGATCTCGGTCAGCGCGGCGCTGGAAAAGCCGCGCCGGCGCAGGCCTTCGGCGTTGATCCCATGGGGTTTTGCGCCGTCTCCCGCCGCCATCACGTAGGGCGGCAAGTCATGCACCAGCACGGTGGCGATGGCGGTGAAGCTGTGGGCGCCGATGCGGACGAACTGGTGTACGCCGGTGAAGCCGCCGAGGATGGCGTAGTCGCCCATATGCACATGACCGGCGAGTTGGGCGTTGTTGGCGAAGATCGTGTGGTCGCCGATCTGGCAATCATGGGCGATATGTACATAGGCCATGATCCAGTTGTCGCTGCCGATGCGCGTGACGCCGGCGTCCTGCGCGGTGCCGCAGTTGAGCGTGCAGAATTCGCGTATGGTGTTGCCGTCGCCGATCTCCAGCCGCGTCGGTTCGCCCGCATATTTCTTGTCCTGGGGCATCGCGCCCAGGGACGAGAACTGGAATATGCGGTTGCCCTTGCCGATGCGGGTATGGCCTTCGATCACCACATGCGGGCCGATCCAGCAATCGTCGCCGATTTCGACGTGCTCGCCGATGATGCTGTAGGCGCCGACGCTGACGTTCCCGCCCAGCCTGGCGCCGGAATGAACGATGGCGCTCGGGTGAATCATTATATCGGGCGCAGGGTACAGAGCAGCTCGGCCTCGGCAACCAGCGCGTCGCCCACGTAGGCCTTGCCTGCATACTTGACGACGTTGCGCACGGTGCGCTCGATGCTGACCTCGAGCACCAGCTGGTCTCCGGGCATGACCGGCTTCTTGAAACGCGCCCTGTCGATGCCGGCGAAGTAGTACACCGATTTGTCGTCCGGCTTGATCCCCATGGTGCGAAACGACAGGATCGCCGCAGCCTGTGCCATCGCCTCGACGATGAGCACCCCGGGCATCACCTTGTAATACGGAAAATGCCCGTTGAAATACGGCTCGTTGACGCTGACGTTCTTGACCGCCCGGATGCGCTTGCCCAGTTCGCACTCGATCACGCGGTCGATCAGCAGGAATGGGTAGCGATGCGGCAGGTATTCTAGGATTTCCTGAATGTTCAAGCTTTTTTCTCCCGCTTTGTCAGTTCTTGCTCCACGCCGCGCAGGCGTTCGCGCAATGAGTGTACATGGCGCAGCGAAGCCATGTGCTGCGCCCAGCTGCGGCTGTCTTCGGCTGGATGGCCGCCGTAAGTCCCGGCTTTGCGGATCGACTTGGTGACCACTGCGGCGGCATGAATGACGACGCGATCGGCAATATCCAGATGGCCGACGATATTCGCGGCGCCGCCGATCATGCAGTATCTGCCTATGCGCGTGCTGCCGGCGATGCCGGTGCAGCCTGCAATGGCAGTATGCGCGCCGATATGCACGTTGTGCCCGATCTGGATCAGGTTGTCCAGCTTGACCCCGTCTTCCACCACGGTATCGTCCAGCGCGCCGCGGTCGATGCAGGTATTGGCGCCGATTTCAACGTCATCGCCGATGACCACGCCGCCGATCTGCGGAATCTTGCTCCAGTGCCCGTGCTCCAGCGCGAGGCCGAAGCCGTCGGCGCCGATGACCGCGCCCGCATGCACCAGCGCGCGCTGCCCGAGCCGGCAGCCGGGATAGATTGTCACATGCGCGTCCAGACGGCTGGCCGCGCCGAGTTCGACGCCGTCACCGAGATAGCAGCCCGGCCCGATTGCCACGTCCCGGCCCAGCTTGACCCCGCGTCCGATATAGGAGCACGCGCCAATGCTGGCGCTGGCCGGGACCCGGGTGCCGCGTTCGACTACCGCGCTGCGGTGCACGCCCGGACGGATTGCCGGCGGGGGATTGAACAGCTGCGAGACTTTGGCGAAGTACAGATAAGGATCGGCACAGACGATGCGCGGCAAGCGCGTGAGGCCGCGGTCCGCGCTGCCGACGATCACCGCACCGGCGCGGGTCTGCGCAAGCTGACGGCGGTACTTGCCATGGGCGAGGAAGCTGATGTGCTGCGCATCCGCGGACTCGAGCGTCGCGACCTGACTGACCGGCGTTTGCGCGTCGCCGAGAACTTCCCCACCAAAGCGTTCGACGATCTGGGCCAGGCGGTATTTCTTAGCCTTAGCCATCGACGCTGGCTATTTCCCTGCCGGCTTGTCGTCCAGAGCCTTGATCACCTTGTCGGTGATGTCGATGCGCGGGCTGGCATAGACCGCTTCCTGGAAGATAATGTCGTACTTCTCCGACTCGGCGATCGCCTTGATCGTGCGATTGGCGCGCTCGAGCACCGCCGCGAGCTCTTCATTGCGCCGCTGGTTGAGATCCTCGCGGAACTCGCGCTGCTTGCGCTGGAAATCCTTGTTGAGCTCGCCAAACTCGCGCTCCTTGTTGCGCCGCTCGCCTTCGCTCATGGTGACCGAATTCTTCTCCAGCGTCTCCTGCAGCTTGCGGATCTGTTCGGCCATCTTCTGCATGTCCTGATCGCGCTTGGCGAATTCCTGCTCGATCTTCTTCTGCGCACGCACCGCCGGAGCGGCGTCGCGGAATACCCGCTCCGTGTTGACGAACCCGATCTTGAAATCGGCCGCGGCGGCGCTGCCGCTGATCAGAATGGCTATTGCGAAAAATGCTAGTTTTTTCAAACTGATCTCCTCGATCCTCAAAAGACCTGCCCAAATTGGAACTGCAGGTGCTGTATCTTATCGCCGGGCTTGGCGTTGAGCGGTTTGCCGTAGCTCAAGCGCAGCGGTCCCAGCGGTGAATTCCATATGAACGCCATGCCGGTGGAGTAGCGCAGTTCCGACATGCGTATCTTCTGGTCCGCCCCGTAGACCTGGCCTCCATCGAGAAACACGCTCAAGCGCATCGAGCGGTCGACGCCGGTGCCGGGCATCGGGAACATGAATTCGGCGTTTCCGACCAGGCGCTTGTTGCCGCCGAGTATGGAATCGGTGGAATCGCGCGGACCGAGGGAGTAGGAATCGTAACCGCGGACGGATGTGACCCCGCCGGCATAGTAGTTCTTGTAAAACGGCAACGGCTTGCCGCCGTAACCGTCGGCCGCGCCGATCTCGCCGTTGAGCAGCAGCGTATACGTGCGCGATAAGGGGTAATACCACTGCACCTGTTCGGTCAGCTTGTAGTACTTGAGCGTACCGCCCGGCAGCCCCGCCTCCAGGTTGGCGCGGATCATCGTGCCCCGCGTCGGCGTGAGCGCGCTGTCGCGCTGGTCGCGGATCCAGCCTATGGTTCCCGGAATGCCGGTGTTGTTGTTGCCAAATATGCCGACGAATTCCTGGTAGCGCTGCGGGCTGGTCGAATCGACGCCGATCTTGGTGTTCTCCGCGCTCAGGCCGAAGGCGAGATTGTCGATTTCTGTCAGCGGAACGCCGTAGCGCACGCCGCCGCCGATGGTGCTGGTGGTGTAGTAGCCCAATCCGAGCAGTGATGCATCGGTGCGGCGGTCATAAATGTCGAAGCCGCGGCTCACGCCGTCAACGGTGTAATACGGATCGGTGTAGCTCAGGCCGATGTTGCGGTTGATCTTGCTGGTGCTCAAGTTCAAGGAGACGTGCTTGCCGCTGCCGAATATGTTCTCCTGCGTGATCGAACCGCTCAGTATCAGCTTTTCGGTAGAGGAAAAGCCCGCTCCCAGGGTGATGGCGCCGGTGGGCTTTTCCTTCACCTTGAAATCGACGTCGACCTGATCGGAGGTGCCGGGCACGGCCGGCGTGTCGACTTCGACCTCGGTAAAATATCCGAGCCGATCAAGTCGAAGCTTGGATTTCTGGATCTTGTCGCCATCGTAATAGGCGCCTTCGAGCTGCCGCAGTTCGCGCCGGATCACCTCGTCGCGGCTGCGGTTGTTGCCCGATATGTTGACGCGGCGAACGTACACCCGCCGACCCGGGTCGATCATGATGGTGAGCGCCACGCGCTTCGCCGCCTTGTCCAGTTCGGGAACCGAATTGGCGTTGGCGAAGGCATATCCCTCGTTGCCGAGCCGGTCGGTAATCTTCTTGGTGCTTTCGCTGAGTCTTTGGCGCGAGAAGGTATCGCCCGGCTTCAGTTCTATCAACTTGCGCAGTTCGGCTTCCGGCAGCAGCAATTCGCCGCCGAGCTTGACGTCCGAGACTGTGTACTTGTCACCCTCGGTGATATTGATGGTGATGTAGATATCGCGCTTGTCTGGCGTAATCGAGACCTGGGTCGAGTCGATGGTGAATTCGAGGTAGCCGTTGTTCAGGTAGAACGAGCGCAGGGACTCCAGGTCGCCCGACAGCTTCTGCTTCGAATACTGGTCGTTCTTGGTGTACCAGGTGAGCCAGCCCGGCGGCTGCAGCACGAACTGCTGCAGCAGATCCTTTTCCTTGAACGCCTTGTTGCCGATGATGTTGATTTCGCGGATCTTGGTTACGTCGCCCTCGTTGATCGAAAAACTGATGCCCACGCGATTGCGCTCGAGCGGAGTGACCGTGGTGACCACGCTCGCGCCGTAGCGGCCGCGCGCGAGATACTGGCGCTTGATCTCCTGCTCGGCCTGGTCCAGCAGCGCCTTGTCGAAAGACCGTCCTTCGGTCAGCCCGACTTCGCGCAGCCCTTTGCGCAGGGCATCCTTGTCGAATTCCTTGTTGCCGATGAAGTCGATCTGCGCCACTGCGGGGCGCTCTTCGACCATCACGATCAAAACGTCGCGCTGGACTTCCAGGCGCACGTCCTTGAAGAAGCCGGTGGCGAACAAGGCCTTGATCGCCGTGGCCGCCTTCTCCTCGGTCATGGTCTCGCCGACCTTGACCGGAAGGTAGCTGAACACGGTGCCGGCCTCGATGCGCTGGATGCCCTCGACGCGAATGTCGCGCACCACGAACGGATCGAACGCCTGCGCGAGCCCGGCCCACAGGCAGATGCATGCGGCGGCGAGGTATCTGCTCATGTTCACGTTTAGCCGGAGATCAAGCGGTTAATATCGTTATAGAAGGCAAACGCCATCAGAACCAGCAACAGGGTCAGGCCCAGTTTTTGGCCGAATTCCATCACCCGGTCCGATACCGGGCTGCCCTTGAAAATTTCGATCGTATAATACATCAAATGCCCACCATCCAATAACGGAATCGGCAGCAGATTGAGCACGCCGAGGCTGATGCTGATCAGCGCGAGGAATCCCAGATAGGAGACCAGTCCGAGTTGCGCGGATTGTCCTGCGTAGTCGGCGATGGTCACCGGCCCGCTGAGGTTTTTCCACGACACCTGCCCGACCATCATCCGGCCGAGCATCTTCAGGCTGAACACCGATGTGTCCCAGGTTTTTTCGGCGGCTCGCGTGAGTGCGTCGCCGGCGCCATAGCGCACCACGGTGAGCAGCCCGGCCATTTCCTTGGGATCGAGCTGCGCTGCCGCGCCGATGCGCCCGATGGTGGATCCGTCCTGCTGCACGGATTCCGGGACCAGCGCCAGCTCGCGGCGCTGCCCGCCGCGCTGGAACGCCAGCTGCAGCTCGCTCCCCGCGTGGCTGCGCACGATCTGCACCAGATCGTCCCAGGACAGCACCGGTTTCCCGCCGGCCGCGAGTATCCGATCGCCGGCCTGCAGACCCGCTCGTTCCGCTACGCTGCCGGGCACGATCTGGCCGATGACCGGCTTGATTTGCGGCCGGTAGAGTTTCAGGCCAATGAGCGCCAGCGTGTCGCCTTCGAACTGCTCGGTGTCGAGCGGCGACAGGTCGATCGTGCGCCAGTTGAGCTGGTTGCTGCGGTTCAGCACCTCCACGCGCGCGCGCTGGTGCTCCAGCGCGAGCTGCAGCACGCGCCAGCGCACGTCCTGCCAGGACGCGACCGGCTCGCCGTTGATCGCGCGTATCGTCTCCCCCGCTTCGAAGCCCGCGCTGGCCGCCGGCGTGTGCGGCGGCGGCGCTGCCACGATCGGCCGGGCTTCCTGCACGCCGTGCATGAACAGCAGCCAGTAGAGCAGGATCGCGAACAGGAAATTCGCGAGCGGTCCCGCGACGACCACGGCGCAGCGCCGCCATACGCTCTTCCTGTTGAAAGCGCGGTCGAGTTCATGCGGCGCCACTTCGCCCTCGCGTTCGTCCAGCATCTTCACATAGCCGCCCAGCGGTACCGCAGCCACAACCCATTCGGTCCGGTCGCGTCCGAAGCGGCGCGACCACAGCGGCGTGCCGAAGCCGACGGAAAAGCGCAGCACCTTCACGCCGCAAAGCCGGGCAACCAGGTAATGCCCGTACTCGTGCACGATCACCAGTGCCCCGAGGGCAAGCACGAAGGCAAGAATCGTATGCAGCAGGCTCATGGCTTGACCGGCATTGTCTCAAGCTGGCGCTCGGCCTGCCTGCGCGCGGCCGCGTCGGCGCGGAGCACGTCATCCAGGCTTGCCAAGGGGCGCGGCGGCAGCTGGTCCATTACCGCCTCGATCGCCTCGGTGATCGCAAGGAACGGCAGGCGCCCTTGCAGAAACGCGGCCACGGCGACTTCGTTCGCTGCGTTGAGCGTTGCGGGACTCGTGCCGCCTTCCCGCAGCGCGCGATAGCCCAGGCGCAGCGCCGGAAAGCGCGTGAAGTCCGGTGCCGTAAAATCCAGCCGGCCGATGCGGAACAGGTCGAGCGCACCGACCCCCGCCTCTATGCGTTCGGGATGCGCCAGTGCATGGGCGATCGGCGTGCGCATGTCCGGATTGCCCAACTGCGCGATGACCGAGCCGTCGGCGTATTCCACCATCGAATGCACCACGCTCTGCGGATGCACCACCACCTCGATCTGCTCCGGCGTCGCGCCGAACAGCCAATGCGCCTCGATGATTTCCAGCGCCTTGTTCATCATGGTCGCCGAATCCACCGATATCTTTCGCCCCATGGCCCAATTCGGATGGGCGCAGGCTTCATCCGGTGTCACGTGGCGCAGGCGCTCCGGCGCCGCTTCGCGGAACGGGCCGCCGGATGCGGTCAGCAGCACGCGCCGCACGCCATGGCCGCGCAGATCTCCCTTGAATGAATCGGGCAGGCACTGGAACACGGCGTTGTGCTCGCTGTCGATGGGCAGCAGCGTCGCGCCATGCCTGCGCACTGCGTCCATGAAGATCGGCCCCGCCATGACCAGGGCTTCCTTGTTCGCGAGCAGCAGCTTCTTGCCGGCCCGCGCCGCCGCCAGCGTCGGAACGAGGCCGGCGGCGCCGACGATGGCCGCCATGACGCAATCCGTCTGCTCGTGGGCCGCGACGCGCTCCAGGCCCTGCTGTCCGATCAGGACTTCAGTACCAGCCGCGGCGAGCCGTCGTGAAAGCGCGTCGGCCTGCGCGGCCTGCGCCACTACCGCGAAACGCGGCCGATGAAGCAGGCACAGCTGCGCCAGCTCGTCCATGCGCTCATTTGCACTGAGGGCGAATATGCGAAAGCGCTGCGGATGCCGAGCGGCGACATCCAGGGTGTTGAGGCCGATGGATCCGGTCGCTCCGAGGATGCACAGGTTCTGCGCGGCGCTCATGTCAGATAGACCAGTGCAGCCAGCGGCAACACCGCCGTGAGCGCATCGATGCGATCGAGCACGCCGCCGTGTCCCGGCAGCAGGCTGCCGCTGTCCTTCACCGCGGCCTTGCGCTTTACCGCGGATTCGAACAAATCGCCGTAAATCCCGGCTGCCGTGAGCAGCCACAGGAACAAAAGCAAGCCGAATGCGCCGATTCGCACGGACTGCAGCAACGGCGGAAGATACGCTACCCAGGCGTAGCTCCACAGCAGTCCATAGGCGCCTACCGCGAGCATCGCCCCGGCTACGCCTTCCCAGGTCTTGCCCGGGCTGATCGACGGCGCGAGCTTGTGTCGGCCAAAGCGGCGCCCGGCGAAATAGGCGGCGCTGTCCGAAATCCACGCGACCGACATCAGCAGCAGCAGCAGCACCGGGCTCTGGCTGCGCAGTTCAACCAGCGCCAGCCAGGTCGGCACCAGCAGCACGACGCCGGTCAGCGCGGCCAGCCAGCGCGCGCCGGGCAGCCATGCGCGCCACAGCCAAAGCGGCACGACGACGATCCAGAACGCGCCTGCAACGAGGTAGGCGGCATGCTGAAACAGCGCTTGATCGCCGTCGTGCCCGAGCAGATACAGCGATGTGCAGGCGGCGGTGACAAGGATGACGTAGAGGGCGCAGGTGGTGTGCCTGAATTTGATCAGCCTGCCCCACTCCCACGCGGCCGGGATCACCAGCAGGCCCGCAAACACGGCCCAGGCGCGCTGCGGCAGGCCGAACAGGGCAGACAGGAACAGCACCAGCAACACCAGCGCCGTAATTACCCGCGTCCTGAGCATCGCTCAATGCCCCCGGCAGGCACTTCAGGCGAGCTCCGTCTTGGAGGCGGGGTTGCCCGCAGATGCTTCAAGCTGTTCGCTGGTGCGGCCGAAGCGGCGCTCGCGCCGCTGGTAGGAAGCGATTGCCAGATCCAGCGCCGCGGCGTCGAAGTCGGGCCAGAGCGTATCGGTGAAATAGAACTCGCTGTAGGCGAGCTGCCACAGGAGAAAGTTGCTGATGCGCTGCTCGCCGCCGGTGCGGATGAACAGATCGGGTTCGGGCGCATAGGCCATTGCGAGGCAGCTTGCGAGCTCTTCCTCGGTGAATGCGCCGTGCTGCTCGGGCCGGGATTCGACCAGGCGCCGCATCGCCTGCAGCAGATCCCAGCGTCCGCCGTAGTTGGCGGCGATGGTGAGCGTCATCTTGGTATTGGCCGCCGTGAGCTTCTCGGCACGCTCGACCAGCTCGGTCACCTTCTTGCCGAAGGGCTCGAGTTCGCCGATTACGCGCAGGCGCACGCCATTGCGGTGCAGCTTTTCCGCCTCGCGCTCCAGCGCCATGATGAACAGGCCTTTCAGCATCGACACTTCTTCCGCCGGCCGGCGCCAGTTTTCGGAACTGAACGCAAACAGCGTCAGGTACTCGACCCCGCGCGCGACACAGGCCTTGACCGCTTCGCGCACGATCTCCACGCCGCGCTTGTGGCCGGCCGCGCGGGGCAGCATGCGTTGCTTGGCCCAGCGCCCGTTGCCGTCCATGATGATGGCAATGTGGCGCGGAATCGCCGGTGCTTGCGGAATGTCGCGGGTCGAGCTTGGAAATTTGGGCATGGGAAGGCGCAGCTGCAGTCGTGCGCGGATCAGACCGCCATCAGGTCGGCTTCTTTCGCCGCCAGTATTTTGTCGATCTCGGCGATGAACCGATCGGTGAGCTTCTGGACGTCGTCTTGCGCGCGGCGCTCGTCGTCTTCGGAGACTTCTTTCTTCTTCAGCAGTTCCTTGAGGTGATGGTTGGCGTCGCGCCGCAGGTTTCTCACCGCGACCTTGGCATTCTCGGCCTCCCCCCTGACCACCTTGATCAGCTCGCGCCGGCGTTCCTCGGTCAGCGGCGGCATCGGCACCCGGATCACATCGCCCTGCGTTGCGGGATTCAGCCCCAGATCGGAATCGCGGATCGCCTTCTCGATGACGCTGCCCATTTTCTTTTCCCAGGGGGCAATGCCGATGGTGCGCGCATCGAGCAGGGTCAGGTTGGCGACCTGGTTGAGCGGCATCTGCGTGCCGTAGTAGTCGACCATGATGTGGTCGAGGATGCCGGTATGCGCGCGTCCCGTGCGCACCTTGCCAAGGTCGGTTTTCAGCGCATCGAGCGACTTCTGCATCTTCTGCTCGGCAGTTTTCTTGACATCAGCGATCATGCTCACACCCCTTGCTCAACTGTGCACCAATGTTCCTTCGTCTTCGCCCATCACCACGCGCTTCAGCGCACCGGGCTTGAAGATGCTGAACACGTTGATCGGCAGCTTCTGGTCGCGGCACAGGGTCAGCGCAGTCGCGTCCATCACCTTGAGGTTCTGGCCGATCGCCTCGTCGAAACTGACCCTGGCATAGCGGCGCGCTTGCGCATCGGTCTTGGGATCGGAACTGTAGACGCCGTCTACCTTGGTCGCTTTCAGTACGATATCACAGCCCATCTCGGTTCCGCGCAGCGCCGCCGCCGTGTCGGTGGTGAAAAACGGATTGCCGGTGCCGGCGGCGAAGATTACGATCTTGCCCTCTTCGAGATAGCGCATGGCTTTGCCGCGTATGTAGGGCTCGACCACCTGCTCGATATTGAGCGCCGACTGCACCCGGCCGTTGAGGCCGCCGCGGCGCATCGCGTCCTGCAGCGCAAGCGCATTCATGACCGTGGCCAGCATGCCCATGTAGTCGGCGGTGGCCCGGTCCATCCCGGCGGCAGCCGGCGCCACGCCGCGAAAGATATTGCCGCCGCCGATGACCACCGCGATCTCCAGTCCCAGTGCCGCGACCGCGGCGATCTCGGCGACGATGCGGTCTATGGTCGCGCGGTTGATGCCGTAGGCATCCTCCCCCATCAGGGCCTCGCCCGAGAGCTTGAGCAGGATGCGCTTGTAGGCGGGCGCTGCAGGCACGGCGTTCAACCCGCCGCAGCCTTTGCCTGGGCCGCGACTTCCGCGGCGAAGTCGCTCGACTTCTTCTCTATCCCCTCGCCAACGACGAAAAAGCGGTAGCTGAGCAGCTTGGCTTTTCTCGCCGCAAGCATTTTCTCCACCGTGAGCTTGTCGTCCTTGATGTAGGCCTGTCCAAGCAGGGTGATTTCGCCGAGGAATTTGTTCAGCCCGCCTTCGACCATTTTCTCTGCGATGTTCGCCGGCTTGCCGGATTCCTTGGCGCGCGCGACCAGCACATCGCGCTCGCGCGCCACCACTTCCGGCGCGACCTGGTCGCGCGACATGAACTGCGGCCGGGCGAATGCAATGTGCATGGCCAGATCCTTGCCGACTTCATCGTCGCCCTCGAATTCGACCAGCACGCCGATTTTGACCCCGTGCAGGTAGCGCGCCAGCTTGCCGCCGGTCTGCACCCGGTGAAAACGCCTGATGCTCAGGTTCTCGCCGATCTTCTGCACCAGCGCCTGTCGCCTCGCTTCGACCGTGGCGTCGCCCAGGGGCAAGGACGAAAGCGCTGCGACATCGGCGGGATTGCGCTCGGCAACCAGCTGCGCCAACGCCGCGGCGAACTCCAGGAAGTCGGCGTTCTTGGCGACGAAATCGGTTTCGCAATTGATCTCGATCAGGGAGGCCGATTTGCCGTCCGCGGCGAGGTATGCGCCTATCACCCCTTCGGCGGCCACGCGGCCGGCGGCCTTGTTCGCCTTGGCGCCGCTCTTGACGCGCAACAGGTCCTCGGCAGCTTTCAGGTCGCCGTTGCTGTCTACCAGGGCTTTCTTGCATTCCATCATGCCCAGGCCCGTGGTTTCGCGCAACTCCTTTACCAGGGCCGCGGTGATTTCTGCCATTTATTTGCTCCTCATAGTTCAAAAAAAGGGGCTTGCGCCCCTTTTGCACGACAAAAGGCGCGCTGCCTCAGTCGGCCGATTCTTCCTGCGCTTCCAGCTCCACGAATTCGTCGCCGCCGGCGCCGGAGACTATCTCCTGCAGCGACATGTCGCGGCCCTCGAGGATGGCATCGGCCACGCCGCGCGCATACAGGCGGATCGCACGGCTGGAATCGTCATTGCCGGGAATCACGTGGGTAATGCCCTCGGGCGAGTGGTTGGTGTCGACCACGCCGATGATCGGTATGCCCAGCTTGTTGGCCTCGACCACTGCGCCCTTCTGGTAGCCGACGTCGATGATGAACAGGGCGTCGGGCACGCCGGTGAGGTCCTTGATGCCGCCCAGGCTGCGTTCGAACTTGACCAGTTCGCGCTGGATCCCGAGCGCCTCTTTTTTCGCCAGCTTTTCCAGGCTGCCGTCCTGCACCATGGCCTCCATGTCCTTCAGGCGCTTGATCGACTGCTTGACGGTTTTGAAGTTGGTCAGCATGCCGCCGAGCCAGCGGTGGTCGACATAGGGCGCGCCGCAGCGTATTGCCTCTTCCTTGATGATTTCCCGCGCCTGGCGCTTGGTGCCCACGAACAGGATGGTGCCCTTGTTGGCGGACAGCTTCTTCACGTATTTCATCGCCTCCTGGTACATCACCAGGGTCTTTTCCAGGTTGACGATGTGGATCTTGTTGCGATGGCCGAAAATGAAGGGGGCCATCTTCGGATTCCAGAAGCGGGTCTGGTGGCCGAAGTGCACCCCGGCTTCCAGCATTTGACGCATGGTCGTAGACATTCAAACTTCTCCGTTTAGGGTTAGTCATAACCACCAGGCTCGTCATAACCCATCAAGGGCACCCTAAGAGCAGGCGGATAGAATTTAGCCAAGAATTTTGGCTAGCTTGCAAGTATATCATGAAGGGTGAGCTTGGTTCAAGAAATCCATGACTAAACAGCAGATTAAACTTCGCTGGCAGCGCCCGTACGCAACCTGTCGATCGGCGCGGGCGCCGCACCGGCGCCTCAGGCTTGGCTTCCCTTGGGCGGGGCTATCCTTTATCCTTCCCACCCTTTGGCCTTCCCCTAGCGCGAGTCCGGTTCCCAGATGAGCATCCACATCAAGACTGCAGAAGAAATCGAAAAAATGCGCATCGCCGGACGGCTAGCGGCCGAAGTGCTCGATTTTATCGGTCCCCACGTCAAATCCGGGATTACGACCGGCGAAATCGACAGCCTTTGCCACGACTACATGGTCAAGGTGCAGAAAACGGTGCCGGCGCCGCTGAACTATGCGCCACCGGGCTACCAGCCCTATCCCAAATCCATCTGCACCTCGATCAATCATCAGGTCTGCCACGGCATTCCCGGCGATCGCCAGCTCAAGCACGGGGATATCGTCAACATCGACATCACCGTGATCAAGGACGGCTATCACGGGGACACCAGCCGCATGTTTTGCGTCGGCGAACCTGCAATCCAGGCGCGCCGGCTGTGCGAAATCACCTACGAATGCATGTGGCTGGGCATCCTTGCAGTCGCGCCCGGCGCTCGCCTGGGCGACATCGGGGCCGCAATCCAGAAGCATGCGGAGGAGCACGGCTACAGCGTCGTGCGCGAATTCTGCGGCCATGGCATCGGCAGGAATTTCCACGAAGAGCCGCAGGTGCTGCACTATGGGCGGCCCGGCACCGGCGTAAGCTTGCAGCCCGGCATGATCTTCACCATAGAGCCCATGATCAACGCGGGCAAGCCGGCGATTCGCGAACTGTCCGACGGCTGGACCATCGTGACCAAGGACCACAGTCTTTCAGCGCAGTGGGAACACACCGTGCTCGTGACCGAGACCGGGCATGAGGTGCTGACGCTGTCCGCCGGCGCGCCGGCGCAACCCGGGCTGAAGGTCCACCGCTCTTGATCCCCGGCGCCCAGCTTGCTGATGCGGCGCGGCGTCCCGCTGCCGGATTGCGCGAACAGCTGCAGGAAGGACGGCGTGAACTGCATCGGCGTTATGCCGCCGACGGCAATGCGCCGCAGGTGCTGCGCCAACACCGGCTGCTCATAGACCGGACGCTGCGCAGCATCTGGAAGGAAGCGGCGCTGCCGAACTCGCTCGCGCTCGCCGCGGTCGGCGGCTATGGCCGCGGCGAGCTGTTTCCCTATTCCGACGTCGACCTGCTGGTGCTGCTGCCGCAAGAGCCGGACGCGGAGCTCAAAGCCAAGCTCGAAGCACTGATCGGCGGCCTCTGGGATGCTGGCCTCGAACCTGGGCACAGCGTGCGCACGATCGAAGAATGCCTCGGCGAATCGGCGAAAGACATCACGGTGCAGACCAGCTTGCTCGAAGCCAGGTGGCTCGCGGGCAGCCGCAGCCTGTTCGCGGCGTTCGCCAGGGCCATGCGCGCGCAGCTCGACGCGAAGGCGTTTTTCCAGTCCAAGCGACTGGAGCAGGAGCAGCGCTACGGCAAGTTCCTGGAAAGCCCGTACAGCCTGGAGCCGAATCTGAAAGAGGCCCCGGGCGGACTGCGCGATCTGCAGGCAATTCTGTGGATCAGCCGCGCCGCCGGCCTGGGCGACAATTGGATGCAGCTTGCCGCGCGCGACCTGATCACAAAGGCGGAAGCGCGGCAGCTCGCGGGCTATCAGAGGTTTCTGAGCGAGCTGCGCGTGCGCCTGCACTACATCGCCGGCCGGCGCGAAGACCGGCTGCTGTTCGATTATCAGAGCGGTCTGGCCGTGCAGTTCGGCTACGCCGACACGCCGGGCAAGCGTGCGAGCGAGCAGCTGATGCAGCGTTATTACCGCACCGCCAAGGCGATCACCCAGCTCAATACGCTGCTGCTGCAGAACATTGCGGTGCAGCTGCTGTCGCGCGAGCACAGTGAGCCCGAAATCCTGAATGAACGCTTCCAGGCCGCGCACGAATTGCTGGATGCGCGCGATCCCGAGCTGTTCGAGCGCCAGCCCGGCGCCATCCTGGAGAGCTTCCTGCTGCTGCAGCAGCACCCGGAACTCAAGGGCATGAGCGCGCCCACCTTGCGCGCATTGTGGCGCGCCCGCGGCCGAATCGATGCGCGCTTTCGCCGCGACCCGGCCAATCGCGCGCTATTCCTGCAGATCCTGCAGCAGCCGCGCGGTATCGTGCACGAGATCCGGCGCATGAACCAGTACTCCATTCTCGGGCGCTACCTGCCCGCGTTCGGCAGGATCGTCGGACAAATGCAGTATGACCTGTTCCACGCCTACACCGTGGACCAGCACATACTCACCGTGATCCGCAACCTGCGCCGCTTTACCATGGTCGAATTCGCGCACGAGTATCCTCAATGTAGCCGCCTGATGGCCGGATTCGAGCGCCACTGGCTGCTGTACGTCGCCGCGCTGTTCCATGACATCGCCAAGGGACGCGGCGGCGACCATTCCACGCTCGGCATGCGCGATGCGCGCAGCTTTTGCCGCGCGCACGGCCTCTCGCGCGAGGACACCGATCTGGTAGCGTTTCTGGTCGAGCATCACCTGAGCATGTCCGCGGTGGCGCAAAAGCAGGATCTGTCCGACCCGGAGGTCATCAGCGCCTTTGCGGCGACGGCAAAGACCGAGCGCCGCCTGACCGCGCTGTACCTGCTCACCGTGGCCGACGTGCGCGGCACCAGTCCCAAAGTGTGGAACGCATGGAAAGGCAAGCTGCTGGAAGACCTGTTCCTGCTCGCCCGGCGGCTGCTGCGCGGCGACAGCATCGGCTTCGAGAAGGACATTCAGGCCAAGCAGGACGACGCGCTGCGCCTGCTGCGCCTGTACGCACTGTCGGACGAGGTCAAGGACCGGTTGTGGAGCCAGCTCGACGTGGCTTATTTCCTGCGCCACGACGCGCAGGACATTGCCTGGCAGACGCGCACGCTGCACTACCGCGTCGACGCCGACCGCCCGGTGGTGAAGGCGCGCCTGTCGCCCATAGGCGAGGGACTGCAGGTGATGATCTATACGCGCGACCAGCGCGACCTGTTCGCGCGCATCTGCGGCTACTTCGAGCAGATCAACTACAGCATCGCCGATGCGCGCATCCACACGACGCGCCACGGCTATGCGCTGGACACTTTCCTGCTGCTCGGTCCGGGCAACAATCCGCACTACCGCGACATGATCAACCTGATCGAGACCGATCTGGCGGACCGGCTCCAGCGCCAGACGCCGCTGCATCCGCCGACCCGCGGGCGGGTATCGCGCCAGCTCAGGCATTTCCCGATCACGCCCGAGGTCACTATCCGGCCGGACGAGCGCGGCGCGAGCTACGCCCTTTCGATCATCGCCGGCGACCGGCCGGGCCTGCTGTATTCGATTGCGCTGGTGCTGGGAAAGTACGACATCAACCTGATCACGGCCAAGATCGTGACCCTGGGCGAGCGCGCGGAGGACGTGTTTCTGGTATCCGGCGCGGCGCTCGCCAATCCGAAGACCGTGCTGAAACTCGAAAGCGAGCTGCTCGAGGCGCTGAAGCACCAATAGGCTGGGTGTCCCCGTGCGGACGCCGGCGCGCCGCCTATTCGTCCAGGACGTCCTCGCCCGGAAACAGTGCGTCGATGAAACCGAATTTACTGAAATCGCGGATGCGCATCGGGTAAAGGATACCCGCCAGGTGGTCGCATTCGTGCTGCACTACGCGCGCGTGGAAGCCGTCGACGCTACGGTCGATGCGCTCGCCTTTCTCGTCGAATCCCTGGTAGCGCAGGCGCGCATAACGCGGCACCATGCCGCGCAGCCCGGGCACCGACAGGCAACCTTCCCAGTCCTCTTCCATCGCTTCGGAGAGCGGGCTCAGCTGCGGGTTGATGAGCACCGTGTCCGGCACTTCCTCGACATGGCGATAGCGCGGATTCTGCGCCACGCCGAATATAACGACCTGCAGGCCGACGCCGATCTGCGGCGCCGCCAGCCCCGCGCCGTTGAGGTGCGCCATGGTATCGCGCATGTCTGCCAGCAGCGCATGCAGCTCCGGCGTGTCGAAGCGCTCCACCGGCCGCGCCTGCTCGAGCAGTCGCGGGTCGCCCATCTTCAGCACTTCTCGGATCATGCCAGTGTTTTCCCCGACCGCATTATGCAGCCACCAGCTGTTCGATGATGCGGCGCACGCGCGCGAGCGCAGCCTGCAGCACCGGCTCGATGTCCTCGAGGCGGATCGCATGCAGGCTGGCGCCGCGGCCGGCGGACCAGTTTGCCACCACGGCAATGGCGGCGTATTCGAGGCCGGCTTCGCGCGCCAGCACCGCCTCCGGCATGCCGGTCATGCCCACGACGTCGGCACCGTCGCGCTCCAGCCGGTCGATCTCGGCGGCGGTTTCAAGCCGCGGGCCCTGGCACGCGGCGTAGACTGCATCCTCGGCGATCGCTTCCCCGCTGGCGCGGGCCGCGTCGATGATGCGGCGGCGCAGATTCGCGGAGTACGGTTCGGTGAAATCGACATGCATGACCGGCCGGTCGCCGCCTTCGTAATAGGTGTTCTTGCGCCCCCAGGTGTAGTCGATGATCTGGTGCGGCACGGCCACGGCGCCGGGCTGCATGTCCGCGCGTATGCCCCCCACCGAGGCCACCGATACCACGCCCTCGACCTTCTGCTCCGCCAGCGCCCAAATGTTCGCGCGGTAATTCACCTCGTGCGGCGGAATCGTGTGGCCGTAGCCGTGGCGCGCGAGAAACACGACGTCCGCGCCGCAGATGCGGCCGAAGGTCAGCGCGCCCGAGGGTTCGCCGTAGGGCGTGCGCACCGCTAGGCGGCGCGTGACGTCGAGATTCGACAGCTGGGTCAGGCCGCTGCCGCCAATGATGGCTAACATGGGGACAAAGTCAGGGATGAAAACCCGGGCACGGCAACGGCGCCGATGGTATCACGCTGCGCAGCGCGCCGGACGCGGAGCACATTCACTGTTCCCGCTCCTCGCCCATCGCATAGATTGCCGGCAGATTGCGCCAGGCGCCGTGCGCGTCCATGCCGCAGCCGAACACATAGCGGTCCGGCAGCGACAGGCCGATGAAATCGGCGCACAGGGGCTTGGCCGCGGTCTTCTTCTTGTCGGTGAGCACGGCGCAATAAAATGCGCGCGCGCCCAGGCTGAGCACGCGTTCGCGTATCGTGCGCATGGTCTCGCCCGCATCGAGAATGTCGTCCAGTACCAGCACTACCCGGCCGGCAACGTCGCCCTTGGGCTCCACTTTCCATACCACCTCGCCGCCGCTGGTTGCATCGCCGTAACGCGAGGCGTGGATATAGTCGAAATCAAGCGGAAAATTCAGCAGCGGCAGGATGCGGCCGGTAAACACCACCGCGCCGCCCATCACCGACAGCACCAGTGGATATTCGTCCTTCAATTTTGCCGTGATTTCCGCGGCGACGCGCTCGATGGCTGCGTCCACCGCGGCCGCGCTGTGGATCAGATCGGCCGCTTCCAGTATCCGCCAGGCGCGTGCGCTTCGATCCATTTGGTCCGGGCCTGCCGCGCCTAGTGTGATTTCAGGTACGCGCTGAACGCGGCGCCGGTCTCGGGATGTTTCTTGCCATACTCCACCGTGGCCTTGAGATAGCCCAGCTTCGAGCCGCAATCGTAGCGTTTGCCCTGAAAGCGATAGGCCAGCACCTTTTCTTCCGCCATCAGCGCGACGATGCCGTCGGTCAGCTGGATCTCGCCGCCCGCCCCCGCCTGCACACCGGCAAGATGGCGGAAGATGCGCGGGTTCAGGATATAGCGCCCGACGACCGCGAGCGTGGACGGCGCATCCTTCGGCTGCGGCTTCTCGATCATGGCGCTGACTACGCCCGGCTCGCTGCCGTCGGTCTTCACGATGCCGTATTGGCGCGTGTTCTCGCGCGGGACTTCCTCCACCCCGAGCACGGAACACTGGTGCTGCTCGTACACCTTGACCATCTGGCTGATCACCGGCGGCGCGGCGTCGATCAGATCGTCGGCCAGGATAATCGCGAACGGCTCGTCGTTGACCGCCGGCTCGGCGCACAGCACGGCGTGGCCCAAGCCCAGCGGCTCCGGCTGGCGGATGTAGATGCAGTTGATGCGCGAGGGAACCACGTTCTGCACCAGTTCGAGCAGTTCCATCTTGCCGCGCGCCGCAAGTTCGGCCTCCACTTCGTAGGCCTTGTCGAAATGGTCTTCGATGGTGCGCTTGTTGCGCCCGGTGATGAAAATCATGTCGGTGATCCCCGCAGCCACCGCTTCCTCAACCGCGTACTGGATCAGCGGCTTGTCCACCACCGGCATCATTTCCTTCGGGCTGGCCTTGGTCGCGGGCAGAAAGCGGCTGCCCATGCCCGCTACCGGAAAAACACATTTGCGCACGCGTTTCATATTTTGTCCTCAAAAACAGTGACCAGCGCTTTCTTGCTACAAACTCCCAAGCAATTGCCGCAATCCTGCCTCGTCCAGCACAGTGACGCCCAGCTGCTCCGCCCTGGCGAGCTTGCTTCCGGCCTCGGCCCCTGCCACCACGTAATCGGTTTTGCCTGAAACCGATCCGGCGACTTTGCCGCCCTGCGCTTCGATCAATTCTTTTGCCTGCTCGCGGCTCATGCCCGGCAGCGTCCCGGTCAGCACGAATACCTTACCCGCAAGCCGCGCCGCGTTTGCCGCCGCGCCGGGCGGCTTCTCCTGCCAACGCACGCCGCAGGCGCGCATCTGCTCGATCACTTCCCGATTGTGCGCCTCGGCAAAGAATTGCGCGATCGAAAGCGCGACGACAGGACCGATGTCTGGCACCTGCTGCAGCGCATCCGCGTCGGCCTGCATCAGGCGCTCCAGGCTGCCAAAGTAACGCGCCAATTCCTTCGCCGTCGCCTCCCCGACGTTGCGTATGCCCAGGGCGTAGATGAATCGCGCGAGCGTGGTGCTCTTGGAGCGTTCGATCGCGTCGAGCACATTTTGCGCCGACTTTTGCGCCATGCGCTCCAGGCCCGCCAGCGCGACGAAGCCCATGCGGTACAGGTCCGCCGCAGTCTTGACGATGTCGTTGTCGACCAGCTGATCGACCAGTTTTTCCCCCAGGCCTTCAATGTCCATCGCGCGGCGCGAAGCGAAATGCAGCAGCGCCTGCTTGCGCTGCGCCGGGCAGATCAGGCCGCCGGAGCAGCGCGCCACCGCCTCGTCCGGCAGCCTGCGCACGGCGGAACCGCACACCGGGCAGCTTGCAGGCATGGTGAATTCGACGGCGTTCCGCGGGCGCAGCGCCTTGAGCACGGTCACTACTTCGGGAATGACGTCACCGGCGCGGCGCACCACCACGGTGTCGCCGATGCGTACATCCTTGCGCCGCAGCTCGTCCTCGTTGTGCAGGGTCGCATTGGTGACGGTTACGCCACCGACGAACACCGGCGCCAGGCGCGCTACCGGGGTGAGCGCACCGGTCCGGCCCACCTGCACCTCGATCGCGAGCACCTCGGTATTGGCCTCTTCGGCCGGAAATTTGTGCGCGATGGCGAAGCGCGGCGCGCGCGAAACGAATCCCAGGCGCTGCTGCGCCGCGACGTTGTTGACTTTGTATACCACGCCGTCGATCTGGTAGGCGAGCGCGGCGCGGCGCTCGCCCAGTTTCCGGTAATAGTCCAGCAAGCCCTGCAGTCCGCGCACCACCTTGCGCTCCGGGCACACCGGCAGTCCCAGTTGCTGCAGCCAGTCCTCTAGCGCGCTGTGCGTGGAGGGCACGGGCGCGCCTTCGACCGCACCGGCCGCGTAGGCGAAGAAACGCAGCGTTCTGGATGCAGTAATGCGCGAATCGAGCTGGCGCAGACTGCCAGCAGCGGCATTGCGCGGATTGACGAATTCCTTTTCCTGGTTGGCGCGCTGGCGCGCGTTCAGCGCATCGAAATCGCGCCGGAACATCAGCACCTCGCCGCGGACTTCCAGCAGTTGCGGCAGAGCCTTGCCCCGCAAGCGCAGCGGGATGCTCTTCACCGTGCGCAGGTTGGGCGTCACATCTTCGCCGGTATAGCCGTCGCCGCGCGTGGCGCCGCGGACGAATCGTCCCTGCTCATAGACAAGGCTGATCGCGAGGCCGTCGAATTTGGGCTCGGCCAGGTATTCGACTATATCGAGTTCCAGCCCCTCGCGTGCGCGCCGGTCGAAAGCGCCCACCTCTTCCTCGGAAAAGGCGTTGCTGAGCGAGAGCATGGGCGTGCGGTGGGCGAAGGGCTCGAACTGCGGCAGCGGCGCGCCGCCGACGCGCTGCGTCGGCGAATCGGGGCTGGCGAGTTCCGGATGGTCGCTCTCGATCTGCTGCAGTTCGCGCAACAGCCGGTCGTATTCGGCGTCGCTGATCAGCGGCTGATCGAGCACGTAATACTGGTAGTTGTGCCGCTCCAGCTCCGCGCGCAGCGCCTGCACCCGCGCCAGTGGGGCTTTGGCCGCAGCCATCAGGAAAACAGGCGCAGCGCCAGCGGACTGCCCGCCGGTATCCCCTGTTGCTCCATGCTTGCGTAGAGCGCCTGCAACTGGCTGCGTATCTTGCCCAGCGCCGCGTCGTCCAGCGGGCGGCGATTGTCGTCGACGATGCCGGCTGACAGCGTTTCGGCCATGCCGCGCGCAAAGCGGACGAAGCGGTCGAAGGTGGCGAGGCTGCCCGGTGCCCTGGCAACGTCGAACAAAAGGGTGAGGCCACGGGTCGATATCGTCTTCATGCCCTCTGCGGAAAAGGCCGGCGCCTCGCTGTTGGACAGGGCGTAGAGTTCCAGTCCGGCGTCGTCGCGGCAGCAGAATCTGCCGTCGCGCTCGAGCGAAAACCCGTTCGCTTCGGCGAAGGCGCGGATCTTGGTGCCCGGAAAGGCGCCGCTGCGCGCAACCAGGTTGAGCCCGATCTGGACGTCGACGTCGGCGCAAAGGGTATCGAGCTGCTGCGCACGCGCCAGTGCGGCGGCGGGCTCGGCCAGAGTCCATGTCGCGCCGATGGCAGCGGCCACCGCCTGCACCAATTCGCTGAAATCGGCGAAATCCTGCTCGCTCGCCGCCCCTTTGCGGTCAGCCAGTTGCATTGCGGCACGCAGCCTCTGATAGGAGCCAGCCGCCGCGAGCGGCTCCCAGCCGGCGGTCTGCGGGTTGTAGCCCTCCCAGTTGACCGCCTTGCCCGGGCCGGCAGGGCCGTCGACGATCGCGGTCGATATGGCCTCACCGCCTACCGGTTTCTGCGCGTCCAGCGCGGCGATGAAGTCGATGGCGGTTGCCGAAATCGAAGCGGCTGCGACGGATTCGCCCGGCATATGCGACAGCGTGGGTTCAATGCGCTCGCGCGGGGCGCGCGCTCCCGGGGCTGCAGGCTTTCCGTCCAGCAGCACGTCGTCATGGCGGGAGGAGAACGCGTCCTCCGACTGGCGTTTGAGCCGCGCCTCCTGCAGCTTGTTGTAGGCCAGCACTCCGATCACCACCAGTGCGCCTATGCCCAACAGACCAAGCTGCAGTTCACTCATATGCGCCGCCAGTCAAGTGAAGTCGGATCACGCCGCCAACTCCTCCTTCATGCGCAGCGCTTCCTCGATGTCGACGGCAACCACGCGCGACACGCCGGATTCCTGCATGGTAACGCCAACCAGCTGGGCCGCCATTTCCATGGTGATCTTGTTGTGGCTGATGTAGAGGAACTGGGTGTCGGCCGACATGCGCTTTACCAGATCGCAGAAACGCTCGGTATTGGGATCGTCCAGCGGCGCATCGACCTCGTCGAGCAGGCAGAACGGCGCCGGATTCAACTGGAACATGGAAAACACCAGCGCCAGCGCGGTGAGCGCTTTCTCGCCGCCGGAGAGCAGGTGGATGGTCGAAGTCTTCTTCCCCGGCGGCTGGGCGATGACCTGCACACCCGCATCCAGGATTTCCTCGCCGGTCATGAGCAGGCGCGCCTCGCCGCCGCCAAACAGGCTGGGGAACATCTGCCCGAAATGCCCGTTCACGGTATCGAATGTCTGCTGCAACATTTCGCGTGTTTCGCGATCGATGCGGCGGATCGCGGCCTCCAGCGTTTCCAGCGCCATGCCGAGGTCGGCCGCCTGCGCGTCGAGGAAGCCCTTGCGCTCGCGGCTCGCTTGCAGTTCCTCCAGCGCGGCCATGTTGACTGCGCCCAGATCGCTGATCGCCTGCGCCAGGCGGTTGATTTCGGTCTGCAGCGTGTTGGGCCGCATGCCCTTTTCCAGCGCGGCGGCAAGTGCCTCTTCGTCGGCGCCGGCCTCGGTCAGCTGACCCGCATACTGGTCCCGGTTGAGCCGCGCGGCCTGTTCCTTCAGGCGCAGTTCGCTGATGCGGTTGCGCAGCGGCTCCAGCTTCTGCTCGCAGGCCAGGCGCTCATCTTCGGCGCTGCGCAGCCCCATGCTCAATTCTTCCTGGCGCGTACGCGCCGCGGCCAGCGCCTGCTCTCGCTCGACCCTCAGCCCCAGCTGTACCTGCAGCTGCTGCCGCAGGTCCTCATCCTGCTGCCCCGCTAAATCGCGTCGGAGTTGTTCCAGCTGCCTTGCGGCCGCCTCCGATTGTTCCAGTATTACATTAAGAGAAGTGTTTATTTCATTTATTTTAGAAGAACATTCTTTTTCATAAAACACTGATTGCTGGGCTTCGTGCTCGGCGCGCTGCAGCGCCTCCCGCTGCGCATTGAGCGCCTCCTCGGCCAGCTTGTAGGCCTGCTCCGCCGCCTGGACCTGGGCCGTGGCGGCGTCCATGAGCTGCCGATGGCCGGCCAGGCTGGCCTCGGCAGCGGTCCGCCTGGCGGCTTCGGTTTCCTGCTGGCGCGCAATTTCGTCCAATTCCTGCTGAATCTGGCGGCTGCGCTCCTGGAATCGCTCCATGCCCTGGGACAGCCTGAGGCTTTCCATCTGCTGCTCGTGCACCTGTTGCTTCAGCAGCGCCGCCTCCTGCCGCAGCGTCGCCAGGCGCTGGTTGTGGCCGCCGAGCGCGGCTTCGACCACGTGCTGTTCGGTGCGCGCCTGGCGCAACGCGTCTTCACGCTGACCCAGCTGCGCGCTCAGGTCCTCGATTTCGCGCTGGCGCGCGAGTATGCCGGTGTCCGCCGGATCCGGCGCGTGGAAACTGACCGCACAGCGCGAGAACTGGTGCCCGTCGCGGTTCACGAGCAGAGTTCCCGGCGGCAATGCCTGCCGCTCCTGGACGCCGGGCGTGCCTTCCACCGCATAGACGCCGTGCAGCCAGTCGTGCATCACCGCGCGCACGGCTTCGTCCTGGATCTGCAGCAGCGAGGCCAGCGGCCGCATGCCGTCCAGCGCGGTGTCCTGCATCGGCGCCGCCGCCGAGAACGCACTCAATTTCGCCGGCGGCACGTCTTCTAGCATGCGCTGCAGTGCTTCCGGTTCGCCTGCTTCCAGCGCGTGCAGTTTCTCGCGCAGCACCGCCTCGATTGCCGTCTCCCATCCGGCCTCGACCCGCACGCGCTGCCACAGGCGCGGCAGCGCGTCCAGCTTGTGCTTGATCAGCCACTCGTGGATCTGCGCATTGCTTTCGACCTGATCCTGCACTTGCATCAGGGTTGCCAGGCGCGATTCGAGTCCGGCCTGCTCGCGTAACTGGGCGTCCAGCTTCTCCTGCGCCGCACGGCGCGCGCTTTCCAGGTCCGGCAACTGTTCGAGCTGTGCCGCCAGCTGCGCGTCCTTGCGCGCAAGATCTGCGGCAAGCTCGGCAATGCGGCGTTGTTGCTCGTCGATTTCGGCCGTATCCGGCCTGGCCAGGCCTGCGTGTTCGGCAAGCAGGCGCTCCTGCCGCAGTACCAGGCCCTGCAGGGTGCGGTCCGCATGATCGATATGCGTCTGCTCGATTTTCAGCGCCTGCTCGGTCTGGGCCAGCGCGGCGCGCTCGGCCGCCAGTCCTGACTGTGTCGCCCGGAACGCCTGATCGGCCTCGGGCAGCTTGGTCGATTCGGCCGCCACTTGCGCCTGCGCCTGCTGCAGCCGCCGTCCGGCATCGCCGTGGCGCTCCTGCCACATGGTCAGTGCAGCGCTCAGCTCGCTCGCCTGCTGCTGCCACTGCCCGGTCTGCGCGCTTAGCTGCGCGATCTGGTTCTCCAGCCTGACGCGGTTCTCGCTGATGTAGCGGATTTCGGTTTCCAGGCGCTGCACCTCGGCATTCGCAGCATAGAGTTCGCCCTGCGCGCTGCTGAGCACGTCGCCAGCCGCGTAATGCTCGCTGCGCACCAGCTCCAGGCGCTTTTCGATTTCGCGCAGGCGGGCGGTTTCGGCTTCCAGCTCGTTCGCCGAGCGCTCGACCTCGCGCGCGTGGCGCTGCGCCTCGTTGTCGGCTTCGTTCTTGCGCAGCAGCCACAGCAATTGCTGCTTGCGCTGCATGTCGCCCTGCAGTTCCCTGTACTGCATCGCCACCTGGGCCTGCTGGTCCAGTTTTTCGATCTGGACCGCCAGCTCTTCGCGAATGTCCGCCACCCGAGCCAGGTTTTCGCGGGTGTCATGCAGCCGGTGCTCGGTCTCGCGGCGGCGCTCCTTGTATTTGGAGATCCCCGCCGCCTCTTCCAGGAACACGCGCAGGTCTTCTGGCTTGGCCTCGATGATGCGCGCAATCATTCCCTGTTCGATGATGGCATAGGCGCGCGGGCCCAGGCCGGTGCCCATGAATATGTCCTGGATGTCGCGCCGGCGCACATGGCTGTTGTTGATGTAGTACAGCGATTCGCCTTCGCGCGTGAGCACGCGCTTCACCGCGATTTCGGCATATTGCGACCATTGGCCGGCCGCTTTTCCGAGGCTGTTGTCGAAGGTCAGCTCGACGCTCGCGCGTGCCACCGGTTTGCGCAGCGCGGAGCCGTTGAATATGACGTCCTGCATCGAATCGCCGCGCAGGGCGGAGGCGCGCGACTCGCCCAGCACCCAGCGCACGGCATCGATCACGTTGGACTTGCCGCAGCCGTTCGGACCCACGATGCCGACGAGTTGTCCGGGAACGGCGATGGTGGTCGGATCGACGAAGGATTTGAATCCGACTAGCTTGAGTTGAGTTAGGCGCACTGGATTGTTTTATTCGGAAAACCGGTTTTCGACCGGATTTATTCGGAGTTATAGGCAGCCGATATAATACCATCTTAACTTTGATTTCCGAGCCTCGCATGAGCACCAAACCCGGCCGCAAGCCGAGCACTTTCGACAACCCGAGCCCCGCGCGCGACTACCTGATCCACATGGAGATTCCGGAGTTTACCTGCCTGTGCCCGCTTACCGGCCAGCCCGATTTCGCGCGTCTGGTGCTGGACTACATACCGGAGCGCAAGTGCCTGGAACTCAAAAGCCTCAAGCTGTATGTCTGGTCCTACCGCGATCAGGGCGCATTTCACGAAGCCGTCACCAATCGCATCCTCGATGACCTGGTCGGCGCAACGCGACCGCGCTTCATGCGCCTGACCGCGAAATTCAACGTGCGCGGCGGAATCTTCACCACGGTCGTGGCCGAGCATCGCAAGAAGGGATGGCGCCCCCTGGCCGCCGTGGATCTGCAGGCGTTCGCGCCGCCCTCCAGCACCAAGGCCTAGCGGCTGGCAATCTGCCTGCCGCTGATGGAAAATACAGCCTGCACCGGGCATGCCCTGGAGCGCGCGGTTAAAGGGAGAACAAAACCATGTCTGCGATGAAACGCCTGTTCCAGCTGATGGCGGAAAAGAAGGCTTCCGACATATTCCTGTCGGTCGGATCGCCCATCAATATCAAGATCAGCGGCACTGCGATGCCCATCAACCAGCAACTGATGGACGCGAACAGCATCACCAATCTGCTGTATGAAGTGCTCAACGACAGGCAGAAAAAGGAATTCGAGGACACGCTCGAGCTGAACACCGCCTTTCCCATGCCTGGCATCGGCAGCTTTCGCATCAGCGCGTTTCGCCAGAAGACCTCGCCCGCAGTGGTGGTGCGCTACATCCCCGGCGAGGTGCCGAACATCGATACCCTGGGCGTGCCGCAGGTGCTCAAAGAAGTGATCATGGAGAAGCGCGGGCTGATATTGATGGTGGGCGCGACCGGCTCGGGCAAATCGACCACGCTTGCAGCCATGCTTGATCTGCGCAACGCCACCAGGTCGGGCCATATCCTGACGCTGGAAGATCCGGTGGAATTCATATTCACCAACAAGAAATGCATCGTCAACCAGCGCGAAGTCGGCACCGATACCCTGGATTTCAAGGTTGCGCTGAAAAACGCGCTGCGTCAGGCGCCGGACTGCATCCTGATCGGCGAAATTCGCGACAAGGACACCATGGCTGCAGCGATCGCCTATGCCCAGTCCGGACACTTGTGCCTGGCAACGCTGCACGCAAACAACAGCTACCACGCGATGAACCGCATCATCAGCTTCTATCCGCTGGAAAACCGCCCCGCCCTGCTGCAGGACCTTGCCGCGACCCTCAAAGCGGTGATTTCGCAGCGGCTGATCAAGAATCTGAAAGGCGGGCGTTCGGCCGCGGTGGAGGTGCTGCTCAACACGCGTTACACCGCCGAACTGATAGACAAGGGCGAAATCAGCGAAATCAAGGAAGCGATGGAGAAGAGCATGACGCCCGGCTCGCAAACGTTCGAGCAGGCGCTGTTCAAGATGTACAAGGACGGCCTGATCAGCAAGGAGGAAGCGCTGGGCAACGCCGATTCCGCCACCAACCTGATGTGGCTGATGAACCAATCCGAGGGCGACGGGGGTGCGGCCGCGGCCCCCGGGGCCGGGCAGAAAAAATCCGAGGCGGCACCTGATTTTGAGAAAACCGGCTCCTTCAGCGAATTCAAGGTCGTAATCGACGAGCAGACGCAGTAGTGGGCGCGGCGGCATGCTGTACGCCAGCGGCAAATCCGGCTTGAAACCTGCCGTCGCAGCCTTTGCCTGGGGGCGCGAAGCGCTCGATCCTACCTTACGGCAGATGCTGAATCAGCTGCCGCTGCCGACCTGAAAACGCCAGGCGACCGGCCGGTGAAGCTGCGTACCGTGCTGCGCGAGGCGGTCACGCAGTTCAGGCGCGCCGGCCTGCACTTTGGACATGGCACGCACAACGCCCGCGACGAGGCCGCCTACCTCATATTGCATACGCTGAAACTGCCGCTGGACGAACTCGATTCGGTGTTAGAGCGTCAGTTGAATGCCAGGGAGATCGAGGCGGTGCAGGGAATTTTGCGCCGACGCGTGCGCGAGCGCGCGCCGGCCGCCTACCTCACCCGCGAGGCCTGGCTCGGTGAATTCCGTTTCTACGTCGACGAGCGCGCCATCGTGCCGCGCTCATTCATCGCCGAATTGCTGCGCGATGCGCTCGCGCCCTGGGTCGCGGATGCGCGCAAGGTACGCAGTGTGCTCGACCTGTGCACCGGCTCGGGCTGTCTCGCGGTGCTCGCGGCGCACGCCTTCCCCGGTGCACGCGTAGACGCCGCCGATCTGTCTGCCGCAGCCTTGCAGGTGGCACGCAGGAACGTGAAAGACTACGCCTTGGGCAAGCGCCTGCGGCTGATACGGACCGACCTGTTCGATCGCCTCGCCGGGCGGCGCTACGACCTGATTCTGTCCAACCCGCCGTATGTCAACGCCGCCGCCATGCGCGCGCTGCCGCGCGAATACCGGCGCGAGCCGCGGCTCGCGCTTGCCGGCGGACGCGACGGCCTGGCGCTGGTGCGGCGCATGCTGGCGCAGGCGTCCGCCCATCTGAAGCCGCGGGGCTTGCTGGTGGTCGAGATCGGCCACAACCGGGCAGCGCTGGAAAAAGCCTTTCCGCGCCTGCCCTTCGTCTGGCTGGACACCAGCGCCGGCGAAAATTTCGTGTTCCTGTTGCACCGGGAGGACTTGCCGTGAAGACGCTGAACGATCTGCTCACGATGGAATGTCTGCCCGAGGACTGGCGCGAAGCCACCCTGGTCGGTCGCGCCTGGCTGCCGGGTGCGAGCGCGGGCCCTTCGCCCATTGCGCTGCGCGCCGATGGCCAAGTGATCGACCTCGCCGGGATCGAGCCGACCATGAGCCAGCTGCTGGCTCGGGCCGACCGCGTCGCCCTCGCCCACGGCGCGCCCGGCAAAGCCGTGTGCTCGATCGGGGCGCTGCTTGCAAACAGCGGCGACGACAGAAACGCCGGCACGCCCTGGCTGCTCGCGCCCAACGACCTGCAGGCGATCAAGGCGAGCGGCGTCACCTTCGTGCAGAGCCTGCTCGAACGCGTGATCGAGGAACAGGCGCGCGGCGATACCGCCAAGGCCGAAGCGATACGCGCGCAGGTGACGCGCATCATGGGCGCTGATCTGGCCGCGGTGAAACCGGGCTCGCCCGAGGCCGAGGAAATCAAGCGTGTGCTGGTAGCGCAAGGCGCATGGTCGCAGTATCTGGAAGTCGGCATTGGTCCGGATGCGGAAATCTTCACCAAATCCCAGGTCATGTCCGCGGTCGGCCTGGGCGCAGAAGTCGGCCTGCATCCGAAATCGACCTGGAACAACCCGGAACCGGAAATCGTGCTCGCCGTCAACGGAGCCGGCGAGACCGTAGGCGCAACGCTCGGCAATGACGTAAATCTGCGCGACTTCGAAGGCCGCAGCGCGCTGCTCCTGGGGAAGTCCAAGGATAACAACGCTTCGTGCGCGATCGGTCCGTTCATCCGCCTGTTCGACGACAAGTTCGGCATCGACGACGTGCGTCAGGCTGAACTGGCGCTCGAAATTGCGGGAGTGGACGGCTTCGTGCTCGACGGGCTGAGTTCGATGAGCAAGATCAGCCGCGATCCGCTGGATATAGTCACCCACGCCTGGGGACCGTACCACCAGTACCCCGACGGCTTTATGCTGTTCCTGGGCACCATGTTCGCGCCGGTCAAGGACCGCGGCGCGCCCGGCATGGGGTTCACCCACAAGCTGGGCGACCTGGTCAGCATTTCGACGCCGAAGCTCGGCCGCCTGGTGAACCGCGTCACGACCTCGGATCGGGCGGCGCCCTGGACCTTCGGCGTCGGCGCCTTGATGCGAAATCTCGCGGCGCGCGGCCTGCTGCGCTAGAGTCTGGAGAAATCCAGGGTCGCGAAGTAATCGTCCAGGGTTTCCGCGCGCCGGATCTGTACGACCGAGCGGTCTTCCCGCAGCAGCAGTTCGGCGGAGCGCAGCTTGCCGTTGTATTGAAAGCCCATGGCGTAGCCGTGGGCGCCTGCGTCGTGGATGGCGAGCAGGTCGCCGGCCTTGATCTCGGGTAGCTGCCTGTCGATCGCGAACTTGTCGTTGTTCTCGCACAGCGAACCCACCACATCGTAGGTGTGGTCCTGGGGCGCAGTTTCCTTTCCGAGTACCGTGATGTGGTGGTACGCACCGTACATGCCGGGCCGCATCAGGTTGGACATGCAGGCATCGACGCCGATATATTGCTTGTAGGTGCTCTTGTGATGGATCGCCTCGGTGACGAGGTAACCGTAGGGCCCGGTGATGCAGCGGCCGTTTTCCATGAAGATCTTCAGCGGATGCAAACCGGCCGGCACCACGATTTCCTCGTAGGCCTGCCGTATCTCCCGCCCGACCAGCTCGAGGTCGACCGCCTTCTGGCCGGGGCGATAGGGAATGCCGATGCCGCCGCCGAGGTTGACGAATTCCATCCTCACGCCCGGATCGCGTGCGAGCTCCACGGCCAGCTGAAACAGCATTTTCGCCGTTTCGACGAAGAATTCCGGGTTCAGCTCGTTCGAGGCCACCATGGTGTGCAGCCCGAAGCGGCGCACGCCCTTGGCCTTCAATTGGCGATAGCCCTCGGTAAGCTGCTCGCGGGTGAAGCCGTACTTCGCTTCTTCGGGCTTGCCGATGATGGCATTGCCCTCGCGCAGCGGGCCCGGGTTGTAGCGCAGGCAGATCGCCTCGGGCAGGCCGACCTGCTGTTCCAGATACGGGATGTGCGTGATGTCGTCCAGGTTGATGATCGCGCCCAGCTCCTTCGCGCGGCGGTATTCCTTCGCCGGCGTCTCGTTCGACGTGAACATGATTTCTTCGCCGGTGATGCCGACGCGCTGGCACAGCTCCAGTTCCGCCTGGCTCGAGCAATCGCCGCCGAGGCCTTCCTGCTTAAGGATCTTCAGCAAGTGCGGATTCGGGGTGGCCTTGACGGCGAAGTACTCCTTGAACGTGCACCAAGCGAAGGCCTGGTTCAGCCTGCGCGCGCTCGCGCGAATCGCGGCCTCGTCGTAGATGTAGAACGGTGTCGGGAATTTGCGAGCAATCTCGCGTATGGTCCGCTCGTCAAACGGGAGTGGTTTGTCGGTCATCATGGCGTATGTTCGGGGAATCTTTCTGTCGAAGTCCTACTGCGGGGCGCTGAGTGTACCTCGCGATGCCAAAGGGTGGCAATCCACCCGCGTCCGGCAGCAAGACATTGGCATCAGATCGGTCGATTCCCGGTTAAATCATGGCGACCGCATAATGCGGTGCGGACACCGCTGGAGCAGTGGCGCGCGTCTGATTTCGGCGGCCTGACCGAATCAGGGCAGAACCTCGAGCAGACCCTCCAGATCGGGGCGGTCGTAATTCGGCGCGAACGCCGGATCGAGCACGACATCATGATGCCGGTTGGACCAGTAGCAGGGCAAGCCCGCGGCAACGGCGCCCAGCGCATCGTTCGTTCCGCCCGCCACGTGCAGAATCGCCTGTGGCCCGATGCCGAGCGCGCGCCCTGGCAGCGCGTAGACGTCCGGATGCGGCTTGTAGGCGCCGGCTTCCTCCGACGAGAAAATGTGGTCGAAGCGCACCGGCAGCACCCCCGCAAGCGCCGTGAGCATATCCTTGTCGCCGTTCGACAGAATGGCCAGCGCGTAGCCGCGCAGCTTCAGCGCCTCGAGCACGGCCGGCGCCTCGGGCCAGGGTGTGAGGCGGTCCCAGGCCATGAGCAATTCCCGGCTCTGTTCCTCGGTAAGCGCAAGCATGTAGCGCCGCTCGACGTAGCGCAGAGCCTGGCGCGTCGCCTCGCGAAAGCTCGTGCGCCCGAGGCCGAGTGAATTGGAAAGCGCGGCACGCTCCATCTGTTTGGCGCGCCAGAGTTGAAAGGCGGCTGTGGCGTCCTGCTCTTCCAGACTGCTCATCTCGCGGAGCTTGCCGGTGAGGCTGCCGGCGATGTCGAACAGGGCGGAGTAGACGTCGAAGGTGACGAGCGCGAAGCGGGCCATGGGCTCAAACGCGGCGCTGGGCGCGAGTTGCAGCGTCGGCGGCCGCGATGCGGCCCCCGACGAAGCACTCGGCGAGGTTGCCACCCGATAGATAGAGGTGGCCGAAGATGCTGCCAAGCTCGCCGGCCTCGTAGAGCCCGTCGATGACCTCGCCATAAGGGTTGAGGATGCGATAGCGGGCGTCGTGCACCGGGCCACCCTGGGTATTGCCGACCATGGGCCAAAGCTCGGTAGCGTAGTAAGGAGGAGTCTTGATCGGGACCAGGGATTTCGGCATTCGGCCAAAGTCGGTGTCGGCCTTATTCTCACAAAAGCCGTTCCAGCGCGCGACTGTCTCCTCGAGATCGGCAGGATCGCAAGCGATGATGCGTGCCAAGCCGGCCAAGGTGTCGGCGCGCTTCAGGATGCCGTTCGCGATCTCCTGGCTGTTGTCCGCGCTCCAGACATAGGAGGCCTCCGGGTCGTTGTAGGTGGCGATCCCGAGTTGTCCGCGCTCGAGTCCCGCCTGATCAACGAGCAGCCACGAGGGAATGCGCAGGTACTGCTGCGTGGTCGGATCGTAGGGCTCCATGTCGCGATGGCCGGTGTCCTGCACGTAGGGCGGATACTCGTTCATGTAACGCCGGCCGCGCTGGTCGAGTACGATCCAGGGCATGGAATGGTCGGCCTGGACGCGAAAGAATGCAGGCATCTCGAAGTCCTGCGCGTCCTGCCCGGGGATCCAGTCCGGCAACCTTGCGAGGCGGATGGCGAAGGGGTAGCCCTCGTAACGCATGCCATAGCTGCCGTGATAGTGCCACATGTGCCACAGGTCGGCGCCGACGTCCTGGGCCATGCGTATGCCGTCACCGGTATTGAGCCGATACGCCTGCGGCAGGACAGGTTTGGCCTGCCAGTATTGGGCTTTCATCGATTCGCAGCCTTCGAAGCCGCCTGTCGCGAGGATGACGCCGCCAAGGGCGCGTACGCGACGGCTGCCATTCTTGTCTTCGAGCACAATGCCCTCGACCCGGTTGCCGTCGGCCCTGATCAGGCGCACGGCCCGGCAGCCGAGGCGGACATCGATGTCGCGCTTGCGCACGTTGCGATCGACGACGGTGAACATGCGCGTGCCGCCTCTGAGGCCGCGGGCGTTGGGATAGGCCTTCAGAATGTCGTGGCCCGGAATCTCGGCAATCGAGAGGAAGCCGAAAGTCCGGTATCCGGGAAAGGGATAATTGCCCGGCATCCAGGCGACGATCGTCTCGGCTCCTGCAGCCTCTGCCAGTCCCTCGATCCACGACGTAATCGAGGCCATGCCCTCGGCCAGCGCCTTCAATGTCTCTCGCGGCGCCGTATCGGCATTGGTCGCCTCGAGGTAGGTCAGCGCCGCGCCCGCATCCCGGGCGACCCGGATGCCGCCGGCCGAGCAGATCGAGGTGCCGCCGGGATCGCGATTTTTTTCGACCAGCAGCACCCGGGCGCCGCGATCATTCGCCTCGATGGCGGCGGCGCCGCCGGCAAAGCCGTAGCCGACCACTACGACGTCGAAGGTCTCGTCCCAAGCCGCCTGCGCAGCACTCATTCATCCTTCCTTTCCATTTTTCTTGTCCGGGCATCCTATCGAGACCAGCTGGAGAGGGCAAGCTGCGGGATCAGCGTACCGGCGTCGTGTAAAATGAAATCAACATGAGATTAGGCGATCTTTGGGCGAAGCACGGCGGCATGCTGCAGCCGGATTCTGCCGAAGCAAAAGAGCTGTTCATCTTCGGCGTCACCGACGATTCCAGAGACGTCCGCTACGGCTATCTGTTCTGCGCCCTGCCGGGCGCGACCGTGGACGGCCTCGCGTTCTGCGCGCAGGCGGCTGCGAAAGGCGCGCAGGCCATCGCCGTACCGGAAGGCACACGCGAAGAGGCGCTCGGCCTGAACGAGTACGAGCGCGAAAAGATCGTCCTCCTGCGGGTCCGGGATATCCGGGGATTCTATGCCCGGGTGGCGGCCGAATTTCATTCCGGCCGGCCGCTTACCATCGCGTCGGTCACCGGCACCAACGGCAAGACCTCAACGGTGTGCTTCTTGCGCGACCTGTGGGGCGAGGACGGCCGTAATGCCCTGAGCCTGGGCACACTCGGCCTGCAGGCCCGCGACAAACGCCATTCGAACCTCGAGGCGGGACTCACCACATACGACGCGAAAACGCTGCATATCATGCTGGGCGAGCTGGAGCGCGCGCACGGCATCACGCATCTCGCGATGGAGGCTTCGAGCCACGCCCTCGATCAGCAGCGCCTGGCCGACGTCAGCTTCGACGCGGCGGGGTTCACCAACCTCACCCAGGACCATCTCGACTACCACCAGTCCATGGACGCCTACTTCCAGGCCAAGCTCAGGCTGTTCAAGGAGCGGCTCAAGGCGCAGGGCGTGGCTGTCGTCAATACCCGCGACGCGGCGGGTGTGGAGATCACGGCGGCCATGAAGGCCAGGGGCATACGCGTTATCAGCTATGGCGATGCGGATCGCGGCGCCGACCTCATGGTGCTGGAGCGTGTCCCGCATGCGCAGGGCCAAACGCTGAAGCTGTCCGTATTTGGCGCCGTCCATGAAGTGGCGGCGCCGGTGGCGGGCGCGTTTCAGGCGGAGAATATCCTGTGCGCGCTCGGCCTGGCCGTCGCCACGGAGGTGCCGGTCGAGCGCGCGATTGCCGGCATCGGCCGGCTGGCGCCGGTTCCCGGGCGGCTGGAACTCGCTGCGGTGCTGGCCAGCGGCGCGGCCGTCTATGTGGACTACGCGCATACGCCCGACGCCCTGGACAACGTGCTGCGCAGCGTGCGCCCGCATGTCGGCGCGAGCAACAAGCTGCATGTGCTGTTCGGTTGCGGCGGCGACCGCGATTCGGGCAAACGCCCCATCATGGGCCGCATTGCCGCGCAACGCAGCGACTGCGTCTGGGTGACGGACGACAATCCGCGCACGGAGGATCCGGACGCGATCCGCAGGCAGGTGCTCGCGGGCGCCGCCGGCGCGACGCCTGCACTGGACGCGGGCCCGCGGCGCGAGGCGCTGCAGCGCGCGCTGTCGGAATTGCGTGCAGGAGACGTGCTGGTCGTGGCCGGCAAGGGCCATGAGGACTATCAGATCGTGCTCGAGCGCGACGCCGCAGGTCTGCCCCTGCGCGATACCCGCGGACGTGCCCTGACCAGGAAGATCCCGTTCTCCGACGCCAAAATCATCCGCGAGATCCTCGCGGCGATGTAGCGCCGGTCCTCGAGCAAGCGAACATGGCCGCGTTCTACGATGCCCGTGGCAACACCTATTTCGTGGCTGCGCCGGAGGAAATCGGCGGTTTCGCCGATGTCCCGCGATCGGCTGCGGCAGCCGCCAGCGCGCGCGAACGCTGGGCACGACCGGCCATCGAACGCATTTGCGGCCGCAAGCATGTTTCTGCCGGGCTGGAAGCGGGCAGCGGCAAGCGCTACCGGTCTGACGGACTGCTGCTGGGGCCGTTCGCGGAGGAAGGCGCATTTGCACTGCTTATCGTCAACACCGACGCGACGCTGGCGGAGCGCAGCGGCAACGGCCTGACCATCTTTTCCCAGTACCTTCTTGACACCGGACTGGTCAAGCGTTCCGACGCGTTTGTCCTGCGCGTCTACCACGATGCGCCGGGCTCGCACTTTATCGAGGCGCTCATTGAAGCCGATGAGCGCGAGGGGCGCATGGGGTTCTGGATCGACATGGGCGTCCCGGCATACGGCGCTGCTGCGGTCGGGGCCGCGCCCGAGCATTTCGGTGCCTCTGAATTCAATCGCCACATCGTTGCGCGCGTCCATGCGCTGGAGGAGATCGAGGCATCCTGGACCTGCAGCCAATTCGTCAGTGTTGGCAATCCGCATTGCGTGACCTTCCTGCAAGACCCGGCGCTGCTGCCCTCGATGGCGCAACTCTGGTCTCGCAACTGGATGCCCAGGCTGAGCGCGATTGCGAACAGCAGCGCGAGCGACGGCACGCGCGGCGCGGGGCGTCCGTGCACGGCAGGAATCAATCTTCAGTGGGCCTGCGTCACCGGAAAGGACAGCATCGATGCGCGGGTTTTCGAGCGCGGCGAAGGGCCGACCCTGTCCTCCGGCTCGAGCGCGACAGCGGTCGCGAGCGCAGCGCGCAAACTGGAACTGCTCGATGCGAACACCGTCAATGTTAGAATGCCGGGCGGCCTTGCACCGGTGCGATTCGATGAACGCAATGGAAACCTGCAGCGGGTAATGCTGTTTGGCGAAGCGCGGCGCGCGAATCCACCAGCCTAGGGGTTTTTACATTCGAACATGACTTACATTAACGAACATTATCTCAAGCTGACCGCCGGCTACCTGTTTCCCGAAATCGGCCGGCGGGTGAAAGCCTTCTGCGACGCAAATCCGTCAGCGAACGTCATTCGCCTGGGCATCGGCGACGTCACCGAGCCGCTTGCTCCCGCCGTGATTCAGGCGATGCATGCGGCCGTCGACGAGCTGGCCGGACGTTCGTCCTTCCGCGGCTACGGACCCGAACAGGGCTACGATTTCCTGCGCGAGGCGATCGCCAAGCATGACTTTCAAGCGCGCGGAGCCGAGGTGGATGCGGACGAGATCTTCGTCTCAGACGGCTCCAAGTGCGATTCTGGAAATATCCTGGATATCTTCGGCGCCGATAACGTCATCGCCGTGCTCGACCCGGTCTATCCGGTGTACGTGGATACCAACGTCATGGCCGGGAACACCGGCCCGGCCGATGCGAGCGGCCGCTACGGCGGACTGGTCTACCTGCCGGTCACCGCCGAAAACGATTTCGTGCCCGAGCTGCCCAGGCAGCGCGTCGATCTGATTTACCTGTGCTATCCGAACAATCCGACCGGCGTGGTCGCGACCAAGGACATGCTGAAACGCTGGGTCGACTACGCGCACAAGAACGGTTCGGTAATTCTGTATGACGCCGCCTACGAAGCCTACATCACCGACCCGGCGATTCCGCATTCGATCTATGAAATCGACGGCGCCCGGGATGTTGCGATCGAGTTCCGCAGTTTCAGCAAGACCGCCGGCTTCACCGGCGTGCGCTGCGCCTTCACCGTGATTCCCAAGGGTCTCAAGGGAAAGACGCGCGATGGCCGCGAAGTTCCGATACATCCGCTGTGGAACCGGCGGCATTGCACCAAGTTCAACGGCGTTTCCTATCCGGTGCAGCGCGGCGCGGCCGCGATCTACACGGCGGAAGGCAGGAAGCAGGTGCGCGAAACCATCGATTTCTACCTCGCCAATGCCAAGATCATGCGCGAAGCGCTGACCAAGCTGGGACTCAAGGTCTACGGCGGGGTGAACGCACCCTATGTCTGGCTGAAGACGCCCGGCAGTCTGAACAGCTGGGATTTTTTCGACAAACTGCTGCAGCAGGCGCATCTGGTGGGAACGCCGGGGAGCGGCTTCGGCGCCTGCGGCGAAGGCTATTTCCGCCTGAGCGCCTTCAACAACCGGGCCAGCGTCGAAGAAGCGGTAAAGCGATTCGCGAAAATTCTGTAGCGCGCTGAAGCCAGGACGCACCGGGCGCCTGGCGCCTAGCGCTTCGTCTCCAGCTGTTCCCAGCGCGCGAGGGCCGATGCGAGCTCGGCCTCGAGCGCGGCAAACCGCCGATTGAGCTGCTTCACCTGATCCGGCTTGTCGCGGTATAGCGCGACATCGGCGAGCGCCGCCGTGATCTGCTTCTGCTCGGTTTCCAGCGCGTCGATTCTGGCCGGCAGATCCGCGAGTTCGCGCTCTTCCTTGTAGCTGAGTCTGGCCCTGGCCGCTTGCGCTGCGGCGATGGAACGCCTGGCGCGGCCGCCCTCGCCTTTTTCCGCGCGCGGCGCGGGCGCGGCCTCCGCTTGCGGCGCAGACTTTACCCGCTGCCAGTCGCTATAGCCGCCGGCGTACTCCTTCCACACGCCCTCGCCCTCGCTCGCTATGGTCTGGGTAACGACATTGTCGAGGAAGGCGCGGTCGTGGCTCACCAGGAACAGTGTGCCGGAATAATCCTGCAGCAACTCTTCCAGCAGCTCCAGCGTTTCGATGTCGAGATCGTTGGTCGGTTCGTCCAGAACCAGCACATTAGCCGGGCGGCTGAACAGCCGCGCCAGCAGCAGGCGATTGCGCTCGCCGCCGGAAAGCGATTTGACCGGGGCGCGCGCCCGCTCCGGCGGAAACAGAAAATCGCCGAGGTAGCTGATCACGTGCTTGCGCGCGCCGTTGATTTCGACGAAATCCCCGCCCGTGCTGATGGCGTCGGCCAGCGTGGACTCCTCGTCGAGCACTGCGCGAAACTGGTCGAAGTAGGCGAAATCGAGCTTGGTTCCCAGGCGCACCTGGCCCTCGTCGGGCTGAAGCTGGCCCAGGATCAGCTTGAGCAAGGTGGTCTTGCCGCTGCCGTTGGGCCCGATCAGTCCGACCTTGTCGCCGCGCAGGATGCGGCAGGAGAAGTCGCGCACGACCGCCTTGTTGCCGTAGCGCTTGCCGACCTCGCGCAGCTCGACCACCAGCTTGCCCGAACGCTCGCCCTCGTCCACGGCCAGGGCCACCTTGCCCACGCGCGCGCGCCGCGCGCTGCGCTCGAGGCGCAGCGCTTCGAGGCGCCGCACCCGGCCCTCGTTGCGCGTGCGCCGCGCTTCGATGCCCTTGCGGATCCAGACCTCTTCCTGCGCCAGGAACTTGTCGAACTTGCGGTTGTGCACCGCCTCGGTTTCCAGCGCCGCCGCCTTCTCCTCCAGGTAGGCGCTGAAATTTCCCGGATAGCTGCTCAGGCGGCCGCGATCGAGCTCCACGATGCGCGTCGCCACATGGTCCAGAAACCGCCGGTCATGGGTCACGAACAGCACGCTGCCGGAAAAGGACAAGAGCATCTGTTCCAGCCATTCGATTGCGCTGACGTCCAGATGGTTGGTCGGCTCATCCAGCAGCAGCAGTCCCGGGGCCGGCACCAGCGCACGCGCCAGCGCGACGCGCTTCTTCAAGCCGCCGGACAGGTCCGCGACCAGGCGGTCGGCGTCCAGTTGCAGGCGCGAGAGCGTGCCTGCGACCTTGTGCTCCAGGCTCCAGCCGTCGCTCGCATCGAGCGCCTCCTGTAAGCGGTGCAGCCGCTCCATCAGCGCCGGATCGGCCGGCGCGCCGGCGTCATGCGCTTCGGTAAGGGCATGTGCAGCTGCATGGTAGTCGAGCAGCAGCTGCGTGCCCTGGCCCAGTCCCTCGGCTACCGCTTCGAACACGCTGGCTCCGGGCCGGAATTCAGGCTCCTGGACGACGCTCGCGAGCTTGAGTTCCGGCGCGCGCCAAACCTTGCCGTCGTCTGCCGCGGCACTGCCATCGATGATTTTCAGCAGGCTGGACTTGCCCGTCCCATTGCGGCCGATCAGGCCGATGCGCTCGCCCGGCTCGATGACCAGATCGACCCGGTCGAGCAAATGCACATGGCCATAGGCAAGGCTAAGCTGGGACAGCTGAATGAGGGGCATGGGAAGGCGCGAACGAGGTCTTTCCCCTAGGATACCCCATTGCGCGGGAATTCCCGCGCAATGCCGCGGCTATTCCGGATGTTTTACCGAGCGGATTTCGGTAATCGGCAACATTGCGATGTCGCGCAGCTTCTCGTAACGCTCGTTGCTGAGGTCCACCATGGAGCCCAGCTGCGAATAGGACGAGGCGACGAAGTGGTCGTCCCCGTCCGCGCCCTTGCGCGTGATGCCGAAATCGACGTTGGCGCGCTTTTGCTGCGCCAGCTTGCTCAGCAGATTCTTGGTCGCCCAGATGGTGCCGAAGCGCGCGAATTCGGATAGGCGCGAGGCATGATTGATGGTGTCGCCGAGCACCGCAAATTCGACGCTGGTCGCGGTCTGGAACGTGCCCAGCCACTCCTGTCCTTCGTGCAGCCCGGTATTCAGGTAAAGCTCGTTGAGCCAGTTCTTGCGCAACTGCCATTTCTTGCTAATCTTGCGGACTTCGGATTTCAGTTCCTGGGCGCAGGCCAGCGCATTGAAAATGTAATCGCTGTCCGGCTGCGGGAAAAAATAATAGACCATGCCGTCGCCCACGTGCTTGCCGTAGGTGCCGTAGTACTTGCGGAATATCGGCCCCATGGTGGTCCAGATCTCGTTGATCAGCTCGAAATACTCCTCCGGCGGCAACTCCGAACAGATCTTCACCGAGTTCTGCAGATCGGCAACCATTACCGCCAGCGGGGTCAGCACCGGCAGGCGTTTGCGCATCAGGTCGCGGATCACCGAGTCCCGCTGGCTCAGGAACTCGAGCAGGGATTCGTTGTATTGCGCAGCCGGCACGTAGACCACGAAGACGCCTTCGCGGAAAAAGGATGCGAACAAGCGCCAGTTCTCCGCGCCGCCGCCCGCATCGGGCAGGTCGACCGAAAAATCGAGTATGGGCTTGCGCTCGGCCGTGACCATGGTTTCATCGTACAGGCGCTCGGCCAGGGTCAGCGCCTCCCGATCCAGGCCGCGCAGCAGCCCGAGGACACTGCCCCTGCTCAGGCGATTTTTCGCCAGCGCAAGATGGATGCGCAGCAATTCGGAGCCGAAGGACGACGATTTCGCGGAAGCGGACTGGAACAGCAGCGAGAACAGGTTGCGCGCTTCGCTGTGCGCCGGCAGCGTATCCAGACCGGAAAGGATGCGCGTGCGCGCTTCCTCGTTGTACCAGGTCAGCTCGAAATTGTAGTTCACCATATAAGCCGGATAGTGCACGTCTTCCAGCGTGATGCGCAGCGCGCGGCGATTGTCCGCCGCTATAGCCATTGGGCCGGCAACGGCCAGGCCTATAGGTGCCTGAACGGGCTCTTCTGTGCTGATCGGCTCCGCTGCGGGCGGAACGATTCCTATGCGTGCGACTACCTCTGCCATGGCGAGACCTTCCCCTTTCAATCGTTGTACTTCTTCAATCCGGCTGATCGCGTCCTCGGGAAAATACCCCATCATTTTTGCGTCGCCTTCTTCCGGCTGGGGTTGCTTGAGGATCGGCTTGGACAGTATGCCTAACTTAATGTAATTATTTAGCGTAGCCCTGGAAATACCTGTTGCTTCTAATATTTCTTTGCTTGATTTCATGGCTTCTTGACCAGGGCTGCACCTCTATCGGAGCATTCTTCCAAGTTATTTATACTGTCTAAGTAATAAATTAGACAATTGTCTAAGTTTTGTCAAGCATTATTTAGACAGTCTAATAGACTGCACTTTCAGGCCTGGCTTAGGGCAGAGCGGAGCGACATGATGCCAATTCCGCTGCAGCCCTCGCATGCGCCCGGGCCCTGTGACGGATGTCAATCGATCGAATCTGCCGCGCGCTATGCTGATGCAAATGATCCTTGCCCAAACCCCAACTGGCCCTGCCCCAACCCGATACCGTCCCCGTCCTGCATGAACATGCCAAAGCCCCTGCCGCCGGAAGAACTCGCGCACCGCTGCGATGCGCGCCAATTCAGCTTTGCCACCACCGAAGAACTCGCCGACCTGGACTTCCTGCCTGGGCAGGAGCGCGCTACCGGCGCGATTGAGCTTGCGGTCGGCATAGACCGCGAGGGCTACAACCTGTTCGTCATGGGGCCGGCCGGCTGCGGCCGGCACACCCTGGTGCGCCAGCGGATAGAAGCGCGTGCCGAGGGCGCGCCGCGGCCGTCCGACTGGGTCTACGTCAACAATTTCGCGCAGCCGCACCGGCCCATCGCCATCGAGCTTCCGCCCGGTCGCGGCGCCGGGCTGCGCGCGGACATGACGCGGCTGATAGAGGAACTGCGCAGCAATATCCCGGCGGTATTCGAGGGCGACGAATACCGGTCCAAGGCCGACAGCATCGATGCGGAATTCAAGGAACGCCACGAAAAAGCCTTTTCCGGCTTGGGCGACGAGTCCATGGCCCAAGGCGTGGCGCTGCTGCGCACCCCCGCAGGGTTCTCGTTTGCCCCGGTCAAGGACGGCGAAGTCATCGGCGCGGACGATTTCGCCAAGCTGCCGGAGGAGGAGCAACAGCGCATCAAGAACGCAATCGAGGCGCTGCAGGCCAAGCTGGAGCGCCTCATCCGCGACACCATGCGCTGGCGCAAGGAGCGTCTGGAGCGGGTGCGCGAGCTGAACCGCGAAATGACCTTGTATGCCGTCGGACACCTGGTGGATGAGCTTAAACAGCGCTATGCCGGTTTGCCGCGGGTGGCGGATTACCTGGATGCGGTCCAGCACGACGTCATCGAGAACGTCGACGATTTCCGCAAATCGGACGAAGAGCCCTCGCCAATTGCGCGGCTGATGCAGCAGGAAGAACCCTCGCTGCGCCGTTACCAGGTCAACGTGCTGGTGGACAACGGCGTGCCCGACGGCTCGCCGGTCGTGTATGCGGATCATCCGACCTTGCAAAATCTGGTCGGCCGCGTCGACCACATATCGCGCCTGGGTACGCTGGTCACCGATTTCGCCCTGATCAAGCCGGGCGCGCTGCACCGCGCCAACGGCGGCTATCTGCTGGTGGACGCGCTGCGCCTGCTGACCCAGCCCTTTGCCTGGGAAGGATTGAAGCGCGCGCTGTTGCGCCACCAGATCCGCATCGAATCTCCGGGCGAAGCTTACGGCCTGTTGAGCGCGCTGTCGCTGGAGCCCGAGCCGATTCCGCTCAAATTGAAGCTGGTCCTGGTCGGCGAGCGGCTGCTGTTCTATCTGCTGCAGGCCTACGACCCGGATTTCAGCAAGCTGTTCCGCGTCGCGGCCGATTTCGAGGAGCACTTCGAGCGCACCCCTGAAACCAATTTGCTGTTTGCGCGCTTCCTCGCCACCAGGGCGCGCGGCGACAAGCTGCTGCCGCTGCAGCGCGACGCGGTAGCGCGCGCGCTCGATTTCGGCTCGCGCGCGGCAGGCGATACGCGCAAGATCAGCGCAAACGTCGAGCGCATGATCGAGTTGCTGCATGAAGCCGACCACCGCGCGCGCGCGGCGGGTCTGGGCACGATAGACGGGGCCACCATCCAGGGCGCGATCGAGGCCCGGCGCCACCGCGCCGGACGCCTGCGCGCCGAGGTTCAGGAGGCGATACTGCGCGGAAAAGTGCTGATCGACACCGCCGGCGCGGCCGTCGGCCAGGTCAATGGATTGTCCGTGTTCGACTTGGGCGACTTCGCCTTCGCCGAGCCGGTGCGCATCACCGCAACCACGCGTCTGGGCGAAGGCCATGTGATCGACATACAGCGCGAAGTCGAACTGGGCGGTGCGATCCATTCCAAGGGCGTGATGATCCTGTCCTCGTTCCTGGCGGCGCGCTTCTCCGGCAACCTGCCGCATTCCCTGGCGGCGAGCCTGGTGTTCGAACAGACATACGGACATGTCGACGGCGACAGCGCCTCGCTCGCCGAGCTGTGCGCCCTGCTTTCCTCGCTCGCAGACGCGCCGATCCGCCAGAGCTTTGCCGTTACCGGTTCGATCAACCAACTCGGAGAGGTGCAGCCGATTGGCGCGGTAAACGAAAAAATCGAAGGCTTCTTCGACATCTGCAAGGCGCGCGGGCTGAACGGCGAACAGGGCGTCCTGATTCCGGCCGCCAACGTCGATCATTTGATGCTGAGCGACGAGGTGGCCGCCGCCGCCGCGGAAGGAAAATTCCGCGTGTTTGCGGTGCGCACGGTGGATGAAGCCATCGAGCTGCTCACCGGCATGCCTGCGGGCCTGCCGCAGGATGCCGGAGCAGCCGCGCAAGCCACCCTCAACGGACGCGTGGCGGCGCGCCTGCGCGATCTGGCCGCACTGCGCCGCGAGCAACCGCGCCCGGGCCAGATCAAGCGGATTGCGCACGCGCGCGCCAAGCACGATGCCCACTGATGCAAAAAAAGTCCGCCGCATCGTCATGGCACTGGACACGGCCTCTTCGGCCCTGCCCGCGATCGAAGCTGCCGCCGGACTGGCACTGGGCCTGAACGCGGAACTCGTCGGCCTGTTCATCGAAGATGAGCGGCTGCTGCGTTTCGCCGGCCTGCCGTTTGCGCGCGAATTCGGGCTGGCTTCGGCGCGCGCACGCCCGCTGGCGCCGGCAGCGGTCGAACACGCGCTGCGCGCGCAGGCCGAGCAACTGCGACGCCAACTGGCCGTCATTGCCGAACGCCTGTCTCTCGCCTGGACGCTCGAAATCGTGCGCGGCGAAGTGCTGCGCAGCGCGCTGGTCCATGCCGGCAGCGCCGATCTGCTGGTGCTGGGCCGCTCCGAGTACGCATGGCCCGGCGCAAGCCGCCGCGCCGACCCCGCGCAGCGCTTTCCCGCGCTGGCGGCGCACCCCGTAGCCGTGGTGTTCGACGGTTCCGCCACGGCGCGGCGTGCCCTGTCGATAGGCCACACCCTGGCCGGAGTCACGGGCAGCGAACTGACGGTGCTCATCCCCGTCACTGGAGCGCAGAATTTCAACGAGCTGCGGCAGCAGGCGGTGCAATTGCTTGCCGGCCGCGCGAACGCCACGTACTTCTACCTGCCCGATAGTGAGCCGGCCCGCATCATCCGCACCGCGCGCAGCCGCCGCTACGGCGTGCTGCTGTGGCCGGGATGCATCGAGAATCTCAAACCGGAGCAACTGTCCGAACTACCCTGCCCCGTGGTGGTGATTACCCAGAATGCCCAGTAGGGCGAAACGAACGCTAAGGCGATACGCCGGCTTGAATACTTCAGTTATCGACACGCAGGAAAATCAACAGATCGCGGATCGGCTGCGCGAAGCGGCCAATTTGCTCGAAGCACAGGGAGCGAACCCGTTTCGCGCCGGCGCTTATCGCAAGGCAGCGACCACGCTGGCCGGCTTGACGCGGCCGGTAAGGCAGATTTTCGACGCCGATGGCCTTACCGGGCTGGACGCACTACCTCATATCGGCAAAGGCATAGCCGCGGCGATCGCCGAAATCCTGATTACCGGCCGCTGGAACCAGCTCGAACGCCTGCGCGGGACGCTGCAACCGGTGCAATTGTTTCAGAGCGTGCCGGGCATGGGTCCGGAGCTGGCGCAGCGCGCGCATGAAACATTGCACATCGATACGCTGGAGGCGCTGGAGGCGGCAGCGCATGACGGCCGCCTCGAGAGCGTGCCGGGTGTCGGAGCGCGGCGCGCGGCGGCATGGCGCGCCTCGCTTGCCAATATGCTTTCGCGCGTGCGCCCGAGAGGCAATGCGCCGCTGCCGGCGCCGGCGCGCCAACCCCCGGTGGCAATCTTGCTGGAGGTGGATCGCGAGTATCGCGAAAAAGCCGAGGCGGGCAAGCTGCCGACCATCGTGCCCAGGCGCCTCAACCCGGAAGCCAAAGCATGGCTTCCGGTCCTGCATACGCAGCGCGGGGACTGGCATTTCACCGTCCTGTACTCCAATACCGCCACCGCGCATAAACTCAAGCGCACCCACGACTGGGTCGTGGTGTACTTTTATGACGACGCCCATGTCGAGGGGCAGCACACCGTGGTAACCGAAACGCACGGCCCGCTCACCGGGCGGCGCGTGGTGCGCGGACGCGAGAAGGCGTGTCTGGAATTCTATGCGCAGCCGGCCGCGCAACGCCGCCTGCAGGGCTAGCCCCGACGCCAGCCCTGCGATCTGCATCTTCAGTCGCGCGCGGGCAGCGCCGCATGACGGGCTATTTCAAGCTTCCTTGACTGTGATCACACCATCCGGGCAGTGGAGCCGCTTCAATGTGCATGAAACGGTGCGTGCTCCCCCACTAGACACAGCGGCATAGGAGAATTCATGGCTATCATCGGAATCGACCTGGGTACTTCCAATTCTGCCGCGGCCGTGTTGCGCGGCGGTCGTCCGGTCATCATCCCCAGCGCCGAGGGCATCAGCATCGGCGGCAAGGCGTTTCCCAGTTATGTCGCGCTCACCGCGGACGGCCAGGTTCTGGTGGGCGAACCGGCGCGGCGGCAGGCGGCGGCAAATCCGGAAGGCACGGCCAGTGCGTTCAAGCGCAGGATGGGCAAGCGCGAAAGCGTGCGCCTGAGGGAGCGCGAGTATTCGCCGGAGCAGCTCTCTGCATTCCTGCTGCAGAAAATCAAGCGCGACGCCGAAGCGTTTCTCGGCGAACCGGTGGAAAAAGCGGTGGTGACGGTGCCGGCCTATTTCGATGACAACCAGCGCGCAGCCACCAAGGACGCCTGCCGCATCGCGGGCCTGGAAGTGGTGCGTCTGGTCAACGAGCCTACTGCCGCTTCATTGGCCTACGGTCTCGACCGGCTGGGCGAGGAACTGCGCATCGCCGTGATCGACCTTGGAGGCGGCACGCTGGACGTCACCATCATGGACTTCGGCAAAGGCGTATTCGAGGTCAAGGCTACCAGCGGCGACACCCAGCTCGGCGGGACCGACATGAATCAGCGCATCTTCGAGCACCTTGCCGAGCGATTTCAAATGGCCACCGGCGTCGATGTCCGCGTCGACCGCAAAGCAGCCGCGCGACTGATCGAGGCGGCCGAGGCGGCCAAGATCGAGCTGAGCACGAGCCTCACTACTCACATCAGCCTCCCCTACCTCGCCGCCGCCCAGGGCGAACCGCGCCATCTTGAACTGGATCTGAACCGCACCGAGCTGGAACGCCTGGTGCGACCGGTGATCGAGCGCTGCCGCGGCCCGGTGGAGCAGGCGCTGCATGACGCGGGCATGCGGCCGGGCGACATAGGTCGGGTGGTGTTCGTAGGCGGCCCGACGCGCATGCCCACGGTTCGCGCCTATTTCGAGGAGCTGTTCGGGCGCAAGGCGGAGATGGGCGTGGACCCGATGGAATGCGTCGCTGCCGGCGCGGCGATTCAGGCGGGTGTGCTGGGCGGCGAAGTGGGGGGCATAGTGCTGGTCGACGTAACGCCGCTGACCCTGGGGGTGGAGACCCTCGGAGGGATCGCCACGGCGCTGATCGCGCGCAATACGCCGATCCCGGTGAAGCGCAGCGAAACGTTCACCACCGCAGCCGACATGCAGACCAGCGTCACCATCCACGTATTCCAGGGCGAGCGGCCGATGGCAGGGGACAACACCAGCCTGGGTGAATTCAATCTGGATGGCCTGCCGCCGGCGCCGCGCGGCATCCCCAAGATCGAAGTGAGCTTCGACATCGATTCCAACGGCATCCTCAGCGTCTCCGCACGCGACACGGCCAGCGGGAAATCGCAGTCCATCAGCATTTCCGGTTCCACCCGGCTGTCGGAGGAGGACAAGAAGCGCATGGTGCAGGATGCAGAGCGCTACGCCGAAGCGGACAAGAAGCGGCGCGAAGATGCCGAAAAGCTCAATGCCGCCGACGCCGCCTGCTACGAGGCCGAGAGAATGCTGGCCAACTTCGCCGACAAGCTCACCGACGAACTGAAAAAGCGGATCGAATCCGCCGCGCGCGAGACCAAGGAAGCCTTGCTCAAGAAAGATGTCAGCCTCGCCACCGAACGCGCGGAAGCGCTGAAAAAGGCGCTGAAGGAGGCGGGCGCAGTGCTTTATGCGCAATCGGCGAGTGCACCGAAAAGCGGTCCCTATGCGGAAACTCACTGGGATGGCCCCCAGCCCCCGCCCAGGGTGAGCCAAGCGACCGGGGAAGCGCGAGCCAGCGGCTCGGGCCCGCGCGGCAAGGTGGTGGATGCCGAATACAAGGAAAACAAATAATCGGGCCTGAGCCTGGAGAATCGACATTTCCGAAACCACGCCGCGCGATTACTACGAAGTACTCGGCCTCGCCAAGGACGCCGACCAGAAGGCGATCAAGGAGGCTTTCCGCAATCTCGCCCTGAAATATCACCCGGACAGAAACAAGGAGCCGGGCGCCGAGGAGCGCTTCAAGGAAATCGCCGCGGCCTACGCGATCCTGTCGGATCCGAAGAAGCGCAGTGAATACGACGCCCGCGGATTTGCAGGCGTGGCCGGTTTCAGCCAGCAGGATTTGTTCGGCGGCATCAATTTCGAAGACATTTTCGGCGGACTCAATTTCGACTTCGGCGGCTTCGGTCCGTTCGAAGGTTTCTTCCATCGCCGCCGCAGCGGACCGCCGCGCGGTGCGAATATCGAAGTGGACTTGTTCGTATCGCTGGAAAGAGTGGCGAGCGGCGGCGAGGAAAAAGTCAGCCTGAGCCGTCCTGTCCAATGCAGCGCCTGCCGCGGCACCGGCGCCGAAGGCGGGGCTGCGCCGCGCACCTGCAAGGAATGCGGGGGTAGCGGTCGCCTTACCCGCAGCCGGCAGGAGAAACAAGAGCATGTCTTGATCCAGCAGATCAGCACCTGTCCCGCATGCCACGGGCGCGGCAGCGTCATCGACCGCCCCTGCCCGAAATGCGGCGGCAGCGGCCAGGTCGAAAAAGAAGAAGAACTCACGGTCAAGATTCCGCAGGGCGTGGAGGAAGGCATGGTCCTGCGCATTCCGGGCAAGGGCATGCCGGCGCCGGAGGCCGGCGGCAGCAGCGGCGATCTGTTCGTCGTGGTGCGTACGCGCCGCGACCCGCGCTTCGAGCGCGCCGGCGCGGACCTGCTGAGGCAGGAAACCGTCTCCCTGACCGATGCCGTGCTCGGCGCCACGCTGGAAGTGCCGACGCTGCATGGTTCGGCCAGCGTGAGCATCCCGTCCGGGACCCAGCCCGGCGCGGTGTTGCGGCTCAAGGGAAAAGGCCTGCCGGAATTCGGCAGCGGGCGCCATGGCGAACTGTACCTGCGCATCGAGGTGCAGGTGCCGGAGCAGCTTTCGCGCGAAGAGCGGGAACTGTATGAGCGGCTGCGCGCCATCCGGCGCTCGAAGCCTTCAGCAAAATAGGATTCGCCGCTTTTGCGTTGCATTGAGTCGGACAGGGGTTGCGTGCGGCGCCTGCAGTTCACGCCAGCCCGGGAAAATTGCGACTGGACAAGCCGGGTAAATTTCCGGATACTGTATAAACATACAGTTTTCTGGAAACGCCATGCCCGGCCTCGCGGCTGAACTCGAATCCCACCCCGGCATCTGGCGCGGCGGCGCGCTTGCGCGCGGCGGCCATGCGGGAATCGCCAGCGGCTACGCCGCGCTGGATGCGGAGCTGCCCGGCGGCGGCTGGCCCTGCGGCGCGCTCACCGAACTGCTGCCGCAGCACGAAGGCATAGGCGAGCTGCGCCTGCTCGGCCCCGCGCTGGCGCGGCTCGCCCGTGCAGGCAAATCCATCGCCTGGATCGCCCCGCCCTACCTGCCCTATGCGCCGGCGCTCGCCGCCGCCGGCGTCGATCTCGCGCGCGTGGTGATCGTCAAGACCGGCAAGGACGGCGACACGCTATGGGCGATGGAACAGGCGCTGGCCTCGGCTGCCTGCGGCGGCGTGCTCGCCTGGCCGCGCCAGATCAATTACACCCAATTGCGGCGCCTGCAGCTGGCAGCCGAAGGCGGACGCTGCCTCGCCCTGCTGTTCCGCCCGCCCCAGGCTGCGCGCGAACCCACGCCGGCGGCCCTGCGCATCGCGCTCGCCACCGAGGCAGGCGGGCTTGCGCTGTCGATCCTGAAACGCCGCGGCGCGCCGCGCTCCCGGCCGATTTTGCTGCCTGCCTCGCTCGCGCCGTCAGGCGGCTTTTCTCCTCGGACCTTCGATGCCCATGTTGTGGATAGCACTGCACCTGCCGCAGCTGCCGCTGGAAGCGTTCCAGCGCGGCTTGCCCTCGCCTGAGCCCTGCGCGGTCGCCGAGCGGCAGCGCATTCTCGCCTGCGACGCCAAGGCCGCCGCGCGCGGCCTGCGCACGGGCATGCCGGTCAGCGCGGCGCTCGCGCTCGCGCCGAAGCTGCGCCTGCGCGAGCGCGATGCCGCCGCCGAAACCGAGGCGCTCCTCGGCATCGCCGCCTGGGCGATGCAATGCACGCCCCATGCCGCGCTCGATTTTCCCGATCTGGTGCTGCTCGAGGTCTCGGGCAGCCTGAAGCTGTTCGGCGGCCTCGGCCAGATCGAAGCGAGGCTGCGCCAGGGACTTGCCGCCATGGGCTACAGCGCGCGCCTCGCCGCCGCGCCCACGCCGCGCGCCGCATCCTGGTTCGCGCGCTCGGGCAGGCAGTGCCTGATCAGCGACGCTGCTGCGCTGGAGAGCGAACTGCGCGCCCTGCCCGTGGCGGTGCTCCAATGCGCCGACGCGGAAGCCTTCGCCGCGATCGGCGTGCGCAGCATTGGCGATCTGCTCGCGCTGCCGCGCGACGGCCTCGCGCGCCGCTTCGGCCAGGGCCTGCTCGACGCCCTCGACCAAGCCCTGGGTCGCCTGCCCGATCCGCGCAGCGCATGCGCGCTGCCGGAGAAATTCTGTGCCGCCATCGAACTGCCGGCCGAAGCCACGCAGGCCGCAGCCCTGCTGTTTGCGGCGCAGCGGCTGCTGGCGCAGCTCGAAGGCTTTCTCGCGGCGCGCGCCGCCGGCACGCGGCGGCTGCTGCTGAACCTCGCGCATCGCGACCGGCCCGCCACCCGCATCGAACTCGGCCTGGTCGCCCCCTGCCGCGAAGCGGCGCACTTCGCGCTGCTGCTGCGCGAGCGCCTGCAGCAGGCGGCGCTGCCCGAGCCGGTGCGCGCCATCGCGCTGGAAGTGCAGGCGATCGAAGCGCTCGAGCACGCGAACAAAAGCCTGTTTCCCGACGAACTGCAGCAGGAAGGCAATTGGCCGCGCCTGATCGAGCGCCTGCGCGCGCGCCTGGGCGCTGCGGCCGTGCACGGCCTCGCCCTGCATGCCGACCACCGGCCGGAACGCGCCGCGGCGCCGGCCGAGCCCGGGGCAAAGCAGCTCGCGCTCGATTTCGAGCTGCGCCCGTTCTGGCTGCTGGAGCGGCCGCAGGCGCTGGAGGAACGCGAGGCTGTCCCCTGCCATCATGGGCCGCTGAAGCTGCTCGCCGGCCCGGAGCGCATCGAGTCCGGATGGTGGGACGGCGCCGACGTCGCGCGCGATTATTTCATCGCCCGCTCCGCCGACGCGGCGCTGCTGTGGGTCTATCGCGAGCGCAGCCCCGCCGGCGCCTGGTATCTGCACGGCATTTTTGCCTGAGGCCGATTGGATGCAGCATGACTCAACCAGCATTTGTCATTTCCAATCACTCTCCGGGGATGGACTTGGCGCGGAATCTGCTGTTATAGGTGGCGACCTAAATCGCACTTCAACTTGTTGCAGAGTTCCCATATTGCGCGGACGAAAAGCCGTCCGCGCGGATCGCCGATTGCGCACGGATGAAAAAGCCATCCGTGCGCAATCGACGATCTTGTATAAAAGCCCCATACCGTTCTTGGCGTTAACCGTAACCGTGTTTTCTGTGCGGATGTCTTTTATCCGTGCAGAAAATACGGTTGGCGCGCGCAGCGCGCAAGTCCGCTCCCCGCGATGACAAAACACTCCGTCCTGCCCGCCTACGCGGAGCTGCACTGCGTATCGAATTTCAGTTTCCTGCGCGGCGCTTCGCACCCGGAGGAACTCGTCGATCGTGCGCACGCGCTCGGCTACAGTGCGCTCGCCCTCACCGATGAATGCTCGCTCGCGGGCGTGGTGCGCGCGCATGGCGCGGCCAGGGAATGCGGGCTGCCGCTGATCATCGGCAGCGAAATCCAGCTCGCCGGCGGCCCCAGGCTGGTGCTGCTCGCCGCCGACCGCGAAGGCTACGGCAATCTGTCCGAACTCATCACCCGCGGCAGGCGACGCGGCATCAAGGGCCGCTACCTGCTGCAAGCGCAGGACCTCGAGCCGGGCCTGCCCGGCTGCCTCGTCCTGCTCCTGCCGGGCGCAGCCCCCGATGCGGCCCAGGCGCGCTGGCTCGCGGAGCGCTTTCCCGGGCGCGCCTGGATCGCGGTCGAGCTGCTGTGCGGCCCCAACGACAGGGCGCGCCTCGCCGCGTTGCGCGCACTCGGCGCAGCGAGCGCCCTGCCGCTCGCAGCCGCAGGCGACGTGCACATGCATGTGCGCTCGCGGCGCAGGCTGCAGGACACGCTCACCGCGATACGCCTCGGCCGGCCGCTGGCGCAATGCGGGCAGGCGCTGTATCCGAATGCCGAGCGCCACCTGCGCCTGCGCCTGCGGCTTGCCAACCTGTATCCGCGCGAACTGCTGGAGGAAACCCTGCGCATCGCCGCGCGCTGTTCTTTTTCGCTGGATTGCCTGCGCTACGAATATCCGGAGGAAATCGCGCCGCCCGGCACTACGCCGGCCGGCCATCTGCGCATGCTCACCGAGGCCGGCCTGGCGCGGCGCTTTCCCGCAGGCGTGCCGGACAAGGTGCGCGCGCTGATCGAGCACGAGCTCGCGCTGATCGCCGAGCTCGGCTACGAGCCCTACTTCCTCACCGTGCACGACATCGTGCGCTACGCGCGCGAGCGGGGCATCCTGTGCCAGGGCCGCGGATCGGCCGCGAATTCGGCGGTGTGCTACGCCCTGGGCATCACCGAAGTCGATCCGGCGCGCATGAGCATGCTGTTCGAGCGCTTCGTTTCGCGCGAGCGCAACGAGCCGCCCGACATCGACGTCGACTTCGAGCACCAGCGGCGCGAGGAAGTGATCCAGTACATCTACGCCAAATACGGGCGCGAGCGCGCGGCGCTCGCGGCGACGGTGATCCGCTACCGGCCGAAGAGCGCGATCCGCGACTGCGGCAAGGCGCTGGGCCTGGAGCTCGCGCAGGTGGAGCGGCTGGCACGGTCGCTCGCCTGGTGGGACCGGCGCCAGAACCTGCCCGAACGCCTCGCCGAAGCCGGCTTCGATCCCGCCAACCCGACGATCCGGCGGCTGCTCGCGCTGGTGAATGCGCTGCTCGGCTTTCCGCGCCACCTGTCGCAGCATGTCGGCGGCTTCGTCATCGCGCGCGGCCTCTTGTCGCGCCTGGTGCCGATCGAGAACGCCGCGATGCCCGAGCGCAGCGTTATCCAGTGGGACAAGGACGACCTCGATGCGCTCGGCCTGCTCAAGGTCGACGTGCTCGCGCTGGGCATGTTGTCCGCGATCAAGCGCGCGCTCGCCCTGATCAGCGAGCAAAGAGGTGCAGCGTTTGCAATGAACGATGTGCCTGCGGAAGACCCGGCCGTCTACGCCATGATCCAGCAGGCCGACACCGTCGGCGTGTTCCAGATCGAGTCGCGCGCGCAGATGTCCATGCTGCCGCGGCTCAAGCCGGCGGACTTCTACGACCTGGTGATCGAAGTCGCGATCGTGCGCCCCGGCCCGATCCAGGGCGGCATGGTGCATCCCTACCTGCGCCGCCGCCAGGGGCTGGAGCCGGTGGACTATCCGAGCGACGCGGTGAGGGAGGTGCTGGAGCGCACGCTGGGCATACCGATATTCCAGGAACAGGTGATGCAGCTCGCGGTGGTCGCCGCCGGTTTCACGCCGGGGGAAGCCGATCGCCTGCGCCGCTCGATGGCGGCGTGGAAGCGCAAGGGCGGCCTGGAGCATTTCCAGCAGCGCCTGATCCAGGGCATGGGCGAGCGCGGCTATGCGCGCGAATTCGCCGAGCGCATTTACCAGCAGATCCTCGGCTTCGGCGAATACGGTTTTCCCGAATCGCATTCGGCCAGTTTCGCGCTGCTGGTCTACGTGTCGGCCTGGTTGAAGCGCCACCACCCCGCGGCATTCCTCGCCGCGCTCTTGAACAGCCAGCCCATGGGTTTCTATGCGCCGGCGCAGCTGGTGCAGGATGCGCGCCGCCACGATGTCGAAGTGCGCCCGGTGGACGCGCTCGCGAGCGACTGGGAATGCACGCTGGAGCCCTGCGCCGAGACTGCGCCCGCGGTGCGCCTCGGCCTCGCCATGGTGAAAGGCCTGTCCGAGGCCGGCGCCATGCGCATCGTTGCCGCGCGCGCGCAGGGCGCATTCGCCTCGGTGGAGGAACTCATGCGCCGCGCGCAGCTCGAGCGGTGCGAACTCAAATGCCTGGCCGCGAGCGGCGCGCTCGAGCGCATCGCCGGCCACCGGCGGCGCGCCTACTGGCAGGTCGCCGGCGTCGACAGCGCGCGCCACCTGCTCGCGGCGGCGCCGGTGCACGAAACCGAGCCCTTGCTCGCCGCGCCCAGCGAAGGCGACGGCCTCGTCGCCGATTACCGCAGTCTCGGCCTGACGCTTGGCCGCCACCCGCTGGCGCTGCTGCGACCGCGCCTCGCGCGCATGCGGCTCGCCGCAGCAGAGGACATCCGCCGCCTGCCGCACGGCAGCGCCGCGCGCGCGGCCGGCATCGTCATCGGCAGGCAGCGCCCCGACACCGCTTCGGGCGTGGTGTTCGTGACCCTGGAGGACGAGACCGGCTGCGTCAACGTGATCGTCTGGCGCGACCTGGGCGAGCGCCAGCGGCGCGAGCTGCTCGGCGCGCAGCTGATGGCGGTGTACGGCTCAGTGGAGCGCGAAGGCGCCGTGGTGCACGTGATCGCCAGAAGACTGGCCGATCACAGCGGGCTGCTCGGCAGGTTGGCGACGCGGTCTAGGGATTTTCATTAGAGGGCGCTGTGCAAGAGCAGCGCTGGCTGAAGCTCCGCGCCGTTATTGGCTTACAGGCCGATCCCCTATATCCTACGCTGGGATTTCTACTGAGCAGCACCAATCCAGACGAGGTGATTACAGATTGTGGCCACCGCCGCAGGCACATGCATTCCGCCATGAAGCCAAAGCCCTGGCTTTCAAGTTACTTGCAGGATCATGCCGCCTTGATGTCGCAATTTGCGACATCGACCAGCAGGCACCACAGGCGAAGAGGAAGGGCAGTCGCGAAATGCGACCACCTCTGGTTGGAATCGGTGAGCATGTGTTACAGAACCTCTACTTTCGCTGCGTGGCAGGCGACCCGCAATTGCTTGTCCAGCGTCGCCAGCGGCAGTTTCCGGCGCTGGGCCAGATCGAGATATGAGGCGTCGTAGGTGGTCAAGTCATGCTGCCCCGCAAGCACCAGGACGCCCGCAAGCGCATGATCGGTCGCGCCAATATCGATCTCGATGGGCAAGCGCGCCAGCCGCTCGATGATCGGTTCAAGTTCGTTTTGCCGGATGCGGCGCTGGCGCAGCGCGGTGAGCAGGACGTTGCCCACCTCAAGCGGCCAGACAGGGGGCACCACGGCGCCCTCCGCAACCAGGCGATCGAGCAGGCCGTCCGCGTAAGCGCTGCCCTCGCCGGGCAGGACCCAGGCGAGCGCTACCGAGCAGTCCAGCACGAACGCCATCAGTGGCGATGTCCCTTATGCGCCAGCTCGCGCACGGATTTACCCTTGCCCAGAAGATCGCTCATCCGTACCCCGCGCCCTGCCAGTTCGTCCCGGAAGGAACGCAAGTCTGCGATTGCGCGCCGGATGCTTTTCTCGTCCCGCTTGCCGACTGGCCCCAACTCGGCCACGGCGCGGCCGTGCCGCGTGATCACAAAGCTTTCTCCTTTCTCCACACGCTCCAATAGTTTCGGCAGATGGGTCTTTGCCTCATAGGCTCCGATTTCGGACATGGCGTGCTCTCCCAATAAATCAGACTAGTGCAGACTAGGTTAGACTAACTCTGGTGCCTGCGGCAAGCGATTTCGCCTGAATCCGCGCAATCGGGCCTTTCAGACCGATTGGCGTCCGATCAAACGCATCGCCGCGTCAACTCGCCGAGCGCCCCGCCCGTTGTTCCCTTAACGAATCCGCGAGCCTTCCGGATGCCGAAGCCTCATTGTCAAGAGATTCCCGGCCATGCGCTGCATGTAATCCAGCGCGGCCACCTGCGTTCGGCGTGCTTCTTCGGCGACGATGATTGCGTCGCTTATCTGGGCTGGCTAGCCCTCTACGCCGGCCGTTTTGCCTGCTCGGTGCATGCCTATGTGCTGATGGGCAATCATGTCCATCTGTTGCTGACGCCGTCGCGCGCGGGAGGCGTCTACCGGTTGATGCGTTCCTTGGGCGAGCGTTATGCGCGTTACGTCGATGCAAGCTACCACCGTAACGGCGCATTGTGGGAGGATCGCTACGACGCCATCCCGGTCCATGTCGCGCGTTATCTGCTTTCCTGCATGCGCTACATCGAGCTCAATCCGGTGCGCGCGCATGTGGTTGCCTCGGCGGCACAGTATCGGTGGTCGAGTTTCCGTGCCAATGCGCTGGGTCGGGGCGACCCGCTGCTTACGCCTCACGCACACTATTGCGCTCTCGGGCGCAGCGCCGCCGCGCGCCAGACCGCGTACATGGCGCTGTTTCCGGACAAGGCATCAGCGCAAAAATGTGCACCCGCCCCGCACCAGAGGAGAGTGGCTGGAAAGATCTGCGCCAGATGATCTTATTACCGAGAATATCTCAAGCGCCGGTCAATGCGCAGGCGGCCAGACCAGTGCTACTGCACTGCGCACTCGTTTGAACCGGATTTGCCCACGCCGCGGCCAGAGGAACTGTTCTGGGCGATGCTCGAGGGCATGGTGACCGGTACGCCCTGTTGCGGCGGCACGATCACCGGCGGCGCGTTCGCGCTTTGCACGAAACCGAACTGGCCGGCATTGATCACCTGCTGGCCGGCCGAGTTCTTGACCACGATGGCGCCGTCGGTGACGTCCAGGTGCAGGCCGTTCTCCGGCGGCTTGCCGCTGACCGTGGGGATGCCGCCGCAGTCGCTCTGGCACAGCAGCGCGCCGAAATGCGTGCCGCGTATGCCGATGGTGGCGGTCACGGCATTGATGTTCACCGCGTCGTGGTTGCGCTTGCCCACCAGCCCGGTGACTGCGCGCATGCCGCCCTTGAGCATGCTCAGGAACACATTGTCGGCCTCGGGCTTCGCCTGGTTGAACGAGTAGGATGCGATGTTGAGTTGCGTGCCCGGCCGTAACACGACTTCCCCGCCGTCGGAAAACTTGATCCGGGCGTAGGTCTCCTGCTGGGTGGAAAGCGTATCCCCTTCCTGCACGTCGGACTTCACCGACAAGAGCTTGGTCGTGCCGTCCGCACGCTTGGCGATGAGCGTGCCCGACAGATGCGTGACCTGCCCGACCGCGTTGGCCGCATGGGCCGCATCGATAGAGGCGCCGCCCAGCGCCAGCAGCAGCCCGCATAAGCAAAGCGCCATGTTCCGCATGATCGATTCCCCGTTCAGCTGCATACGCCGAGTTTCTTCGCAGCCGGTTTCTCCGCCGGCTTCCCGGACGTCGAGCCGTTGTTGCCGCTGTCTTTGTCCTTGTGCTCGTCTTCCTCGCTCGATCCGCCGAAGGTGCCGGAAGTGCCGCCGGTGGTGTGGTCGCCGTCCGACGCGCCGGGCGCTCCCGTCCCGCCTGAAGCGGCTGGCAGCACTACGTTCACCCTGGTTACGCCAGCCGAGGTCGTCGCAATCGCGTTGACCGAACTGGACAGGGCTGCAATGACCGTTTCGACCAGCGTCGGCGGGGTCGTCGCAGGAGGCGCACCGGCCGGGTACACCAGATCAAGGCCCGCCCCGGGTACCGCAGGCGTCTTGGCGGGCCCGTAGAAGAAACCGCTTCCTCCTGTAAGCGTCACGAACTTCGACAAATCCACTTGCGTTCCGTCAATCACCACACCGCCGGAAGTGCGTCCGGGAAATTCCAGGTGCACGGTATCGATCGCTTTCGCCCACAAATAGGATGGCGACAGCCCGGCTGTGTCATTGAGATACAAGGTCGAAGTATGGCCCAGCAGCTTGAGGAAGATATCATTGCCGGCGACGAAACTCGAAGCGTTGAGATGCATGTCGCCAGCGATGCCGACCGAGATATCGTGCACCGCAACGACGCTGGCGTTGTTCGCCGTCAGGTCCGTGGCCGCAAAGATCACGTCGTGCCCGGCGCTAATGTTGGACGCCGGGCCGAGAACGATGCTGGTGGCGATGCTGCCGACGTCGTCGCCGGCATTCACCGAGCCGGTGATGTTCACCGTCGGCGCGGTCAGCGCAATCGTGCCGCTGCCGGCCGTGCTCACGCTGCCGCTGATATTGACTGCGTTGCCCGTGCCCGCGCTCAGGGACAGATCCACGTTCGGATCGATGGACAGCGTACCGGTCACGTTCAGCGTGCCGTTCGCGCCCAGCTGCGCGCTGCCCGAAGGCGTGCTCATGCTGCCGCCGGTCCAGGTAAGATGCCCGCCCGAAAGCAGGCTCAGGTCGCCGCCGTTCAGCGTCTTCAGGGTGAAATTGGCGGTATTGGTGATGTCGGTCGAATTGAGGAAGCCGACGCTCGCACCCGAGAGCGCGTTGTCGACGAGCGTCACGCTGGACGGCTGCGTTCCTATATTCTGGATGCTTATGCCACCGTAAGCGGCGCCCGATCCAACCGTCGCGCTGAGCGCCCCGCTCACCTGGGTGTCGGCAACGATCGCGAGCCCGCCCGCTGTACCGCCATGGGCGCTCGTCAGCGTGGCGCTGCCAGCGATGATGTTGGGCGAGGCCGCGCCGGCCTGGGAAATTGCGCCGCCGGCCGAAATATTTGCGGCGCCGCTGCCCGCATCCAGGCTGCTCAGTTCAATGTTTCCGGCGCTCGCGGTATAAGCGATGTTGCCGCCGCCGCTCTTGCTCGCCGCCCCTGCGGCCATCGTGATGCTGCCGTTCTGCGCGAGCGCGCTGATCGCGCCGCCACTGGAGTTCACGTTGGCATTCTGCAAAATATTGTCGCCGGCGGATAGGCTGATCGAAGCCCCGCTGCCGCTGGTCGTCAGCGCGCCGGACACGGTGAGGTCGTCGTTCGAAGCGGCCGTGTCGCCAGCGCTCAATACGATGTTGCCGCCCGCCGATACGCCTGCGCTGCCGATGGCCAGCGGACTGTGCGCCACGATGGATACGGCCCCGCCCGGCGCGCTGATCGCGCCCGAAGTAGTGACGGCACCGGTATTATCGACGGTGATGTTGCCGCTGCTGTTGCTGATGCCGGCAATATCGAGGATTGCGCTGTTGGTCAGCGCGATGCTGCCGCTGCCGCTGTTGGTCGCGCTGAATTTGCCCACCGTGTTGGCGCCGGTCAGTGTCGTGCCGCCTGCGGAGTTCGTCGACAGCGCCGAAGCGACAATCGCCGCGCTCTGCGTGATGGCGCCCGCCGCCTGGATGTTCACCGACCCGGCGGAATTGGATACGCCGGCGAGGTTCAGGGCGCCTGTGTTGGCGAAAGCAATGTCGCCCGCGCCGGCGTTAGTCGCGCCGAAACTCGTCACTGCATTGGCGCCGGTCAAAGTGGTTCCACCCACTGAGCTGGTATTCAAGGCCGATGCGAGGATCGCCGCGCTTTGCGTGATGGCGCCGCTGCTTTGGATGCTTACCGATCCGCCGTTGTTGGTAATACCGGTCAGGTTCAGTGCTCCCGTGTTGACCAGAGCCACATCGCCACTGCCGCTGTTGCTCGCGCCGAAATTCGCGACCGAATTGGCGCTCGTGAACGTGGTTCCGCCGACCGAGGTCGTCGATAAGGAGGACGCAGTGATCGCCGCGTCCTGGGTAATCGTCGCACCTGAGGCGAGCGCGACCGTGCTGGTGGCCGAAATGCCCGCCGGAGAGTTCGAATCGACCGTCGTGACCTTCAACGCGTCAATATCGGAAAATGCGAAATTGCCGCTCGTTGCGCCGCCTTGCAGCTTGGCGACGTGGTTTCCCGCATTGAGCGTGACGCTCGCTCCCCGCGCGTAGAGACTTGGCACGGTGAGACCGCCATCCTGTGTAATCGCACCCTGCGTGATCAGGCTCAGCGTGCTGGCGCCGACCTGGGTCGGGTCGAACGCGCCCGACAAAGCGAGAGCGGCAGTGGTTGAACTATTGCCGAATTTCACCTTCAGGTTCGGCGTGTTGTACAAATGCGTGAGAGCGTTCTGCGTAATCGAAAGCGTCGGCGTATTGACCGGGTCGAATTCGAACGCGCTGGTGGCATAGACCATGCCGTTGGCGAAGAAGGCGTAGTCGTTAGAACTGAGTACCACTGTGGGTGCGTGGATTTCCCAATTTCCAGGAGATCCGCCGTAGCCAGCGGTACCGCCCATTGCGCCGGCGGATGTATCTATCGCGCCTGTGCTTGCGACGTTGTCCGCTGAGAGGAAGATATTTCCGCCGTATCCGCCGTTGCCGTCCTGGTAGGGCCCGGTAACGCTGCCGGCGCCACCTGCGCCGCCGCGCGCTGTGATCGTTCCGGTCCCGCCGTTGATTGTTATCGTCCCGCCGTAGATAGTGACGCCTGAGACGTTCTCATATCTATCATCGTAAGCGGCCCATCCGCCCCAGCCGCCGCTGCCACCGACAGAACCGTTCCCGGCGGCGCCGCCTGATGCCTCGATCGGGCCATTGACCATTACAGCCCCGGTCCCTGCGTCGAGCTTGATGCCGCCACCATCGCCACCGTCACCGCCGTTGTTGCCGCTACCGCCGTCGCCACCGCGCGTGGAAATCGATCCGGTTTTGATCGAACCGGCGTAGATCTCCACGGTTCCGCCCCAGCCGCCATTGCCGCTGTAATAGTAGGGAGAGCTGCCGAGTCCGGCGTCGCCACCCTGGCCACCGTGCGTGTTGATATCGCCTGTTGTTGCCGCTCCGCCTGTGGTTTCAAGATATACATAGCCGCCGTACGCGCCATTGCCACCAGCGCCACCCTGTGAGGCATTGTCGGCGCCGCGGCCGCCGCTGCCTCCATAGGTCGAAATCGCGCCGATGCCGTCTCCGGTTACTGTATTGATCGACGATCCGTACAAATCCACGTCGCCGCCGGTCCCACCAGTACCTCCGGACGACGGATAGGACGGATAGTTGCCAGCGCCGGCGTCCCCACCGCCGCCGCCGTGGGTGTCGATGCTGCCGCTCGTCACACCGGCGTTTGCCTCGAGATATATGTGCCCGCCATAGCCACCTCCCCCGCCATAGCCACCCCCGTAGACGGCGTCGCCCGCCCCGCCGGCGCCGCCCGCCCCGCCAAATGCGCTGATCGCCCCGACCGATATACTGCCACCGTAGACGCTGACCCACCCGCCGCTGCCTCCATGGCCCCCCGATCCTGCGTCATAACCGGAAGGATCGTCGCCGACGTTGCCGCCGTATCCGCCATTGCCGCCGTATGAGTAAATATTGCCATTTACCATGACCGCGCCACTAGCATCTAGGTTAACGCCTCCGCCCTGCCCTCCGCCACCGCCCGGCCCCGCGCCATAACCGCCAACGGTGGTTTCATCGGGGAAACCGTTTCCGCCGTTGCCGCCATGCGTGTCGATGAGTCCATTCACCGTGATGGCGCCGCTCGCTGTCAATTCGACGTCGCCGCCTCGACCGCCCCATCCGGCACCATAATCGCCTTCACCGCCGTCACCGCCCCTGCCGCCATGGGCGTCGATTGCCCCGTTGACGCTGATCGACGCGCCGTAGACGGTGACATGACCGCCATCGCCGCCGTCGTATGCGCTATAACCGACGACGCTGTTTCCGGCATCGCCGCCATAGCTCGTTATTGCACCTGTAGCTACGGTACCGCTGGCCTGCAGGAACACGTTGCCTCCCCAGCCACCTGATCCACCGAATCCCGAACCGCTGGGGCCTGCGCCGGTGCCGGCGCTGCCTCCTTTTCCTCCGTGGGTGTCGATCGCGCCCGCAGTGATGCCACCGGCGCTAGCAATCAGCGTGACATATCCACCATTATTACCGTCGGCCCCACTCCCTCCGCCGTAAGTAGTATCGCCGATGCCACCGTCGCCACCCGCGCCGCCAAAAGCCACAATGGCACCGGTCGTAATGCTGCCGCCGTATACTGTTAGTTCTCCGCCGCTGCCGCCATGTCCTCCGTACCCCGCGGCAGATCCGAAAGGATCGCTGCCAACATCGCCGCCCTTGCCCCCAATGCCGCCGTAGGTAAGGATCGCGCTATCCACCGTGACCAAACCGGTGGCGGCGAGTTGCACCGATCCGCCGCCGCCGCCGTTACCACCGCTTCCCGCGCCATAATAGCCGTCGTCGTCGAGGCCCTTGCCGCCGTTGCCACCATGCGTATCGATCGATCCATGCACTGTTACCGTGGACGTGGTGACTGGGTTGTCATTGGCACCAATTTCATAGACGTAGACGCCGTCCGCACCCAGATTGACGCTACCTCCCCACCCACCCGCTCCAACGCCAGAGTAGCCTTCGCCGCCATCGCCGCCCTTGCCGCCATGCGCATCGATCGACCCGTTGACTTTGACCGACGCGCCGTAGACGGTGATACTGCCTCCATATCCTCCGCCGGCTCCCGGATAACCGATATCGCTATTCCCGGCGTCTCCGCCGAAGGTGCTGATAGCGCCTACCGAGACGGCGCCGTTGGCCGCTATGGTCACGGCGCCGCCACTACGGCCATAGCCGCCGTAGCTACCGATGCTGTCGGAGCCGCTGCCTCCGTGGGTGTCGATGGACCCGCTGACGGTGATATTGCCGAGCAGTGCGGCACCGCTATAGGTCGACGATGAAATCTTCACGTTCCCGGCGCACCCTCCCGAATACCCCCCACTGGCAGCATCTCCGCCATAGGTCAGAATATTGCCGCTTACGCTTACGTCGCCGGACCCGGTATTTCCCGTGCGGACCAGATAGACGTTGCCTCCATTTGAACCATTGCCATAGCCTGCGATTCCGTTCGCGCCGCGAGTATCAATGCTGCCGTTGACGGTAATCGCGCCGCTGTCGGTAGTGAGAAGGACAGTACCGCCATAGTAGTACGGGTGGAGAGCCTGGGTAGTGATGCTACCGGTCAAAATACTGCCGCCTATTGCGCTGATGTTTATTGCTCCATTTTGGAGCGTACCGTCCGACGGTCCACTGGTGTTCAGCGCGCCCACAGTCACATTCACGCCGCTCAGCACCACGTTGCCGCCAGCGGTAATTATGTTGCCACCACCGGACGTGGAAGTAATCGAACCGGTGCCAGAAGGTGTTCCGGCAGTCGCATCGTTCGCGCTCAGTGTGACGTGTTGTCCGTTGGTAGTGATGCCGAAGCTATTGAGCTTGACGTCCGCAGCCGCTATTGCGGTAAACGTTCCCCCAGTACCTCCATATGCGAGGTTCAGACTGTTTTGAAAATCTATGCTACCGCTGGCGGAGACAATGAAGCCGCCGACGGTGCTGAAATTCGACTGGATGCTGGTCGCTTCCCCGGCATCGATAACGTAATCGGTTGGATCCAGCAACCACTCGCCCCAAATTCCCTTTGGCGCACGAGCGTCAACTCGACCGCTCGCAACATTTAGTGTCTGCTTGCCAGAGGTTTCGATGAAGCCACCGTTGCCCGACAGGCTGCCGCCGCGCGCGAATATCGACCCGGAGAATCGCGTATCGCCGTCGGCCCACACGACTACCCTGCCTCCGTCGCCCGACGACGTTGCGTCGGCGCGGATCACCGCATCAGGTCCAATGAATGTCTGCTGTGCGTTCTGCACCTCCGGATTGGCGCCATGCGCATCGCCGCCGAGGAGCACCGTCCCGCCCCCGGCATCGCCTGAAGCATCGAGCTGCGCTTGGTCCATCACCGCAACGCGATTGCCGAGCACTTCGATGCTGCCCCCCTTGGTCCCGGTGGTGACGATGCGCCCCGCACCGTCGACATAGACATCCTGGCTGGCGCGCAGGAAAACCCGTCCGCCTTCCCTCACCACGCTGCTCGCATTGAGTTCGCCGCTGTTCCTCACCAGCACGCCGGCCATGCCGATGCGTCCGGCTTCGGACACGATCTGCCCGAGGTTGGTGGCGCTGCCTTCGGCGCCGGTGATCTCCACCTTCACCCCGGGGGTGCCGGTATCGATGAGGTTCACCGTCTGTCCTGCCGCGAGCAGCACCTCGCCACTGGGCGCGTTGATGATGCCGTTGTTGGTGACCGAAGGGGCGACGAGATAGATGCTGCCGCCCGTGGGCGTGGTGATCTGGCCATTGTTCACCAGTGCGCCCGCATTCGGCGTGGCCTGGAAATTCAGCCGCCCGGCGAGGAAATCTTCGTTTCTGACATTGAGCGTGCTCGCAACGAAGCCCGCCACGTCGATCTTTGCCCCCTGTCCGACGAGGATGCCCGCCGGATTGACCAGCCATACCCGGCCGTTGGAACTGAGCGTGCCCAGCAGCACCGAGGGGTCGTTGGCGAGCACGCGGTTGAGCACGCTGCTCGAGGCCGAGGCCTGATTGAAGCGCGTGGCCTCGTCGGCGGCAATGGAGAACGTGTTCCAGTTGATGATGGCGCCGTTGCTGTTCGTGACCGTCAGCAGCTTGCCTGTCTGGGTAAAGCCGGCGCTGCCGTTGACCACCTGGGGTGCGGTGGGGTTGGCCCAGGCGGGAGCACTGGCAAAACACGCCGAGATCGCCACGGCTATCAGGCGCCTGCGTGCCGGAAAACGGACCCTGCTTCTATTGGCCATGACTTACCCCTTTCGTCCTGCAGCAGGGCACTCGCGCCCTGCACTACGCCTATCTGGCTATCCGTTCGGTCGCATGATTCGTTCGCTTCAGAATGCAACCATCAAATTCAGGTGCCCGCGCCAGTCACCCCATTCCTTGGTGCCGGCCGGACCGGCATCGATCACCTGCGCCAGGTCGAAGCGCAGGCTGACGTCCTTTCCGATGTTGTAGCGCAGGCCGGCGCCGACGCTGGCGATACTCACGTGAGCCGGCGTGAGCGAGCCGCCGGCGACATTGTGGTTGTAGCCGTAGCCGAAATCGTAGAAAAAGAGCGCGCGCAGGCTGCCGCGCAGCCCGGTCGCCTTGGATAAATCCGGCGTGTACACCTCTGCGTTGGCGAAATACCCGCTGTCGGCCGATACCGCGCGCTCGTTGAAGCCGCGCACCGCGGTGGAACCCGCAATGCCGAGCTGTTCGGCCGCGACCACCGGATTGCCCGCGTACTGGCCACTGGCCGCGAGGCGCACCTGCCAGTCGCTCGGGTAGGCGGCGAGGTAGCTTCCCCCCATGCGCAGGATGCTGAAATCGTCGCGCGTCGCGCGGTTACCTGAAGTGAGGTAGGAGTAGCGATCGACGGTGCCGTCGACGTTGGTGTAGCGCGAGCCCAGCGCGAGGTTGTGCGCGATGCCGATGTTGTAGTCCCATAGCCGCCCCGGGCTTTGCTTCTGCCCGGTGTAGGTGAGGCTCAGCGGGCGCGTGGTATAGGGCACGCAGGCAGAGATCGCGGGCGTGGGCGGATCGATTCCGGCGGGCACCCCCGCAGTGGTGCAGGTTGAATTGATGAACTTGTAGTCAAAGCCGTAGATCAGCTTGGAGCTGTATTCGCCGCGGCGCGCAAAGTAGTGGTTCCAGCGCACCCCGAACACGTCGCCCTTGCCCACAATCCCCAGCGACCCGCCCAGCGTGGGCGAGGTGCTCGGGGTGTTCACGCCCGATTTGCCGTAGATCAGGTCGAGGCTGTCGCCGATGCCGTAGAACGGCACGCGATAGCCGATGCTGAAGATGTCGACCTTCACCCCCGCCGGGGCATCGGCTGAGGTCGTATAGGCAAGCGTCAGCGTCTGGTCGCGATTGAACAGGTTTGCGTTCTGGTAGGCCACGCCGACGCGCGACACGCCGGTGGCTTCGGTGCCGGTAGAGTCCGCAGTCATGAAAATGCGCTGCGGGTTTTCTTCAGTCACGGCCACCTTGGCGTCGACCGTTCCTTCTTCCTTGCCCACCCCTAGGGTCAGCTCCACCTGCTTGGCCGGATTCTCGTTAGCGAGCTGAATCGCCTCCGACATCTTGCGCAGGTTGGGCGCCCGGCCCTCTTTCAGCTCCGGCAGGCTGGCGCGGATATTCGCATCGTCGAAGTGCTGGTTGCCGCTGATCGCGACCTTGCCGATCACCCCTTCGGTTACCTGCAGGCGGACCACACCGCTCGTGAGTTCCTGCTCCGGCACGTATACCTGCACCGTACTGTAACCGGCTTTGCGGTAGGCCCCCTCGAGCGCTTCGAGCGCCTTCTGGATGTCGCCGTAGACGCGCTTCGGGCCCGTCAAAGGGGCCACGATGCGCTGCACCTCGTCGGCTGGCAGCAGTGTGTTGCCTTCTATCTGAAAGCGGGCGATGTCGAAATGCTCGTCTTGAGCGAGTACAGGATGGGCGCCCAGCCCAAGCAGTGCAAGAAGCAAGGCGCAATTTGAAATTTTCTTGTTCATCTGCAAATTCCCGGTGCCAGCGTTAAGCGTAAACCAGGATTTACCCGACTGCTGTGATCTTAGCCAAATTCCGGTTTAATTCCTAGCGGCATTGGGGGAGATTGCCGGTAATTCTTCACAGTGCCTCATTTCCGCTGCACCTGTGGATAAAGTCGCTGATGCGCTGCCGCCGCCGCGGTTTTCCGCCCTTAGGCCAGCGCGCATACGAATTCTTCGAACTTGCCGCCAGCCCCAAGCGGAATCCGTTCAGGAAAGTAGGAATATTGCAGCTCAAAATCGAAACCGAGCGCCTTTCGGATTACCTCGCCCAGACGCTGCTCCTGCCCCGTGGTCAACGGCGCGTCGGCAACCAGCCGTACTTCGATCAGCTCGAGGTCGCGCTGGATCAGCTGATATTGCCGTATTGGCGCGATATCGCGAAAACGGGCGAACCCGACCAGCGGCCAGAATGAACGGCCGTCGGGCAGCCGCACCATGTTGCGGCGGCGGCCCACGATCCGGGCCAACGTGGGCAATCCGCGTCCGCAAGGGCACGGTCCCGCCAGCTCGGCGTAATCGCCGAGATCGTAGCGTATGAGCGGCGTGGCGAAATTGTGCAGGTCGCTAACGACTACCCGGCCAATTTCGCCCGGCGCGCAGGGCGCATCGCGCTCGTTCAGCAGCTCAACGATCAGGCTTTCCGCCACGACGTGATAAAGCCCGCTCACGGGGCACTGCAACGCAATCACGCCGGCTTCCTCGGAGCTGTAGGTATCCGCGATGCCGGCGCCGAATACCCGCTGCGCGGCCTCTCGGGTCTCCGGGCTCAGGGTTTCGCCTATGGTGCGTATCTGCCGCAAGCGTGTCAGCCTCTGCCCGTGCTGCTCGAAGCGGTCGAGCAATGCAGCCAGATTGGTTGGATAGACCAGCAGGTAATCCGGGTCGATGGACAATAGCCATTCGGCCTGCCGCGCGACGTCGGTAGTGATCACCAACCCGTGCGAAGTGCCGGTGGCGAACAGCAGATTTGCCGGCGGCCCCCAGGTCGGCCAATCCGTTCTGGCGTTTTTAAGATTCGCGCGAATTACAGCGAGCCTGCCGCCGAAATCGCGCCGCTGCCACAGATGCTCGCGCAAGGTCATCGCCAGCCACATCAAGTTGTTGATTGCAGTGCGTTTGACCATCACGGGCTCGCCGCTGGAGCCGGAGGTTCGCGTTGCCGTCACCGGAGCATGCTCCGGTGGAACGCTTGCGCAAAACAGCGCGTCCCCCGCCGCCTGGACATCACGCCGGCGCATCACCGGCAGCCGGCGCAACTGCTCGGGCGCCGACAGTTGTTCCGGACGCAATCCTACGGCCTGCATCCGGCCGCGAAAGTGCGCGGAATGGCTGTGCGCATGATGCGCGAGCTGCAGCAGCTGTTCATGCTGCCGTTCGACCAGCGCGGCGGCAGACTGCCATTGGGTCTGTTCCAGTTGCAGCATCAGTGCGCCGAGACAGGCTGCTTCCCCCGCGCGCAAGGGTGGCCAGACGATGCCGGGCGTCGCAAGCGGCGCCACGCCAGCCGTGCCGCCGGCTGCGCTCACTTGCGCGCCTCCAGCACGAGCAGCGGGCAGCTCTCCGTCAATTCGTATGATCCATACATCAGGTCGACTTCCCGGAAAGCCGGAGAATAGGTCTGCCGCAGTTCCGACAGCGTCGGAAAGCTGAGTTGGATTGGCGAATCGCGATAGGCGTCGATGGTCCCGATCGCAGCGCTGTTCCAGCCCGTGGCGGCTGCCAGTTCACCCCTTTTCGGATTGAGCTCGTTGAAGCGAGCATGGATATCGGTTACAGCAACATTCGCATCTCCCGCCTCCGCGGCCATCGCCATGGCCAGGCGCCATTTGAAGGCGTGGAAGCTGTCGATATTCGCGCTCACCGCCTGCTCTTGCACGAAATCGCAGGTTTCGGCCTGCGTTGGACGGACAAAGGCGCGCATCGCCAGCCGTCCGCGCGGCTGCAGCACGCGTTTCAACTGGTCGAACATGGGCTCGTACTGATTCGGATAGGACAGCGCGCTCGGACAACCGTCCCCAACTGCAGCGGCAAAACTATCTTGCGGGAACGGCAATTGCAGCCAATTCGCTCTGACGGCGCCTCTCTCCGGAAATTGTCGCATCCATAAATCCGAGATCACAGCCGCCCTACGATCGATTGCCACCATGCGATCGGTGAGCACACCGTATTCCGGCGTCACGCCAAGAAGCAGAAAAATGCCGCTGCAACAGCCAAGCGCCTTTCGCGCGTTCTCTACGTCGTCCCTGTGAGGCGTGAGGGGAGGCGCGAGTCTGTTGCGGTATGCGGCGTTCCAATAGGTCGCGGGAGCGGCGGCCGGCGTCAATTTGGAATCCTGCCGTTGAAGGTCATGGTGAACCCCAAAGCTCCTGCCATAGAGACTGGAAGTTGCGTCAGAGGCTACAATCTAGCGCAATCGCAGCGACATGAGCAAACTCCTTTACGCTTGGGAATTCGGCGCCAACCTCGGTCACGTTGGCGCATTCCTGCCGCTCGCGCGTACGCTGCGGCAGCGCGGGCACGAGGTCCATTGCGCGGTGTCGCAAGCCGGACCGGCTGCGGGCATGCTCGCAGCCGAAGGTTTCATCTGGATGCAGGCGCCGCTTTGCCGTGAAATGGCGCGTGAAGGACCGCCGCTCTCGTACAACGATATCTTGCTGCGATTCGGCTATGCGAGTGCGGAAAATTTGTTCGGTTTGGTACTCGCCTGGCGCGAACTGCTGCGCGCAACCGGTGCGCAGGCGGTGCTAGCCGACCACGCGCCGACCGCTATTCTGGCTGCACGCACGCTGGGGATTCCGGTTGTACTTTTTGGCAGCGGTTTCTACGTGCCGCCAAGACAGCGGCCATTGCCCAATATGCGCCCGTGGCTGGCGCTGCCACCGGGGCGCCTGGAGGCTTTGGAGGACGAGGCGCTAACCAGCATCAATACCGTACTTGAGCGCTTTGGCCTGCCGCCGCTCGATGCAGTGGCGCGATTGTTCGACGTCGCCGAGGATACGCTGCTCGGCTTTCCGGAACTTGATCATTATGCAGATCGTGGCCCTGCGCGCTACTGGGGCAATCTCCCCGACGCCGGTGTCGGCGACGCTCCGGCTTGGCCGAAGTTTGGGGGGAAACGCATTTTCGCATATCTGCGCTCGGGAACCCGGCATTACGAGGCGGCGCTGTCGGCGCTGCATGCGCTCGATCAGCCCACCGTGGTGTTCTTTCCGGATGCAGCGCCCGCGCTGCTGGCACGCTACGCCGCGCCTCACCTCGTTTTCAACTCGAAACCGCTGAACTTGGCGCGAACCGCGCGCGAAGCGAACGCGGCTGTCACCTACGCCGGCATGTCCACCGTGACCAGCTTCCTGCTCAAAGGCAAGCCGGTGCTACTGCTGCCCGGGCACCTTGAGCAATTTCTGCTGGCACGCAGGGTGGAAGAAATGGGTGCAGGCCTGCTGCTCAATCCGGAGCAACCAGCGTTGGACCTGGAACCGAAGCTACGCCGCGTTTTGTTCGACGCTGAATTCGCGTTGAATGCACAAGCGTTTGCGCGCAAATATGCGAATTTCCCACAGGACACCGTCACCGCGCATCTGATTGCACGCATCGAAAAAATCGCCGCGGGCGCATTATGATATTGGACCAGTCCTTCCGTTAAACGAGATGCTGCCTTGATGCGCAATTTCCGAGAACCACTCGAATTGAGCGCGCCACTGGCGCGGCGGCTTGCACAGCAGCTGTGCCGCGTCGATCCCGCCACCGGCGAAGACTGCTCCTGGTGCCACGGCATCTGGCAGTACCTCAGGCTGATGGGGCTGGCGGCCGCGCCTGAACATCACATCGACTTCTATCGCCGCGCGTTTCAGTCAATCGCGGTCGGCAGCGCCGCGCCGCGCGTGCTGGTCAGCGGCGCGGCGGACTATTCGATGCTGGCGCACGTGCTTGAACTCTTTCGCGAACGCGGTATCGAGCCGGAGGTGACGGTGGTCGACGCCTGCGACACGCCCCTGCATCTCAATCGCTGGTATGCCGAGCGCGAATCGGCTGCGATAGAATGCAGCCGCTGCAATATTCTCGACTACGCGCCGGCTGCGCCCTTCGATGCAATCTGCACCCACTCCTTCCTGGTCCAGTTCTCGCCCGAGGATCGCGTCCGGCTGCTGAGGAAGTGGCACCAGCTGCTGCGCCCTGGCGGCGCCGCGATCACGGTAACGCGGGTGCGCGCCGGAGCCGACGCGGCACGTGTCGGGTTTTCAGCGGAGCAGGCGCAGGCATTCCGCGCGACGGTGCTGCAACAGGCCGAGGCAATGCGCGCTTCACTCCAGGCCGATCCGGCAGGGCTCGCGCACGAGGCCGAAAAATACATGGGCGGCCAGCGGCCCTGGCCGGTGCGTTCGCGCGAGGAAGTTCAGCAGCTGTTCGAGGGCAGCGGCTTTCGCGTGGACGAACTGTCCGATGCGCCTCGGACCGCCGTGCCCGGGCCGCGTCCTGACGGGCCGGCGGTCGCCGGCAGCGGCGAGCGAGTGCAGATCATCGCGACGCGCCTGTGAGGCCTGCGGGAATCTCGCGCACGAAATCCTCGTACTTGCCGCCGGCGCTGCGCGCGATCTTATCCGGATAGGCAAAGCGCACGCTGAATCCGGGCGGCAGGCGCGACAGGATCAATTCACGCAGCCCGCCCTCCTGCTCCGCCGACAGCGCGCCGGCAGTCACCAGCCGCGCTTCGATCAAATCGTAGCCTATCTGCGCCAGCTGGCATTGCTGCACCGGCGCGAACCTGGTGAATGAGCGCGTGCCGAAGGCCGGCCAGTACTGCTCGCCGGCGGCCGTCACCAGCATGTTGCGCACCCGCCCGGCAACGCGGCGCAGCACCGGCAGGCCGCGCCCGCAGGGACAGGGTTCGCCCACTTCCGCGTAGTCGCCCAGCTCATAGCGTATGAGCGGCAGCGCGAAATTGTGCAGCGACGTGACCACGACGCGCCCGAGCTGCCCGGGTGCGCAGGGCCGGTCCTGCTCATCGAGGATTTCGACGAAGACGCCTTCGGACTGGACGTGATAGTGATCATGCAGCGGGCATTGCAGCGCGATATAGCCGACTTCTTCCGAGGTATAGATGTCGGTCACCGGGACCGACCAGGCCTGTGCGCACAGTTCGCGCACGTCGGGCGTCAACACTTCGCCCATCGTGCGCACTTCGCGCAGCCGTGACAGACGGTTCTCGCCGGAGGCGACGAGCACTGCGAGTTCGCCTGCTATCGAGGGATAGGTCATAAGGTAGTCGGGTTGCTGCTGCTCCAGCCAGCGCAGCTGGGTGCGCACGCTGTCGCGCACGCCTAACACGACCGAGGGGCCGTCGGCGAGCAGGCCGGCGGTTGCCGCGCCCCAGTGCCTGAACTCTCCCGCCGGAATGCCGTGGCGGATGGTGGCAAGCTTTCCACGCAGATCGCGGCGATGCCAGAGGTGGTCGCGCAGCGTGAACACGTTCCAGAGCAGGCCATTTAGCCGCGTCTTCAGAATGCGCACGGGCGTCCCGGTCGAGCCTGAGCTCTGCGATTCCTTTACGCTGCCGTGGGCAGCAGGAACATCGCTGCTTTTGAGGTCCTCGAATCGCTCCTGCAGATCGCGCCGCGCAAGCAGCGGCAATGCAGTGAAACGCTCCAGCGTGAGTGCGCGCGAGAAATCGTGGCGATCTCCCCAGCGTTTGCGGTAATACGGTACGGTGGCGAGGGCATGCCGGACCAGAACCTGCAATTGCTGCAGCTGGCGCCCGCGCAACTGGTCCGCAGGCAGCCATTGCGACCGGTCCAGATCGAACAGCAGCGCGAGCGCAGTCGCGCCGAGTGGAGTCGGCAATCCAGGCCAGGCGATCCCGGGTGTGGCGCTGCCGACTTGCCAGAACGGCGGCGCATCGGGCGCGGGTCGCGGACGCGACGATGTGTTCACCGGCATTGCTTGATGCTCGCCGGCACGCCCGCCGCAAGCACGCCGGCAGGCAGGTCCTGGAGCAGCACCGCGCCGGCGCCGACGGTAACCCAGTCGCCCAGCACGAGGCGCTCGACCAGTGTTGCCCCCAGCCCTATGGTGACGCCGCGACCGATGGCGGAAAGCCCGCCCAGGTTCGCGCCAGCCTGAATACGCGAATACGCGCCGATGCGGGTATCGTGGCCGATGGTGACCCCGCGATTGACGAACACATGCTCGGCCAGGCACGCGCCCGGCGCGATGACACTGCGCGCACCGACGAATACGCCCTGCCCCAATTGTGCCAGCGGCGACACATAGGCGCTGGGATGCACCAGGGTGCAATAGTCGAGGCCATGACGCTTCCCGATCTCCCCTGCCAGCGTTTCGCGCTCGGGCGTGGTCGGTCCCAGGAGGTAACACTCACCCTCCTCCGGCTGAAACGCATCGAGCAGCTGCACTGCCGGCGGTGCGGCAATGCGCGCGAGCGCCGACAGGCGTCGGGCGAGTGGCACGTCGCGCGGCCCCGCGTTTTCCGCGTGATGCACCACGACCTTGTACAAAACCAGGCCGTTGGCGAGCGCGCAATCGAACAGATCCGACAGTATGTTGGAGAGCCCGAAGATGACCAGCTTGCGTGCCTTGGTTTCGGCACTCATGGCTTACCCATTCCGCGACGGCGAAGGTGGGATTCCTGCGCCAGCGCAAGGGCACGCGCCAGCGGCTCGCGCGCGAGATTCAGATCGTAGTTTGCGGCGAAACGCGCCGCGAGCGCGGTCCCCAGATGCTTGCGCGCGCCGGCATCGCGCGCGAGCTGCTCCAGCTTGGTGAAATACTGGTCTTCGCTCTCCAGCGCGTGCGCGCCGGTCTTCGCGCCGCCATCCGAGCCGGCTAGCGCCAACACCGGCAGGCCGTCCGCCATTGCTTCGGCGACGCTGAAGCCGCCGCCTATGCGCGGCGGATTGAGGTAGATGTCGCAGGCGCGGCAGATCGCGCGCACATCCGGGCGCGGCGCCAGCGCGCGGATGCGCCCGGACCGGTTCGTGAGCGCCGGCGGCAGCGCCGGTCCGCTCCCCACCAGAAGCCACTGTGCCTGCGGGTGCGCTTCCAGGAACGCCTCCATGCGCGCCGCCCATGGGTCGCGAATCTCCGCCTTCAGGCGAAAACCCACGCTCACCAGCACAAGCGCATCCTGCGGCAGCCCGATCGCCTGGCGCGATAGTTCGGCCTGCTGCGGTGTCAGGGCGATGCGGTAGGGATAGCGAAAAACCGCGCCCGCCGCATAGTCGGGCGACCAGCTCGATTGCGTTTCCGCTCCCGCTTCTGCGGCGAGCCAGACATCGTGCGGCCCCAGCGGCGCCACGCTGTTGGCCGGAAGGACTACAAGCGGGCGCGCTGCGAAAAGCTGGGGTAGCAGCGGCGACATGAGGCCGACGAACAGCACCAGGTCCGGATCGAAGCGCGCGATCTGGCGCAGCGCGTTGCGCCAGCGCGCCGTTGGCGCGAGTCGCGTATCGGGCAGCGTCACATCGAAGCGCCCCGCGATCGGCGGCTTCCAGCTGTTCACATCGGGTTTCGAGTACGGCGGCGGATTGCCGTCGACGAGGCACATCTCGACATGCGGCACGCTCAGGTCCTGGCTGGTGAAGACCCGCACTTCCATACCCATGGAAGCCAGCAGCGCGGCATGATTGAGCGCGAGCGCAGTGGGCGCATGCTCGAAGCCGCCGAGGGATGGCGCGAACAGTGCGACGCGCGCCAACGGCCGCGCGCTCGTCAGAGGCGCGATCAGCGGCCCGGATGAAGCGAGATCTGCGGCAAGACATGCGAGCGCCTGCGGACAGCCTGCATCCTTCAGCAGCTGCAGGAACCCGGAATGATTCTCGCCCACGGCATGGGCCCGGGCCACGGCCAGGTTGAGCAGCGTGAGCAGCAGCCGATCGCGGCCTGCGTGCGCACCCTGAATCAAGCGGCTGCCGGCGCGCGCCAGTTCCCGCGCATCGCCGCTGTGCCGATAGAGGAAACTTGCGTGCAGGTAGGCTGCGAGTGCTTGCGTCGGCCGCATCGCACGCACTGCCTCGATCGCCGCCCGACACCTCGGTTGCGCGCCGGGTTCCAGCAAGGCCGCGCTCAAGTCGTGCCAGTTGGCAATATCCTCCGGCGCAGCATGCAGACGCGCCAGGGCGTCGGCGAGATAGTCTTCGTCCCCACCTGCCGACGCGATTGCCTGAGCATTCGAATCAGGCGCAGCGTCGATCGAACTATTTCCTTTGATGACGTTCCCCCCTCGCCCCGTCGTCCCAGTGACCGGTCCATGGTCCGCCGTTCATTATATGCGAGCGCTCGGCGAAGCACGCCCGCCGGGCATCGATCGCGGAATCCGAACCAGGCTCCGGAGGATCGTTCCGCCGGTTCTTCACGCTCCCCCCCTCGCGCAGGGCGTTCGCCGCTTTGTGCTAAATTAAGCCCAGCCACCAAGGAGCCATTGAATGCCTGCGTATCTGCGCCCGAACACCACGGCGGAAGCATTTGCCGCGCTCGCGCAGCGCAAGTTCACGGTGCTCGCCGGCGGCACCGATTACTATCCGGCCCGAGTGGGCAAGCCGCTCGCCGACGACATCCTCGACATCAGCGCCATCGCCGCCTTGCGCGGCATCCGCGAGGAAGCTGACCATTGGCGCATCGGCGCCACCAGCACCTGGAGCGAACTCATCGCCGCTGAACTGCCGCCGCTGTTCGACGGCCTGAAGCGAGCCGCACGCGAAGTCGGCGGCGTGCAGATCCAGAATGCGGGCACCCTCGCCGGCAATCTGTGCAATGCCTCGCCCGCGGCCGACGGCGTGCCGCCGCTGCTCGCGCTCGATGCGCGCGTCGAAATCGCGGATGCCGCCGGCACGACGCAGCTTGCGCTTGCCGATTTCATCCTCGGCAACCGCAGGACCCTGCTGCGGCCTCAGCAGCTGCTCACCGCCATCGTCGTGCCCAAGCCTGCGCATGCCGCGCGCAGCCATTTCGCCAAGCTCGGCGCGCGCAAATACCTGGTGGTATCCATCGTCATGGCCGCGGCCACGCTGGAAATCGACGCCGGGCGCGTGCGTGCGGCGCGTGTGGCGGTCGGTGCCGCCTCCGCCGCGGCGCGGCGCCTGCCGCTGCTCGAAGCCGCCCTGCTCGGCCAGCGCTGCGATGCCGGCCTGGGCGCGCTGGCGCAGGCGGGGCAGCTCGCCCCGCTCGCGCCGATCGACGACGTGCGCGCCAGTGCCGAATACAGGCTGGACGCGGCGCTGGTGCTGCTGCGGCGCTTGCTGGCCGAACTCGGGGCAGGCGCATGAACCAACCGAAAGCGCCGCTAGACGCGCAGGCAATGCGCTTTTCCGTCAACGGCCGGCCGTTCGAGTTTGCGGGCAATCCGGCGAAGCGACTGTCTGACGTGCTGCGCGACGATTGCGGGCTCACCGGCACGAAGATCGGCTGCAATGCCGGCGATTGCGGCGCCTGCACCGTGCTGCTCGACGGCAGGCAGGTGTGCTCCTGCCTCACCGCCGTGGCGCAGGCGCAGGGGCGCGAGGTCACCACGGTCGAAGGCTTGGCGCAGGCAGGCAGGCTGTCGGCGCTGCAGCGCGCCTTCCACGGCCACGGCGCGGCGCAGTGCGGCATCTGCACGCCGGGCATGCTGGTCGCCGCGTCGGACCTGCTCGCACGCAATCCGCGCCCGGTCGCCGACGAAGTAAGAGACGCGCTCGGCGGCGTGCTCTGCCGTTGCACCGGCTACCAGAAGATCATCGAGGCGGTGCTGGACGCGGCGCAGGCCGCGCCCGCGACCGGTACTGCGCTGCCCGAGGCTGGCGCCGCCGTCGGCGCGCGCGTGCCCAAGGTGGACGGCCTGCCCAAGCTAACCGGCTCGGAGCGCTACGGCGCCGACGCCATTCCCGCCGACGCGCTGTGGCTGCGCGTGGCGCGCTCGCCCTATCACCGTGCGCGCATCGAACTCGGCGATCTCGCTGCCTTCACCGCTGCTCATCCGGGCATAGCGCGCGTGCTCAGCGCGCGCGACGTGCCCAGCAACGGTTTCGGCATCTATCCGCATATCAAAGACCAGCCGGTGCTGGCCGAGGGCGCGGCGCGCTTTCGCGGCGAGGCCGTGCTCGCCATCGTGGGGACACGCCAGGCGGTCGAAGCGCTGCGCGAGGACGAACTGCCGCTGCGCTTTGCCGAGTTGCCGCCGGTCATGGGCCTGGACGCGGCGCAGGCGCAGGGCGCGGCGCTGGTGCAGGCGGACAAACCGGGCAATCTGCTGCTCGACGGCTGGGTGCGCAAGGGCGACGCGGCCGCCGCCTTCGCCAACTGCGCCGTGACCGCGGACGGCAGCTTCGAGACCGCCTTCGTCGAGCACGCCTACATCGAGCCCGAAGCCGGATGGGCCGAGCGCATCGGCGACCGCCTCGAAATCCACGTCACCACGCAGACGCCCTACATGGACCGTGATGAGATGGCGCTGGTGATGAAGCTCGCGCGCGAACAAATACGCATCGTGCCGACCGCCTGCGGCGGCGGCTTCGGCGGCAAGCTCGACCTCTCGGTGCAGCCGCTGATCGGACTCGCCGCCTGGCTGCTCGGCAAGCCGGTGGCCTGCGTGTATTCCCGACCCGAGAGCATGGCCGCCAGCACCAAGCGCCATCCTTCGCGCATCCGCATCAAGGCTGGCTGCGATGCGCAGGGCAAGCTGCTTGCGCTCGAAACCGAGGCCGATTTCGACACCGGCGCCTACGCGAGCTGGGGACCGACCGTCGCCACGCGCGTGCCCATCCACGCGAGCGGCCCCTACTTCGTGCCGCATGTCACTGCGCGCGGCCGCGCCTTCTTTACCCACTGTCATCCTTCCGGCGCGTTCCGCGGCTTCGGCGTGCCGCAAGGCGCGATCGCGCACGAGGCGATGATGGACGAGCTTGCCGACAAAATCGGCATGGACCGACTCGCGTTCCGTCGCTTGAATGCGCTCAAGGCGGGCGATGCCACCGCCACCGGTCAGGTGCTGGCGCACTCTGCCGGCTTGCCGCAGTGCCTGGACGCGCTGAAACCGCACTGGGACCGCGCGCTTGCCGCCTGCGCCGCGTTCAACAAGACAGCCGGTCCGAAGCGCCGCGGTGCCGGCCTGGGCTGCATGTGGTACGGCATAGGCAATACTGCGCTGTCCAATCCTTCCACCATGCGCATCGGCCTGTCGGCCAAGGGAGAACTGACGCTGTACAACGGCGCGGTGGACATCGGCCAGGGCTCGAACACCATCCTCACCCAGATCGCCGCCGACGCGCTGGGCCTGCCGATGGCGCAGTTCCGCATCCTCATGGGCGACACCGATCTCACTGCCGACGCCGGCAAGACTTCGGCCTCGCGCCAGACCTTCGTCTCGGGCAAGGCGGCGGAACTGGCGGGACAGGACTTGCGGCGCAGGCTGCTCGAGCTGCTGGAGGCCTCGCCGGAGGCCGTGCTGAGCCTCGAAGGCGGCCAGATCAAGGCGCGCGACGCGAACGGCGAGCACCGCTACGACCTTGCCTGGCTGCCGCCGCGCCATGGCGCGGACGTGCTGCGCGGCGAGGGTTCTTTCGATCCGCCCACCAGCCCGCAGAATGCCGACGGACAGGGCGTGCCCTACGCCACCTATGCGTTCGCGGCGCAGCTGGCCGTGGTCGAGGTCGATATGGATCTCGGCACGACGAAGGTGCTCGAAATCGTCGCCGCGCACGATGTGGGCAAGGCGATCAATCCGATCCAGGTCGAAGGCCAGATCCATGGCGGCGTGATGCAGGGCCTGGGCCTCGCGCTGATGGAGGAATACCTGCCCGGCCGCACCGAAAACCTGCACGACTACCTGATCCCGACCATAGGTGACATGCCGCAAATGCAGTGCATCCTGATCGAGGATGCCGAGCCGCTGGGCCCATCCGGCGCGAAAGGCGTTGGCGAACCCGGGCTGATCCCGACCGCGCCGGCGATACTGGGCGCGATCCAGCATGCGAGCAGCGTACGCATGCGGCGCGTGCCGGTGCTGCCGCACCGGCTGCGCGCGGCGCTGAAACAACAGGCGGAGAGCAATTGATGCGCGAAGATACCTATCAGGGCGAAGTCATCGCCGATCCGAAGGCGAAAGATGCCAAAGGCATACGCTGCGACGCCTGCCCGGTGCTGTGCCTGGTGAAGCCGAACGACTTCGGCGCCTGCGACCGCTATACCAATGTCGATGGCCGGCTCACGCGCGTGGATCCGCTGGTGATCACCCAAAAGCCCGATGCCAAGCTGGTGAAATTCCTCGACCAGGATTGGGACGGCAGCATACTCCCCGACTCCCAGGTGTTCGTGACCGGTGTCGGCGCCACCACCACCTACCCGGACTACAAGCCTGCGCCCTTCATCGTGTCCTCCAAGGTCGAAGGCGTGGACATGGTGACCGTGGTCACCGAAGGCATATTCAGCTACTGCGGCGTGAAGCTCAAGATCGACACCGACCGCTACCTCGGGCCCGAGCTCGCGCCGGTGCGCGTCGACGGCGAGCAGATCGGCCATGTGACCACGGCGGAATACGGCTCGCAGATGCTGTCCATCGGCGGCGTGCACCACCTCACCGGCGGCGGCAAGAAGGAAGGCCGCGTCACCTGCGATTCCCTGCTGAAGCTGTGCAACAAGGAGGCGGTGGAGCTCGCCATCGACGGCGGCGCCAGCGTCGTCGTGCAGGCGGGCAAGGCGCCCATCGTCAACGGCGTCGCCGAGGTGCGCATGCGCGTGGGCTGCGGCTCGGCCACCATAGGCATATTCGCGCCGCAGTGGATAGGCCACGCGGACGAAGTCATCGTCGTCGACGATCACATCACCGGCGTGCTGTCCGAGCACCAGGCCGGCAAGTTCCTCGACATGCGCCCGGCCGGCATCAAGATCCGCGGCAAGCGCTCTACGCCGGGTCGCTACTTCCAGGTGTCCGAGCCCGGTTTGGGCTGGGGCGGCACCAAGCTCAGCGATCCCCTGTCCATCATCGAGAAGATCGACCCCAAGACCGCCTGGCCCGGCATGCGCCTGCTGATGGTGTCGACCACGGGCGAGCATGCCGCCTGGTTCGTGCTCGACCAGGACCTGAAGCCGCAACCGGCGCAAATGCCGGAGGCGATCACCAAGGTGGTGGAGCGCATCGCGGAGAACTGCGAACCGGCGCTGTGCACCGTCCTGTTCATGGCCGGCGCCGGCGGCAGCCTGCGCGCCGGCATCACCGAGAACCCGGTCAGGCTGACGCAATCGATCAAGGCGGCGCTGACGCGCGTGACCAGTGGCGGCGCGCCGGTGTACGTCTGGCCGGGCGGCGGCATTACCTTCATGGTCGACGTGACGCGCATGCCGGAGAAGTCTTTCGGCTACGTGCCCACGCCGGCGATCGTCGCGCCGATCGAATTTACCCTGCGCCTGGACCGCTATGCCGCGCTCGGCGGCTACGCCGGCCGCGTGGTCAGCGTCGAAGAAGTGCTGCAACAGTCGGCCTACGTCAACCAGCGCTGGCGCGAGGAGAATCCCTGGCCGCTGAGCAAGGATCTGACTTGAACGGCCCGAGCGCGGCCTTGCTCGCGGACGGACGCCTGCACCTGCAGCACGGGCCCATCGACCTGATCATCGAAGCCTGGGGCGGGCGCGCCGAAGTCGAGGCCGCATACCGCCAGGCGCGCGCGCGCTTTTCCGACATCCTCGAAGTGCTGGTGCAGGAACTGGGGCTGCTGCGCACGCCCCTGGGCGAAGCCCGTCCGCTGCTGCGCGGGCCCGTGGCGCAGCGCATGCTGGCTGCCTGCTGGCCTCATCGCGCCAGCTACATTACGCCGATGGCGGCAGTGGCCGGCAGCGTCGCCGACGAAATCCTGCAGGCCATGCTCGCGGGTCGCGCGCTCGAACGCGCCTATGTCAACAATGGCGGCGACATTGCGCTGCATCTTGCACCAGGCCAGGCGCTGAGCCTGGGCGTGGTCAACGACACTGACCATCCCGCGATCGACGCCAGCGTCAGGCTGGACGCGGCGATGCCGGTGCGCGGCCTCGCCACCTCGGGCTGGCGCGGGCGCTCGCAGTCGCTGGGCATCGCCGATGCGGTCACCGTATTTGCCGTCGATGCGGCGACCGCCGATGCCGCGGCCACCATGATCGCAAACGCCGTCGACGTAGCGCACCCGGCGGTCCGCAGGGTGCCGGCGCGCAGCCTGCGCGCGGACAGCGATCTGGGCGAATTGCCGGTCACTGTGGCGGTCGGCGCCCTGCCTGCCGCGGCGCGCGGTGATGCGCTCGCGCGCGGTCACGCGCGCGCGCATGCATTGCAGCGGCAAGGATTGATCCACGCCGCCTACCTCGCGCTGCAAGGCGAAGTGCGCGCGCTCTTGCCGACCGCCATGCTCGCTGGACCCGCCACCGGTGGAGCTAGCGCCCCTTCCACACGGGCTTTCTCTTGTTGAGGAACGCCTCCATGCCTTCGCGGAAATCCTCGCTCATGTAGCACATGAGCACGAGGTCGCTGCCCTGCTCGGGCTTGGTGCGCAGCCGGTAGATCGCCTCCTTGGTCGCCTGCAGCGTGAGCGGCGCGAGACTCGCCACCTCGCGCACCAGTTCCTCGGCGCGGCGCGCGAGCGCGGCGCCGTCTTCGACCAGCTCGCCCACCAATCCCATCGCCAGCGCTTCGTCCGCCTCGATCAGGCGCGCGCGAAACACCATGTCCTTGACCCGCGCCGGACCCAGCAGCGCGGTGAGGCGCGCGTAATTGTTCATCGACAGGCAGTTGCCCAGGGTCTTCGCCACCGGGAAGCCGTAGCGCATGCTGCGCGTGCCTATGCGCAGGTCGCAGCAGGCGGCGATGCCCGCGCCGCCGCCAGTGCAGGCGCCATTGATCGCGGCGATGGTGGGCACGCGGCAACGCTCCAGCGCCCCCAGGACGCGGTCGATGCGCGCTTCGTAATCGAGCGCGTCCTGCTCCTTGTCGAAAGCGCGGAACTGCGAGATATCGGTGCCGGCGGCAAAGGCCTTGTCGCCTGCGCCGGTGAGCAGCATCGCGCGGATCGAACGGTCCTGGTTCGCCTGTTCGCAGATCTGGGCGAGGCGATCGTACATCGCGAACGTGAGCGCGTTCCGCGCCTGCGGCCGGTTGAAGGTCAGGTAGGCGACGCCGTCGCGCAATTCGTAGAGCAGTTCGTCCATCGTGGATTCCAAAATAGGCGGGAAAGCCCGCATTCTCTCCGAAAAACGCGATCCATTCACGGCTTGCGCCTTGTGGCGCGGACTGGGATTGGCCGTGGCTGCCGGCTATCCACTTGTCGGGTGTCGGAATCCGGCCGGATCAAGGCAAATAGCGCGACCTGAGATGCGCCTTGAACACCGCCGGATCCAGCGCCTGCCCGGTCGCAGCGACCAGCAGTTCCCGCGTCGGAAGATAGCTCGCCTTGGCATGGACGTTTTCCGCCAGCCAGTCGACCAGAGGCCTGAATTCGCCGCGGCCGATCGCATCCTGCAGCCCGGATATGCTTCTGCGCGCCGCATCGAACAATTGCGCCGCCGCCATGGCCCCGAGGGTGTAGGTCGGAAAATAGCCGAAGGCGCCGTCGTACCAGTGGATGTCCTGCAGGCAGCCCAGGCGGTCGTCCGGCGGGACGACGCCGAGCAGTCCTTGCATGCCCTCGTTCCAGGCGCCGGGCAAATCGCGCAAGTGAAGATCGCCGGCAATCAGCGCGCGCTCCAGCCGATAGCGCAGGATGACGTGGGCCGGATAGCTGACTTCGTCCGCCTCCGTGCGGATGAGGCTGCGCGACACGCGCGTGTGCAGGCGGAACAGATTGTCCGGCTGCAACGCCGCCTCGTCGTCTCCGGCGCCAAAAACCTCGCGCATCAGCGGCGCGACGAACGCGAGAAACGCCCTCGAGCGCGCGGCCTGCATTTCCATCAGCAGCGACTGGCTCTCGTGCACCACCATGCCGCGCGCGCCGCCTACCGGCTGGTGGCGCCAGGCCTGCGGCAGGTGCTGCGCGTAGAGCGCATGCCCGGTCTCGTGGATGGTGCCCATGAGCGAGCTGCTGAAGTCGGCCTCGCTGTAGCGCGTGGTGATGCGCTGGTCGTCCGAGGCGCCGCCGGTAAACGGGTGCAGGCTGACGTCGAGCCGACCGTGCTGAAAATCGAAGCCCAGGACCTGCATCAGGCGCAGGCCGAGCTCGCGCTGGCGCTCCACCGGGAACGGCCCGCGCGGTGCGACGATGGCCGGCGCGCGCGCCTGGCGCGCCAACACCTGCTCGAGGAAGTCTGGCAGAAAGGCCGCGTAGTCGTCGAACACCGGATCGATGTCGGCGGCGCGCGCGCCCGGCTCGTACTCGTCGAGCAAGGTGTCATAGACCGAGCTGCCGAAGCGCACTGCCTTGGCCTTCCCCGCTTCTATCGTCAGGCGCAGCACTTCGTCCAGGAAGGGCAGCACCCTGGCGTAGTCCGCCTGCGGCCGCGCCTCGCGCCAGGCCATCTCACAGGCCGAGCAGGCGCGCGATCTGGCTTCGACCAGCGCCGCGTCGACCGCGCTCGCGTGGATCCAGTCGCGGCGCATCTCGCGCACGTTGGCGCGCTCCCAGTCGCCCAGTGCTTCGCCCTCGGCGGCGGCGAGCAGATCGCCGATCTCGGGCGCGGTGATCAGCTCATGGCAGAGCACATTCAGCGTCGCGAGCTGTTCGGCGCGGCCTTCCGCGCCGCCTGCCGGCATCATCACCGCGCGGTCCCAGTGCAGAATGCCCTGCGCGTCGCGCAGACGCCCCAGGCGCGCAAAACGCCGCTCCAGCTGCTTGTAAGCCGATGCCGACACGATCTATGGGACGCGCTTCATGCGGGCCACGATAGCGCAGCGCCGGCGCCCCCGCAATCGCGCCTGGGCCTCTATCTGCAGCGGCTCAATTGCAAGGCCGCTCGAAAGAGACGGAACCGATCACGGTCACGTTCAGATTCTTGAGATCTCTGTATTGAGGATATTTGCCCAGCGCCCCAACGCCGTCCGAGGCCTCGGCCAGTTGCGCCTTGCAGTGCGCGCGGATATTGACTTTCCCCAGGATGCTCACCGTGGTGCGCAGACAGTACCAGCCACTGGGATTGCGCAGATCGATGGTGGTTTCGCCCATCACGTTGAAAATCGGATTCACCAGAACCAGCGCAGGCGAACTCGTGACCACGGCGTCGGTTGCGCCGCTGCCGATTCCGAACAGCGTCGCCGTCGTTCCCAGGGTCTTGAACTGCGGCATCTTGCCGAAAGGATGATCGCCCCAGGCTTTGAGGCAGGCGGCGATCGACGGGTCGACTTCCTGCGCGGCGACTGCTGCCGGCGCGGACAGCGCCAGGCCGAACGCCAAAACAGCGGCGGCAGCGATGGGCGTTTTCGATGATTTCATGTAGGAGTATCTCCAGGCGTGATTGAAGGCATATGCCGGGCGGACGCGACGGTTCAGCATTGGCGCGCGCAAGGTTTCACGCCGACTAAGCTAGCCTTTCGGCACTGCCCGCATTTTGAGTTTGGTCAACAGAACGCCATCCGGCCAAGCGGGGACGAATTCCCCGGCGCACGCGTGCGCGCTTGCGCTCGAGGTTTCGCTCTTGGGTTGCGCGCCGGCGGGCTGCTGCAATATCGTACAACAGGGCTGCGAGTCAATGCTGGAGCCGGTCTTCAGCCCATCGCCCGGTGAATGCGGACCTCGCCCCAGGCCCCGGTCGACGCATGCGGTTGCGGACGTGCCGAGGGCACGCTCGTCTAGGCTGCAACGATTCGAAATTATGTATATTCTTGCGCTCACGGCCCGATCGCTTGACGGCGGGCGTCAGCAGGCGGAAATCGCAGCCTGTACCATGCGACAACAATTTGAACCTCCGGGAGAAGGACATGATTGCACGCAGAGCATTTTTGTTGGGCGCCGCCACGCTGGCCATGGCCGCGGGTTTCAGCGGCCCCGCCGCCGCGCAGGGCACGATCAGGATCGGCGAGCTGAACAGCTACAAGAATTTCCCCGCCTTCCTCGAGCCGTACAAGAAAGGCTGGGAGCTGGCGCTGGATGAAATCAACAAGTCCGGCGGCCTGCTCGGCAAGAAAGTCGAAGTCATTTCGCGCGACGACAGCGGCACGCCGGGCGACGCGGTGCGCGTGGCCGAGGAGCTGGTGTCGCGCGAGAACGTGTCCCTGCTGATGGGCTGCTTCGCTTCGCACGTGGGACTCGCAGTCAGCGATTTCGCCAAGCAGCGCAAGATGCTGTACATCGCGGCCGAGCCGCTCACCGACCAGATCGTGTGGAACAAGGGCAATCACTACACCTTCCGCCTGCGCCCCTCGACCTATATGCAGGTCGCGATGCTGGTGCCCGAGGCGGCCAAGCTGAACAAGAAGCGCTGGGCCATCGTCTATCCGAACTACGAATACGGCCAGTCGGCCACCGCCGGCTTCAAGAAGCTGCTCGCGGCCAAGCAGCCCGGCGTCGAGTTCGTCGCCGAGCAGGCGCCGGCGCTGGGCAAGATCGAGGCTGGCGCGGTGGTGCAGGCGCTGATGGACGCCAAGCCCGACGCCATCTTCTCGTCCCTCTTCGGTGCCGACCTGCAGAAATTCGTGCGCGAAGGCACCCAGCGCGGCCTGTTCAAGGGCCGCCCGGTATTCAACCTGCTCGCAGGCGAACCCGAATATCTCGATCCGCTCAAGGACGAGACGCCCGTCGGCTGGTACGTGACCGGCTATCCCTGGAATCAGATCAACACGCCCGAACACAAGAAGTTCCTTGCCGCCTACCGCGCCAAGTGGAACGACTATCCGCGCCTCGGCTCCATCGTCGGCTACGCCACCATGATGAGCGCCGCCGAGGCGATCAAGAAGGCCGGATCCACCGACGCCGAGAAAATGATTGCCGCGATGAAGGGCATGCAGATGGATTCGCCGCTGGGCAAATTCAGCTATCGCGCGCTCGATCACCAGTCGACCATGGGCGCCTACGTCGGCCGCCTGGCGCTGAAGGACGGCAAGGGCGTGATGGTCGACTGGCACTATGCCGACGGCGCCAATTTCCTGCCGGGCGACGCGGAAGTCAAGGCGCTGCGGCCGGCGGAGTAACAGCAACACGCTGGTTTCATCCCGTTCCCTCTCCCGCGCTCGGAGAGGGAACGCATGATCGTCTGCAGTCAAACAAAAACGTAGCGAGCCGGAATTGAGCTTCAGCGCAATTTTCGTACAACTGCTCAACGGACTTGCCTCTGCTTCGTCTCTGTTTCTGGTCGCCGCCGGGCTGTCGCTGATCTTCGGCGTCACCCGCATTGTCAACTTCGCCCACGGCTCGCTCTATATGCTGGGCACCTATACCGCCTACAGCCTGGTGCAGCGCTTCAGCGGCGGCATGTTCGGCTTCTGGAGCGGGGTGCTGCTCGCGGGCCTGATCGTCGGCGTGTTCGGCGCCCTGGTCGAGCGCCTGCTGCTGCGGCGCCTGTACCACGCGCCCGAACTGCTGCAGCTGCTTGCAACCTTCGCGCTGGTGCTGATCATCCGCGATTTCACCCTCTGGGCCTGGGGCCCGGAAGACCTGCTCGGCCCGCGCGCGCCGGGACTGGCGGGCGCCGTGGCCATCGCCGGCCGGCGCTTCCCCGAGTACGACCTGTTCCTGATCCTGCTCGGCCCGCTGGTACTGGGCCTGCTGTGGCTGCTGCTCACGCGCACGCGCTGGGGCACGCTGGTGCGCGCCGCCACCGAAGACCGCGAAATGGCCGGCGCGCTGGGCGTGAACCAGGCCTGGCTGTTCACCAGCGTATTCGCGCTCGGTTCCTTTCTCGCCGGCCTGGGCGGCGCAATCCAGATTCCGCGCGAGCCGGCGGTGCTGTCCATGGACCTGTCCATCCTGTCCGACGTGTTCGTGGTGGTGGTGGTAGGCGGCATGGGCAGCATACCCGGCGCCTTCCTCGCCGCGCTGATCATCGGCGTGCTCAAGGCCATGTGCATAGACATAGGCAACGTCAGCGCCTTCGGCATCGATTTCTCCTTTTCCAAGCTTACGCTGGTGGTGGAGTTCATCGTCATGGCGGTGGTGCTGGTGATCCGGCCCTGGGGACTGTTCGGGCGAGCGCAGGGCGCTGCGCGCGGCCCGGCCGCGGCAGAAGCGCCGCTGACCCTGCCCTCGCCCGCGCTGCTCAAGCTGCTCGCTGCGGGTCTGCTCGCGCTGGCGCTCGCGCCGCTGCTCGCGGACCGCTACACCCTGGTATTGCTGACCGACATCCTGGTTTTCGCGCTGTTCGCGGTGAGCCTGCATTTCATCATGGGCCCGGCGGGTATGCATTCCTTCGGTCACGCTGCCTACTTCGGGCTCGGCGCCTATGCCGCGGCGCTGCTGCTGAAGCATGCGCTGCCGATGGAACTCGCGCTGCTGCTGGCGCCGCTGGTGGGCGGACTCGGCGCGCTGCTGTTCGGCTGGTTCTGCGTGCGCCTGTCGGGGGTCTATCTGGCGATGCTGACGCTGGCCTTCGCGCAGATCGCCTGGTCGGTGGTATACCAGTGGGACGCGTTCACCGGCGGCTCCAACGGCATGGTAGGGATCTGGCCGGCGCCCTGGCTGGCGTCCAAGACCGCGTTCTACTATCTCGCGCTGGCGCTGTGCGCCGGCGGCACCCTGGTACTCTGGCGCGTGCTGTACTCGCCCTTCGGCTATGCGCTGCGCGCCGGGCGCGACTCGCCGTTGCGCGCCGACGCCATCGGCATCGACGTGCGCCGCCAGCAGTGGCTGGGCTTCGCGCTCGCCGGCATCTTCGCCGGCCTAGCCGGCGCGGTATATGCGTTTTCCAAGGGCAGCATATCGCCCGACACCCTGTCGATCCCGCGTTCGGTCGACGGCCTGGTGATGGTGCTGATGGGCGGCATTCAGACGCTCACCGGCGCGGTCGCCGGCGCCGCGGTGTTCACCTGGCTGCAGGACAACATTTCGCGCCAGACCGAATTCTGGCGCGCGCTGCTCGGCGCCATCATCCTGTTCCTGGTGCTCGCCTTCCCGCAGGGCATCGCCGGCTTCATTCGCGGGCGCTGGGAAATGCGCGGCGGAACCAAGGCCACATGAAAGAAGTCCTGCGCGTCTCCAATCTGTGCAAGTCCTACGGCGGGGTGCAGGCCGTGACCGACGTCAGCTTCAGCCTGGGCGCGGGCGAAGTGCTGGCGCTGATCGGCCCCAATGGCGCCGGCAAGACCACCTGCTTCAACCTGCTCAACGGCCAGATCGCCGCCGCCAGCGGCAGCGCAGAGTTCGAGGGCCGCAGCCTGATCGGCCTGAAGCCGCGCCAGATCTGGCGCCTGGGCGTGGGGCGCACCTTCCAGATCACCGCCACCTTTTCCTCGATGAGCGTGCGCGAGAACGTGCAGATCGCGCTGCTCAATTTTCACGGGCGGTTGAATTCCCTGCTCGGCCTGGCCGCGCGCCAGTGCCGCGACGAGGCGATGGATCTGCTCGCGCGCGTGGGCATCGCCGAACAAGCCGAGCGCCCCTGCGCCGTGCTCGCCTATGGCGATCTGAAACGCGTCGAGCTCGCCATCGCGCTCGCCAACAAGCCGCGCCTGCTGCTCATGGACGAACCCACGGCGGGCATGGCCCCGGCCGAACGCGTGGCGCTGATGCAGCTCGCCGCCGAGCTCGCGCGCGCCTCGGGCATCGCGGTGCTGTTCACCGAGCACGACATGGACGTGGTGTTCGCGCACGCAGACCGCATCCTGGTGCTCAACCGCGGCCAGCTCATCGCCGAAGGCAAGCCGGCCGAGGTGCGCGCCAATCGCGAGGTGCAGGAAGTCTATCTCGGCTCCGGTTCCCTCTACCACGGGGTCGCGCATGCTTGAGATGAAAGGCGTGAACAGCGCTTACGGCCGCGCCCACATCCTCTACGACCTCAGCCTGAAGGCGGAACCCGGCGAAGTCGTGGTCCTGCTCGGGCGCAACGGCGCGGGCAAGTCCACCACGCTGAAGACCCTGATCGGCCTGGTGCGCGCGCTGTCGGGCGAGATCAGCTTCAACGGGCGCCGCGTCGAGCGCCTCGAGCCCTACCAGATCGCCCGCCTCGGCCTGGGCTATGTGCCGGAGGAGCGGCGCATATTCACCGACCTCAACGTGATGGAAAACCTCGAAGTCGGCCGGCAGCCGCCGCGCGCGGGCGCGCCGCAATGGACGGCGGAGAAGCTGTTCGCCCTGTTCCCCAATCTCGCACGCATGCGCGAACGCCCCGGCGCGCACATGTCCGGCGGCGAGCAGCAGATGCTCACCATCGCGCGCACGCTCATGGGGAATCCCTCGGCCATCCTGCTGGACGAGCCCTCCGAGGGGCTGGCGCCGGTGATCGTCGAGCAGATGGCGAAGACCATCCTCGAACTCAAACAGGAAGGACTGTGCGTGCTGCTGTCGGAGCAGAATCTGCATTTCGCCAACCTGGTGGCCGACCGCGCCTATATCATCGAGAAGGGCCATATCCGCTTTCACGGCAGCATGGCCGAGCTTGCCGCCGACGAATCCATCCGCAGCACCTACCTGTCCGTGTGAGAACATGAGCGCGCAAAAACCGAACTGGGTCGTAGGCATAGACGTCGGCGGCACCTTCACCGACCTGATCATGCTCAATGCCGCCGATGCGAGCGTGCGCCTGGCCAAAGTGCCGACCACGGTCGAAAACCAGGCCTACGGCGTGGTCGCGGCCCTGAACGCCGCGGGGGCGGCGCTGCCGCAGCTGCAGGTGATCGTGCACGGCACCACCACCACGACCAACGCCATCCTCGAGCGCAAGGTCGCGCGCGTCGGCCTGATCACCACCAAGGGTTTTCGCGATTCGCTCGAACTCGGCCGGCGCACCCGGCCCAAGCCCTACGGCCTCACCGGCTCGTTCGAGCCGCTGGTGCCGCGGGAACTGCGCTTCGAAGTACCCGAGCGCATGGATGCGGACGGCGAGGTGGTGACGCCGCTGGACGAAGCCGCGGTGGAGGTGGCGGTGAAGGCACTGATCGCGAAGAACTGCGAAGCGCTGGTGATCCACTTCCTGCACAGCTACATCAACCCGGCGCATGAGCGCCGCGCGCTGCAGATTGCGCGCGGCCTGTGGTCAAACGCCTATCTCACCGCGGGGCACCTGATCCTGTCCGAATACCGCGAATACGAGCGTGGCACCACCGCCTGCGTCAATGCAGCGGTGCAGCCGATCCTGGCGCGCTACATCGAGCGCCTGCGCAGCGAGCTGCGCGCCAGCGGCTTCGACCGCGACCTGCTGGTGATGCAGGGCAACGGCGGCACCGTGTCCTCGGCCATCGTCGCCGAACACGCGGTCAACACAGTGATGTCCGGCCCGGCTTCGGGCGTGATGGCCGCGGCGTATACCGCCGCCGCCGCCGGCTTTACCGAGGTGGTGACCTATGACATGGGCGGCACCTCCACCGACGTGGCGCTGATTCAGGCCGGCGTGCCCACGGTGTCCTCGGAGCTGGAGCTCGAATACGCCATGCCTATCCATGTGCCCATGGTGGACGTGCACACCATCGGCGCCGGCGGCGGCTCGATCGCCTTCATCAACGAAGCTGGCATGCTGCAGGTGGGCCCGGAATCCGCGGGCGCCGCGCCCGGCCCGATCTGCTATGGCCGCAGCGGCAGCGAGCCGACCATCACCGATGCCAACCTGATCCTCGGCCGCCTCAATCCGCACAAGCTGCTCGCGGTCGAGCGGCCGGTATCGCTGGACGAGGTGCGCGCCATCGTCGAAGAAAAGATAGGCAAGCCGCTGGGCCTGGACGCCACCGCAGCGGCAGCGGCGATCCTGCGCATTGCCAACGACCGCATGGCGGGCGCGATCCGCATGGTGTCGCTGGCGCGCGGCCACGATCCGCGCGATTTCGTGCTGTTCCCCTTCGGCGGCGCCGGCCCGCTGCACGCGGCGGCGCTGGCGCGCGAGCTCGCCATTCCGCGGCTGCTGATCCCGGTGCGCCCCGGCATCACCAATGCGCTGGGCTGCGTCGTCGCCGATGCGCGCCACGACTACGTCAACACCATCAACAAGCCCCTGCCCGCACTGGCCATCGATCTGGTCTGGTCTACGCTGGAAGCGCAGATCGCCGAAGGCCGTGCCACGCTCGCGCGCGAAGGCGTCGCCATCGAGGGCACGCGCATCCTGCATTTCGCCGACATGCAGTTCCAGGGCCAGAGCCACATACTCACGCTTGCCTTGCCGCAGCTCAAGGCGAGCAAGGAAGAATTGCAGCGCCTGTTCGAAGCGGCTTACTGGGAGCGCTTCGGCGTGGAGCTGCCGGAGATCCGCGCAGTGCTGGTCAATCTGCACACGGCGGTGATCGGGCTGCGCCCGCGCGTGGACCTGGCGGTGCTCGCGCGCGCGGACGAACGCGCGTCCGAGCTGCACGGCGCCCTGAACGGCACGCGCGCAGTGTGGTTCGACGGCGGCTTTCGCGACACGCCGATCTACCAGCGCGAAAAGCTGCCGCTGGACGCGCGCTTCGCCGGCCCTGCAATTATCGAGCAGCTCGACTGCACCACGGTGATCGAGCCGGACAACCGCGTCGAGCTGGATGCATTGGGCAACCTGCTGGTGACCGTGTAATCCATGAAAGGCCTGCTGCTCACGATGACCGAACCGCCGCCTGAGATGGACGAGGAATTCAACGCCTGGTATGACAGCGAGCACCTGCCCGAACGCCTGTCGATTCCTGGATTCATCTCGGCGCGGCGCTGGGTCGACCGCGGGGCGCCGGTGGGCAGCGGCAAGTATCTCGCGACCTACGAGCTGGAACGGCCGCAGGTGCTCGAGACTGCAGCATACCTTGCGCATGTCGGCGATAATTTCACGCCCTGGTCCAAGCGCTGCCTGTCGCGCTGCAAGCCGTTCCGGCGCTGGGCCTGCGCGCAGATCCTGCCCGGCGACGCGCTGCCAGACGCGGCGGCGCGGGCGCTGTTCCTCGCCTGCGGCGACGTGCCTGCCGAGCACGAAAAGGAATTCAACGACTGGTACGACCGCGAGCACATCCCGCTGCTGTCCGCGGTCCCCGGCGTGCTGCGCGCGCGGCGCTTTTTCGATCCCAAGGGCGAGCCGCGCTATATCGCCCTGTACGAACTGGCCGATGCAAGCGTCGCCGGCTCGAGCGCGTGGAACGTCGCGCTGGAAACGGAATGGGCGCGGCGCATCGATGCGCTGACCAGGGACTGCGAATGGATACTCAGATGCTACGCCGCATACGATGACCGCGCGGCGGGCGGCGAATGAGCAAGGATGGGAGCAATGAGATGAGCATCGAACTCGATCCGGTCACCCTGGCGGTGATCCAGAACGGCCTCAACCAGGTGTGCAACGAGATGGACCTGGCCTTTTGCCGCGCGGCGTTTTCGCCGGTGATCTCGGAGGCGATGGACCGTTCCGACGGGATCTATCACCGCGACGACGGCGCGCTGATCGCGCAGGGCGAGCTGGGACTGCCGGTGTTCGTCGGCACCATGCAGTTCTCCGCCCAGGCGGTGATCGCGCGCGCGAAAAGCGTCGAACCGGGCGACGTGTTCATCGTCAACGATCCCTACCTCGGCGGCACGCATTTGATGGACGTGCGTTTCGTCAAGCCTTTCTTCTACCAGGGCCGGCTGTTCGCCTGGCTCGCCAATACGGGCCACTGGCCCGACATCGGCGGCATGGTGCCCGGCGGCTTTTCCGCGCATGCGACCGAGTCGGAGCAGGAAGGCCTGCGCCTGCCGCCGGTGAAGCTGTTCAAGCGCGGCGTGATGGACGAAGAGATCCTCGCAATCATCCTGTCCAACATCCGCATCGCCGACCAGCGCATCGGCGACATCAAGGCGCAGGCGGCGGCGCTCTCCATAGGCGAGAAGCGCCTCGCCGCCCTGCTCGACCGCTATGGCGCCGGCACCGTGGATGCCGCCATCGTCGAATTGCGCGCGCGCGCGGCGCAGCAGATGCGCGCCAAGATCGCGGGCATTCCCGACGGCGTCTACGAGGGGCATTCCATCGTTGATTCGGACGGCGTGGTGGACGCGCCTTTGCTGATCAAAATGAAAATCACCAAGCAGGGCAGCGGATTGACATTCGACATGGGCGGCTCTTCCCCGCCCTGCCGCGGACCGATGAATTCGGTGATCGCCACCACCAAATCGTCGATCTATCTCGCCATGAAGCACATCTTCCCGGACGTGCCGATCAACGCCGGCACCTTCGAGCCGCTCACCATCATCGAGCCGGAAGGCACGTTCCTGTACGCGCACTATCCGCGCCCGGTGTCGGGCTGCGCCGCCGAGGTGAGCCAGCGCATCGCCGAGGCGGTATTCTGCGCCCTCACTCACGCGATCCCCGACCAGCTGTTCGCGGCCCCTGCCGGTTCCTCGGGCAACCTCGCGCTCGGCGGCAATGATCCGAAGCGCAATCGGTCCTACGTCATGTACGTCATCTCCGGCGGCGGCTACGGCGGCAATCCGCGCGGCGACGGCCTGTCCAACGGCTGCTCCACCATAGGTATTTCGAAGACCACGCCGATCGAGGTGATGGAACAGTATTACCCGGTACTGTTCGAGGAATATTCCCTGCACGAAGGCTCGGGCGGCGCGGGCGAGCATCGCGGCGGTTTCGGCGTCAATTACACCATCCGCCTGCGCCGCGGCAGCGCGCGCGCCTCGATGGTGATGGACCACGGCCGCACCGGCCCGCTGGGCGCCCTCGGCGGCGCCGACGGCGGCGTCAACAAGGTGCGCATCGAGCGCGGCGAAACCAGCTATGTTCCGCCGCACCTGTCCAAGGACCAGGACATCGAACTGCAGCCGGGTGACCGCATCTACGTCTCCACGCCGGGCGGCGGCGGTTTCGGCGATCCGCTCAAGCGCGAGCCGCAGCGCGTGGCGCGGGATGTGGCGCGCGGTTATTACACCGCCGCGCAGGCCGAGCGCCTGTTCGGCGTCGCCATCGACAGTGGCGGCGGCCTCGACAGCCAGCGTACGCAGGCGCTGCGCCGGGGCGCCTGAGCGCGCCCGCAGCCGCATTCCCGGCACCAGCCTATCTTGATCACCGATCCGCTGTTCTACGCCGCCGCCATCCCCGCGCTGCTGGTCACGGGTATCTCCAAGGCCGGTTTCGGCAGCGGGCTGGGTATCCTCGCCGTGCCGCTGATCGCGCTCACCATGCCCGCATCCCAGGCGGCTGCGATCATGCTGCCCATACTGTGCGTCATGGACCTCGCGGCGCTATGGGCATACCGCGGCCTGTGGAGCCGCGAAAACATGAAAATCATGCTGCCCGGCGGCATCGCCGGCATCGTGCTGGGCGCGCTTACCTTCCGCTATGTGAGCGAGCCCGGCCTTAAGCTCATGCTCGGCATGCTTGCCATCGGTTTCCTGCTGCAGCGCTGGTTCAGCGCCGCGACCAGCCGCGAGAAGACCCTGCCCGCCAGAGGCCGGGGCTACTTCTGGTCGACGCTGTCGGGCTTCACCAGCACCCTCGCCCACGCGGGCGGCCCGCCGATGTCGATTTACCTGCTGCCGCAGCGCATGGACAAGGCGCTGCTAGTCGGCACCACGGTGGTATTTTTCACCGTCATGAACTACGTCAAGCTCGTGCCCTACACCCTGCTCGGCCTGTTCGATCCGAGCAACCTCGCCACCTCCGCCGGCCTTGCGCCGCTCGGCATCCTCGGCATCTACTGCGGCGTCTGGCTGAGGACGCATATCGAGGAAGTCCTGTTCTATCGCCTCTGCTACGGATTCCTGTTCGTCACCGGGCTGAAGCTGTTGTACGATGGCGCAAGCAAACTCATCCTGTAGGAGGAGACCCGCCATGAACCAGCAGCCGATATGCGAACTCGCCGAACTGGCCGCCGCCGTACCCGACGGCGCGAAGCTGGTGATCGCACAGGACAACTGCGGCGTTTCCATGGCCGCCACGCGCGAACTGGTGCGCCGCGGGGTGCGCGGCCTGCACCTGGTGTGCGTGCCGATCAGCGGGCTGCAGGCCGATATCCTGATCGGCGCCGGCGCGGTGGCGACGCTGGAGACGTCGGCCATCACCCTGGGTGAATTCGGCCCGGCGCACCGTTTCATCGATGCGCTGCGCCATGGCCGTATACGCATGCTCGATTCGACCTGCCCTGCGGTGCATGCCGCACTGCAGGCCGGCCAGAAAGGCCTGCCCTTCATCCCGCTGCGCGGCCTGATCGGCAGCGACCTGCTCGCCTCGCGTGCCGACTGGAAGGTGATCGACAATCCGTTTCAGCCGGGCGACCCGATCGCGGTGCTGCCTGCGATCAATCCGGACGTCGCGCTGTTCCATGCGCCGCTGGCCGATCGCGCCGGCAATGTGTACATCGGCCGCCGGCGCGAGCTGCTCACCATGGCGCATGCCGCGAAGCAGACCCTGGTCACGGTCGAGGCGATCAGCGAGCGCAATCTGTTCGACGACCCCATGCTCGCGCCAGGCGTGGTGCCCGCCATCTACGTCAGCCGCGTTGCGCTCGCCAGGCAGGGTGCCTGGCCGGTGGGCCTGCCCGAGCATTACGGCGCCGACGACGCGGCCATCAGCCGCTATGTGCAGAGCGCCAAGACCGAGGAAGGCTTCCGCAGATTCCTGGAAGAATGGCTGGCAGAGACCGAGGCGGTGGCATGAATCTTCCGTACAGCCGCGTGGAACTGCTGGTCGCGGTGATTGCGCGCCTGCTCGAAGGCTGCCGCCATGTGACCGTAGGCGCTTCCTCGCCCATACCCGGCGCGGCCGCGCTGCTGCGGCGCGAGCTGAGCCATGGTGCGATGCGCGTGACCATACTCGGCTCCAACCGTTACAACGCCTATACCGACGGCGGCGTTGAAACCTTCGACATGGCGGCGCAGGGCCGCATCGACGCCTTCTTTCTAGGCGGCGGCCAGATCGACGGCCAGGGCAACATCAATCTGGTCGGCACCGGCAGCTATCCCGCAAGCGATGTGCGCTGGCCCGGCTCCTTCGGCTCGGCCTACCTCTACTACCTGGTGCCGAAGGTGATCCTGTTCCGCGAAGAGCACACGCGCAGGGTGCTGGTGCCCAAGGTGGATTTCATCAGTTCCCCCGGCGTGAGCGCCCCCAATGTCTACCGGCCAGGCGGCCCCTACGGCTTGCTTACCGGGCTGGCCTGGTTTTCTTTCGACAAGCAAAAGCGGCGCTTCCGCCTTGAAAGCGTGCATCCCGGGCACAGCGTGGCGGAGATCCGCGACCAGACCGGTTTCGAATTCGACTGCCCGGAGACGGTCCCGTTCACCGCGGCGCCGGAGCCGGAAATCCTGTCGCTGATCCGTGGCCGCATACGCAAGGAAATCGGCGAGACCTATCCGCGCTTCGCCGCGACCTTCGCCGGCTGATTGGCGGCATGAACAGCCGCGCGCAGCGAGGAATGCCCCATGCCTGAGCGCGACGCCGCGTCGATCACGCGCCGCGTCATTCTCGCGCTGCTGTTGGGCGCGCTGTTCGTGCTCGGCTATCTGGTGCTGGGCTGGTTCATCGCCCCGGCGGTGTGGGCCGCCATACTCGCCTATGTGACATGGCCCGCCTATGCGCGCTTGCGCAAGCTCCTGCGCGACCACGCGATGAGCAGCGCGATCGTAATGACGCTGCTGCTCACCACCGCATTCGTGTTGCCCCTGCTGTGGCTCATCTTCCTGCTGCAGGGCGAATTCGTCGTCGCCTACCAGGCGGCGTCCGCCTACATGGCCGAAGGGCCGCACCAGCTGCCGGATTTCATTGCGAACCTGCCATGGATCGGCGAGCGCCTGCAGGACCTCATCAACGAATTCACCAACGACCCCGCGGCGCTGCGCAGCCAGCTGTCGAACCTGGCGCGCCAATGGTCGGGCGAACTCGGCAATCTCATCGGCGGCGTCGGGCGCAATGCCCTCAGGCTGGGTTTTGCCCTGCTCACCATTCTGTTCATCTACCGCGACGGCGAGAGCCTGCTCAGGCAGGTTCGCAGGGTGCTGCGGCGTTTCCTCGGCACGCGCGTCGACGGCTACATCGTCGCCATCGGCAACACGACCAAGGCGGTGCTCTACGGCCTGGTCCTGACCGCCCTGGCGCAGGGACTGCTGGCGGGCGTAGGCTACTGGGCGGCGGGGGTGCGCGCGCCGGTGCTGTTCGGCGCGTTCACGGCGCTGATCGCGCTGATGCCTTTCGGCACGCCTTTCGTCTGGGGCGCGCTGGGCGCCTGGCTGCTGTTCAGCGGCAATACGCTGGCCGGCGTGGGCCTGCTGCTCTGGGGCACGCTGGTGGTGAGCTCGGTCGACAACCTGATCCGACCGCTGGTGATCAGCAGCGCGACGCAGATTCCGTTTCTGCTGGTCATGTTCGGCGTGATCGGCGGCCTGACGAGCTTCGGTCTGATCGGCATGTTCATCGGTCCGGTGATCGTCGCAGTGTTGCTGGCGCTGTGGCGCGAGTGGCTGGAAGACCAGACGCCATCGGGTGCACCGCCTGCAGCCTGAGCCGGCATACCCGCCAGCGGGCGCCGCCTGCCGGGTTCAGCTGTCGCGGCCTTTCATCAGGCGCAGCGGGTTGTACGCAAGCACCGTCTCGCCCCGGTGGTTGAGCACCTGATTCTCGGTGCGCACCAGCCCGCGCTTGCCTTTGGAAGTCGCGCGCACTTCGCTGACGCGGACTTCGACATGGATGGTGTCGCCGACGAAGGTCGGTCCCTTGACGTCCAGGGTCGCATTGAGGAAGGCGAGGCCGGTGCCCTGGATCATCGGCAGCAACAGGCCTTCGGCGCAGGCATAGACCAGGGCGGCAGGCACGACGCGGCCCGCGATCGCCATATTCTCCCGGTCCTCGGTATTGGTGAACAATTCCTCCGTCAGCCAGGACAGGTTGACGAAGTTGACCAGGTCGGTTTCGGTCAGCGTGCGTCCCACGGTACGGAAGCGATCGCCCACCGCAAGGTCATTCCAGAACGGGCCCATGCCCAGCAATTTCATGTCTTTTTCCACCTGCGGCCTCCACTTTTGGACGCGTCGATGTTACGCTCCAACGCGCCGCCTGTGAATCGGGCGACGCCATTCTTTCGAACCGCGGGATTAGCTTGGCCAAAGTACTCGAACTGAAAGCGCTCGACCTGGGCGCCATCGTCCGCCCCGGCGACTGCGTCATGTGGGGCCAGGCGAACGCCGAGCCGCTGCCGCTATCGCAGGCGTTGATGGCGCAGCGCCATGCGATCGGGAAGTTCAGCGTCTTCCTCGGCATCAGCTACTCCGACACGCTCAAGGCGGAGCATGCGGACTGCGTGCGTTTTTCCGGCTATGCAGGCACCGGCGCCAACCGCGCACTGGTCAAGGCGGGTGCGCTCGACATCCTGCCCTGTCACTACTCCCATCTGGGCGATCTGATCGCGCGCGGCCGGCTCAAGGTGGACGTGCTGCTGCTGCAACTCGCGCCGGCGAACGAGCGCGGCGAATACAGCCTGTCGATCGCCCACGAATACCTGATCCCGGCGCTGGACGCCGCGCGCGTTGTCGTGGCCGAAGTCAATGCGCTCGCGCCCTGGACCCATGGCGTGCGGCCGGTGCTGGAGGCCGACCTCGACTACATCGTGCACACCGCGCGCGCACCGCTGGAACTGCTGCACCCGCAGCCCGGCGCCGCCGAGCTGGCCATCGCGCGCCAGGTCGCCGGCCTCATCGAAGATCGCGCAACGCTGCAATTCGGCCTGGGCGCCCTGCCCGAGGCGATCCTGGCCGAGCTCGCCGACCGGCGCGGGCTCGGCGTGCATTCGGGCGGCATCGGCGACCAGGTGGCGGCGCTGATGCAGGCCGGCGTCATCACCAACGAGCACAAGAGCATAGACCGCGGCAGCACCATCGCCGGCATCATGTTCGGCAGCAAGGTCCTGCACGATTTCGCCCACCGCAATGCGCAGATCCAGTTCCGCTCGTCCGACTATACCCATGGACCGCGCGTGCTCCAGCAAATAGAGCGCTTCACCGCACTCAATTCGGCGGTAGAAGTCGATCTCTCCGGCCAGATCAACGCGGAGGTCGCCGCCGGCCTATACGTCGGCGCCGTCGGCGGCGCGGTCGATTTCCTGCGCGCCGCGCACTATTCGAAAGGCGGCCTGCCCATCGTCGCGCTGCCCTCCACCGCCGGCCAACACAGCCGCATCGTTGCAAGACTGCAGGGGCCGGTGAGCACGCCGCGCAGCGATGCCGGCATCATCGTCACCGAGTACGGCATCGCGGACCTGCGCGGCGCGGGCCTGACGGAGCGCGCGCGCAGGCTGCTCGCCATCGCCCATCCGGATCATCGCGAGCGGCTGGAACGCGACAGCCGCGCCGCCTGAGTCCAACCGAGTTCCTCGACGCGAGCTGAATACGCCATGCGTTTCTGGACCCCGCTGCTGCTCTTGCTGGCGTCGATTCCGGCGCTTGCGGCACCGGATTATGCGCGCGAGAAGCGCTGGGACGAACAAGTCTCGCCGGCCATCGTCGTCGGCGACCCGCTATACCTGACGCAGCGAAACGGCCACAAATTCCTGGGTATCTACACCACGGCCACCGATGCAAAAATGGCCGTGGTCGTGGTGCACGGGATCGGGGTCAATCCTGACTGGGGCATGATAGGCACCCTGCTTCAGCGCCTGCCCGATTACGGCTATGCAACGCTGTCGATCCAGATGCCGGTGCTCGCAGCCGATGCCGCGCCGGAAGCCTATGCAGCCACCTTTCCCGAGGCGGTCGAGCGGCTGGGCCTGGCGGCCGGCTATCTGCGCGGGCAGGGTTACCGGCGCATTGCCATCGTCTCCCACAGCATGGGCTCGCGCATGGCCTACGCCTATATGAAAACCAATCCGCCGGAGGTCGTGGCCTGGGCTGCGCTGGGCATGGGGGCCGCGCCGCCGGGACAGAATGCGCCGCTGGTCTACAGCGGCATCGACGTGCCGGTGCTCGACCTTTTCGGCAGCAAGGACCTGCCGCAGGTACTGGCGGGCGCGAGCCTGCGCCGCGCGTCGCTTGCGGGCAATGCTTCGTCGCGGCAGCGCGTCATCGCCGGCAGCGATCATTTCTACGCCGGCCACGAGGACGAGATGATCAAGGCCGTGGTCGATTTCCTCGCCGATTTGAAGTAGCGCGCATTTCTGCGCGCGCGGGCGGCGCGAGTGCCCCGCCCGCCTCAGGACCCTTCGACCTTGACCGGCGCCTCGCGGCTCTTGGTGCGCGCGAGGAAGCCTTCGGACAGCGCTTTGTACACCGGCCAGGGACAGATCAGGCGCGAAGTCGCCGCCGCGAGCAGCGCGGTTGCCATCAGCGGCAGCGCCAGCTTGTGGTTGTTGGTCATCTCGATGACGATGACGAACGAAGTAATCGGTGCCTGCACCACGCCGGAAAAATATCCGACCATGCCCAGCAGCACCACCGCGCCCGCGGGTGCGTAGGGCATCAGTTCGGATATGTTCACGCCAAAACCGGCGCCCACGGACAGCGAAGGCGAAAACAGCCCGCCGGGTATGCCGGTCGCATAGGACACCGCGGTTGCGAGCAGCTTGAGCACGCCGTAGAGCGCCGGAACGTCGCCGCTGCCCTCCAGAACGCGGCGCGCCTCGTGGTAGCCGGTGCCGTAGGTGGTGCTGTCGGACAGCAGTCCCAGCACCGCCAGAACCAGGCCGCAGGCGGCGGCGAACAGGATGGGCCGGCTGCGCTTGAACGCGCCCAGCTTCCACGGCAGGCCGCGCGCGGATGCGATGATCAGGCGGCTGAATACGCCGCCTGCGAGACCGCCGCCGGCGCCGCAGATCAGCACCGCGATCCAGGCGGTATCGAGCGGCAGCACCGCCGAGGTATAGCCGAAATAGGGATAGTCGCCGAGCACTGCAAGCGAGGTAATGCCGGCGAGGATCACGGCGGTCAGGATCGTGCCGCTGGTGCGCTCCTCGAACGAGCGGCTCATTTCCTCGATGGCGAATACGATACCCGCAAGCGGAGTATTGAACGCCGCGGCCACGCCAGCCGCGCCACCGGCGAGGATCAGGCCCCGCTCAGTTTCCTGACGCGAAAAACGCACGAACCGGCCGAGCGCGTGCATGACCGATGCGCCGATCTGTACCGTCGGCCCCTCGCGTCCGATGGCGGCGCCGACCAGCAGGCCGAATAAGGTGACAACGATCTTGCCGACGGCGATCTTGAGCGAAAGTACGGCGCTGCGCAGCTTTTCGTCCTGGATCTGCAGGGCGGCGATGACCTGGGGAATGCCGCTGCCTTCGGCGCCGGGAAACACCCGCTGCGTGACATAGACCGCGAGCGCGAGTCCGGCGGGCGTCATGATCAGCGGAAGATAAGGCGAGAACGCGATCATCTGGTGCAGATAGATATTCGCGTACTCGGCGCCCTTGGCGAACAGGATGGCGATGGTGCCGACACAGATCGCTCCGCCCCACAGCACCACCCGGCGCAGCCACAACTGCGGCGAAAACCAGTGGTGGCGTATCCTTTTCAATGCGGCAAACGGCACTTGCTGTCACTCCACGAATCACGTCCGGATTCCTGCGGCGCGTCACGGCCCGCGGCAACCGGCACAGCCCTGCAACGGTGATGCGCTCACCGCGCTTGCACCATGGCGCAGACGTGAAGAGCCGCGAAAGCGGCCGCGAGAGAGGGTAATTATGACGTGAATTCGGCCCGCGCGAGTCATCTTCTCGACGCGAAGAGTGCACCCCGATGCTTGCGCCGGTGCGGCGCCGCACGCGTTTGACGCCCCTGGAATGCGCAATTAGACTAGGCTGTCCCCGACAGCAACAATCCCGGAGCCCTCATTGCCCGCCGCCGACGCATCCACCGGCGAACGCCTGCTCGCCCTGTACCTCACCATGGCGCGCATCCGTGCCTTCGAAAATGCTGCAGAAATCGCAAGCCGTGGCAGCGTCGCCGCCTTCGGCGGAAGCAGCGACGCTGCCGCGCTGGTGCGCGGACCGCTGCACCTTTCCACCGGGCAGGAGGCCGTGGCCGCCGGCGTGTGCACAAACCTCAGGCGCAGCGATTACCTGACATCCACCCACCGCGGCCACGGCCACACCCTGGCCAAAGGCGCGAGCAGCACGGCGATGATGTGCGAGCTGTTCGGCCGGGCCGCCGGCACCAACAAGGGCAAGGGCGGCTCCATGCATATCGCCGATTTCGGGGTCGGCATGCTCGGCGCAAATGGCGTGGTCGCGGCGGGAATCCCGATCGCTGTGGGCGCCGCGCATTCGTCGAAGATCCGCGGCAGCGATGCCATCGTGGCCTGTTTTTTCGGCGACGGCGCGATCAACCGCGGCCCTTTCCTCGAAGGGCTCAACTGGGCGAAGATTTTCGAGCTGCCGGTGCTGTTCATATGCGAGGACAACCGCTATTCGGCGACCACGGCGACCGACGCCATGACCGCCGGCGCGGGCGCTGCGGCGCGCGCGCAGGGCATCGGCCTGCCCGCGCAAACCGTCGACGGCAACGACGTGCTCGCGGTCGATTTGGCGGCGCGCGAACTGATCCAGCGCATCCGTGCCGGTGCCGGACCGCAGTTCCTGCATGCGCTTACCTATCGCGTCAAAGGCCATGTCTCGGTCGACGTGGCGGCCTATCGCAGCCAACAAGAACTCGAGAGCGCGCTCGAAAGCGATCCGCTCGGCCTGGCGGTGGAGCGCCTGCGCGCGCTGGGCATTGAAGCCGAACGCATTGCCGCAGCCGATGCGCAGGCGCGGGCTGAAATTGACGCAGCGGTGGCCGCTGCGAGCGCAGCGCGTGCGTCGGATGCGTCCGACGCCTATACGGACATCCAGGATACGGGGGCCGGACAATGGCGCTGATGAGCTATGCGCAGGCGGCCTGTCAGGCGCTTGGCGACGCGATGCGCGCGGATGCAAGTGTAGTCGCCTTGGGCGAAGACGTGGGGCACGGCGGCGTCTTCGGCCAATACCGTGGCCTGCAGCAGCAGTTCGGCGCGGCGCGCGTGATCGATACGCCGATCTCCGAAGCGACTATCGTCGGCGCCGCAGTCGGCATGGCGCTCACCGGGCTGCGGCCGGTGGTAGAGATGCGGGTCGTCGATTTTGCCTTGTGCGCGATCGACGAGGTCGTCAACCAGGCGGCAAAGAACCGCTATATGTTCGGCGGCCAGGGCCGGGTGCCGCTGGTTGCGCGCCTGCCGATCGGCATCTGGGGCGGCTCGGCTGCGCAGCATTCGCAATCGCTGGAGGCCTGGTTCGCGCATATCCCGGGTCTGGTGGTCGTTACTCCAGCGACCCCCGCCGACAACTACGGCCTGCTCGCCGCTGCCATCGAATGCGCCGATCCTGTCGTCTACATGGAGCATAAGGAGTTGTGGGGGATGCAAGGCGAAGTGGATGCCTCACGCGGCCTTGCGCTGGGCAAGGCGCACCTGGCGCGTGCCGGAAGCGACGTCACGCTGGTGAGCTGGTCGCGCATGCTGCACACCGCGCTCGAAGCCGCGGCGCTGGCCGCTCAGCAGGGCGTGTCGGTCGAAGTGATCGATCTGCGCACGATCTGGCCCTGGGATCGCGAGTTGATATTGGAATCCGCAGCGCGCACCGGCCGCCTGCTGGTGGCGCATGAAGCGGTGCAGGCTGCCGGGTTCGGCGCCGAAATAGCGGCCACGGTGGCGCAGGAACTGGGCGTGCCGGTCAGGCGCTTCGGCGCGCCGCGCATTCCGGTGGGTTATGCGCGCACGCTGGAAGACGTCGCGCGCATCTCGGCGCGTGATCTGCAGGAAGAGCTGCGGGATTTCGCCGGCGGCAATGCCCGCGCGGGCGCTTCGCGCTAAGCTGATTAGGCTTGCGCAAATTGCCAACTCGACGCTGGATTGCTAAGATGGACCATCAAGAATATTTCCAAAGGAGAAAACCATGAGGCTCTTTACCGCCGCGCTGGCGGCTGTGGCTGTATGCGCATCCGTCTCGGTACAAGCAGCCTATCCGGACCGTGCGATCAAACTGATCGTGCCTTGGGCCGCCGGCGGCGATACCGACAATATCTTCCGCCCGTTTGCGCCCCCGTTTCAAAAGGCCTTGGGAGCGACTGTCGTCATCGCCAACGTCGGCGGCGCCTCCGGCACCGTGGGCGCGCGCGAAGCCAAGGGTTCTCCGCCCGACGGATACACGCTGTACGCGGTGCATGACTATATCCATTCGACCTATTACACCGGCGTCGCCGACGTCAATTACTGGGACTTCGAACCCGTATGCCGGATCGCCTCCACCCCGTCCATCCTGACGGCCAGCCCGAAAACAAAATGGTCGACGCTGAAAGAAATGGTCGCGGACGCCAAAGCGCGTCCGGGGCAGATTTCAGTGGGCGCCACGCTGGGCTCCACCAGCCATTTCTTCCCGGCGCTGGTTGAGAAGGCCGCCGGCATCAAGTTCAAATACATTTCCTACGACGGACTCGCGCAGCGCATGAACGCCATTCTCGGGGGCCATATCGACCTGACCGATGGCAACCTTACGCAGAAAGGCAAGGTAGACGCCGGCCAACTGAAGTTTCTCGCCAGCGCCACAGAGAAACGCATGGAGGAGCTGCCCAATGTGCCGACGCTGAGGGAGCTGGGCTACGACGTGGTCTATGCAGTGTCACGCGGCCTGCTGGCCCCGAAGGGAACGCCCAATGAAATCCTGACCAGGCTCGAGAGCGCTTGCAGCCAGGCAAGCAAAGACCCTGCTTTCGCCGCTTCGATGAAAAGCCAGGGCACGGACGTGCGCTACCTCGACCGCAAAGGCTATGCGGAATTCCTCAAGCAGAACGACACGTTGAACAAAGACCTGTCGCGCGAGCTCGGCATACTGAAACGCTGATGCAAGCAGCGATCGGGGCGTCGGGCGCGGGTATGACAGCATGCGCCTGACGCAAAACGGCGTTGCCGGGCTTGTATGCCTGGCGCTTTCGCTTGGCATGCTCGTGCTTACGCGCGGGCTGCCCAAGTCTTCCTTTGTTCCCGTAGGCCCGGATTTCTATCCGCGCATCGTGCTGATCATCATGGCGGTACTCTCCGTGCTGCTGATTCTGGTCGATCTATGGCCCCAGCGGGCGAAAGCCGCGGAAGCGACTACCGCCGCAGCGCCTGCGCCGGAAAAACGCAACTACCGGCTGGTGGGGGTGACCTACGCGGTATTCACCGGTTACGTGATCCTGCTGCCGCTGGTGGGTTACCGTGCATCGACCTTCCTGTTCGTGGCGGCCCTGCAAGCGGTGTTCGAAGCGCCGCGTGGCGCGCGCGGCTGGGTTCTGCTGATGGTTTCCGGGCTGGCTACGTCGCTCGTCACCTACATCATATTCAACGACTATCTTTCCGTGCTGCTGCCGCGCGGACATTGGACCGGATGGTAAGCCATGTACGAACTACTGTTCGCCGGCATAGAAAACATCCTGCACTGGCATTACCTGATACCGCTGTTCCTGGGCACCCTTGTCGGCCTGATCGGAGGCGCCCTGCCCGGCGTCACCATCACGATGACCATTATCATCGTGCTGCCGTTCACGTTCGGATTGGATCCGCTGCAGGGCCTTGCCACCATGACCGGCGTCTACGTCGGCGGGTCGGCCGGCGGCGCGATCACCGCGGCGCTGATCGGCATTCCCGGCACGCCGTCGGCGATCACCACGACTTTCGACGGCTATCCGATGACGCAAAAGGGACAGCCCGGACGAGCGGTGTGGCTCGGCATCTGGTCCTCATTCATCGGCGGCCTGCTCGCCGGCGTGTTTCTGATCGGCGCTACCGGACCACTTGCCTCGATTGCACTTGAATTCGGACCATGGGAGTATTTCGCCCTGTTCGTGTTCGCATTATCGATGGTCGCCGGACTCACCGAGGGTTCGCTGGTCAAGGGCCTGCTTTCGGGAGCGATCGGGCTGGTCATTACCATCGTCGGATCAGATCCGATCATGAGCGTGCCGCGCTTCACCTTGGGCACGGAGTTCCTGCGCAACGGCTTTCCTTTCCTTCCCGTGCTGATCGGCATTTTCGCCTTCGCACAGCTGATGACCGACATCGAGAAAATGGGGCCGGCCGATAGAAGCGGCGCGCCGCTCAAGGCGCCGCCGCTTACCGTGGCCCACCTGAAGGTGATCTGGGAGATCCTCTCGCGGCCTTTCCTGCTCGTATGGTCGACGCTGGTCGGCATCCTGATCGGCGTGCTGCCGGCGATCGGCGGCAGCGCCGCTACCGTCATGGCCTACGACCAGGCGAAGAAATTCTCGAAGACTCCCGAGCGCTTCGGCAAGGGCAACCCTGAAGGCATCATCGCGTCAGAATCTTCCTGCAATGCGAACGTCGGCGGCTCCCTTGTCACGATCATGGCCTTCGGCATCCCCGGCGACGCGGTGACGGCGGTGATGCTCGGCGCGATGACCATCCACGGCATCCAGTCCGGACCGCTGTTCGTGACCCAGCATCCGGATATCGCCTACGGCATCTACGCCGCCTATCTGGTCGCGCATCCGCTGATGGTGCTGATCTGCGCCTTGGGGGCGCGCCTGTTCCTGCGCGTCGTGACGGTGCCGAAATCGATATTGATTCCGAACGTGCTTGTGCTGTGCGTCATCGGCGCCTATGCGCTCGGCAATATCATGGACGACGTGGTGGTGCTGCTGCTGTTCGGTTTCCTTGGCTACGCGCTGGTGAAGCTGCGCTTCCCGCTGGCGCCCCTGATATTGGGTTTGATATTGGGTGATCAGATCGAGGTGAACCTGCTGCGTTCGATCATGAGCGATCCCAACCCCTGGCTGTTTATCACGCGCCCGATTTCCGGCTCCTTGCTGGGTTTGTCGGTTGCTTCGGTGGTATTCGCGCTGTGGCAACACCATCGCCACAAAGGCAAGGTCACAGAGGTCGAGGACCCGGATTTCTGACGAGGCAGGCTATTCAGGCCGATTGCCCGTGCTTGTATCGTTTTGCCGGTCCGCCTTTTCCTGATCGCCAGGCGTGTCGTCGTCGAGTACGACATCGAGACCGGGGCTCTCCAAGTCCTCGAACTGGCCTCCCCGTAGCGCAAGCCAAAACACTGCGCCGATCACGAATACCAGGGCCACGCTCAGCGGAATGAGCAGATAGAGGATGTCCATATCTTCAGCCGACCGCTTCCGGATTCTGCCGAGTGTCTGCTGACCCTGCCGGACTCCGGAACAGGCGCAAGGAATTGAGGATCACCACGAGCGAACTCGCCGACATGCCTATGCCTGCCATCCACGGCGTGACCATGCCGATTGCGGCCAGGGGCACGGCGATCAGGTTATAGGCAAGTGCCCAAAGGAGATTCTCGCGGATGACCGCAAGCGTGTGCGCGGCCGTGTCGAACGCCGCGCGCAGATCGCCCAATCGTCCCGAGACCAGCACAGCGTCGGCCTGGCGCTGCGACATCCACGCGCCGTCGCCCATGGCTATGGAAACGCCCGCCTGCGCCAGCACCGGCGCGTCGTTGATGCCGTCGCCTATCATCGCCACCACCCTGCCTTCGCGCTGCAGCGACTGCACGTAGCGCAGTTTGTCCTGCGGCGCAGCGTCGCCCGTGAATGATTCGATCGCCAGCGCCGCAGCGACCCGCGCCACCGTTTGGCTGCGATCGCCGCTGAGCAGGTGCACACGCTTGCCAGCGCGGCGCAGCGCCTCGACGAATTCACCCGCCTCCTGCCGCAATGCATCGTCCAGAACGAACAGCGCGAGGCAGCGCGACTCGTCTGCCAGCAGTGCGACCGAGCTTCCTGGCGGAATCGCCGCAAGCGTTGCGGCTGAAATCGCCGCGCGCGCCGGCATGGCGAAGTCCGGCCGCCCCAGGCGGTAGACATGCCCGCCGAGTTCCGCTTCCACGCCGGATCCGGCACGGTGCCTCACATTGCCCGCGCCCGCGCCGGCCGGCGCCGCCGCGATCAGGGCCTTCGCGATCGGATGCATCGAGCCGCGCTCCAGCGCCGCGGCGATGCCCAGGCACTCCGACTCGTCCATGTCCGCGAGCACTCGCGTGCCGCTGAGCCGCAACTGCCCAAAGGTCAGCGTACCCGTCTTGTCCAGCACCACGTCTGTGGCCCGCGCCAGCGTCTCGATCACGTGACCGCGGCAGACGATCAGGCCTTGCCGTGCCAGCCTGCCCGTGGCGACGGTAAGCGCGACCGGCGTCGCCAGCGAGATGGCACAGGGACAGGTAACCACGAGCACCGACACCGCCACCCAGAGCGCGCGCCCGGGCTCGATCATCCACCACGCCGCCGCAACGCATGCCGCCAAGGCCAGCGTCACCGCGACGAACCAGCCGGTAATGCGCTCGGCGTTGGCCACCAGTTGCGGGCGCTCCGCCGCAGCCTGCTGCATCAGCCGGACGATGGAGGACAGCACCGTGTCGGCGCCGATGCGATCGACGCGCATCAACAAAGCGCCTGCGACATTGCTCGAGCCGCCGGTAAGGCGGTCGCCGGCCTGCATCGCGACCGGTCGGCTTTCGCCGGAGAGCAGGGACTCGTCGACAAAGCCATTGCCCTCTTCGACCACGCCGTCCGCGGGAACGCGCTCGCCCGAACGCACCAGCACCTTGTCCCCCGGGCGCAGGGCGGAAACCGCGACTTGCTCGGGCTGTCCCTCCGGGCTGAGGCGCAAGGCGACTTCCGGTATCGCGCGCGACAGAAAATCGAGGCTGCGCGCGACGGCGTGGCGCGCCCGGATTTCAAGGTACCTGCCGCACAAGAGCAGGAACACGAACATGGAAATCGAATCGAAATAGACTTCCCCATGCCCGCGCGCAGTGGACCAGACACTGGCCGCGAACGCGACTCCAATGCCCAGTGCGACCGGCAGATCCATGCCCATGCGCTTCTGGCGCAGATCGCGCCACGCGGTCTGGAAAAACGGCCCGGCCGAATACACCACCACGGGCAAGGTGAGGATCAGCCCGGCCCAGCGCATCAGCTGCTCGATGTCGGGCGCCATGCTGCCGGGCTCGGCCAGATACACCGGCAGCGCGTACATCATGACCTGCATCATGCCGAATCCGGAAACAAACAGGCGCCACAGGCTTTGCTTGCGCTCGGCACGCTGCGCGGTTTCCTGGGCGCGCGCATCGTAGGGGTGCGCACGGTAACCGATGCGCCGGACCGTGGCGAGTATCTCGCTCAGCTGGATTCGCTGCGGGTCCCAACGCAGCTGGGCGCGGTGCGTGGTCGCATTGATGCCGACTCCCAGTACGCCCGGCAGTTGTCCGAGCACGCGCTGATTGAGCCAGACGCAGGCGGTGCAGCGCACGCCTTCGATCATGAGCGCGGCATCGCACTCGCCGCTGGCGGCGATATGAACGAAGCCACGCTGCACTTCGGGATCGTCGTAGATGCACAGATCCTCGTCAGCGGTCAGACTCTCCGCGGTTGAAGCCGGTCCGGTGCGCTGCTCGTAATAGCCCTGCAGCCCGTAGCCAAGTATGGCCGATGCCACCGCCTCGCAGCCGGGGCAGCATACCGGCCGCCACTGGCCGTCGACCTTTACCCGGTAACGCCCCGGGTCGGATACCGGCAGGGCGCAGTGAAAGCACTCTGCCGGCGCCGCAGCCTGAGCCATTGGGGCAGGCTCATGCGTTGCGTTGCCGGTTGTAGCGGTGGGCTGGCGCGAAAGGAACATACGCGTTCGATTGTAGGCGGTCGTCCGGAAGCGCGCTATCGTTGGCGCCTCGCATAAAAGCAAAAAGCCCCGACGAAGTGGACGGGGCTTTTTGTTTGAAGGGACCTGACGATGACCTACTTTCGCATGGGTAATCCATACTATCATCGGCGCGACGCCGTTTCACGGCCCTGTTCGGGATGGGAAGGGGTGGGACCAGCGCGCTATGCTCGTCAGGAATTCTGTTGTTCAGCCGCGCTGTGGGGCTTTTTGGCCTTTGGCGTTGCTGATGCATTCTGGTGAAGTAAAGTTGGGTATGTGCTTGTATCTGGGCGCGATGCGCTATTGCTGCAGGGTGGTTTCAGATTTCGCTGAAACCGCCACTTAAGGTTATAGGATCAAGCCGCACGGTCAATTAGTACTCGTTAGCTCAACGCATTGCTGCGCTTCCACACCGAGCCTATCAACGTCATCGTCTCTGACGAACCTTTAGGAGGGTCAAGCCCTCGGGAAGTCTCATCTTGAGGCAAGTTTCCCGCTTAGATGCTTTCAGCGGTTATCTCTTCCGTATTTAGCTACCCGGCGATGCCACTGGCGTGACAACCGGTACACCAGGGATACGTCCACTCCGGTCCTCTCGTACTAGGAGCAGCCCCCCTCAAACTTCCAACGCCCACGGCAGATAGGGACCAAACTGTCTCACGACGTTTTAAACCCAGCTCACGT